>Ga0182736_1000017_pt1 | contig 452347 bp, 421 predicted proteins | sample eDN5th30CKraftBY_FD_128882 | JGI IMG/M metagenome (GOLD analysis project Ga0182736, IMG submission 128882) | Enriched backyard soil microbial communities from Emeryville, California, USA - eDNA 5th pass 30_C Kraft BY (version 2) (version 2) | ecosystem: Environmental > Terrestrial > Soil >...
ACTGGCGCGCCGCTGACCAATCCGCCGGCCAGCGCGACGATCAACTATGTGCTCGACAGCGCGACAAGCCCCACCTTCAACGACGGCTCCTCCGCGCCCGGCACATTCGACGCCGCACTGGCGGTCAAATATAACGGGCTGCAAATCCGCATGGCGGCCGAAGGCAGCGTCGCCATGCCCGACGACGCGACCTACAGCTTCACCACGCCGGGCGGCATCGACGGGCTGGATACCCTGCCCGTCACCACCTACGCCACGTCGGCAGAGCGCATTGCGATCCAGCAAACGGCGGCGCTGTCTGGCACGGGCAAGGCGTGCGTGAGCGGCGCGAGCGGGTGCGAACTTTACCTCGGCGCGACGCCTTCGGGCGATGGCGCCAGCGCGCTGGTGCTGGCCTATGGATCGCGGAATGGCGGCGAAGGCAGCGTCGGCTTCACCGGATCGGCCGGCTTCGTCGCCGGGACGCCCGACGATGGCGGCGATCCGGGAGAGAATCCTGGAGACGGCGGCGAAACGCCCCCCGGCGACATCGCCGGCGCCAATTTCGATACCGCCGCAGTGGCCGCCGCTTTCATGGCATTTTTGGAGAATGCCGGCGTGCTGACTGCCAGCGTTGGCGTCAATTCCGGCACCGCCGAGCGAAACGCGGATGGCGGTTTCGATAATATTTCCACCAGCGGCACCGCCATGTTCGAGCGCGGCGATCTGGCGCTGGTCGAACAGCGCGGCGGCGACGATGTTCTACTTACCCGCTATGCAGCCGGCACCTTCAAGAACTTTTCCATGGACCGCACTGTAGCGGCGGGCCGGTACCTGGATCAGGTTGTCATGGCCCGCCAAGCGGCAACCCTGCCCGTCAGCGGCACCGCATCCTATCGGCTTGACGACTATCTGATGCAGACGGGCACGGATATTGCCGATGCGGCGCTGAACATGGATATGGCCGTGGCCTTCGGTCCGGTGCCCCGCCTTGCCGTGGAAGCGACGCTTAAGCTCGATAGCGATTACAGTTTCTCAACACCTGGTGGCCTGACCGCAATTGCTACGGGAGGGGTGGCACTTGTTGCCACGACCCAGGGTTTCGGCGCGTCATTGACCAGCGGTTCGGGCGACTATTGCACCACGGCGGGCGCCTGTTCGATACAGTTCATCAACGTGATCGGGGGCAATTTCGACCGGATGACCGGCTCGTTTCGGACCGTCGGCGGAACGCATCAGGCAAGCGGCGTCTATTCGATGATCTCCGACGATCTGGCCGGCCTGTCCTTCGACGCTGGTGCGGGTGTTGCCTCGGGTAGTCTGGCAGCGGCTTTCGCGCATGACGGCCAGTTGCCCTATTTCGTCGAAGGTGGCGGATCCAACATCGCAACCGCGCGGACGAGCAATCTTGCGATGTTCGACGCCGTTTATGACGATCGCGGACTGGTGTCGCTGACCTATGATGAGTCCAATCCGAGCCGCACCGGCGACCTGTTTTTCGCACGTTCAGAGGGCATGGCCGTTGCCGATCTGGCCGGCGATGCGGACTGGCAGTTGGGCCGCTATAACGGCGGCAGGCTGGAAGGTCAGACCACGATCTATGGACCGGACAATGGCGCACACTATGTCGTCATCGCTCCGCTGACGAACATGCCGGAAAACGGCACGATCAGCTATGCGTTGAAGGCGGCCACGCGGCCGGTCTACTCGAATCAGGCGACCGCGCCGGGCAGCTTCTCCGGCGCCATGGCCGTGCATTTCGCCGCATCGCCCAAGATCGGCTTTGAAGGCACGGTGACGATGCCTGACGCGACCTACAGCTTCCAGACCACGGGCGGCGCTGCCAATCCAAAAAACGGTACAGCGTTGTTCCCCCACTCTCTGGGCGAAAACGGAATGGTCTTCAGTTCAGGTTTTTTGCCGGTCACATTCAGCGCCGATACCAGTGCGTGTGGCGCAACGATGGGCAACTGCCAGGTGAGTGTGGGTGGTCAGCTTGGCGGCGACGGGGCTGGCTGGGCCAGCATGGGTTACCTCATCGCGGGTGCCGGTGCGACCAACAGAATATCTGGCGTAGCCGTGTTCGAAGGCGGCGAATTCGTGCCCGAAGCCCCGCCGCTGACAGGAACGGCGGTAGCGAACCAGATCACCACCTATACTTCCTCCGTGATCGGCATCGACCAGCGGCAGCCGACCACGGTGACCTATGAAAGCAATACCGGTGCGCCGATCGGCTACAGCTTCGCGCCGCCGAACGAGCAGCCGACGATTGGCAGCGCGAAGCTGAACGAAGCGGGCAGCGTGGCCGACGTCATCGGCTGGGCGCGCTGGGCCGGAGGCACCACGGCGGGGCGTTATTACACGCTGGGGACGGTCGATCTGCCGGCCAATGGCGGCTGGCATGTGATTTCGGGAGAACCCGCCACCAATCTGCCGACGTCGGGCACGGCAACCTATTCGATGGTGGGGGCGACCAATCCGACCATGCGCGACGGATCTATGGCGCCCGGCAGCGTGACCGGGGCGGCAGCCGTCGCCTTTGGTTCCACGCCGCGCGTCGGGGTCGATCTGTCCGTCACCATGGGCGGGTCCACCTACGGTATTTCCACCAATGGCGGTGCCGCCAACCCCGCCACGGGCATGGAAGTCGGCACGTCGGGCCAGAACAACATGGTATTCCGGGATTATGGCCTGGTTGCCACGGGCAGCGGCGCGGTCTGCGGCGGCGCGGGTTCGTGCGACGCCGCCTTTACCGGCTTCCTCGCGGGCGAAGGGGCCAGCCATATCGGCCTGTCCTTCACCTTCGGCAATCAGGGCTTCGACAAGCAGGTCGACGGCGCGGTAGTGTTCGGGAAGAACTGAGCGGATACGAAAAAGGGGAGGAAGGTCATATGAAACTCCGCATTCTCGTGGCGTTTCCGATGGCTATCCTCGCCTTTTCCTCATCAGTGCAGAAGTCTGTCGCGATAACGTAACGGCGATGGTTGCGGGCAGCGGGCTACCCAAAACGCCTGATGACGTTCCGGACGAAACTATAAAATTGGCCCGGCCGATAGAGTATTCCTTATCCGTACGACAAGTCGGGCGGGTCATGGCTCGATCTCGATTGTGCAACGTGCAGGCTTTTTCGTTTTTGCGGCGTTGGCCCGGCACTTGCCGATGGCGTCGCGATTATCCTGCACAAGTGCATTGGAGAACAACACGGTTTGCCATCGTTTCGGCTCGGCCGTCGCCAGCAGCCGTTCCCCGGCAGCCCATCGGTCAAGGTCCAGCGCCCGCGCCGCCATGCGTTCGGGCAGATGCCAGCTCGTCGGCATGGCGTGGGCTATGAAGCCGGGAACGACGCGCATAGAACGATGCCCGCGAGCGCACCGCCAATCCCCCATATGTGACGCTTGCGGCGCTGGTCCTGAGCGTCGGCCACCTTGCCTTCGAGATACTCGATCCGCGCCGCCGCTTTATTCAGCCGGTCGAGCGCCTGACTGATGGTGGCGGCATCCTGCGCGCGCGCCTTCGCAGCGGCGGCGGCGATCTGCTCGGCCATGGCGTCGGGGGTAAGCGTCATGGCGGGACGGCTGGCAAGCGTCTTGATGGCGGCGCGCATCTTGTCGAGAAGGTCGGCCATCTCGCCAAGCGTCTCGCTGTAATCGGGCGTTTCCTCGCGCTTGGCGACAAGACCGCGTAGCAGGGTTTCGAGAAAATCGACCTTGGCGGACAGTTCCGCAGAGGCCGCCTCCGCCGGGTTGGCGTCGGGCGGCTGATCTTCTGGTGTGACGGCTGGTAAACTGGCGTCCATGATCGTATCTCCTATCTGCTCATGCCAAGGTCACGGCCCCGGCTCATCTCAATGCCGACGCTGCTGGCGAGATCGTGGGAAAGCTGGCGGCCCGTCTCGAAACCGATGCCGAGTTCCTGCTTGCGCCCGCGCAAGACGGATTCCACCTGCGCATCGCGTTCGAGGCTTTTCGCCATGCCCGCCATCTGCTCGGACACTTTGCGCGCGCCCCGGAAGTCGCCGTCGCGCTGTAGTTCCTCGCGGTGATTATGAAGCTGCCGCCATCCCTCCACAAACCTGTCGGCGCGCTTGTCGGGGTCGGTGCGGATTTCGGCTTCAAGCTGCATGGCGCGCATAGCTTGGCGGACGCGCCCGCCCGCCGCGTCGGACGCCAATGCGGGGTCGCGCTTGTAAGCTCGCTCCATGTCCTGCGCGGCGTGCTTCCCGGTCGCGTTCATGGCCTCGCGGGCTTTGTCGAGTTCGGCGCGCTGGTGGGGCAGGACAGGCAAGCCCTTGTCCTGCATCTTCCAGATGCTCGCGACGGCGCGGGCGTGGCGCTCGACCGCAAGCTGCCTGATCTTCTCCCGCTCGGCCTGCGCTATCCGTGCCAGGTCGGCAACGGGCGCGGGCGGACGGAAGTTGGCGAAGATGCCGCGCGGCTGTTCCGGCGCGACCGATGCCCCGCGATCCTGTCCGGGCATGGAGAGGCGCAAGCCGTCGAAGATCCCCCGCGCCTTCTCCGCGCCCGCGCGGGCGATTTCCGCGACACGCTCGCCAAAACTGATGCCGCGCCGCTCTGCGAACTGCTGCACTGGGTCGCGGGCAGGACCGACGCGCGCATAGTCGCTCGCCATGTCCTTCGTGCGTTCGCGGGACAGGGTGCGGACAAGGCGGGAATCGTCCTTGAAGTCGTCGCGGCCATAGTGGAGCGCCATGCCGTCGCGGTGGCGCGTCATACCGACATAGGCACCGTGCCGGTCCATCCCCGGCGTCGCGAGCATATGGGAGCGGTCCACGCTCATGCCCTGCGCCTTGTGGATCGTGGCCGCATAGCCATGATCGACATGGGCGTAATCCTTCATGTCGAACGACACGGAACGCCCGTCATCGGTGCGAACGGTCATGCCGTGCTGGTTGATCTGCTCGACGGTGCCTAGCGTGCCGTTCTTCACCTCAAGGCTGCGCTCGTTGCGAAGGAACATGATACGGTCGCCCGATGCGAAGACCCGCGCGCCGCGCTCGGTGTTCACGCGCACGTCGTCGCCAAGTTCGCCCGCCGCCCGCATCCGGTCGCGCGCCGCCTCGTTGAGTTCGCGCACCTCGTCATTGGTATGAGTGAGGATGATCCGCGATTGATCCGGCGCGGCGATGCGCTCACGGTCCCACCGCTCGACAAGTTCAGAACGGGCCTGCTCGCGCGTCTCGGCCGCGTGGATCATACCCCGCTCGGCATAGGCCCGGATCGCCTCGCCGGTGCGTCCGGTGGCAAGGTGCCGGGTGGCGTCGCGCTGCCAGTCGTGAAGCTGGCGGCGAACCTCCGTAATCTCGACGCCGCCATGCCGCTCATGGATCGCGCGGAACGCCGCGCCTGCCTCGATCGCCTGCAACTGCTGGGGGTCACCCACCAGCACGACCTTCGCGCCCGCGTCGGCGGCATGGGACAGCACGCGCTCCATCTGGCGCGTGCCGACCATGCCCGCCTCGTCGATCACCAGCACGTCGCGGGACGTGAGCATGTCGCGGCCCTGCGTCCAACCATGTTCCATGCTGGCGATGGTGCGGGACGCGATGCCGGAGCCGTTCTCAAGCCCTTCCGCCGCGATGCCCGACAGCGCCGCGCCGCGCACCTCGAAACCGCTGCGCTCCCACGCCTCCCGCGCAACGCCGAGCATCGCGCTCTTGCCGGTCCCGGCGTAACCGACGACGACGCTCAACCCCCGCTCGCCGGTCACATGCTCGAACGCCGCGCGCTGCTCGCCCGACAGCATCAACCCGCGTCCCTCCGCGCTTACCAGTGCGGCGGCGCGTTCCTTCTCGTCCACGCGATGCCGTTCGCGCTCGGCCATCAACTCCGATGCGCGCTGCAACCGCTGCTCCGTCTCGATCATCTCCCGGCTGGTAAACCGATCTTCGCCGCGCCCGTCCTTGCCGAGCGCGACAAGATCGGGCGAGGCGCGAACGGCGCTCATGGCCCGGTCGAACTGCTCTTTCCCGTCCGTATGGCGATGCACGAACATCGCCACGTCTCGGCGCGTGAATGTGGCTTGCTGGTGGGTGATCGCGTCCAGTGCGATACGTGGTTCCGCAATGATGTGTTCGCCGTTGCGCTGCGCGATGGCGCGGTGATCCTCAATGCGCTCGGATTCAAGCCCGCGCTCGCCCATGCGCGAAGCGGCGGGGCCGATTTTGCCCTGCGGTTCAAGGTCGATGCCCTGCGCTTGCAAACTGCGGTGGTCGATGCGGGCATCAATATCCAGTTCGGCAAGCCGCGCGTTGACGTGATCGGCCCAACGCTCGCGCCATTGCTCGACAAGCTCGGCCTTGTTCCAGTCGCGCTCCTTTGCACCGAAACCCTGTTCGTTCACCGCGCGCATGGTGAGCATGACATGGGCGTGGGGTTTGGGCTGGCCGTCCGCGCCTATGTCCCAATGGACATTCAAATCCGCGATCATGCCGCGTTCGACAAACTCGGCCCGCGCAAAATCCTGTGCGAGCGCGATGCCCTGCGCCTGCGTCATTTCGCGCGGAATGGAAAACTCGACCTCGCGCGATAGCTGCGCGTCCTTGCGCTTCTCGGTCGCCTCGACCTCGTTCCACAAGGTTGCGCGATCCGCGAAGCGTTCGGGCGCACCTTCGGGCAGAAGGATTTCCGAATGGACGACGGCCGACTTGGCGCGGAAATCATGGTCGCGGTCCAGCCGCTCATCGTGCAGCCGCTCGGCCGCGCGATAGGCCGCCGCCGCGACGGCGCTGCGCCCTTGCGCGCGCCCAATGACCTGAACGGAGAAATGGTAGATCGCCATAGCGACATACCATCTACTGCCTTAAGCGCACGTCGGCACGACGTATAAGCGCGCCCTCCTCGAATAAAATCCGAGCAGGGACTAGGCGGTGTCATCACGTCCCGGCGACTCTACTGCGTCACCGCCTGCCTTCTTCTATCATGGCCGCATCGTCACACAATGGAGACTTTGCGATGCGTAAACCCCGCGACTATGATTCGGAACTCAAAGCCCTTGCCGATAAGGCCAAGGCCCTCAAGGAACGCCGTGTGCGCCAGCTTGGCGAGCTGGTCACGGCAACCGGGGCCGATGCGCTCGACGCCGATCTGCTGGCGGGCGCGCTGCTTGATGCCGTGGCGATGAAGGATGCCGCGACAAGGGAGGGCTGGCGCAAGGCGGGCGCGGTGTTCTTTCGCAGCAAACAACGCAAGCCTGCGCCGCGATCTGAAGGGCAGCAGACGGGCGCTCTACCGCTCCAAGGCGGCGCGGCATCGCATTGAAGCAAGCAAGGCGCGAACCGACACGCGGGAATGGGTTGTGAAGCGGCGAGAGAGAACGCGCCACCTGATCGAGTTGGGTGGTCTCGTCGTCAAGGCGGGGCTGGTCGATCTGACCGACGATGATCGCGCCACGCTCTACGGCGCGTTCCTTGACATGGCGGGCAAGCTGCAAGGCGAGGAACGCGCCAACGCACTCGCCCTCTGGCAGCGGAAAGGCAAGCGCGCGTTCGAGGCGGAACAGGACGCCCGCGAAAAGCCGCGTTAGGCGGCGATCGGATCGCGCATCGGAGCATATCTTGGTTGGCTGCCCTGCCTGCCGCCTCCAAACTTCGTTTGATCTGCTGAAATGCGCGTCTGATCCGTGACACTAATTGACGCCAATCTCAAGCACGTCTTCGAGATCGACGCACTCAGGAGGCCAACCCATCGCACAGGGTCTCCATAGCTGCCTCGACCGCGCCATCACCGACCTTCTCGGAAAGCAGCAGACCGTCGAGCGACAGCATCGTGAGGCCATGTAGTTGCGCCCAGCAGGCGGCTGCCTGCCCGCGAACGGGACGCTTGCGGATAACACCGGCAGCCTGACCTCGCTCAAGCAGGTCGATGACGATCTCGAAAGCCCCAAGCGCGCGCGGGTTGAGATGCAGGTCACCGGCAGGGGCGAGTTCCCCACCGAACATCAGCCGATACAGAGCCGGATTTGCTCGCCCGAACCGCAGATAGGCCTCCGCCATCGCGAAGAACTCACTGGTAAGATCGCGATCAGATTTTGCCTGAACCGCCCGAAGAGCATTCTGCAACCGGTCGAAGCCGATCAGCGCGATCTCGGCAAGAAGCGCCGTTTTGTCGGGGAAGTGCCGGTAGGGCGCGGCATGGCTGACACCCGCACGACGGGCAACCTCGCGCAGCGTGAACTGCCAGTTGCCGTCCTCGGTCAGCATTTCCATCGTCGTTTCGATGATCGCGTGCCTCAGGTCGCCGTGGTGATAGGGTCGTTCAGCAGTGTCTTTCATCGGCTCAATGTTGTCAGTGAAAACTTATGTTGACATCGCCTACATCCAGACCAACGTCAAGGCCCGTATGTTTACATTGACAACATGAGGCCAGCCATGAACGCTATCGCTTCCGTCACCTCGTCCCCGCCTATTGCCGCCATCCTTACCAGCCAGCGGGCCGCCTTCCTGCGCGACGGTGCGCCGTCGCTGTCCGCGCGCAAGGCCGATCTGAGGACATTGCGGGCCGCCATTCTCGCCCGCCGGGAACAGATTGAACGCGCGCTCGATGCCGATTTCGGCCACCGTTCGCGGCATGAGACCGCCATGATGGAGATCATGCCATCGGTGCAGGGCATCGACTATCTGCACCGGAACCTGCGCCGCTTCATGCGGCCCGAACGCCGTCATGTCGCCCTGACCTTCCGCTTCGCCAGCGCGCGTATCGAATATCAGCCACTCGGCGTCGTCGGCATCGTCGCACCGTGGAACTATCCGCTTGGACTGGCGCTCATGCCACTCGTGACGGCGATCGCGGCGGGCAACAGGGCGATGATCAAGCCTTCCGAGTTCACGCCGGAAACGAGCGCGCTTCTTGCCGACATACTTGGCGAGATATTCCCCGCCGAACAGGTTGCCGTCGTCACTGGCGATGCCGCCGTCGGCGCGGCCTTCACGGCGCTCCCGTTTGACCATCTGCTGTTCACCGGCAGCACTCAGGTTGGCCGTGCGGTCATGCGGGCGGCCTCCGGGAATCTCGTGCCGGTCACGCTGGAGCTTGGCGGCAAGTCCCCGGTCATCGTCGCGCCCGGCTATGTTAACGATGCCACCGCGTCAGGCATCGCCTTCGGCAAGCTGGCCAATGCTGGGCAGACCTGCGTGGCGCCCGACTATGTGATGGTCCACGAGGATGAGGCGGACGCCTTCCGCGCGGCCTACGGCCGCGCCGTATCGAAGCTTTATCCCGACGGCCCGGACAGTGCCGACTACAGCTCGATCATCAATAACCGGCATTTCGACCGGCTGAATCGTCTCATCGAGGATGCCACCGCCAAGGGAGCCAATGTCCTTCCGGCAGGCCGGGCGTCGTGGGAGACGAAACGCCCCCACACGCTTGCGCCGGTGCTGGTCCTGAACCCCGGCGACGATATGGCGATCATGCAGGAGGAAATCTTCGGTCCCATTCTGCCGGTCCTGACCTATCGCGAGTTTGACGAGGCCATCGCCTATGTGAACGCTCGCCCGCGTCCGCTGGCGCTCTATTATTTCGGCCGCGAGGACGCCGATTGCCGCAGAGTCATGTCGCAAACCACTTCGGGCAATGCCGGGATTAACAATACGCTCATGCACTATGCCCAGGACGACCTGCCCTTCGGAGGTGTGGGACCGAGCGGCATGGGCGCGTATCATGGCATCGAGGGGTTTAGGTCGATGAGCCATGCCAAGGGCATCTATAGCCAAGGGCATCTATAGCCAAGGGCGTTGGAACGCCGCGACCCTGCTTCGCGCGCCGTTCGGGCGCCTTGCCGACACCATCCTGAATCTGGTCTTGCGCTGAGCGAGAGAAGGCAGCTATCAGTTAATACCAAATGCAACTTACCCGCTCCCGGTTAATGCACGGCGAATAGGGGAAAGTGACGCGGGCTCGCTATGCGACTGCTTGCAAACCCTTACGCTGGATGATCGACAGCAGACGCAGGGCTGGTCCACCGGGGCGTTTCACGCCGCGCTCCCAATCGGACACCAGATTACGTGACACGTTGAGATAGGCGGCAAATACCGGCTGCGAGACATGCTCGCGCTCGCGGATCGCACGGATTTCATCGGCCGCCAGCACCGGGGCCGGAGCAAGGCAGGCTTCGTCAAACGTGCGAAGCGTCGCGCGCGACACAACGCCCGCGTCGTGCGCGTCGCTCATCATTTCATGGATCGCACCCGCGATCTCGCTGCGATAGCCCTTATCCTTCGTCGTCGTTGCCATCTTCAATCTCCACCAGCGTTCCCGACGCCACCAGCCGGTTCAATTCCTCGCTGCTCCATTCCAGCGCCTCGGCGGCTGCATCGCGCAACAGCGCCAGGTCAGCTTTCGATATGTTCGCCTGTGCGCTCTTGGCGAAACCAAAAGCGAATATCGCGCGGTCGCCATGCCGGGACAGGATCAGCGCGCGATAGCCGCCCGATTTCCCCTGACCAGCACGCGCCACGCGCTGCTTGATGACGCCGCCGCCAAGGTCTGCGTCCACCAGTCCGCTTTCGGCGCGCTGCACGGCATCGCGGAGGGCCGAATCACCTATTCGCTCCTTCCGCGCGAAGCGCTCGAACCAGCCATTCTTGAATATCCGCGTGATGGTCGGTTCTCCTGCTCCGCCCCACATATAACACATAGCGTTATATTTCAACGTCGGGGATCGCCGTGCGCGACTGCCGAAAACGACTCATTTTGCACTTGTAGGACTAAGTTGCGACCTGTCGGCAGTATAGTGCCTCCCCCTCTTGCAAGGCGGGACGAAGCGATACAGCATGAGTTCGTGGCGATGGCGGGGCCACCCAAGGAAAGGCTCCGCTATGTCGTGCGAATCGGAAATCCGCCAAGTTCATCGGGCCGCATATCTTGCCAGCACGTCGCCTATTGTCGTGGCCTATTTGTCACGATCGGCAAAGAAATTCGTAAAAATAGCTGCCCAGCTTCCGCCTGTCGCCGCCGTCCACCGCCATACGCCGCCGTTTCCCATAATATGCCGTCGTTTGCCGCCGTGCGCTACACTTAGACCGCCGTAAACCGTATCTTCGCCGTGTCATGGCCGCAGCGCGCTTGCACGGAGAGTCCGGGCCATCAATTCTATTCGCAGGGGGGATATGCCAACGTCAAAACTGAAAGTCACGCAATGCCCAACACGGAAAGAATCATCCGCCTGAAAACGGTGCTGCAACGCACCGGCCTGTCCCGCTCCACGCTTTATAGAAAAATCGCGGACGGCTCGTTTCCTTCGCAGGTTCGCATCAGCATCCACGGCGCGGGCTGGCGCGAGTCCTCCGTCAATCGCTGGATCGCCGATCCGGTCGGCTATCGCGATGATGGCGAAAGGGCCGCGCCATGACGGCGCGGCCTTCCCCTGATCCGATCTGCGTTCGCGTCAATGACGCCGCCCGCATGATCGGCGTCGGCCGCACAAAATTATACGCATTGATCGCGGCCGGTGAAATCGAGACGGTAAAACTCGGCAAGTCCACCCGCATCACCACCGCCAGCCTGCATGACCTCATCAGGCGGCAGCGCGAAGCGGGATAGGATCGGACGCCGTGGCGGCGGCGTCCTTCCCCGTGCGGTCCAGATACTCGGCCCAACGCGCCATGAGATTGCGGCGCTTCTCGAAGAAGTCCGTGCGGCGATAAGCGGCCTCCACCTTGTTGGGCAGCTTGTGCGCCAGCGCCTTGTCGGCAACCTCCTTGGGAAAGCGTGTGCGCTCGGATGACCAATCGGTGAAGGCGGAACGAAAGCCGTGGACGGTCACGCCCTTGATGCCGTCATCGCGGAGCAGCTTGGTCATGGTCATGTCGCTGATGGCCTTTTCGCCATCGTTGCTGAACACAAGGCCGGTGTCGCTGGTGCGCTCCTTCCACCGCTTGCGGAGCAAGGCGACGGTGGGAGCGGACAGCGGCACGACATGGGTTTCCCCGGCCTTCATGCGCTCGCCCGGAATGGTCCATATCGCCTTGTCCAAATCGAACTCGTTCCACACGGCAAAGCGCGTCTCATTGGAGCGGACGGCGTTATAGATCGTGAAGCGCAAGGCATCGCGCCCGGTCGTGGGGGAAGCTGCTGCCAGCTTCTGCATAAGCGCTGGCACGTCCGCATAGGGCATGGCTTCCAGATGCCCGCCCTTGTCCACCTGACGGGGAAGCCCCTTGCGGACGGAGCGCAACGATACCTCGCCCGGAAGCCATCCCTTGATATGCGCGAAGTCCAGCACCGCGCCGATGCGCTGCAATACTCGCCGCGCGCTGTCGGGGATGGTGAGCCAGATGGGGGACAGCACTTCGACCACGCACGCGCTGTCCACCTGATCCACCGGCCGGGTGCCGACCATCGGAAAGACATGGTTCTCGAAACTGGAAATCCAGTTGGCGTGCCGCTTGTTCTTCCAGCCCTCTTTCAGCGCCTCGTAGCAGTCGCGCGCCGCCGTCTCGAAGCTCGGCACCACCTTACGCGCCTTGCGCCGCTCCGCGACCGGATCGGCTCCCTCGCGGACCTGACGGCGCAAGGCCGATGCCGCGTCCCGCGCTTCGGTCAGCGATATGTCAAGCGCCGACCCCAAGCCATAGTCGCGCCGCCTGCCGTCCTTCTGCATCCTTAGCAGCCATGTCCGCGCGCCGCTCGGCTTGACCAACAGGCAAAGCCCCCGGCCATCGACGTGCCGACCGGGCTTCGCGTTCTTCACCTTCAATGCTGTCAGTGCCATCGGTTCGGTTCCCTGTTTGGGCATTGCGGGCCGTTCCCACACTTTCGGCGGGCAAGCGGTCCCACAATCGTTCCCACATTTTGAGCCAAATTCAGGCAAATCAGGGCGACCGACCGCGAACACCTTACAAGACAAATCACTGATTTTACAGTGTAGTTAGGGACGCCTTGAGCTTGCTTGACACAAAAGTTCTACACTCGTAGGGGTCACCATCAGCCGCCCGCCGAGGGCGGTTTTGCTGCAATTTCAGTGGCTTGCGGATCATCAGATATCCCCCCATCTTCGCACCATAGCGCTTCTATTCTCAACTCCTTGTAATTAAATAATTTTCTTCATCCGAAATTTCGAGTCCCGTGCGCCCTTTTTCAGAGCGCTAAATCTCTCGACCATTGCCTAATCGCGATCTTCATCGCCGCACGCCAGCAGGGCAACCGGGTAGACACTAAAGTGAGGAAGTAGCCACTTTAGTGGCGATATGCGTACTAAAGTACACATTTTCAGATGACCGCCCCATCAACGCCGGCTCCGCTTCACCTGCCTGTTCCGCCTAGGTCCACGGAAAACACGGAGGCATGCGACGCGACACTTGATTTCGACGATGAACGCGGTGATCCCACGCCCGACCTTCCAGCCCGATTCCGCGAAACCACCCGAGCACTGCTGCTCACTCACCACATAAGCGTCCTGGATGGCACATACCGTTTGGAAGACTTAGGCTAGGCAACAATGTTGGACGGACCCGAATGTCCGCTATTCCATTTTCGCGGTTGTACCCTGCCGTTTCGGACTGTCAGCGACGGCGGTTGTTCACCCAGCGATGCGGGGCGATGAATGGATGGCGGGTTTCGGAACGCCCATTTCCGACCGTGAATGGCCCCTTGTTGGCAGTCCCAAGCCTCTCGTATGCACGTATCGGCAAGTCTATGCACGATTGGCGGTGTAGCCCGTTATCGAAACCGCACGGAGACGATATGTCGGATCATGAAATCGCACAGCTTCGCAAGGAGCTGAATGCCTTGGCCGCACGGGCAGCCAAGGCCGACCATTATGTTGAGATCTGCAACCTGCAGGCGGCCTATGGCTATTATGTCGACAAGGGCCGCTGGGACGATGCGGCGGCCCTTTTTGCGGAAGATGCGACGCTCGAACTCGCCGGGCGGGGCGTCTATGTCGGCCGCGAACGCGTGCGCGAGTATCTCCATCATTTGCCGCCCTATGGCAGCGGCGTCCTGTATAATCATATGCAGCTTCAGCCGGTCATCCACATCGACTGCGAAGCCGGCACCGCCAAGGGGCGTTGGCGCAGTTTCATGATGGTCGGGGCGCTCGGCGCGGAGGCACGCTGGGGTGAAGCCACCTATGAGAATGAATATCGGATCGAGGATGGCAAATGGCGCATTGCGCTGCTGCACGGCTATATGAACATCTACACCGATTATGAGCAGGGATGGCACAAGGGCGGCGTGAAGCTCCTCCGCTCGATTGACGGCCTGCAGCCCGACCGCCCTTCCACCATGGCCTATGAGGCCTATCCCGAAGCGGTTTTGGCCCCCTATCATTATTCCCAGATTTAGAGATCGGATCGCTTGGAGTTGGGATCGAACGTCAACATTTCCGCCGTCTTGAGGGCCGGATCCCAATGTTCGGCGATCCGGCCGCCATCGATCCTGAACAGATCGAACCAGCTGGTCCGATAAGCCTTGCCCTCGGCATCCGTCTCGGGTCGCTCGAAGAGCACCATCACATGATCGCGCTCAGCGATGATGTTGACCAGCGGCAGCATGATCCGGTCTTCCAGCGGCCGGACGGGGCGTGATCCCTTGAGGAAATCGACCAGCGCCTGCCGGCCCGACGCGACATTGGGGTTATGCTGGATATAGTCCTCGGCGATGAATTCCGCCGCCCGGTCGGCATGGCCGCCTTGCAGCAGCACACGATACATGTCCCAGACCAACCGCTTGTTTGCGGCAAGAGCCGGGTCGTCACTTTCAAGCAGTGCGAGTTGCGCATCTCGATCCGTAATCGCCTTCGTCATCGTTCCGCTCCCGAGCCAAGATCTTCATAGCTACGCTTCGCCAGATAGGCACGGATGGCGCGCAGATCGGTATCCGACAGCATAGTGGCAAATGTTGGCATGCCCTGCGCCGCGAGCGCACCGCCGAGTACGACCTGCCGGAAGGCGTCGGTCATTACGACAGGTGACATGCGCAAATCCGGATAAGGACCGGCACTCACCGCAGCCGAGCCGTGGCAACGCAGGCAGAAGCGGCCGTAGAGCCGGTCGCCCTGCGCGATGGCCGTGCGATCCGATGGCATGCTCTTGACGATCGGCGCCGCGCGCAGTTCCGGCGCAGGCGGGTCTGCGGGCAATGTTGCCGCGCCGTCGAGCTTGAAGACGAGCAGCCGGTTCGGCCCGACCGACTTGCCTGCCTGCAAGGCCATGACGCCGCCGGTGAGCGGCCAGCCGCCGCCCCAACCGGCCATGACGGCGACATATTGCACACCGTCCAGCCGATAGGTAATCGGCGGCGCCATGATGCCTGTCCGGGCATCGAACGACCAAAGCATGCGGCCCGTCTCGTCGTCATAGGCTGCGAGACGGCGCGCGGTATTGCCTGCAAAAACGAGCCCTCCGGCCGTCGCGAGGACGCCGCCATTGAACGGGGCGGCCTGCGCGACCGTCCATTTCGGGCGCTGCGCGACCGGATCCCAAGCAATCAGATATCCTTTCATACCAGCATAAAGTGCCTTGCGCGCCGCGGCATCCATGCCGCCGCCACCGCTCATCGCGACACCCGACGTATAGGCGCCGATGATCGGTGTTTCCCCGGCATTGGGCGCATAAGGCATGCCGACATCCTGCGCCGGAATATAGACCAGCCCCGTCTTCGGGCTGAACGCCATGGGAGGCCAGTTGTGCCCGCCACCGGAACTGGGAAACTGGAAATGCGGTTGGCCGGTCCGGTAGTAGCGCGCCTCGGGCTTCTCGATCGGGCGCCCGGTCTTCGCATCGAGGCCGCTCGCCCAGTTCACGTTGACAAAGGGCTTACCCGAAATGAACTGACCGGTCTTGCGGTCAAGAACATAGAAGAAACCGTTTTTGGGCGCCTGCATCAGCACCTTGCGCGGCGTTCCATCGATCGACAGATCGGCGAGGATGATGTTCTGTGTAGCCGTATAATCCCAGGTGTCGGCCGGCGTCGTCTGGAAGTGCCAGACATATTCGCCCGTATCCGCCTTGAGGGCCACGATCGAGCTCAGGAAGAGATTGTCGCCCTTGCCCGCCGAGCGCATCCCGTGATTCCAAGGAGAGCCATTGCCCGTGCCAATGAAAACGAGATCCAGGTCAGCGTCATATTCGATCGCGTCCCAGACGGTGCCGCCGCCGCCCAGTTTCCAATAGTCGCCGCTCCAGCTCGACCGGACCTTTTCAAGAGCCGCGTCCGAGGCGGCATAGTCCGGGCTGCCAGGCTGGCCCGGCACCGTGTAGAAGCGCCAGCGCAGCGCACCGGTTTTGCGATCGTAAGCGCTCACATAGCCCCGCGCGCCGAATTCCGCGCCGCCATTGCCGATGAGCACCAGCGACTTTACGATCCGAGGGGCTCCCGTGATCGTGTAATTCGTCGCGAGCCGGCTCTTCTGATCGATCGTTTGCGTTTCCCAGACGACCTCGCCACTCCGGGCATCAAGCGCGATCAACCGGCCATCCAGGGCACCGAGGAAGACATGGTTATCGGCCACCGCAACGCCGCGCGAAACCGGGCCGCAGCATGACCGGGCCGACGCCTCGCGCACCTCTGGATCGAAACGCCACAGCCGCTTGCCTGTGCGCGCATCGACAGCCTCGACCACGTCATAGGCGCTGACGAGGTAGAGAATACCGCCGACCATAATCGGCGTGGCTTCCTGTCCCCGGTCCGTCTCCAGATCGTGAAACCAGGCAAGTCCCAGCCGCGCAACGGTTTCCCGCGAGATATCCTCCAGCGGCGAGAAGCGTTGTGCATCCTCCGTGCGACCATGCAGAGGCCAGTTTGCATCGGTCTTGCCGCCCTCTCCGGAACATCCGGCAAGAAGAACCGCACAGATAATCGCGAGATACAAACGCATCGCTCAGTCCGACGCCATCGGGCCGGAGTTTTCGCTCTCGGCGCGGCTCGCGAGCCAAAGCAAGAGACCGCCCAGCAGGAAAAAGCAGGAGAAGATCGCGATCGCGTATCGAAGCCCCAATGCGGAAGCACGAGCGCAGGTGGAGCCTGCAATCTGCGCCGCAGCGCCGGCGCAGTCGACACCGAAGCCCGAACCATAGATGAGCGTGGAAGCGGTATCGCTGACGATACCGACGAGCGGAGGACCAAAGCCCTGGCCGATCATGTGGACCACCAGCAGGAACAGCGCGGAGCCTGTCGCACGCGCATAGCTATCCAGCGAGCCGTGCAGTGTCGCGATCGCCGGCCCCATGGCTGTGTAGAAGGTGAAGGAGCCGAGCAGCATGATCGGAATGGCGACCAGCAGCGATGGGCTGTGCAGCCCGATATTGAAGAGCGGCACACCCATGATCGACCCGATAGCCGGCGCACCCAGCAGCCAGCGCCTGTCGCGCCGGGCAAGAAACTCGCTGCCATAACCGCCCGCAAGCGTGCCCACGAGCGACGCGATGCCGGAGATCATCCCAAACGCGAGGCCGGCCTCACCCGCATTCAACCCATGCTCTCGCGAGAAGAAGGCAGGGAGGAAGGTATTAACCCCGAAACTACCAAGGCTGATGCAGGATATCCCGAGAATGAGAAAGCGCAATGTCGGGTTCAGCGCCATGGTCCGGACAACGAGCCACGGCGATCGCTTCCGGTCCTGCGGGGGAGAGAGACGCGGCGGCTCCTTCAACAGGACGAGGCACAGCAGCGCGATCAGCCCTCCCAGCACGCCAAAAAAGAGAAAGGTATTCCGCCAGCCGAAAGCTTCCGCAATTGCACCACCGAGAAAGGATCCCAGCAGAGCTGCGACCGGCACGCCGAGCATGAAGATAGAGATCGCCGAAGCCCGCTTTTCCGGCGGCACCATATCGGAGATGATCGAGTGCGGCGGCGCTTCCGTGGCGGCATTGCCGGCTGCCATGCCGAGCCGGCAGGCAACCAGCTGACCGAAGCTTGCCGTCGCCCCGGCGAGCGCCGTAAAGACCGAGGCCAGCAACAGGAAGAGCGTGGTGACATGCGTGCGTTTGAACCGCTCAGCCATGAGCGCGATCGGGACGCTGGCAAGGGCATTGACAACAGCAAAGGCCGTGCCGCCCAGCAGGCCGATCTGGAGATCAGTGACCAGAAACTCGGCTTTGATCTTCTCGGCGATAAGCGCGATCATGACGCGATCGAGAAAGCCGAAGGCATTGATAGCGGCGAGCAGCCCGAGGGCGACCGCAGTCTGCTTCCTTGTCACGCGCGCCTCACCCTGATGCTCTCACACCCAGATCATAAGCGCACTCCACCCCATGCGAATTGGACATGAGCGCATAACCCGGATTCAACGCGCAGCCGGTCTAATGGAGGGCGTGCATATTACGGAAATGGCGCGGAGTCAGGCCGTAGCGCAGTTTAAAAGCCCGACTGAAATGCTGGCTGTCCGAAAAACCCCATTGATGCGCGATCGCCGTAATCGAGCGAGCGGTGAGGGACGGATCAGCCATTTCGTCACGACACCGCTCGAGCCGACGCTCCCAGATCGCCCGAGCGACCGTGTGCGCTTCTCCTTCGAAAAGCTTGTGAACGCTGCGGGCCGAAAGCCCGAACGCGCGCGCAATCTGCGCGACGCCCAGTTCGGGATCGTCCAGATGCCGATCGATATAGACAAGGATCGCCCGCCGCCGCTCCTCACGAATATCAGGCAGGCCGTTCATGTCACTGGCGTGTATCGTCATCGCGATCAGCTCGGCGAGGTGCCGCCCGATCATCGCCCGTTCGCCGCACTCCAGATTGCCCGAGGTCAGGACCGATGCCGACGCATAGGCATGCAGCACCTGGGATGGCCCCCGCAGGAAGGTACGGGATTGCCGCCACCACGAAGGATCGCAACGCGGCCCGGGCACGATATCGCAAGGGACGGTAATTGCGAGTTGCCGCGACGGCTCGGGCACTTCCAGTTGAAAGGACAGGTCCTTGCGCAACGCGCACCATTGCCCCGCGTCCAGCCGGTGCGACTGGCCAGCCTGATGGACGATGGTGGCGCCTTCCTCCTGAAACAAAAACTTGATTGTAGGGGTCAGCTGCCGCGCATCAGCTTCCGATTGCAGCACGCGATAACAGCCCATCGAGACAATGCACAACCGCAAGACCCCGAACTCCGCGCCGCGCAGCGATGCTTCGCGATCATCATCGAATTCGACATGCGGCACTTTCGTCACCGCGCGCCACTGGCGGCTTCGCTCCAGACGAGATGATGCTCGGGTCGTGAAGTTATGCAATGCCCTCTCCCTGCGCTCACCTGTCGGCGCGCGGCAAAAGGCTAACGCGGACGGAAACGCGAGTCCAGCAGCCGAAAGCGCATCGGTGCACGATCAGACAAGTCGCGTCCCAACGGGGCGGGTAGCATCGGCCCATCGATCAATTCGGGACATTGAAGATCATGATGCACGGATCGCGACCGCCAGTGGCGGATAAGGCCCGCCATTTCATCGCGAATGACTGGATTGAGCCCATCAGCCGCGAACAGATCGAGGTGGAGAATCCATCTACCGGGTCCGCATTGGGCGCCATTGCAGCAGGTAACGCCGCCGATATCGATCGTGCCGTATCGAGTGCGCGCGAAGCCATGATGAGGCCGTGGCGCCCGACCCAGAGGCAAGATGCGTTGCTGGCGCTTGCGGGCGCCATCGAAGCCAATGCCGAAGATCTGGCCATGCTCGAAACGTTGGATGCGGGCAAACCCATCGTGAATAGTCGTCGCATCGACATCCCTGCCTCGGCGGCGATCCTGCGTTATTTTGCCGGATGGGCGACGAAACTGACCGGCGAAACAATGGAGCTTTCCCAGCCGGGCGATTGCACCGGCTTCACCTTGCGCGAGCCGGTCGGCGTGGTGGGTCAGATCATCCCCTGGAACTATCCGCTGATGGGCGCGGCTTTCAAGATCGGCCCCGCGCTCGCCGCGGGATGCGGCGTGGTGCTCAAGCCTGCCGAGCAGTCGTCACTCTCCGCATTGCGCCTGGCGGAGTTGGCGCGGGATTGTGGCTTCCCGCCCGGTTTCGTCAATGTGGTGACGGGCCTGGGCTCAACGGCCGGCGCAGCGCTGGTCGCACATGATGAAGTCGCCAAGATCAGCTTCACCGGGTCGACGGCAACCGGAAAAGAGGTTGCCGCGAGCTGCGCCCGGCGCCTGAAGCGGGTGACCGTTGAACTGGGCGGCAAGTCGCCGGTCATCGTGATGCCGGATGCAGACCTTGATGCGGCCGCACGCGGCATCGCGATGAGCATCTTCTTCAACACCGGGCAGACCTGCTCCGCTTCCTCCCGCCTCCTGGTGCACGCAAAGGTGATGGACACGCTTATCGGTAGAATTGCGGCGATCGGCGCGAGCATGCGAATCGGCATCGCGGCCGATCCGGAGACACAGATCGGCCCCGCAATTTCCGCTACGCAGCGCGATCGGATTCTGGATTATGTGGCGGTCGCAACGACACAGGGCGCGCGCGCCATCCAGGCCGGCCACCCCTTGCCCGCGCATGGTTATTTCGTCGAGCCGACGATCCTGACCGGCGTGGCGCCGGGCATGGCCGCTGTGGATGAGGAGATTTTCGGCCCAGTGCTCTGCGCCATGGCGTTCGAGACCGCCGATCTCGACGAGATTGCCGCCCTCGCCAATGACAGCCGATATGGCCTCGCCGCCTATATCTGGACGCGCAGCCTGAGTACCGCCCACGGGCTGATGACGCGACTGAAGGTGGGGACGGTCCGTATCAACAGTTGCAGCGGCGGCGATCTCTCCATGCCCGCCGGCGGCCTCAAACAGTCCGGCTTCGGCCGTGAAAATGGCCGTGCTGGCGTCGAAGCCTATACTGAACTCAAATCCGTAACGATGAGTTACTGACGATGACCGACGATCTTACAGCCCCCGTCCCTGGCCTTGCGCCGGCTTTCGCCATGCGCATCGAGCGCGGCGAGCCGGTGCGTGTGGGCGCGATCGCCACTGGAGGGCGGCGCAGCCATGTGTCCGTGACCGGGGGGAGCTTTACCGGCGAAGGTCTCTCGGGCACACTGACCGGCGGCAGCGAGACGCTGCTCGAACGCACCGACGGCGTCACGATGATCGAGGTCGTTTATTATATCACCTTCTCGGATGGTGCTGTCGCGCGCTGCTTCGGCACCGGCTATCGCACCGCACCGCCCCACTTTGGCGGCACACGCCTTTCGCTGCTCTTCGAGGCGGCGGAAACCGGCAGCGTTGCCGCTCTCGCGACCCGCGCCTTCATGGCCGAGCAGGTCGATGGCGATGCTCTTGTTTCGATCAACCGGATCATCTGACCCATGCAACTCGTCTTCGCTCTCGAAATGCGGATCTCTCTCGGTCCGCGCGTCCATATCCCGGTTGCCGACGGCTACACGCGCGGCGCGGTTCTGATCGGGCAGGGAGAGTTCTCCGGCCCGGGGCTGTCCGGCCATGTCGTGCCGGGCAGCGGCGGTGATTTTCCAATGGTGCGGCCGGACGGGAGCGGGCGGTTCGAATCCCAGTATCTGCTGGAGACGGATGACGGCGTGCCCATCTTCAAGCGCAGCACGGGCGTGCGCCATGCCCCGCCCGATGTCGTCCAGGCCCTGCTGGCCGGCGAGCAAGTCGATCCGCAAAGCTATTATATGCGCATGACACCGCGTTTCGAGGCACCGGCCGGCCCCTATGACTGGATGAACCGCACGCTGTTCGTCGGCGTGGGGCAGCGCAACCCGGCCGGATCGATCTTCCGCTTCTGGAAGGTCGTGTGAGCATGGCCACAGAACTGTTCGATTATATCATCGTCGGAGCAGGATCGGCCGGTTGCGTGCTCGCCAGCCGCTTGAGCGAGGATCGGCGCATGCGTGTGCTGCTGCTCGAAGCCGGCGGCAGCGACCGCCGCCTCGACGTGCGCATGCCACTCGCTGTTTCCAGGCTCTGGCCGAATCCAGCGCTCACCTGGGGTTTTCTCTCCCAACCGGAGCCAGAGCTGAACGGCAGACGCCTCCCGGTGGCGCGCGGCAGGATGATCGGCGGCACATCATCCCTCAACGGCATGATGGCGATCCGTGGCCATCGCGCGGATTATGATGGCTGGCGGGACACCGGCCTGACGAACTGGGGCTGGGACGATGTGTTGCCCTGGTTCCGTAAGCTTGAGACCCATTGGCGCGGCGATACCCCCCAGCACGGCGGCAGCGGCCCCTTGTCCGTTCAGCCGCATCCCGCCCCCAGCCCTCTCATGGCCAACGCCATCGCCGCCGCGCGCTCCCTGGGCTATCCGATCACGCAGGACTTCAACGGCGAGAGCACCGATGGCTTCGGCATGCCGGACTTCACGATCCGGTCTGGCCGACGATGCAGCGCTGCGGATGCCTATCTTCATCCCGTCATGACGCGGCCCAATCTGGCGGTCCGCACCGGCGCGATCGCCACGAAAGTCCATGTTCGCGACGGTCGTGCAGAAGCGATTACCTGTCGCCATGGCGACAGCGACATCACCGTCCATGCCAGCCGCGAGATCATCCTGGCAGGCGGCGCCATCAACTCGCCTCAACTGCTGATGCTGTCCGGCATCGGCCCCGGCGACCATCTGCGCGGGCTGGGCATCGAAGTGGTCGTCGAGAGCAGCGAGGTCGGCGCCAATCTGCAGGACCATCCCGGCGCCGGACTGGAATTCGACCTTGCGCCCGCCTTCGGGTTCGAGCGGGAGTTACGCTTCGACCGCCTTACCGGGTCGGTGCTGAAGTGGATGATGGGCCGCGCGGGCGTCATCGGCGCGCCGCCCCTTGCCATCTCCGCCAACATCGCCACGAAACCTGGATCGAGCGAGGTCGACCTGCACTTCCTGCTCATCCCTCTCGCAATGGAATCGCGCGTCTGGTTTCCCGGCATTCGCAAGGCGTTCGGCCCAAGGCTGGGCGCCATGTGGTCCCTCAACTATCCCAAAAGCCGGGGGGCGCTGACACTGGCGTCCAACAACCCCCTCGACCATCCGCTCATCCAATTCAACCTGCTGAGCGATGCGGAGGATCGCGCCGAGATGGTGCGCGGCTATCGCAGCCTACGCGCACTGCTCGATCAGCCGGCGTTGGCGGGCGTGATCGGCAAGCAGCGACGCCCTGAAGCGACGCTCGTTACCGATGATGACGTGCTCGACTATGTCCGCGCCACCGCGGCGACCGCCTATCATCCATCGGGAACCTGTCGGATGGGTGCGGATGCCCGCTCCGTCGTGGATGGCGACCTGCGTGTGCGCGGCGTGAATGGCCTCCGCGTCGTCGACGCTTCCATCTTCCCGCGCTTACCGGGCGGGAACACCAATTTGCCCGTCATCATGGTCGCCGAGCGCGCAGCGGCATTCATTACGGCATCCCGCTGACCGCACAGGGATCGCCGTCCTGTCAGGGGACAAGATATGTCGAACACGATGCTGGAAGGGAAAGTCGCCATCGTGACGGGCGCGGGCCGGGGCATTGGCCGCAGTCACGCCCTTTGCCTCGCACGGCATGGGGCAGCCGTTCTCGTCAACGATTTGGGGAGCAGCATTACCGGCACCGGCGCCGAAGCAGGCCCCGCCGAAGCTGTCACGCAGGAGATAGTGGCGGCCGGCGGCATGGCGCTGGCCGACATGACCGACATTGCCGACTGGGCCAGTGCCCGCCTGCTGGTGGAGCGTACCCTCGCAGCGTTCGGGCGGATCGACATCCTCGTGAACAATGCCGGCATCACCCAATATGGCTCGATCGAGACGGAGACGGCAGAGGGCTGGCACCGCACGCTCGCCGTCAACCTCACCGGCTCTGCCGCGATGATGCACTGGGCGGCCCGGCACTGGGCCGCGGAAGGCCCGGCGGCCGGGCGAGCCATCATCAACACGGCCTCCCCCGCCGGCACCAATCCGCCGCCCGGCGCGACATCCTATTGCGTGTCCAAGGCCGGGGTCATCGCCCTGACGGTGGCGACCGCGACCGAGCTTGCCCATCTCGGCGTGCGGGTCAACGCCCTTGCGCCGATGGCCCGCACGCGCATGACGCAGGCAGTGCCCAAGCTGGACGATATCATGCGACCGCCTAAGCGCGGCGCCGATCGGATGGCGCCAGAAAATGTCTCGACGGTGATGCTCTATCTCGCCTCGCCGGCCTGCCGGTTCACCGGCCGCATATTCGGAGTTGATGGCGACGATGTCTATCTGTTCAATGGCATGAGCGCGGAGCATCACCTGTCGAACGGCGGCGAGATATGGGATCAAGGCCGGCTCAGCGAAGCGCTTATGGCATTCGATCCCCAGGATCATGGCTTCATGATTGCGCCGTCGCTCCATGTTCGCGGAGCCACGCCGTCCCAGAAGGTGCTGGATGTCTTTGCGCAGATCGAACGGGGCAAGCCGGTGACTCCGCTCTGGGCGCCACTCACATGATTTGATGACCTGCGCACACCGGCAAGTCGCTGCACTCTGAACCCCTTATCCCGCCCTGAAAACCATCCCGGAAGCGTGGCGCAACATCCACGATCGGCACGGGATCATGACGAGGGGATGAGCATATGAGGAGAAGTGTATCGCGCGCAGTCGGCGCATCCGTCGTGGCCATGGCTTTGCTGAGCATGGCTGGCACGGCATCCGCCCAGACGGCGGACGAAGGGCGCAATGACGACGTTGCGGACATCATCGTCACCGCGCAGTTCAAGAATCAGAGCATCCAGGATGCTCCGCTCGCCATCACGGCGGTCGATGCGGCCCTGATGGAATCCCGGAGCCAGACCAATATCGAGCAGCTCGCCCAGCGCGCGCCGGGCGTTCAGTTCTCGGCAGGCGGCCAGGGCGGCGGCGCGCAGACGGCCGCCGTGACCATCCGCGGCATCGGCCAGAATGACTTCCAGTTCCCCAACGAGCCTGGCGTCGGCGTCTATATCGACGACGTCTATTACGGCATCTCCTTCGGCTCGACCTTCGATCTGGTCGATCTCGACCGCGTCGAGATCCTGCGCGGGCCGCAGGGGACGCTGTCCGGCAAGAATTCGATCGGCGGTTCGATCAAGCTCTTTTCCCGCGCGCCAGGCGACGATCCCGACGCCTATATCGAAGGCACTTATGGTTCGTTCAATCGCGTTCAGCTCAAGGCCGCCACGAATATCACGCTCGCGCAGAACAAGCTCTATGCCCGCCTCACCGGCGTCGCGCGCCATGTGGATGGCTATCTGAAACGTCTCGATTATGGCTGCGTGACCGGGGTCAAGGCGCCCGGCGGCACCTTTGCCGACCCGGGGCAAGGGTGCGTGATCGGCACGGAGGGCGGCCAGGAAATCTATGCGCTACGGGGCACACTCCGGTGGCTGGCCTCCGATGCGATCGAGAACAACCTGATTGTCGATTTCTCCGAGGATCGCTCGGAGTCGTCGCCGGCCAAGGCGATCATCCTCCCGGTCATCGACGGCAGAAACTATATCACCGGCCCCCGGGACTATACCAACTATGCGACCTATACGGGCCACACCGACACGCCGAACCAGTTCACCAATCCGGCGATCAGCCACACGCGCGGCTGGGGCGTTTCCAACACGCTCGACATGCAGCTCACGGACGCTCTTACGCTGAAATCCATCACCGCCTACCGCTTCGCGCGCGGGCAAAGCGCATGGGACGGCGACAATTCGCCGGAATCGATCTCACAGCAGCTGATCTTCTTCAAGCACCGGCAGTTCACCCAGGAACTGCGCCTCTCCGCAGCGATCGGCGATCTCGCCGACGTCGTTCTCGGCGGCTATTATTATGACGCGAAGAGCCGTCAGGGTGGCCGCATCGACATCGAAGCCGCAGGACTGGATTTCCGCTCCGACGATCCCTTCGACCAGACCTCGAAATCCGGCTTCGTGCATGCCGTCGTGCATCCCACGCAAAACCTCAATATCACCGGCGGGCTTCGCTACACAGCGGAGAAGAAATACTACACCTTCAGCCGCCAGAGTCCGATCCCGGGCGTGCCCACAGACTTCCGCGTCGCACCCCTTGAAGGTATCTCGCGCGAGGCCTCCGCGGACCACTGGGACTGGCGGATCGCTGTCGACTATGAGTTCGTCCCGGACGTCCGCGGCTATGTGCAGGTCGCCACCGGTTTCAAGGGCGGCGGCATCAACCCGCGCCCTTATTATCCAGAGCAGGCGGTCGCGTTCGGGATCGAGGAGGCAACCTCCTACGAAGTCGGCATCAAGTCGATGCTGTTCGGCCGCAAGCTCCGGCTGAACGCCGATTATTTCCACAACGACTATACCGGCTATCAGGGGCAGGTCAGCTCCTGCCCCGATATCTCGCCGATCCTGCCGCCCGGAGTTCCGGTTTTCTGCGGCGCCACCCGCAATGTCGGCGACGCGAAGATCGACGGCGTCGAGGTGGAATTCGATGCCCGCCCCATACCCGGCCTCTCGATCGACGGATCGCTCAGCTACATCAACTTCCGCTTCGTATCCGGCTTGTCCACCAGCGCGATCGTGCCCGGCGTGACGCAGGCCGCTTATGTGCCGAAATGGAAATATGCGCTTGGCGCGCAATATGAACTCGATCTCGGCAAGATCGGCACGCTCACTCCGCGGCTCGACTGGACATGGCAGTCGGCGATGGACAGCAATCTGCCCAACAGCCTGCCGGGCTACACCTATGGGCGCGTGGACTCCCGTGGCCTGCTGAACGCGCGGCTGACCTACCGGACTGCCGACGAGAATTGGGAAGTCTCACTCGCCGCGACCAATCTCACCAACCGCTTCTATTATGTGAACAAGTTCGATCAGTACGTCCAAAGCACCAATGTCTATGGCCTGCCCGGACGGCCGCGCGAGGTCATGGTGAGCCTCAAGCGCAAATTCTGAAACGGAGCGATCCCATGACTGACATTGAAGACCTCAAGGCAACCGTCGCCGCGCTTGGCGAGCGGGTTGGCCAGATCGAAGATCTCCATGCGATCCGGCGCCTGCATTATGCCTATGGCTATTATACAGACTATAACCGTGCCGAAGAGCTGGCCGAGTTGTTCGCGGACGACGCCGAGATCATTTTCCTCTCCGGCATCTATCGCGGCAAGGCGGGTGCGCGGCGCCTCTATGGCGACTGGTTCCAGCAATTCTTCACGCAAGGCCAGCCTGGCCCCGTCTATGGCTTCCTGCTCGATCATTTTCAGATGCAGGACATCATCACCGTCGCACCGGATCGCAAGACCGCCAAGGGGCGCTTCCGCGCGCTTCTGCTCGGCGGCAATCACGAGAGCCGCACCTATCGGCCAGAGGGACTGCCGGACCAGTTCTACGAGGCGGGCATGTATGAGAATGACTATATCCGCGAGGAGGGCGTCTGGAAGATCAAACGACTCGACTATGTCGTCCAGTGGCAGGCCGATTATGACAAGGGCTGGTATCAGACCATCGCCCATCTCCAGCCGCTGACAAAGACATTCCCGGAAGACCCGATCGGCCCCGACGAACTCATCGACAATCAACGCCGAACCTGGCCCTATCGCCAAGCATTGGAAATGCACTTTGCCCATCCCGTTCTGGGCCGGGTGCTCGGATCGCCTCTCCCGGCGGGCTGAAGATTGGGGGGCCGGCCCGTTATCGGCCGGCTCTCTCCTGCCCCGCTGGCCGTTTTCTCAGCGCCATCCCCGAATCAGCGCTTCCAGGCTCGCTCTGAAGGCCGCTCCATCCTCCTCGATCGAGAGCGGGAACATCATCGTCCATCCGGTCGCCAGCGCCTGCACGGACGATTGGGCCACCATCGCACGTGCGGTCGGCAGGCCAAGCGCCTCCAGCATTCGAACCACATCTTCGGCAACGGGCGGCTTGCCGGAATGGCGGCTCCGGTTGAACGCAATGAGTTGCAGCGTCCCTGGCATGCGATGCTGCTCCATCCAGAGCGACATGCCGAATTCCAGCAACCAGTTTTCCCAGCTGTCGCAGGGCGGGATGCGAGCGAGACATTGGCGGAAGATACTGGCGGACATCAGCGCGAACAGGTCGCTCTTGCTGCTCACATGGCGATAGAGCGACGGCGCCTTCACGCCGAGCCGCGCGGCAAGCTTGCGCAGGCTGAGGCTCTCAAGCCCCTCCCCCTCGCCCATCAGCGCGATCGCTTCGCTGACAATCTTCTGGGGGTCGAGTTTGTTCGCCATGCCGCTCCTCATGCAGAACCCTGCCTCCAAGCTCAACGATATATCCAGGACCGGGCTGCATCGGCACTTGGGACATGGTGCCGCAATCTACTCGGCCTTGACCAGTTAACGGTGTTAGCTCTACATAAGCTAACGCCGTTAGCAAACGGTAGACAGGAAGAGGAGTTTGGAATGTATCCTTTCAAGGAAGGCTCGTTCGCAATTCGAAACGGCTGGTATGTCGCGGGATTCCGAGAAGACATATCCCGGCAGCCGATCGCCCGAACGATCCTCAACATGCCGATGGCCTTCTATCGCAAGGAGGACGGCACGCCCGTCGCCGTCGGCGGCCGCTGCCCGCACCGCCATTTCCCGCTCGGCAAGAGTTGCACCCAGGGCGATACGATCGTTTGCGGTTATCACGGTATCGCCTTTGGACCCGACGGCAAATGCGTCAACGTGCCAAGCCAGAATGCTGTCCCCGCCGCCTATCGCATCCCCGCCTATCCGGCGGTCGATCATGGCATGTGGGTCTTTGTCTGGCCCGGTGACGCCGAGAAGGCGGACACCGCTCTGCTTCCCGATCTCGTCGAGATCGGGCTGGAGGGCGCGGATCTCACCGCACAGCCAATCTCCACGCGCGAGGTGCAAAGCCGGTACCAACTCCTCAACGATAATCTACTCGACCTAACCCATCTGGCATTTCTGCACAGCAGCAGCATCGGCACCATCGATAATGCCCGACAGCCCGAGGAGCTGACTCGCAGCGACGGCCTCCTGCGCAGCCGACGCTACATTCGCGATGGCGAGCCGACCCCCAGCCTGCGTGAGCGTCAGGGCTATGACGGCTTGGTCGACAGCGTGATCGGCATGGACTTCTACCTGCCAGGCCTGCATGCCGGTTTCGGCGATCATTTCGTCGCTCAGTCGGCCAAGGTCGACCCTGGCCGCGTCCTGCAGACCGGCCGTGTCTATCACGCCATTACGCCGTCCACGCCCACGAGCACTTATTATTTCTTCGGCATCGCGAACTCCGACCCAACCTTCATGGCCGAAGCGAAGGCCTTTCTCGATCCCGTGCTCGATGAGGACGTATTCGCAGCCGAGGAAATCGAGAAGATGCTCAGCTTGGTTGGTGAGAATATTCCTGAGCTGATGCTAAAGAGCGATCGCAACGCAGTCGAAGGACGACGCATGATGCAGAAATGGATGGACAAGGAGCACGCACTGACGTGCTCCCCTGAAATGTGACCGCTTTTGAGTAGAGTCCGATGCAAAGGAGTCGGACAGATGTCTCGATGGTCAGGCTGGTATAGAAGACCCCGTAGCTGCCGTCGGTAAAGTGGCTGCCCTGCGGATCGAGGTGGGTGAAGGCGGCCATGATCGGCGATGTGCCGGGTCCCGACACCCGATCCGCTGGCGGCACCAAAGCGAGATCGCCTGCCTCCTCGCGAAGCCGATCGTTGGTCATCGCCTCGATCCGATAAACCGCTTCCAGATCGGCGGGGTCCGCGACCGCTGGGAGGCTGAGACTGGTTACCCGATCCCCACTCAGGTTCCAGCCGTGCGATTGGTCCAACAATCTGATGTCTCTGAATCGAGTGATGTGACTCCTACGATTGAGACCGGAGCATATGACCAACGCCGCCGCGCCGCAGGATGACGAATTCAAGATCAGAGCATTTGAAGAGGAAATTGTGGACCAGAAGGAACGATCGTGCAGATGATTATGGGTGTTCCTATTTTGCTCCTGGCGACATATGTTTTAGCTCTGTTTCGTCGGCTGAATCGGGCGGAATTCGTCACATGACGGACCATTTCCACACGCCCGCACGCCGAAGGAAATTAGAGGATACGGCCTAATGATAAACGGGGTGGCCTTCATTGTTTATGGCGCGCTGCGCAGCGGCAGCACATTGCTGAGGCTTATGATCAACCATCACCCGGAATTAGCGAACGCGGGTGAGTTCGATTATATTTTCGATCATATCCAGCGCTCGCCGGAAGGTATCAGGATCAATCGCGACGCGCTTAAGGTGCATTTTGGATTTCAAAACTTTGGGTTCGTCATTGATGACAGCTTGAGTGACGATGCTCTTCTAGCTGATTTGTTCAGTCAAATCACTTCGCGCAAGTCCGGCATTCAAAGCATAAACATCCACCGGCACCTCGACCATGTGCTTGACTTCCTACCGAATGCAAAGGTGATAAAACTAAACCGAGATCCACGAGATGTGGCCCTTAGCAGCATACGGATGGGATGGGCTGGCACAACTTATCACGGCATCTCACACTGGATCGAAACTGAGCGAGCGTGGGACCGTGCTGCATCAAGGCTCGCACCGGGGAGCACGCTCGAGCTTGACTATGCGGATCTCGTAAAGGATCCAACATATCAGCTGACCAGAATTTGCCAGTTTGCCGGTGTTGAGTTTGATCGCGCTATGTTCAGCTATCCTGCCAATTCCACCTATGGGCCCATTGACGCTTCGTCAGTTTCCAACTGGAAAAATAAGATTAGCATGGCCGAAGCGGCTCTCGCCACGTCACGCGCCCCGGCGCTAATCGCCAGTCGGGGTTATGAGGTCCCCGGAGGGACTGCCGCACCTGGGCATATAAAGAAGCTGCATCTTGCGGCTAAAAATAAGCTTGGTGTCTGGCGGCACGCAATCAACAAATATGGGATCGGTACAGTTCTCCTTGAAAAAGGCTCCCGCAAACTCGGCCTTCGCGACCTGAATCGCAAGATTGTGGAGCACAGAATCAACCCTGTTACCATCGCCCACCTAAAATAGTCTGAGCAATATCGCAGAAAGCGCCCCCTAATCTGCGACCTCAATTGCTTATTCGTGCGCGGCCAGCATGGTCGCAACGGAAGCGGCATCGATGAGATGCTTCGGATTGAAGCCATGATCGTCCAGCAGCGGGAAGCACGCCGATGCGGTTGCAATGTGTCATGTCGCCCCACCCTCATAGATCATGAGTGGAATCGCGTCGCGATCAAGGCCGTGATCGACCAACCATTGCGCTAGCCCTCGACGGATTTCGCCACGCGCCGAAGTCGGGGATCGCCCATTTTCGCAGATCAAGAGGCCTCCTGTCAGTCCGGGCCGGAACTCGAGTCCTCGAGCACAGCGTTACTTCGAAGGCAGCGGGCGAAAAGCGATGCGCATGGGCGGAAAACGACTGTCGTCATTATGTCATGATGCGCGCTCTATGAGCGCCCCCGAGTCCGCTTGCCTGCAAACGCGCCGATTGGCGAGCGACGATCAAAATGGGGGCACGAGCGACAGCGTCACATGGACGACAAGCGTGACATTATCGCGGCTTGGGTTGCGCGTGAAATCCTGCCCCACGAACGCGCCGTCCATGCCTGGCTTTCACGCCGCTGGCGCAATGTCGTGGACCCGGACGACGTGCTTCAGGAAGCCTATTGCCGCATTTCGAGCCTCGCCCGCATCGATCATATCGACAATCCCGTCGGTTATTTTCGACGCACGGTTCACACTGTAGTGGCCGATACGCTGAACCGTGCCGGCATCATTAATTTCACATCCATGACCGAAATCGATTGGCTGAACGTCAAGGATAGTGAACCCAGAGCGGATCGGGTGCTGGAGGCGGATCAGGAGCTTGGGCGCGTGCATGCCCTGCTCGCCCAGCTCTCCGACACCGGCCGCCGGGCGATCGAATTGCGGCGCGTGGAAGGCGTCTCGCAACGGGAGGCAGCGGAGCGGCTCGGCGTAAGCGAGGATGTGATACGCAACCACCTCGTGCGCGGCGTGAAAAAGATTCTGCAAGCCATGGCGGATGAGGATGCGACCATGGACTGTGCGGAGAGGGAGCGGGCGAAAGGTTGAGTTGATTGGCAAGTTCCGGCTTTCTTGAAACCATCGCCGAGCAGGCCGCCAGATGGGCGGTGATGGCGGAATATAGCGAGATGACGCCTGAGACCCATGCCGGGCTGGACGCCTGGCTGGCGGCCGACCGGCGGCATCGCGGAGCGTTCCTGCGCGCCCGCGCGGGATTATATGTGGCGGAGGATGCGGTGATCGCCGCGCGGCCCGCACCGGAGGCTGCGAGCCTCGTTTTCGACAATGACAATCAGCGCCACCATGAGGCGCAGATATCCCGCCGGCGTTTCGTCCGGCGGGCCGGAATTGCTGTAGCGGGCGGGACCGCCCTTGCCGCATCGGTTGCGACGTTTCTCGCCATAGGGCCGCTTTTCCGGCAGCCGGAGCCTGCCGCCACCGAACAGGTCGTGACGCTCCGGGACGGATCGGTCGCCACGCTCGGCAAGGATGCGCGGATCGCAGTCACGCTGACGCCCGACTATCGCCGGATCACGCTGCTCAACGGCGAAGCGACGTTCAAGGTCGCCCACGACAAGGCCCGTCCGTTCGTGGTCCAGTCCGGCGATGTCTTCGCGCAGGCAACCGGCACGGTCTATTCGGTCAGGCGGATTGACGGGACCGGCGGAACCGTGAAGGTGACGGAAGGCAGCGTGCTGGTCTGGGCGCGCGACGAACGCGATCAGGCGGTGCAACTCCACGCCGGCGGGGAGCTGACCCTCAAGCCCGGCCCGCATGTGCCGGACGCGGCCTCGAATACCGCGAGGCCTCCGCATCTGCCGCCGCCGGAGCTGGCGCAATTTTCGTTCGACAATGAGCCGATCAGAGCAGCCGCCATGCGCTTCAACCATGTCAACAGCACCAGGATCGTCATTGCCGACCCGGCCATTGGCGACACCGCGATCGTCGGCCTGTTCCGCGTCAATGACCCCGAGCGGTTCGCACAAGCCGCCGCGGCCCTCACAGGCGCGCGCGTCGAGCATCAGCATAGTAATATTGTAATAAAAATGCAATAATATATTGATCTATGGAATATTATTTTCTTCGATCTGACCGAAATTACTTTCAGTCCCGTCAATAGGTTTGAGCACATCAAACAGAGGGACTTCCCAAATGCACTCGACCTATTTGCGTGCCGCCGCGTCCGTGGCGACCGTCGCGCTGGCAATCTGCCTTCCGGCGGCGGCACAGGCGCAAAGCCGCAGCTTCGACATTCCCGCGCAGTCCGCGTCGAGCGGCATCCGCGCTTTCGCGCAACAGGCCGGCATCCAGGTGATGGCCACGGGTCGGGAAACGACCGGCCGGCAAGTCAACGCCGTTCAGGGCACTCTCGACGTGCAGGATGCGCTCACCCGTCTGCTTTCGGGCACCGGCCTCACCATTCGCTCCTTCGACGGGAAGACGGCCGTGCTTGGCGCGGAAGCGCGCGATGAAAGCGCGGACGCCGAAGGATCGATCGTCGTCACCGGATCACGCATCGCGCGCTCCGATCTGGTTAATCCGATGCCGGTCGGCGTGGTTAAAATGGACGACGCGCTGCGCTTCAACAGCAATGACCTCTATACCGTCCTGCAACAAAATCCGGTGCTCGGCTTTGGCGGCGCCAGTCTGAACAGCAGCGCGACGGGCTGGGATTCGGGCGCCCGTTTCATCAACCTGCGCAACCTCGGCACCAACCGCTCGCTGACCCTGATCGACGGCAAGCGCCGGGTCTCCGGCTCGACGCGTTCCTCCGCCGTCGACATCGGCACGATCCCGCTGGGCATGATCGACCGGGTCGAGATCATCACGGGCGGCGCCGCGGCCGTCTATGGCGCGGATGCCGTGACCGGCGCGGTCAACATCATCACCAAGAAGAATATCGACGAAACGACTATTTCCGTGACCGGCGGCCTGTCCGAGCGCGGCGATGCGGGCAATGGCCAGGCGTCCTTTTCGACCGGCTTCAAATTCGCCGATGGGCGGGGCCGTATCTCGATCGGCGGCACCTACACCAAAACCGACTCGCTCTATATGTATGATCGCTATGACTGGACGCAGCAGCCGCTGCTCCTGCCGAACCTCGCCAATACCGGCACGTCGGACGGCATCCCCGATCGCATCCATGTCTGGAACTATCGCCAGCATTATTATGCCTATGAGCCGAATTTCTGGCTGGGCACGGTCAATGGGGAGGTCATCAACAAGCGCTTCATGCTGGAAGATGGCGGCACGGTGCGCCCCATGGTGCATGACGTCTATATGGACAAGGCGCCCACGCAGTTCGCGCTCGGCAGCGGTGGCGATGGTCGCAACCTCACCGACATGACCCAGTTCCGGGGCGCGGAAGAGGCGATCTCGACCCTTGGCCGCGCCGAATTCGACCTTACCGACAATGTCACCTGGGCCGGCTATTTCAGCTATTCCAAGAATAATTATGACGGCGCGGGCACCTATTATCGCGATGACACCCGCACCACCTTCATGGGCGTGGGCAGCGCCAAGGCCTATCTGGACAATCCCTTCCTGCCGGACTCCATTCGCGCGGTCATGGAGGAATATGACCTCACATCGCTGAACATCGACCGCACCTATGGCAATTTCCCGGTGCGGGACGAGCGCCATACGCGCGAGACGCTGACGCTCGGCACGGAAATCAACGGCCGCCTCGGCAACGCCCTGAACTGGAGCGCCTTCTATCAATATGGGCGGTTCAAGGACCATGCCGTCGAGGGCAATGTGCCGCTCAAATCCCACTGGCTGGCGGCGCGCGACGTGATTACCGGGCCGAACGGGCTGCCGGTGTGCCGCGACGAGGCCGCGCGCGCCGCGGGCTGCGTACCGCTGAACATCTTCAGCAAGCTGGCGCCAAGCCAGGAACTGCTCAACTATGTGCTGGACGACCGCGACGAATATCGCACCATCACGCAGCAATCGCTCGGCGCGCAGATCGAAGGGGCATTGTTCCGCCTGCCGGCGGGCGATCTCAAATTCGCGCTGGGCGTCGAATATCGCAAGGACACTCTGACGAACCGGGACGATCCCCTCGCCCTCTCCGGCGAGCTGGTCTATGGCGGTGGCCCCGGCAAGCGCTCGCAGCTGGACGTGGAGGCCGACGTCAAGGAAGTGTTCGGAGAACTGGTCGTGCCGGTTCTGGCCGACAAGAGCTTCACCCGTCGCCTCGACCTGGAACTGGCCTATCGCTATTCCGATTACAGCACCGTGGGCGGCACCAGCGCCTGGAAGGCCGGCCTGATCTGGGAGCCGTTCCAGGGCTTCGCCCTTCGCGGCGTCCGCTCGCGCAGCGTGCGCACGCCCAATTTCGGCGAACTTTACGAGCCGATGGTCACCAGCACCACCACCGGCTCCATCACCGACCCCTGCGAAGCCGGCGACATCAACAAGTCACCGACCCGCGAAGCCAATTGCCGCGCGCTGGGCGTCGTGACGCCGCTGCCGGACATCAAGACCGGCCCGCACATCACGACCGGGGGCAATCCGAACCTGCGGCCTGAAATCTCGAACAGCCTGACCATGGGCTTCGTGTGGCAGCCCAGCTTCCTGCCTGGATTCGATGTGACCCTCGATTATTGGGACATCAAGATAAAGGATTATATCTACCAGCTAAGCTACACGCAGATCCTCAATCTGTGCGTCGATCTGCCGAGCATCGACAATCAATATTGCCGGGCGCAGGCGCGCAACCAGACGCCGGATGTGCCGACGGCGGAACAGGGCGTGCTGTTGCCGGCGGGCGCGCCGCTCTATGTGAGTGCGCAGCAGGGCAATATATCGCGCATGCGTGCCCGGGGCATCGACATGGGCATGAATTATGCGACCCGGGTCGGCACGGGGCGGCTGGGCCTGAAGTTCGCCGGCACCTATCTGATCGAGCATATCTTCGAGACGACGCCGGGCGCGCCAGCTGGCGACATCTTCTACGATGGCCAGTATAATTATCCGAAATTCCGCGCCAATCTGATGACCAGCTATGACATTGGCCGGGTCGGCCTGACGTTGAACACCCGCTATCAGCAAGGCGGCAAGGGCGACAACATGGCGACGGACGAACAATATGATAATAACAGCGTCCCGGCGCGCACCTATTTCGACCTGTCGGTGCGCTATGGCTTCGGCAAGCATATGCTGAATTTCGCCGTGAACAATCTGACCGACAAGATGCCGCCCTATATGGGCTTTGGCGAGCCGGGCATCTACGCAGCCAGCACCGTCTATGATCTGGTGGGGCGGTCCTACAGCCTCTCCTACACGCTGAAGTTCTGACGAACCGCCGGGGCTGTCGGCGCGCGCCCCATGGGGCCGGCGGCGGCAGCCCCTGCTGGACTCACGCATCCTTCGGAAGCTCACGGCGGGGCCTGTGCCGCCGGAAAGGGACGACATGTTGAACCTGGATCGCCGCCAACTCATCAAGACCGCCGGGGGCATTGCCCTGATCGCCGGGCTTTCGCGCTCCCCGCTCCTGGCCGCGCCGCTGGGTGCGAACCCGTTCACGCTCGGCGTGGCGGCCGGCGACCCCTGGCCGGACGGCTTCGTCATCTGGACCCGGCTCGCGCCGCGCCCTCTCGACGAGCATGGCGGCATGCCTGCCGCGCGTGTGCCGGTCCGCTGGGAAGTCGCCGAGGATGCAGGCTTTGCGCGCGTCGTGCGCAAGGGCGAGACGATGGCGCTGCCCGAGCTGGCGCATTCCGTCCATGTCGAGGTGGAGGGTCTGCGGCCGCAGCGCCCCTATTGGTATCGCTTCTCCGTCGCGGGCACGGACCTGAGCCAGATTGGCATGGCGCGCACCGCGCCAGCGCGCGACGCCCTCGTCCAGCGGCTGCGGATCGGCGTGGCGGGATGCCAGCATTATGAGATGGGCTATTATGACGCATGGCGACATCTGGCCGCCGAGCCAGATCTCGACCTGATCTTCCATTATGGCGACTATATCTATGAAGGCGGCGCGACACCGCTCGGCCCGCGCGCGGGCAAATGGACCGCCGTGCGCCAGCATGTCGGCGACGAGATATACAGCATCGACGATTATCGGCGGCGCTACGCCCAGTATAAGAGCGATCCGCATCTTCAGGCGGCGCACGCGGCCTGCGCTTTCGCGGCCTCCTTCGACGATCATGAAGTCGACAATAACTGGGCAAGCGACTTCGATCAGGACGGCACGGCCCCCGAGATTTTCGCGCTGCGCCGCTATGCGGCGCTCCAGGCCTGGTATGAGCATATGCCCGTGCGCAAGGCGCAGTTCCCGACCACCGGCGGACTCACCGCCTATCGTCGGCTCGACTATGGTCGGCTGATGCGCATGCATGTGCTCGATACGCGATCCTATCGGGCGGATCAGCCATGCGGCGACAATTTCCGGAAGAACCCCTGCCCGCCCGAAGCGCATATGGCGCCGACGGTGCTGGGCGACGCGCAGGAGAACTGGCTCGATCAGGGGCTGGGCAGCGCCGCGACGACCTGGAACCTGCTTGCCCAGCAGATCATCGTGATGCCGGTCGATTTCCGCGAACCGGGCGCGGGAGACGCGCAATTCGCCACCGATCTGTGGGACGGCTATCGGCCCGCCCGCAAGCGGCTGATCGACTCCATCCGCAAGCACGACCTGTCGAACGTCGTCATCGCGACCGGCGACCATCATCGCCACCTCGTCGGCTCGGTGCCGGAGAATGACGAGCAGTTGGACGGCCGCAAGGTTGCGGTGGAGTTTCAGGCGGCTTCCATTTCATCCGAGGGGAACGGCAAGGGCGAAAAGGGCCTTGGCCACATGATGAAGAACAATCCCCACTTCAATCTCTACACCGACAGGCGGGGCTATCATCTTTTCGATATCACGCCGGAACGCTGGCGGACGGATGTCAAGATCATGGATCAGGTGGAAGCGCCTGGCGGGAACATCAGCACGCTCGCCTCATTCATGGTGACACCGGACGCGCCGGTCGTTCATCAGGGCTGACTGCTTCCGCCAAGCGATCCATGCACTCCAAAAGAGACTCGAAAAGAAGGTTTCCGGCTGCTCGAAGCCTGCATCATCAAGAAGCTTGAACACCGCATCTTCGGAATGGGGCGGATCGGCACCCTGTAGGATTTTGCCGAGCTTTGCCTCTATCTCCTCGTTTGTCGCGCCGTGCATTCGCCAGCGTTCGCCCCACGCGGCAAGAAGCAGCGGCTTGCTCGCATAAGCATAGCGATTGCCTGCGAGGATAAGAGGCGCGCCCGGCGCAATCCGGTCTGCGATTGCTTTCAGGATGGCGCTCTTTGCATCATCGCCAGGCAAGTGATGCAGCACACCGAGCATCATGGCGGCATCAAACAGCTCGTCTCCCGCAAAGGCGTCGAGCGTACCCAAATGTAGGTCGACCTTATCGCCTAGGCCCTGCGCCTTGAGGCGCTCCATGGCGAGGGCAAGCATAGGTTCGGAAGGGTCTACGCCCGTGAATCGCCATGTCGGTTCAAGCCGGGAAAGACCAGTCACCTCTTGCGCCGTGCCGCCTATGCCAACGATAAGAATGCGTCTGTTCCCGCCTGTTCCAAGCGCCGCAGCCAGCATGCAGGCGGCAAGTTCATGGCAGGCCTCATAGCCGGCCAAGGCTATCCGGCTCTGGCTCTCATATTCGGCGGCTCGTGAGCGATCGAATTTCTTGGCGGTTTGGTCCATCATCGGCGGCGATTATCAATAACCGTCCAACATCCGCAACAGAGCGGTGGCCGAGACCCCACAAAGCTCTCCGATCCAGAGGGCTCGATAGCCCCCCGATCGTAAAACCGCACAGTCGCCGCCCCCGGCGCTTCATTTGCGCCGGGAACTCGTGCGGGATGCCCCCTACCTGCCGACGTCGATGCTGGCTTGCGCGGTGAGTTTGCCGACCTGTTCGATGACAGGACCTTTGCGGTTGGCATCTTCGACCACAAGCTTGACCCACAATGTGTCACCATCCTTGTAATAGGCGGTTTTGTTCGCCTCACGCAGTGCGGCAAGGCTGCTCTCCTGCATGCCGCCAGCGGTGGTGGCGAAACCGGGAAGCTCGAAAAGCACGAACGACCCCTGGTCCATTTCCCGCAAGGAAAGGGACAGCGCCTCCCTCGCCGTCTCCACCCTCAGTTCGGCGCCGCTGCCGATGGTGGTTTCCCCATTATATTCGAACCGCTTGCCATTGCGTTGAAGCATGATCGGGTTGGTGATGGGGCCAGTCTGGAAGCCGCTGAAATCCCCGGCGATGCTGAAGCGGCCCATATCCCCCTTGCAGATGGCCGCATTCCAGCTCGCCTTGATTTCGCAAACGCTTTCATCGGAGGCGATGCCGTTGTCGATGACGATATAGGCGCCGGGCGCCCCGCTGACCGAACCGTCCAGGTCGCGGAACGCCGCGCTCCTATAGGCAGCGCTGCGGCCGTAATCGGAGGCCCAGCGGCGCTGGATCGGCGGGAAGCTGACCGGCTGGGCATTGACGAAGGTCAGGCCCTTGACCGAATTGTCGGTGCTCATGCCGAAGCTGGTGAACAGGAGGTAGGACAGCGCGCCCGCATCGCGAAGCGCGTTGGGCACATAGTTCACGAACTTGGTGTTTTCCACTTCGTGATGGAAATCATAATATTCATAGCCGCGGATCGGGAAATCCGGCGATGCGGCGGGCAGGCTGCGGCCATAGGCGATTTCCTCGGCTGTGGTGGGGTTGCCGATATTGTCGCTCTCCCCCACGAACAGCGAGTCCACCACCCGTGAGGTGAAGGGCGCGATCCCCGGAATACCGGACGCATGGGTGAAGCCGATGGCGTTATCGGCAAGCTTCAGATTCTTGTAGAGATGATATTCGCCGCGCCCCCAGATCGCGCCGTTGCGGTTCTTGTAGCCGGTGAAATTATCGAAGACAGCCATCACCAGCGGGCTGTTCGTATCGGCCGGGTCGGCATAGCTGGTCAGGTTGGGACCGGCGATGCCGAATGTCCCGTCGGGACTCTGGCCGCGATCGAGCATGAGACCATCGAAATTGGAGTGGGCGACGTTGCCGCTGAACTCCCGCAGCTTCGACCGGCCGGGCCAGGTATTCTTGCTGATCTCCGTGCCTTCGAACGCCCCTGTCGGATGCTGCGGTATCGCGAACCAGAAGCCGATCTGATCGGACCCCGCGGCCACATTGTCGCGATAGATGTTGTCCGGGTTGGTGATCCAGAAGGTGGAGACGGTATTGTCCGACGGGATGAGGATCTGGTCGGACTTCTGCCCTTCCGTGGATTGATGGGCCAGCGTGAGGTTGGTCGGCTGACACGGCAGGGTCGGATGGCACTTGGTCTGGATGCCCAGATTGTGAACGAACTGGTTGCCCGTCTCGATCCCGTCCTCCAGGAAGAAGCAGTGACCCACGGCGTTGAAGGTCACGTTGTTCTCCACCCGCACATTGTTGGTGCCATGCACCGTCACGCAGCGGCTGTAGGTATCGTGGATGGACGAGTTGCGGATATATTGCCCCTGCCCCTCGCCGATGATGTGCCAGTGGATCGGATAGCGGGCCAGTTGCAGATGCTGCCCCATGCGGAACAGCTCGACGCCGGAGACATACATTTTGGACCCGGCCATGGCCATGACGTGCCCGCCGAAATAGCTGCGCTCCGCGTCGTCGGAGGCCTGAATCCGGATATTGCGCGACAGCAGGCCGACCTCGCCGCGCTCGTCGACACCATAGGTGATCTCACCGAAGTGCATATATTTTAACGGCTGATCGAGGGTGAGCGTGTTTCCCCTGATCGCGGTGATGGTGCGCTGCTCCGCCTGCCGGGAATCGAAATCGGTCGAGGCGAGGACGATCTGGTCGCCCTTGCGCCAGCCGCTCGCATCCAGAACGTCGATCCTGGCGCTGCCGGCCTTCGCCGTGCTGGCGAGCTTGGTCCAGCTGTTCGTGCGGTCGCCATGCAGGCTCAAGGTGCCGGCCATCATCATGATGCCGCGGTCCCCCATGCTGTTCACATCTTCATTGGGAACGGTGTCGGTCAGAGTGATCGTTGCCTTGCGCGTATGGGGCTTGGCCTCACTGCCAATGTTGAGTTCACCGCGCGCAACCAGAATCCACTCGCTTTTCAGGTCGAGGTCGAGATCGTCCGAAAAGCTGAGCTTGCCGTTGATTGTCAGGCTGCGCAGCGCCGGCGGGCTGACATCGAGGAGGATGTCCCTGTCCCGCCCGATCGTCACTGCATCGCCCTCGCTCGGCACTCTCCCCTCTGGCCACGACGCAGGATCGGACCAGCGCGTCTGCTTGATCGCCGAAGACGGTGCCTGTGCAGGCATATTCATATGGTGGTGCGCTTCCTGCGCGCCGGCTGCCGTCCCCATGCCGAGCAAAAGGGGCGCGGGAAGAAGCAAGGACATATGGAGCAGGCGAGATTGCATGCGCATGAGTTGATCCCCTCTTTCGGGACCATGAGTCCCACCTTTTTGACTTTGTCATTATATTGACGCGGATGAGCTGATTCGCCAAGCGGCGATCAACTTGCATCCATGATTATCTCCTTGCAGGCTGCGTGCGCTCGAAAGGAGAACCGGGATCAATTCGGCCAAGGCAGAGCAAAACGGCTCTGCTTCTGCCCCACCTTTATGGGATCACGCCCGCTCTGCCGGGAGTTTCCCAAGACCGTGGCTGGACCCAAATGTCGACACTGCGCAAGTCCGGGTTTCCAGCCGCCACACATGCCGATTGCATCCCATCGCCCGATTGCCGATGATGCCCTTCAGGAGAGAGATGCCGGACAGGAGACCCGACATGCTGGATCGCCGCACGACGCTCGCAGGGATGGCCACCCTGCCTTTCACGCTCAAAGCCGCGCTTGCCCAGGACTTTGCCAATGCCCAACCCCCTGCCGACGCCGGGCTGCGGATGGTTCCCATCGGCAGCAGCGCCATTCAGGTGCCGGCCGTCGGCATCGGCACCGCGCGCCGCTACGACAATCCGCAGGGCGACGATCAACTTGCGCCGCTGCGCGCCACCATCGCGCGCTTCGCCGAACTGGGCGGCAGCGTCATCGACACCGCCCCCTCCTATGGCCGAGCCGAGGAGGTGGTCGGCCAGCTGGTCGCGGATCTCGGCGTGCGGGACAAGCTGTTCCTCGCCACCAAGGTCGGCGTCGATACCCGCGAGGAAGGGCAGGCGCAGATCGAGCAATCGTTCAGGAAGCTGCGCACCGAGCGGATCGACCTGATCGCCGTCCACAATCTGCGCGATGTCGACAATCAGCTCGCCCTGCTGCGCGACCTCAAGGCGGCCGGCCGCATTCGCGCGCTCGGCATCACGACGTCGTTCGACCGGCAATATGAGGCGTTCGAGGCCGTAATGCGCAAACAGGCGCTGGATAGCATCCAGGTCGATTACGCGCTGGACAACCGCAACGCCGCCGAGCGCATCCTGCCGCTCGCGCAGGAGAAGGGCATGGCGGTGATGGTCAACCTGCCGTTCGGGCGGGACCGGCTGTTCACCGCCACGCGCGACAAGCCTCTGCCGGATTGGGCGAAGGAGATAGGCGCCACAAGCTGGGCGCAGCTCTTCCTCAAATATGTGCTCTCGCACCCGAGCCGGCCCATCGCCATCCCCGGCATGGCGCAGACGCGCTATGTGGATGACAATCTTGGCGCCGCGCGCGGCCCGTTGCCCGATGCCGCGCTGCGCAGGCGGATGGAACAGTTTATCGATGGCCTCTGAAGGCCCGGCGGGGCGGTCCTTCCTCGGCCGCCTCATCGTCGCGCGGCCGGGCGAGGTGCCGGCCGTCGCGGTCGGCTTCCTGCTCTTCTTCCTGCTGTTCGTCTCCTATTTCATGCTGCGCCCGGTGCGCGAGACATTCGGCATCGCCGGCGGAGTGGACAAGCTGCAATGGCTATGGACCGGCACCTTCATCGCCATGCTCGTGGTGGTGCCGCTCTACGGCTGGGTTGCCGCGCGTATGCCGCGCCGGCGGCTGCTGCCGATCCTCTACTCGCTCTCGGCGCTCATCATGGCGGCCTTCGCCACCAGCCTGCTGCTCGACCCCACCAATATCTGGATCGCACGCGCCTTCTACATCTGGCTCTCGGTGATGAACCTGTTCGTCATCTCGCTCGCCTGGAGCCTGATGGTGGACCTGTTCGATGCCGATCAGGCGCACCGCCTGTTCGGCCAGATCGCCGCCGGCGCCAGCCTTGGCGGCCTCACCGGTCCGCTCCTCTCCGGCCTGCTGGTAGCACCACTGGGCGAGGCAGGGCTGCTCTATCTCTCCAGCGCGCTACTGCTCGCCACCCTGCCCTGCGTCCGGGTGCTGCTCACCTGGCGCGCGAAGGCCGGGCCGCGCGCGGAGGCGGGTGCTCCCGCACCCAACCGCATTGGCGGCTCGATCTGGGCGGGCCTGACGCTGATCGCCCGCTCGCCCTATCTGCTCGCCATCTCCGGCTTCATCCTGCTGCTCACCGCCGCCACCACCTTCCTCTATTTCGAGCAGGCGCGGATCGTCGAAGCGACCTTCCCGGATCGCACGCGGCAGACGCAGGTGTTCGCCGCCATCGACGTGGTCGTCCAGTCGCTCACCATCCTCATCCAGATCTTCTTCACCGGGCGGCTGGCCAAGCGGCTCGGCGTCACCGTGCTGCTCGCCGGGGTGCCGCTGCTCATGGCCGCCGGCTTCGGCCTGCTGGCGCTGGCGGCAACCTTCCCGGTGCTCGCCTTCGTGATGATCCTGCGCCGTGTCGGCGAATATGCGCTGATCCGCCCCGGCCGCGAAATGCTGTTCACCCGCGTCGATACCGAGACGAAATACAAGGCCAAGAACGCCATCGACACCGTCGTCTATCGCGGTGGCGATGCGCTCGCCGGCTGGGTCTATACGGCCGTATCGACTCTCGCCTCCATCCAGATCGCCGCTCTCGCCGGGGCAGCGCTCGCAGGGCTTTGGGCGCTGCTGGGCTATCGTATCGGTCGCCACCATGACGCGGGCGGACTAGGGGAGAACCGGGCCGGCATCTGAAGGAAGCGCGGCCCCTCACCAAGCGCTTCTGAAGAAATAATTTTCAGGGATGACAAGAGTCGCGGCTGAGCCTCGTCCCCTATCGCGCAACAGACCCCCACAAGCCTGCGACAGCAATCCGCACCCCGATCAGGCCACTGCGCGCTGCTCGTCGGGCTGTGGGGCAGCGTAGCGCGTCACCGCGCCTGTCCCGCGCTTGCTGGCATAGAGCGCCTTGTCGGCCAGGCCGAGCAAGTCGTCCAGCCCATCGCCCCCTATGTCCGCCACGACATAGCCGAGTGACGTGGAGATACAGAGCGCATTCCCCTCGATCTGGAATGGCTGGGCAATCGCGTCCGCCAGCCGTTCCGCCAGATTCTGGGCCTCCGCTTCATTCTCGATGCCATATTGCACCACGGCGAATTCATCGCCTCCCAGTCGTGCGGCCATGTCGCTCGCCCGGATCGCGTGGGTGATGCGCTTGCCCACGGCGGTCAGCAGCGCGTCGCCGGTCGGGTGGCCATAATCGTCGTTGATCGGCTTGAATCCATTGAGGTCGACATAGTGGACGGCGATCAGCCCGCGCGCGCCGCCCTTCACGATCTGTTCGTCAAACCATTCCCGCAGCGCCACACGGTTGGGAAGCGTCGTCAGCGCGTCCTGCCGCGCGAGATTGGCGAAGGCGAGCCGGAGCATGATGTCCTTGCCGGCCCGCTCATGGCGGCCGCGCAGGCTATACACGCCCCCCGCCAGGAACGACGCGGCGAGCACCCCCGTCGCGACATAGTAGATGTTGCCCACGATCATCGCCGTGATGCTGGCGGGCAGCAGGGATACGATCATGCTGATGTTCGCGATGCGCGGCCGCAACCCCATGCCCGCCGCCACGCCGGCCGCATAGCCCATCAGCAGGCAGATGACGATCATGTGCCCTGCCGGCATGGGCAGCAGCATCACGCGCACACCGAACAGGCCGAGGATGATCGCAAAGGCAAAATATGGCCAGACGAACCGGCGTTCGAGCACCTTGGCCTGCTCGAAAGTCAGGCTCTCCCGCCGCGCGACCGGTGCCAGGCTCCACGCCGTCCACAGCCGCGCGGCGGAGGCGAGCGCACCGCCGATCACCAGGAGCAGAAGCAGCGGGTCGCCCGTCGCCTCGGCAATCAGACCGCCAGCGATCAGGAACAGAACCGTCATGATAGCCGAGGGCACGAAGGCGTCGAACAGGCTTCTGATCAACTCGATCTCAACCGCTTCGACTGGACTACGATGGTGCATGATACTGGATTTCGTGTGTCGGTAATGGAGCCATGGCCGCCCGCCGGTATCCGCGAACGGTCGTCTATCCTGCTCGGCCTAGAGAGCTCATCGTTTAGGAGTGTTTAATCTTTTGCCCGGCCTGTCGATAATCCCGGCAACCCCCGAAATTAACTGCTTCAGAGTGGCCCATGTCGCACCCCGCAAAGGCATGAACCGGAGGGCATGAACGGGCCTTTCTCGCCTCAGACTCTTGCCTCACCGGTGCGCTGCATTCTTCACGCACGCCCGCTCTAGCGGGCACGGGCGAAGGCCGCCGAGCACACCGCCAGCGCCGCGCCGATGAGCAGAGCCTGATCCGCTCCCATAGCGCCGTAACGCAGGCTGAGCGCGGCGATCAACGCGCCGAAGGTCTGGCCGATCAGCCGGCACTGCGCCTGCATCCCCGCCGCCGAGCCGGCCCGGTCGATCGGCCCCGCGCGCAGCATTACATTGTTGTTGGGCGCCTGGAACAAGCCGAACCCCACGCCGCACAGACCCATCGCCGCCGCGATAAGACCCGGCGCCAGCGCCAGCGAAATCGCGAACGCCATCAACGCCAGCATGACGGCGAACAGCGTCAGCCCCGCCGCGCTCATCAGCCCGGCCCAGCGCCGTTCCGCCCATCGCCCAGCCAATGGCGAGATGAGCGCGATGCCCAACGGCAGGGGCAGGAAGATCATGCCGACCATCGCCACCGACAGGCCCAGCCGATCTTCGAGGAGAAACGGCAGCGAAACCAACAGGCACATCTGCGCCGCGAAACCGCAGATGGAGGCACCATAAGCCAGGCGCAAACGCGGCATGCGAATGAGGTCCAGCGGGATGAGCGGCCGCACGCTGCTCCGCACCCGCCGGATCAGCCAGAGGCCCGCCGCGCCACCGAGCAACGCCAACAGGACCAGCTGCGCGCCAATCCGGCCATGCACCACGTCCGACGCCAGCAGGAACAACGCGCAGAACATCACCGCGTTGAGCAAGGCGCTGCCCCAGTCGAACAGCCTGGTTGCCGAGGGCGTGTGCGGGCCGAAAGCGACCACCAGCACAAGCGCCGCGAGGCCGGTGGGCACATTGACGAGGAAGAGCCACGGCCACGGCCCCAGCGAGAGGATCAGCCCCGCCAGGGCCGGCCCCGCCGCTGCCGTGCAGGACACGACCACGGCATTATAGGCGATACCCCGCGCCAGCCGCTCCTTGGGCCAGGTGAAGCGCATCAACGCCCCGTTGACGCTCATCATCGCCGACGCGCCGATCCCCTGGATGAAGCGGGCAGCGGCCAGCGTTTCCAGATCGGTCGCCATGGCGCAGCCGAGCGACATCAGCACGAACAGCACCAGCCCGCCCAGATACACGCGCTGATAGCCGAGCCGCTCGCCCAGTGCGGCCAGCGGCAGCAACGTCATGACGATGGCGATCTGATAGGCGGTGACGACCCATGTCGCCGCCGCCGGGCTTACACCCAGATCGCGCGCGATGGTCGGCAACGCGATATTGGCGATGGCGGCGTCCAGCACCGAGAGCGCCATGCCCCACCAGAGGCCCGCCAGCGCCCAGTGGCGGCGCGGCGTCGGCAGACCGTCAGGCTCCGGCGGAGCGGCCGCGCCGGCCCGGTTCAGCCCGTCCACGAGCGTGCGTAATCGTCCGTGGCGCGGATCAGCCGGTCGAGAATGCCCGGCTCGGAATAGGCATGGCCTGCGCCTTCGATCAGGTGGAAATCCGCCTCCGGCCAGGCCTTGTGCAGATCATGGGCCGTGCGCGTCGGGCACGCCATGTCATAACGGCCCTGCACGATGGTGCCGGGGATGCCGCGCAGCTTGTGCGCATCGCGGATGAGCTGCCCCTCCTCCAACCAGCCGCCATGGATGAAATAATGATTCTCGATCCGCGCGAAGGCGAGCGCGAAGTGCGCATTCTCGAAGCCTGTGGTCGTCGCCGCGTCGGGCAGCAGGGTGAGCGTTCGCCCCTCCCACAGCGTCCACGCCTGCGCGGCCTCCAGCCGCGCCGCCTCGTCCGCGCCGGTCAGCCGGCGGCGATAGGCGGCGCGCAGGTCGCCGCGCTCCTCCGGCGGGATCGGCGCGAGGAAAGCCTCCCATTTCTCCGGATGCACTTCCGAGGCGCCGAATTGATAATACCAGTCCAGCTCGCTCGTCCGCACGGTGAAGATGCCGCGCAGCACCAGTTCGCTTGCCCGCTCCGGGTGCGTCTGCGCATAAGCCAGCGCCAGCGCCGATCCCCACGAGCCGCCGAACACCAGCCACTGCTCCACGCCCATCAGCGCGCGCAGCCGCTCGATATCGGCGACCAGATGCCAGGTCGTGTTCGCCTCCAGCCCGGCATGGGGCGTCGAGCGCCCGCAACCACGCTGGTCGAACAGCAGCACATCGTAGCGCGCCGGATCAAACAGCCGCCGGTGATTGGGCGAGATGCCGCCGCCCGGCCCGCCGTGCAGGAACACCGCCGGCTTGGCGCCCGGCGTGCCGCTGCGCTCATAATAGAGCAGATGGCCGTCACCGACATCGAGCGTGCCGGTCTCATAGGGGTCTATCGGCGGGTAGAGGGTGCGCAGCGCGGTCATATCAATCCTGATTGAGCCTTCGCGGCACGAAGTCCAGCACCGTGTTCGCCCCCGCCGCCGCAATCGCCTCCGCCATCAGATGATGATCGGGCGAGCGGTGGCAGGCGGGATCGGTCGCCGCCGCGTCCCCGGCGATGGCGAGGGCCTGACAGCGGCAGCCGCCCCAGTCGATCTCCCGCCGGTCGCAGGCACGGCACGGCTCGGGCATCCAGTCGGTGCCGCGAAACCGCGTAAAGGCATCGGACGAGGCCCAGATGGCGCGCAGCCGCTGGTCCCGCACGCTGGGGAAGGTGAAGCCCGGCAGCGTCTCCGCCGCATGGCAGGGCAGCGCCTTGCCGGAGGGCGAGATGTTGATGAAGCGGTTGCCCCAGCCGCCCATGCACGCCTTGGGCCGCGCGGCATGATAGTCCGGCACGACATAGTCGATGGCGATGCGCCCGTTGAGCCGCTCGCGCGCCTGCGCGACGACCCCGTTCACGAAGGCAAGCTGTGCGGCGCTCGGCAGCAGCGCATCGCGGTTGAGCAGCGCCCAGCCATAATATTGGGTGTGGGCGATCTCCATCCGCTCGGCGCCCAGTTCCTCGCCCAGCGCGATCATCTCGCCCACCCGCTCGATATTCTGGCGGTGGATGACGAAATTGGCAGTGAGCGGCAGGCCCGCCTCCCTGATCCGCCGCGCGGCCGCCAGCTTCTTCTCATGGCCGCCATGATAGCCGCCGATCCGGTCCGCCGGCGCGGCATGCGCATCCTGGAAGCTGAGCTGGATATGATCGATCCCCGCATCCAGCAGCGCCGCCATCGCCGCATCGGTGAGCAGCACGCCGGAGGTGATGATATTGGTGTAAAACCCGCGCGCGGCGGCATGAGCCACCAACTCCGTGAGATCGCGCCGCGCCATCGGCTCGCCGCCGGAAAAATGCACCTGAAGGATGCCAATCTCCGCCGCCTGATCGAGCACGCTGAGCCATTCGGCGGTGGTCAACTCGGATTTGGGCGCATCCATCGCCAGCGGGTTGGAGCAATAAGCGCATTGCAGCGGGCAGCGATGGGTCAGCTCGATAATCAAGCCCATCGGCGGTGCTGGCGCCGGCACGCTCATAGCTGGAGGGCGCCGCGCGTGGAGAGGTCCTCCAGCGTGGCGATCACGTCCATGGCGATTTCCTCGCGCGGCGCATCGAAGCGGGCGGCGAGGTCGTCGACAATGGCGTCGATGCTCCGCGTCCCGTCGACCAGCTTCAATATCTCAACCGCGATGTCATCCGGCATGAACAGCTTTTCGGGCGCGAGCAGCACCCACGCCTCGCGCACCGTATCGAACCGGAACTTCACCCCGCGCCGGAAGGCAGGGACGGCGGCACCATCGGTCATGCCCCGTCCCCCGGCACGAACGACCCCGGCGGAATCAGCCCCGGCGCGACATAGGCCAGATACAGACCATCGAGCTGGCACCACAGCACGTCGCATTTGAAGCGCAAAGCCGCCAGAACTGCCGCCTGCTTCTCCGCCGTATCGGCATGCTCCTTCACATAGGCCAGCGCCCAGTCGCTATCCTTCGGCGCCTGCGTCAGACGCGGCGTGAAATAAGCCAGTGTATCCTGCGTGATCCAGTCGTAATTCGCCAGCATGCCGGAGACGCGCTCGGCGATGATGGTGGGCGAGAATAATTCCGTCAGCGAGGAGGCGATCGCCTCCAGCAGCGTGCGGTCGCGCACGAAATGCACATAGGCATCCACCGCGAACCGTGTCGCGGGCAGGATTTCCGTTGCACTCTCCACCCGCGCCCGGTCCAGCCCCACGCCTTCCGCCAGCTTGAGCCAGCGCTCGATCCCGCCGGGCTTCGCCCCGTCGCCGTCATGATCCTCGATCCGCCGCCGCCACTCTCGCCGCAGGTCGGGCGTCGGCAGCCGCGCCATCAGGGTCGCATCCTTGGCGGGGATCGACGCCTGATAATAATAACGGTTGAGCGCCCACGCCTGCACCTGCCCGCGCGTCAGCTTGCCATCGTGCAGCAAGCGGTGGAACGGATGGTTGCTATGATAGCGCTCAGCGCCGATCCTGCGCAGGGCGGCCTCCAGTTCGTCCGGCGAAAGCAGCCGGTCGGTCCTATCCATCGCCGCCGTTTCCATCAGATCGCAAACTCCATGCCGTCATGCGCGACCGTCCAGCCCGCCGCCTCGGCTTCCGCCCGCTCGGCGCTGTCGGCCAGCAGCACCGGGTTGGAATTGTTCATATGGATGATGACCCTGCGGCCGACATTGACGGAACGCAACGCCGCCATCGTCCCCTCCGCGCCGGAGAGGCTCATATGCCCCATGCGTCGCCCGGTTTTCTGGCCGATGCCCGCCGCGACCATCTCGTCGTCGCGCCACAAGGTGCCGTCGAAGAACAAGATGTCCGCCCCGTCGATCCGCGCGCGCAAATCGTCCGTCATCGCCGCGCAGCCGGGGATGTAGAGCATCCGCTTCGCGCCGTCCGTCACCTCCGCGCCGACCGTGGTGCCGTCGGTCACGATGGGCGGCGGCTCGGCGCCCTCGCCTTCCAGATAGAGCGGCACCTTGCCCGGCACCGCGAAGAAGGTCGCGCGCAAAGTCCCTTCCAGCGTGAACGGCCGGTCGAGCGTCTGCACGTCACGCGCCACAAAGTCGCGCGCCAGCACCTCGAAGATCGGGTTCGCGTCCAGCACGTCATGGATGCGCTGCGTGGCATGCACGGTGAAGGGCTGGCGCTCGCGCAGGGTGAGCAGGCCGGCGATCGCATCCACGTCGCCGCCGGTCAGCACCACGCCGGCGATGGGCGAATCGCGTAGCCCGGCGCGCGGGTGCAGCGCGGGCGTCTCGTTGATCTGCTGGCGCAGGTCTGGCGCGGCATTCAGGAGGAACCAGCGCTCGCCATCATGACTGACGGCGACGCTTGCCTGGGTTCTGGATCTGGCGGCAGGGTCGCCGCGGCGCGCGCGCCGGCAGCCGTCTGCATTGGAATTCCACTGGGGAAAGCCACCGCCGGCGGCTGCCCCCAGCACAATGATTTTCATCAGATTATCAGGCGCTCAGTTCTGCGCAGGCATAGCAGTTGATCTCGGCGCCGAGAGCAATCTCGCGAACCTTGGGCTTCGTCCACTTCATCTCATCTTCTCCTGATTTGGCTCCGGGGAGCGGGATGATGATGCCCATTTTCAGTTGCAGAGCAATATCAAAGTCTGTTTTCTTCAAGGTCGGTCGCGAAACCGGCATAAATCGGACATTGTCAACGAAGAAGCCAGACGACACCGGGTGCCGAAACGCCCTGCCCGTTCCCGCGCACCGGCAAAAGAGCGAGTCGCCAACGCGCGCAAAGGCCGGTATCCGCGGCCGGCGGCGTCCCGTCCGCCCCTTTCCCTGCCAACTCAGTCAAGGAATAAGACGCATGGGGCAAGGCAATCCGTTTGGCATCGCTCATCGGCTGCGGCATAGGCGGGCAAACGAGGCTGCCGGCCGCAAGACCCCAGGCGCCCCGTCAGGGAGAGGATATGAAACAGCGCTTTCTTGCCGCCATCGCCGCGACCGCCCTGCTCGGCGCACTCGCCGTCCCTGCCTATCAGGCCATCGCCCGCGATGCCGCCGCCGGCCCCGGCGTCAACCACGCCCGCATGGTCAAGGCCGATAGCGAGCCGGGCCTCTGGGGCAGCTACAGCCGCACATGGGACGAGCAACGCTTCAGCCCGCTCGACCAGATCAACGATGGCAATGTCCAGCGCCTCGGCCTCGCCTGGTATGACGATCTCGATACCTATCGCGGCGTGCAGGCCAGCCCACTGGTGATTGACGGCGTGCTCTACAACGCCTCGATCTACAATGTCGTCACCGCCTATGACGGCAAGACAGGCCGCAAGCTGTGGACCTACGACCCCAAGGTGGAGAAGGTCTGGGCGCGTTGGGCCTGCTGCGGCCCCTCCTCGCGGGGCATCGCGGCGTGGGGGGACAAGATCATCATCGGCGCGCTCGACGGCCGGCTGATCGCCATCGACCGGCACACCGGGAAGGAACTGTGGTCCACCCATACCTTCGATGCGGAGAAGGCGCCCTATTCCATCACCGGCGCGCCGCGCGTCTATGATAGCAAGATCGTCATCGGCAATGGCGGCGCGGATTATGGCTCGCGCGGCTTCGTCGCGGCCTACGATGCCGAGACGGGCAAGAAGATCTGGAAATTCTACATCGTCCCGACCGATCCCGCCAAAGGCCCGGACGGTGAGGCGTCCGACAGCGCGATGAAGATCGCCCAGCCCACCTGGTTCGGCAAATATTGGGAGGCGGGCGGCGGCGGCAATGCGTGGGACAGCTTCGCCTATGATCCGGCGCTCAACACCGTCTATATCGGCACCGGCAACGGCTCGCCGCACATGTGGCACCACCGCAGCGAGGGCAAGGGCGACAATCTGTTCCTCTGCTCACTGGTCGCGGTCGACGCCACCACCGGCAAGTATAAGTGGCACTATCAGATGGTGCCCGAGGAAGACTGGGACTATACCTGCACCCAGCCCATCGTGCTGGCGGACATGAAGATCGCCGGCAAGACGCGCAAGGTCGCCATGCAGGCGCCCAAGAACGGCTTCTTCTACGTGATCGACCGCACCAACGGAAAGCTGATCTCCGCGAAAAGCTACGTCTCGGTCAACACATGGGCGAGCCATATCGACATGAAGACCGGCCGCCCGGTGCTGATGCCCGGCGCGCACAACACCACCACGCCGCACATCATGAGCCCGAGCTGGCTGGCGGCGCACACCTGGCACCCCATGTCCTACAGCCCGAAAACAGGGCTGGTCTATCTCTCCGCGCAGGAGCAAGGTTCCATCTACGCGCGCGCCGAGGACGGGAAATATAAATACACGCCCGGCCCCGGCCGCAGCAACAGCGGGCAGGATTTCGCCAGCCAGCCCGAGTTGCGCAAGCAGCTTCAGGAGGAAATCAACCGCACCGAGAAGGGCTATCTCCTCGCCTGGGACCCAAAGACCCAGAAAGAGGCATGGCGCGTCCCTTATCCGCATCCCGGCTCGGGCGGCGTGCTCGCCACGGCGGGCAATCTCCTCATCCAGCCGACCATCAACAAGACCGTTGCCATCTACCGCGCCGATACGGGCAAGAAGCTGTGGGAGATGAACGTCGATCAGGCCGGCGTCGCCGGGCCGATCAGCTACATGATCGACGGCGTGCAATATATCGCCCTCAACGCCGGCTGGGGCGGCTCGCCGGTCTATAATCTCACCAAGGATGGCCCCTTCCGCACCGCCACCGCCAAGCTGCTGGTGTTCCGTCTGGACGGCACCGCCAAGCTGCCACCGATGAAGGCGGAAACCGAGGAAGCCTATCTTCCGCCCGATCGCATCCCCGGCGACGTGGCGCAGCGCGGCGCAGCGCTCTACGCCGAGAGCTGCAACCGCTGCCACGGCGACAACGCCATCGGTGGCGTCAAGGACCTGCGCAAGATGAGCAAGCAGACGCATGACGAGTTTCTCGACATCGTCCTCAAAGGCTCGCGCGAGCACAAGGGCATGCCCAGCTTCGGCGGCCAGTTGACCGAAGCGCAGGCCAAGGACATCCACGGCTACCTCATCACCCGCGCGCAGGACGACTGGTGAGTGCGGAGCGGCCGCGCAAATCCCAGCGCATGATTGACCTCGTGCGCCACGGCCAGACGCCAAGGGCGGAGGACAGGTAGAAAATTTCCTCCTGCATTTTCTGTCTCCGGGGGGCGTGACGACAGCCGCGCCTTCCATTATGCGCGCTCGCCATGCAGACCGATCCGATCAACGCACCGCTCCGCCCGCTCCCTTTCCTCATCTTCAGTTCGCGCTGGCTCCAGCTGCCGCTTTATCTCGGCCTCATCGTCGCGCAGTGCGTCTATGTGTTCCTGTTCCTCAAGGAGCTGTGGCACCTCATCATCCACGCCTTCGATTTCAGCGAGCAGCAGATCATGCTGGTCGTGCTCGGGCTGATCGACGTGGTGATGATCTCCAACCTGCTCATCATGGTGATCGTCGGTGGTTATGAGACATTCGTCTCCCGCCTCGGCCTCAACGGCCATCGGGACCAGCCGGAGTGGCTCAGCCATGTGAATGCCGGCGTGCTCAAGGTAAAGCTGGCGATGGCGATCATCGGCATCTCCTCCATCCACCTGCTGCGCACCTTTATCGAGGCGAGCGCCATGGGCACGCCCAACGCGCGTGTCACCGAGCAAGGGGTGATGTGGCAGGCGATCATCCATGGCCTGTTCATCCTCTCGGCAATCGGCATCGCTTATGTCGACCGGATGACGCACCCCAAGCACTGAACGGGCAGCGGGCGTTTGTCTGTTCCGGGCTGAACACTATTGCACGCCTGAAAAAGCTGGAGCCGGGGCAGCGGCGCCCCCTCCCATACAGCCGAGGTTCCCGCCGGCGCAGGGACACGGCCGCCAGCTGACGCGGACAAGCTCCGAAGCGGCGACGGCGCCGCGCTTCGATCCACGATCCGCCACGACACCCCACTCGCCCCTTCCCCCACGCATCCCTTGCTCCTATAGCCGCGCCATGCCTGTCGATCCCGCTGCCCTGCTCCGAAGCGTTTTTGGCTTCGAAGCCTTTCGCGGCGTGCAGCAACAGGTGATCGAGCGCGTGCTGGCCGGCCATGCCACACTGGCGATCATGCCCACCGGCGCGGGCAAGTCGCTCTGCTACCAGCTTCCCGCCGTCGCGCTACCGGGTTGCTGCGTCGTCGTTTCGCCGCTGATCGCGCTGATGCACGATCAACTGCGCTCCGCCCGCGCGCTCGGCATCCGCGCCGCCAGCCTCACCTCGGTCGATGCCGACTGGCGCGAGACGCAGGACCGGCTCGTCGCGGGTGATCTGGACCTGCTCTATGTCGCGCCCGAACGGGCCTCCGGCGAGGGTTTCCGCAGTCTTCTGGAGCGTGCGCGGATCAGTCTGTTCGCCATTGACGAGGCGCATTGCGTCTCCGAATGGGGCCATGATTTCCGCCCCGACTACCGGCTGCTCCGTCCGCTCCTCGATGCCTTCCCGGCCGTCCCGCGCCTTGCCCTCACCGCCACGGCGGATGGCCACACCCGCGCCGACATCCTGACCCAGCTCGGCATCCCGCAGGATGGCCTCGTCATTTCCGGCTTCGATCGGCCAAACATCCGCTATGCCGTCACCCCGCGCGATGGACTGCGCCGCCAGATCGCGGAGATCATGGCCGCCAACCCTGGCCCCGGCATCGTCTATGCGCCGACCCGTGCGGCCACCGAGCAGCTTGCGGAGACACTTGGGCAAAACGGCCGCCCGGTGCTCGCCTATCATGCCGGCCTCGCGCCGGAGGTCCGCGCCGCCAACCAGGCCGCCTTCCTCGCCAGCGAGGAGATGGTGATGGCCGCCACCGTCGCCTTCGGCATGGGCATCGACAAACCGGACGTGCGCTTCGTCATCCACGCCGGCCTGCCCAAGTCGATCGAGAGCTATTATCAGGAGAGCGGCCGCGCCGGGCGCGACGGCGACCCCGCGCAGGCAACGCTGCTCTGGGGACCGGAGGATTTCGTCCGCGCCCGCCAGCGCATCGGCGAGGTGGAAGCCGCCCGCCAGCCCGGCGAACGCGCCCGCATCGGGGCGCTCGGCGCGCTGGTCGAGACGGCCGGCTGCCGCCGCGCCGTGCTGCTGCGCCATTTCGGCGAGGACCCGCCACCCAACTGCGGTAATTGCGACAATTGCCTCGCCCCGCCGGAGAGCATCGACGCGACCACCATCGCGCAAAAGCTGCTTTCCGCCGTCCACCGCACAGGGCAGAGCTTCGGCCTCGGGCATCTGGAGGCGGTGCTCACCGGCAAGAGCAGCGAGCGCATCACCCAGCGCGGCCATGATCGCCTCTCGGTGTTCGGCATTGTGGAGGGTGAGGAAGCCGCGCTCATCAAGCCGGTCGCCCGCGCCCTGCTAGTGCAGGATGCGCTCACCACCACCGAGCATGGCGGGCTGATGTTCGGCCCGGCCGCGCGTGCCTATCTGCGCGGCGAGGAGACGGTCCCGCTCATTCTCCCGCCCGCCCGCCAGCGTCGCCGCAAGCGTGATAGCGGCGCCAACCCGGTCGATGATCCGATCTTCGAGGCCCTGCGCGGCTGCCGCCGCGATCTCGCCCAAGAGGCCGGCGTGCCGCCCTACGTCATCTTCCACGACAGCACCCTGCGCGACATGGCCCGCATCCGTCCCGCCTCGCTGCGCGACATGGCGCTGGTCAGCGGCGTCGGCGAGCGCAAGCTGGAGGCGTATGGCGATGCGTTCCTGACAGCGCTGCGTCCGTTCCTATGACGGCGGCGCTCAGCGGCTGATCGTCATCGCCCAGGCATAACCACGGTAGAGGCGCGCCTCCGCCACCGTCCCGCCATGAGCCGCCACTGCCCGCCGACCCGCATCGAACAGGTTTGCCCGCGGCGTCACATGGAATTTCGCCAGCCACGCCCGCAACCCGCTCTGAAACCAGCGCGGCAATCCGTCCTGCTGGCCGAAATCCACGACGTGCAGCGCGCCGCCCGGCTCTACGACGCTGAGCGCCTGCGCCAGCGCCCGCTCCCAATCAGGGATCATTGAGAGGCTATAGCTGATGAACACGCGGTCGAACCCTGCCTCACCAAACAGGCGCTGCGGATCGAACGCCGCCGCGTCCGCGCGGGCCAACAGGGTGCGTTCATGTGCCCCGGCACGGGCAATGGTCGCCTCTGCGGAAAGCAGCATCGCACTGGATATATCCAGTCCGAACAGCCGCGTCTGTGGATAATGCCGTGCCACCAGCGCCAGATTGCGCCCGGTGCCGACGCCGATCTCCAGCACCGAGCCGCCCGCCGGCACCGCCAGATCGCGGATCAGCCGGTCGCGCCCCAGCAGATAATATTTGCGGGTGAGGTCGTAGATATGCCGCTGCCACGCATATTGCGCATCCATGGCGCGGGCCTGCGTGGCGCTGGCGCCCTCCAGCCGGCTCGCCATCATGCCGCCAGCGAATAGAGATGGACGCCGCCATAGATGGAGGAGCGATCCGCCTGCGTGTAGCCGCGCGACTCCTCGTCATGATAGCGCCATCGTTGGAGCAGCCTCTCCGGCAACCGTCCGGGCAGCAATGTCGGCTCGGCGGCAGTGCGGAACAGCACGCGCGCGCCCGGCCGGGCCGTGCGGGTGATCTCATGCCAGAGCGCGAGAAGCTGGGCGTCGCTCATCCAGTCCTGAGCGTCCAGCAGCACGTAACGGTCGACGCTGCCGACCTCCTGCGTGGCGAGCCAGTCGGTCATGTTGGCGTGGCGGATCGCGACCCGCTCGGCGCGTGTCTTCACCGCCGTATAGTTGGCGGCTTCCAGATAGGGTGGCAGCGGCGCATCCGCATGGCGGCCATAGCTCCGCCCAAACGCTTGCCAGGCGAAATAGTTGGCCTTGAGGTCATAATCGCAAGCCAACCGTTCGAGCCGCCTGCGCAGCACGGCTACCATCCGCTCGTCCCCAGCCAGCGCCTCATATTGCGCCGGGGGGATGCCAAGGCCGAACAGCGAGGCGGGTTGATCGGTCAGCCAGCGGACGAACTTGCGGTCGAAGATCGGCGCCAAACGTTCCTCGAAGATGCGCCGCTGCTCGTCCATGTCCTTCGCGGCGAGCAGGATGCGCGGGTCGATGCCATAGAGCCGGGCGACCAGATGCACCGCACCGATGAAACCACCGAGCAACCCGCGCTTGTAGGCACCGTGGCGGAACATGCCGATGCGTCGCCGCCCGGCCAGATCGCGCCCCTCCCAATAGCGCCGTGTCGTCTCGTCGAGGTGCGGGCGGATATACGCCCTGTAGGCGCCGATATTCTCGGTCCGGTCCGCCTCGCCGAAGAAGCGCCGGAAATGGCCATGATCGGGCAGGCGCTGCGCGGCGACCTGCTTGAGCCGGTTGAGCGCGATATGCGCGGTGTTGAGGTCCACCGCTGTGATCCGGGCCGGGTTGGCGGTCAGATAGGAAAACACGTTACACCCACCGCTGGCAATGGTGGCGACATGGCAGTCCGGCGTGATCGCCAGCGCCGCCATGTCGACAACGGGGTCCTCCCAGATCTGCGCATAAACCAGCCCCCGGAACGCAAAGGCAAACGCCCGCTCCAGAAGCCCCTCCTTGCTCAACCCGTCATGATTGATGACGGCCCGGTCGATCACGCGCGCCATGGCCCTGCCTTCCTGTGGTTCGGTGGCGCCGCGCTAGGCCTGCGCCGTGGCGTGTCCGTGACGGCGCGGTGACGGATCGGTGACAGGCATGATGCCTGACCGGATTGTGAGGGCATCCATCCGGGATCGGCGGATCACCCTGGGGTGCCCAGCTCAACCGGAACGCCTGTCCTACAAAGGCCGTTCTGATCCATAGAACGCCCCATGCTCCCGCCCCGCGCATCTGTCGGCACAAGGCCGCCGCTCCTCTCTTCGCGGCGGCGGCGCGACCGGCGATTTTTCTCTCTCCAGAACCGTAACCTTCAGAACCTTCGGGCATCAGGATACCCGAACACACCTTAATCGCCGATCAACCGGATGAACGCCTCCCGGTCGACATTGCCGCCCGAAAGCGTCACCACCGTCGCATCCGTCGCGCTCACCTTCCCGGCCAGCACCGCCGCTAGGGCCGCCGCGCCGCCCGGCTCGACCACCAGATGCAGCCGCTCGAACGCCAGCCGCATCGCCGCGCGCACCTCAGCCGGCGTCACCGCCGCCCCGCCGCTCACCCGCGCCTTGAGCACCGCGAAGTTGATCGGGAAGGTGCGCGGCGTCTGGAGCGCGTCGCAATCGGTCGGGTGCGTCCGATCCACCACGCCGACAATCTCGCCCGCCGCGAGACTGCGCAGCACATCGTCCCAGCCCTCCGGCTCGGCGATGAAGATATCCGCCTCGGGACAGGCCAGCGCCAATCCCGCCGTGAGTCCGCCGCCACCACAGCAAGCGACGATACGGTCCGGCCCGCGCCCGATCCGCGCCTTCAATTGCGCCGCCGCCTCGATGCCAGCCGTGCCCTGCCCTTCGATGATCCACGGATCGCCATAGGCATGGACCAACGTTCTTCCGCTCTCCGTCACCAGCGCGGCGGCTATCGCGTCGCGGTCCTCGCGCGCGCGATCATAGAGCACGACCTCCGCCCCCAATGCGCGCGTGGCGGCCAGCTTGGCGCGCGGTGCGTCATGCGGCATCACGATGGTCGCGGCGATGCCCAGCCGCCGCGCCGCCCACGCCACGCCCTGCGCATGGTTGCCGCTGGAGACGCCGACCACGCCGCGCGCCCGCTCGCCCTCATCCAGATCGCTCAGCCGGTGCCACGCGCCCCGGATCTTGAAGGCGCCGATGGGCTGGAGCATCTCCGCCTTGCACCAAAGCGTGCGCCCATCCACCTCCAACGGCAGCAGGGGCGTGGGCGGCAACAGCGCCGCGATCTTCTCCGCCGCACGCAACACGCCTTCGCGGCTCGGCGCCCGGGTGGGATCGCGCAATTCTTGTTCTGTCATGAGGCCCCCCTATATGCAGGCGCTTGGCGATTCGCTCTCATGGAGATTGTATAGATGAGCAAGGTGCTGGTCATCGGCGCAGGTGGCGTCGGCTCGGTCGCGGTCCACAAGATGGCGATGAACCCGGACATCTTCAGCGACATCACGCTGGCGAGCCGCACGGTCTCGAAATGCGAGGCGATCGCGCAGTCGGTGAAGGAACGCACCGGCGTTTCCATCGCCACGGCGCAGATCGACGCAGACGACGTAGCGGCCACCACCGCGCTCATCCGGCAGGTGCAACCGCAGCTCGTCGTCAATCTGGCGCTGCCCTATCAGGACCTCGCCATCATGGATGCCTGCCTCGCCGCCGGCGTCAACTATATGGACACCGCCAATTACGAGCCACGCGACGAGGCGCATTTCGAATATAGCTGGCAGTGGGCCTATCAGGACAAGTTCCGGGAGGCCGGCCTGATGGCGCTGCTCGGCTCGGGCTTCGACCCCGGCGTGACCAGCGTGTTCGCGAGCTGGCTCAAGAAGCATCATTTCGAGCGGATCGACACGCTCGACATTCTCGATTGCAACGGCGGCGACCACGGCCAGCATTTCGCCACCAACTTCAACCCGGAGATCAACATCCGCGAAGTGACCGCCCCGGCCCGTCACTGGGAGAATGGTGCGTGGGTGACGACGCCCGCGCTCAGCCACAAGCAAAGCTTCGACTTCGATCAGGTCGGGCCGAAGAACATGTATCTCATGTATCATGAGGAGCTGGAGAGCCTCGCCAAATTCTTGCCCGAGATCAAGCGCATCCGCTTCTGGATGACCTTCGGCGACGCCTATCTCAAGCATCTGGAAGTGCTCCAGAATGTTGGCATGACGCGGATCGACCCGGTCATCTACAATGGTGTGGAGATCATCCCGCTCCAGTTCCTCAAAGCCGTGCTGCCCGAGCCGGCGAGCCTTGGGCCGACGACCAAGGGCAAGACCAACATCGGCGATATCGCAACCGGGCGCGGCAAGGACGGCAAGGACAAGACGCTCTACGTCTACAATGTCTGCGACCATGAGGACGCCTATGCCGAAACCGGCAATCAGGCGGTGAGCTACACCACCGGCGTGCCTGCGATGATCGGCGCGGCGCTGGTGCTGCAAGGCGCATGGTCGGGCGCGGGCGTTTTCAACATCGAGCAACTCGATCCCGATCCGTTCATGGACATGCTGAACAAGCACGGCCTGCCCTGGCAGATGGTGGAACTGCCCGAGCCGCTGGCCTTCTGATGCGCGGCGTCGGCGCCCTTCTGCTCGGTATGGCCGCCCTGCTCGCGACGAGCGGCTGCCAGTCGAGCATGCAACTCACGCCGGGCAGCCCCACGCCGGAAGCGCTGAGCTGCGCCCGCACCGGCGGCTTTCTCGACAAGCGCGGCCGGCGCGGCAACCTGATGTGCGTCCATGCCTTTGGCGACGCTGGCAAGGCCTGCTCGTCCAGCAAGGATTGCCAGGGGCGCTGCCTCGCCGCCACGGACGGCGCGCTGCCCAGGATGGGCGAGGAGGCGCGCGGTATCTGTCAGGCGGACAACAAGCTGTTCGGCTGCTTTGCGGAGGTCGAAAACGGCAAGGTCAAATCGTCGATGTGCATCGACTGAGGAGCGGACCATGGAAACCAGAGCCGGCGATCCGGGCGCCTTCGCCCAATTCGATCTCAACCGCGTCCCCTCCCCCGCCTTCGTGGTGGACGCGGCGGCGGTGCGGCGCAATCTCGCCATCCTCAAGGATGTGCGAGACCGCAGCGGCATCAAGCTGCTGGCTGCGCTCAAGGCCTTCTCCATGTGGTCGCTCGGCCCGACCGTTGCCGCCTATCTGGATGGCGTCTGCGCCTCCGGTCTCTACGAGGCGCGGCTCGGGCGCGAGGAATATACCGGCGCGGATGGCGCGAGTGAGGTCGCCACCTATTGCGCCGGCTACAAGGCGGCGGACCTACCGGAGATCTGCGCGCTGTCCGATCATGTCATCTTCAACTCACCGGGCCAGCATGCGCGCTTCCGCCCGATCCTCGACGCGGCGCGCACGCAGGGCCATCGCTTCGACGTAGGCCTGCGGATCAACCCGCTTCATGCCGAAGGCGAGGTCAGCAAATATGATCCCTGCCAGCCGCACAGCCGCCTCGGCTTCCCTGTCAACCAGTTACGCCCGGAGCATCTGGACGGCGTGGACGGCATCCATTTCCACAGCCTCTGCGAGCAGGATTTCGTGCCGCTCGCCCGCACCTGGGCCGCGCTGGAGCCGAGCCTCAAGGGCCATTTCCCCCGGCTCAAATGGCTCAACTTCGGCGGCGGCCACCACATCACCCGCGCCGATTATCAGCGCGAAGACCTCATCGCCTTTCTGCGGCAGGTGAAGGCTGCGAGCGGGCTGGAGCTCTATCTGGAGCCGGGCGAGGCAGTCGCGCTCGACGCGGGTATATTGGTCGGCGAGATTCTCGACGTGATCGACAACGGCATGCCGGTCGCCATCGCCGACATTTCCGCCACCTGCCACATGCCGGACGTGATCGAGGCGCCCTATCGCCCCGCCATGCTGCACGAGGTGCCCGGCGGTCCCGTCGTGCGGCTGGGCGGCCCCTCCTGCCTCGCCGGCGACATCATCGGCGATTTCGCGCTGCCGGTGCCGGCCGAGCCGGGCCAGCGCATCGCCTTTCTCGACCAGGCGCATTATTCGATGGTCAAGACCAACACGTTCAACGGCGTCCCTTTGCCCGCCATCTGGCTATGGGACAGCGAGACGGACGATCTGCGCGAGGTCCGCCGCTTCGATTATACGGATTTCAAGAACCGGCTGAGTTGAGCCGGTCAGCGCAGGGACGGGTTGGCGTCACGCAGGCTCCGCTCTTCCGCGCTCATCGTCGTACGGGCATCGGTCGCCTGCTGGAGATAGGCGGCAAGCGAGGAGGCGGTGAGGCCATTTTCGCTGATCTGCGTGAGCACTGCCTGCCGGTCCCTTCCGCGCAATTCCGTCTTGGCGGCGGCATTTTCGGCCCGGCTGAACTGGCCGCTCTCATCGAGCGCGATCACCGCCAGCGCGCGGCCGCTGAGCGCCGTCAGGTCCGCGCTATGCCGTTCACCGGCGGCGTCATAAGCGTCGTCCAGCGCGGCGCGCAATTCGGCAGCAAGCGAGGCGGCTGGTTTATCCCCATCATCCCGCTCCGCCGCCGCCCGCCGCGCCTGCACCGTGATAAGGACCGACGACGTATTGGATGCCTTCTCCGTAGAATCAGCGGCAGCAGTCGTGGCCACTTTGGCCTGAGCCACCGCCTGGGCATTCTTCACACTGACCAACAGCGATTCCGATGAATCCGTGTTGAGATAGGAAAAGAGCGACATGCAGGGTCCATCAGCAGAGATTGGGATAAAAAGCCTAGCGCCGCGATAGTTAACAGCCCGTCAATCTCGGCTCCAGCGCGAATCCAGGGCGACCACAGCTTCGAGTCGTAGCGATTCACGAACGGACAATGGATCATGCCCGATCAAGACGATCGTTATAATGACATGAAATATATCGAAAAATTACGACTCTGCACGAGAATCCGGCCTCATATTTTTTGACCCCCAAAGACTTTACAGAGGGGGACTCAATCCATATATGCGCACCCCTGCTGCCCCATGGGACTTCCACCGCAAGGCAGCTCTGATTGGCTGATATCCACTGGAGGTCCCTTGAGTTGTACAAGCACCATAGCGCGCTGGGGGTAGCTCTCTCCCTCAAACCGGCAGCTCCGGTAACGCTCATTCGCCCGCAGGCCGCTGCTCGCGCCGCCCGGTTCTTCTCACAGAGGTTCCCGGGGCGCTCGCTCTATGCCGTGAAGGCCAACCCCTCGCCGGCGCTGATCCGCACGCTGTGGGGCGCCGGCATCACGCATTTCGACGTGGCGTCGATTGCCGAGGTGCGGTTGGTCGCGCGGACGCTCCCGCAGGCCAAGCTGTGCTTCATGCATCCGGTGAAGGCTGAAGAGGCAATCCGCGAAGCCTATTTCCAGCATGGCGTGCGCACCTTCTCGCTCGATTCGATGGAGGAGCTGGAGAAGATCGTCCGCGCCACCCGCGCCGCCGAGGATCTGGAGCTGTGCGTGCGGCTGCGTGTCTCCTCCGAGCATAGCAAGCTGAGCCTCGCCGCCAAGTTCGGCTGCGAGCTGGCCGATGCGCGCGAACTGCTGCAAGCCGCCCGTCAGGCTGCCGATGCGCTGGGCGTCTGCTTCCATGTCGGCAGCCAGGCAATGGCGCCGCACGCCTATACGCAGGCAATCGAGCGCGTGCGCGCCGCGATCGTCGATGCATCGGTGACAGTGGATATCGTCGATGTGGGCGGTGGCTTCCCCTCCAGCTATCCGGGCATGGAGCCGCCGCCACTGGAGCATTATTTCCAGGCGATCCACCGCGCGTTCGAGAGCCTGCCGATCTCCTATTCGGCGGAACTCTGGTGCGAGCCGGGTCGCGCGCTGTGCGCCGAATATAGCTCGCTCGTCGTCCGCGTCGAGCGACGGCGGGGCAATGAACTCTACATCAATGACGGCGCCTATGGCGCGCTGTTCGATGCTGCGCATCTCGATTGGCGTTTCCCGGTGCAACTGCTGCGCGCGGAAGCCAATGAGGCGGACATGGAGGCCTTCAGCTTCTACGGCCCGACCTGCGACGATATGGATCATATGGCCGGTCCCTTCATGCTACCGGCCGACATTCGCGTGGGCGACTATATCGAGATCGGCATGCTCGGCGCCTATGGCGCGGCGATGCGCACCGATTTCAACGGTTTCGGCGCGGAAACGGTCTGCGAAGTGGCCGATGAGCCGATGGCCAGCCTCTATCGCGACGACGATGTGCCGGCGCCCCGCGTCTCCAACGTGGTGCAGCTTCGCGGCTGAACGGACCACGCTTGACGGCATGACATAGCAGGGGCAGCATCCTCTCTGCATTGAGAGGAACTGCTCATGGTCGCACCTATGATTGCCCCTGCGCTGGTGCTCGTCATCTGGTCGCTGCTGATGTTGATATGGATGGCGGCCGTACGCATGCCGGCGCTCGCCAAGCTCAAGATCGACCCCGAACAGGCGCGTGGCGGGCGCGGGCAGGACCTCGACCGCATCCTGCCGCGGGAGATCAACTGGCCCGCACATAATTACGCGCATCTGATGGAGCAGCCGACCATTTTCTACGCGACGGTGCTCGCCATCGCGATTCTCGGCGCGGGGACACCGCTCACGCTGGGGTTGGCGTGGACTTATGTGGGGCTGCGCGTGATCCACAGCATCTGGCAGGCAACGGTGAACAGCATCCCGGTGCGGGCGAGTCTGTTCTTCCTCTCGTCACTCGTGTTGCTGGCGCTGGCGATCAACGGACTGGTTATCGCGCTGGCGTTTTGAAGGGATGGGGCGAAGCTCCGGGGTGAGTAGTGCTCCTGCGAAGGCATGAGCACTGAAGGATCAGCCCGCCCGGCGGAAGGTAGCCACCAGTTCGACATGGGTGGACCAGCGGAACTGGCCGACTGGCTTGACCCGCTCGATCGCATAGCCGCCAGCGACCAGCGTGGCGGCATCCCGCGCGAAACTAGCGGGGTTGCATGAGACATAGACGATGAGCGGCACCGGCGCGGATGCGAGTTGCGCCACCTGATCGCGCGCGCCGGCGCGGGGCGGGTCGAGGATGATCGCGTCGAAGCGCTCGGCTTCCTTCACGGTCAGCGGGCGGCGGAACAGATCGCGATGCTCGGCGAAGATACGACCGGGCAGCCGGTTGCCACCGCCTTGCAGGGCGAGGACAAGATCGCGCGAAGCCTCGGCCGCATAGACCTTCCGCCCCGGCACATCATTGGCGATGGAAAGTGCGAAGGTGCCAAGGCCAGCAAACAGATCCGCCACCATCTTTGCGTCACCAAGGCTGCGCCGGACTTCCGCAAGCAACGCAGCCTCACCATCCGCAGTAGCTTGCAGGAAGGCGTGCGGAGGGAAGCCAACCGATATCTCACCGAAGCGCATGGTGACGGGGTCCGGCTCCCACAAGGTGACGGGAGCGCCCTCCTCCTCGCTGATCATCAGCCGGGCGAGGCCATGGCGGCCGGCGAAATCCAGCAGCGCCTCGGTCTCCGCCAGCGAGGTCACCGCGATGCCGGTGAGCAGCAGATCCACGCCCTGATCGACCAGGGTCAGCTCCGCCTGTCCCGGCCGGCGATCCGGCAGCATGCGCGCGAACAACTGCCGCAGCGGCTCGATCACCGCGAACAGGCGCGGTTCCAGCACCAGACACTCGCGGAGGTCGACAATGCGGTGGCTGCCCTGCTCCGCGAAGCCCAGGCGGAGCTGCCTGCCCAGCCGCAGCGCACGCAGGCTGGCGCGACGGCGCGTGCCCGACGGCGAGACATGTGGACCGGCGATCTCCCCGGCGGCAAGACCCTGCCCGTCGAGCGCACCGGCAACGCGATCACGCACATAGGCGGCGAATGCCTCATCCGAAAGATGCTGGAGTTGGCAGCCCCCGCATTGCGGGAAGTGACGGCACGGCGGCTCGGCGTGCTGCGGACCGGGCACGAGCGTCCCATCGGCCTGCAGGCGGTCGCCGGGAGCGCTGAACGGCACATGGCGGCCATCGCCGGTGACGCCATCGCCGCGCGCGGCGATGCGGACGATCAAATCGGTATCGGTCATGATGCGCTCGCAATCGCCGCTGGAATGTGAGGGACAAGGTCATCCGCGCTGAACGCCGCACCGGCGCGGCGCGCGACCTCGCCATGCAGCCATACCGCCTCGCAGGCAGCGCGGAAGGGGTCGCCGGTCACGGCGAGACGGGCAGCGCACAGGCCGGCCAGTATATCACCCGTGCCGGCGGTCGAGAGCCAGGCGGAAGCGGGCGGCGCGACGGCGCAGCGACCATCCGGCGCGGCGATCACCGTATCCGGCCCTTTATGGACGACGACGCTGCCCCTGGCGCGCGCGGCGGCGCGGGTGCGCTCGATCTTGTTGCCGGCGCTCTCGCCGAAGCGATGAGCGAACTCACCGGCATGTGGCGTGACGATGGCCGGCGGCGGCAGCGCGCCTGGCCCGTCCTGCGCCAACAGCCAGAGCGCATCGGCATCGGCGACGACGGGGACGCCGGCTTGCAGGGTGACGGCGAGGCGCTGGCGGGCTGTTTCATCACGGCCAAGGCCCGGCCCGACCAGCGCGGCGCAGGCGCGACTGAAATCCAGCGAGCGGCTTTGCACGATGGCGTGGCCGATATCCGCCACGGGCTGCTCGCTCAGCAGGCGGACATAGCCCGCGCCGGCATGGGCGGCCGCCTGCGCGGCCAGCGCCGCCGCGCCGGGCATGGTCCCCGCGACGATGGCGACGAGGCCGCGCGTATATTTGTGCGCATCGGCGGCGGGAGTGGCGATGCGAGGTTGCATGAGGGCGCGGGCGCAATCGGCGGGTGGCGGGATACCAATGTCGACCAGATAGTGCTGATCGGCCAGCGCGCGCGCCGGCAGCAGACAATGCGCCGGTTTCCAGGCACCGAGCGCGAGGCAGTGGGTGACATGCGGCACAGGTGAAAGGGCGATGGCCGCGTCGCTGTCGATGCCGCTTGGCACGTCGATGGCGATGGAGGTGTGCGCGGCGTCGGCCAGCCGGCTGAGCGTGGCGGCGATCTCCGGCGCAAGACCGCGCGTGAGGCCGATGCCGAACAGCGCATCGACAAGCTGTGCGGCTGGCTCCGCCTCCAGCAGCGGCTCAACAGGGCCGCCCCACTCCGTCCGCGCGCGCTGGCTGCTCGGCGTGCGGCTCTCGCCCATCGCGGCGACGCGCACGGGCAAGCCCATGGCGCGAAGCGCGTGGGCGATGACAAAGCCGTCACCACCATTATTGCCGGGGCCGCACAGCACCAGCGTCTCGCGGTCATGACCGATGCGCGCGATGACCTCGGCGGCCACTTCCCCGGCGCGCTTCATCAGCGCGAACGGATCGACGCCGGAGTCGAACACCGCCTGATCGGCGGCACGCATCTCCGCGACGGAGAGGATTGGGGCGCCGTTCATGCGGAGGCTCGGCGCGCGCACCGGAGCGGCCGTCTCTTGAACGTTGCGCTAAGCCTCGTTCGTGTTGCGCGAAGGCGCGATATGCTGGCGGGCGTCCACAGCCATGCCGTGCTCCTGCGAAGGCAGGAGCCTAGGGCGGCAACGAACCGCTCATGCGCCCTGGGCTCCTGCTTTCGCAGGAGCACTGTAATTCCAGTGCGCGGCAGGTGTGTCTCAACTGCGCTCGACACGAGCGGACGCACGAGACGGGCAAGAGGCGGCCATAGGCGGGCCAGCCCCCAGCCGCAGGGATGAACCACATCGCACGCGGCGCCGCGTCCCCCCAAATCCTGCTGGCGCTCGGCGGACGGCCGGGGGCCGTCCGCCGCCGGTATGGTGTCAGATATCCGCAAAGACATGCGTCTCGGCGGCGCCGCCGGGATGCGTCACCGCGCCCTTCCAGGCGGGGCCGACATTCTGGGCGAAGCGCCAGAGGGCGCCGGCCTGATAATCGTTGGTGCGCGGCTGCCATTGCTTGCGGCGCTCGGCGAGAACGGCCTCATCCACCTGAAGGTCGATGGTGCCAGCCACCGCGTCGATCGCGATGATGTCGCCATCCTCGACCAGCGCGATCGGCCCGCCCTCGGCCGCTTCCGGTCCGACATGGCCGATGCAGAAGCCGCGCGTGCCACCGGAGAAGCGCCCGTCGGTGATGAGCGCCACCTTCTCGCCCAGCCCCTGACCGTAGAGCGCCGCGGTGGTCGCCAGCATCTCGCGCATGCCCGGGCCACCCTTCGGCCCTTCGTAGCGGATGACGACGACATCGCCCTCGACGATCTGGTTGGCCTCGACCGCAGCGAAGGCATCTTCCTCGCGCTCGAACACCTTGGCGGTACCGGTGAACTGGAGGCGGTGCATGCCGGCCACTTTCACGATCGCCCCGTCGGGCGCCAGCGAGCCGCGCAGGCCGACGACGCCGCCGGTGGGGCTGAGCGGCGTCTTCGCGTCGTAGATCACCTTCTGGTCCGGGTTCCACGTCACCCGATCGATATTCTCGGCCAGCGTCTTGCCCGTCACCGTCATGCAGTCGCCATGGAGCAGACCCTCGGCGTGCAGCGTCTTCATGACCATGTAGATGCCGCCGGCCTCGTGCATGTCGCGCGCGACATAGCGGCCACCGGGTTTCAAATCCGCGACATAGGGCGTGGTCTTGAAGATCTCCGCCACGTCGAACAGGTCGAACTCGATGCCGCATTCATGCGCCATGGCGGGCAGGTGCAGCGCGCCGTTGGTCGAGCCGCCGGTCGCCGCGACGATGCGCGCGGCGTTCTCGAACGCCTCGCGGGTGCAGATGGTGCGCGGGCGCAGGTCGATCTTGAGCAGCTCCATGATCTGCTTGCCCGCGGCAACCGCGATCTCCTGGCGGGACTTGTAGGGAGCCGGCGCCATGTTGCTGTTCGGCAACGAGAGGCCTATCGCCTCGCCCACACAGGCCATGGTGTTGGCGGTATATTGGCCGCCGCACGCGCCATGGCCCGGGCAGGCCGCCTTCTCGATGGCAGTCACCTCGGAGAGCGGGCAGTTGCCAGCGGCATAGCGGCCGACCACCTCGAACACGTCGATGACGGTGAGGTCGCGATCCTGATAGCGGCCGGGCAGGATCGAGCCGCCATAGACGAAGATGGAAGGCACGTTGAGGCGCAGCATGGCCATCATCATGCCCGGCAGCGACTTGTCGCAGCCCGCGAAGGTGACAAGTGCGTCATAGCAATGGCCGCGCACGCTCAGTTCCACCGAGTCCGCGATCACTTCCCGGCTGACCAGCGACGACTTCATGCCCTGATGGCCCATGGCGATGCCGTCGGTCACGGTGATGGTGTTGAAACGGAACGGCGTGCCGCCCGCCGCCAGCACGCCCTCGCGCGCCCAATCGGCCTGCTGGTCGAGCGTGGTGTTGCAAGGGGCGGAATCGTTGCCGGCAGAGGCAAGCGCAACGAAGGGCTTGGCAATGTCCTCCTCGGTCCAGCCCATCGCATAATAATAGCTGCGGTGCGGGGCGCTCTCCACGCCGACCGAGACATGGCGGCTGGGGAGCTTGGACTTGTCGAACTTGTGGGTCATTTCACGCGCCTTTCCTTGCGCGGCCCCCTTTCCTCCAAAGCCGCCGCTCACGCAAGGGCGTTGCGGCATTCATCCAGCACAGGCGCCAATATTTGCGCGAACCGATGCTGGCCGGCGGCATCGGTCACAAGGTCCTGCCGCATCTCGACGCCGAGATAGGGGCGGCCATGCGCCTCAGCATGGCGGTTCATCGTCGCGTTGAGCAGCTTGCCCGAATAAGGCTGCTGCTCGCCCACGACGAGGCCCGCCACCTCCAGCAGCGGAATGGCGATGCGCGCGGCGCGGTCGTCCGCATTGTAGAGGATGCCGATCTCCCACGGGCGCGCCTCCTCCGGCCGGGTGCGCAGGCGCTGCGTGAAACTGTGCAGCGAAAAGAGGAATGGCCGGTGGGGCTGAGCGGCCAGCGCGGCGACCCGGGCATGGTAGGGATCGTAGAAGCGCGCGAGCCGATCCGCGACATCGGCGACACTGTTGCCCTCGATCTGGTGGCCGTCGCTGTGGACCGGGACGAGGCCGGCGGCGTCCGGCTCGCGATTATAGTCGATGACGAGGCGCGAGACACCGCCCAATATCGCGCAACACGCGCCCTCCCCGACCAGCAGCGCCGCCACCTCCGCCACGCCGATATCGAGTGCGACATGCTCGTGCAGGGCGGCGGACGGCAGGCCGAGGTCGATGCCCTCGGGCACGGCGTTGGAGGCATGATCGGCGATGATGAGGATGGGGGCGGCGGGATCGCCGAGGAGGTGGAAGGGAGCGGTCATGTTGCAATCCTTAAACCTTCGGCTAGAGCGGTGGAAGGTCCGCCGCTCACGTAATTTTCTTGCGAAGGTGATGAAGGTTACGGTGCCTGGACCAAAAAAATCGGCCCGTCAGAGGCACGGAAACCTGCTAATCACGATGAGACAGAGCCGCCACGACAATGACATGGAGATGCCGCGTAGGACAGATCAGCGCAGGTTGCTCGTCATCATCCACCAGCCGGGATGGTCATCCGCGATGCGGTGCGCGGCAGCGTCACGCTCGGCATCGCTGGCAAACAGGGCGAAACAGGTTGCGCCCGAGCCGGACATGCGAGCGAGAACCGGAAGTTGGGCGCGCAGCACGGCGAGCAGTTCGTCAATTTCCGGCACCAGCGCGGTCGCGCTCGCGGCGAGATCGTTGCGCCCCTGCCGCCAGCCGGACGGATCGAGCGGACCACGATCCACGCCATCCCAGCCGCGATAGACCGCCGCGGTGGCGCACGGCTCCAGCGGATTGACGAGCAGGATCGGCGTGCCGGCAAGATCGAGATCGACCGTCTCCAGCCGCTCGCCGATGCCGCTCACGAACACCGTCTGCGACCCGAGACAGGCGGGCACATCCGCACCGAGCGACGCGGCGATAGAGGGGAAATCGATCTCCATCGGCCGCACGCCCCAGAGGCGGACCAGCAGCCGCAGCGCCGCCGCGGCATCGGCCGAGCCGCCACCGATGCCCGAGGCGATGGGCAGGCGCTTCTCCAGCACGAGGTCCGCGCCGAGCAGCGTGCCGCTCGCCGCCTGCAAGGCCCGCGCCGCGCGCATGACGAGATTATCCTCCCCGGCGCTCAATTCCTCCGCGAACGGGCCTTCGATCGCCAGCGTCAGCAGGCCATCCTCGCGTGCCTCGCCGCGCAGGCCGTCGCCATCCGCGCAGAAGGCGAACAGGCTCTCCAGCTCGTGATAGCCATCGGCACGCCGCGTGCGGACGTGGAGAGCGAGGTTGACCTTGGCGTAGGCGGTGTCGGTAATCATGGCGGGCGGCATAGCGGGAGAAGAACGCGCTGTCTGCCATCGGATGATGAGCGGTAGTGGTGCGCGCGGTGGTGGTGGTGCACGCCGTCACCCCGGACTTGATCCGGAGTGACGCTTTTTCGTCTATCGTTGTTCAGGCTTATCTGACTGGTCGTTGCGTATGGACCATGGCGGGTCAGTATGCGGCACGCTTTCCTCAACCGGGCGGGAAGCGGGACCCCGGATCAAGTCCGGGGTGACGGAGAGAGCAAGCGAGAGGCTGTGAATTCACCTCGTCTCACTCTGTTTCCCGCTTTCACACGCCAAGCGGCTTGCGATCAGCGCCGCCGGGGCGGCCTCGGCCGCTCTGGCCGATCCGGGCGGCCGGGCTGCTCGGACCGGACGGAGACCAGATTGAGCGTCATCGGTCCCTGTCCGGGGCGGAGTTCGTAATTCGTGTCGGTCGTCCAGATCAGGCGATTGCCATCGGTGATCCGCGCGGCCACGACATAGCGATGGCGCGGCTCGAGCCGGCCGACATTGTAGCGCAGGGTGAACGGCAGCGGGACCTGCCGCCCGCGCGTCTGGCTGGTGGTGGTGGCGATGATCGGCGCGCGCGCATCGGCGCGGCTCACGTCACGAATCTCGACCTGCAGACGGGCATTTTGCGGCAGGGCAATCCGCTCGCGATAGGTGACGGTGCCCGTCAGCGTCGCCCAGCGGGCGGGACCGGGCTGGGGCGCCCCGCCGCCGCCATAGTCCACGCAGCCGGCAAGCCCGAGCAACGGCATCAACATCCAAGCACGCATCGTCCGCTCCCTTCCTGATGACGGAGCAGATGAAACGCTGCCCCTGAAACCCACCTTCATGACCCGCGCGGCGCATGCGCTGACGGCACATCGCAGTTTAAGGCAATTTAGCAGTATCCGCAATCAAGCGCCTTGTATTGCGGTATAAACTGATCGCTGGCCAGACAGACAAAGCCCGACGGCGACGCGCCTGCGCATTCGCTCGCGATAGTGCCGCTCGCCCATCTTCTCGCATTGCGCAGGCCGGGCGCGGCCGATAGCATCGGCACCATGAAGATCGCTTATCATATCGTCCGCCTGCTGTTCGGCGCCTGGTTCCTCTTTTCGGGCCTGTGGCATTTCTTCTGGCCATGGCTGCAGCCCATGGGGAACGAGCCGGCCGCGATCGCCTTCACCAAGGCCCTGCTGGCGAGCGGGTTGTTCGACTGGATCAAGGCGATCGAGGTCGTCACCGGCGTGCTGATCCTGCTCAACCGGGCGATGCCGCTCACGATCATGGCCATCGTGCCGATCAACATCGTCATCGTCTATTGGAACTTCGTGCTGGACAAGGGCGTGGTCGAATGGACCTTCGGCGCGATGACCATCCTGTTCAACGCCATACTGGCCTGGCCATGGCGGCGCTATTTCTGGCCGATGTTCGTCTGGAAGGGCCGAGCGGACTATTCGCTGGAGCCGAACATCGGGACATGAGGTGCCGGGGAAGATCGCTTCCTACCCTCCCCGGCTCGCTCACATATTGGGATAGGTCGGCCCGCCGCCGCCCTCGGGCGCGACCCAGTTGATGTTCTGGAGCGGGTCCTTGATGTCGCACGTCTTGCAGTGGACGCAATTCTGCGCGTTGATCTGGAAGCGCGTCTCGCCCTCGCCATCCGCGACCACTTCATAGACGCCGGCCGGGCAATAACGCTGCGCCGGCTCATCATAGAGCGGGAGATTGTAGCGGATCGGCACGTCCGGGTCCTTGAGCTGGAGGTGGACCGGCTGATCCTCCTCATGATTGGTGCCCGAAAGGAAGACGGACGAGAGCCGATCGAAGCTGATAACACCATCCGGCTTGGGATAAGCGATGGGCGCGCACTGATCCTTGCGCCAAAGCTTGGTGTGATCGGCCTTGTTGCGCAGCGTGAACGGCAGGCCGATCCTGAGCGTGCGCATCCACATGTCGATGCCGGCAAACAGCGTGCCGAGCGTGTTGCCGAACTTGCCGAGCGCGGGGCCGGCATTGCGGACCAGCTTCAATTCCGCGGCGATCCAGCTTTCCTCCAGCGCGGCGGGATAGGCATCGAGCGTATCGCCGCCGCGATCGGCGGCGACGGCGTCAAAGGCCGCGTCCGCCGCGAGCATGGCCGATTTCATCGCGGTGTGCGTGCCCTTGATGCGCGGCACGTTGACGAAGCCGGCCGAGCAGCCGATCAGCGCGGCGCCGGGCATGACCAGCCTGGGGATGGACTGCCAGCCGCCCTCATTGATCGCGCGCGCGCCGTAGGAGACGCGCTTGCCACCCTCCAGCACCGCGCGGATCGCGGGATGCTGCTTCCAGCGCTGGAATTCCTCGAACGGGTTGAGGTGCGGGTTGCGATAGCCCAGCCCGACGACGAAGCCGAGCGCGACCTGCCCGCCGGCCTGATGGTAGAGGAAGCCGCCGCCATAAGCATCCGTCAGCGGCCAGCCCTGAGTGTGGATGACGCGGCCGGGGACGTGCCTGGCCGGGTCGATATCCCACAGCTCCTTGAGGCCGATGCCATAGGTCTGCGGATCGCATTCCGCTTCCAGATGGTAGCGGGCCTTGAGCTGCTTGGTGAGGTGGCCGCGCGCGCCCTCGGCAAAGAAGGTGTAGCGGGCGTGCAGTTCCAGACCCGGCTGATAATCGGGCTTGCGGCTACCATCGCGCGCGATGCCCATATCGCCGGTCGCCACGCCCTTCACCGAACCATCCTCATTGTAGAGGATCTCGGCGGCGGGGAAGCCGGGGAAGATTTCCACGCCCAGCCCCTCGGCCTGCTCGGCCAGCCAGCGGCACAGCGACCCCAGCGAACCGGTATAGGTGCCCTTGTTATGCATGAAGGGCGGCGTGATGATGTGCGGCAGGGCGATCTTGTCGCCGGCCGTGAGGAACCAGTGCTGATTGTCCGTGACCGGCACCTGCGCCAGTGGGCAGCCCATCTCGCGCCACTCCGGCAACAGCTCATCGAGCGCGCGCGGATCGATTACCGCGCCTGACAGGATGTGGGCGCCGATCTCCGAGCCTTTTTCGAGCACGCAGACGCTCAGTTCCGCGCCAGCCCCCGCCGCGCGCTGCTTGAGGCGGATCGCGGCGGCAAGGCCGGCCGGGCCGCCACCCACGATCACAACGTCATAAGGCATGGATTCCCGTTCGGACATGCCCGATCTCCCTGTTTGTGCGCAGTCCGACTGCTGTTGGTCCGGTGGCCGCAATTCCCAAACGCTTTGCGGCCGCCCGCGATGCGGCAGAGTTGACCGCAGCGTCAACCTCTGTCTCTAGTGCGCCGCGAATGGGTGAGCAGCAAGATACATCGCTGGAAAGCGCAGTCCAATCCTACGCGGCGTGGTGGCACGAAGCGGGATTGCACACCACCACCGACCATGCAGCGCATGGCTGGCGGGGGGAGCAGGCTGCGCCCTTCTGGCAGCGGGCGCGACCGGCACGGCCGGCGCCCATGGCAAGCGAGCGGCCGGCTGAGGTTGCGCCATCGCCCCCTGCCCTCACGCCGATTGCCCCCTCTTCTGCGCCCGCGACAGCCATGCCGCAGGACTTGCCCTCCTTTCTCGACTGGCTCGCGCGAGACACGGCGCAGCCCGAAGCAGGGTGGGACGGCGCGTTGATCCTCCCGCCCGCGCTGCACGAAGCGCGGCTGCTGGTGATCGTCGAAATGCCGGCATTGGGCGCGGCGGACGCGGCCTCGCTGCTGGAGGCAGGGCAGCGGCGATTCATCAGCGCGATGCTGGCAAGTCTCGGCCTGACTCCCGATGATGCGCCACTCGTCAGCATGGCGACGCGGCGGCCGCCGGGCGGCGTGCTGGATGAAGCGACGCTGAGCGCGCTCGCCGCGCGGATGACGCATTATCTCGGCCTCGCCCGGCCGCAGACGGCCATCATCCTTGGCGACAGGATGAGCCGTGCCCTGCTTGGGACACAATGGAATCCGCGCACGCCAGGCTTACCGCTGCTTAACCATCCCGCGGGCACGATGCCGGTCATCGCGCTGGCCGGGGCGGACCTGCTGATGAGCCGGCCAATGGCGAAGGCAAAAAGCTGGCAGGCGCTGCGCCTGCTCCACGGGGCTATGAACCTATGATCGGGACCGCATGACCGGCCGCAAGACCAGATGGATGCTTGGCGCGATCGCGCTCGCGGCGATGGCGGTGCCGTTCGCCGTCGCGCAGGCCGCGCGGCCAGCGTCGCTCTCGACGCCGCTTTCCGCCATCGCGCAGGTGAGTTCAGCCGAGCGGGCGCGCTATGGCAGCATCTTCACGCTGCTCGACAGCCAGGATTGGGGCAGCGCGAAAGCCGCCATCACTGCGCTGGATGAGAAGGACAGCATGCGCCCCTATCTGCTGGCCGAATATTATCTGGCCAAGGGATCGCCGCGCGTCGAACTGTTCGACCTGCTCGATATTCTCGCCAAGGCGCCCTATCTGCCGCAAGCCGACCGGATCGCCGCGCTCGCCCGCAAGCGCGGCGCGCAGGTGCTGCCCGACCTGCCCGCCACACGCCAGCTCCTGTGGACCGGCACTTCACCGCAGCGCGCACTTCCCCGCGCGGTCGCCGGTGACGTCGCGGCGGACGCGCTGCGCGGCCAGTTGCTCCAGCAGATCAAGGACGACCGCCCGGCCGAAGGTGAAGCGCTGCTCATCGCCAGCGAGGCCGGCCTCACCAGCGAAGCGCGAACGGAACTGCGCCAACGCCTCGCATGGTCCTATTATATCTGCGGCGACACCGCCAATGCCCGCCGCCTCGCCGCGCAGGCCGCGCGGGAAGGCACAGGCCCCTTCCTCGCCACGGCGCAATGGGTGCTCGGCCTCTCCGCATGGCGCGAAAAGCAATGGGTCGCAGCCGCCGACGCCTTCTACCAGTCCGCCGTCAACGCCTCCGATGGCGACATGCGAAGCGGCGGCTATTTCTGGGCCGCGCGCGCCAATATGGCCGCCAAACGGCCCGAGCGGGTCAATCCGCTGCTGCGCTCCGCCGCGCGCGACGAGGAGAGTTTCTACGGCCTGCTGGCGCGCGAGACGCTCGGCCTTGGCCCCAGCGCATCGCTCACGCGCGAGCATGTTTCGGCGGAGGATTGGGCCAAGCTCTCCGCCCGGCCCAATGTGCGTAATGCGGTGATCGTCAACGCACTCGGCCGCAGCACCGATGCCGATGCGATCGTGCGGCATGAGGCGGAACTGGGCAGCAACGCCGACTATAGCGCGCTCGTCCACCTCGCCAGCGATCTCTCGCTGCCGACCACCCAGCTCTGGCTGGCCCAGCGCTCCCCGACCGGGCGCAAGTCCGCCGCTTATGCGCGTTATCCACGCCCGGCCTGGACGCCCGCAAATGGCTGGCGGGTCGATCGCGCGCTGGTGTTCGCCCACGCGCTCCAGGAATCGCGCTTCCAAATACAGGCGCGCAGTACCGCCGACGCACGCGGCGTGATGCAGGTGCGCCCGGGCACTGGCGGCGAACTGGCCGCGGCAGCAGGCCTCAGCTATTCGGCCGACCAGCTTTATGACCCTTCGGTCAATCTCGCACTGGGGCAGGCCTATCTCAGCAAACTGAGCCAGATGCCGGCGACGGGCGGCCTGCTGCCCAAGGTCATCGCCGCCTATAATGCCGGGCCGGTGCCGATCGACCGCTGGAACCAGCAGGTGCGTGACGAGGGCGATCCGCTATTGTTCATCGAATCAGTGCCTTATTACGAGACGCGCGCCTATCTGAACGCGGTGCTGCGCAACTATTGGATTTACCAGATGGAGGAGCAGGGCAAATCCCCCGCCCTCGCCGCCATGGCGCAAGGGCTGTGGGTGCGCTTCCCCGACGGGAGCAAGACGGTTGCGGTGCGCATGGCGTCGGACGGAGGCGCCTTCAGTGCCGATTGACGAGAGCCGGGCCTTCCAGCCCGTCCATATCGCGCTGCTCACCATTTCCGACACCCGCACGGCGGCGGACGACCGCTCGGGAGACGCGCTCGCCGAGCGGATCGCCACGGCCGGTCATGTGCTCAAGGACCGCACGATCAGCATCGATCAGGTCGGGGAAATCCTCACGCGCCTGCATCGCTGGATCGACGATCCCGAAATCGACGTCATCATCACTACCGGAGGCACGGGCGTTACCGGCCGCGATGTGACGCCCGAGGCGATCGAAGCGGTGCAGGACAAGCCGATCCCCGGCTTTGGCGAACTGTTCCGCTGGCTCAGTTTCCAGTCGATCGGCACCTCGACCATCCAGTCGCGCGCATGCGCCTGCGTGGCGCGCGGCACCTATATCTTCGCCCTGCCCGGCTCGACCGGCGCGGTGAAGGACGGCTGGGACCAGATCCTCGTCCATCAGCTCGACAGCCGCTTGCGCCCCTGCAATTTCGTGGAACTGATGCCCCGCCTGCTGGAGCGCTAGCGCCCTCCCGGTCCACAGCGCACCGTCTCTCGCGCATGCCGGCCCCGCTGCGAACAGAGCGATCATCACCGCTTTCCCATCGATCTCCGACGCAGGGAGTCGTGAGGCGGAAAACAATGCGCCGAACGCCCAATCCCCCGATATCAGGACGATTCACGATGGCGGAGCGTCATGCTAAAGCCCCTTTGAACCATCAATTATGATATTGATATAACATGCTTTTTTATGCGGAATAAGTTTGTTAGGTTAACAGTTAATGGAAAGATAGTTTCATTTATCAACATATGATCTGGACAACCATTACTCCCCGACTTATGCCTGTAAGAGTCTAATCGACCGCAAATTTTCACAGAGCAGGTCGAAGCAATCGGGGGAGAGCCAATGGGCACCATGTCCATTGAGAGCGGTCGTTTGCGCTCTTTTTTCAGGGACTGGCACGGCAGGCAGAGCCTTTTATCGCCGCCATCGCCCCTGCCTCACCCATCATTCACTGATCTCAGCCTGATCCGGCATCGCTTCCACGCCGCTCCGCCATAACGAGCGGACGGGCCAGCGACCCGCCACAACATCGACAGGCTCACCAGACCGCGCGCGAGAAGATGGTCTTCCGCGCGAGGACCCGCCTTGCGCGCTCGATATGTCGCCACTCCGGCGGCGGCGCGGAGGGCCATCACAAGCAGGGGAGATAACAAGACATGACGAGAGGATTCCAGAACCGCACCGGCCCATCGCCGCGGGCCGTGCTTGCCGCCGGCAGCGCGATCATGCTGGCCATGGTGCTCACCGCACCCGCCAATGCACAAGGCGCCCAGGACGGCGCCGAAGCGAACGCCGACCAATCCATCATCATCACCGGCTCCCGCATCGCGCGGCCGGATTATACGGCGACCAGCCCGATCGTGACGGTCGATTCCGACCTGCTGGAAAAGAGCAGCTCGATCAATCTTGAGGCCAATCTCAACAAGCTGCCACAGCTTACGCCGGCGCTCACCCAGTTCGCCACGGCCGACTTCCAGGCCAATGCCAACAATACGATCGGCGTATCGACCGTCAGCCTGCGCCAGCTCGGTTCCAACCGCAATCTGGTGCTGATCGATGGACGGCGGGGCACGCCGGTGAGCGGCACCGGCGTGGTCGATATCAACACCATCCCTTCATCCGCCGTGGAGCGCGTTGAGATCATCACAGGCGGCGCCTCCTCCACTTACGGCGCGGATGCCGTGGGCGGCGTGGTCAATTTCATTCTTCGCAAGAAGTTCCAGGGCGTGAACCTCGACGGCCAATATGGCCTGAACGAGCGGGGCGACGGCGCGGAATATCGTGGCGCGATGCTGATGGGGGCCAATCTCGACGACGGCCGCGGCAACGTGATGATCGGCCTGGAATATTACAAGCGCGAGCAGGTGCTGCGCATCGACCGGCCCTGGTATCGGGACACGTATCGCGATCCCAATATCGCCGGCACCGAATATTTCATCAACGAGAACTTCATCTCCTTTCCCACGCCGGCCGGCCAAACCGCGGCCGATTATCAGCCGAGCCAGGCCGCGCTCAACGATCTGTTCCAGGGCAAGGGCGCACCGGGCGACGTGAACATTCCGCGCACCTCGTCCGTCTATCTCAATACGGACGGCACGCTGTTCCTCAACGGTTCGACCCGGCTGGCGGCGGTGCCCCCCGCCACGACCGGCGCCTATGTTCCGCTGTTTTATGGCTATAAAGGCACTGTCGACGGGCTGGAGCAGAAGATCCTCGCCAACGGACAGTTGGCGCAGAACAACACCGAGGAACTGCTCTCCACCCCCCAGGAACGCTGGTCCTTCTTCGGCCGGGGCAGCTACGACCTGACAGACAATGTCCGCATCATCGGCCAGACGAGCTTTGCCAAGACCCGGACCCGCACGCTCAGCCTGAACACCGTGTCGATCGGCTCATTCGGCGTGCTCATTCCGCATAATGATGAGCTTTACACGGGGAATGCGACGTTCAACATTCCCTCCTCGCTACTCGGGAACGGCAATACCCATCCGGATTATCTGCCCGGCGGCCGCTATGGGCTGGATTGCCCCGCGACAGGCGGCTGCACCAACGCGCAGGTCTTCCCGGTCTCGTCGGAAGTGGCCGCCCTGCTCGACAGCCGGGCCGATCCCAATGCGCCCTGGCAGGCCAATATCGTGCCGGCCTCCATCGCAAGGCGCTATACCGACAATAATGTGATGACCTTCCAGGCTCTTATCGGGCTGGAGGGCACCGTTCCGGGCACCGATTGGACCTGGGACGTGACGGCATCCCACGGTGAAACGGTCGCGAAGACGGACACCTACGGCTTCTTCTCCGCCGATCAGTTCCGCACCATCGTCTCCGCGCCCAATTACGGCCGGAACTTCCAGACGCAGGGCAACAACCTCGCTCCCGGCGCCAACCGCAATGGCGCGACAGTCTCCTGCGGGTCGGGGATCAGTCCGTTCAACACCTCGCAAATCTATAGCGAGGATTGCGGCCTGGCCGTGCGGATCGACGCGCAGGTGGAAAACCGGCTGCGGCAGGAAATGGCGGAAGCCAATCTGCAAGGCAGCCTGCTTGACCTGCCCTATGGCCGGTTGCGCTTCGCGGTGGGCGCGGCGATCCGCACCAATGCGCTGCGCTTCCATGCCGACAGTTCCTCGGTGGAAGGCTCCACCTTCTTTGAAACGGTGAACGGCATCTTCCCCCAGGCGAGCACATCCGGCTCGATCACGGTCAAGGAAGGCTATGGGGAATTGCTGATCCCCATCCTCTCCGACCTGCCCTTCGCGGATTCGCTCAACCTGGAGCTTGGCTACCGTATTTCCGACTACAGCACGATCGGTAGCAACTCGACCTACAAGATCAATGCCGAATATGCGCCGACCAAGTGGCTGCGCTTCCGTGGCGGCTACCAGCGGGCCGCCCGTGCCCCCAATCTCGGCGAGGTCTTCACCGCCCGCACGCAGACGCTGGTGCTGGGCGCGGACGGCGACCCCTGCTCGCGGGGCAGCACCGTCTCGCCCTTCGGCTACGGCAATTATTCGGCAAACCCGGACGGCAACCCGGATGCCGCCAAGGTCGAAGCATTGTGCCGGCAACTGATGGGCACGGAAGGCGCAACCCAATATTATCGCGACGGGCGCACCTTCCCCACCAATCAGGGCGGCGCCTATGTCTCCTCATTGTCCGCCGGGGCCAGTTCGCTCCGCGAGGAAACCGCGCAGACCTACACCATCGGCGCCGTCATCACCGCCCCTTCGGACAGCCCATGGCTGCGGCGGCTGCGCATGTCGGTCGATTATTACGATGTGAAGCTGCGGGACGGCATCTCGTTGCAGGGCATCGACTCGGTCTATCGGCAGTGCTTCAGCAAGGTCTTCAACCCGGATTATTCGGTGACGGATGCCTGCCAGCGCATCCAGCGGGACGGCAGCACGGGTGAATCCCAACTCATCACCGTGAACTATTCCAACCTGGGGCGCGTGGAAACCTCCGGTATCGACCTGCAGGCCGATTGGGGCGTGACCTTCCGGGATGCCGGCATCAATCTGCCGGGCACATTCTCGGTCAACAGCAACTTCACCTATCTGCTGCGGTTCGCGACAACGCCCGATCAGTTCGTGATCCCGCTCACCGACTATGCGGGCACGACCGGCGGCGGCGAGGTCGGCACGCAGGCCGGCTCCTATCGCTGGAAGCTGTTCAACCGGTTCAACTATAATCTCGACAAGTTCGGCATCAGCCTGCAGTGGCAGCACAAGCCCCGCATCGCGCATGTCACCTCGGTCACGCAGACCAATGGCACGATCAAGGGCGCACCCGCCTATGACCTGTTCAGCCTCTCCGGCTCATACAGCTTTGCCCGCGACATGACGATCCGCTTCGGCATCGACAATCTGTTCGACAAGGCCCCGCCACTGATCGCCGTGGACACCTCCGTTGTGCCCGGCGACGGGCGTCTTGCGGGCGGGCGCTACGATTCCGGCAATTATGATGTGCTGGGCCGGCGCTTCTATATCGGCGCCTCCATCAAGCTCTGACCTTCGCGAGCCGTGGCCTTCCCCCTCACCAGCACTCCCGAGGTGGAAGGTCACGACCCGGACCGGACCGCATGAGCGACCAGCGAACGCACCGGACCGGACCTGGCCATGCCTTCACGGGCATGGCCTTTTTGCGGATCAAGCCAGAGACGCTTGAAACATGCGCGATCTTTGACGGAACAGACTCGCCGCCGCCCTCAAAACGACCTTGCTTCAGGCCTCAATAGGCACGGCCGACCAGCACTCGCTCGACGGCTTTCTCGCCGGTGAAGATGCACGGCCCACTGGCCGGAGCGGCATCAAGCGGCACGTTGCGCAGGGTCAGCTTGTGGCCCTTGAGCCATTCCACCACCGCATCGAGCGCCGGGCCGGTCGGCCTGGCCCATTCGACCGCTACCCATCCGGGTTTCTCGCCCTCGAACGCGGCGGCGAGCGCAGTCTTGTCCGCTACATCGTCGCGGATATTGGCCGTAAGGCGCGCCTTGGCCTCCCCATGCAAGCTGGCCTGGACACCGCGCAGCATCTCCGCGACGCCGGCGATGAACGCATCGCGCGGCATCACCTCGCTCGCAAGCTTGCCAGCCTCGTTATAGAGCCGATCGCGGCGCAGCACGGAGACGTTACCGCCCGCAACGTCCCGCCCGCCGACCTCGACGATGACAGGCGCGCCCTTCTTGACCCAGCCCCAGCGCTTGGGCGCGGCCTTGATCGGTTTCCTGTCGAACAACACGCGCAGCGGTTCGCGGAACACGTCGACCGCGCCCAGCGCCTTGGCCAACTCCTCGCAATAAGCGATGATGGCGGCGTCCTCATCCGTATCGCGCAGCATGGGCACGATGACGACCTGATGCGGCGCGATCATCGGCGGGCAGCGCAGGCCATCATCATCGCCATGGACCATGATGACGCCGCCGATCATGCGGGTGGACGTCCCCCAACTCGTCGTGTGGCAGAGCGCCTGCTGGCCCTCCTGATCCTGATATTTGATGCCCGCTGCCTCGGCGAAGCCGGTGCCGAGATAATGGGACGTGCCGGCTTGCAGGGCCTTGCCGTCCTGCATCATCGCCTCGATCGAATAAGTGGCGACGGCACCGGGGAAGCGCTCATTCTCCGGCTTTTCACCGGCGACGACCGGCATGGCCAACTCGGTTTCGGCAAAATCGCGATACATTTCCAGCGCGCGCATCGTCTCCACGCGGGCATCCGCCTCATCGGCATGGGCGGTGTGCCCCTCCTGCCAGAGAAACTCGCTGGTGCGCAGGAACATGCGGGTGCGCATCTCCCACCGCACGACATTGGCCCACTGGTTGGTCAGCAAGGGCAGATCGCGCCAGCTCTGCACCCAGCGCGCCATCGCCTTGCCGATCACCGTCTCGGACGTGGGGCGGACGACCAGCGGCTCCTCCAGCTTCGACTCCGGGTCGGGCTGGAGCTTCCCGTCCACCGTGCGCAGGCGATGATGGGTGACGACCGCCATCTCCTTGGCGAAACCTTCCACATGGTCGGCCTCCTCCGCAAAATAGGAGAGCGGAATGAACAGCGGGAAATAGCAATTCTCCACGCCCGCCGCCTTGATGCGGGCGTCCATCAGCGTCTGGATGCGCTCCCAGATGCCATAGCCCCAGGGGCGGATGACCATGCAGCCGCGCACGCCGCTTTCCTCCGCAAGATCGGCCTCGCTGATGACAGCCTGATACCAGGCGGCGAAGTCCTGCGCGCGGGTCACGGGAAGGGCATGTTTGATGGTAGCGGTGCTCATGAGCCTCTGACTGTCTGATCCGTTCTGACGTGCGCTTGCCTTAGCGGCGCTTGCACGCGGGGGGAAGCGCTGTTGCCGTGCGGAGAGCCTCCTGCACGTTTCGAGCGTGATCGTGCCTTGGTAGTGCTCCTGCGCAGGCAGGAGCACTGCTCTTTCGAGGTCGACTCCGGAGGCGTCCCTCCCGCCGCGCCGCTCAACCGTTCAGCTTGTCGATCTTGTCCGTCAGCGCGGCGAGTTGGGCTTTCAGCTCGGCCACTTCGTCGGCGGCAGGCTCATCCTTGGCGGCCGGTTTGGCCGATGCGGCGGGCGTGGCCGGCTTGAATGCGCTCGCAGCCGCATTCAGCATGTCCATGTTGCGCTTGGCGATGTCCGCGAAGGGGCCGCCGGTAAAGGCGCCTTGCATCGCCGCCTGGAATTGCTGCTGGTTCTTGCGAAAGGCTTCCATGCTGGCTTCGAGATATTGCGGCACCATCGATTGCATGGAATCGCCGTAGAGCGAGATGAGCTGGCGGAGGAAATTGACCGGCAGCAGGTTCTCGCCGCGCTGCTCCTCCTCCATGATGATCTGGGTGAGCACGCTGTGTGTGATGTCCTCGCCCGACTTGGCATCGACCACCACGAAATCGCGCCCCTCGCGCGTCATCTGCGAAAGTAGCTCCAATGTGATGTAGCTCGACGTTTCGGTGTCATAGAGCCGCCGGTTGGCATATTTCTTGATCACGATGGTTCCCGACTCGCCACCCGACTTAGACCGCGCCATGTGCTCTGCTCCTCCCCCACCATCTGTTGCCCCTGTGGGGCGCAGCATAACATCGACTCTTTCCGCGCCGCAACATGGACCACGGCCGTTGCCGCTGTTTCTTTCCATTTTGTGGTCCGAAACGGCACAGGACAGCGATTTTCGGGCGCGCGCATTTGCCGGCTTGCGGCGCTACCAGCGAGCGCCCCGGCAGGTCGACCCCGACCCGCCGCGAGTCGCAGCCCGGGCCGGGAGGGCCGCTTTGCTCACGCGCAGCAGTGCCGTGCAGCAGGCCGGAACGGGGGCGCCGGTGGTGCTCATCCCCTCGCTCATCAACCCACCACGCATCCTCGATCTCACCGAGAACCGATCTTTGCTGCGTTTTTTGCTGCGCAATAAACATGATGCCTATGTGGTTGACTGGGGGACGCCCACAGGCGAGGAGGCGCAGAGCGATCTCGCCGATCATGTCGAGCGGCTGCTGCTGCCGCTGCTTGCCGGCTTCGAGCGGCCGCCGATCCTCATCGGCTATTGCCTGGGCGGCACGCTAGCCCTTGGCGCGGCCGCGCGCCTCGCCGCGCTGGGACGGCCGGTGCAGGGCGTCGCGACCATCGCCGCGCCATGGGATTTCGCACATTATGATGCGGCCTTGCGCGCACAGGTCGCGAGCATCTGGCAACAGGCGGAGCCGGGCTGCGCGGCGCTGGGACTGGTACCGATGGAGGTGTTCCAGACCGGCTTCTGGTCGCTCGACCCGGCGCGCACCATCGCCAAATATGCGCGGTTCGGCGAGATGGAGGCCGATACGCCCGCCTATCACGGCTTCATCGCGTTGGAGGATTGGGCCAATGAGGGCGCGCCACTGACGCTGGAAAGCGGCCGCGACCTTGCACAACGCTGCTACGCGAGCAATATGGCAGGCAGCGGCCAATGGTCGATCTCAGGAACGAATGTGGACCCGGCGACCCTCGCCTGCCCCACGCTCGCCATCGCCTCGACAAGCGACAGGATCGTCCCGGCCGCCGCTGCCCCGCCCGCGCGGGAGCGGATGGACCTGGCGCTGGGTCATGTCGGCATGATGATCGGCAGCCGCGCCGAGCAAGATCTGTGGAGAGGGCTGAGCGATTGGCTTTCACGCACCGGCGGCTGATGTTAGACGCCGGACAGACCGATCATCACAGCGCACCGGCCGCCTGACGGCCGCCGCTTTCACCAAGGGGACATGTTTTCCTATGACCGATATCGTCATCACCTCCGCCCAGCGCACCGCCGTCGGCAGCTTCCTCGGTTCGTTCGCGACCACGCCGGCGCATGAACTGGGCCGCGTCGCCATCCTCGCCGCGCTGGAGAAAGCGGGCGTGGCGCCGGACGAGGTCTCCGAGGTGATATTGGGGCAGGTGCTGACCGCCGCGCAGGGCCAGAATCCGGCCCGGCAGGCTGCGGTCAATGCCGGCATTCCCAACGACCGCACGGCCCTCACCATCAACCAGGTCTGCGGATCGGGCCTGCGCGCGGTGGCGCTTGCCGCGCAGGCGATCAAGGCCGGCGACGCGACGATCATGGTGGCAGGCGGGCAGGAGAGCATGTCGCTCTCGCCGCATGCGCAACTGCTGCGGCCGGGCACCAAGATGGGCAACCTCACCCTGATCGATACGATGGTGAACGACGGCCTGACCGACGCCTTCAACAATTATCATATGGGCATCACCGCCGAGAATCTGGCTGAGCGCTACCAGATCACCCGCGAGGAGCAGGACGCCCTCGCTACCGCCAGCCAGAACAAGGCGGAAGCAGCGCGGGCGGCGGGCAAGTTCACGGATGAGATCGCGCCGGTGACGGTGAAGGGCCGCAAGGGCGACACCATCGTCGATGCGGACGAATATATCCGCGCGGGCGCCACCCTCGAAGCGATGGCGAACCTGCGGCCGGCGTTCAAGAAGGACGGCACGGTGACGGCCGGCAACGCCAGCGGCCTCAACGACGGCGCCGCGGCGCTGGTGTTGATGAGCGCCGACGAGGCGGCGAAGCGCGGCGCGCCGGTGCTGGCGCGGGTCGCAAGCTGGGCGACCTGCGGCGTCGACCCCGCCTTCATGGGCATCGGCCCGGTGCCGGCGAGCCGCCGCGCGCTGGAGAAAGCGGGCTGGACAGTGGCCGATCTCGACCTGATCGAAGCCAACGAAGCCTTCGCGGCGCAGGCGCTCGCGGTCGGCAAGGATATGGGCTGGAACCCGGACATTGTGAACGTGAACGGCGGCGCCATCGCCATCGGCCACCCGATCGGCGCCTCGGGCGCGCGCATCCTGACCACATTGCTCCACGAAATGGGCCGGCGCGATGCCAAGAAGGGTCTGGCGACCCTGTGCATCGGCGGTGGCATGGGCATCGCGCTGTGCGTTGAGCGGTAAGGCGGTGCGCCGGCCGAATTGATATGTTGACCGCGCGGACACAATCCCATGTTTCGGGGCCGTGTCTGTGAAATAGACCCCCTGTTCTCCCGCGAAAGCGGGAGTCCAGGGCGGAAAGAGTGACGGTTCAGCCCCGGTTTCCTGACTGCGCGGGAAAGGTGTGGGCTGTGACCGGAACCGGAGGCAGGCCCTCCGCGCCACTGCAATCGCGCCGTTAGCGCCAGATACGATCGTAACGGCGGCCGAGCGTGGTCAGCAGCTCATATTGCGAGAGGCCGGCTTGTGCGGCTGCCTTGGGCAGATCGAACTCCAGATCGAGCCAGTCGCCTTCGCGCACCTGCGGCGTCATGCTGACGTCGATGGCAAGCAGGTCCATCGAGACCCGGCCCAGCACCGGCAGGCGCGCGCTGTCGTGCAGGGCGGCGCCGGTCCCGGAAAAACCGCGCAGATAGCCATCCGCATAGCCAATGTTGAGGATCGCGATCTCACGCCGGCGCTCCGCGACATAGGTGGCGCCATAGCCGACGGACTGGCCGGGGCGGATGAAGCGGCGCTGCAAAATCTGCGCGCGCGGACGCACGACCTGCCGGATATGCCCGGCTGCCTCCGGCCGTGGAACGCCGCCATAGAGCGCCAGCCCCGGCCGGGTCAGACCGAAGGCGAATGCCTCGCCCAGCAGGATGCCCGCACTGTTGGCGAGGCTGAAGCGCCTCGCCTCCACGCCGGCAATCGTCTGCCGGAAGCGGCGCAACTGCTCGCTGTTGAGCGGATGCTCCTCATCCGCGCAGGCAAGATGGCTCATCAACGTCTTGATACGCAGGCCCGCGAGCAGATCCGGCCGCACATCGCGGGATGACAGGCCGAGGCGGCTCATGCCGGTATCGATCATCACATCACACGGCCCGCCGCCGGCCTCCTTCCAGCGCGCGATCTGCTCGGGCGAGTTCAGGACCGGCCGCGCGCCGCTGGCAAGCGCGAAGGCCATATCCTCCGCGCGCACACCGTGCAGGACCGACAGGGATGCTCCCCCCAGATGCGGCAGCAGTTCGGCCGCCTCCGCCCAGGTCGCGACGAAGAAATCCCGGCAACCAGCCGCGAGCAGGTGGCGCACGACATTGACGGCACCCAACCCATAGCCATTGGCCTTGACCGCCGCGCCGCAGCGGGCGGTTCCGCTCTGCCCGGCCAACCATTGCCAGTTGGCCTTGAGCGCGGCGCTATCGAGATGTAGCGCCAGCGGCGCGGACGGGAGCGTGACCATATCGCGGCGGCGTTAGATCATTTTGCACCGCAGTGGAACAGCTTGCAGCCCCCGCTGATCGCAAGACCCGCAGCGCCGGCATCAATCCGGTCCGCTGCGCGCGCTGCATGGGCTGATCCCTTCCACGAGCGGCCCCGTGCCCTATTCCAGCTCCAGAATCACCTCGTCCAGCGCGAGCGTATCGCCAGCGGTGGCGGCGACGTGGCGCACGACACCCGCCCGGCCGGCGCGCAGGATGTTTTCCATCTTCATCGCTTCGACCACGGCAAGTGGTTGGCCATTCTCCACCCGGTCCCCCGCCCCCACATGGAGCGCGACCAGCTTGCCGGGCATCGGACTGATGAGGAAGCGCGAGAGATCGGGCGGCGCGCGCTCTATGATATGGCTGGCATAGCGGGCGGCATGAGCGGGGAGGACGCGCACAGCATGGGCCGCGCCGCGTGTGGTGAGCCGCCAGCCCGCGCGCATCGGCGCGACGCGCACCGCCAGCGGCTGCTCGCCGCCCGCCTCATCCTCGAACACCGCCTCGATCAGCCGATCGCCGGGCGTGTAGTCGAGCGCCATGAGGATCAGCGCGCCATCAACGGTGACGTCGTCCCCCCGGATCGTGACCGCATGGTCCGCGCCACCGATCCGCACCGTCCAATCGGTCGGCGGCGGCAGGCGGCGGCCCAGCTGACCGTCGATGCGGCGGGCGCGATCGGCCTGCGCCATGCTCGCAAAGGCGGCGATGGCGGCCAGTTGGCGCAGCCGCTCGGGAGATGCCGGGGCGCCGGTGAAACCGTCCGGATATTCCTCGGCAATGAAGCCGGTGGTGAGCGCCCCCGCGCGGAAGCGGGCATGCTGCATGAGCGCCGAGAGAAAATCGATATTGTGCCCCAGCCCTTCGATCTCGAAGCGGTCGAGCGCGTCGATCTGGAGATCGATCGCCTCCTCGCGCGTCGCTCCATGCGTCACCAGCTTGGCGATCATGGGGTCGTAGAACATCGAGACTTCGCTGCCTTCGGTCACGCCATCATCGAGGCGGATGGTGCCCGCTTCTTCACGGCCCGCCTCCGGCGGCGTATAGCGCACCAACCGGCCGGTGCTGGGCAGGAAGCCCCGATACGGATCTTCGGCGTAGACGCGCGTCTCGATAGCCCAGCCATCCAGCCGCACATCGGCCTGCCCGAAGGCCAGCCTTTCGCCATTGGCGACACGGATCATCTGCTCGACTAGGTCCAGCCCCGTCACCAGCTCCGTCACCGGATGCTCGACCTGGAGCCGGGTGTTCATCTCCAGAAAGTAGAAGCCCTGCCCGGTGGGATCGTTTCCGGCGACAATGAACTCGACCGTGCCGGCGCTATAATAGCCCACCGCCTGCGCCAGCGCGACGGCCTGCTCCCCCATGGCGTGCCGCATCTGCGGCGTGACGAAGGGGGATGGCGCCTCCTCCACGACCTTCTGGTGGCGGCGCTGGATCGAGCATTCCCGCTCGCCGAGATAGAGGATGTTGCCGTGCTGATCGCCGAGAAGCTGGATCTCGATATGGCGCGGCGCCTCGATGAACTTCTCGATGAATACGCGGTCATCGCCGAAGCTCGCCAGCCCCTCGCGCTGCACGGCGGGAAAGCCCTCGCGCACCTCCGCCTCGCTATAGGCCAGCCGCATGCCCTTGCCGCCGCCACCCGCCGAGGCCTTCATCATTACCGGATAGCCGATCTCCCCGGCGATGCGCGCCGCGTGGTCGCTATCCGCTATCTCGCCGACATGGCCGGGGACGACGTTGACGCCGGCCGCCAGCGCCAGTCGCTTGGATTCGATCTTGTCACCCATCGCCGCGATCGCCTCAGGCGGCGGGCCGACGAAGACGATGCCGTGCTCCGCGCAGGCCCGCGCAAAGCTCTCCCGCTCGGAGAGGAAGCCATAGCCGGGATGCACGGCATCCGCGCCGGTCGCCTTGCACGCCGCGATGATCGCATCGGCCAGCAGATAGGATTGCGCGGCCGGCGGCGGGCCAAGCAGCACCGCCTCGTCCGCCATGAGGACGTGCGGGGCGCGGGCATCGGCCTCCGAATAGACCGCGACCGTGACGATGCCCATGCGCCGCGCGGTGCGGATGACACGGCAGGCGATCTCGCCCCGGTTGGCGATGAGGAGCTTGGTGATGGTCATAGTCGGCCCCGGTTGCGAACGATGAGATGGATGGCAGTCGCCCAGACGGCCCCACAGACACCAAGGATCACAAAACTCAACCGAGGCGCCCTGCTGCAAATCATATCGGATGGACAGTCGCCCATGACACTGAAGGTCCACAAGCCGGCTGTGACAATGAGCATAAGAAGGCTCGTCCAAGCCGCCGCGATCCAGCGCTCACCCGTCATTGCCGGTAATTCGCCGTCATGGCCTTGAGCTGAGCGGTACGTGCGCGCGTCACATCGGCAAGACAAGCGCTGACCGCCATTGGCTCGGCACTGCCGCCGCGCATCGCATAACCCTCGATCCGGCACTGGGCATCGCGAAAGGCGAGCCATGCCCGCTGCGCGCCGAGCAATGCCTGGAAATAGCCGGGGCGGCCATCACCGGACGCACCTGCCACCTCGTCCTGCGCTTTCATGACCGTGGCCGTGACGCTCCATTGCGCATTGAGTGCGGCATCGGCACGCTTGTAATCTTCGGCAGCACAGAGATTCATGTCCAACTGCGTCGTCGGGTCGTCGCATCGCGGCGCGGGATCGACGGCTGCGGCAGCCACTAGCAGCCATGCACCAATCACCACCGTGCCTTCCAGCCGTACGTCAACACCCGCTCTCCCGCATTTACGGCCAGTGGCGGCAGTGGTGCGGATGAAGCGGGAAAACTCACTCCGCCGCTTCCTCCAAATGACCGTGCGGCGCGGCCTGCATGGCGGCGATGCCGAGCTTGGCGAGCAGCGTCGCATCCTTGTCGTCACCCGCATTGGGTGTGGTCAGCAGCTTGTCGCCGGTGAAGATGCTGTTCGCGCCGGCCATGAAGCACAGCGCCTGGCATGCCTCGCTCATGCTCTCGCGCCCGGCCGAGAGGCGGACCATTGCGGCGGGCATGGCGATGCGCGCCACTGCGACGGTGCGGACAAACTCGATCTCGTCAATCTTCGCCATCGGCGTGTCGGCCAGCATATCGCCCAGCACCGTGCCCTTGACCGGCACCAACGCGTTGATCGGCACGCTCTCGGGGTGCACCGGCAGCGTGGCGAGCGCATGGATGAAGCCGACCCGGTCGCCGCGTGCCTCACCCATGCCGACGATGCCGCCGCAGCACACATTGATGCCCGCGCTGCGCACGGCTTCCAGCGTATCGAGCCGATCCTCGAAGGTGCGGGTCGAGATGACCTCGGCATATTTCTCCGGGGCGGTGTCGATATTGTGGTTGTAATAATCCAGCCCGGCCTCGGCGAGCATCCGGGCCTGGCCCGGCGTCAGCATGCCCAGCGTCATGCAGGTTTCCAGCCCCATGGCGCGCACGCCCTTCACCATCTCGATGAGGGCGGGCATGTCGCGGTCCTTGGGGTTGCGCCATGCCGCGCCCATGCAGAAACGGCCCGAGCCATGATCCTTGGCCTGCGCAGCGGACTGGAGCACGGCCTGCACGTCCATCAGCTTGGTGGCCTTGAGGCCGGTCTCGGCATGGACGGACTGGTTGCAATAGCCGCAATCCTCCGGGCAACCACCGGTCTTGATCGAGAGCAGGGTGGAAAGCTGCACCTCGTTGCGGGGATGCTGCGCGCGGTGGATGGTCTGCGCCTCATAGACGAGGTCCATGAACGGCAGATCGAACAGCGCGGTGATCTCATCGCGAGTCCAGTCTGTGCGCGTCTCTGTGGTCACGGGAATATCCTTCGTTGATGGGTCGGGCCGGCGGCCGCTTGGCGTGCGCTGTGCATCAGGACGCCGCTCATGAAAACCCCGCGCGGCGGGAAGCTGCCGCTATTCATCTGGTGAAAGCAGCGGGCGTTCATGCGGCCTGCTCCGTCAGACCATAAGCATAAGCACATAGCGGCGCTGCATAACCAGCGACGTGGCGGCGCTGCCGTTCGCCATCCGGCAGCGTGGACAAGGCATCAGCAAGGCGGCGCACCAGAGCAGGCGCGAGGGCGCCGAGCGGGGCCAGCGCGATGCCGATAGTGAAGACGATCGCGCGCGTCCCTGGCAGACGGCGTAAGGTCTGCCGCTCGCAGCGCACGAACAAAACCGCTCCGGCATTGGCGGCCGTGACATGGGCGAAGCGCGCGGCAGGGTAGTCCTGCGGGAGATAGCGCCATGCATCGTTGGCGACGATGAACCAGTTAGCCCGTCCGAAAATCTCGCCGGGCGGCAGGATGTTGAAGAAATGATCGACCCCTGCGGCCAGCTGCTCGGCATAGCCGTGGATCGGCGCGTGGATAGCCGTGAGCGGCTGGCCCATCTTCTCATCGAGGCGCCAATCGGTCGGGAAGGCCACCGCGCCGGCGGTCAGCCGATAGGGCGCGCCCTCCCCATCCGCCTGGAGGATGCAGATATCTTCCCAATGCGCCCGCGCGACCTCCGCCAAGCCGCCGTCGATGCCGAGCATGGCCGCCAACTCGTGCACGGCGTCCGCCGTTCCGGACTGCACGCGCACCGCCTCGGGATGCGCTTCAAACGCCGCCGCGCGCGCAGCCCGGTCGAAATCCGGCCAAAGCCAATCTGCTTCATCGACGCGCCGCAGCCCCATGCGCAGCGTCCCTCCGCCCCGGCCGGCGCGCAGCAGGTCCGGCACGGTGAAACCGAGCCTCATGAAGCTGCTCCGCGCCGGGCGGGGGCCATGGCTCAGACCTGGTCCAGCGCCTGCGCCAGATCGGCGATGATATCGTCAATATGCTCGATGCCCACGGAGACACGCACCACGTCCGGCCCGACATCGGCCTGCCGCAATCCCTCCTCATCGAGCTGGCGATGGGTGGTCGACGCCGGGTGGATGATGAGGCTGCGCGTATCGCCAAGATTGGCGAGATGGCTGAACATCTTGACGCTGGAGACCAGCTTGACGCCCGCCTCGTAGCCACCCTTGAGGCCGAAGGTGAACACCGCGCCGCCCTTGCCGCCGAGATAGCGCTGGGCGAGCGCGTGATATTCGTCATCGGGCAGGCCGGCATAGCGCACCCAGTCGATCTTGGGATGCTTTTTGAGCCACTGCGCCAGCGCCAGCGCGTTGCTGCAATGCCGCTCCATGCGCAGCGCCAGCGTCTCCATGCCGGTGAGCGTGAGGAAGGCGTTCATCGGCGCCATCGCCGGCCCGAGATCGCGCAGGCCGAGCGCGCGGGCGGCGAGGATGAAGGCGAGATTGCCGAACGCCTCGATAAAGACCTTGCCGTGATAGGAGGGGTTGGGTTCGCTGAGATAGGGATAATTGCCCGACTTCGCCCAATCGAACGTGCCCGCATCCACGATCACGCCGCCGATGGAATTGCCGTGGCCGTTGAGGAATTTGGTGACGGAATGCACGACGATATCCGCGCCATAGTCGATCGGCCGGCAGAGCACCGGCGTCGCCAGCGTGTTGTCGACCATCAGCGGCACGCCGGCGGCATGGGCGACCTTGGCGATCGCTTCGATATCCTGCACCACCACGCCCGGATTGGCGAGGCTTTCGATGAAGACGCAGCGCGTCTTCTCCGTGATCGCGCGGGCGACGTTATCCGGGTTGCTGGTGTCCACGAAGGTGGAACCCCAGCTCATCTTCCTGAAACTATGGCCGATCTGGTTGAGCGAGCCGCCATAGAGCTTGTTCGCCGCGACGATATGGCAATTGGCTTCCATCATTGTGTGGAAGGCGAGGAACTGCGCGCTGTGGCCGGAGGCGACGGCAAGCGCGGCGGCGCCCCCTTCCAGCGCGGCGATCTTGCCCTCCAGCGCCCCCCAGGTCGGGTTCATGATGCGGGTATAGATGTTGCCCGGCACCTCCAGGTTGAACAAGCCGGCGGCATGATCGGCATCGTCGAACACATAGGAGGTCGTCTGGTAGATCGGCGTGATCCGGGCCTTGGTCGTCGGGTCCGGCTCGGTTCCGGCGTGGACGGTCATCGTGTCGACCTTCTGGTTCACACGGAATCTCCTGTCGTGTTGCGCGCCTCGGGCGCGTCGGCAATGGGTTGGTTGTGGCCAAACAGCCGCAAAATATCTTCCGCCGCGGTCAGGACATTCGTGCCGGGGCCATAAATGCCCTGCACGCCCGCCTCCCGCAGCGCCTCATAATCCTGCGGCGGAATGACGCCGCCGGCAACAACCTTGATGTCCGCCCGCCCAGCCGCCCGCAGCAGCGCGATCAACTCCGGGATCAGCGTCTTGTGCCCACCGGCGAGACTGGAGACGCCGACCATGTCGACCTGCGACGCAAGGGCGAGATCGGCCGCCTCGGGCGGAGTCTGGAACAATGGGCCGCTCATGATCTCGAACCCCATGTCCCCAAAGGCCGACGCGATGACATTGGCGCCGCGATCATGCCCATCCTGCCCCAGCTTGGCGACGAGGATGCGCGGCTTGCGGCCAAGGCGGCGCTCGACGGCCGCGATGCCCTCGATCACCCGCGCCCAGCGGGCATCATCGCTGTAAGCGGCGCCATAGATGCCGCGCACCGGATGGGGCACAGCCTCATGGCGGCCGAACACATCCTCCATCGCCGCGCTGATCTCGCCCAGCGTCGCGCGAGCGCGTGCGGCATCGACGGCGCGGGCGAGCAGATTGTGCTCCAGGCTCTGCCCGGAAGCCTTGACTGGCGCGGACGCTTGCGCCGCCGCACGGAGCGCATCGAGCGCCGCCTGGCACGCCGCCTCGTCCCGCCCGCCACGCACGCTCTCGAGCCGCGCAACCTGGGCTGCGCGCACGGCGCTGTTATCCACTTCGAGAATGTCGACCGCCGCATCCTCCTCGACCCGGAAGCGATTGACGCCGACGATCACGTCCTCCCCGCGATCCACTCGCGCCTGCCGGGCGGCGGCGCTTTCCTCGATCATCGCCTTGGGCCAGCCCGCCGCCACCGCGACGCTCATGCCGCCTTCCGCCTCGGCGCGGTCGATCAATGCCTGCGCGGCCTCGGCCAGTTCGGCGGTCAGCGCCTCGACATAATAGCTGCCGCCAAGCGGATCGGCGACGCGCGTGACGCCGCTCTCCTCGGCAAGAATGATCTGCGTGTTACGGGCGATGCGCGCGGAGAAATCGGTGGGCAGCGCCAGCGCCTCGTCCAGCGCGTTGGTGTGCAGCGACTGGGTGCCGCCGAGGGCGGCCGCCAGCGCCTCGACCGTGGTGCGCACGACATTATTGTAGGGATCCTGCTCGGTGAGCGAGACGCCGCTGGTCTGGCAATGGGTGCGCAGCATCTTGGAGCGCTCGTCCTTCGCCCCCATCCCCGTCATTGCCCGGTGCCAGAGCAGGCGCGCGGCACGCAGCTTGGCCACTTCCATGAACAAGTTCATGCCGATACCGAAGAAGAAGCTGAGGCGCCCGGCGAAGGCGTCGATATCCAGCCCCGAGGCGACACCCTGCCGGGCATAGTCGATGCCATCGGCGATGGTGAAGGCCAACTCCTGCACCGCCGTCGCCCCGGCCTCGTGCATATGATAGCCGGAGATGGAGATGCTGTTGAATTTCGGCATTTTCGCGGAGCAATAAGCGAAGATATCCGCGACGATCCGCATGCTCGCGGCGGGCGGATAGATATAGGTATTGCGGACCATGAACTCCTTGAGAATATCGTTCTGGATGGTCCCGGTGAGTTGCCCCTGCGCGACGCCCTGCTCCTCCGCCGCGACGATGTAGAAGGCCATGACCGGGATCACCGCGCCGTTCATGGTCATGCTGACGGACATCTGATCGAGCGGGATGCCGTCGAACAGCACCTTCATATCCTCGACCGTGTCGATGGCCACACCCGCCTTGCCGACATCGCCATGGACACGCGGATGGTCGCTGTCATAGCCGCGATGCGTCGCGAGATCGAAGGCGACCGATAGCCCCTTCTGGCCGGCCGCGAGATTACGGCGGTAGAAAGCATTGCTCTCCTGCGCGGTGGAGAAACCCGCATATTGGCGGATCGTCCACGGGCGGCCGGCATACATCGAGGCGCGCACGCCGCGCGTGAATGGGGCGAAACCGGGAAGGCCGGGGTCGATACCGGCCACATCCTCCGCCGTGTAGAGCGGCTGCACCTTTATGCCCTCGGGCGTGCGCCACGTAATGTCGCGCCCCTTCACCTCCTTGTTGAGAAGGTCGTGCCACGCATCGAGATCGGCTTTGTCGGTCACTGGCCTTTGAACTCCGGCGCGCGCTTCTGGACAAAGGCCGCCACGCCCTCGCGGAAATCCGCCGTGCGGCCGGCACGAGTCTGGTGGTCCGCCTCGATCGCCATAGTCTCGGCCAAAGACGCATCGAGCGCGGCGGCGATCTGCTTGCGAATGAGACCGATGGCGACGGTCGGACCAGACGCCAGCCGATGCGCGAGCGCCTGTGCTTCCGTAGCCAGCCCCGCATCCTCCACCACGCGCGCGGCGAGTCCGGCGGCCCTGGCTTCATCCGCGCTCATCGGCTCGCCGAGCAGCGCCATCTCCAGCGTGCGCGCCCGGCCGATACTGCGTGCGAGGAGCCAGGTCGCGCCGGCGTCGGGCACCAGGCCGATATTGACGAACCCCAGCTGGAGATAGGCCGAGCGCGCCATGAGCACGATATCGCCAGCCAGCGCCAACGCCACGCCCGCGCCGACGGCCGGGCCGTTGACCGCGCTCACGACCGGAATAGCCAGCCCGGCCAGTCGCTCGAACAAAGGATGATAGAAGCGCTCCAGCGTTTCCCCGAGATTGGCGCTGACGCCGCCGTCCCCAGCCAGATCCGCGCCGGAGCAGAAGGCACGGCCGGCGCCGGTGAGCAGCACGGCGCGCGCGCCGCGCGCCACGCCTGCATCGAGCGCTTCCGTGCAGGCGGTGAGCAATCCGGTCGACAGCGCGTTCAGCCGCTCGGGCCGGTTGAGCGTGAGGGTGAGGACGCCGTCTTGCAACGCGGAGAGAAGGATGGGGGCGGTCATAGCGACCGCTCCAGAAGCCCGGCGTGACAGCAAATAGGGAGAACGGCCTCAATGATCACGCGGCGTCTCCATGATCTCGGTCAGCACGCCGCCCATATCCGCCGGATGCACGAAAAAGACCAGCGTGCCGTGCGCTCCAATCCGCGGCTCGCCGAGCACACGCTTGCCCTGCCCCTCGAGCCAGCGCTTGGCGGCAACAATATCCGGCACCTCGAAGGCCAGATGATGCTGGCCGCCACGCGGATTTCTCGCGAGGAAACCGGCGATCGGGGAATCCGGCCCCAATGGCTCCAGCAACTCGATCTGCGTGCCTGCCGATCCATCCGCGCCCCTCGTCTCGACGAAGCAAACGCGCACGCCCTGCGCGGCCATATCGAATGGGGCACCGATGGCGGCAGCGCCCATCATATCGCGATAGAAAGCGGCCGCGTCCGCGATCGAAGGCGTTGCGATGCCGACATGGTTGAGGCGGCCGAGCTTCATCCGAGCAGCTCCACCGCCATGGCCGTCGCCTCACCGCCGCCAATGCACAGCGAGGCGATGCCACGCTTGCCCCCCGTGCGCTGGAGGGCCGCGAGCAAGGTCGCGACGATCCGCGCGCCCGAGGCGCCGATGGGGTGACCGAGCGCAGTGGCGCCGCCGTGGATATTCACCTTCTCATGCGGAATGGCGAGATCCCGCATCGCCGCCATGGTGACGACGGCAAACGCCTCGTTAATCTCGAACAGGTCGACATCGGCGATCGTCCAGCCGGTCCTGGCCAGCAGCTTCTCGATAGCCCCGATGGGCGCGGTGGTGAACTGCGCGGGCTGGCGAGCATGGGCCGTATGGCCGACAATCCGCGCAACGGGCCTGAGGCCCTGCGCCTCCGCAACCGAGGCGCGCGCCAGCAGCAGCGCCGCCGCGCCGTCCGAGATGGAACTGGCATTGGCGGCGGTGATCGTGCCATCCTTGGCGAAGGCCGGACGCAGCGAGGGGATTCTGGACGCATCGCCCTTCAGCGGCTGCTCATCCTGCGCGACCGTCTCGTTTCCCCGGCGGGTCGCGATCTCGACCGGCACGATTTCGCTGTCGAACCAGCCACTTGCCTGCGCTTTTTGAGCGCGCCGCAGGGATTCGATGGCGTAGCCGTCCTGCGCCTCGCGCGTGAATTGATAGGCCCGCGCCGTCGCCTCGGCAAAGACGCCCATCGCCTTGCCCGGCTCATAGGCATCCTCCAGCCCGTCGAGCATCATATGGTCATAGATGCTGTCATGGCCGATGCGGGCGCCGGCGCGGTGCTTCTTCATGAGATAAGGCGCGCCCGACATGCTCTCCATGCCGCCCGCCACGATGACCGCCGCCGATCCGGCCGCAATGGCGTCGGCCGCCATCATCGCAGCCATCATGCCGCTGCCGCACATCTTGTTGACCGTCACCGCCTCGACAGCATCGGGCAGACCCGCCCCGCGCGCTGCCTGGCGCGCTGGCGCTTGCCCCAGACCGGCGGGCAGCACGCAGCCCATATAGCAGCGCTCCACCTGTGCCGGATCAAACCCGGCCCGCGCGATGGCCGCCCCGACCGCCGCCGCCCCGAGCTGCGTCGCGCTAGCGCCGGAGAGGCTCCCCTGAAACGCACCCATCGGGGTACGCGCGTAGGAGAGGATGAGGGTTGGATCAGTGGTCATGGTAGAAACCTCGGTCGAAGCCTTTCCCTACAGCGGAATATTATCATGCTTCTTCCAAGGGTTTTCCAGCTGCTTGTTCCGCAGCTTGCGCAGGCCTAGCGCCACGCGGCGGCGGGTGGAGTGCGGCTGGATCACCTCATCGATGAACCCCATGGAGGCGGCGACGAAGGGATTGGCGAAGCGATCCTCATATTCCCTCGTGCGCGCCGCAATCTTGTCCGGGTCGCCGATATCCTTGCGGAAGATGATCTCCACCGCGCCCTTGGCGCCCATCACGGCAATCTCCGCCGTGGGCCATGCATAGTTGAGATCGCCGCGCAGATGCTTGCTCGCCATCACGTCATAGGCGCCGCCATAGGCCTTGCGGGTAATGACGGTGATCTTGGGCACCGTCGCCTCGGCATAAGCGAAGAGCAGCTTGGCGCCATGTTTGATGATGCCGCCATGCTCCTGCGCGGTGCCGGGGAGGAAGCCCGGCACGTCGACGAAGGTGACGAGCGGAATCTCGAACGCATCGCAGAAGCGCACGAAGCGCCCGGCCTTCTTGGAGGCGTTGATATCGAGACAGCCCGCCAGCACCATGGGCTGGTTGGCGACGATGCCGACCGTGCGCCCCTCGATCCGGCCGAAGCCGCAGATGATGTTGGCCGCATGGGCCGGCTGCACCTCAAAGAAATCCCCTTCATCCATCGTCTTGCGGATGACTTCATGCATGTCATAGGGTTGGTTGGCGCTGGTCGGGATCAGCGTATCCAGGCTCGGCTCGGCGCGATCCCACGCGTCCGCGGTGGGGCGCTCGGGCACAGGCTCACGGTTGCTGGCAGGCAGGAAATCAATGAAATCCCGCGCGGCAAGCAGTGCCTCGACATCATTGTCGAAGGCCACATCCGCCACGCCCGAGCGGGTGGTGTGCGTCACCGCGCCGCCCAGTTCTTCCTGCGTGACGATCTCGTTCGTCACCGTCTTCACCACGTCCGGCCCGGTGACGAACATGTAGCTTGAATCCTTCACCATGAAGATGAAGTCGGTCATCGCCGGCGAATAGACCGCCCCGCCCGCGCACGGCCCCATGACGAGGCTCAACTGCGGCACCACGCCGGAGGCGAGCACATTGCGCTGGAACACCTCGGCATAACCACCGAGCGAGGCGACACCCTCCTGAATGCGCGCGCCACCGCTATCGTTGAGGCCGATGACCGGCGCGCCGACATTCATCGCCATATCCATGATCTTGCAGATCTTCTGCGCGTGCCGCTCGCTCAGGGAGCCACCAAATACGGTGAAATCCTGACTGAAGACGAAGGTCAGCCGACCGTTGATCGTGCCCGATCCAGTGACGACGCCGTCACCGGGCACATGCTGGGCATCCATGCCGAAATCGGTGCAGCCATGCTCGACATACATGTCGAGTTCCTCGAATGAGCCTTCGTCCAACAACACGTCCAGCCGCTCGCGCGCGGTCAGCTTGCCCTTGGCATGCTGCGCGTCGATCCGCGCCTGCCCGCCGCCCAACCGCGCCGCCGCGCGCTTGGCTTCCAGCTGATCGAGGATCGGCAGATCGGACATGAAACTCTCCTTGCGAAACCGCAAAAATGAGAAATATGGCCGCGTTTCCGCTTTGTCACGCGGATGATTTGCAAACTTGCGGAGTTGCACAGGCAGATTTTGCGGATTAGCGCTCGGTGCGATCATCAGCGGGATTTCACTATGGCGCGTGGCACCAGACTCTTTGCCGGGCAGAAAGTCCGCCAGCTGCGCATGGATGCGCGGATGGACCAGGCGGCGATGGCGCGGCTGCTCGGCATCTCCGTCTCCTATCTTTCCCAGCTTGAGAATGACGATCGGCCGCTGACCGCCAAGGTGAAGGCCGCGCTGGCCAGCGCCTTCCCGCTCGACTGGTCCGCCTTTGACGAGCGTCAGGAAGAGCAATTGCTGGGCGCATTCAACTGGGCGCTTGCCAATCCCGGCCTGGGATCGCCCCCGCCCGATCCCGCGCGGGCCGAGCGGTTGCACCTGCATTATCCCGATTTTGCGGCGCGTTATGTCGAGCTGCATCACACATTGCGGCAGACGCAGGACCGGCTCGCCATGCTGGAGGAAGCCATTGCAGGCGAGGCCGCACCCGCCGCGCGGACGCCGTGGGAGACGGTGCGCGACTGGTTCCACGAGGCCGGCAACTACATCCATGAACTCGACGTGGCGGCGGAGGCGCTGCATGGGGAGATCGGCCTTGCCGGCGCGGACAAGGCGGCGGCGCTCGCGCAGGCGCTGGCGGACAGGCATGGCTGCGACATGCGCCTCAGCGAGAAGGATGCGACCACGCTGCGCACGTTCGATGCGGGCGACCGGCGACTTACCCTCAATGCCGCGTTGCCGCCGCCGAGCCGCGCCTTCCAGATCGCCAACCAACTCATGCAGTTCGAGTTGGGCGAGGCGCTGGCGCGGATCGTCGCGGAGGCGCAGTTGGCCGATCCCATTGCGGACCAGTTGCTGCGGCTCGGCCTCGCCAATTACGCCGCCGGGGCGCTGCTCATGCCATATGGCGCCTTCCGCCAGACGGCGCGGGACCTGCGCCATGACATCGACCCGCTGGCGCGCGCCTTCGGCGTCAGCTTCGAGCAGGCGTGCCACCGGCTCTCGACCTTGCAGCGGCCGGGGCTGCGCGGCATCCCCTTCTTCTTCTGCCGGGTCGACATGGCCGGCAACATCACCAAGCGGCACAGCGCGACGCGGCTCCAGTTCGCCCGCTTCGGCGGCGCCTGCCCGCTCTGGGGCGTGCATGAGGCCGTGGCGATCCCGGACCGGATCGTCGTCCAGCTTGCCGAGATGCCGGACGGGGTGCGCTACGTCTCCATGGCCAAGGGGCTGGTCAAGCCCTCCGGCCGCTATGCCCGCGCGCCGCGCCGCTATGCGGTGGCGCTGGGCTGCGAGAGCGAGCATGCCGCCAACTTCGTCTATGCCGACGGGCTGCGCCTCACCGACGAGGCGGCGGCGACGCCCATCGGCATGTCCTGCCGGCTCTGCCCGCGCGCGAGTTGCGACCAGAGGGCCTTTCCGCCGCTTGACCGGCCGATCCATATCGAGCGCGATCGGCGGGGGATCGTGCCTTATGGGATCGGGTGAGGGCCGCTCCTCCCGAGAAACCGCAGTTCCTCGCCGCCCTGGGTTCCTGCCTGCGCAGGAACACGGGGGCATGATTTGCGGGCGATGCCCCCCTCCTACCGCATCAGCACCAGCTCTTCCGCCATGCTCGGGTGCAGCGCGACGGTGGCATCGAAATCAGCCTTGGTGAGACCGGCCTTCACGGCGATGGCGGCGGCTTGCAGGATTTCCGGCGCGTCGGGGCTTATCATGTGGATGCCGACGACCTTGCCGCTGTCGCCATCGCAGACCAGCTTGTAGAGGCTGCGCTCGTTGCGACCGGCGAGGACGTTCTTCATCGGGCGGAAGTCGGAGGTGTAGATCTTCACCGAGCCGAGTTTGTTGCGCGCCTCCGCCTCGGTCATGCCGACCGCGCCGATGGGCGGATGGCTGAACACAGCGGAGGGGATGTTGTCATAATCCACCGTGCGCGGATTGCCGCCGAACACCGTGTCCGCAAAGGCCTGTCCCTCGCGGATCGCCACGGGGGTGAGCTGGACGCGGTTGGTCACGTCGCCGACCGCATAGATGCTCTCGACATTGGTGCGGTTGTGCGCATCGACCACGATCGCGCCCTTCTCGACCGCGACGCCGGCCTTCTCCAGCCCCAGCCCGTCGATCTTGGGCGCGCGGCCGGTGGCGAACAGCACGGCGTCGGCCGGGATCGGCTCCCCGCTGCCGACATGGACGAGCAGGGAGCCGTCCGCCTGCTTCTCGATCCGCTCCAGCGGCGCGTTGAAGCGGAAGTGGATGCCCTTGGCGGTGGAGATTTGCAGCAGCCGGTCGCGGATCTGCTCGTCATAGCCGCGCAAGATCTGGTCGCCGCGCAGCACCATCGTCACGTCGCACGCGAATTCGTGGAAGATGCCGGCAAACTCGTTGGCGATATAACCGCCACCGAAGATGACGACACGGCGGGGCATCGCTTCCAGATGAAACACCTCGTTGGAGGTGATGCCGTGCTCCGCGCCCGGCGCCTCCGGGATGACCGGCCAGGCGCCGGTCGCAATGAGGATTGTGCGGGCGGTGACGATGCGCCCGCTGGCCAGGCGCACTTCATGCGGCCCCTCGATGGTGGCGCGTTCGTGGAAGACCGTCACCTTGTTGTTATCGAGCGTCTGCGTGTAGAGGCCTTCGAGGCGGCTCACCTCGGCGATGACATTGTCCCGCAGGACCGGCCAATCGAAGCCGCAATCCGGCACGTTCCAGCCGAAGCGGCGCGCATCCCGCAAATCCTCGGCGAAATGGGCGCCATAGACGAGCAGCTTCTTGGGCACGCAGCCGCGAATGACGCAGGTGCCGCCGACCTTATACTCCTCCGCCACGGCCACGCGCGCGCCATGGCTGGCCGAGACCCGCGCCGCGCGCACGCCGCCGGACCCCGCGCCGATCACGAACAGGTCGAACTCATAGTCGCTCATGGGAAGCCCTCACCGCCGGAAATGATGTGATGGCGCATATGGGAGCGCGGGCGCGGCGGGGCAAAGCAATTTTGCTTGTGAGGCTGATCGGGTGGGGTGATCGGCAAGGCGATGGAAGGCCGATGCGCCCCATCGGTGAAGGGGAATAATCATTACGTGGAGACGTAATATTCTTTCGAAGGTTACGAAGGTTACGGTGCTTGGGCGAATTTTTCCGAGCCGGCGCGGCGGCATGGCGGCGAAGGGAAGAGGCGAGGATCATGACGGCGAGGCTAGCATGACACCGACAGTGTAGGACAGGAAGGATGCCGGTGGACGGGAGCCGTTGATCCGGGGGTTAGATACCCGTGTGGACGCAGGGATTCCGTGGATAAGATCGAACGAGCGCCACGGACGTCCTTATGCGCCCCGGGCTTCTGCTTTTGCAGGAGCACGGAGAGCCTGGAATATTTGCGCTTTGGGCGAGATTGGCCTGGGTGCGGACCCGTGGAGACAGGGAGCGGGACCCCGGGGCAAGCCCGGGGTGACGATGGTGAGAAGCATGCTCCCCTTGGTCTTCTCCTCAGTCTGAACGGCGCCCGGCCCTACCCCAGCGCCTGATCGATCAAGGCCATGGTGGATTGGTCGAATCCCTGTGCGCCGTCCGCCTCGATGGAGCGGGCGATCTCCTTGCCCAACTCGACGCCGAACTGGTCGAAACTGTTGATGTCCATCAGCACGCCGTTGGTGAAGGTGCGATGTTCGTAGAAGGCGATGAGCGCGCCGAGCGCCTGCGGGGTCAGCGCATCGAGCAGGATCGTGGTGGACGGGCGGTTGCCGGGATAAGCGCGCGCGGGATCGGCTGCGTTGTCACGGCCCTGCATCAGCGCGGCGCCTTGCGCGAAGCAGTTGACCAGCAGCGTCTGGTGATGGGCGGGATCGAGATTGTCGCCCCCCTCGGTGACGGCGAGGAATTCGACGGGCACGAGGTGGGTGCCCTGATGGAGAAGCTGGAACACCGCGTGCTGCGCGTCCGTGCCGACGCCGCCCCAGGTGATCGGCGCGGTGGGGCCATCGACCGGCTTGCCTCCGCGCGTCACCGACTTGCCATTGCTCTCCATCTCAAGCTGCTGGAGATAGGCAGGAAGCAGCCGCAGGCGCTCGTCATAGGCGAACACCGCGCGGGTCTGGCAGAGGCGGATGCGGGCATAATATTGATCGACAAAAGCCGCGCGGACCGGGGCATTCTCCATGAGCGGCGCATGGCGGAAATGGCGGTCCATCGCCGCCGCGCCCTCCAGCAGCGCCTCATAATCGGCCCAGCCGAGCGCCAGCGCGGCGGGGAAGCCGATGGAGGACCAGAGCGAATAGCGGCCGCCGACACTCTCCGAGAAGCCGAGGATGCGCGTCTCATCCACGCCCCATTCGATCGCCTTGTCCGGCGCGGCGGTCAGCGCGATCACGCGGCCATAGGGATCGTCCACGCCCGCTTCCACCATCCAGCCGATGGTGCTGGCGGCGTTGAGCATCGTCTCCGTGGTGGTGAAGGTCTTGGAGGCGACGATGAGCAGCGTATGCTGCGGATCGAACCGGGCCATGGCCTGCTCCAGCGCGCAGCCATCAACATTGGAGACGATGGCGACATCGTAGCGGCCCGCATCACGGGCGAGCGCATCGACAATCAGATCCGGCCCCAGCGCGGAACCGCCGATGCCGACATGGAGGATATGGCGGATATCGCCCAGCGCCCCGGCCTCGATCGCGTCGATCAGCGTGCGCATGCGCAGCTTGTGCTCGCGCGCGGCCGCGACGCTCTCCACCGCGCCCTCGCCGCGCTCGGCCGTATGCTCGACGGCGCGCCCCTCGGTCACGTTGATCGGCTCCCCCGCGAACATCGCCGCGCGGACGCCCGCGAGATCGGCCGCCTCGGCCAGATCGGCGAAGGCGGCCAGCGCGTCGGCGGTGAGATGGGTCTTGGAAAAATCGAACCGCAGGCCGCCCTCCGCGATGACATGACGCGCCAGCCGGTCCGGCTCGTCGGCGAACAGGGCGCGCAGGTCGGGCATGGGCAGCGCCTTGAGGCGGCTCCAGCAAGCGGCGGTTCGGGCAGTGTCGGCCATGCGGTCAAATCTCTCCGTATCTGGGCGCGAGCGGGATGATGGCGCCTGCCATATCCAATCGCCAGCGGCATTGCACGCGCGAAGGGAGGCGCAAATCCGCCCCGTGTGGCTTGACGGGACCGGCCGCCCTTCGCAAAGACGAAACGCGCCATCCCGCGCAACCGATCCAGCCAGAAAGCCCGCGCTTCATGTCCACCAAATCCGAAACGCTGGATTTCCTGGCGTTTCTCGTGAAGCTGGTGCTGGCGGTCGCGCTGATCCGCAGCCTGCTGATCTCGCCGTTCAACATCCCCTCCGAATCCATGCAGCCGCGCCTGCTGATCGGCGATTATCTGCTCGTCTCGAAATGGCCCTATGGCTATTCGCGCTACAGCTTCCCCTTCCATCCCAAGCTGTTTGAAGGGCGCATTCCGGCGGGCCTGCCGGAGCGCGGCGATGTCGTCGTCTTCGCCTCACCCCGCAACCCCAAGGAGGACTGGATCAAGCGGGTGATCGGCCTGCCCGGCGACACGGTGCAGATGCGCGGCGGCGTGGTCTATCTGAACGGGCGAGCAATCCCCAAGCGGCGGATCGACGATCTGGTCATCCCGGTCACGGCCAACATGCTGGCGGCGACGCGGGAGGGGCGCGAGCTTTCCCCATGCTTCCGCCCCGATTTCGAGGTGACAGGCGACGATGGCGGGCGCTTCTGCCGCTATCCGCGCTACCGCGAGACGCTGCCCAACGGGAAAAGCTACGATGTGCTGGACCTGATCGAAACTTCGGCCGACAATACGGGCGTCTATATCGTGCCGGAGGATCATCTTTTCGTGATGGGCGATAACCGAGACCGCAGCGCGGACAGCCGCATCGCCCCCGAGAATGGCGGCGTGGGCGCCTTGCCTGTCGATCATCTGATCGGCAAGGCGATGGTCAGCTTCTTCGCGACCGACGGCAGCGCCCAATGGCTGATGCCGTGGACGTGGCTCACCGCCGCGCGGCCCGAGCGGATCGGCGAAGGCTTTTGAGCGCGGCCGACCTTGACGCCTGGCTGGCGGACCTGATCGGCGGCAAGCCCGGCCAGCCGGCGCTCTACACGCAGGCCCTCACCCATGGCAGCGCTAGCACCGATCATTATGAGCGGCTGGAGTTTCTGGGCGACCGCGTGCTCGGGCTGGTGATGGCGCAGTGGCTCTACACGCGCTTCCCGGACGAGAAGGAGGGCCAGCTCTCCCGCCGGTTCAACCAGCTCGTCGCCGGGGGCACCTGCGCCGCCGTCGCCCGCGAGATCGGCGTGCGCACGCATCTGCGCCTGGGCAAGCAGGCGCGCGACGATGGCGCGGTGGACAGCGACAATGTGCTGGGCGACGTGATGGAATCGCTGATCGGCGCGCTCTATCTCGACAAGGGCATGGAGGCGGCGCGCGCCCTCATCCTGCGGCTGTGGGAGGGCGAGGTCGAGGGCCAGGGCAGCGCGCCCAAGCATCCCAAATCCGCCTTGCAGGAATGGGCCGCCGCGAATAATCGCCGCCCGCCCGAATATACGCTGATCGACCGCAGCGGGCCGCAGCATGCGCTGCGCTTCACCGTGGCGGTCGCGATCCGCGGCGTGGGCGAGGCGCGCGGCGAAGGCGCCTCCAAGCAGGAGGCCGAAACGGCGGCGGCGGTAGCGCTGCTGGCGCAGGTGGCGGGGTGATCGTGGCATTGCCATGCACGATGGCGGGCATCAAGGCCGGCTCGCGCACATAAGGGTTTGCACTCCTGCGAAGGCGGGAGTGAGGGCGGCAAGGAGCGGCGGAGGAGCCGTGTATCACCGCCCGATTGAGAGACATCCAGACGGAGATGATTTTGGACAAGGACGAGGCGACGGGCGGAGCGACAGGCGAGCCGCAGAAATGCGGGGTGATCGCGGTGGTGGGCGCGCCCAACGCCGGCAAATCAACACTGGTCAACGCGCTCGTCGGCCAGAAAGTGGCGATCACTAGCCCCAAGGCGCAGACGACACGAACCCGCGTGATGGGCATCGCCATCGCGGATGAGACGCAGATCGTGCTGGTCGATACGCCCGGCGTCTTCCAGCCCAACCGCCGGCTCGACCGGGCGATGGTGCAGGCCGCATGGGGCGGCGCGCAGGATGCGGACCTGATCGCCCTCGTCGTCGATGGGCGCGCCGGGCTGGGGCCGAAGATGGACCCGATCCTCGATGGCCTCGCCCAGCGGCGGGAAGCCAAATGGTTGATCGTCAACAAGGTCGATATTGCCGCCAAGGACAAGCTGCTGGTGCTGACCGAGCGGCTGCACGAGCGGGTCGATTTCGCCGAGACATGGTTCGTCAGCGCCCAGTCCGGCGAAGGACTGGCCGACCTCAAGGCCGCGATGGCCGCCGCCATGCCGGAAGGCCCGTGGCATTTCCCGGAGGATCAGGTCTCCGACGCGACCGACCGGCTGCTCGCCGCCGAGATCACCCGCGAGCAGCTCTACCACCAGCTCCACGAGGAGCTGCCCTATCAGAGCGCGGTGGAGACGGAGCAATATAAGGAGCGGCCGGATGGATCGGTGGAAATCCACCAGCAGATCCTCGTCGCGCGGCCGACGCAGCGCGGCATCATCCTCGGCAAAGGCGGTGCGCGGCTGAAGGAGATCGGCTCCAAGGCACGCGCGGAACTGGCCGCGCTGCTCGGCGTCAAGGTCCACCTTTACCTGCACGTCAAGGTGAAGGAGGGCTGGGACGAGGACCGCCATGTCTATCGCGATATCGGGCTGGACTGGGTGGAGTAGGCCACCACGTGTTCCTGCGAAGGCAGGAGCCACGCCTCAGCCGCAGTGCCTCACCGCCCTGGGCTCCTGCCTTCGCAGGAGCATGTCGTTTAATCATTTAATCGCGGCTGGACGGGCAGGATAACGCGTCGCCATGCCGGCAGCAGCGCTTGACCGTCAGGCGCCGAACGGGCAGCAGGCAGGAAACGCCAGCGCGAGAGAGGACCCTTATGAGCGACCGCCGCATCGTCACCATCGCCCCGACCGGGGGCATGTCCATGAAGACCGCCAACCCCAACCTGCCGACGCAGCCGCAGGAAATTGCCGACGACGTCATCAAATGCGCCAAGGCGGGCGCGGCGATCGTCGCGGTGCATGCACGCCGGCCGGACGATCAGGCGACATGCAACCCGGATATCTACAGCGACATCAATACCCGCATCCGCGCGGGCTGCGATATCATCATCAATAACTCCACCGGCGGCGGCAACTCGGGCGACATGCTGATCGAGCGCGGCGATGGTCTCTGGGAATCCGATTTCGACGAGCGGCTGCGCGGCTGCGACGGCGAAGGCGCGGAAATGTGCACCTTCGACGGCGTGACCGTGGTGGACACGGTGGGCGACAAGGAAGTGGTGGTCATCACCCCGCCCTCGCGCTGCGAGACGCTGGTCAAGCGCATGACCGACAAGGGCATCAAACCGGAGTGGGAGGTGTTCAGCCCCGAGCATATCCTGCAGGATGTGACGCGGCTGATCCAGAAGGGCTATGACAAGCCGCCTTACTACATCAACATGGTGCTGGGCGGCGACAAGGGCTTCCAGGGCGCGATGCCCTACAGCCATGACGTGCTGGACTTCATGATCAAGTGCCTGCCGCCGCAGTCGATCTGGTGCGTCTCCGGCATCGGCCCGGCGCAGCTCCCCGCCTCCATGCAGGCGCTGCTGCTCGGCGGCCATGTGCGCGTGGGGCTGGAGGATAATCACTATTTCAGCCGAGGCGTAAAGGCGACCAACCTCATGCTCGTGGAGCGGCTGGTGCGGCAGATGGCCGACATGGGCATCGAGCCGATGAGCACCGGCGAGGCACGGGAATTGCTGGGACTGAAGGCGCTCTGAGGCGGGGCGGCGGTTGGGGTGAGACGCGCGGCGAAGACCTCCTGTTTCAGCGTTCATCGTGCTTGCAAGGTCCAGTCGGCTGCGCGGGAGGGATGCTGAAACAAGGTCCGTATGACGTATTCGCTTCAAGCATAGCTTGTGCTCCTGCGAAGGCAGGAGCCCAGGGCCTAACCGCAGTTCCCTGTCGCCCTGGACTCCTGCCTTCGCAGGAGCACGAGGTTTGGTTTTTGGGGAGAGTGGGGAGCAAGAGTAGTGCCCCTCCACCGCGCGCACGCCAGGCAGTCCCCCTCCCCGCGCACACTTGGGAAGGATCGGTCAATCCTCCGTCAGAGCAGCGACGAGCGCCTTGACCTTTTTCTGGCGCCATTGCGGCAGCGGGGCGATCAGCCAGTAGCCGCGGCCGGGGCGCTCGGGGCCGACCGGAGTGACGCGGCCGGCGGCGATATCCGCGCGGGCCAGCATTTCGGGCACGCAGGCGCGGCCGAAGCCGTTGGCCGCCGCGTCGATGGCGAGGCCGGCATCGGCGACGCGCATCACTGCCTGCCCATCCTCGACCGGGCAGCCCGGCCAGGCGATGGGCGCATCCGCCCCCTTGCCGTCCGCTGCCTGCACAGTCACGAAATGCGGCGCGCCGAGCGGCACGCCCTCATGCTCGCCGGGGCCATCGTCAAGACGGATGGCAAGATCCAGATTGGCCTCGGTGAAATCGAGCATCTCATCCGCCGCGACCAGCAGGAACTGGAGATCGTCCGCCCCCACCGCATAGCGCGCCAGCCGGCTGCTCAGCCATTTGGCGGTGAAATCGCGCGGAGCGGCGATGGTGAGATGCTGCGAGCTTTGCCCGGCCTGAATGGCGCGAACCGACTCCTCCAGATCGAGGAAGGCGCTGCGCAGCGCCGGCAGGCCGGCCTCCGCCTCTGCCGTCAGCTCCAGCCCGCGCGGTGTGCGGCGGAACAGCACGACGCCGAGCATATCCTCCAGCGCGCGGATCTGCTGGCCCACGGCGGCCGGCGTCACCGCCAGCTCATCCGCCGCGCGGGTGAAGGAGAGGTGGCGCGCCGCGGCATCAAACACGCGCAGGCCGTTGAGCGGAAGATGCGTGCGCTTCATCCCGACACCGCCGGCGCCAGCAGGGCGAAACGCGGAATGCGCACCTCGATCATCGTGCCGCTCCCCTCCAGCATCATATAGCTGCCTTCCATCGCGCCGGTGGAGGTCGAGAGCGGGCAGCCGGAGACATAATCATAAGCCTCGCCCGACTGGATGACCGGCTGCTCGCCGACCACGCCCTGCCCTTCCCGCTGGAACAGCGCGCCGCGCCCATCCGAGATGGTCCATTTGCGGGTGAGGAGCTGCACCGGGCGCTCGCGGCCATTCTCGATGCGGATGTGATAGGCCCAGAACCATTTGCCCATGTCCGGCTCGGACTGCTCGGCGAGGAACGAGACCGAAACGCGCACGGTCACATCGTGCGTGGTTTCCGCATAGGGGAAGAAGGCGTGCATCATGGCGTGTCTCACGGGCTGACCGACACCGACCCTAGGGCGTGCGCGCCCGCTCGGCAACGGGGCTGATCCGACGCACGTCCCGATCACAGGCCGACGGCGGTCAGCGCCTGATCGAGATCCTCGATGAGATCGTCCGGGTCTTCAAGGCCAACATTGATGCGCAGCATGCCCTCTTCGACACCGGCCTCGGCGCGGCCCTGCGGCCCCATATTGTGATGGGTGCTGGAGGCCGGGTGGCAGAGCAGCGACTTCGCGTCCCCGATATTGTTGGAAATGTCGATCAGCTCCAGCGCGTTGAGCAGCGCCATGGCCTGCTTGCGATCCTCCAGGATGAAGGAGAAGATCGGCCCGGCGGCCTTCATCTGGCTCATCGCGAGTTCGTGCTGGGGGTGGCTGGGCAGGCCGGGGTGGAGGATGCGCGGCACCCGACCCTCCACGAACTTGCCGACCTTGAGCGCGCTCTCCGACTGGCGGAAGGCGCGCAGTTGCAGCGTCTCCAGCCCCTTGAGCACGACCCAGGCATTGAACGGCGCGCAATTGGGGCCGGTGTTGCGCTGGAACGGCAGCAGCACGTCGTTGATCCATTTTTCCGTGCCGCAGACCGCACCGGCGAGCACACGGCCCTGCCCGTCCATCAGCTTGGTGGCGGAGTAGGCGACCACATCGGCGCCATAATCCATGCAGCGCTGGAGCGCGGGGGTCGCGAAGGCGTTGTCGACCACGCTGGTGATGCCATGCGCGCGGGCGACGCCGCAGACATGGCGCAGGTCGACAATGTCCATCGTGGGGTTGGCCGGCGTCTCGAAGAAGAAGACCTTGGTGTTGGGCCGGATCGCCGCCTCCCACGCCGCATTGTCACGCGCGTCGACAATGGTGGCCTCGACGCCGAAGCGCGGCAGCAGATGATCGGTCAGCCAGCGGCATGAGCCGAAGGCGGCGCGCCCGGCAACGATATGATCGCCCGCGCTGAGCTGGGAAAGCAGCGCCGCCGTCATCGCCGCCATGCCGCTCGCCTGGACACGGCAGGCCTCCGCGCCCTCCATCAGCACGATCCGCTCCTCCAGCATCGCCACGGTGGGGTTTTGCAGGCGCGAGTAGGTCATGCCCTGCTGCTCGCCGGAGAAGCGCGCGGCGACCGTCTCGGCGCTGTCATAGGTATAGCCCGAGTTGAGGTAGAGCGCCTCGCTCGTCTCGCCATGCTCAGAGCGCCAGGTGCCGCCGCGAACGGCCTGGGTGGCGGGGCGCCAGCGGGAGGTGACGGAGCGATCTTGGCCGGTAGCGTTTTTCATGGCGCCGCTTCTAGTCGCTCGCCTTGCGCGGTCAATGCGCGGGCCGTGGAAGGGCTGGCGCGCAGGGCGGCGCGGGCCTGTCATGCCGCGCCAATCGGGAGGTTTTTCGGGGGTGTGGATTTTTTTTGCGAGGGTGGCGCCGCGGTGGGTGCCGATGGTTGCGGAGCGACTTCCGGAAGGACGACTCGGCTATCCGATGAGCGTGGACCGAAACCATGCCGTGCTACTGCGCAGGCAGGAGCCCAGGGCGATAGGGAAGTGCGGCTGGGTCCTGGGCTCCTGCCTGCGCAGGAGCACGCTGTCGGGTAAGCTGCACGCGACCTGAGCCGTGTTGCCTGCGGTCGGATGCGCCCTGTGCTCCTACCTCCGCAGTAGCCCGTGGTGCTCTTGAGACGGTTCAGAGCGCCGCCAGCACCGCGTCGCCCATCGCCTGCGTGCCGAGCGCGCCGCCAAGATCGGGCGAGCGGGCACCGCTGGCGAGCGCCTTCGCCACCGCCATATCGATGCGGTCGGCGGCTTGCGGCTGGCCGAGCGAGAAGCGCAGCATCATCGCGGCGGAGAGGATCGTGGCGAGCGGATTGGCCTTGCCCTGCCCGGCGATATCCGGCGCGGAGCCGTGGATCGGCTCATAGAGGCCCTTGCCGCCCGCATCGAGCGAGGCGGAGGCGAGCATGCCGATCGACCCCACGCACATACTGGCCTGATCGGAGAGGATATCGCCGAACAGATTGCCGGTGACGATGACGTCAAACTGGCCGGGATCGCGCACCAGCTGCATCGCGGCATTGTCCACATACATGTGGCTGAGCGCGACGTCGGGATAGTCGGCGGCGACCTCGTTCACCACGTCACGCCAGAGCTGGCTGGTCTCCAGCACATTGGCCTTGTCCACCGAGCAGAGCTTGCCGCGCCGGGCCTGCGCCGCGCGGAAGGCGCTGTGCGCAATGCGGCGCACCTCCGCCTCATTATAGGACATGATATCATAGCCTTCGCGTAGGCCGTCCGCCGTCTTGCGCATGCCCTTCTCGCCGAAATAGACGTCACCGTTCAATTCGCGGACGATCAGCAGGTCGATGGCGCGGGCGACTTCCGGGCGCAGGGCGGAGGAGTCGGCCAGTTCGGCGAACATCTTTGCCGGGCGGAGATTGGAGAACAAGGTCAGCGCCTTGCGCAAGCCGAGAATGGCCTGCTCGGGGCGCAGATGACGCTCCAGAGTGTCGCAATCGGGATCGCCCACCGCGCCGAACAGGATGGCGTCGGCCCGCTCGGCGAGGGCGAGCGTCTCGGGCGGCAGCGGATGGCCCTTCGCCTTGTAGGCCGCGCCGCCGACCAGCGCTTCCTCGAAGCGCAGATCGGGAAGCGCCAGCGCATCGAGCACGCGCCGCGCCTGCGCGACGATCTCCGGGCCAATTCCATCACCCGCCAGAACCGCGACAAGCATCGCCTTACCCCTTCTTCAAACCATCAATGGCGCGGACGCATATGGCCCGCCGCCCCCTCACGCAACCGCTCTTTTGAGCCGATCGACCAGCCGCTCACGGGCGGCGAGCACATCCACGCGGCGTTCCGGCAGCAGCGATTGCCGCACGAAATGGCCGGTGAGCGCAAGGCCGGCGAAAATATCCGGCCAGCCCGCCTCGCCCCCTTGCGCGAGGAAAGCGGGGAGCGCGAGCAGCTTGCGCTCATGCCCCAGCGCCCCTTGCGCACTCACCGCCCGGCCGGTGCGCGGGCTGACATAGGCCAGCTCCCCACGGGCGCCGGTGGCGGCGCATTCGGTGAGATCCAGCCCGAAGCCCAGTTCCGCGAGCAGCAGCAGTTCGTAGCGCACCAGCGCCACCGCCCAGCCACGCGCGGCAGGCGCGGCCTCCACCGCATCGAGCACCGCCCCGAGCGTGGCGTGAATGGCAGGATAAGGCGCGCCCTCGGGCAAGGCGGCGGCGGCGAGCGCGCAGGCCCAGTCGATCGCGGCGGCGGGGAGCGGCTCGGCGAGCAATGGGCCGCGGCTATGCTCCAGTTCGACCGACAGGCTGGCGAGCTGTTCTTCCGAGCGCGCCCGGAAGCTCGCCCGCACGATGTTGCCGGGGATCAGCACGGGCCTCAGCCGGCTGGACCGCCCGCCCGGAACATAGCCGGCGAGCAGGCCCGCCTCCTGCGTCAACGCCCGCACGATCGCGCCATGCTCGCCATGCGGGCGGACGGCGCAGATGATCGCGGGGGCGATGAGGCTGGTCATGAGCATGCCATAGGGCGTGACCGGGGCGGATGGAATGATCTCCGGGCGCTTCACATGTTCGGGACAAGGTGAAACCGGGTGCGCTGAACCCGTTTCGGCATCCATGATGCCTTCTGGATCAGATCTATCGTGCTCTTGCGAAGGCAGGAGCACGAGAGGGTTCCGGCACAGCAGCCAGTGTGAATGACTGGCAAGACAAGGACAATCGCTCAGCCGCGCCTACGGCTTGGGTAGCGGATCGGACGCGGGCCAGAAGCGGGGCGTTGCGATGGGCATGGTGCGGAAGAAGGCGAGGATCGAATGGATCTGGTCGCCCCACACCTTGAACGCCTCGAACGTGACGAGCGAATTGCCCGGCTCATAGCTGTTGGTGTGGCCGAAGTTCATCCAGAGCAGGACGACGCCCTTCTCCTCATCCACGGCGGCGACTTTGGCGAGGATGCTGGGATGGACCATGATGCGCTGCGCATAAGGGTCGCAATCGCCGCGCCCGCAGCCGGGGCCGGCGGTGATGACGCCGTTCTCGACGCGATAGGTGCCGGGGGCGAACGGCGTCCCGCCATCAATGAAACTGCCGACCCGCAGCCCCTCGGTATAAGTGAGCGCCGTGCGGATCATCGCTTCGCGCGGCTGCCGCTTGCCGGCCGGCACCGCATCCTCCATGCCCCGGATCGGGTCGCCCAGTTCGGTCGGCTGCCAGCGCGAGGCCGGCGTGATGCGCTGGACCAGCGTCTCGATGCCGCCGATCTTCCCGTCCGTCACATGCAGCAGCAGCGAGAGGAGGATCTGGTTGACGCCCTCCTTGAGCACGACATGCGAGGCGGCAATCTGCCGGGTGGTATCGAGATAGTCGTGGCGGAAACCGGTCTTGGCGGTGACGGATTTCCACACCCCCTCGCCCAGCTTGATCTCCTGCGTATCCTCCACCACGCGGACCTTACCCGCCAGCGGTAGCCGGGAAGAATCCTTGGCGACCATGGCATCGACATATTGGGTGATGAGGCCGCCCAGGCAGGCGCGGTCGCACTGCTGCGCCGAAGCGGGGGCTGCCCACAGGGCGGAGAGGAGCAGCGCCGCAAGGGCCGCCATGAACCGGCCCGTCAGGCCCTCTCGCAGATTGCCCATACCCTCTTCCCCCTCATTTTCGCGATCCGCCTCATAGGCCGCTGGGGAGGATGATAGGCATTGGGCATCCGCGTCAAGCTGGCGGCGGCACAGAAGCTTGTCCCACGCGGCTTTGCCGGACCGGCGGATGCCGCTTCAGGCTCCCTTCATGCCGCTGTGACGATCGGCGCGAACTTGGCCGCCGTGAGGCTGGCGCCGCCAACCAGCGCGCCATCGACATTATCGGTGTGGAGGATGTCAGCCGCATTGTCGCCGGAGACGGAGCCGCCGTAGAGGATGCGCATGGCGTTGCCGGCATCCTCGCCAAGCGCCGTGACCAGCGCGGCGCGGAGCGCTGCGTGCATGGCGGCAACCTGTGGCGGGGTGGCGACCTTGCCGGTGCCGATCGCCCAGACAGGCTCATAGGCGATGGTCAGCCAATCGGGCGACGCGCCCTCGGGCAGCGAGGCGCGGAGCTGCTCGACCACCCATGCATGGGCTGCCTCGTCGCCCTGCTCACGCGTTTCCAGCGTCTCGCCGATGCAGAGGATGACGGCGAGGCCATGGGCATGGGCGCGGGCGGCCTTGGCAGCGACGTCGGCATTGCTCTCATGCTGGTAGGCGCGCCGCTCGCTGTGGCCGACCAGCGTGCCGCGCGCACCGGCTTCCACCAGCATCGCGGCCGCAACGTTGCCGGTGAAGGCGCCGGCCTCCTCCTGATGGCAATCCTGCCCGCCGATCAGCACATTGCCGGCGAGCGGCGCGGCGGCGGCGATCAGCGTCGCGGGCAGGTAGAGCGCCACGTCGATATCGCTCCGCCCGGCGGCAAGCTGCGCGATGGCGCTCACCTCGCCGAGTTGGGCCGCGAGGCCGTTCATCTTCCAATTGCCTGCGATGAGCTTGCGCCGTGCGGTCATGATTTGCGAAATCCCTTTGCAGTTGGTGGCCTGTCGCCGGATGGGAGCGCGATGGACGGGCGCCGGCGCTTTGTCCAGACCCTCGCGCCCTGCCTGCCCCGGCAATCATCCCCTCTCGGCCATTGCGGAGCAGGACCACAGCCCCTAAAGCGTCGGCCTGCGTTTTCGCCCGATAACCTGTGGTGGCTAGGATATGTATTTTTTCCGGCGTATGCTCGGTTCCAAGATCGGCGGCTATATTGCCGTCGGCTTCCTCCTGCTGATCGGCGTCGCCTTCGTGCTCACCGACATGTCGGGATCGGGCAATTTCAGCTTCCAGCTGCCCGGCTCATCGAGCGGCGGCGTCGCCAAGGTCGGCGGACGGACGATCAGCACCGATGCGTTGCAGAGCCGCGTCCAGACCATCTTCGAGCGGATGCGGGAGGAGAATCCCGACCTGACGATCGACCAGGTCCTCTCCGATGGCCTGCTGCGCCAGGTCGCGGATGACATGATCTCCACCCAGGCGCTGATCGTCTATGGCGAGAAGCATGGCATGCGCATCAGCAAGGCGCTGGTCGACGCGCAAATCGCCAGCAACGGCGCCTTCGTGGATGCGACCGGCAATTTCAGCGAGACGGTGTTCCGCCAACTGCTGGCCCAACGGCGGATCAGCGAGCAGGATTTCCGCGACGACATCACCGCGCAGATCATCCAGCAGCAGGTTCTGGCCCCCGTCGGCGCCGGCGCCCGTGCGCCGGACGGCATGGTGCCGCCTTATGCGGCGATGCTGATCGAGGAGCGCAAGGGCGAGCTGTTCGCCGTCCCCTCCGCCACCTTCGCGCCCAAGGAGCAGCCGAGCGACGCGGAGTTGCAGGCTTATTACACCGCCAATCCGGCGCAGTTCACCATCCCCGAGCGGCGCAAGCTGCGTTACGCGCTGGTCAACCTCTCCCGCTTCGACAACGCGGCGGCGCCGACGCAGGCCGAGCTGGAGAAAGCCTATAAGGACAAGGCGAGCCAGTATAAGGCGCGGCAGGTGCGCGACGTGAGCCAGCTCATCCTCACCAGCGAAGCCGCCGCCAAGGACACCGCCGCCAAGGCCAAAAGCGGGCAGGCGCTGGCGGACGTCGCCCGCGGGCTTGGCCTGGCCGCGATGAAGCTGAGCGACCAGGAGCAGGACAAGCTGGCCGGGCAGACCAGCGCGGATATCGCCAAGGCCGCCTTCGCCGCGCAGAAAGGCGCGGTGCTCGGCCCCTATCGGACCTCCCTGGGCTGGTCGGTGCTGCATGTGGACGATGCGCGCGAGATCGCCGGCAAGACGCTGGAACAGGCGAAGGCCGAGCTGGAGCCGGAGGTGCGCGCCGCCAAGAAAAAGGTGCTGTTCAGCGAATATCTCAACAGCATCGACACCAAGCTGGGCGAAGGCACCGGCTTCGCCGAACTGGCCAAGGCCGATCAACTGACGCTGGTGGAGACGCCGCTGCTCACCAAGGATGGGCGGGCGCCCGACGACCCGACCTTCCAGCCCGACCCGGCGGTGACGGAAATTCTCAAGCAGGCCTTCAACATGTCCGTTGACGACGATCCGCAGATCGTGCCGGTCAAGGAAGATGAGGAGGCCGCCATCGTCGCGGTGAGCGACGTGGTGCAGGCCGGACCACCGCCCTTCGCGCAGATCAAGGCCGCCGTGCAGATCGCCTGGGGTCTCTCCAAGGGCGCAGAGAAAGCACGGCAGGTCGCCACGCAACTGGCGGCCGAGCTGGGCAAGGGCGCGGAGCCGGGCGCGACGCTCGCCAAACTCGGCGTCTCGCAGACGCAGCGCCAGCCGATCGAGGCGCGCCGTGCCGACATCAACCGCAATGGCGGCCGGATTCCGCCGCCGCTCGAAGCGCTGTTCACGCTGGGTAAGGGCGCGACGCGGATGCTGCCGCTGGACAACAATCAGGGCTTCGTCGTCGTGCGGCTGGATAGCATCACGCCGCAGGACCCGCTCAAGACCCCGCAGCTCATCAGCTCCACGCAGGCGGGCCTCGCCAATGTGCTCGGCGGTGAATATGCCCGGCAGTTCATGGTCGCGATCCAGAAGGACCTGGGGGTGACGCGCAACGACGCCGCGATCGCCGGCGTCGAGAAGGCGCTGCGCGAGGCCAATGGCGGCGGCGGGCAGTAAGCCTTGGACGGGGTGACGGACAGCATCGCCGCGGCGCGCGGCGCGCTCGGCGAGGGGCGCTCGGCGCTCGTCTGGCAGCGGCTGATCGCGGACACCGAGACGCCGGTCTCGGCCGCGCTCAAGCTGATCGAGCCGCAGCGGGGCGATTTCATCCTCGAATCGGTGGAAGGCGGCGTGACGCGCGGGCGCTACAGCCTGATCGGCCTCGCGCCCGATCTGGTGTTCCGTGCCACCGGGCGGCAGGCCGAAATCAACCGGACGTGGCGGACCGACCGTGCCGCCTTCACCCCGCTCGATGCCGATCCGCTGGCCGCGCTGCGCGCGCTCGTCGCCGAGTGCCGCGCGGAGGTCGACCCCGCCCTACCCGGCGCACTCGCCTGCCTCGTCGGCTATTTCGCCTATGAGACGATCGGCCTCGTCGAAAAACTGCCGCGCCCGGCCGATAACGGCCTCGGCACGCCGGACATGCTGTTCGTCCGCCCGACGGTCGTGCTGGTGTTCGACCGGCTGGCCGACGCGCTCTATATCGTCGCCCCGGTATGGGCCGGCGATGCGGGCGACACCGACAAGGCGCTGGACGCCGCGCGCGACCGGATCGAGGAAACCGCTGCCAGACTGGCGCGACCCTTTGCCGCGACGCCGGCCGCCACGCTCGATTTCCCCGAAATCGCGGCCAGCCCGGCGATGCCGGCGGAGCGCTATCGCGACATGGTGCGCAAGGGGCAGGCCTATATCCTCGCCGGCGATATCTTCCAGGTGGTGCTGGCGCAGCGCTTCACCACGCCGTTCACGCTGCCGCCGATCGACCTCTATCGCGCACTGCGGCGCATCAATCCCTCGCCTTTCCTCTACCATCTCGACCTGCCCGGCTTTGCGCTGACCGGCTCAAGCCCCGAAATCCTCGTGCGCGTGCGCGATGGCGAGGTGACGATCCGCCCCATCGCCGGCACGCGGCCACGCGGCAAGACCGCGAGCGAGGATACCGCCAACCGCGCCTCGCTGCTCGCCGACCCCAAGGAGCGCGCGGAGCATCTGATGCTGCTCGACCTCGGCCGCAACGATGTCGGCCGCGTGGCCAGCGCCGGCAGCGTGAACGTAACGGACAGCTACACGGTCGAGTTCTACAGCCATGTGATGCACATCGTCTCCAACGTGGTCGGCCAGCTGGACCCGAAGCACGACCCGCTCGACGCGCTGTTCGCGGGCTTCCCGGCCGGCACCGTCTCCGGCGCGCCCAAGGTGCGCGCGTGCGAGATCATCGCCGAACTGGAGCCGGAAACGCGCGGGCCTTATGCCGGCGGCGTCGGCTATTTCTCGCCCAACGGCAATATGGATAGCTGCATCGTGCTGCGCACGGCGTTGGTGAAGGACGGCGTGATGCATGTGCAGGCCGGCGCCGGCATCGTGGCGGACTCCGAGCCTGAGTATGAGCAGCGCGAGTGCGAGCATAAGTCCGGCGCGCTGTTCGCCGCCGCGCGCGAAGCGGTGAAGGTCGCGAAGGAGAGCGGGTTCGGGCAATAAAGCACGGGTATCGGCCGTCCCTTCGCAATGCTGACCGGCGAGTGAACGATTAGCTCCCCTCGTCACCCCGGACTTGATCCGGGGTCCCGCTTCTCTCATTCCCAGTTGATGGAAGGCGAGTAACGAGGCGGCCAGCGCTTATCCGTATAAGATGGCCTCAGTGCTCCCGCGAAGGCAGGAGCGAACCGCCCATGCGCCCTGGGCTCCTGCCTTCGCAGGAGCACTGCACGGTTCATGCTGAATAGGGGGCCGTTCATCCGGTCTGGGGTCGGGCCTATGAAGTTGCAGCGGCCCCCCGGATCAAGTCCGGGGTGACGGGGGGGGAGGGTTGCAAGGAAAATTGCAACGAGATGCCCAGCCATCGCCTTGTCTCCACCCACCTTCCAACCGCGCGGCGGCTCTGATAGGCACGGCGGACGCGCCACCGGGAGCCGCACCGAGACCATGCACGCCCACAGCCACGCCGACCATGGCACCGGCGCCCATGCCGGGCATGACCATGGCCATAGCCATGCGCCCGCCGATTTCGGCCGGGCGTTCGTCATCGGCATCGTGCTCAACAGCATCTTCGTGCTGGTCGAGGCGGGTTATGGGCTGGCATCCGGTTCGATGGCGCTGGTGGCCGATGCGGGGCACAATCTCTCCGACGTGCTGGGCCTGCTGATCGCCTGGGGCGCGACGTTGCTGGCGACGAAGGGGCCGAGCGCGCGGTTCACTTATGGATTCAAAAGCTCGTCCATCCTCGCCGCCCTGCTCAACGCGGCGCTGCTGCTGATCGCGGTGGGGGCGATCGCGCTGGAGACGGTGCAGCGCTTCTTCAACCCCGCCCCGGTGAGCAGCGGGACGATGATCTTCGTCGCGGCCATCGGCATCCTCATCAACGGATTCACGGCCTGGCTGTTCATGCGCGGGCGCAAGAGCGACCTCAATATTCGCGGCGCCTATCTGCATATGGCGGCCGATGCGCTCGTCTCCGTGGGCGTGGTGGTGGCGGGCGTGCTGATCGCCCTCACCGGCCTCTACTGGATCGACCCGCTGACCAGCCTCGTCATCATCGTAGTCATCACCGTCGGCACCTGGGGCTTGCTCAAGGATTCGGTGAAGATGAGCCTGCTCGCCGTGCCGGCCGGGCTGGATGGGCGCGCGGTCGACGCATGGCTGCGGACGCAGCCGGGCGTGGCGGACGTGCACCATCTCCACATCTGGTCGCTCAGCACGACGCAAACGGCGCTCACCGCGCATCTGCGCATGCCGGGCGGCCATCCGGGCGATGCCTTCCTCCATCGGATCGGCACGGAGTTGGCGGCGCATTTCCATATCGACCATGCCACGGTGCAGATCGAAGTGGATGGCGCGGCGGCCTGTGCGGCGTGCGAGTGATGGGGGGCTTTTGTTGATGCGGAGGCAAGGCTTTGCTCCCATCCCCTAAGCGCATAGCATAAGCGCCGGATTTTCCCCGCACGGATGAAAAGACTTACTGGAGTCCAGGAGCAACCGCCGTTCCCCGCCGCCCTGGGCTCCTGCCTTCGCAGGAGCACATGGAGGGATAGGCGCTCCGCTCAGGCCTCCTCAGCCCTTGTGCATGAAGGCGCCTCGGGCGCGATCCTTGACCACGTCGCCGGCGCGGAACACTGTGCCGTTCATGGTGATGTAAATGCCCGGGGACGCGACCTGGGCGGTGGCGAAGGCCATGCCGAGGTTGAAGCTGGCGTCGCTCTCGGCAAAGCGCGCCGGGGCGAGCGCGCCAACCAGCACGATGGTCTTGCCGGGCACGTCCGCCAGCGCCTGCGCCGTCTGCGTCATGGTATCGGTGCCGTGGGTGATGACGATGCGCGCCGCATCGGCCGCCGCCACGCGGGCACGGATGAGAGCGCGGTCGGCGTCGGTCAGCTCCAGACTGTCCTTGCGCAGCAGGCTCTCGATCTCGAAGGGCTGCGTCACCCGCGCGATGGCGAGCAGGCGGGCGATGATCGGCTCACCCACCTGATATTCGCTGAGCGCGTCAAAATAGAGCTTGTCGATGGTGCCGCCGGTGGTGAGCACGAGAATGGGGGCGATCATGTCGGTCATGCAAGCGCCTATAGCGCATGCGCCCCGCGCTGTCGCAACTTGCGCGCCGCCGCGCCGCGGCCTAGATGCCGATCATGATCCTCGTCATCGACAATTACGACAGCTTCACCTGGAACCTCGTCCATTATCTGATGGAGTTGGGCGCGCAGGTGGAGGTTGTGCGCAACGATGCCCTCTCGGCCGGTCAGGCGCTCTCCTCCGGCGCGGAGGCGTTCCTGCTCTCGCCCGGCCCCTGCACGCCCAATGAGGCAGGCATCAGCCTCGATCTCGTTGCGGCCTGCGCGGATGCCGGCAAGCCGTTGCTCGGCGTGTGCCTGGGCCATCAGGCGATCGGCCAGCATTTCGGCGGCAAGGTGGTGCGCGGCGGGCTGATGCACGGCAAGACATCCCCGGTGACGCATGACGGCACCGGCCTGTTCGAAGGCCTGCCCTCCCCCTTCACGGCGACGCGCTACCATTCGCTGATCGTCGAGGATATTCCGGCCGACCTCATCGTCAACGCGACCAGCGAGGATGGGTCGGTCATGGCCTTCCGCCACAAGAGCCTGCCGATCCACAGCGTGCAGTTCCACCCGGAGAGCATCGCCACCGAGCATGGCCACGCCATGCTGGCCAATTTCATGCGGATGGTCGGAATGGCCGTGACAGAGCGGGCCTGACCGGCACCGCCACAAAGGGGGACGTGCATGACGACCGAGCGCAGGGCGCCCGAATGCTGGCTGACCGACATGGACGGCGTCCTCGTCCATGAAGACACGGCGCTGCCCGGCGCGGCGGCCTTCATCGCCCGGCTGGTCGAGAAGGACCGGCCCTTTCTCGTCCTCACCAACAATTCGATCTTCACCCCGCGCGACCTGGCCGCGCGGCTCGCCCGCTCCGGCCTGATCGTGCCGGAACGCGCGATCTGGACCTCCGCGCTGGCCACGGCGGATTTCCTCTCCTCGCAGAAGCCGGGCGGATCGGCCTTCGTCATCGGCGAGGCGGGGCTGACGACGGCGCTCTACGAGGTCGGCTACACGCTGACCGACCATGATGCCGATTATGTGGTGCTGGGCGAAACGCGCACCCACAGCTTCGAGACGATCACCCGCGCGATCCGCCTGATCGGCAATGGCGCGCGGTTCATCGCCACCAACCCGGACGTGACATCGCCCTCGCCCGAGGGGCCGCTGCCCGCCACCGGATCGGTCGCCGCGATGATCGCCACGGCGACGGGCGCGAAACCCTATTTCGTCGGCAAGCCCAACCCGATGATGTTCCGCAGCGCCATGAACCGCATCGAGGCGCGCTCGGAAAGCACGGTGATGATCGGCGACCGCATGGATACCGACATCGTCGCCGGCATCGAGGCGGGGCTGGAGACGATCCTCGTGCTCACCGGCTCGACACGGGCAGATCAGGTGGCGCGATTCCCCTATCGCCCGAGCCGGGTGCTGGCCTCCATCGCGGATGTGGTGGGGCTGGTGTGAGGGGATAGCGGACGCCGGAGGTTGGCTTCCCCAGATAGGATGCCCCGTCACCCCGGGCTTGACCCGGGGTTCCGCTTTTCCAAGCGGAGGAGAGAAAGGCAGCGGCCCCCGGGTCAAGCCCGGGGTGACGAAAAGGAGAACTGACCGCGGGTTCCGCCCCGTTTTCCACCAGACGGCGCCTCACCTGCATGAAGCCCCCTCGACTTTTGTCCCGCACCGCCCTTATGGCGTGCTGTTATGCGCACCCTGCCCGACCCCCGTCTGCCGCTCGCCGGCGACGACGCCGCCGATGCCTTCGCCGCAATCCTCGATGGCACGGTGGATGACGAAGCGATCGCCGCCTTCCTCATTGCCCTGTCCGACCGGGGCGAGACGGCGGTGGAGATCGCTGCCGCCGCGCAGGAGATGCGCGCGCGACTGATCCCCATCGCCGCACCGGCCGGCGCCATCGACGTGTGCGGCACGGGGGGCGACGGGCACCATACGCTCAACGTCTCGACCGCCGTCAGCCTCGTCGTCGCGGCGGCGGGCGTGCCGGTCGCCAAGCATGGCAATCGCGCGGCTTCATCCAAGGCCGGCGCGGCCGATACGCTGGAAGCGCTGGGGCTGGACCTGGACCGCGCGGCGGAGACGGCCGAGCGCTGCCTGGGTGATCTCGGCATCTGTTTCCTGTTCGCGCAGAAGCACCATCCCTCGCTCGGCCGGCTCGGCCCGCTGCGCCGCAAGATCGGCCGGCGGACCATCTTCAACCTGATGGGGCCGCTCGCCAACCCGGCGGGCGTCAAGCATCAACTCGTGGGGATCGCCCGGCCTGCTTATGTGCCGATCTACGCGCAGGCGCTCGCCAGCCTGGGCACCGAGCGGGCGATGGTGATCTCCGGCGACGAGGGGCTGGACGAACTTTCCCTCGCCGGCGGCAACGACGTGGCGGACGTGCAGGCGGACGGTATCGTCGCCATGCGCCGCATCTCGGCCGCCGACGCCGGGCTGCCAACGCATCCGCTCGCGGCCATTCGCGGCGGCGACCCGGCGCACAACGCCGCCGCCCTGCGCGCGCTGCTGATGGGGAAGCCAGGGGCCTATCGCGACGCCGTGCTGTTCAACGCGGCGGCCGCTCTTGTGGTGGCCGGCGCGGCGCCCGATCTGCGCGAAGGCGCGGAGGAAGCCGCCGAGATTATCGACAAGGGGCTTGCCAAGGCCCTGCTCGACTGCTGGATCGCTTACCGATGAACAAGCTCGATGAGATTTGCGCCACCAAGCGCGAGGAAGTCGCCGCCCGCAAGGCCGCGACCAGCCTGGCCGACCTGCAGGCGCGCGCCGCCGCGCAAACGCCGCCACGCGGTTTCCGCCGCGCGCTCGACCATGCCGCCGCCACCGGCTACGGCCTGATTGCGGAGATCAAGAAGGCCAGCCCGTCCAAGGGCCTGATCCGCGCCGATTTCGATCCGCCCGCCCACGCCCGCAGCTATGAGGCGGGCGGCGCGGCCTGCCTCTCGGTGCTGACCGATGCGCCCTATTTCCAGGGCCATGAGGAGTATCTGATCGCGGCGCGGGCCGCCTGCACCCTGCCGGTGCTGCGCAAGGACTTCATGGTCGACCCCTGGCAGGTGCTGGAGAGCCGGGCGATCGGCGCGGACGCCATCCTCATCATCGTCTCCGCCCTGTCCGACACGCAGATGGCCGAGATTGAGGCGGTCGCGCTCGGCCTCGGCATGGATGCGCTGGTGGAGGTGCATGACGCGCACGAGCTGGAGCGGGCGCTGGCGCTCAAATCCCGGTTGATCGGCGTAAATAACCGCAATCTCAAGGACTTCTCTGTCGATTTTGCGCGCACATATGAACTGGTCGGCAGCGCGCCGGAAGGCTGCACGTTTGTCGCCGAGAGCGGCCTCGGTTCCAAAGCAGATCTCGATGCCATGGCCGGGCATGACGTACGCTGCTTCCTCGTCGGCGAATCGCTGATGCGGCAGGCCGATGTGGAAGCCGCGACGCGCGCGCTGATCGGGCGATGAACGAGCTTTCCCACACCGATGAAGCCGGCGCGGCGCGGATGGTGGACGTCTCCGCCAAGGCCGACACCGCGCGCACCGCCACCGCCACCGGGCGCATCACCCTGAACGCAGCGGCGCGGACCGCGATTGCGGAGGGCAGCGCGGCCAAGGGCGACGTGTTCGCCGCCGCGCGCATCGCCGGGATCATGGCGGCCAAGCGCACCAGCGAGATCATTCCGCTCTGCCACCCGCTGCCGCTCACCGGCATCACGCTCGACCTCGCGCTGGATGCGGAGGGCGCCACCGCGACCGCGACCGTGCGCACCAGCGGCAAGACGGGCGTGGAGATGGAGGCGCTGACCGCCGTCTCGGCCGCCCTGCTTACCCTCTATGACATGCTAAAGGCTGTCGATAAGCATATGATAATCGGTGAGATACGTGTAACCGCCAAGGCAGGCGGCAAATCCGGCGACTGGACCGCCTGAGCCGTGGCGACCATCGGCACGGCTGCCTGCGCCCTCGGCCCGATGGCTCTGCTTCGCGCACACGAGCAGGGCGCGGCATGAGCCTGCTGCCGGTTGATGAGGCGCAGGCGCGGCTGCTCGCACAGACCACCCCCCTGCCCCCGCAAACCGTGCCCTTGGCCGAGGCCGCCGGGCGCTATCTGGCCGAACCGCTCTCCGCCCGCCGCGACCAGCCATGGACGGACCTCTCGGCGATGGATGGCTATGCGATCCGGTTCGCCGATCTGCCCGGCCCGTGGCAGCTCGTAGGCGCGGTGCCGGCGGGGGCCGGGCAATCCACGGCGACGCTCGCCCCCGGCACCGCCCTGCGCATCTTCACCGGCGCGCCCATGCCGCCCGGCGCGGACAGCGTGGTGCTCCAGGAAGATGTGGATGGGCAGGGCGGTCTGATCCGCCTGACCGGCGACGGGCCGGGTCAGCCAGGCAAGCATGTGCGGCCGCGCGCCAGCGATTTTGCGGAGGGCGCGGTGCTGCTCCCCGCCGGCCTGCGGCTGGGGCCGCCGCGCATGGCCCTCGCCGCGCTGGCCGGCCATGCCGAGGTCTGCGTGCGCGCCCGCCCGCGCATCGCCATCCTCTCGACCGGCGATGAGCTGGTGGCACCCGGCACGCCCTGCCCGCCCGGCAAGCTGCCCGCCTCCAACGACATCATGCTGCGCACCATGCTGGAGGGCGCCGGCGCGCGGGTGATTGCGAGCCGGATCGTGCCGGATGACCTCCCGCTGCTGGTCGACGCCCTGCGCGCCTGCGCGGATGCGGACGTGATCGTCACCACCGGCGGCGCCTCCGTGGGCGATCATGATCTGGTCCGCCCCGCGCTGGAGGGTGCGGGCGGCGCCATTGCCTTCTGGCGGATCGCCATGCGGCCCGGCAAGCCGCTGATCGTCGGGCGACTGGGCAAGGCGGCCGTCCTCGGCCTGCCGGGCAATCCGGTCTCCTCCATGGTGACGGGCGCGCTGTTCCTGCTGCCGCTGATCCGCCATCTCGCGGGAGCGGCCGATCCGTTGCCGCGCGCCCAAACCGCGCGCCTGGGCGTCGCCATGCCGGCGGTGGGCGGCCGCGCCAATTATATCCGCGCGACGCTGGCCGACGGCGTCGTCACCCCCCTCGCCTTTCAGGACAGTGCGGCCATGCAGGCCGCCGCCGCCGCCAATGCGCTCCTCATCCGCCCCGCCGGCGCGCCCGCAGCACAGCCCGGCGAGAGCGTCGCAGTGCTGGACTGGGCCATGCTGGGCCTGACCGGCCACGGTTAAGCGGCGGCTGACGTGCGATAGCGCCCGGCCAATCACGCCGAGGTCACGGGTGGTCGAACGGCGGCTGGCGTGGATTGCCTGCGGTAGACGGAACGCGAAGCCCATGACAGCGCGCCGCAGGGGCGCTCGATGCGCCCCCTCCCCCACAGGGCGCGCCTGCGCCCACGCCTCGCCATCGCCAGCCTCAAGCTGGACTGCCCGCAAACCGGATTTGCGGCGAGAAGGCGCCTCCACCTCCCAACTGGCCGAGGCGATGGCCGCCGCCCTGCCATCCGGCTGGCAGACCCGCTGCGACATTTGAACACCCTCTCCAGCCCCCTGGGCGAACGCCGCATGCCGCTTTTCCAGCGCCTCCCCATCTTTCTGACGAATTCCACGCAAAACGCGCGACACATCGTTGACAAGCCGCCCACCGACCGCTACCCGCGCCAGCCTACCCAGCAGGCAATTACCTGCCCGTGCCCAGATGGCGGAATTGGTAGACGCACCAGCTTCAGGTGCTGGCGATCGCAAGGTCGTGGAGGTTCGAGTCCTCTTCTGGGCACCATTTGTTCTCCCCGGCAGCGTCCGGGGAGGTCCAGCAAGAGGCTGGTTTTACAGCATTTTTCGACAGAAAATCGCCCGACAACCGTCCGGGCTGATCCACCGGAATTCAGCAAAAGACCAACATTTTGTTGGTGTTTTTGTTGGTCCTGTTTCGGCCCGGCCTAGCTGGGATGAACACGATGCTGACACATATCCAGATCTCCTCTGCCAAGCCGGCGGCCAAGCCGTATAACCTCTCTGACTCCCAAGGCCTGCACCTTGCGATCCGACCCAATGGTTCAAAGCTTTGGCGAATGAGCTTCCGCTATTGTGGCAAACAGAAGACCCTGCATATCGGCCCTTGGCCAGACATCAGCCTAGCCGATGCCCGTCTTCGTCGCGACGATGCAAGGAAGGCACTCGCCGCTGGCCTAGACCCGGTCCTGGAAAAGAAGCGCGCGAAGGTCACGGCAAAATTCGCCTCGGCAATCACATTCAAGGAAGTGGCGCAGGAATGGATCGCCAAGTGCGAGCGTGAGGGCCGAGCTGCCATCACGCTCGACAAAATCCGTTGGCTTCTGAACATGGCCTATCCGCTGATCGGATCGCATCCGATTGATGGCATCACCGCGCACGAGGCGCTGGCGGTCCTGCGCAAGGTGGAGACAAACGGTCGCTATGAGAGCGCGCGCCGCATGCGAAGCGTGCTGAGCCGTGTCTTTCGCTACGGCATCGCGACGGCGCGCTGCGATCGCGATGTGGCGGCCGACCTGCGCGGTGCATTGACCACCCCCAAGGCAGCCCACCATGCGGCAATCATTGATCCCCAGGAGGTCGGCGTCCTGTTGAAGACCATGGACGGCTATACCGGGCAGGCCGTTACGCGGATGGCGCTACGGCTGTCACCGCACCTGTTCGTCCGCCCGGGGGAACTTCGCCAAGCCGAATGGACCGAGATCGATGTCGACAAGGCGATCTGGTCGATACCCATCGAGAAGATGAAGATGCGTCGGCCGCACCGGGTACCGCTATCCCGGCAGGTGCTCGCCATGATCGAGGAACTGCGCGACATCACCGGTCACCGTCAATATCTGTTCCCGTGCATGGGAAGCCCGAGGCGGCCCATGTCCGAGAACGGCGTGAACCAAGCGTTGCGCCGACTCGGATTTGAGACTGGTGAAATGACCGCGCACGGCTTCCGAGCGATGGCAGCAACGCTGCTCAACGAAATGGGTCAGTGGAATCCGGATGCGATCGAGCGGCAGCTTGCCCATCAGGACACCTCAGCGGTTCGCCGTGCCTACGCGCGCGGCGAATATTGGGACGAACGTGTCGCGATGATGCAGCACTGGTCGGATTATTTGGACGGTTTGCGTGAAGTTGCCGCCGCGCCAAGATCTCCGAAGGTCGGTTCCGGCAAATCAGAGGTGAAGAAGCCACGGGCTGGCCGTCCGCGGGGCCGACCCAGACGGTAAGCCGATTTTACCCTACAGGGTATAATTCCTTTTATGCCCTGTAGGATCGCCGGGCGGGGACCTCGCCGTAGAGATAGACCCCGCTCCACGCGTTCGAGCCGTCGCGATGATAGTCGGATGCCGAGCTTTTTGCGACGTCGCTGTCGGTGAACCAGCGCACATCGACCAGAAACCCGGACGGAACCTGATCAAGGACGTACTTTAGACGATTGCGATTGGGTCCGGTCATACCGGATTAAATGAGATTATTATAAAGTTTCATCAAACCGCCGCCTTAGGAAACCTCTATTAGCCCGCCTCAATCAGACCTAAAGGCAACTTCTCAAACTGCCGCTGTTCCTCGATGAAATGCAAAAATCTTATTGGCGTTCAATTTGCGTAAGGCCTTTCAAGCTTCGATATTGGATCAGGGTCGCACGTCCGACCTTGACCGTTTCAAGATCGCCCGACTGGATCAGCTCGTAGATACGGGAGCGGCTGAGCCCGGTTATCCGGACCGCGGTCGAGATGCGGACCGTGAGTGGCTCGATCTGTTTCTCCCACGCCCTTTCGATCATTTCTGCCCCCGCAGCCGTGCATCGCGCTCTCGCGCGAAGCCCCTGTCACTCTCGAGAAATGCGACCAACATATAGGGGATCAGATCCGTGACCGCTTCGCCCTGACCATAAAGTGCCTCATAAGCTGCCGCGTAATCGTCCAGGTTTCGCTTGAGCTCCGGCGAGATGCTGATCGTTACTTTAACCGGCGTGCGATCCGGCAGTTTCGCCAGTCTCAGGTCCGCCATTGCTACCTCCTCGTTTCCTGCCAGGGCTGGAGTACCAGATCCTTGTGAACCACGATCCGCAGCGGCCAGCCCGGCCGCACACGGATGGTCGGCTGAACGTTGAGGCTCTTCAGGACCAGCTGGTCACCGGCGCGTGTGCCGCTCTGCTGGGCTGATTGCCGGATCGCGCGAACCAGGTCGCTCTCGCTGCTGCCGAAACTCAGCTCCGTGCCCACCCCGAGCAGGGTCGACAGGGCCACGCCTTTCAGCAACTGCCAGCTATGGCCATCGACCTTGTCGGCGAGGCCGGCATAGCCGGCCGTGTCAGTAGCCGACGCATTGTCGATTCGCACCGACGAGCCATCTGGCAGTATGATCCGCGACCAGACCACCAGCGCGCGTTTCTGACCGAACGCCACGACGCTGTCATAACGGCCGATCAGGCGCGAACCCTGCGGGATCAGCAGGGTTCGCCCAGTAATGCTGTCCCAGACATTTTCGGTCACCTGCGCGGTCACCAGGCCCGGCAAATCCGAGTTGAGCCCGGTGATCAAGCTGGCCGCGATGATGCTGCCGGCACTCAGCGTCCAGGGCGATGCCGGCGCGACCAGCCCATGTGAATTGAGATCAGCACCCTGGTCTCCGCCTGCGACAAAGTCTGCCTTATGTTGCTGGGCACCCGGATCGCGATCGGGATCGAACGCCATGCGGTTCGCTTCGTTCGGGATCGAGATGATGCCGGGGGTCGCGATGACCTGGGGAGCCCCTACCCCCGATGTCGAACCGCCCTCGATCTGCATCATGATACCGGATTCTCGGGCCGCCTTGCGCTCGGTGACAAGGCGTTGGCGTTCGGCCTCAGCGGCTTGCGCGACCTGATCCGGCGTTGCTGGTGGTGCCGCTGCACCGACCGCGCGTTGATGCGCGAGGATCGGCCGCCCAAGATCGCCGGGCAGCGGGACTCCGAGTTGCGGGACATCACCATAGCTTTTGGGCGCATTGGCCAGGATATCGGCGGTCGCCCTGGTTTCGACATCGGCCGGCTCTTCATGGCTGGCGATCATGCGGAAACTGGCGGGCTTCAGAGCCATCCAGGCCGCGCCGACGATCATCACCGAGCCGAGCCCGGCCAGGCCGATAATCGCCGATCGCCGGAACCGGACCACGCGCCCCGGATTGCCACGCAATGCGAATGCTTCAGGATCGACCTTGGTCGGTACGGGCTCCTCGGGGACATCCTCGCTCATGAGCCCCTCCGGCGGCGCTGGCGCCGCTCGTCCACCCGAGCAATCCGCACGATCTGCTGATGCTTGCCGCCGAGCCGTAATTCCGCAGCGCCGAACAGGCGGTCGACCACGTAGAAGCGCCCTGACATGCGGTAATTGACGAGCGCGGCCTCGCCATCCGCGCCGATCACGAACAGCGGCGGCGCCTCACCGACCGCGATGCTCGCCGGGAATTCGATGAAGGTCTGTCGCCCATCGTCAAACGCGCGTAGTGGCCGCCAGGCGGGATTATCCCCGGAAATGCCATAGGCAAAGTTGAGCTGTTCGACCGCGAGGCTAGTTGCGATCGGCGTCGCTGCCTTTTCCTGCTCGGCAGCGCGGCGCAGCGCGATCAGCGCGTCCTGCGGATAGGTCCAGGACAGCGCCGCCATGGCCGTTGCGGCCGTGCTCTCCATCTGGAGATGATAGGCACGCCGGTCGGTGGTGATGATGAGGTTGGTGCCAAGGCCCGCGGCGAACGGCTTGACGAGGATGTGAACACGTTTGCTCTCCCCCGTGCCACTGGTCGTATCGCCGACCGTCCAGCGCACCGTGTCGCCTGCTGCGACCGAGGCAAGGACCTCGCCCGGCTGCAGCGCGATGTCAGTCACCCGCTCGGGTGCAGCATAGAGGCGATAGAGCACGCCTTCGCGATAGGGATAGACCTGCATGGCGCTCAGGAACCCATGTGTCTGCGGCTCCTGGATCGCGGCGCGGTTGGCGGCGCGCACGCGCAGCGTGGCCGCAGACGGTGTCTTTTCGGCCGGGGCTGGTCCAGCTGTCGCGCTCGGCTGACCATCCGGCACGGCAGCCGGCAATCCACCGGATTGGGCAACGCCCGGACAGGCCGCAGCCAACATCGCTGATGACAGGAGAAGTGATCGGATCATGGGACAGTCTCCGGAGCTGGCTGAGAAGCGGATGAGGGGGCCGCGCCAAGCGTGGGGTCGAGTGGCGAGCCGAGCGGCACATTGGCGGCAGGTTGCGCCGCGGACGGCCTGCCCCCTGCGATCGCGGCCGCGGGCACATCGAGCTCTCGGCTCCAGTCGATGGCATCGACATAGAGGCCGAGCGGGTTCTTGCGCAGTGTCTCGGCATTCTTCGGTGTTCGGATCCGCACGGTCAGCATCGCGGTCCAGCGCGACGTGCCGACAAGGCTGCCACGCTGGAAGGCACTTTCGGTCCATTTGACCTGAAAGCTGGTGTCGGACGCCCGCACAACGCTGGTCACCTGCACCGACACGGTCCGCTCCCCCATGTCGGCGAACGGATTGGCGGAGCGGGCATAGTCGCCTAGGAACAGCGCCCCGCGCGGGGACACGACATCATAGGCTGCAAGCCAGTTTGCCCGCATCAGCACCGGGTCGAGCGACTTGCCCCGGACATTGGCGATGAAGTGCGACAGATGCCATGCGATCTGCGGATCGGTCGGATGATAGACCTGATCGGCCGGCGCGATCGCCTGCGGCTGCCCGAGACGATCCACCGCAACCACATAGGGCACGACGCGGCTCTGCAGCGACTGCCAGATGAGCGCGGCGGACAGCCCGGTCGTCAGGAACAGCCCGCCAAACGCCATCAGCCGCCAGTTGTGCGCCTGGACGCGCGCCGAGCCAATCCGTTCATCCCAGAGCTGGCCGGCCCGTTGATAGGGGGTCTCGGGTTGAGGCGTTCGCCCATAGCGTTGTATGGCCCGCTTGAATGGCATGGGTCAGTCCCTTTCCTTGATATCGGGCGTTGCGGAGGCACCCCCGCGGTCGCCGGCCTGGAGTGTGTGAATCGCCATTTGCCGGCGGTGTCGGGTCGTCTGGTCGTTACGGAGGTTGCGAGCCCAGGCTGGGGCAGCATCACCAGCGCCAGCGGATGCCGACGACGGTGACGACGAGGCTGGATTGAGCGCGGACCAGGCGGCGGCGCGACCACGGTCAGCTGCAGCGCCAAGCCCGAGCGCGCCGCGCATCTGCTGCACGGCCGCGCCTTTGGTCGCCGCAGCCATGCCACCGAGCGCCGAGCCACCAGTCTCGCGCCCCAATTGCGCCGCCGTGGATACCGCCGAGCCCATGGCCGTGCCGGCACGGATGGCACCCAGAGCCCCGCCCCCCATCCCGCGCGCGGCCGCCACGGCGGCTCCACCGCCCATGGCAAGCGCAGCACCAGCGCCCACGGCCGTACCGACCGCTGCGCCAGCGCCGAGCTGCGGCGCGCCGGCGACCAGGCCGGAGGCGATACCTGGACCGAAGATGCCAAGGCCGAACAGCGCAAGGCTCGCCAGTACGAGGCTCATTGCCTGGCCGATATCGGGTTCCTGCCCCGCAAGGGCCGAGACGAACTGTTCGAAGAAGCCCGAGCCGATGCCGACAATGACGGCCAGCACCATGACCTTGATGCCGGCGGTGACCACCGAGCCCATCACCCGCTCGGCCAAGAAGCTGGTCCGGTTCCATAGCGCAAATGGCACGAGCACGAAGCCGGCAAGGGTCGTCAGCTTGAACTCGATGATGGTGATGAAAAGCTGGACCGCCAGGATGAAGAAGGCGGCAAGGACGATCAGCCAGGCGATCAACAGCACCGCGATGCTCAGAAAATTATCGAAGAAGGTTGAAAAGCCGAGCATCTGCGATGCCTGATCGAGCAGCGGCCAGGCCGCCTCGAAGCCGATTCCGGCGAGATGGCCGGGTTTCAGCAGATCGTCCGCGCTCAGCGCGCCGCCACCGGCAACCAGGCCAAGGCCGGCAAAGGACCGGAAGACGATGTCTGCGAGGGTCGAGAAGCTGTTCAGGATGAGCGCGAAGGCCCCCACATAGAGGATCTTCTTGAGGAACCGGCCGATGATGTCGTCCGCGCCGCCCATCGCCCAGAACAGGCCGGCCAGCGTGATGTCGATACCAATCAGCACGCTTGTCAGAAACCCGACATCACCGCCGAGCAGCCCGAAACCGCTGTCGATATAGGCGATGAACGCCGCCATGAACGTGTCGATGATATTGAGGTCGTGCACCGGCATGGTCCTTGATGGAGTGGTGCCGCGGGGCCTCGGCGAGAGGAGCCGAACCGAGACCCCGCGGGCTACGGCCGCGGCGGCAGAGGGGGGCGAGCCGACGCGACCGGTCTCGTCATTTCGGGGTGTAGGCCGTGCCGCTGCCCAGGAACTTCTTCGTCGCGTTCCGCGCTTCCTGTTCGGCCTGGAGCCGACGAGCGGCCTCGGCCGTGGTGGCGCGATATTGCGCTGCCATCAGCGTCTGGATCTGGAACTGCTGCTTGGCGGTGAGGGCGAGCAGCTGGTTGGTCGCCTGGCTGACCTGCAGCGCCCCGTCGGCGCCCTGGCTGCGCGCGACGATGGCCGAGAGCGCCTGCGCATCCGCCTGCACATTTTCGACGACCTGAGCCTGCACGGTCATCGTATGCCGGAACCCGTCCATGGTCGCATCGAGCCGGGAACGCGCGGCGATCACACGCTGGTTGGTGCCCAACGCCGCGCCGAAGTCATCCGGGAACTGCCGGGCGAACTGCTGATCGAGCCCCGTCACCTGGAACCGGATGGCCTGCGCCTGTCCCATGAGCTGGTCGATCTGTTGCAATGTCTGCGTGATGGCCTGCAACTGCGGGAAGTCGATCCGCGTCAGGTTCCTGGCCTGATTAACCAGCATCTGCGCGTCGTTCTGGAGCGATTGAATCTGGTTGTTGATCTGCTGGAGCGTGCGCGCAGCGGTCAGGATATTCTGGCTATAGTTGCTCGGATCGAACACGATGATGGCCTGAGCCGGGGCGCTCGACAGGCTGAGCGCCATAACGAACGCGCCAACGGCGCCGAAACCAAGGGCAGACGCGACACAATATTTGCGCACAGGGATACGCATCACAGGACTCCTTCACGGGAAAATCGGGAACCAGGAAAATCAGCGATGAGATCGGCGGCCCAGCCAAGCCCGGCATCGACGAGGAAGCGCTCGGCAAATCCGGACGCGCCATGCTCGGCCAGGATCGCATCCATGCGTTTCTGGGCGGCGGAATCCGAGGCCCCGCACAGCGCCAGGGCGATCGGCCCCAGCCCCAGCTCGAACAGCCGGTTGCCGCGCGCCGATTGCAGATAATAGTGCCGCTTGGGCGTCGCGCGGGCGATCAGCTCGATCTGGCGCTCGTTGAGCCCAAAGCGCTCATAGGCGGCGCGCGACTGCGGCTCGATCGCGCGGTCGTTGGGCAGCAGGATCCGCTGCGGGCAGCTCTCGATGATGGCCGGCGCGATCGGGCTGTCGGCAATGTCGGCGAGCGACTGGGTGGCGAACACCACCGACACATTCTTCTTGCGCAGCACCTTGAGCCATTCGCGGATACGCGCGGCGAACAGCGGATGGTCGAGAAAGATCCAGGCCTCATCCAGGATCAGCAATGTCGGCCGCCCGTCGAACCGTTCCTCCAGGCGATGAAACAAATAGGTCAGCACCGGCGCGACCACGCTCCCCTGCCCCATCAGCGCCTCGGTCTCGAAACACTGAACATCAGCCATAGCGAGGTCGTCCTCGGCCGCATCCAGCAGGCGGCCGAACGGGCCCTCCAGCGTATAGGGTGCCAGCGCCGCGCGCAGCGGGGCGGATTGCAGCAACAGCGCCAGCCCCGTCAGGGTCCGCTCTTCGACGGGCGCGCTGGCGAGGCTGGTGAGCGCCGACCAGAGCGCCTCCTTGATCTCAGGCGTGATCGCGACGCCAGCGCCCAGCAGCGCCCCGATCCAGTCCGCTGCCCAGGCCCGCTCGTCGGCGCGGTCGATATGGCGCAAGGGCTGGAACGCCAGCGCGCCGCAATCCTCAGCGCTCTCGCCGCCAAGACCCAGCGCATGATGCGCGCCGCCCATCGCCAACACCGCAGCGCGCGCCGAGTAGCCTTTATCGAACATATAGACCTGCGCCCCGGAATAGCGCCGGAACTGCAGGGCGATCAGCGCCAGCAGCACCGATTTGCCCGCCCCTGTCGGTCCGACGATCATCATATGGCCGACATCGCCGACATGCGTACTCAGCCGAAACGGTGTCGACCCGCTGGTCCGGGCATGGAAGAGCGGCGGACTATCCAGATGGTCGTTGCGTGCCGGCCCTGCCCAGACCGAGGACAGCGGCATCAGATGGGCCAGGTTGAGCGTATGGACCAGCGGCTGGCGGACATTCGCATAGACTTGCCCTGGCAGCGAGCCGAGCCAGGCCTCCACCGCGTTCACGCCTTCGAGGATGCAAGTAAAACCAAGACCACCGACGATCCGTTCAACCGCGCGCACCTTCTGCTCGACCCGCTCCTGGTCGATGTCGAATACAGTGATGGTGGTGGTCAGATAGCCAAAGGCGACATGGTCGCCGCCCAGTTCCTGCAAGGCCAGGTCGGCATCGACCATCTTGTTGTCGGCATCGCTGTCGAGCAATTGAACGGGCTGGTTGTAGATGACCTCGCGTAGCAGCGCCGTGACCGACTTGCGCTTGTTGAACCATTGCCGCCGTAGCCTCGTCAGCGCCTTGGTCGCATCCGTCTTGTCGAGGGCGATGAAGCGCGTGACCCAGCGATAGCCAAAATCCAGATGGTTGAGCGCGTCGAGGATCCCGGGCCGGCTCATGGCTGGAAAGCCAAGCACGGTCAGCGTGCGCAAATGCCGATCGCCCAGCCTGGGTTCGAGGCCACCCGTGACCGGCGTATCGACCAGCAGCCCGTCGAGATAGATCGGCGTCTCGGGTACGGCGATAGCATGGCGACGCGTCGAGATGGTCTCGTGGAGATAGGTCAGCATCTCGGCGTCATCGAGCGGGCGCACCTGCGGCATGAAGCCGGACAGGAGATCGAACACGCGATCGGTCTCGGCAACAAACGCGGTCAAGGCCTGACGCCAGTCGCGCCCTTTCGTCTTGTCGCCGCGCTCGACCAATGTGCGCCCGGCCGCGTCCGTCTGGTCGGGCGCCGGCAGGTAGGTGAGGGTCAGATGGTAGCGGCTCTCATAATGCTGGCCGGCGCTTTCGAACGCCGCGCGCCGCTCGGCCTCGACCAGCCAGGAGGCGGCGTCGGGGAAATCGCTGTCGGGATAGTTCAGGGCTTCGCGGCGCTGCGCCTCGATATGCAGCGCCCAGCCCAAGCCCAATCGGCGCAGCACATTGTTCGCCCGCGCGCAGGCCGAGACCAGTTCGGCTTCGGTCGCCGACTCAAGGTCGGGGCCGCGGAACCGCGCGACACGCAGGAAGCTGCCATCCTTGTTGAGCACCACGCCCGGCGCCACCAGCGCCGCCCACGGCAGATGATCCGCCAGCCGATCGGCACGATTGCGATATTCGCGCAGGTTCAGCATGTGAAATGCCCCTTATGCCGAAGGTGGCGGACCAGCACGGGCGCGAAGGCGGGGTCGCGCCGCGCGGCAAATACCGCCAGCGTGTGCCCGACAGCCCAGACGATGAGCCCTGCGATCCATTGCTGGAGCCCGAGCCCCAGCGCGGCGGCGAGCGTGCCGTTGAGGATGGCGATCGCGCGCGGGGCTCCGCCCAGCAGGATCGGCTCGGCGAGCGCGCGATGCAGCGGCGCTTCGAACCCGGCAACATGACCGTTGTCGATGGGATGGTCTGCCGCGGTCATCCGATCAGCGCTCCGCCGCCAAAGCTGAAGAAGCTGAGGAAAAAGCTTGATGCGGCAAAAGCGATGGACAGACCGAAGATGATCTGGATCAGACGCCGGAAGCCGCCGGCGGTCTCGCCGAACGCCAGCGTCAGGCCGGTCACGATGATGATGATCACCGCAACGATCTTGGCGACCGGCCCCTGCACCGATTCCAGCACCTGCTGAAGCGGTTCCTCCCAGGGCATGCCCGATCCGGCCGCCTGCGCGGTGGTCGCCAAGGCCAGCGTGAGACCGAGCGCGGTGGCCATGAGGAACGAGCGGCGGCGAGCGGATAGGCGCAGTGCAGACATTGTCAGTCTCCTTGGGGCTGGCTTGTGGGATCGGGCGTCAGGTCGAAGACGGCGTAACCGCCATCCGGATCGAGACCGGCGACGCGCGCGATGGTCTCAATGCGGCGGGCGAGACCGCGCCCGGCGATGAACACGATCATGTCGATCGCCTCGGCAATCAGGCGCTGCGGCACGGTGACCACGCTCTCCTGCACGAGCTGTTCGAGGCGATAGAGCGCCGCGCGCGCACTATTGGCATGAACGGTGGCGATCCCGCCGGGATGCCCCGTGTTCCAGGCCTTGAGCATGTCGAGCGCTTCAGGCCCACGCACCTCGCCAACGATGATCCGGTCTGGCCGCAAGCGCAGCGTCGAGCGGACCAGATCGGCCATTGATACGCTGCCGGCGCGCGTCCGCAGCGCCACCACATCGCTGGCAGCGCATTGCAACTCGCGCGTGTCTTCGATCAGGATGACCCGCTCATCGAGATGCGCCAGTTCAGCGAGCAGCGCATTGGCAAGCGTGGTCTTGCCCGACGAGGTGCCGCCGGCCACGAGAATAGTCTTCCGGTCGACCACAGCGCGCGCGAGAAGCTGCGCAGCTTCGGCCGCCAGGATACCATCGCGCACATAGTCCGCGAGCGTGTAGATTCTGGCAGCAGGCTTGCGGATCGAGAAGCAGGGGGCGGTGGCCACCGGCGGCAAGATCCCTTCGAACCGCTCGCCCGCGCCCTCGCCATGTGGTGGCAGTTCGGCCGAGACGATGGGTGAGGCAGCATGAACCTCGGTGCGCGCATGGCTGGCGACCAGCCGGATGATCCGCTCGACCTGGGTCGGGTCGAGCCGCGTACCGGTCTCCACCCTACCCTCGCCGAGCCGGTCGAGCCGCAGCGCCCCGTCGGGATTGGCCATGATCTCGATGACCAGATCATCGCGCAGGGCGGCGGCCACGATGGGGCCAAACGCGGTGATGAGCATGCGCCGACGGCGCTGCGCGGACAGTGTGTCGGTCATGACGGCTGCTCCGTGTCGCCATCACGCCCGATTGACCGCTTGCCACCCGCAAGCTGCCGACCGACCTGGGCGACGAAGGCCTCAAAGCGCTCGCGCCCCACTGCGCGCGCCGCGCTGTCCGCCTCCGGCAGCGGGGCGGTGACGGTCAGCTGGTAGCGGACGAACAGGGACAGGCTCTCGAGGAGCACGTCGGTATCACGGGCAAGCCGGCCAATGTCGCGCGACATGCGGTCGAGCCGGGTCTTGAACAGGTCGTCCAGTTCCCTGCTGCCGCGCCGCGCGAGATAGGCGCGCAGGGCATCGTTGACGATCCCGCTTTTGGTCGCGCCGGGCCTAGCCGCAAGCCCGTCCAGCGCATCGCTGACCGCCTGGTCAATATAGAGGTTGTGCCGGACCTTCATGGCTCAGAACCCGGGCAGCAGGTCGCGCCCACTGCTCTCGTTGATGCCATAGCCACGGGCAACGGCAGTCAGGCCGCGTGCATGATCCATCGCCCGCTGGTCCGCGGCGATATCACCGTCCTCCTGCTCGACAACAACGCTATCCGGATCAACCTCCGTCGGCTGTGCGCCCTTGTCTTCGCCAAGGCCCGGGTGACGCTCCTGCTGGAGACCGCCATCCGTGCCCTCGGCCTCCGTTCCGTCATCGCGCGTATCGAGACGCGCGTCGGGCTTGCGGACGAAGCTTCCCCAGTCGTTGGAGCGCGGCGCGGGCCGATCGGCATAGGGGCCCTCGGCGAGCACTGGCGGCGCGACTACGCGGCCGCGGAAGTTGTGATCCTCATAATAGCGCAGCTTCTGCGCCTTGATGGGCGCCATGCCCGAGACGAGCACCAGTTCATCTGCCGGCGGCAACTGCATCACCTCGCCCGGGGTCAGCAGCGGGCGGGCGGTTTCCTGCCGGCTGACCATGACATGGGCGAGCCAGGGCGCTAGCCGATGGCCTGCATAGTTGCGCATCGAGCGCTGCTCGGTCGCGGTGCCCAGCGCATCGGAAATTCGTCGCGCGGTGCGTTCGTCATTGGTCGCAAAGGCAATGCGGACATGACAATTATCGAGGATCGCATTGTGCTCGCCATAGGCGCGATCGATCTGGTTGAGGCTCTGCGCGATCAGAAAGGCACGAATGCCGTAGCCGGCCATGAAGGCGAGCGCTGTCTCGAAAAAGTCGAGGCGCCCCAGCGCCGGGAACTCGTCGAGCATCATGAGGAGTTGATGCCTACGGCCCCTTCCCGCCTCGCCATCGAGCTTCTCGGTCAGCCGGCGGCCGATCTGGTTGAGCACCAGGCGCACCAGCGGCTTGGTCCGGCTGATGTCAGAGGGCGGAATGACGAGATAGAGCGAGACGGGTTGCTTGGCGTCGACCAGATCGGCAATACGCCAGTCGCAGCGCGATGTGACCTCGGCGACGGTGGGGTCGCGGTAGAGCCCCAGAAAGGACATGGCGGTCGAGAGCACGCCCGAGCGCTCATTCTCAGACTTGTTGAGCAGCTCGCGGGCGGCCGAGGCAACCACCGGATGCACCTGCGGCGCATCCTTCGTGCCGATATGATTGGTGGTCATCATCCGGCGCAGCGTGGCGGTGAAGGAGCGCTGCGGATCGGACAGGAAGGTCGCGACCCGCGCCAATGTCTTCTCCTCCTCGGCGTAGAGGACATGAAGGATCGCACCGACCAGCAGCGCGTGGCTGGTCTTCTCCCAATGGTTGCGCCGCTCGAGCGCGCCTTCAGGGTCGACCAGGATATCGGCAATGTTCTGAACGTCGCGGACCTCATCCTCACCGCGACGAACCTCCAGCAGCGGGTTGTAATGCGCCGAGCGGACATCGGTGGGATTGAACAACAGCGCGTTGCTGAAACGTGAGCGCCAACCGGCGGTCAGCTGCCAGTTCTCGCCCTTGATATCGTGGATGACGGCCGAGCCGGTCCAGCTGAGCAGAGTCGGGACGACGAGCCCCACCCCTTTGCCCGAACGGGTCGGCGCGAAGGCCATGACATGCTCGGGGCCATTGTGGCGCAGATAGCGCGCATGCTGCCGACCGAGGAAGACACCGGCATCCCCAAACAAGCCGGCACCGTCGATCTCGCGGGGATCGGCCCAGCGCGCCGACCCATAGGTCGTGACATGTCGCTGCTGACGCGCACGCCATAACGATCCGAAGATCGCGGCCGCACAGCCGAGGAAACCGCTTACACCTGCCAACATTCCGGCTTTGTCGAAGACCTGGGGTGCATAGGCATCATAATGATACCACCAGGCGAAGAGCTGCCATGGGCGGTAGACCGGCGCCTCAAACAGGAGAAACCAGGGCGCTCCCAATTGCGGCTGGTAGGCCAGCATCGCGGCCGCCCACTGGGTCGCGGCCCAGAGGCCTGCGATCATGATCGCGAAAACGATGATGATCTGACCGATAAGCAATTTGGTCGGGGTCATGACAGCGCTCCACCCAACGGACGACGCGGCCGTTCGGGTTCATGCCCGAATGAATGTGCTCAAAGGGATCTCTCGAAAATTGCGGTCTCGGCGCACCTCGACGCACGCAAGCGCGAGCCGCACAAACGCAACCTGTTGCCCACCATGAAACCGCACGTCTGGTATTGAGCCCATGGTGCCGGTCTGCTCTTCGGCGGAAAGGTTCGACGATCCGGAACGGCAGGTTAAGGGGAACCAATTGACCTAACCTGCCCTTCATTTCGTAAATCGGTTGTAACCGTGTCCTGAAGGCCGCCTTGCGGGGAGCTGCTGCGGGGTGCTGATAGCCGCTCTTTGTGAGGAGCGGTGATGAGCGAGGATATCGGAGCGGCGGGAGCGAGTGCTCTTGTGACCGGTCATATGAGTGATCGTATGAGCAGTCGGATCGCGGTCGTAGGCGGGCGTCGTCGCTGGTCGGTGGATCAGAAGCTGGCTATCCTGCGCGAAGCGTTCGGCCCCGATGGCTCGGTCTCGGCGACGTGCCAGCGGCACGCGGTCGGCAGCGGGATGCTCTATACGTGGCGCCGGCAGGCCCTGTCCGGCGATCTGACGGGAACGAAGCGGACGCCGGCACCATCGTTCGCTGAGGTCGAGGTGTCGGTGCCGGCTACGGCGCCGGCAGGCAGCGGCCAGATCGGGATCGAGCTGCCTTCGGGCGTGCGGATCACCGTCGACGCGGCGGTCGATGCCGACGCGCTGGCCCGGGTGATGTCCGTCCTTGCCCGATGATCCCGTTACCACCGACGACACGCATTTATCTGGCCTGCGGCGCCACCGACATGCGCAAGGGGTTCGATGGCCTCGCGGTGCTAGTGCAGCAGGTGCTGGAGAAGAGTCCGCACTCGGGCGCGCTGTTCGCGTTCCGCGGCAAGCGCGGCGATCTGGTCAAGCTGCTCTGGTATGATGGCCAGGGCCTGTGCCTCTTCTCGAAGCGCATGGACCGTGGCCGGTTCGTCTGGCCGATCACCAAGGCGGGCAAGGTCAGCCTCACCGCGGCGCAGCTTTCGATGCTGTTCGAAGGCATCGACTGGCGGCGTCCCGAACGCACTGCGGCACCCTTGCTCGCAGGGTAAAAAGTGACGGATTAGTGAGGGTTTTACTGGCATCGTGGAGCCCGTTTTGCTAGGTGCTCCGGGTGTCGGAACCAGCCTCTTCCAGCATCGACAAGGACGCCCGGATCGCCGAGCTCGAAGCCGCTCTCGCGGCCCGCGATACGCTGATCGACACCCTCCGCCACCAGCTCGCCCAGCTCCGCCGCATGACCTTCGGCCAGTCCTCGGAGAAGCTCGCGCTCCAGATCGAGCAGCTCGAGCTGGCCCTCGAAGAACTCGAAGGCGAGGCTGAGGTCGCCGACAGCCGAACGAGTGAGCGGGCACCCGCCGAACGGGTATCGCCGGTGCGCGCATTGCCCGATCATCTGCCGCGCGCCGAACGGCGGATCGAGCCCGACGCCGGCAGCTGCACCTGTCCCGATTGCGGCGGCGCGCTGCGCCCGCTGGGCGACGACAGCGACGAGCAGCTCGACATTGCCCCGGTCCAGTGGCGCGTCATCCGCACCGTGCGGCCCAAGTATAGCTGTCGCGCCTGCGACAGGATCGTCCAGGCCCCGGCGCCGGTGAAGGCGATAGCACGCGGCAAGGCGAGCTTTGCGACACTCGCCCATGTCGTCGTGAACAAGTTCGATCACCATCTCCCGCTTTATCGCCAGGCAGAGATGATGGCGGCGCAGGGCATCGACATCGATCGCTCGACCCTTGCCGGATGGGCGGGCCAGGCCGCGCATCTGCTCGATCCCATCGTCAGCCGCATCCGCGAAGAAGGGCTGAAGGCCAGCAAGCTCCACACGGACGACACGCCGGTGCCGATGCTCGTGCCCGGCAAGGGCCGGGCCGCGCAGGCACGGCTCTGGGCCTATGTCGTCGATGATCGCGCGTCGGGCGCCGCAACCCCGGCGCTCGCCTGGTATCGGTTCACTCCCGATCGCAGCGGCATCCATCCGCAGAGCGAGCTCAGGTCGTTCACCGGCCTTCTCCAGGCTGATGGCTATGCCGGATATGAGAAGCTCTACGAGGGCAGCCAGATCCAGGAGGTCGCCTGCTGGGCGCACTTCCGCCGCAAGATCTTCGAGTGCCACCAGACGAGCCCGACGCCGCTCACCGCCGATCTGCTCGACCGTATCGCCGGGCTTTACCGGATCGAAGAGGACGTCCGCGGTCAGCCGCCCGATATCCGGCGCCGACACCGACAGGAGCAAGCCATTCCGCAGATCGTCGCGCTTCGCGGCGCGATCGACGATGCCCTGCGCCGCCTGTCGCCCAAGTCGGCGATGGCGAAGGCGCTCGCCTATGGCCGCAAGCGCTGGGACGCGCTCACCCGTTACGTCGATGAGGGTATGGCGGAGATCGACAACAATATCGCCGAGCGCGCGATCCGGTCCATCGCCATCGGCCGCAAGAACTGGCTGTTCGCCGGATCGAAGGCCGGCGGCGAACGCGCCGCCGCCATCTACTCGGTCATCGAGACCGCCAAGCTCAATGGGGTTGAGCCCCAAGCCTATATTGCCGACGTCATCGAGAAGATCGCTTCCGGCTGGCCCGCGTCCCGCTGGGATGAACTCATGCCCTGGAACTGGCAGCCCCATCAGCAGCAGATCGCACAGGCCGCGTAGCTGCGGCCTTCAGGCCACGCTTACAATCGGTTCACGAATGTCTGCGATTGGGGAGGAAGGGGGGTCCTTTCCAGAATCGTCTGCGAATTAGCTAAAACCCTAACCTGCGGGTCGGTTGGGATCGCGCGGCTTGGGCTTGACGCGGTCCAACTCAGCTTTCAGGTCCGAAACCTGTTTGGAAAGAGCGTCGATTTCAGCCCGCTGTCGCTCCACATCCCCCCTCAAAGCCGGGACTGAAGCTCGCGCGTCATCTGAGGTTGAGCCGTAACGGTCGACATCACTAACGTGGCGGTCAAGCGCGGTACGCATGGCCTCTGTTTCTGACTTCAGCGCTCCGGCTATTTCTTCATTTCTAGACGACAATCCGCTGTTAAAACTCAAAAATGCCATTGTAAGCCCAGCCAAAGCTATGGCTGCCGCGACCATTGCATAAAGGTTGAGGGTGCGAAGAGACTTAGCTTCCCCTGCTGCCGTTTCGGCGTCTTCTGCGGATTTTTTTACGGAAACGTTTGCTGCCTCGAACATGGTTGGCAATGAGCTTTTGATAGGGACCTTATGCCCTCTGTACTGGTCAGCAGCCTTGTGCAGAAACTTCTCAATATCCCAGTGCTCTTTCCTCGGCTCCGTAGCACCTCCTTGCGGCGGGCGTGCCTTGTCGGTCTTATCGGAGGACAGGGTCGTCTTGGTAAACTCGATCCAAATTAGTCCCTCGTCGCGTGGGATCTCGTAATCTTCATCGGTGAGGTTGTGCAACGGGATGCACAACTTGCCCCAGAAGCCGGGGTCGATCAGCGGGCCTGTGCCGAGTAGCAGCCCACGATGCACGTGCTGAATCTGCAGGTTGAAGCGCAGCGCGATGAAATCCGGAATTCGGAAATCCAGATCGCTTTCAACAAAAACAATACTGTTGCGTGGGACTTTAAGAAATTCATCAGTCGATGAATCAAATATCTTCTCTGGGCAGTTCTTGTCTCTGAATATGTAGGCTTTTGATCCAATCCGGCCTTCATACGCCGCTTTTTTTAAGCGGTCCTTCCGAAGTCCTTCCGAGAAAAAGAAAGGAGAAATAACTCCTGTTTTATTTACCACGTCAATAATATGTTGAGAGGTGAGGAGTGTGTCGGGGATGTTCAACTTGCTTGGCTTTTTGCTCCAGGTTTCGGCAAGCACTTTGCCTTGATCGCGCGAGACGAGCAACTCCTCCCCTGGCGCCGCCTCGTCAGCCAACAAGCGCACTTCTGAACTCCATCGACATGGGGGAGAATCCGAGATGATCGATGCGTCGTCCGATTGTATGTTCAACTTCGGCCACAAAATCCGCTACCTTGGCACATTCTTCACTGCCAATGCGTCGCGAACCAACATAATCCAGATGATTCAGCACAATCATTGTAGGATTGTTGCAAGCAATTGCAGCTTGCACCACAGAAGCATCGAAACGACCCACGCGCCGCAGCTTCTTGGTAACAGTCGTGAATTCGCGCAGGTCGGTTTGCGCGTTGATAGATTCAGATATTGCTTCCCAGCTCGTCTCGCCCGGCAGCGGCCCGGAATCGCCGGCAACCCGGATCGGATAGGACCGGATGACGAGCGTGACGTTGTCCACGTCGACCGGGCTCAGCCCGGTCTCGGCCAATGCCGCCGCCGCAGTTGTCGCACGCGAGGTGGCTTTTGGCCAATGGCCACCATCGTAAAGTGACAGGCCAAACCCTTGTGTTCCTTCAACGATGATCCGCGCGCCAGCGTCCAACCAGTCCCGCATCAAGGCAGTCGTGTTGTGCAAGAAAGGTTCCAATGGTGCACAATGCGCGGCATCGTGTCGGTGAAGCGGGAAGTTGGACGCCTCGCGGGCGACCTGCGCCATGATTGCGGCACCGACGCCGCTACCAGTTGATCCGATACCGGAAACCAGCCCGGCCTCGACCTCCCAGGCCTTTTGTTCTGGTGTTATGATGTTCGCGTAGGAGCTGATAAAGATGCGATCGCGCGGATAATCGAGTTCTTCGATCTCGCGCAGCAAGACATCGACATCGATGTAGGAACCAGCGGGGAAGACGATATCGACATTCCGATCGACCGCCCCAGCAGGGAGCTGTCGCAAGGCAAACTTCCGCCCCGAACGATCATAGGCGGTATGACCTGAATTGGGGCCGCCAACTCGTACCACCGCAATCCGCGGTTCGGTCGCCATTCTGACAAACTCAAGGGATACCTTGCCCTTGCCTTCAGAACCGAATTGACCACCGACGACGACTGATACCGGCATTAGTTCCCCTCTTCCCACTGAGCCAACAGTCTCAAGAGTAGGGTAGCCATATCGTCCTTTGTTCCGACATTGAAGACCGTTTGATCGGCGAGGCGTCCAAGCGCTGGCACCATGCGCTCGACTTCCGATGCGTTGGCTTCGTCAAATGCCTTACCCGCCTCGAAAGGCGGTAATTCTAGCCTTTCGGCATACCTCTCCCTGCGCATCTCATCAGGCGCGGACACATGAATGTGGTGAAATCGGAATCCAAACTTTTCCTTCAGAAAGGCATGATCGTCGGGAAAGCGAAGGCCGTCCACCACGATGGTGGCCGCCCCTGCGACTCTGGACATGGTCCGCTCCGCGAGTTCTCTCTGACGCCCATCCCGATTTATCTCGGCACCAACCAATTGGCGATGATGCCGATCAAGCGGCAGGTTTCGTTCCTTGAGCAAGTCATCAATGACCAGGCTGAAGCGAGTGTAGGCATAGCCTTGGAGCTGGAGGATTTCCGCGAGTGTGGTCTTTCCGGCAGCGATGGGCCCGCTGACCCCAATAACGAAGGGCGTTCGGCTCACTTGGAGGCGCGGAATGATCAGCGGCGGCTCGTTGGCAGTCCCCAATTCCTCCGAAAGCTCGGCAAGATGGAACGTGCCGACGAGCGCTGATGTGATTGCATCAAGCTCATCATGAGTGACCTTAGACGTTGTGTACTTTCCCCGGATGCCGAAGTTTTTGAGCCCTAGCTTGAGCCACTCCTCCCCAGCGCCCTTTCGCGGGATGCGCATCACATCTTGGGCCGCTCCAGGGTAACTCTCGATGACCGGCAAACCGTGCGACCTGAAGATTCCAGCCAACTTGATACCTCGGGCTGTCAGCTTTTGCATGCTTGGAAGCAGGCTGGGGTATACGTTCACCCCACGCCTTTTCAGCTCACGCTCGCAAAACCGCATGATACCGAATTTGTCTCGTGTCGGATCATCATCAAAAACGGTTTGTCGACCGAATGGCAGGCAGAGCGGAGAGTCGATCGAGACGAGGTCTGGCGAAGCCGCCATTGTCCGCTCTACGAGATCGTCATCCCTCGATATTGTCTCCGTTTTTGCCCTGAACCCCTCAAGCAAACACCAACCAGTGGGCCTCGCCTCAGATCCGGTAAGGTCTATACCGACAATTCTGGCGGTTTCTGCGCGGTGACCATCGAACAATTCACGAAAGGTGGGCGCTCTTGCAAGTTCGGGGGCAGCCTTCTTTAGGCCGGCCGGCAGCCTGTGGCGATCTTTGGGATTGGACCAATCGACAAATCTCACCGCCTGGCCGATTAGATCAGGCTCATAACCAAGCGAACTCAGAGCGTCGTCCATCAAACCGCCCATCGCAGCGATATCAGCGCGATTGTAAGCGATCAGGCGCTTGAGCGCTTTTAGGTTACCTCGCAGGTACTCGTGCCATAATAGGACTGCCGCAAAGCCATCGACCCCCTCCAGGTCCTCACGAAAGTTCAAACCTAAGATGGTTTCAATCGCTTTTTGCCCACCGGTCAAACCCACCCGCCGACAAAGGTACATTAGATCGATATGCGTTTCAGGTAGGCTGATATGCGGAAATTCTTGCTTCAGAAACCGCTGGTCGAAGCGAATGCCATTGAAGGTGACCACCGCGATGGCGTTCTGAACCACTTGAAATAGTTCAGATGGATCTTGGCCCTTGATGAAAGTGCCAGACCTGCCGCCGAAGGACCAACCGACGATCGTGATTTCGTCATAGAAATGACTTAACCCAGTCGTCTCGATATCCAAGAAAAGTAGGCGTTCGGGGTGTTCGTGACAGATGGCTAGCTTGTCACGAAGCCCCTTCGGGATTGGTTTAGCATTCTGGATTCGGGGCACTCGAGGCATGCCCACCTTTCACCATAGATGCCCTGTAGTGTATAGCCGCCGTTCAAGGCCCAAGCTGAGGCCTTCAAAATTTGTCTTACGTCCATCGATCAATGGGCGACGTGTGCGATTTTGTGGGATCTCGCCAACCGGCTGCTTCCCGCCTCGAATAGAAGGAACGGACATTCGAGCGTTAGGCCGCTCTGCCGCCTTTGCGCCCCAACTTCAGCTATTTGAGCCTATCGCTAATTTGCTGAATGGAGACAGCTGTCAGGGGGCTAGCGAAAGCACGACGCGGTCCCTGTCAGTTGCGGCATCTAAGCGGTCGATGCAGGTGGCGCATCCGCGCGGCCATCAGGCGACACGTGCGTTGGGTGCAAACGTAGATGCGGGCCAAGTTAGCAGCTGATCGCAATCGGCGAGTTCAGCGCGGAGCATCTTTCATAGACTTCGGAAACAGCCAGGCGACGCGCCCTAAATTAGGCGATCGCGCGAACTTACCCCTTAGCACGCGCCCCCTCAACAGCCAAATATAAATTGAAGTTAGAGCAAATTTCAATTTATAAGAGCGAATGCCGCTTGCTCGAAAAGTTCTGAATGGATTTACCGCTGCCGAGGTGCATGCCGTAAGTGGGCTTTCCCGCCCGATGATCGAATATCTCAACCGGCACGGGTTTCTGCGTCCGGCCTATGCCCAAGCCAACAACCCGCGCGGTCGTGTGCGTTTCTATTCCTATCGCGACTTGGTGGTCGCCCGGCTCATTCAACGACTGCGCGAAACCGGCATTCAGCTTGGTCGGCTAAAGGCGGCGGTCGAACGTATCGCGCAGGACAGCTTCTGGTCGGATGAGCTAACGCCCGCAGATGGCTTGAACTGGCTGGTCAGCGATGGTCGTACCTGCCTGCTCCGCAACCGAGATGGCTTTCTCGATGACTTCCTAGGTGGCGGCCAACGCGCTTTTGCATTCGTCGTCAATATGGGCGAGCTGCTCCTGGAGGTGCGCGCGCGCGTTCCGGAAGACAAGCGCGAACATTTCACCATGGAAACGGCGCAGTTGCAGTTCGTACCGCGCCCCTTGCCCCGGCGGCCTGCTAGGGTTGCCCATGTTTAGTAAGGCACGCCGTTTGCGCAGAACGTCACTGCTTTGATTTGGAAGGAATGCTGCATGAACGTCATGACCCATCGTCTGGTCGCGGAGCGGGACATCTCCGAGCGCAGCGCGGACGACATGGCGAGCGCTCATCATTATGTCTGCTGGTCGCGCATGCAGGCCGAAGCAGGCCAGCCGCTCGAGACGATCATCCAACGCAAGGAGCTGGAACGCCGCAGCAACGGCGGCATTTTCGTCTGGGGCGTGGGAAACGCTCCTGCGCGCCTGACCCGGGCGCTTGCGCGAACGGGCCAGCCCGTGCGCGCGATCTTCTCAATCATGAAGTCGAAGCCGCGGCCAAGCGATGCGAACGCCGAGGATCTGCTCATGTGGCGGGCCTATCTCGACGCGGACGGCGTTGAGCGGTCGCTGCCCGCCGGGTCGATCGTGACCAGTCGCGCTGGTACGGCCAGCAACCGTAAACGCGCACACTATGCGTTGATCTGCCGCTCGGACCGCGTTCTAGACCTCGATCATAGCGGCGCCCGGTTCGATCCGGATGCCTTTCGCAACGCCGGTGAGCAGGGTCGACCGGTCGGCGCATCACAGGTGACCGCTCTGTTGCGACAAGTGGCCGGCCAGCGCGCCAACGGACCCTATGCCGTCAACATGGAAGCAGACCTGGTAGGTGCCTATTGGGTACGCCTGACCTCGCCGGTGCCGCTGGCGTGCGGTGCAAAGGCGATGCTCGATCGCGCTGAGGCGATGAGCGTCGCTGCCTGGCTGGATTGCGCCCAGCAGCTTCGCGGGCGACGGGTTGCCGACGCTGTCTCGCACGATTGCCTGCTCTGACGGTGCTTCGGCGGGATTCCCAGCGCGACCCAGATTTGCTAGAGCAAGGATGGCGCACATCGACGGGGACCTTTGGACGCGGAACGTAATCGACTTATCGAAGAGTTGCGGCAGGCAGGGTTCAGCCGCACCGCGATCGATGCGGCATGGCCGAGCTGGTGGGATGAGAGCCTCGGCCAATCTCCCTCCGGGCGCGCGGAACTGCGCTTCGCCATCGCCCGGCGCCTTGGTCTGCGACCTCAACCTCTTCTCGGCGAACGCGTCGAATTCATCTGGAATGACGAGGCGCGATTCAAGCATCTGACGACAGCGGATGCGGGCGACAAGGCAGCGATTACATCCTTCGGTATGGCGGTCGGGCGTGTACTCCTCCAGGCCTCGCCCACTGGCCCCGACATCACGGTGATCGAACCGGAGCAACTAAGGGCAGCCTTGCTGGCGAGCTGGCCCTATGCCGATCTGGGTGGGCTCATTTCAACATGCTGGGCGCTCGGGATTCCGGTGGTCCACCTTCGGATATTTCCGCTTGAGGCAAAGCGCATGCATGCCATGGTCGTGCGCGCCAAAGGCCGTTTCGCCATATTGTTGGGGCACAGCGCGCGCTTTCATGCGCAGCTGGCGTTCACCCTGGCCCACGAGCTGGCGCATGTGATGCTCGGTCATCTCGGCGATGCCCCGGCACTCGTCGATGTCGAAGATCCGGCGACCGCCACAGACCGGGATGAACAGGAGCGCGACGCGGACGCCTACGCGCTGACCGTCCTGACGGGCAGCCCCAATCCGGACATTCAGACCGACCTCGACAGCTTCAACGCGCCGACGCTCGCAAATGCCGTCCGCAACGCGGGTCCGCTCTATCGTGTCGATCCCGGGACGCTCGCCTTGTGTCTCGCCCATCGGCGGCGCATCTGGCCTATCGCGATTTCCGCTCTCGGCATGCTGTACCCGAACCCCGAACCAGTCTGGCGAGACGTAAACGAGATCGCGCGGTTTCAGCTTGACTGGTCCTCCCTGCACGAGGACGCGGCCGATTATCTCCAAGGGATTATGGGGCTGGTCGATGCGTGAGCGTGTGCTCATCGACAATGACGTTCTCCTCAAAATCGCTGCTTGGCGGCTAGAAGACGCCCTGCTGGCGGCGATGACCACCCCTGCCGGTACACCGGCAATGCTGAGCGTCGCACGCCATGTGGTGGGCCGCAGGCTCGCCCGTCGCGGCCTTGCCGACGCGCCTTCCGCCATTGCGGCGTTCAGCCGGCTGTGCGCTGCGATGGCGATGCTCGAACCCGAACCCGACGAGATCGTCATGGCCGCCGGCTTCGAGGAAGCGGCAACACGCGCCGGTCTTGAACTGGACGCCGGCGAGAGTCAGCTCCTGGCCATGCTGATTGCGCGCGAGGCACGTCTTCTACTGACGGGCGACAAACGCGCGATCGTCGCGATCGCTGGCCTAGGCGTTGTCACCGCGCAGGCGCGCGTGGGCGCTCTCGATCACCTCGCGAAGATATTGGTGGAGCGGATCGGAGTGGACGCGCTGCGCAGCGCAATCTGCGCCGAACGGGTTGCGGACACGGCGCTGGCGATCTGCTTCGCCTGCCACCGCGAGGAATGCCCTGCAGCCGAGATCACGGCCGGCCTGGATAGCTATTGTGGCGATATCGAACGTGCTGCAGGGGCGATCCTGATTGGAACGGAAGAGCTACGGGCGCTGGCCACGTAGAAAGACGGCATAGGGCTTGCGCAGGTCGGCGACGAGGCTAATGGCTTTGTCGCATTGCGGCACGTCGTTGGCGAGAAGAGGCTGTTCGACCATTTCGAGGCAGGCCTTGTCGACCCGGCCGCTGATGTAGCGGCTGCCATATTTGCCGGTGCTTTTGCCGACCGGAACCTGTGTGCGGTTGAGCGGTAGCGTCAGCTCGGTCCGATGCAGATTGTCGATCACCAGGGCATAGCGTGATCCCTTGACCTTGATCTCTTCGGGAATGGTCTCCCATTTGAAGCCATCGATCGAATATTCGGCGGCGCACAGCGGCTCGGCGAAATGATTGGATTCTATCTCTTCCATGCAAAGCTGGATCGTCTGACCGCGCGCCGCCATGGTCTCAGCAAACGGCTGGACCATCGATGCGGGATGGCAGGTGTTGCCGCCATAACCCCACATCGCATAGCCCGCCTCGCGGATCTCCGCATCCTTGCGCGCGATGATGTCCTCCAGGCTTTCACAAGCATGGACGCCCACTTTCATGAACAACAGGCCCGTGCCTGGCTGGAAGGGTGCATTCATTGATCGCCTCCTAGCGGTTTGAGTTCATATTCGTCGTCATGGGCCTTGCCGTAGTTGAGGCGCTTGCGCTCCAGCACATAGTGGACCCGCGGCTCCTTGGACCGACCGTAGAAATTCTCGAGCCGCTCGGTCCCCAACAGGGAACGGCTGGGTTGTGCCTGCGCAGTGTTTCCGGGAAGAGCTGAAACGTAGAGATTGCACGACCGTAGGTCAGGGGCGTCGTCGAGATGATATTCGTGCAGTTTGCGCTGCATCTTGGAGACATAATAGCCCTTGTCTGCTGCGAAGCGCTGAACATAGGCGAGGACCTGCTTGGGCCAGTCGATCGCGTCGTCGTCCGCAATGACGATCATGCCGTCGCCGCCATATCCGCAGGCCTCGATCCCGCGCTCGACAAACGCATTAACGCTTTCGCCCTTGTTCGAAGCGCCCCATGGGGGATTGGTGTAAAAGCAGTCGAACTCGCCCTCGGCGAGAAAAGCGTCCAAGACATTATACAGCCGGGCATCCAGGTTTTCGATGCGTTCGGCGTCAGCGAAACGCTTGACGGCATTGACGGTGCGTTCGTCGAAATCGAAGACCGTGATCTGCGAGGGACCGAAGGGCAGGACGCCGCGCTTGCAAAGGTAAGCAACGCTGACGCTAATGGCGTCGCCATCACCGATGAAGGCCAGGCGCCGGCCATCGGCCCAGTCGGCGACAATCTCGCTTTGAAGTACCATGTCGCCGGACTTCATATGAATTTGATCGAACTCGCGAAGCGGCCTCGGTCGGTTCTGGACGACATCCGATATCGCGTTCACGGCCTGGCGCAGGTCAACCTGGCGTGGGCCGGCATTCGGGCGAGGGTACGGGGGTGGCGCGGGCAACGCGATCGGCTCTGTCTTGGAACGACGAAGCCACCCGGGAAGCGAGATCATGGGGCCGCTCTTTCGATGCGTGTCGCGCTTGGATTCCGGGCGCGATTTGATGTCCGGTGTAATAGTGGTGCCGATTGCCTCCTATGAATGTCACTCATCATAAATCGTCGCGAGCCACGTCGCAACTATAGTGCGAAAACCTCCTCTGCCACTTAGAGTGTTTCCTTACGGTAGCGTTCGAGCCCCGTTTCGTAGGCCTGCGCGCAAATCGCTCCGTATAGAGATCAAAAGGTAATTGAGCGCCACTGAACGATAAGTTGGTCGCCGAGCGCCGGTCTCGATCTGATCCTTAGCGGCAGCATTGTCGGCCAACGATTCTCAACGATGACGATCATGCCTCCGCCCTCCCAATAGCTGAACGGACGACAGGTTCCGTCATCAACCCTGGAACCGCTGAACGGCAGCTATGTCGGCGCCTCCGGCCGCAGTGCCCGCCTCCCGAGTTACGGCTGTTCCCGACCAGTATGCGCCGTTCCAAAGCGGGGCTGGAAATGTCAGCTCAAGCCGACACCGGCCATTCGCAGAGCTGACAGCTGCCAGGCAGCAAGGCGTCCCAATTCAGGTCGTTCGTTCTTTCGCACGCCGTGCCCAGCAGCTGCCGTTCCGAAGGGCTATGTGTTTCCGGCGGCAGCGTGCAGCTCAGCACGCCTTCCACATAGTAAGGATCATGGATAGCGTCGAGCCATGCCCGCGGCATGAGCACCGGCATATAAACAGTCATCTCGACGCCAGACTGGCCAAACGCATCCATCACAAGTCCGTATTTATCATGCGGGAAGCTGCTGCCCTGAGAAGGAGGCGCGACATAGTCTGGATGGTGGACGACGTGCAGCGCACCCGGATGATAGGCGCAGGGCGTGCCGTCTCCCACTGCGAGCGAGAGAGGTTCACCGAAGAAGTTATTGCATGTCGGAGGCTACGTGGCACATCCGGAAGGTAATTAATGATCATGGTGGGTTTGCCTCATCGGCGTGGCAGGCCATATTCATTAGAGATCGGTAAACTCGATGGATTTTGGGCGGATTCGGGCAAGCCGCAACGTGGGGAGATGTTTTGGGCTCTATATCTGCGCAGGTCACTCTTCGACCGCTCCGCACCGGCTTCCTCGTCGATCCGGCTGACCGCAAAGCGATAAGCCGGATAGTCCGCATGGCGACTTGCATGTGGGGCGGAATGATGTGCCCGTTGATCCCGTTGATGAAGCGCTTGCCTCGTGCATGGCGGAGCGAGTTTGCGACCAAACCCACAACGGCACAGATCACAGAGGGCTATCTTCATTTCTTCGAGCCCGACGCATTCGTTGAAACAAGCGACGGCCAAATCGACAGCTGCGACCTCTCTCCGACACGCCCTTGGCGCGACCGTTCGAGGTTTCAAAATTTCGAGAAGCTGATCTCAACAGAGCCGGGGCGCGAACCTAGTCTCGGGCTCGGCGTCAGCATGCATCACGCATACAACCATCTCTACCACACCGAATTCCAGTTCCAGCGCCGCGGGCTCTCACGCAGCTTCGTGTTCGATGGTGGTGACCGGATCGCACGGGCGTTCTTCGAGGTCTGCTATGGCCTGTTCCCGGAAGACATGCGCATCGACTACATCGAGCGGACATATCGGGGCGCCATTGAGCCAGAGATATTGACACCATCCGCTCAGGCCTGGCTTGAGATTGAAGATGCACGGCACGCAGAATGCCCTCTCGACTTCACCATACGAAGGATCGACCAGCGGTTCAGTGGCGGCTGGAATGCCAACGTCTTCATTTTCGATCCAATGAGCGGTCCGGATGTCGTGGACTTCTGGAATGCCCGCCTGTTCAAGCGCGACATCCTGCCAGTGAACGTCCACTGGCTAGAGGAATCGCGGGAAGTTATCGCCAAGGCAATCAGGCGTAACTTTCGTCCTCTGCCCTCGAATCCTTACGATGTGATGATCCGCACCACCATAAATTGTGGCCGCTCGCTCGATCTGGAGTTGATCCGAGACCGACTTGACCTGAAGTCACTGGATCTTCCCGATCACAGCTATGGACTGAGTGCCGGGTATCCTGAGATCTGGATGCCGAGAGATCCCTATGATGAGACGATTAGGGTCGGTCCCGCCTCGTTGATCGCGAAGAGTGTCGAGGTTCAGGATTTGCCATCTGACGGCGAAAATCCATCGATCCAAATTCCGCTACTTTCACCGGATTTCGTCGAATTCACGCGAGGGGCCGGTGCAGGCTGGGTCAACGTCATTGAGCCGCATATCTACAGCGATCATGCATCCTATGCGCAGGCCATGCCTTCGGCCGCGCTCGCCCGAAGCGACGACTATCCATTGAAATTGGGAAGCTCGCACTGGCCAACCCGTGAAGGGCATATCTCCGTCCACCAGTTTTCCCACGGTAGCCAGTTCTTCACTCTCCAGTCTCACCGCACTGTCATCACTGCCTGGCTAAAATCGCAAGGCATCGAGGCCACCCCATCGGATGCTGGTCGGGTCGCTGACCAGCTGATCCAGTCTGCCCGCGGGCTTCACCGGACAGTCCTTCTTGCGCATCCGGAGGCAGTCCGCAGGTTCGATGACATGGCGCGCAGCCGGACGGTTCGCACGGACGGGAATAGCGAGGAGTATCCTGAGCGAACCGCGACCGTCGCGCAGCTTGAGACGATGGTGCGGCAGATCAAACGGAAGCTCTGGGGATCACACGTCACACTGGATTCATACGTCAAAGCTGGCGTGCTGCGCTTGGGGATATCGGTCTCCTGCCAGCACTGCACAAAGGAGAACTGGTATAGCCTGGACGACATTGCAGAAGCGGGTCAACTACGCTTACGAGGCAGAGGTGCGATTGGTGCATTGGCGCACCGGCGAGTTTCATGATGCACTCGAGAAATTCGCTTGGAACGAAGAAACGATGCGATTTGATGACCTGATCGAGGACATGCGGCCGATCCGGCCGGGATGTTCGTTCGCGTGCGACCTCAACGTCCTGATCGAGAAGGTGGTAGTATCGCCTTACGCTCCACCCTGGTATGCGCTGATGATTGATCGGCTGCGGGAGCGGTTCGGCTTCCGCTTTCCGATCGACCAATCCAAGCTGCTCGGAACGCCCGCCGTCATCCCGTGACGGCGAGCTGACTAACAGCGCGCGCGAGGGCACTACTGCTGGCCGAAATCCACCAGTCTCCCCAAATGGTAAATTCCTCATTCAAAAAGGAGAAAGGTGCCGCTCTCGAACGTCTGCTTCTGGCAACGGCAGACGTTTGAGGTTCCGCGCTTGACTGTCGGGAATGTCCCAGAGGCTGTGTAAAAACACAGATGGGCGAGTCGGCCGCGCAAGATTGGTTCACGCGGGATCGCTCGCGGATTTTTTCTATGCGCGTTAAGTTTCGCGTCGATTCCGAAGTTGTTCATTTCGAATGCGACGAGACGTTTTTACACAGCCTCTCCCAACATTGGTCGTAGGGAATGCCGGAGCCAGATATGAACCTATGGTAGCTTCCGGGAACCTGGACGCGCCCTTGGAGATGGCAAGAATGTGTTGGCGAGAGCGCTCCAGTGGCCCTGCGCCCGACGCCAGGTCCTCTGCTTGATGAATGCAATGCCGACACAACCACTGTTAATCGACTGCTGCCTTGTCTTCCGCCTGCGTGATCAACCGAGCGCTGCGCTGGTTGCGCGTGTAGATCCACAACCAGGTAAGCGCGACACTCAATCGGGACCGGACGCCGACCAGGAAATAGATATGAGCGATGCCCCACAGCCACCAGGCAGCCGCGCCGCGCAACTTCAGCCAGCCGAAATCGGCCACCGCCTTGCGCTTGCCGATCTGCGCCAGGCTGCCCTGATGGTGATACCGGAACGCGTGTGGCCCGGACGCGCCCGAAAGTCTCCTGTGGATCGTCTCGGCGACGAAGCGTCCCTCTTGCTTTGCCGCTGGGGCGATGCCCGGCACCGGCGGGCCGTCCGGCATCTGGACGGCGATCGTGTCGCCCACCGCAAAGATCTCGGGATGACCGGGAATGCTGAGATCGGGCTCGACGATGATCCGTCCATTCCGATCCGCCGGCACGCCCAGCCATTCCGCGGCCGGAGATGCACGGACGCCCGCTGCCCAGATAACCGTCTGCGCCGCGACCCGCTGGCCGCCGACGGTCACCGCCCCGTGCTCTATCTGCGTCACAGGCGCGTCCAGCCTCACCTCGACACCGAGCTTTTCCAGTGCGCGCTTCGCATAGTCTGAAAGACTGTCTGCATAGCCGTTCAACACCCTCGGCCCCGCTTCAAGAAGCAGCACCCTGGTCTCGTGCGTATCGATCGTCCGGAAGTCCCGGGGGAGCGTATCGTGCGCCAGGTCTGCGATCGTGCCGGCCAGTTCCACGCCCGTCGGGCCAGCGCCAACGATCACGAAGGTGAGCAATGCCTGTTGCCGCACCGGATCGGTTTCGCGCTCGGCTTCCTCGAACGCCAGCAGGATGTGGCTGCGAAGGGCGGTGGCATCCTCAACCGTCTTCAGGCCCGGAGCGACGGCCTCCCATTCGTCATGGCCGAAATAGCTGTGGCGCGCGCCCGTGGCGAGGATCAGCGTATCATAGGAAACAGCGCTTCCATCAGCGAGACGCACAGTGCGGCCGGCCGGATCGACACCAACCACCGTTCCCAGCATGGTGGTGATATCCTTGCGGTCGTGGAGCATCGACCGGATCGGCCACGCGACCTCCGAGGGCGCAAGGGACGCAGTGGCGACCTGATACAGCAGCGGCTGGAAGAGGTGATGATTGCGCTGGTCGATCAGGATGATGTCGACAGGCGCGCCTTTCAGATGCCTGGCCGCCCACAAGCCGCCGAAGCCCGCGCCGACGATGATCACGCGATGGCGCTTGGCAATATCTCTCTTTGCTGCCATCGCTTCCACTCTCTGGAGCCCTGTGATGGTCTATCCGATTTCGCCGTTCTGACAAAACGGTCAGGCTATGCCTTTGTTCTCATCAATTGGCGGACACGATGGGATGGCCCATCCGCAGATCATCAACCAGTTGCTCGATCGCTTCTATTTCCGAGCAGGAGCCGGTCGGATTGATCGCCCAGTTACAATGCGGATGGGTGTCGAGACTATATGTCCGAACGGGACCGACCAACCGTCGCCAGCGATGCCTGGTTCCACCATGAGTCTGAAGCAGCCTTGCAAGGAGGAGCTCGATCAGCTGCCCTTGCGTCATGTCTCGCTCTCCGCCGTCCAGCAGCCCGGCACGTCCAGATAGGCCTCAAGCTCCCGCCAATGACGATCCCAACCCGGGCCACGTCTGGCGAGCGGCACTTGCAGCTCGACCATTTTTCGAGCGCGGCTCACCGGATTCTCGGGAACCGTCTGCAAGCTTTCAAGAATTGTCCGCAGGCTCTGATCATTTCTGTCATCCACGAGATCACGCGACGGCTATATAATCGCCGTTATTTCCGTGCCCTCTTCCCGGGCTTGCGCCCAAGACCGATCGTTTTAGCCAGGGCCCGCCGCTGCTCGGAATAATTGGGCGAAACCATCGGATAGTCGGCCGGCAGGCCCCATTTGGCGCGATAGTCATCCGGCGTCATCTGATAATGGGTCATCAGATGGCGCTTGAGCATCTTGAGCTTCTTGCCGTCTTCCAGACAGACGATGTAATCCGGCTTGATCGACGCACGGATCGACACCGCCGGCACCTGCTTCTCGATGGGTTCCGCGACGGGCTCGGAAAGGCCGGCAAGCGCCGCGTGAACATTCTGGATCAATTGCGGAAGATCCGAAATCGCTACACTGTTATTGCTGACGTGCGCGCATACAATGTCTGCGGCCAAGGTCACAAGGCTGTCGTCGTCGGTCATATTGATCTCCAGTCTGGCCACTCAGTGACGCCTAAATGGCAAAAGCGCAATCCGACTGTAATTGCCGCTCAATGCACTGAAGCTCCTGCCCTCCCCGGCATATGACGAGTTCCCTTCATCACCATGGCCTGGCTCAGGAAATTGACGGTCCCTCGCGCCATCGTCCAAAGCTCCAGCTGATTTGGCCATCGCGCATCAAGCCCGAGACTGCCTTGCCGCTCTGTCGCTCGAGCACGGAGCGCCACGGCACCAGCGTGAAATCACGGGCCCGTTCGATCACCGCGAACCGCCCGCTCACCAGATCCACATGGCGGCGAAAGACGCCCTCAATCCGCTCGACTTCCCCCGCCTCGCGATAGGGCAGCGCCAGCTCATCGGACAGCTGCCCTGCCATCAGCCGCAATTCACGCTGCTGAAGCGCGGCAATCATGCCGCTCTGGAAGCGGACGCCCCCATCCCTCTCCTGCGCCAGCCCCTGCGTCACCAGCCACTGCCGGCGCTGGGCCTGCGCTGCGCGCACCTCCCGCCCGAACCCTGCGTCGCGCAGCGGCATCGGATCAGCCGCGATCAATTCGCGGTCCAGCCAGGTCGCGGCCTCCGCGCCGACGAGCTTTTCCAAAGGTTGCAATGACAGGGCCAGGACCGTGACCGGGCGATCCTTCGCCCGCGTCGCTTCATAGGCGGCCGCGCGATCAAGATGATCGGGCGCAATCGCCCATGTGCCATCAGCCTCGCGCGTGACGCCGCCGGCCAGGCGCCGCATCGCCTCGAGCCGACGGACATGGGTTTGAGCGAACGCTTCGGTCGCGGAGAGATCATGGCGAAGATGCGCGTCGATGTCGTAGCGCCCGCCATTAGCGGCGGCGACCATGGCAATCGTGCGATCCACCTCGCGCACGCCGACCATAACCGGATCGATCCGCACGATCGTACCGCGCCTATGCGGCTCGACTGTCTCACCTCCGTCGCGCCAGATCAGGACAGGCTTGCCGATGTCGATATAATGGCTGCGCCCATCGGTCGCCTCGATGATCAGATAATGCCGGTCGTTAAGCTCGTCGGAGAGGCCCCGCTCCAGCACGCGTCCGACCAGTGGCCCCGCCCCCTCCAATCCGGGTTCGTAGATGGCCTGATCGGCAAGCGCGGACGGCGTCCCACGCGCTGCAAAGGCACGCTGCATCGTGCGGATGATGTCGCCACGCTCGCCCATGCGGCGCAGCGTCGCTTCCAGGTCGGGCGCAAGGCGCCAGTGCGCTGCACCAACTTGCTCGGCAAGCCCCATGCGTTCGAGCCTTCGCAGCCGGCCTATCCGTACGCTCTGGTCGAAAGCGCCACTGGCCGACGAGCTGACCAGCACATCCTGCCCGGCTTCGCGCAGGAAGGCGCGATCGATGCTGGTGAGCCGGTCCTGCTCGACCTCCCGATGCAACCGGTCCCGGATCGCATCGTCGGAGCGGGGTCCCAGATCGAGATCGACGAGCTCCGCCGCGCGCTCCCGCATGCCGCTGGTGAGATAGTCCCGGGCGATGACGAGATCGCGCCCACGATCATCCTTGCCGCGCAGGATGATGTGGCTGTGCGGATGGCCGGTGTTGAAATGGTCGACCGCGACCCAGTCGAGCCTCGTCCCGAGATCCTCTTCCATCCGCGCCATAAAGCGTCGGGTCAGGGATTTCAGATCATCATAATCCGCGCCGTCTTCGGGCGAGACGATGAAGCGGAACTGATGGCGATCGCCGGCCTGTCGATCGAGGAACGTCTTGCCATCGACCTTGTCAGCGTCCGCGCCGTAGAGCTCACCGCGACCGCCATCGCGGGTCGTGCCGTCGCGCTCGACATAGCGTAGATGCGCGCGGGCAGCCCCTACCCCCTTGCCAGCCAGCTTGACGATGCGCGACTTGATGATGACGCGGCGAGTGCGAAAGGACGCATAGCGATCCCGACTGGCGAGCACGCGCCCGACGCCGGCGCCACGCCCGATCCGGCTGCCATTGAACCGGGCCTGCTGTCCTATTGAACCGCTGCCGCCGCGTGCCAGATTGGCAGCGGCCAGGATACGGTGGAGAAATTTGCGACCTTGCCTGCTGCCCTTGGCCCGCATGCGCCCCAGGCGCGGTTCAAAATCATCGTCGCTGCTCATGCCGACCACCGATACGGTTGGGTGAATACGCAGCATGCCTGCGCCTGAAGCAGCTGAAAACCGGTGCCAAATATGGGCGGGCTTTCTGCGGCTCCCGCGAGGGTTTGGCACCAGGCCGCAACCGCTGGTGTCAATATCTCCGGAAAAAAGCGATGTGCAGACAAAGGCTTATGGCGACGGCCCGCAGGACCGGCACCATTGCTTTATCTTGCCTTACGCCAAATTCCCCTCAAACCCTCCTATCGCTCACGTTCCCCAGCCCATCCAGGCGAGCCGAGGCAAAAGAACAGGCGCGGCGCCCGTTGCCGAACGCCGCTCCGCGATGCGTTTGCCCTCATGACCAGACGCAGGCCATGCGTGCCGCCCGTTCGCTCTCATATGTGCGTTTGCCGATCATGCCATGGACCTTGCCATCGCCATCCACGATCATCATCGCCACGAACCAGCGCCCATCGAGCCTCCCCAAAATCTCGATCCGATCCAGCTCTTGTTCGGCCTCTTCGATACTCTCGAAAGCGCCGATCCAGCGTTCTTCGATCCGGACCTCCCAGATGAAATCGATCTCTTCCGCTTCGAGAAAATGCTGCGCCAGTACCTCTCCCGCCCCCTGTCCGAACTCGATCTCCAGGCCAGACACCAGCGCCGCCATGACACGATCCGATGCCGCGTAAATGCTCTTGTTCATGGCCATAGGAAGCTCCTTTGCTTGCGCCCTCATTATCAAGGACAAGCCTGCCAAGACGGGCGGCGGAGCGGCTGTCAGGGCCGCTGGAGCGGAGCGCAGGCGCCGCGCAGCGGCGGCGGAGGAACCGATTTTGTTGCGCTCAAAACCAACAAAAGTGCGCGCACAGCGCGCACCGTCTCGCAGCAAAATTGGCGGGGCCGCCGGCCTTGAGAGACGTTCCGGCGGCCGTCATGCTGGGCCTTGCCGAGACGAGCCCTCTCCCCTTGCGGAAAAGCCCCAGGCTTGCCGACCGACCTGCAACAGCGGTCGTCAGCGCGGCGACAAGGCGACAAACAGCGCCTCGGCCGGCGTGCCATTGGCCTGTTTCTTCCCGGTCGCGCCTGTGCCGACATTGAAGAAAATCACATCTGCGCGACCGGCTATCACGGCTTCCTGGACGATGGGCGGTGCGCCCGTGATCGCAGCAAGATAGGCGCGGGTTTCGCGCGGCAAGGACCGACCGGTGGCGAGATGCTCGGCATAACGCCCCGGACCGGCATGATAGGCCGCAAACAGGCCGGGATATCCGAAGCGCGCGTACATCAACCGAAGATAAAAGCTGCCGGCCAGGATATTGTCGCGCGGATCATGGGGATTCTGGCCAAGGCCAAGCCGGACACGCATGGCCTGCCAGGTGCCGGGCATGAGCTGCATGAGCCCCATCGCGCCGGCATGGCTGGTGATCGGCCGGCCGTTCAAGTGAGTCCGGCCAGCGCTTTCGGCGCGGATGACCTGTTCGATCCACGCGGCGGGAAGGTCGAAGCGAGCCGATGCTTCGGCGATGAATGGGCGCCATTGCGATAGGGTTTGCGCACCGGCTGACGAGGCCGACAGCAGCGCGAAGACAGCGATGACGGCCTTCAACGCGCCCATAACAGATGCGCCGAACCAAGGATGTCGGGCCGCTCGGTCGTCCCAAAATAGCGGCCGTCAAAGGACGCCGGGCTATCAGCCATGAGCAGAAACAGCGCACCGCCGCGCAGGGTAGTGCAGCCATTCCACCACGGCATTGGCCGGCCAGCACGGTCGACGCGCAAGCGTTCGGCGACTGGGCGGCCATTCACGAAGATCCCCTGCCCCAGCGCGCAGACCGTGTCGCCCGGAGCGGCCGCGACCCGTTTGACCAGGGGAACATTCTCAGGAAGATAAGACCGTGTCGCCGCCAGGCGGCGCCATGGCGCGGGCACGCGTGCGATCACCATCGCGCCCGGCGCGATGTCGTCGCGTGGTCCCACTCGATAAAGGCCCATCGGCGCGCTGGCGCTGGCATTCCAGACCAACAGCGGCCGCGGCGGCCATGCAATGGTGAGGCCAAGTGCCAGCGCCAGGCCGCCGATCGCGGCCGCGCGCCGTGCGATCCGGCGCCGGCGAAGCTTGCGCGCGCGCAGGGCTTCGCCCCAGCGGAAGAGCGGCAGCGTCGCGCTGCGCGGGCGGTCGTCAGTCATGGTCACCGCCCCCCGACACCGCCTGCGACCAGGCATCGAGATCGTCGATATGGTAGCGCACATGCCGCGAATGGCGGCGAAAGCGCGGCCCGATCCCGGCGCTGCGATATTGCTGCAGCGTGCGGGTCGAGAGCCCCAGATAGTGGGCCGCCTGTTCGGGGCTGAGGAAAGGCGAACCGCGCTGCGCGATGCGCGCGCGGGCAACGTCGTCAGTATCGCTCATTGGGGCTTATCCCTGCTTTACGCCGCGATGCGCGGCCGGGGGCCGGTTGATGCGCGAGCCGGGACGTGTCCGGGAGTGTCGAAAGCGGCTTTGCGATTTTCGACACCCTTTGGGGCAATGACCCCGCGCCGGTTGGCGCGGGGTCTGGCCGGGTCAGCGCGACCAGATGAGCTTGTGCTCGCCGTCATCGCCCTGGGTGAGCGTCGCGTAGATGGGGGCGGGGAAGGACGGATCGTCGAGCTTGAGGCTGAGATATTCAGCGCCGGTCTCGCGCGCTGCCTTGGTCCAGCCCGCGCCAAACTCGACGCCGCCGGCGTTGACGCGGTGGTCGGGCGCCTTGTCATGCTCGCGCTCGCATGGGCGGATGCTGGCCTTGACCCGCAGGGTCAGTGTGCGGATTTCGCCGGTATAGATGCCATTCTCGCCGCGGGAAAATGTGCCGATCTGTGCCATGTTACTGCTCCTTCTTGGTTCGAGCGCCGCGCCATTGCGGCCTCGATGGCGGTCGCACAGGCAGCGGGGACAGACGGGTTGCACCGAAAGGCCGCAGCGTCAGCGAAGGACGGCGAAGCCGGGCTTTCTTGATGCGCGAGGAGGCCTGGCACAGGCCGGGGAAGAAAGTCTGGCGCAGCCGTTGCAGGCCCGGCGGGACCAGCGCCAGACCCGCCGATCGGATGGCCGCAGGGACGGCGCTCACGGTACAGGAAATGCGAGGGACATGCACGCATCGGCTTTTGCACCGGGCCGCGACAGCCTATACGGACCTTCATAGGGGGACGCATGACAACTGTGTTGAGCCAGGTTCGGGCGCTGATCGAGCGCCTGGCGCCGGAACCAATCTGCGATGACTGCATCACCCAGCGGCTGGGCCTGTCGGTGCGCCAGCACGCCAATCACAAGACGCGCGAGTTGGCCGGCATGAACGGCTTTGAACGCCAGATCGGCCCCTGCGCGCTGTGCGGCTCGCAAAAGAAGGTCATCCGGGCCAAGGGACGCTGACACAGAACAGCGACATAGATCGGCCGAAACGATCGCGCGCCAGCGTCTCGAAGAGCGCGGCGCGCGCCGAAATTTTGGCGCATCCGGGAGGCGATCAGGATCGCCTCCCGGCCCATAGTCAGGCCGCCAGTGGCGTCGGTTCTGGCTCTGTCGCCGCTCCGGCGGGCGCGGTCGGATCGGGATCAACGGTCAGCGCAAGGCGTGCGACCTCGACGCGCTCATGGGCCGCAACCGTGCCAACGCCGCCGCGCGTCGTATAGCAAGAGGGCGGGAATGCCATCCAGCGCGGCACCCAGCCTTCCACCTTGTCGCGTCCGTTCGCTCCGTCCAGATGGTCGCGGACAATGTCTTTCAGGGTCTTCGCCTTCTGACCGCCATTGGCGGCCGCGACCGTCTGGCCGGCCACGTCGCCAATGATGGCAGTGAGCACCTCCTTGTCGCGGACAAGCTGGAAAAAGGCCTCGTCGGCCTGCCAATAGCGAGCCATGTCGATGCCGATTACCCCGCCGACGGCCTCGACAGCAACGCTGCCACTGGCCAGCGTTTCGCCCATGACAATGGCGATCACGTCCAGCACCTGCGCATCGGGCAGATCGAGCAGGCGCAGGAACAGGCCGGCGACATCGCCGCCGCTGCCGGTGACGGTGAGGTCCTCCGGCGAAACGCCAAGCAAGGCGAGGACCGCGCGGCGTTGCTCGTCAAACGCGGTTTCACCCCGGCAAGTCTCGATGGACTCGCGCACCACATCATGACGGCTGGCCTGCGGCTCGATCCGCACGGTCCATAACGGCGATCCGGCGATGGCGTGCGCGACCATCAGGCGCAGTGCAACAGCGGGATGGGCCGTCATCGCTGCACGCACGGCGGCGTGGCGATGCAGGTCGATATAGGTTTGCATGGGGCCGGTGATTTCCGGGCGGACCGGCTTCTGGCAGGTGTCCGGCGCTTCGCCGCGCTCAATCCGGCGCGCTTCGGCACGGGTCACATAGCCTTCATGGAAGATGACCTCGCCACTCGAGCGCACCTCAATATAGACACGGCCACCCTTGCGCTTACCCGCTTTCTCATAGTCCCATGAATGGAAATGCTCGGCTGGAGGAACGATCACGGCATCGCTCCACCCGGTATCAAGATAGGCGGTCTGGCGCTGGGCAATTACCGCATTTTGCTGCTCCCAGAACGCATCGGCATCCGCGAAATAGCGATCCTCACCGAACAGATCCGCGACCAGCACGCCCTTGAACTGCTCCAGATCGAACAGCGCAACGGCGGCCTTGATTGACTGGCCGCCGAACAGCCAGGCCTTCAACTGATGACCAGTCGGGCAATAGGTATCGGGATCGTCATGGAGCGCCAGCCATGCCTGTTGCTGGCGCTTGCTCGCCATGGTGAGATGCCGAACGGTCACCGCATCGAGCTTCTGGCGGCGATAAAGGTCGCGGATGCGCGGCAGAAGATTGCCGAGCGCCAGCACCCGGCGCACACTCGGTTCGGGCAGGCCGAACGTTGTCGCAATATCCTCGACGCTGCGGCCTTGCCTGACCAGCCGCGTGAATGTCTCCCACCGGGTCACCTCGTCGGGGTCGAGCCGGGCGATATTCTCGATCAGCGAGGCTTCGATGGCGGCGGCGTCGTCGTTCTCGTCGAGGATCGCACATGGTAGTGGGTCGGCCTCGCCTTTTTCCGCTGCAACGAGGCTGGCGGCATGGAAGCGCCGGGCACCCGCGACGATTTCATAGCTGCCCGGCACGTCCTTGGGCCGAACGATCAGCGGCACCAAGACGCCGCGCGCGCGGACGGTCGGCAGAATGTCCGACACGTCGGGGGCCTTTTTGGCGTAGCGCATATTGGCTTTGCTGATGGTGAGTTGACACAGGTCGATGAAGTCGAGTTTCATGATTGTCACTCCTTGTGAGTGCCGGTCCGTCGAGCTGTGCGGCGAAGGCGGACCGGCTTAGATGCGGCGGAACGCGCCGCTGCGTCATCCGCCAATGGGCGGAAACTCCGAGCCGTCGCCCGCCCGATGGGCGCGGCGTAGCAGGGTTTCGGCCGACAGGATCGACTCTGCGCGGCGCGCCATTTCGGTCCAGACGGACAACCGGAAGCTTGTTTCGAACGCGATGTCGCGCTCGATCCCGAGGCCAAATGGCAGGCGGACGCTGACCATCTCCGACAGGCTGAAACGGCCCAGTTCCGGACAGCCAAAGCCGAGATCGGCCAGACCAAACAGCGTGTCGCCATCCTTGGCGAGTTCGGTCGCGAGCCATGTCGCCGCGCCAATCGGATTGAAGAACTTCACCACGGGAACGGGATCAGGTTCGGCAGCCCCGTTCAGCGTGGCAGCGCGGCGGGCGAGGTCGTTCGCGCGCAGCGCGAAGCGAAGGGTGGGCGTCAGGAGGATCATGCCGCTGCCCTCCCCTCGCCCGCTTCGTGATAGCGGCCGAGCAGCCAGTCGGCCGCCTTGCTGGCGGCACTCGCGGCGCGAAAGATGGCGCGATTATCTTCGCGCAGCACCTCGAGCCATGAAGCGATATAGTCGGCGTGGCGCACGGTCGGCACGATGCCGAGCGCAGCGCAGAGGAAGGCCGAGCCCATTTCGGCGACCAGTTCCTCGCGCGCATAGTCCTTGCTGCCGAAGGGATTGGTCAGGTCGCGCGCCAGCCGCTTGGGGTGGCCAGTGGCGTGGGTCAGTTCGTGCAGACAGGTGCGGTAATAGTTGATCTGGTCGAAGAAGGCCGGCTGCGGTGGCACCTGCACATAATCAGCGCTCGGCACGTAAAAGGCCCGATCACCGCCGATGCGGACATCGACACCGGAGGCGGCCATCACCGCCTCGGCCAGCGGCACGATCTCGCGTTCGGGCAGCGGCGCGGGATCGGCGGCGAGGTCGGGGCGCGACCCATCGCACTGAGAGACATTGAAGACGGTGAAGCGCTTGAGGAAGGGAACGGCTTTGGCTTCGCCGCCCTCGCGCTCGACGCGCTGCTTCTCCGCCTCGGGCGTGAAACGGTCGGCATAGACGACGCTCACGCCGCGCTCGCCCTTGCGCACGCAGCCGCCCGCCTGCTGCGCCTGCCGGAAGGTGAGCCAGCCTTGCGAGGGCCAGCCCTGCTCGATGACCGCGCCCCACAGGATGAGGATATTGACACCGGAATAGGACCGCGCCGTTACCGCATTGCGCGGCAGGCCGGGGCCGGTGCCACCGGCCCGGCCCCATGGCTGCACCCATGGGACGCGGCCATCTTCCAGCTCGGCGATAATCTTCGCGGTCACCGCGTCGTAGAGATTGGCACGAGCCTCGCTGTTCCTGTCCTGCACAGGCTCGCGGCACGCACTGCGGCTGGATTGTCTCGGCATGGTCTATCCTCCACGCCGCCCTTCAAAAGCGCATGGCCTCCCCGGAAGGCGGGGGGTGGGCGGCGAGATACGACCGCCAGGGCCCGGCTCCAGCGGCCTGCGGCACCGTTACGGGCGTAATGCAATGGAGCACCCCGCGCGCAGCGACGGGGTTGCCGCGGGCCGCGCCGGGCCTAGCCGGGAGCGCTGCCCACACCCGCCTGACCGGGAAAGGCCACAAGCAACGCCGCCGCGCACAACGGCGCGGCGACCACATCATGCGTCATGCGATCGTGACCGAAGGCCGAGACCGGACACGGGCTCGGCGGCGCAAGCAGCCCTGCTGAAGCCGTAGAGCGCGGTCGCGGCCATGCCGCGAGGCGCCCTCACAATTTCTGCTAAGCGATCTGCTCCGGCCGTTCGCCAAAGGCCGCAACAGCGGCCGCCAGTCCGTCGCTGATGATCCAGCGGGCCCGCTCGAGGTGAGAGCGCCAGCAGGCTTCCGCATCGGCCTCCGTCACATCAAGTCCCATCAGCGTGGCAGCAGCATCCCGCCAATCATGGCCGGCATCATCCGCGTCCAGCAACGCCGCATAGAGCGACAGGTGGCTGCGGTCATATGCCGTAGGGCAGTTATCTCCGGGCGCGAAACGAGCAATGGTGGAAACGAACGACGACACAGGAGTAACTCCAACAAGAATGCAGAGTATACTCCGTGGATCAATACTCGACAACAGCGCTCATTGGGCGGATGTCGAGCCGCGAAAATCTGGCGCGAAACCTTAGATCGCTGAGAACTTCCCGTGGCCTTTCACAGGAAGCGCTCGCACACGCCGCCGGTATAGACAGAACCTATGTCAGTGCCCTTGAACGCCGCAAATACAGCATCAGCATCGATCGCCTTGATCAGTTGGCCACACCGCTTGGTGTCGAGCCTCATATTCTCCTGATGAAGACGCTGCCACCTGATATCGACTAGACACTACGCCAAGATAGCACGCGGCCCAGCCCATACCAGCGCGGCGCCCATTGCCACGAGCCGCCGCGCTTTGGATTTCCGATACTCGCCGGCACCGGGCCAATCCCCCTTGCCTAGCAGCTTCTCCGCAATTTCGCGAAGACTGGCCCCCGTCAGCCGCGCATCCTGAGCCTGCAGGGCAAGGAGCTGTACGGAAAGCCGGCCCTGTGTTGGCAGGGTCGCACTTCCCGATTTCATGAACAGCGCACCAAAATCGCGAAGGGCCTTCAACTGCGCCGCCAGGTGCGGCCCCAGGCTCAGTTCGAATGCAAGCGACACAGGACCATCGAGCACGGTTCCTGTAGCGACATCAAGCCGCAGGACCTTGCCGTAATGATCGATGCGGACATATTCGCTCGTCGCGCAAGAAACGGCGCGTGCATGGAAGCGTCGAAGGTCGAAAGCCTGGCCAATGCTGGAATGGCCTGCCCCCAGATGCGGCCTGGCACGAACGTTCAGAACATACGGATCCACAGCCGCCGACCAGATCGGCTGGATCAGGGCGCAGGACTGCGCCGGGTCTTCAGGGAAAGTGCAGCCCCCAACGCGCGGCGAATGAAACATCCGCCGCGCGGCCATGTTCGGGGAGAGTCGTCAGATCCCCGAACGCAGTTCGATAGTCGGGATTGCGGCGCAGGACCTCCCAGGCCAATGCCGAACTGCCATAACGGTGGATCGCGGCAAGAACAGCGGGATCGGGTTGCTGCGCCGGAGCCATCTCAGCCCAACTCGTCCCTCTGCGACCGGACGAACATCGCCGCCGCTTCGGCCTGATCCGGCCGAAGCGCATCGATCGCCGGCAGATGCTCGGGGACGCGATCCTGCAGAAGGATCGAGGGACACTGCCCTTCCACATTGCCAAGATTGGGGCGATGCTGCGCATAGCCGACCAACGCCGCCAGCTCCGGTGAGAAATACCTAGCGACTGGTGGCGGATAGACCAGCCATTGCAGTTCGAAGGGCTTGAGCCAGCCGAGACAATAGCTGATCACAATCCCGCGTCGAGGCGTCGTGCTGACATTACCGCCACCGCCATGAAGCGTTGATCCCAGGAAAACCAACGCATCGCCAGGCGAGACCAAAGGCACCACCGCATCAGCCTCGGGCAGGGCCGCAACCTCCGGATCGATATGACTGCCGGTCCAAAGCCGCGTGCCGCCGTTCTCGACGGTGAACGGCGTGATCGGCCACATCACGTTGACCAGATATTCGAGGCTGCCCTTGGGGCCCTGCCACATGTCCTGATCGCGATGCGGCAATTGCGGCAGGGCACCGGGATGAATTTCGATCGCCTGGGTGAGATTGAGCGCGATCCGGTCGCACCATGGCAGCAGCATCCGCTCGACAAGCTCGAGCAATTGCGGGTGCATGGCCAGGTGCTCGACCAACGGCGACCGGGTCAGCAAAGCCCCGAAGCGTCGTGTTCGCCCGCCATAAAAAGGGCCCCGGCACAGCGGTGTCTCGACAAAACATCCGTCCAGATCCTGTTCGATGCCCTGGAGCACATGCGGCTCGACCACATCGGCAAGCACGCACCATCCATCACGATCGAGCCTTGCGGCATGCTGGTCAATGAGAGCGCTCATGCCGGCACCTCCGTAGGGTCAGCCGGATAGACGCCGGTCCAGCGCAGCCGGGCCGGCGTATCGCTATGGACGTGGACGAGAAAGGCGCCGATCAACCCGCCCTTGATACGCACAACTGGCCCCAGCGGCTCGGCCTGCCAGCCCATCGCCAGCACGTCCTTGCGGAAGGCATCGGGAATGACGCCGGTATAGCGCTCGATCCCGCGTTCCAGCGCGATATCGACCATGGCGCAGATGAGGGCGTTGCGCAGTTCGCGCCGCCGCCCGGCGCCGTGACGCTGCGGCAGGCAGAGCCGCGTGCTTTCCCAGGTCGTCTCACCGACCGGAACGCCGAACGGGCATAGATGCGGAAACAGCGTGCCGAGCACATGCGGCCCGGTGCTGGGCAACAGCCGCATCGACGCCTCATGCTGTCCCTCAGCATCGGCCGCGATGACATAGACGGTACCCGGACCATCGAACTGGTCGATCTCATATCGACCGTCGACCACGGGCACGTCCCAGCCGAACAGGTCGACGAACAGACGTTTGCGATCGGCGAACATGGATTGCAGCAGCGTCTGGTTTTCCGCTTCCAGAAGTTTGTCGATGATGTGGATCATGGCTTCTTCCCGTTCGTGACTGTCGCGCACGAAGGGAGCAGGGATCGGTCGGTCAAAATAGACCAGGTAATTACTCGGGTTGACGGCCTTTCAACTCATGCAGCCCAACTTCACCGGCGAGCACAGCACTGACCACCAGCTCGGTTCGATCGTGGACGCCGAAAAGCCGCCGTGCCTCGGTCAAATAGCCGTCCACTGTCCGCGGCGTCAGGGCGAGTGCCCGCGCGATCTCCTTGTTGGAATGACCGCGGCCGGCCAGAACGACACAATCCCGAGGACGTGGACGCAGCCTCAGTCTGGACGTCGGTAGACATTGGGACTGCGGCAGCAGCCTGCGCGCGGCCTGAAACGCGAAAATGCCGATCATCTGCGCCGGTCCAAGATAGCGGCTAGCGAGTTGGGGGCGCCGTATCCCTGCGAAAGTGCATGATCCCATGCAATCGCCCATGCGGACACACGGGACGGTAATACCCTCGTTCAGTCCTTCGCGTGCGCCATATTCGAAGCTAGCGCGATCCTGACTGTCGAAATCGATGATCCGATGAAGATCGGACCAAAGAAAAGCGCTGTCTGCAAAGATGCAACCGCGGATGATCGGATCACGACGAAAGCGCCCCTGCCCAATCAGCCGATCCGCGATCGCTGCCGGATAGTCCTTGAGATCAATCCGATCAGGTCTCTTCACATGAAGGTCGTCATGATGGATGAGCGCATAATGACGCCAGCCCATATCGCGCGAGACAGCCTCAATCAACGTAGCGAGTTCTTTGCGTGTCGTTGTCGTTCTAACAGCACGAACGAACCCATCCACGAGCGCCAGGCACGAACCCTCTTTAGACCGCAATCGGCTCGACGACATGATGATTATGCCCTCCCGCCAACAAGGCACCCGGAATGCGAGCAGCGGGCTAAAAGCCCGTCGCCATTTCAATTCACTTTGTGGGGGCATTATGTGCAGACTGGCCGCCCCATCGCCTCAAGACGCGGTGGGGCGGCCCAGTTCAACCCACATTCAAAGCCGGACTAGAATCTTACCTTCGCGCCAACCACGAACCGCCGACCCAGAACGTCGTACAGGGCCGTATTATAGGGAGCGAGAAGAATGAGATTGCCGCTCGGCGTCGAGGGGGGCGCGGTATCGGTCAGATTGGTAACCGATCCGTTCAGTTCGAATCTGCCATCCATGAATTGGTAGGACATTCTGATATCCGAATAGAGAATAGCGGAAACCTTGTTCCGATCGATGTCGGTGATGCCGGGAATGGGGTTCGGATTTTGGAAGCCCGAGCCGATAAACCGTTCTTGCAACGTCAGCGAGAATGGCCCGTTGCTATAGGTGACATTGGCAGTCGCCTTCCATTCCGGCAGCGAGCGTGCATTTCCACCCGCGCCAGCAGCATATCCAACTTGTCCGACATAGTCCGTCTTCGCACCGGTCGCGAGCGTGATGGAGTTTTCCCCAAGCCACGACAGGAATAGCCGCGTGCTCAAACGCTCATTGCCGCCACCAAAGACTTTGATCGACGTCGAATATGCGGCTTCCACATCGATACCGTTCACGTGCAACTGGTTCAGGTTCAGATAGTTGCGATGAACCCGCTCGACCTCGTTCGTCGTCGGATCGCGGACGATCAGCGAGCATAGCGACGAGTCCCCATCGAAGCAGGCTTGCAGGATGTCGTTCGAACTCAACGTCCCGATCGCGCCATTGACCTTGATATCATACCAGTCGACGGAGACCGACACGCCGCGCAGCCAGGACGGGCTGAAAACGGCGCCCATCGTCAGGGTCTTTGACGTCTCGGGGGCCAAATTGGGATTGCCGCCGCCCGAAAAGAATGCCGTCTTGGTGGCCATCTTCACCGGGTCGTAGATTTGCTCGGCCCCCGCGGTGGCTTCGTAGAGCTCGGAGAAATTGGCGGCACGCACGTCGCGCGACATCGTGCCGCGCAATCTGAAACCGTCCGCTATTTCCGCATCGATGCCAAGTTTCCATGCCCAAATGCCGCCACTGGCGGAATAATCCGCCCAGCGGACCGCACCGGAAACATTCAATTGCTTCATGAAGGGCTGGTCCTGGATGAGCGGGAGCAGCAACTCGCCGAACAGCTCCTTCACATCAAGCGACCCGCGGATGTTGGGAACGTCCGAGAATTGCGCGTCCGTATAGTCCGATATGAAGATATCGGGGAATCCGCGGATTCCATTTGCCGGATCGTTCGCAGGGACCGGATGGACATTGGGATCATTCGCCGGGTTACCGCCGGCGGCGCGAACGATCTGGTTGATTGTCTCCTTTCGGTAGGAACCACCGAAAGCAGCCATGAACGGTCCGGCGCCGATGCCGCGGAACAGCTCGCCGTTGAGAGTCAATTCGACAACATTCTGGTTGATATGGCCCAGAGAGACCTTGTCGGCGGTGGAGATATAACTGTCCGTAACGCCGAGGCTATATCCCGTATCCGTATAGTAGATGGGTGTCGTTATGTTTTTCCCGACATCATAACCGGTGACATAGTCGATCGCCGCTTGCGATGCGTTGCCCCGGCCAAACGGGTTGAGGGGAACGCAGTCATCATACTGGGATGAATAGAGCGTCACATTGCAGACGATATTGCCCGAGACGGGGTCCACGACCGCGTCCACCGCGAGGGGATAGCGGTCAGTCCTCGTGGCCTTGGTTTGCCGCTGGATAAAATCGGTTCTCGAGCGCTGGTAATAAGCATTCGCCTTCCAGTTGCCCAGCAAGCCAGTGCCGAACAGACCGCCTTCGGGCACCACGGCCTCGAAGCCGATCGTTCCGGAATAGATATCGTTATCGGCAATCGTGTGGGAATCGGCCAGGTCCTGAACGCTGCCAACCCGAAATAGCGCTACGCTATCGAGGCCTTCCGCCTGCATCTGTTGCCGGATGCTATCAGGCAAGAACGCATTGTCGGCATATATCTGTAGCGGCCAGGCGGCAAGGAAGAGGCCGCCCCCCGGATTAAGGCTATCGACATGCGAATGCCCATAACTGCCTTGCGCAAACAGCTTTACGTCGTCGAACACCTCATATTCCGCATAGGCGAACAGGTTGGCGCGGTCGAAGCTCGGCAATAGATCATAGCGATCGGCGCCAATATCCGTGCCGCTGCCGCCGTTCGTGATCGACTGGGCGCCACCGCCCAATGGCATGCCGACGGGGTCACCAAATTGGAATGGCGCAAAGCTGCCATCGGGATTGAACGCAAGATTGTTGAGCGAAGAGACGAGACCGACCGGCGGACCGCCGGGGAAAATCGGCGTGAGCCCGATCCCGGCGGGCGGGAAGAAGGTCTGGATCAGACCATCGAGAGTGGCGTCGGTCGAGACCACATTGTCACGCAGCAGATAATAAGGGGTGCTACCGGGCTGTGGAACGAAGTTCGCGCCCTTATACCAGTTACGACCGCGAAAATTGGTGATGCCCTCGGATTTTTGATATTCTCCCGAAAGGAGCAGATGACCACGATCCCCTATGTTCACTCCGCCAGCAATCGAGGCTTTCCAGTTTGAATTGTCTCCACGCTCGGTAATTCCGTTCTGGAGATTGACCTCCAGACCGGTGAACGCGGTATCAAGGGAAAAATTGACGACCCCCGCGATGGCATCCGTGCCGTATGCCGCCGACGCGCCACCCGTGATCGTATCGACTTGCTTGATGAACGTCTCGGGAATCGTATTCACGTCGGCGCTTCCGTATCGCGAAGCACTGGGCAGGCGGCGTCCATTCAACAGCACGAGTGTGCGGTTGGCACCCAGTCCGCGCAAGCTCAAGGCGCCGGGGCCGGGACTCGCGATGGTCAGACCGGGATTTTGCGGTGTCGTGCTGCCATAGAACTGCGGTAGCTGGGTGATGCCCTGCATCAAGGGCCCCGGCGAGAGGGTTTTCAGCTCTTCGGCCGTGACAGCCGTAACCGGCGTTGCCGTGGTCATCCCGGTCTGAATACGCGAGCCTGTGACGACGATGTCGGACGTGAGCGATTCCGAAACGGCCTCTCGCTCCTGAGACTGCGCTCGGACCTGAGCTTGGGCCGGCAACCCGATTGCTGAAATCAACGTTCCGGCGCCAACGACGCACATCCCGCGCAGCAAAGACCTGGTTCTGTTCATTAGACCTCCCCCAAATTTTCTATAATTATATACAAGATTGCTACATAGCGATGTTAATGATGTAAAGAGTGAAATATCGATAATTTTGCATTTTGGCCGCGTTGAACGACAGGATGAGAACCCACGATTGTTCCGAGGCTTAGGCGAGCCGGATGGCTGGCCGGGTTAATCAGCGTCAAGCAATACGCCGTTCGGACGCCTGAAATGGACAACGAAGTCTGATGCCCGAAGCCTAAAAGCTCATCGCCGAACAGTTTGCGCCAAATGGACGCCCCCTCTTCTCAGCGAGAGCACCGGTTCAAACGATGCGTTCGGGAAATCCGCTTCCCCGCGCCGTTTTCAGCGCTCGCGCTGACTTGCGCCGGTCCCCATCAGTGGAAGCAATCCATCAATTCGAGATGGAGAGCATCCTAGATGAGCCCCTCCGGCCCCATCATTTGACGACGCCAATTTCCTTCGCCAGCGCCATATTGGTCATATCCAGAAAGGTCTCACGGCGAGCGATCTTCCATTCGCCATCCTCTTTCCGATAATTATCCTCATAGCGCCCTTGCGCCAGAATTTGCGGACCGACGCCCGCCTTCTGGACCACGATCTGCACATAGCAGCTGCCCGATGCGGTCCCGTCGGCATTGAGGGTGACGATAGGATTTGTGATAATCGTGCGCATCGCCATGAAGGATCGCTTACCGGCCGCCGCGTCAGGATTATAATCCTCGCGATCTTTCTTTGCGAGCGCCAGCAAGGCATCATGCCCCTTGGCGACCACCACGCCACCCCCGACAAATTCGCCGTCTTTGGTGAACAGGTTGGCGTATCCTTCAGGCTCCGTAAGATTGTGAACCCATGCATATCGGTTCATCAATTCGGTTATCCGGAAGCGCTCTATGGTGTCATTCGGCTCCGCGGCAGAGGCGGACGTAGCGAGCGGCTGGATCAACAGGACCGAACCGACAATGAGCAGCTTTGCGAATTTCATGACGCTCTCCTGATAGTTGCACGGGCGTCCGCCCCATTCGGGCGCCCGGGATTGTGAATTCAGACTGGGACGAACCGCGCGGGCAGCGATTTGAAGCCGCGCAGGATGTTGTTGGGTTGAAGTTCGGGCGTGCCGACTTCGATCCGGTCGACGCGCCGCAGCATGGATTTGAGCAGCGATCGCATCTCAAGCTTGGCGAGGTGCATGCCCGCGCAAATGTGCCGCCCCTGGCCGAATCCCAGATGCCCTTGGAGTCCCGGCCTTTGTATCCAGTAGCGCTCCGGATCGTCCCACCGGCGCTCATCCCGATTGGCCGAAGCATAGAGGACGAGCACCCGCGCGCCCGCCGGCAATGTCAGACCGCCAATCTCCTGAGCCTCGTCCACGACGCGGGCGAAGGTGCGGATCGGCGATTCAAGACGGATGGCTTCGTCGATGGCCGCCGGGATCAAGCTCGGGTCCGCCTTGAGCTGATCCCATTCCCCGGGGTTTGTCGCCAGTTGGCACAAAAGATGGCCGGTCGCGAATATCGTCGTGTCTAGAGCCGGCGCCAGGATATCGACATGCAGCGTGCCCGCTTCTTGTGGTGTGATCCGCCCTTCCTGCATGGCGGTCCAGATCTGCGCGGCCCATCCCCCCGGCTTGACCGTGTCCGGATTGCATTGTGTTTTGACGTATTCGATCATCTCTCCCACAAGGGCGAAAGCGTTCCGGGCTCGGTCATTGTCCACGCCCAGAACATCGAAAGCCGCCCCTGCCCATTCGAGCATCTTCTCGCGACCTTGTTCGGGAAGGCCGACGAGCGAGGAAACAATCGTCACCGGAAGAAAGTGTGCAAAATCGCTCATGCCATCGAACTGGCCCAGGTTCACGAGGCGGGCGACCAGCGCGTCGGCGGATGCTTCAATATCGGTCGTAAGCTGCGCAAGCGCAGGGACCGCCAAGGGCGCGCCAATGATCTGGCGAAACCGCGAATGGGTCGGTTCGTCGCTTGTGAGGGTGGTCTCCACCGAGAAGGCTTCCGGCCACGTAAATCCCGCTACACCATGACCGGAGCGGAAGACGTTATGGGCGAGAAGAACCTTCTTTACGTCAGCGTAGCGACTGACGGCGTAAATATCATAGAGTGGCAGATAAACCAGCGGCCCAAGATCTCGCATGGCACGATAATGGTCATATGGGTCCAGGATGGCCGCGTCCGAAAAGATATCCTGATCATATTGCGGAATATTCACGCATTGCCTCCCCGAGTAAGCCTGAACGGTATAAATGCCGTTTGTTGATTATCGTCCGTCAGATCGCTGCATCGACGTGTCCCGCCCGCCCTTGTCATAAACGAGCCAGGTCTGAAGCGAGCCATGATCAGCTCGCCGGCGAAGAAACGAAAGCAAGATGACAGCTCTCGCAAGCGTCATCCAAGCCGCTGCCCGTGTGGAAAAAGCGGTCCTGATCACGATCCTCCGCCGCCTTGGCGACCGCCAGGGCAGAGTTGCGGACTTTCTCGACCGCCGCGGACCAGCGCGGATCGTCCACCCGACGTCCAGGCAACAAAAGAACATTCGTCACCTCCGCCAGGGTCAGAGCGGCGCTCTCAGCCTGCTCCCATTCCTCGTCATTGGTCGGAAACAAGGCACGTTGGCCGTTCTTGTCTGAAACCCAGCCTTCCCACTTCCAGACGCCCTCAGCCGAATAGTCGATGACATGATGCATGAGTTCCTTCAGCGGCAGGCTGGTGTAATATTCATTGTCAGAGGATGTCGACGACGAGCGGTCCTTAGGCGGAGAGCTGACCTGCGGCGAGCAGGCGGAGGCCATCAATATCACCAATATTGTGACCGATTTTTTCCCCATTGTAGTATCCTTCATGAACACATGAATTCTCTTCATATTTTCTATGTACCGGCCGTAAACCCAATCCAGCGCCCGGCGAGCACGACGCCAATCCATAAAGCGATGGATATTCCTCCAGCCAAATAGGCCGCATCCCGGCCGGCTCTGGCGGTTCCTTCATGGCTCTTCGCTCGCGATTGCGTGAAGCGGTGGAAAACAACCATGTTGATACCAGCCGCGACCATGAGAATCATTTTCACAATGAAGTAGATATTGCCGACATATTTGGCGGGGCCCGACGAAAACATCAGAAGACCGGACACGACTGCCAAAGCATAAGCTCCCCAAGTCCATGGCAGCGTATCACGCAGTATTACATCCAGCTTGTGATCCCGATCGGTCCAATTAAGGAGCCGTAGATCCGCAACCATGACGGTGCCTACAACCAGAGTGATCGTAATCACATGAACGGTTTCCGCCGCAGGGAACAGCCATGTCGATTGCGCGAAGGCTGTTCCGATGGCCGAGCTTCCAATCCATTCAAGAACGTCATTAAACGACATGATATATTGCCCTCATACCAATGAGCCGGCGAAGGCGATCCAACGCCCCAGCGTTGCAATAACGATCCATAGAATGAATGATCCTATGGCAAATAATACTGCAATTTTCCGGTGTGATTCCCAATATCCACTGTCGAGCTTCGACTTATGCTGGACAATGTAATATGAGATCGCCGCAATCGTAACGAGAACGATCTTTATTCTGAACAATAAGTTCATCAATTCGCGCACAGGTTCTGCTGCGACCATAATCAAGCCAGTCGCCAGCAGGACGACCAACGCCCCCCAGATCGCCGGGACAAAGCGACGTAAATCGGCATTGATGCCGCCACGCGGTCCGGCCCAGCCCAACATGCGCAGATTGATGAACAGCATGGACGCCATCACAACGGCAATGGCGAGAATATGGATCGACTGGACCAAGGGAACAATCGAAGGCGTGCGGGCCAGCCAGTCGCTAAGCGGAGTCTGGAACAGCCAATATGCTAGGTCTTGGATCACGAGCGGCTCCGATGAATGGTAGCCCGTTGGGAGGCGTCGAGCACCTCCCAACGGAAACAGCGATATTTGCCTAGAACTTTGGAGAGGAATCCCAGTGCTCGACAATTACGCCATTTTCTACACGGAACATGTCGAACCAGGTTGTCGTGTAGGTCTTTGCGGAATCTTTTGGATCAGGATATTCTCGCACGAAGCTCATCACGACGAGGTCGCGTTCCGCGACAATTGAGACCAGTCCCGGTATGCTGTTCTCGATCGGCTTTTTCTTCAGCATCTTCGAGAAGAATTCCACCACCGTCGCGCGGCCGGAAGCGACATTGGGGTTGTGCTGGATGTAATCCTCGGACAGAAACTTGTCGGCCTGCTCGACGTGGCCGGCCTCCAAAATGGTCCGCCACATATCGAAGACCAGCTTCTTGTTTGCCGCCAGTTTGGGATCTTTGCTAGCCAGGAGCGATTGCTGGTTGGCTGTCGTCGCAACCACGGGAGCCTGTGCCCATGCCTGCGAAGGGAGCGCCGCAGCCAACGCGAGCACTGCGGCAATTCGTATATTGAACGACATGTTTATCCTCCAGAGTTGCTTATGGGCGGGGGAGAAGACCGGCCAGCCCGGCGGCCGGGCCGTAGAGCGTCCGGCCGTCAGCCAGCTTCACGATGCTTGCGGTTGCATGCTTCGCGCCGGTCCGCACGGGATGCACGGTCATGGTCAGGGTGTCCCCGACCTTGATGTCGTTCATCTTCCAGCCCATCCCGGCATTGACGGAGGGCGTGCCGATTTCGATATTCCATTCCTCGGCGCCGCTGGGCTTGGGCACCGTCAGAATTACGAAGGCATGCGGCTGGGTCCAATGATATTCCTTGACTGTTCCCGTCATGACGACCCTGGCACGCAAGTCGTAAATGGTCGTGGAATGATGAGCCGAGGCCGTTCCCACCGCCATCATGCACGTCGAGGATATAGCGAGGGCACCAAGTAGAATATACCGGGCGAACATATTGAATTCCTTCTCAACAAGACCAGATCGTTATTTCTGCTGGCGCCGCCAATCGATGACCGGTTCGCCATCAGCCTTGCGATCCAGGCAGACATCTTCCTGCAATTGGTGATTTGGCAGGCGCCGAAAGGTAAGGGACGTCTCCCAGGGTGCGCTAAACACTTCGGGATCTTCTATCCGGAGATCGACGGCGAGACGTTTGCCGCCGTTCAACATCCGATATGTCTCCGTGATGCGCAGCGCACTGGAATGGGGCATGCCAAGCGCATCGAGGAAGGTCTCGTCCGTCAAACCGCCGGTCTTGATGACCATCTGGTCCCCAGCGAAGGCGGCAGTGGCCTTGCCATATGCGGTTCCCCAATCGGCGGCAGGTACGGATTCCGCAATGTCCACCGAGCGAAAATTATGATTGAATTCATATACAAAGACGACCCGAAGTGCGTTTCGGAAGATCTGAAACGGATATGGCATCGCCAGGATGCGCGGCACGCCGGGCATCGCGCATTTTGCATCGACCGGATCGAACGAGAGATCGCCCTGTGCCGCCTGCTTCTGCCGCTGCTCGTATAGCTTGAGACTGTCGGGCAGTAATGGCGGCATCCCGCCGTCCCGCGTCCGAATATCCTTGGACGGCTTTTCCACGGTCCATATGCCGCTGAAGTCGGACACGGTCTGCGCTGCGGCCTGCTGGCCGGCAACCGTCAGCGCAATGGCTGCGCCAAGCAAGCGCAGTCCGAGAGTCCGCAGGTTCATATGCACCCCGCTCATTTGCGCTGCCCCTTGATCAGTTCGGGATTTTCGAGCCGGAGGCCTTCCGTGTTCGCCGCCTGATCCCCTTTTTCGCAGTCGAACTCATCGAGATGCTGGTCGGGGCGCCAACGGTAGGTTTTCAGGATCGTCCACGGCTTCGTGTAATTGACCGGGTCGTCCACGCTGACGAGCGCCTGGAGATCCTCATAAGGCCCGCCCTTGTCGATACGGGTGATCCGCATGACGATATGCGCCTTGTCACTAAGAGGACTGCCCGCCCAGTCGGCGTTCACCTCGCCATTGAGGCCAACGATGTCGACGACCAGCGCATCGCCTTCCCAATGCCCGATGGCATCGCCGTTGAAACTCGGCTGAAGATTGTCGGGATGCTTGCCGCCCATGCGGATGGTGAGCAGCCCGCGCCCCTCCTCCGCCATGATCGCGATGGTATCGTCCGTCTGCGCCAGCTCGATGGGAAAGCCGAAATTCAGGCTATTGAGGATGCCGGCGGGCCGACACACATAGGTCGAGCTGATGACGGCATAGCCGCTGGTCGACATATTCTGGCGATGCCAAAGGACATTCTGGCCGGCCGCGGTGTAAGGAAGCGGCTCGCCGGTCACCGTCGTCAGCGGGACCAATACGAACTGAGTGGTGCGCCAAACGCCGGAAAGGTCGCGCTTATTGGCCGAAGGCGGCGGCGCTCCGACCGGAGCATAGGGCGCTCGCGGCCCAGCCGGAAGGCCGGCGCCCAACGCATTGATCTGCCCTTCCGGCGGAGGCTTGTCGCCGGGTATCACGACGACTGGCTCGGGCGCCGGCTGCGGCGGTCCGGTGCGCCAGTCTCCCGTCGCCGGCGCCTGGCCGCCAGGCTGGGCGTAAACACCGGTCGTCGATAGGCCCGCCCCGACCACAGCCGCAGCAACCCAGGGCAGCAAAATTCCAGATCTGGTTCGCACGATTTTTCCGTTTCCTCTCCAAAAAGTTGCCGCCGGCGGGAAGGCACCGACAGGCTCGATCTTTCCGAATCCGCAGCCCCGCATTGAAGGGAACTCACGGCTTCATTGGTTGTCGATCATTTGCTGTGAACCTCATATAATCCATAACTACGCCTGTAAATCCAAAATATCGATATTTTTTTATCGGTCGGAACTGGGATGACTACGCCTATTCCAGTGAGATCGCCGTCTTCCCCCGATGAAGGGCGACCTGTAAATGTTCTGGAAAATCGATAAAATGGCGATTAGAGGTGCCTGGAGGCCATATGGGCCGCTCCCCGACGAAATCTGGATATAGGATTGGCAAGCTACTGTATGACTGATGCCCCGACCGGCCGCAGAGGCCTGACGACGCTTGCAACGTCAGTTTATGACGCCGTGCGGGAGGATATCGTGCAAGGCATTCTGGCGCCGGGCACGAAGCTCAAGATCGCCGCCCTGCAATCCAGATATGACTGTGGCGCGTCGCCGATCCGCGAAGCGCTGAACAGACTGTCAATGGAGCGCTTCGTCATCCAGTCCGATCAGCGCGGCTTCGTCGTGGCGCCTATTTCCCTCGATGATTTTGACGAGATTACCGAAACGCGCTGCCTGCTCTACAGCCTGCTGCTGCCGCTGGCGATCGAGCGCGGTGACCAGGCGTGGGAAGAGGGAATCATCATTGCCCTTCATCGACTTAACAAATTGCCGCGTTCCAACGACCTGCCGCTTGACGAAAGTTTGGCCGGCCGTCTCGCGCACAAGAAATTTCATCGCTCCCTTATCGCCGCCAGCCCATCCAATTTCCTTATCGAGATGCTGGATATTCTCTTCGATTTCGCTGATCGATACCGCTTGTTGGTCGGCCGGATCGCACCGGAGGAGTTGCGGGGAGAGGCCGTGCGGGAACATGCCGAACTGGTCGATCATGTCATCAGCCGTCGAACAGATGAAGCAGTCAATCTGGCCGTGCATCATGTCCGGCGGACTGCCGCGCTGTTTCGCAACCACATATCCCTTGTAAAATCGAAATGAGCAGGCCGTCACCATGATCGCCGGAGCGGCTTATTGCCGCCCGCTCCATCGCCGGCCTGGCATCCTCTAGAATGACGTCCGGTCGGCGCCCTTCAGCGCCAGACGGGATCGAGCCTCGGCCGGCGTGGCGATCGCATAACCAAGTTCGGTCATGATCCGCGCGATCTTCGAGACCTGTTCGGCGTTCGAATGTGCGAGTTGTCCACGCTCGATATACAGACTGTCTTCGAGGCCGACCCGGACATTGCCGCCCAACAAGATGTTTTGCGTCGCCATGGGCATTTGATGGCGGCCTGCGGCGAGGACCGAAAATTCGATGTCGTTTCCAAAGAGGCGCTGCGCCGTCCTTACCATGTGCAGCAAATGGTCCACCTCGGCACCGATCCCCCCCAATATCCCGAGGCAGAACTGGATGAAGATCGGCGGTTCGTAAAGCTTCTGATCGAGGAACCAGGCCAGATTATGAAGATGCCCGACATCGTAGCATTCAAACTCGAATCTGCACCCATGGCCCTTGCCAAGCCGGTTCAATATCTCCTCGATATCCTTGAACGTGTTCCTGAATATTCCGTCGCGGCTCGATTCAAGAAAAGGCTTTTCCCAGGGATGCTTCCACTCCTTGATCTTCCCGACAGCCGGAAATAGCCCGAAATTGATCGTCCCCATGTTGAGCGATGTCATTTCCGGGCTTGCCAGCTCCGGGGCGGCGAGGCGCTCGTCCATCGTCATTCCCGGCGCGCCGCCCGTTGTGATGTTCACGATCGCATCCGTCGCCTGTTTGATGCGCGGCAGGAATTCCATGAATACGCCGGGATCGGCCGTCGGCCTGCCGTCCTCCGCATTGCGAGCATGGAGGTGCAGGATGGCGGCGCCAGCATCCGCCGCCGCGATGGACTCCCGTGCGATCTCATCCGGCGTGAGCGGCAGGTGAGGAGACATGCTCGGGGTGTGCAACGATCCGGTGATCGCACAGCTGATGATAACGGGACGCGCCACGATCCTCTCTCCCTGTAGGCCATTTTGTCATGGCAGTTTCTATTTGACTAATTCGTCTAAACATGACTGTCTAGTACAAAGTTCGAAACGAATGGAGAGGTAGATGGTGGAGTCGAACATGCGCCGCGCGGCACTGCCGCGGGGCGGCCGCCAGCGGGAGCGCACGCGCAATGCCATCCTTGCGGCTGGTCAGCAGCTGTTTGCGACGAGAGCCCTTGAAAGTGTCACAATCGATGAAATCGTCGAAGTCGCGGACGTGGCGAAGGGCAGTTTCTACAACCATTTCAATGGCAAGGAGGGGCTGGCACAAGCCGTCCTTGAAATGGTTCGCGGCGATTGCGAGTTCCGCGTGTTTGCGGCCAATCGAGATGTGAGCCATCCGCCTCTGCGGCTTGTGCGGGCGATGTGCGTCGTCATTCGATATGCGATGGAACATCCGGAACGGCTGCAATCGCTTCTGGGCCTGTCGGAACGACACACCGCCTACAACTCGACATTCAATGTCGGGATCAACGCCGATCTCAATCAGGGACTGGAGGACGGCAGCTTCTCGGGCATGGACATCGAGGCGGGCGTTCTTGTCGTTATCGGCCTGATCACCATCGCCGTTCGCCACGTCATGGCCCCGGAAACGGAAACCGCGCCGGCCACGATCGCCGTTTCACTCGGCGCGGCCTTGCTGCGGTCGCTTGGCGTCAGCGCAGCGGACGCCGCCGCGACCGCCGCGACCGCCGCTGAAGCAATCTTGCATTCGGAGCCTGCCCGATGAGCGTTTCCAAGGCCTGGGACATGGCCCATGTCCGCTTCCGTGCGCCTGATCTTTCCGTGATGGATCGCTTCCTCAACGCATTCGGCATGGTGGAGGCCGGACGGTCGGCTACTGCGCTCTACAAGCGGGGGCATGGCACGCAGCCATTTGCGCATGTGACCGAACTGGGCGATCCCGCCTTCGCCGGCTTCGGCATCCAGTTGAACAGCGTGGACGAGCTTGAAAAGCTCGCAGCGCACGAAAATGCTCAGGTCGAGATGTCGAACGAACCGGGCGGCGGCTATGTCGTTCGCCTGACGGACCCCGATGGCTTTGCCGTGGATGCGCTCGCCGGCCAAACAATGGCGGATATTCTGTCCATGCCGCGCGGCCAGGAATGGAATCAGGATGGCCGCTACAGCCGACTGAACGATCCGAAGCGTCCCGAGAAGGGCCCGTCCCATGTCCTGCGACTGGGCCATGTGGTGCTGGGGGTGAGCGATTTCCGGCGCTCGGAAGCCTGGTACAAGGACAGATTCGGCTTTATCACCTCCGATGAAATCCAGCCCCAGCCCGGCATCGCAATCGGTGCGTTCATGCGCTGCGATCGCGGCGACCGGCCTTGCGATCATCATAGCCTGTTCCTGCTTGAGCGCCCGGCGCCCTGCTTCATGCATGCCGCCTTCGAGGTCGCCAATCTCGATGACCTGATGGTCGGGCACGATCATCTTGTCGCGCAGGGTTACGATCACCTCTGGGGTGTCGGGCGGCACTATCTGGGCAGCCAGATTTTCGACTATTGGCGGGACCCTTATGGCCATGAAGTCGAGCACTGGACCGATGGCGATCAGCTCGTGGCAGCCGATGGCGGCGGCATCGGCACGATCCCGGAACTGATGGGCGTTCAGTGGGGCATGGAAATGCCGCCTCTTCCGGAAGAAGTCGGAAGGGGCTGACAATGAACGAGTTCGATTGCGATCTCCTTGTCATCGGCCTGGGGCCGACAGGCGACATTCTCTCGATCCTGGCCCGGATGCAGGGCTTGACCGTCACTGCGATCGACCGCGAGCCGGCGCCCTATCCGCTTCCCCGCGCGGCGGTCTTCGATCATGAGATCATGCGGATATTCCAGATGGCGGGCGTTGCCGACCGGATCGAGCCGCTGTGCCGTGTTCCGGATCGCTATCAATTCCTGACGGCCACGGGAGAGGTCCTGCTGGATTTCCCCATCTCCCCGGAGGGGCCGTATGGATGGGCGGAGACATATGCTCTTCACCAGCCGGCAGTGGAGCAGGCCCTTCGCGCGAGGCTCGCGGAACTGGATGTCGACGTAAGGCTGTCCACGACATTGGCCGGGCTTCGTCAGGACGCAAACGGCGTCACGGTCGAAACGACCGGGCCTTCAGGTCCGCAAACCATTCGCGCGCGCTTCGTCGTGGGTTGCGACGGAGCCTGGAGTTCGGTGCGTGAGGCGTTGGGCGTTGGGCTATCGGACTATGCGTTCGACGAACCCTGGCTGGTGCTCGATACTATTATCGAAGAGCCGGGCGATCTGCCGATAGTGTGCCAGCAGATCTGCGACCCGGCACGGCCGGTCACACATCTGGCGATGAGCGGCAATCGCTTTCGGTGGGAGTTCATGCTCAAGCCGGGAGAGATTCCCGCCGAGATGGTCGAGGACAGCCGCATTCGGGAATTGCTCGAACCATGGCACTGTGCCGATCGGGTCATGATCGAGCGCAAGGCTGTCTATCGCTTTCACGGTCTTGTCGCCGATCGCTGGCGCGTCGGTCGCGTATTTATCGCCGGCGATGCCGCGCATCAGATGCCGCCATTCGCCGGCCAGGGCATGTGCTCGGGAATTCGTGATGCGGCCAATCTGGCCTGGAAGCTCGCGCTAGCGGCCCGCTCGGACGCACCGGCCGATATGCTGGATAGCTATCAGACGGAACGAGAGCCTCATGTGCGCTCGATCATCGAGACTGCCATCGCAATGGGACGCGTCGTCTGCTTGCTTAATGAGCAAGCGGCGACGGCACGCAACGAGCAGATGCTCGCCCGCAAGGCAGCGGGCGAGCAAGATGTCTCGGTGCAATATCCACCGCTCAAGGGAGGCTTGCTACTGGAAACCGCTGCGGCGGGCGCCCTTTTCCCCCAGCCGATCGCCGGCCGACGCTTTGATGAACTTCTGGGCCTGTCGGGCGCGCTGGTGGGCCGGGAACTGCCGGCTTTGGATGATCTGCCACTTGTCAGATTGGATCTGGACTCTCCGGCGCTGCGGCCATTCGCGGCCGAGATCGATAGCTGGCTTGCGGAGCACGGTGCTTCGGCCGTTCTGATCCGGCCGGACCGGCACGTATTTGGGGTCGGGCCACCCGCCCTGCTTCTCCAGCAATGGAATAGCCGCCTCCGGTTGAGAGAGGCGGCCTGACGAACAGGAACTGCCGAAGAGCAGCAATGAGGAGGGAAACATGAAGGTATATTTTGCCGGGGTTTGTTTGGCGGCTTTGACCGCGTCCCTCATGGGCGGGACTGCTGCTGCGCAGGTAAACACAGCGCAGGCTCCTTCAGCCGATACGCCCACATCCGGCGACGTGGGCATTCAGGACATCATCGTCACCGCCCAGCGCCGCCGTGAGACGCTACAGCGCGCCGCAGTCGCGGTCAGCGCGGTCAATGCGGAGGCATTGGTCAATGCAGGCGTCTCGCAGCCCCAGGATCTGACGAAGCTCGTTCCCGCACTCAAGCTGTCGGCGGTCGGCGGCGCGGGCACCCAGATCACCATCCGGGGTGTCGGCAATTTCGCGGGCAACGCTTACGCCGAGCCTGCGGTCGCGATCAATCTCGATGGCGTGTATCTTGCCCGCTCGGGAGGCCCTAACGGTCTATTCTACGATCTGGAGCGCGTAGAGGTCCTTAAAGGCCCCCAAGGCACATTATATGGGCGCAATGCCACGGCGGGCGCCATCAACATCATCACCCGCAAGCCCGACGATCAATTCTCCGTCGAGGGAACGGGGGAAGCCGGCAATTACGATCTCTGGCGTGGTGTGCTAGCGGTCAACGCCCCGCTGGCGGAGGGCATCGCCTTGCGGGTCTCGGGCACCATATCCCGGCGCGACGGCTATCTTTCCGACGGTTATCTGGACGACAAGACCGAAGCGGTTCGAGGCCAGTTGAAGCTCGAACCCACAAGCGGATTATCGATCCTGCTATCGGCCGACTACGCCCATCAGGGCGGCAAGGGACCGGCCGGCGTGCTCTCGCCATATCTCGATCCCGACAACCCGTATCTCGGCCCGAGCAGAGACGGCACCAATGACCTTCTTCGCGGTGCATCGCTGGCGATCAGCGGCGGGACCAATCCTGATCTGCTCCCTCCCCTTCTCGACGACGGGTTCGTCGATGTGAAGAATTGGGGCGTCAGCGGCACGATCGACTATGACTTTGGCGGCGCGAAACTGACACTCATACCGGCCTACCGCGAATCGAAAAATCGATATCTCCACTATAATGCCGGATTTCCTGTTCTGGCTGATGAACAGAGCAAGGCGACATCGATAGAAGCGCGTCTTTCCTCGGATGGCGATGCGCCACTGAGCTGGATGGTTGGTGGATATTACTTCAATGAAGACCTGGACTTCGATCTATACGCCAATCAGGGCATAGCGTTTAACCGGACGGAACCCATATTGTCCACGCGCAGCTATGCTGCATTCGGACAGGCGACTTACAGCCTGACCGATCAGTTCCGCGTGACCGGGGGCTTGCGCTATACGCATGAGCGCAAGAGCCAGGCCGGCCGCAATGGCGGCCCTACCCCGCCGGTTCCCGTGGGCTTTCCTGGACCGGACGAGGCATTCTATGCGATCGCTTGCGCGCCCTATGACGCGGCGACGGCGAGCTGTTATGCGCCGCTCACGGGGGAATTGACCAACGACAAGGTCACTTGGAAGGCAGGCGTTGAATTCGACGCGGCACCCCGCTCATTGCTCTATGCCAATGTCGCGACCGGCTTCAAGGCAGGCGGCTTCTATGGGTCGCTTCCGCCCAACACGTTCCGTCCGGAAACGATCACCGCCTATACCGTCGGCTCGAAAAACCGTTTCCTGAACAATAGCCTGCAACTGAATGCCGAGGCATTCTACTGGGATTACAAGGACAAGCAGGTCACCCATATCGGTCCCATCCTGCCAGGGGGATTCAACCTTATCACCGAAAATGCCGGCAAGGCGGAAATCTACGGCGCCGAAATCGAGGCTGTGTGGCAGCCGACCGAGACCGATACACTCACGGCAAACGTGCAGTATCTGCATTCGAAATATAAGAACTTCGCCTACACCCAGACGACCGAGACCGGGCCGCCGCAAACGGCCTGTCCCGTCACGCCGATCGCGGGACAGGCTGCGGTCATCGTCGATTGCTCGGGCCGACCCGTGCCGCTTTCGCCAAAATGGACGGCCAATATATCGTATCGGCACAGCTTCCTCTTCGACAGCGGCGCCAAGCTGGATGCCCAGGTCGGCACGCGCATCGAGAGCTTCTACTGGGTCGCGGAAGAGTATCTACCCGGCGAGCGCCAGAAGAGCGCCATGGTGTCCAACGCCAGCCTGACCTGGCATGCGCCTCAAGACAGCTTCTCGCTCGGCGCATGGATCGACAATATCGAAGACAGGACGGTCAAGTCCCTTGCCTTCGCACAGCCAGTCATCGGACAGCCGGTCGTCATTCTGCGCCCACCACGCACTTATGGCGTGCGCGCCGGCTTCAAATTCTGATGAACCGGCAGATTGTCCTGATCGGCAGGCCCGCAGCCATTCCCGGTCCGGAGCATTTCGAGCTTCGGACCGGGCCCGAGCCGTCGCTGCCGGACAATGGCCTGATCGCCGAGACGGTCGCGCTGTCGGTCGACCCTGCGATGCGCGGCTGGGTATCCGCGGAAGCCAACTATCTTCAGCCGGTCGCGCTCGGCAGCGTCATGCGCTCACTCGGCGTCGCCCGCGTATTAAAGTCGGCGGACCCGGACTGGAATGAGGGTGATCTATTCTACGGCTGGACGGGCTGGCAGGACCGGGTGGCGATCAGCCCCGAGGCCATCTTGTGGCGTGTCGATGAATCCCTTGCGCCGCCCTCGGCATGGCTCTCGGTCCTGGGCCTGAACGGCCTCACTGCCGCTAAGGGTTTTGCCGCTTTTGCGAGGGCAAAGCCCGGCGAAACCATGCTCGTGACCACCGCAGCCGGCGGCGTCGGCTCGATCGTGGGCCAGCTGGCAAAACGCTCGGGCATGCGCACTGTGGGTCTCACCAGTGCGAGCAAATGCGATTTGGCGCATGATCGCTATGGCTACGATATCGCCCTCGACTATCGCGATGTGGATCTGGCTGGAGCGCTCGATGTGTCGTGTCCCCAGGGGGTCGACATTTTCTGGGACAATGTCGGTGGCGAGATTGCCGACCTCATCTTTCCGCGTCTCGCTCCCGGCGGCCGCGTCATCCAGTGCGGGACTGCCTCAATCCCTTCCTGGTCCCCATGGCCAGAGGGACCGCGGCGCGAACGGGACATGGTGGTCAAGCGACTGACCTGGAGCGGATTCCTCGCGTTCGACGGCGACGACCACGCCAATGAGGCGGCGCTCGCGACCCTGCGAAGCCTCGTTGCGGCAGGCGAACTCAACCATGACGAACAGTGCATGGTTGGACTCGAGCAAGCCCCGGCCGCTCTTGCAGCGCTGTATCAGGGGCAAAATAGCGGTCGGATCTGGGTAAAGCCCTGATGGAGATGAAGATGAGCTATTTGGCAAACAGCTGGTATTGCGCAGGCTGGTCCTCCGAACTCGACAGCGGCACGATCGGCCGGACATTCCTGGCGCGACCGATCGTGATCTATCGCGACAGCCACCATGAGACGGTCGCGCTCGACGGACGGTGCCCGCATCGCTTCGCGCCACTGGCGAAAGGCGTGGTCAAGGGCGACACGCTGATGTGCCCCTATCATGGGCTGGTGTTCGATCGGAGCGGCGCCTGCGTGCACAATCCCCATGGGGACGGTCACATTCCTCCCAATGCCAAGGTGCGAAGCTATCCGGTCGTTGAAAAGAATGGCGCGATCTGGATCTGGCTCGGCGATCCGGATGAGGCAGATATCCAGCAGATTTCAGAAACGAGCTGGTTGACCGACAAGGCATACGCTTCTGTTACCGGATATCTCAAGGTTCACGCCAACTATCAGTTGGTAAGCGACAATCTTCTCGACCTGACGCATGCACCGTTTCTTCACGCCAATACCGTGGGCGGCGATCCGGAGGACTCGATCGGCCAGCAAATGGAGATCGATTTCCATATGGATGACGGCAACGTCATTCATTCGGATTATCTCGTCCGCAACATGAGACGGCCGACGCCGCAGATGCGTCCTCTATGGGGCGACCGGCCAGGCGATTTCCGGGCGGAGATGACATGGCGGCCGGCCAGCGTGCAGGAACTCGACATTCGCATGTCGCCACCCGGCGCTCCGAAAACCGAAGGCGTCCATGTTCCAAGCCTTCACTACCTCGTTCCGGAGAACGATCTTGTCACCCACTATTTCTTTGCCGTGGGCCGCAATGTGGCAATCGAGGACGATGAGCAGACCGAGATGATGGGCCGCTTTGCGCGCATGGCGTTCGAACAGGAAGACGAGCCGATGATCCGGGACTGCCAGGACCTGATGGGCACGACCGATCTTTTCTCCCTTCAGCCTGCCATCCTCAAGACCGACATCGCATCCATCCAGGCACGCAGGATATTGAACAAGCTGATCAAGCAAAGCTCCAGGAACGCGAAAGCGGGCGCAGCTATGGAAAGCGCATAGCGTCAGGGCCTCCGCTCAAACAAACCCAACACCATAAAGGATTAGAGAATGAAGCTTTGCCGTTTCACCCACGACGGAATTACGCACTTAGGCAAGGTGACGGGCGATCAGGTGATCGATCTTTCGACCGCCCTGAACGGCGAAACCTCCATGCGGGCGCTGATCGCACAACTGGACGATCTGCGAGAAGCGCTGGAAGCCGTCGCCGAACCTGCATTTCCCTTAAGCTCTGTGACGCTGGAAGCGCCGATCAACGATCCTCAGAAATTCCTGGCGATCGGCATGAACTATCAGGCCCATGCCGATGAAGCCGCTGCGGCCGGCATTCCCGTGCCCACCAGCCAGTTGTGGTTCAATAAGCAGGTGAGCTGCATCACAGGTCCCTATGACGCGGTGAATCTTCCGAAGGTTTCCGACAAGCTGGATTATGAAGCCGAGCTGGCATTTGTGATCGGCAAACGCTGTCGTCACGTGGCGGAAGCCGATGCCCTCTCCGTCGTCGCCGGTTATTTCGTGTGCAACGACGTCAGCGTGCGGGACTGGCAGCAGCGCTCACCGACATACACGCTGGGTAAAAGCTTCGATACGCATGGTCCGCTGGGACCATGGATCACGACAAGCGATGAAATCGCCGACCCCCACGCAATGACCTTGCATCTCGCCGTGAATGGTGAGGAGAAGCAGCGCAGTTCCACGGGCGATATGATTTACAACATCAACAAGCAGATAGCGTATCTGTCGACAGTGATGACCCTTGAACCGGGGGACATCATCGCCACCGGAACGCCGTCCGGCGTCGGTATCGCCCATAACAGCTTCCTCAAGATCGGCGATGTCGTCCGGGTCGAGGTCGATGGCCTTGGATATATTGAAAATCGGATCGCTGCCGAACGATGAGCCAGTTTCGTCACGGCACGGTCGACGTCAACCGTATCCGCCTTCACTATGTGGAAGCGGGTGCGGGACCGGTGATCGTCTTCTGTCATGGCTTTCCCGAATTCTGGTATAGTTGGCGTCACCAGCTTCGCTTTTTCGCCGATAACGGGTTTCACGCAATAGCTCTCGACATGCGCGGACATGGCGAGTCCGACGTCCCGGACGACATCGCCGACTATGATGTCCTCCACACGGTAGGCGACGTGATCGGCCTCCTCGACAGCCTTCAAATTGAGCACGCGGTTATCGTGGGACATGATGCGGGAACGACTACGGCCTACCATGCCGCACTCATGCGGCCGGACAGGATCGTCGGCGTCGCCGGCTTATCCGTGCCTTTCATGCCGCGCGGCCATCTGAGCATGATCGAGGCGCTGGAGAATGAGGTCCCGCCAGAATTCTACATGCTTTACTTCCAGGCGCCCGGCGTGGCTGAAGCGGACCTGGAGAAAAATCCACGGCATTCCCTGCGCCGCCTATTCTATGCCAATTCTGGCATGAACCCCGGCTCACCCATCATGATGATGGCGACCAAAGAACGGGGCCTGATCGACACCCTGCCCACCGCTCCAGAAAGCCTCGATTTCCTGGGGGAGGACGAAATGGACCTTTACGAGGCCGCCTTTACGCGAACCGGTTTTAGCGGCGGCCTGAATGGCTACCGCGTTTTCCACAGGAATTGGGAATTGACCTCACCGTGGAACGGCATGGCACTGCCCATTCCCAATCTCTTCATTGGCGGCTCCGTGGACACCGTTTTACAGTTCCCTGGTTTTCGGGACGCTGCCGAGGCGATGGAAGAGTTTCATATTCTTGAGGACGCAGGCCACTGGATACAATCCGAGCGCACCCCCGACGTCAACGACATCCTGCTACGCTTCTGCGTGAGAGTCGGTAATCGGCCAGCCTGATCTCGACCGAAGCATTCCGAAATGGCCGGAAGCATTGTTGCGATAAGGTCGTTACTGACAGCATGACTTCTGTCATTTGCGGCTTGGGCCATCGCAAGGTCCTCGAAGCAATAAACCAATGCCGCGATCACCTCAATTTATGCATAATGCTTCGCCGTTTTCTAAATATTATAGAATTTTCGATGATTATCGGCAATCATCATAAGGTCTACCTTTGCAATTTTCGAAGACCTTTTTGAGAGAGTCCGGCTTTTTTCCGGTAATCATTTCGACATGGTCGGATAAAATTGCATAGAACTGTTTGGCAAAACCAACATCCTGCATGACCATTTCTTCGCTACACCATTTCTGGGCAAATTCATGCGTCGGCATATCTGCCGTGAATGTGCGTGGCACCCCCATGGCGTCAAATTGCTGGAAGCGCTCTTCAACCGAGACTGGAACATAGACGATCGGCGCGCCAAAACTTTCCGACGCGATAGCCGCGATTTCACGATAGCCGATGAGATCGGGACCTGTGATCTCATAGATAGCACCATCATGCCATTCCGGATTCAGCAGGCATTTGACCGCGCACAAGGCAATGTCGCGCTTTGAGACGGGAGAAAAGCGTCCCTCGCCGGCTGCCTGGTACCATTTGCCGGATTCAATCACAGCCGGTGCGGCAATAGTTGGAAAGACTTCTGCAAAGGTCTGATTACGCAAAATCGTATAGCCTAATCCACTCGCCTGAAGATCGCGCTCGGTAATGATATGATCGGAAACTGAGGGCACCGGATTTTTTGGGTGGATGCCGCCGCATGACGTATAGACGATATGGCGAATACCTGCGATTTTCGCGGCCTCAATGGCATTGCGGTGCTCGGGCACACGCTTAGCAACGTCAAGGCTGCTGATAAGCATCAACACGTCGCCACCCTGATAGGCCGCGACTAAAGTGTCGCGATCTCGATAGTCGCCTTGCAACACGCGGACGTCGCTCGGCAAATCTGCCGCGATCTTCTCGGGCGTGCGTGTGACGAGCGTGACATGCGCTGGATTTACATGATCCAGAAGCAGACTCGTTATCCGGCGCCCGAGGTCGCCAGATGCGCCGCTAACCACGATCTTCGTCATTGCTTCTCTCCATCAAGGTGGGCGCGTTGCGTATCCATCTAAAGCAAGGTTTATGGCTTCGGCCCGTTCCCAGCCCGTGGATCGACGGCGTATGCTGCGAGATCAGCGTCCCGATCTCGCTCCAGACGGGCCGGCCGGACCAAAGTCCGCTCAGGCAAGGCCCTCAGCGACCAGCGCGTCGTGAACGGCGGAACGAGCCGCGATGCGACCTCGGTAAGCATCAAGATTGGGCCACTTTCCCGTTCCGAAGCCGAACATCCACGCCCACGAGGATATCGTAAACAAATAGGCATCCGCCACGGAGAAAGCCGTTCCGACCAGCCAGTCGCGGTCAGCCAGATAGCGCTCGATCATGTCGAATTTAGCGGCAATCTGGTTCAGGAGAATCGGTTTGAAGTCGTCCGGCGTGTCCGGCCGCATGAGGGGGCTAAAGCTCTTGTGCAATTCGGTGCCGACATAGTTGAGCCAGGCGAGAACCTCATATCGCTCGACGGTGGCGACCGGCGGAAGCAGACCGGCTTCCGGATGGGTGTCGGCGAGATATTGGAGGATCGAGGGCCCCTCGGTCAGCAATGTGCCCTCGGGAAGCCGCAAGGCAGGCACCTGTCCCTTGGGGTTGATCGACAAGAAATCATCGCCCGTCGCAGTCTTCTTGGTGGCCAGATCGACCTCGACTAGGTCGAATTTCTCCCCGACTTCCCGCAATATGATGTGGGATGCCAGAGAACAGGCTCCGGGCCGGATATACAGCGTCATGACCATTTCAGTCACCTCTCCAGTAGGTTGATATTTCAGCGCGCCAGAGACGCGAATTCATCTTCAGCGACTGATCCGATCGGAATGATGTGGCATATTCGGCGGCCAGTTCGTCCGCGATCTCCGCCACCGTCTGGACCTGCCGCGTTGCGCCAACGCCGTGTCCCGCTCCCCAGATCGTTTTCCAGGCCTTGCTGTCGCCATGGAGATTCGAAAAGTCGATTTTCTTGTCCGTTGCGAGCGCATCGGGCGTAAAGCCGGCAGCTTCCAGACTCTCCCGCATCCAGTTTGCCGGCACACCACTCACGGCGGCCGTGGTGACGATGTCTGTCAGGCCACACCGCAGCAACATGGCGCGGTTTTCATCGCTGACGAGGCTTTCGCGGGCGGCGATGAAGCGGGTTCCCAGATACGCGAAGTCTGCGCCTAGCACTTCGGCCGCCCGAATAGCGCGACCCGTCGCTATACCGCCCCCCAAAATCAGGGGGCCATCCCAGAAGCTACGCACTTCCTCGACGAAGGCAAAGGGGTTGAAACGCCCGGTATGTCCACCCGCACCATGCGCCACGAGGATCAGACCGTCGGCGCCCGCATCGATCGCCTTCTTCGCCTGGTTGGGATCAATCGTGTCCGCAAAGACCGCACCACCGTACCCATGCACCGCATCGAGGACGCGCCTTGGACTGCCCAGAGCGGTTACCACGATGCGCGGCCGGTAACGGCAGATAAGGTCAAGTTCTGCGTCGAAGCGATCATAGCTCTTGTGCACGATCATGTTGACCGCCCACAGGTCCGCTCGCTCGACTTCGCCCAGCTCGGTCGAGATGCGCGCGAACCAGGCATCGAGATCAGGAATCGTGCGCGCGTTCGGCGCGGGAATGGCGCCCAGCAGGCCCGCCTTCCCTGCGGATATGACAAGATCCGGCCCACTGATCAGGAACATCGGCGCGACGATGGCCGGGATGCGCAGCTGCGTGCGAAGCGTATCCACGATCGCGCGATCAGCCACCGATCCTCTCCGCCTTCTGACGAGCCATATCGAGCGCGACATCGACGATCATATCTTCCTGCCCGCCAACCATGCGGCGTCGGCCCAACTCGACCAGTATCTCGCGGGTGTCGACGCCGTAATCCTGGCTCGCCTTTTCGGCATGGCGCAGGAAACTCGAATAGACGCCCGCATAGCCGAGGCTGAGCGTTTCCCTATCGACCCGCACCGGGCGGTCCTGCAACGGCCGGACAAGATCCTCCGCGGCGTCCATCAGCTTGTAGAGGTCGCAGCCATGCTTCCACCCTTTGCGCTCCGCGGCGGCGATGAACACTTCCAGGGGCGCATTTCCGGCCCCCGCCCCCATGCCGGCAAGGCTGGCATCAATGCGGATGGCCCCTGCCATGACACCGACAATTGAATTCGCAACGCCAAGCGACAGATTATGATGGGCATGAATGCCGCGCTGCGTCTCTGGTTTCAGGACGCGATCATAGGCCTCGCAACGTGCGCGGTAGGCATCCATGTCCATCGCGCCGCCGCTATCGGTGACATAGACGCAGCCTGCACCGTAACTTTCCATCAGCTTGGCCTGCGCCGCCAGCGCGTCCGGCTCGATCATGTGGCTCATCATCAGAAAGCCGCATGTGTCCATGCCGAGGTCGCGCGCCGCAGCAATATGCTGTTTCGAGATGTCGGCCTCGGTGCAATGGGTCGCGATCCTGACGGAGCGCACGCCCAGAAGGTGCGCCTGCTTCAGTTCCTCGATCGTGCCGATGCCCGGGATCAGCAAGGTGGTGAGGACCGAATGCTGGATCACATCGGCCACGGCCTCGATCCACTCCCAGTCGGTATGGGCACCGAATCCATAATTGAAGGATGAGCCGTTGAGGCCATCGCCATGGGCCACTTCGATCGCGTCGACCTTCGCCTCGTCAAGCGCCCGTGCGATCTTCTGCACATGTTGAATGCCATATTGGTGGCGAATGGCATGCATGCCATCGCGCAGCGTCACATCCTGAATATAGAGCTTGGTTTCTGTCGGGTCGAACAGCATCACGCGGCCTCCCTCTGCAGACGACGGGTCGCGATCTTCTCGGCGATGCGCAGGGCCGCAGAGGTCATGATATCGAGATTGCCGGCATAGGCGGGCAAATAATGGGCCGCGCCTTCGACTTCGAGAAACACGCTGGTCTTGACCCCTTCGAAACTGCCAAGGCCGGGGATGCGCGCGGGGTTGTTCGAGCCGAAGCGCTCGAACTGCACTTTCTGCTTGAGGCGATATCCCGGCACATACGCATTCACCCTGGCAACCATCGCCTCGATGGCGACCTCAATCTCGCTCTCTTCAGCGCCCGACGACAGCGTGAACACGGTGTCCCGCATCAGCATTGGCGGTTCCGCGGGATTGAGGATGATGATCGCTTTGCCCTTGGCGGCGCCGCCGACCTCCTCAATGCCTTTCGATGTCGTCTCGGTAAATTCGTCGATGTTCGCGCGCGTGCCGGGGCCGGCCGATTTTGAGGCGATGGACGCGACAATCTCCGCATAATGCACCGTTGCAACCGACGATACAGCCGCGACAATCGGAATTGTGGCCTGCCCGCCGCACGTCACCATGTTGACATTGGGCGCGTCGAGATGGGCGTCGCCATTGACGACGGGAATGACATAGGGGCCGATGGCCGCCGGGGTGAGATCGATCATCACCTTGCCCGCCCCGGTCACGATCGAACTGTGGCGCTTGTGCGCGCCGGCCGATGTCGCGTCAAAGACGATGCCGATTTCTTCCCACAGGGGGAGTTTCTGGAGCCCCTCGATCCCCTCATGCGTGGTCGCGATGCCAAGGCGCCGGGCGCGCTCCAGTCCGTCCGAAGCAGGGTCGATCCCGACGAGCGCGCCCATTTCGAGCGCTTTCGAGTAGCGCATGATCTTCATCATCAGGTCGGTGCCGATGTTGCCCGATCCGATGATCGCCACCTTGATTTTCGCCATCATCCTTCCCCTTCGAAAGTGAAGGAAACAGCGCCAAGGCCGCCAATCCTGGCCGTGATGGAATCACCGACCGCTAGCGCAACCATCGGCCCAAGCGCGCCGGTCAGCACCACGTCGCCCGCTCGCAGCGGATCGCCATTCGCGGCCAATGTCCGGGCGAGCCATGCGGCCGCGTTGAGCGGATGGCCGAGACATGCCGCGCCCGCTCCGAGCGAGGCAATCTCGCCGTTGCGCTCAAGCACCATTCCGCATGTGTAGAGATCCAGCCCCTTGAGCAAATGGCGTTCGCGACCGAGAACGTAGAAGGCGGACGAACCATTGTCGGCTACGGTATCGGCAAAGGTAATTTGCCAGTCCGCGATACGGCTATCGACAATCTCGATCGCCGCGACGACATGGTCGATGGCCGCCGCGACATCGTCCACGCCCACGTCACGGTTGAGATCTTTTGCAAGAACAATTGCAACCTCGGCTTCAGCCTTGGGCTGAAGCACATCGGACGCACGGAGCACGCCGCCGTCGCTGATAGCCATATCGTTGAACAGCACACCGAAGTCAGGCTGATCGACGCCGAGCTGGGTCTGCACAGCCTTGGCAGTCAAGCCCACTTTTCGGCCCGCGATGCGCCTTCCAGAATCTTGCCAGAAGCGGGTGTTGATCGCCTGGACTGCATAGGCCCCGGCAGCGTCGCCGGGGTCAAGGCCGTCACGTAACGGCGCAACGGCCGGCCCCGCATAAGCGGCGCGCAACCGCGCGGCGAGTGTCTCATGATCGTGCGTCATTATGCTCCTTCCGCCTTCGCCGGGCGCGGTGGGCGCTGATAGCGGTGGCCCCAGGCCGAATTTGTGTGATGGGTGACGACGTGCCATGTCTCATCGTCCACTTCGAGCCCGCCCCAGCCATATTCGAGGTCGAACCCGGACGGCGTGAGCGGATAGAAGGACAGCATCTCATCGTTCGAGTGACGCCCTAGCGTGAACGTCAGGTGCGTGCCTTGCCCCTCGCAGCGAGCCATGGCGCGGCCGACATCGTCGATCGACTTTACCTCTACCATCAGGTGAACGATCTTCTTGGGGATCGGCACGGGCGCCAGCGCCAACGAATGGTGCCGTCCATTGCAGCGCATGAAGCTGAGTTCCAGCGGGCGCCCCGGCACGACTTCCGTGAGGATGTGATCCGAAAGACGAAAGCCGAGCAAGTCGACAAAGAACGCCATCATCGACGCCTTGTCGCGACAGCTCAACACGATATGGCCAAGACCTTGCGCGCCCGTGTTGAATGCGACGCCGAGCGGACTCACGAAAGGATCGTTCGTCCTTTGCAAAGGGCCATAAAAGGCTTCATGCCGGTTGCCCTCGGGGTCGGCAAATCGGATGAGACCCGCGACCCGACGGTCCGTGCAAGCTTCGGCATCCCCTTCTTCCACAGGATGGCCAGCATCGCTCAAACGGGCAGTCAGCCTCGCGAGCTCATCTGCATCCCGCACTTCCCATCCCGCATAAGCGAGATCGTCGGCAGGGCCTTCATGGAGCCGGACCCGCGTTGCATATCTGTCCATGCGCAGGTCGACCGAACCATCTTCGCGCGGACACCATTGCAGGCCCAGCATATCGCTCGCAAAGTTTTTCCAGCTTGCGAGATCCGATACCTCAAGGCCCAAATAGCCCAGCGCGGCGATTTCACTCTTCATGCCCGGGGCTGCCCCAGATGTCGGCGAGCCAGCGCTACAAAATCATCGAAGCGCTCGGCCTGCACCCAATGGCCGCAACGGCCAAACATGTGGAACTCCGCATTGGGCATCGCCCGGCCGAGCTTCAGGCCCATCTCGACGGGGATGACCTTGTCCTCGCGACCGTGCAAGATGAGCGTCGGATGTTCGATCGTGGCGACGAGCGCTTCGGGCATGCCGGACAGTGGCGTGTCGCCGTCCGGATTGGGCTTTGCGAGAAGCTTGCGCAAACCTTCCTGCGCACCCGGTATAAGGCTCGCCTGATAGCGATCTTCGACAAGCTCGTCCGTGATCACCGCAGGATTATGAGGGAAATGTGCCATGGTCTCGCGCATTGCTTCACGGCTCGGCTCATAGTCCCAGCCAGCACGCAAGCCCGGCGTCATCATGAACTTGTCGCAGGGCGTCCCCATGAGCACCAGCCGATCGAACCGGTCTGGAAAGCGGGCTGCGGCGGCAAGGGCCAACGAGCCGCCAAAGCTGTTGCCCACGATGCAGACCCGGGGAAGATCCAATGCGTCCAGAAACGCGATCAGGTGCCTCACCCATAATTTCATGTCGTAATGAAGATCAGGCTTGCGTTCGGTGTAGCCGAAACCCGGCAGATCCGGTGCGATCACGCGGAAGACGTCAGACAGCGCCGGGATAACCCGTTTCCAGTTCGTCCAGGCGGAAACGCCAGGGCCCGAACCATGCAGGAGCAGGATCGCCTGCCCTTCGCCATGGTCGTGATAATTGGTGTTGATATCGAAAGCGGAGATCATTCGCCCGCGTCCGACTGAGGGTTGGTCGCCCATTCGCACTCTCCCGATCTGCATTGCTGATGGCGCATCTCGCTTCACCATGTCAATACGCTACAGTATGTTTAAGCGATTGGCCCGTCGTGCGCGCAGGCGCATTCCTTATGCCGTGGCTTGTCCCTTTGGCGCGATGACGTAAGAAGTGAGCATGGCAAAGAACTCCACCGCAACGAAACGCGATACGCCCCGACTCGATTCCCAGGCATGGATTGCGGCGGCACTTGAAATGCTTGAGGCGCACGGGATCAACGGCGTGCGCGTGGAACTGATCGCGCGCAATCTGGGCGTGACCAAGGGCAGCTTCTACTGGCATTTCAAGGATCGTGACGCTCTGCACAGCGCAATGCTCGAAAGTTGGCGCCGACGCGCGACGCTTTCATTGATCGAACGGCTGGACCGTGACCTCCCTCCGCGTGAGCGGCTTTTGACCTTGCTTCGACTACCCTTCGCCGGCCCCAGATCCGACCAGGCGGCGGCGGTTGAATTGGCGGTGAGGCTGTGGGGGCGACATGATGCGCGAGCCTTGGCTGCGTTGCGCGAGGTCGACCAGCTTCGCACCGAATATATCGCGCAGCTCCTACGACAATGCGGGGTTTCCGAGCATGAAGCGAGATCGCGAGCGATCCTGGCCTATGCTTATATGCGCGTTGGCCAACTCCTGATCGAAGGCGAGGCGCCGGATGTCGTGACGCTTTGCGAGCAACTGCTTATCGGCGCCACTCCCTGAGCAACCAGCGCAATCAGACCTCTGCCGTATGAATCTGGCTGGACATACGGATGCGTATTGAATACGCATCCGTATGTTTGGTTTTGGAGGCTGATATGCGCGCTGCTGATTTGGTCGACACTGATTTCGGGACGATCGATCGTCGCATCTTCTGGGATTCCGCCATTTATGAGCGCGAACTCGAACGCATCTTCGCGCGTAGCTGGTTGTTCGTGGCGCATGAAAGCCAGGTCGAAACGGCGGGCAGTTTCGTCACCACCTATATGGGGCAGGATTCAGTCATCGTTGCGCGGGCTGATGATGGCATCAAGGTATTCCTGAATAGCTGCCCGCATCGGGGAAACCGTGTTTGTTTCGCCGATAGCGGGCAGGGACGCAGCTTCGTCTGCAATTATCACGGCTGGGCGTTTGGCCTGGATGGCGCGCTCAAGAAGATGCCCAAGATGGGGCTCTACAAGAACACGCCGGGATTCCGCTTCGAGGACTGGGGACTGAAACGCGCGAGGGTGGCGACCTATAAGGGACTGGTGTTCGCGACCTTCGACGAGACGGCGCCATCACTGGAGGATTGGTTGGGGGATTTCCGCTGGTATCTGGACGCGGTGCTCGATGCCGAGCCGGGCGGCACGGAGTTTCTGGCGGGCGGCGCAACCCGTTCGGTCATCAACTGCAACTGGAAATTCCCGGCCGATAACTTCGTGGGTGACATCTATCACGCGCTTTGGACGCATCTTGGCGGGGCGGAACCGACCCTTGGGCGGCACGGCGGTGTCAAAGTGGAGAATGAAGGCAGCTGGCAGGTCTCCGTCAACGGCCATGGCTGGGAGTTCAACGACAGCTTCCTGGGCAACGCCGCGACCATGGGGGACCGCGACTTGCTGCGCTACATGCGCTCGCGCCAGGAGGCCATCACCGCACGGCTGGGCGACTTCCGCGCCAAGATGTGGGGATCGGTCGCGTCGGCGACGATCTTTCCCAACTTCTCGTTCCTTCCGGGATATTTCACCTTCCGCACGTTTCAGCCCAAGGGACCGCTCAAGACCGAGATCCATGCCTGGACGCTCGTGCCCAGGAACATGCCGGAAGATATCAAGGATCGCTTCCGGCGGGGTTCGATGCGAACATTCTCGCCCTCGGGCATCCTTGAGATGGATGATGGCGAGAACTGGGAACATTCCACGGCCGCCAACGCGGGGTTCGTGACCCGCAACCAGCGGCTATGCTACGCGATGGCGCCACCGGGGGAAGTGAAAGAGAAAGAACTGCCCGGCGATGTCCATGCGGGGCAACTATCCGATGCCAATCAGCGCGCATTCTATCGCCGCTGGGTCACGATGATGGACACCGAAAGCTGGGCCGACATGCCGCTTGCCAGCCCCTCCGTGGCCGTGGAGGCAGCGAAATGAGCAGTGATCCCATCGCCGCCAACAAGCCCGATTACAGCACCTATCCGACGCTGGATCGCGCTCAGGCCGCTGCGGCCGCGCAGGAACTTCTGGCGCTTGATGGGCGCGGCGCACCCGTCGACATGGCAACGCATCATGCGATCGAACGCTTCTACCTCCGCGAAGCCCGTCTCCTGGACGAAGAGCGCTATCGCGATTGGTACGACATGCTCGCCGATGACCTTTTCTATTGGATGCCGCTCCGCGAGAACCGCTTCCGGCGCGACAAGCGCGCGCCATTCGATCCTAGTGCAATGGCTCTCTTCGACGAGCGCAAGGCCGACATCGCGGTGAGAATCGGCCGCCTTGAATCGACCATGGTATGGACTGAGGACCCGCCGACCCGGCACGTCTATCTGGTGAGCAATGTCGAGGCATTTGAGACCGGGATAGACGGCCAGTATGAAGTGCAGTCCGCCTTCATCCAATATCGCAATCGGTCGGAGCATGATGATGCGACGCTGGCAGGCCGGCGGCGCGATATCCTGCGCTCGACTACCGACGGCTTCCTGCTGGCGCGGCGCCTGATACTCCTCCCGCAATCGATATTGCTGACAAAAAATCTGTCGGTGTTCTTCTGATGGCGCGGCTCGAAGGTTATGGAACGGTGGTGACGGGTGCCGGTTCAGGCATTGGTCGCGCCGTCGTGCGTCGATTTCTCGCGGAAGGGGCCAACGTCGTCGCGGTCGTTCGCAAACAGAGCGATCGCGCTGGGCTTGAGACAGAAGGTGCGACCGTCGTCGTTGGCGACGTCTCGGATTATGACACGGCCGAGCGCGCGGTCGCGGCCGCGGTCGACAAGTTCGGCCGCCTGGATGCTTATGTCTCTAATGCAGGACTTTGGGACTTCCACAAGCGTGTTGAGAAGCAATCACCCGACGAACTCCAGCGGGCGTTCGACGAGATCTTCGCCGTCAACGTCCGTGCGACGCTCTACGCCGGGCGCGCCGCGCTGACGGCGTTGCGCGAGACATCCGGCACGCTGATTGCCACAGGGTCGAATGCCAGCTTTCTCGCGGGGGGTGGCGGTGCCCTCTATACTGCTTCGAAGTTCGCATTACGCGGGCTGGTGATGCAACTTGCAAAGGAGTTCGCTCCGAACGTCCGGGTCAACGCCGTCGCGCCAGGCGCGACCGACACAGGCATTTCCGGCCCCGCCGCCCTCGGACAGCGGGAAAGAGAAATGAATGCCGATCGTGAGCGGATCGCCGCGATGACGCCCCACATGCCATTGGGCCGAGTGTCAGTTCCCGAGGATCATGTCTCACTCTATGTCCTGCTCGCGAGCCGCACAGAGAGTGCCTACATCACCGGCTCAATGCTGCTGTCCGACGGCGGCTTGACGATGTCCGTCTGAGGAGAACCATGCCTACTATCACTGTTACAACCCGCACGGGCGACACCCGACAGATTGCGGCGGAGGATGACATCTCCCTGATGGAAGCGATCCGCGATTCAGGAATTGATGAACTTCTGGCGCTGTGTGGCGGATGCCTCTCCTGCGCGACTTGTCATGTCTATGTCGATCCCGCCTTCGCCGATCAACTGCCTGGAATGAGCGATGACGAGAATGATCTGCTCGACAGCTCGATTGCGCGCGGCCCGCTATCGCGTCTGTCATGCCAGATTCCGCTCCGCGAGGAACTCGATGGCTTGATCGTCACCATCGCGCCGGAGGACTGATGGAAAGCTACGATGTCCTTATAGTAGGGACCGGCCATGCTGGTGCCCAAGCCGCCATTGCACTCCGGCAAGGTGGCTTTGCCGGCTCGGTCGCCATGATCGGGGAAGAACCCGATCTGCCCTATGAACGTCCGCCGCTTTCGAAGGACTATCTCTCTGGCGACAAGAGCTTCGACCGGATACTCCTTCGTCCCAGGGAGTTCTGGCACGATCGGAACATCACCATGCTGCTCGGGAAACGAGTCGTTTCGGTCGATGCTGAGCAGCATGAGGTAACCGATGCGACCGGCGCCACGATTGCCTATGGTCAATTGATCTGGGCAGCCGGCGGCCACCCCCGCCGGTTGAACTGCAATGGCCACGACCAGGAAGGCGTTCATGCGGTGCGCACGCGCGCCGACGTGGATCGCTTGGTTGCGGAACTGCCCCGCGTGTCGAAAGCGGTCGTCATCGGCGGCGGCTATATCGGCCTGGAAACAGCCGCGGCACTGCGGAAAGCGGGCAAGGCGGTTGTTCTGCTTGAAGCGCAGGATCGTCTGTTGGCGCGCGTTGCGGGCCAAGAGCTATCGCGCTTCTTCGAAGAGGCGCATCGCGGACATGGCGTGGACATTCATCTGAACGCTCAGGTTTCCGCGATAGAGGGCAGCGAAAGGATTTCGGGCGTGCGGTTGGCCGACGGGCGCGTCTTCGCTGCCGATCTTGCGGTCGTTGGAATCGGAATCATCCCTGCTGTCGAGCCTCTGCTTGCTGCTGGCGCCAAGGGGGACAATGGGGTCATCGTGGATGAGTGCTGCCGGACCAGCCTCACGGACGTCTGGGCGATCGGCGACTGCGCGCTCCACGAGAACATCTTTGCCGATGGACGAGCGATCAGGCTTGAATCCATGCAAAATGCCAATGATCAGGCAAGCGTGGTCGCCCGAGCCATCAACGGTGCGGCGACACCATATATTGCAGTCCCGTGGTTCTGGTCCAACCAATATGATCTAAAACTTCAGACCGTTGGATTGTCAGACGGGTTCGATTATCACATCATTCGCGGCGACCTAGACGCCCGAAGTTTCTCAATCATATATTTCAAAGATGGGCGGGTGATCGCTTTGGATTGCGTCAACCATGTCCGCGACTATGTGCAGGGCAGACGGCTGGTGGCCAATCGAGTGGCGATCGATCCTGCCATTGTCGCAAATCAGGGAATCCCTCTTAAAGATGTCGGCTGTTGATCGCCGACTAGTCGAAGGTAAGAACGTCAGCCTCTCCCCATGTAGCATGCTTGCCTCGCAATTTACCTTTCCCAAGACTGCCATTCGCCCACGTATATGAGGGTCGAAAGCTCTATTGCATTGATCGCTGGTGCGCTACGAACCCACGGCGCGACACGCCCGAGATCAACATCGATATCCGGCCCGCGGTGCTAAGTGAATAGGACACATGCAATCGGTGTTCATCGCCCCCCCAAATAGCTCATGCACCGCAGGGTCGGCCACCACATGGTTCTACGACCACATTATCGCACAGCCAAGTGGTGCAGGCGTCGCCTCCCACATCACTACAAGCAGCCGGGGTGAAGCATCGGGCAATCACAATCTATTATCGCTACAGATTGAACCGGTATTAGTGCTGCACAGAGGTCAGCGATAAACCTCCTGCGCAATTGAAGGCTCGATGCTGCCCTCGTTGCAGCCGGAACTCATCCGCCAGAACATTGCCGGCCGTCAAACCAGGTTCCGCACGGGGGAGCGCAAGAGGTGACGACAAGCTGCCCCCACATCATGGAGCCCAGGGTTCGCAGCGTTGCGCCTCGAAGACAGGTCTGGCCGTCATGAAGACAGTGCATGTTCTTGCGGCTGGCACGCTTTTGATTGCATTTTCCTCCGTTATCGACCGGTTGAGAGCGCAGGAGGGTGCCGCATCGTCACGGCTTATGTCGACGAGCGGCCCGGCGCGGGCACCAAGCTACACGGTGGGACAGGCCCTGCGCGGCGAGGCCGTCTACCAGCTGCATTGCGCCTCTTGCCATGGCACCAAGCTGGACAACGGCCCCATGGCGCCGCCGCTGACCGGCGCCGCTTTTCTCGCGAAGTTCGGCGGTCGCGGCCTGGATCATCTTCAATCAGTGATCAGGACGATGCCGCCGGCCGATCCGACTGCTGTGAGCGATACGGCAGCGACCGACCTACTAGCATTTATTGCGCAACATAACGCAGTCATCGCGAGCGATACGGAACTGAGCGGCGATCCGTCCCTACTGGCGGCGGTATCATTGCCGAATGGCAGTTTCATGGCGGGCTCGCCCTATGCGCCGCCTCCGGTTCCGATCGATCGGCCTGATCCGTTTCGAAATTGGCGGCCGGTTACCGCTGCAGAACTTGCCAATCCGCCCGCAGAAGACTGGCTATCCTGGCGCCGCACTTATGACGCGCATGGATTTAGCCCGCTTCGCCAAATCAATCGCGCAAATGTTGCAAAACTGCGTCTCGCGTGGAGCTGGTCACTCCCGGCTGGATCAACGCTGGCACCGCCGCTCGTGCGGGATGGCGTCATGTTTGTGGCGACGTTGGGGGACAAAGTACAGGCCCTCGATGCGAAGACCGGGGACTTGCTGTGGCAATATGAACGTCGGCTGCGACCTGGTATCACGCCTGGCATCAAGCGTAGCATCGCGCTTCTTGGTGAGCAGCTGTACCTTGGCACGTCCGATGGTCATGCCATTGCGCTGGATGCGAAGACAGGCAAATTGGTCTGGGAAACCCGCATAGGCGATGCAGCGCGCCGGGAACGCCTCACAGGTGGTCCTCTCGTCGCCAAGGGCAAAGTCATGTTCGGCACCACCGGCACCGGTGTGGGGGCCGCAGTTCCCCAGATTGTGGCGCTGGATAGCCAGAGCGGAGAAATCGCCTGGCGCGTCTCGACGATTGCGCAGTTTGGGGCCCCCGGGGGAGACAGCTGGGCAGGTATCCCAATGAAAGCTCGAAGCGGAGCTTCGGTATGGACGCCGGGCAGTTACGAGCCCTCGCTTGGCCTCGCCTATTTCGGCACTGGCAACACCTATGACACCGGCCCGCTGCTGCATCCGCCCGCGAACACGTCAGCAGATGCTCTCTATACCAATTCGACGCTTGCCATCGATCCCGACAACGGTCGGATCGAATGGTATTTTCAACATATGCCAAACGATCAGTGGGACCTGGACTGGAGCTTTGAGCGCCAGCTCATCCGCATGACGGCCAAGGGCCGGCAACGCACCATAGCGGTCACTGCCGGAAAAGCGGCGATCTACGACGGGGTCGACGCCCAAACGGGCGAGTATCTCTTCTCCCTTGATCTGGGACTTCAGAATATCGTCACCGCGATCGATCCGCAGACCGGAAAGAAGGCGATCAACGCCTCGTTGCTTCCAGGGGACGGCAAGCTGAAACTGATATGCCCCCATCCGGCTGGTGCCCGAAACTTCATGCCCGCTGCCTATAATCCGGCGCGCGCGCTCCTCATCGTGCCCCTGTCCGAAGCATGCGCGGATATGTTTCCCGCGCCGCAAGGCGCCGGAGCCCTCACCTCGGGCATAAGCTGGGGCATTCGACCAAGACCCGACAGCGACGGCAATTATGGACGACTGGAGGCGATTAATCTGATGACGGGCAAACCCGCCTGGACGGTTCGGCAACGTGCGCCGTTGACCGCCGGGGTTCTCGCAACGGCTGGCGGGTTGGTCTTCGCGGGTTCGATGGATCGCCGTTTGTCCGCCTATGACGATCGGACAGGCAAACTGCTTTGGTCCGCGCGATTGAACGATGCCTCCAGTTCCAGCCCCATCACTTACTCGGTGGCCGGTCGACAATATGTAGCGTTGCTGGTCGGTCGCGGCGGCTTTCATGTCGCTAGCTATGAGCCTTTGTTGCCCGAGCTCCATAATCCCAATGAGCGCGGCGCTGCAGTCTGGGTCTTCGAGGTAAGGGAATGATGCCGGGACGTTTGAAATTTGCATCCATATTGGCAATCTTGCCCTGCGCATGTGTTGCGGCCGTAGCAATATATGGGGGAGCGAATACCGGGCCGCCCACGCATGATGACGACCCGGACCTTGCTTCTGTTACGAGCGGTGAAGCCGACTGGCCGGTGGTGGGAGGTGCGCGCGACGAGCAGCATTATTCCAGCTTGTCCCTGATCAATCAGAACAACGTTGCGCAGCTCAGGCCCGCCTGGTTCGCCGAGTTCGACACGACCCGCGGTCAGGAAGCCGAGCCGGTCGTTGTCGACGGTACCATGTATGTCACCACGGCCTGGTCCAAAGTCTATGCGTTTGATGCGACGACCGGACGCCAGTTGTGGCGTTATGACCCCGAGGTTCCCGGTGACAGTGCAGCCCGAGGCTGCTGCGACGTCGTGAACCGCGGGGCCGCCGTTTACAAGGGCAAGGTCTATGTCGGAACCTTCGATGGGCGCCTCATAGCCCTTGACGCCCGGACCGGCATACTCGCCTGGTCCGTTGATACGATCGATCGCATCGGCCGCGAGAAATCCTATTCCATCACCGGCGCGCCGCGAGTGGTACGAAACAAGGTGATCATCGGGAACGGAGGAGCCGAGTTCGGAGCGCGTGGCTATGTCACAGCCTATGACACGGCAACCGGTCGACTTGTCTGGCGCTTCTATACAGTTCCTGGCGAACCGGGCGTGCGCGATGGTGCCGCATCGGACGATGTCCTTGCCGGGATTGCAGAGAAAACCTGGTCCGGCACATGGTGGAAAGGCGGCGGCGGCGGCACGGCCTGGGATGCCATCGTGTATGATCGCGAACTCAATCGGCTCTATTTGGGTGTGGGAAACGGCGCTCCGCATAGCCATCTGAAACGATCAGCTGGCAAGGGCGATAATCTCTTTCTGGCGTCGATCGTTGCTGTCGATCCCGATACCGGCAAATATATATATGGCATTATCAGGTCAATCCCGGTGAATCCTGGGATTATACGGCGACCCAGCCAATCATGCTTGCCACCTTGATGCTTGGCGGACAGCCACGCAAGGTGCTGATGCAGGCTCCCAAGAACGGGTTCTTCTATGTCATCGACCGGATGACCGGAAAGCCCATCTCGGCCAAGCCGTTTGTCAATGGCATCACCTGGGCGACCGGCATTGATCCAGTCTCGTGGCGGCCGCTGGACACGGCAGGCAACCGTTATCTCGACGCTCCTTTTCTGGGATCGCCGGGCCACGCAGGCGCCCATAGCTGGCCTCCTGCGGCCTATAGCCCGCAGACGGGGTTCGCCTATATCCCAACCTCTCAGAACAACTGGCTTTACAGCGCCCAAAGCACCGAAGCGCACGGTATCAACCCAGGCGCATCAGAGGACAAACTCCCTAAATCCCCCAATTACCTTCAGGCGTTCGAGCCGATCAGCGGGAAGGAGATTTGGCGCGTCGACGCTGATGATGACCGGATAGCCTCTGGCGGGGGGGGCGTACTCGCGACGGCTGGCGGGCTTGTTTTTCAAGGCCGTGGTGAGGCGACCGGTTATTTGCTCGCGATTGCGGCCAAAACGGGCCGCGTGCTTTGGCGCCACGAGACGCCCAATGGCATCATGGCGGCGCCCATCACCTATTCCGTGCGCGGAGAGCAATATGTCGCTGTGGTCGGTGGTGCCGGTGGCATGATGTTATACGGTGTCCGCTCTCAGGGTCGAGAGCCCCAGCCTGGGCGGATCTATGCATTCAAGATCGGTGGGCGTGCCGCGCTCTCCCCACCCTCGTCGCCGGTTGGCACGATCCAGACCCCGACTGAAAGCTTCTCCGCTTCCCAGATCGTTGCAGGCGCCGACTTCTATAAAGGTTTTTGCTCGCGCTGTCATGGCGCCATCCGCCGCGCCTCGAATGTGGTGCCAGACCTGCGACGTTCGGCCGCGGCGACGGATGCAAAGCTCTGGAAGACGATTGTCATCGATGGTCTACTGAGCGAACGCGGGATGATCGGCTGGTCCGACCAGTTGAGTGTCGCGAACGCTGAGAGCATTCGAGCTTATGTTAATTCGGAAACCGCCCTGGTAGCGCGCGCGCAGCGACCGACAGAATAACCCTCGTTCCCCTGAGCCGTCGAGGAAGAACGAGCCCTTCCCGAGCGAGCTATCTTACAAGTTCCGCTCCGTCGCGAGAGCATCATGGCCCGGGTGTCGGCATGTTGGCAGGACCCGTCCTTTTTTGACCTGTGGCAATATTGAAAGATTTTCAACGCCGGCGAGAGCATGGCGTCATCCTGAGCTGCGTCGCGTGGGAAACAATCCCTCTCGATAAATGCCGACGAGTTGCGGCGCGACGATCGCGGCACGCGCGCTCAAGATCATGGACCTCAGGCCCTTCTTCCCGAACCTCGTTGGCCGACCCGTCAGCGATCTGGTTAAGTATCGATCTTTTCAAAGAGGCTTCGGCCAGCGATCAGGTAGAGGAGACCGCTGAAGAAAAAGGAACAGGATGGAACGAGCATCGCGATGCGCAAGCCGCCTGCCGACGCCGACCCGCATGATGTGGCGACGGCTTCGGAAGCTCCCGGGAGCGCAATCCCGCCCGGGCAGACAGCAGTGAATGTTCCGAATGCGGACGGAAACAATCGAGCGGCCGCGATGTCGCTGACCACGCCCACGATGAGTGGGCCAAGGCTTGCACCGATGACGACCACTGCCAGCATGATGATCGAGGCTGATGTCGCGCGCAGATCAGCAGGTGCGACCCGCATATTTGCAGCGACTGCCGTGCCATTTTTCAGGCTGGTGGCGAGGTTGGCCGTGAACAGAAAACCGAGCGCGAGATGAAGGCTTGTCGTGTTGAATGTGAGCAGAAAGAACAGACCGGACAAGAGCGATCCAGCCGCGCAGACGTAGAAATAGGAGCGACCATGTTCGCCAGCGAACCGGTCAGCCAGATAGCCCCCCAGCAACGTACGCACCGAAATGAGCGCGCCGCTCCGCTCGGTCGCGTTGCAGACGCTCGGTTTGGACGTAGCGCGTCTTGAGGTCGGCATGCCCTCCCCCAAATCGCACCATGGTGATCATCCCATCGCCACCCCAGCGATTATCCTCGGGATAATCAGAAGGAAACTGAGCATCGGTCCCGGCCCGATAGAACGCGCCTGCCAGTTGCTCGGGGATGCTTCCGATATGCTCGAGCTCCATGACGTCGCACTCGACGCGGCCTCGATTCACTCCGGCGACGCCAGCGTGCCCGGAAAACGTCAATGTCATGCCAAACTATCCTCTCTTTCTTCTTCTTCGGCCGGGCGGCGCTAGGCCGACACCCGCTGCTCCGATCACAGCACGGCGTAATAATAAAACACGGTGTGATCGGGACTGCTGTGGCGCCGGGCCGTTCCGATGATCGCCGTGCGGTTGAGCCAGTCGTGCGGACCGGCGCGGCAATCGAATTGAGGCGTGCAGCGGAAATACATCGGTTCATCGACGCTTGCCTTGAGCCGCTCGGGCACAGCTTCGTCGAAGCTTAGATGCTCCTCGCTTGGCGCGGGCCGGTCGAGAAAGTGCATGTAACCCGTGTTGCGCATGTAGATCGGTGTGCCGTCATCGGCCTCGAGCATGTAGTGCGCATCCAGCCGGCCGCTCATGGCCCAGTCGGCGCCACTCCTCGGCAAGACACGGCCCTCAAGACGAGGACCGGAAACGGTTCCGCTGACAACGGGAGTGAAGCTTCGCCGATAGCCGCGTACCGAATTAAAATAGACGCGCTCCTTGAAGTTGAGATGCACCTGAAAGACAAATTTCGTCTCAATCTGAGGAATTTTGCACAATAAACTCATCTGCCCCTCCCCAATACCTGCCCTCAACGGAAGTATATTTTTCCAGCGAAACGGCTTGATGATTTCGTTCAGCATCGCTGTTCCAGAATCAACCGCACGTCCTGCAGAATTTCTTTGAAAGTGATTTACCTGTAGCTAGCTGACCGAGCCAATATGATCTCGTTCTGGCATGATAAGGAGAATCGATTGCATTGCTTTGAGCGCTTGATTTGAAGGAATGACGAAGGTCCGGCTGCCACTTTGGGCAGGACATCGCCCATCGCTGCCTAGGGTCAGGACCCATTGATTTGGGATGGCGGTTGTGATTCAGGCGGCTGCGAAGGAGCCTGAAAGATGCGTGATTTGTTTTGGTTGAGTGACGAGCAAATGGCTCGGCTTCAGCCCTATTTTCCCAAGAGCCATGGCCGTGCGCGGGTTGATGACCGGCGGGTGCTGAGCGGAATAATCTTCGTCAATCGCAATGGGTTACGATGGTGCGATGCGCCGCAGGAATATGGCCCGGCGAAGACGCTTTATAATCGTTGGAAGCGCTGGGGAGACAAGGGTGTCTTCATCCGGATGATGGAAGGCCTGGCTGCGCCACAGGCTTCCGAACGCAAGACGGTGATGATCGATGCAACTTATCTCAAAGCCCACCGCACGGCGTCCAGCCTGCGGGTAAAAAAGGGGAAGCAGGGCGCCTGATCGGGCGTACGAAGGGTGGCATGAACACCAAGCTGCACGCCGTCACCGATGCGAACGGTCGTCCCATCAGCCTCTTTATAACCGCAGGTCAGGTCAGCGATTATACAGGGGCCGCCGCTCTGCTCGACACACTCCCCAAAGCACAATGGCTGCTGGCCGACCGTGGCTACGACGCCGACTGGTTCCGCGATGCCCTGCGGGAAAAGGGCGTTAAACCCTGCATTCCGGGCCGAAAATCCCGGAACAAGGCAGTCAAATACGACAAGCGTCGCTACAAACGCCGCAACCGCATCGAGATCATGTTCGGACGCCTCAAGGACTGGCGACGCGTCGCCACCCGCTATGATAGATGCCCCAACGTCTTCCTCTCCGCCATCGCTCTCGCCGCTACCGTCATCTTTTGGCTCTGATCCATGAGTCCTGACCCTAGGCAACTGGTGTGATCAGCGGCTCGTTGCGATGCAGCGCGGCCAAATTGGCCAGCAGCAGTTCAGTCATGCGCCGGACGGCATTATGGGTTGCCCCGCCAGTGTGCGGCGTGACAATCAGATTGGGAACTTCTTGCCACCTCGAAGCGGGGGTCGGCTCCTCCCGAAAGACGTCAAGCGCGGCCGCTCCGAGTTTGCCGCATCTAAGCGCATCGATCAGCGCACCTTCGTCGACAAGAGAACCGCGCGCCACATTGACCAGAAGCCCGGTCGGCCCGAGGGCCTCTATCACCTGCCTCGAAATGAGCCCGCGGGTATCGTCATCCGATCGTGCCGCAACAACGAGGACATCGCTGTTCGCCGCGAGGGCAAGCAAGCTCTCTGCACGAACCAATCCCGCATCCTTCTTCATATTCGGCCCCCACCATGCAACGTTCATGCGCATGACGAGCGCGCGGTTCGCGATGGCATGGCCGATGCGGCCCAGACCGACGATACCGAGCCGAAGACTCGCCAGCGACCCGGTGATCCGCTTTTGCCCCGCCATCCAAATGCCCGCACGCACGGCAGCATCTCCCTCCACAATTTGACGAACGCTCGCCAGGATGAGGCCTATTGCGTGATCTGCGACATCTTCTTGATTTGCGTCCGCGCCATGTGTCACCTTGATCCCGCGTGCCCGCGCCCAATGGAGGTCAACTCCATCATAGCCCACCGTGGCGCATGCGATGAGTTCGAGCGCGGGAAATTGCTCGAGGAAGACGGGCTCCAGCCTGACTTCTCCGGCTACGATGATCGCTCGAACCGCCTCAAGGTCGGCCTGGTCGATCCCCTCCCACGGCAGGAGGATGCGATAGGAAGCAGCCAATGCAGGAATGAATGGCGCCAGGTGTCGATTTGCAACCACTACGGCGGGCCTGCCGCGCTCCTCAGTCTTCGACGATAGTCCCGGCTGATCTACTTCCATGACAGTTCCTCCATGCCGAACATAATTCCGGCCGCAGCTGCGGCCGTCGCATCACGATTGTGGATTTTGGATACTTTGGGCGTCGCAAGAGATGCGTGCGTCCGTCACTACATGCGCCGAACGAAGAGCGGGCTGGCCGCTGCGTGGCGTCGTCGATCTCGGCGGTTGCATAAGCGAATTTCTAGCCGTCCAGTTTTTCGACAAGGTGGCGGCCTGCGATCCAGTCCAGAAGGTCGCTGTCCTTGGCACGCGCGTCGAGCCACGGTTCTGTGACAATGATTCTGATTAACAGTGCAAGGGCCGCGCCGGGCAAGCCGACCGCAACAAACGCCGCGCGCCAGCCATATTTCATCGCGATATAACCGCCCACCAGCGGCGCGAGCAACTGCGCGCAAGGGCTGCTGGCCATCAGCCGTGAGAGTGCCATGCCGCACCGGCGGAAGGGGAAATCGTCCGAGACGAGCGAGTAGCTGATCGGTGACGATGCGCCTTCCGCCCCTCCAATTCCTGCCCGGGACAAAGCACGAGGAACGAAACTTCCGGCTACGCTGCATGCCACGGTCATTGCTGACCAGATTCCGAAGGCCATCGACCGCAATGTTATCCGGTTGAAGCGTTCGGCCAATCGAGCAATCGGAATCCCGGTAAGCGAATAGAGCAGACCAAATCCCGGCCCACCGACGACGCCCGGTTGCCAGTCCTGCAGCCGAATATCTTGCTTAATGGGTAGCGCCAAAAGTGCGCGAATACCGCGATCAAGGTAGCTGGAGAGATTGAGTAGGAAGAGCTGGCCGCAGTCATAATAGTTCGTCCTCTTCCACTCATTAGACTGTATTGACTGGCATAACGAATGCCCCTGCATATCGCTTGCGGTCATGGACTGGGTTACCAAGGCACGCCTCTCTGTCAGTCGCCCGCGATCCGTTCGCCCCGATCTGCTTCTCGTCACCTGCGATTGATGTTATCTGGCAATTAACCGGCCGAGATGCTCGAAATGCCGTAATGCATCGATTAGCCCGCCTGCTTCGGTGTCGCCAATAGCATCTCTGACTGCCGCGATAAGGATTTGCGATAGGCAGCCTGCAATCGGCTCGACGACATGCTGATCATGCCAAGCCCCCCGAAATGCGTGCAACACAGAGCAGGCAAAAGCCCGTTGCCGTTTAAACTCCGCTTATGAGGGCATAGGCCCCCTAAGTGCCGACTGGCCCATCCTGCCGCCTCCAGACGTTATCAGCGGGGCGGCCAGCGACCCAGTTCAACACACACTCCTGCAACTCTCCAGGGGAGAGCCACCAACCAACCGCAAATCACAGTTCCCAAACTATAGGAAATTATTCGGCCAGATCATCGTCCTCCACATATGAGCGGTTGGAGAACCGTCGAACCCAAGCCCTTCTTCGGGCTCCTTGAAGTGTCTCCCGATAATGTCCTCAAACATTTGCGGATCCGGAATTTCCAGATCGTCGAAGAAGTAAATATCATAAATCGTTACAAAACGTGCCGACATGTACCATTTGTGGTTCCTGGCGAACTCCGCATCAGCCTTGATATAGGCAGGCGGCTCATAGTCCGGCCCAAAGAAGGCCAGGTAGCTATCCGGATATTTATATCCCACCGCCTCGTCCGCAAAGTACCTGAGAGGCTGGTGATATTTGACCGCCCAGGCAATTTCCTCATCGACATAGGGTGCGATCATCTGCGCGCCCCAATATCCATGGTCGGACCGAATCATGCAGCCATTGGACAGATCATGCAGCAAAACGGCGAGGACAGTCTTTTCCTCCATCCCCTGTTTGAGCGCCTGTTCTGCGCTCGTCAGCAAATGGCGAATGGTGATGTCGTTGAACCGATAGCGAAAGAAATCCATCAGCCGCGGGCGAGCGGGCATCGACGGCAACGCAGGATTGTCTCCCATCATGAAGACATGGTTCGGGTTCAGCCGCCGGAGCATTTCTGGCTCGGGGTCCTCCATATCCGTACCGACCCGGCCGACCGGCGCCGGCACAATCATCCTTTCTCGTCCGGCCTGCGGGAAAATACGCTCATCCGACATCGTCAATATCCTCTCCATAATGCCGCGCGATATAGGCGCAGACCATAAGTTGTGCCTGATGGAAGATCATGATGGGCAGCAGAACAAGGCCCAATGACGATCCTGCAAAGAGAACTTTCGCCATGGGGACGCCCTGAACCAAGGACTTTTTCGTGCCGCAAAAAAGAATGGCAATCCTGTCTTCGCGATTGAATTTGCATAGTCGCGCAGTCAACCAGGTGAAGCCGAGAGCAATGGCGAGCAGGACGAGGCACGCAACGGTCAGCCTGCCCAGTTCCGCCATGGGAATATGATGCCAGATCCCCTCAATCACGGCCGCCGAGAAAGCGCTGTATATGGCAATCAGGATCGTTCCCCGATCGGTCAGCGCGATGAGGGATTTGTGACGTGCCACCCAGTCGGCAATCCAGGGGCGGCAGAAATGCCCGACGAGAAACGGCACGAAGATCTGGACGACAATCTGCCCGACCCCGGAAACTGAAACTTCTGCGCCGCGCACGCCCGCCAGCAGCACCAGAATAGCGGGCGTGATGAAGATACCGAGCAGTTGGGACATCGACGCGGCCGCAATCGCCGCTGCTACATTGCCGCGGGCGATCGACGTCAACGCGATGGAAGACTGCACCGTGGAGGGAAGCGCAGCGAGGAACAGGAGGCCCAGCCAGATGGACTCATCGAACAGGTGCGGAAAGGCCCGGTATAGGGCCAGCGCCACCAGCGGAAACATCACGAAGGTGCTGGCGAGAATGACCAGATGCAGGCGCCAGTGCAAAAGCCCTTCTACAATCGCAGACCGCGCGAGTTTGGCACCCACGAAGAAGAAAAGGAGGACGATCGCCGCATTGGCGAGCCAGCCCACCAGAACGGCCCCTGTGCCCTGCGCCGGCAGAAAGGTCGCGAGCAAAACTGTGCCGACGAGCGCGATAATGAATTTGTCTGGCAAAATCGTCTTGAGCATGAATGTCCCGCTGCAAAGTCGTGAGGCACCGACCAGCCCCATGAATGGCCGCATACCATCTCAACCAAGGGCATTTCATGCCTAAATACACCCTGAAAAGTCATCCATCGGTCATAATATGACCAGATGATCCCTTAACCTCTGCTCCGGCAGCCTTTCGGGCTCGCAAGCCCCGCTCATGGCTGCGATGTCCCGCCCGCGAGGAAAATCGCTTCGTCGATGACAAAGGCTCGAATGGCTTCCACATCCTCTTCGCCAAGCTCGGGACCAAATGCCGGCATGCCGTTCTGCAACAGCGCCCCGTCCTTCACGACCTGACGAAACGCATCCTTGTCCCTTGTGATCATGGATCGCCGCAAATCCGGCGTAACCTGTCCGCTGATTGCGCCAAAACCATGGCATGCCGCACAAAACTCGGCATATTTACGGGCACCTTTCTCCAATATTCCGCGATCCGCCGTCACGCGCGCCGGCGCGGTGACTGGCGCGGGCGTTGTGTCGATGCGCGGATAGTGAGCATTGGCTCCCAGCTTGAACACGAGGACCCGGCCGGTCGGCAGCGACTTGCGCTGGGGCGAGCTGAGCCCGCCGGCCAGCCAGTGCGCACCCCCGTTGCCGATCGCAATGGCGACATATTGGGTGCCGCCAACGCTGTAGGTGATGGGGCCACCTTGTGCGGTCGCCTGGGCATCAAACTGCCAGAGCAGCTTGCCTGTCGCGGCATTCATTGACCGGAAGATACCGTCAGCGCCCGACTGGAACACCAGACCGCCCTTGGTGGCCAACACCCCGCCATTGCCGGCATAGCCATAAGGGAATGTCCATGCCGGGCGTTGCGCAGCCACGTCCCACGCCACGAGTTTTGCATCCAGCGCCCTGGCAAAGCCGGCACGCAGCTTGCTGTCCTGCGGAACGCCGCCCGCCGGTGGCATGCCGCTGGCGCGCGCATTGGGGGTCGGGACGTAGTCGGGATCCGTCTGGAAGGTGGCGGCATAGTCCTGAATGGGGATGTAGGCGAAACCGGTATCGGGGCTGAACGCCATTGGCTGCCAGCTATGGGCGCCCATGCCCGTTGGATGAACCTGCACTCGGCTCCCGCCCAGATAGCGGGCTTCCGGATTTTCAAGCGGCCGGCCGGACCGCAGGTCGATGGCGTAGGCCCAGCTGATCGGTGCGCCCTTGGGCGTCTCGGCCGTGCGCGCCACCGGCACGAGATTCTTCGCGGACAGGAGCTTGCCGTTCTGGCGGTCGATCACGTAAAAAAAACCGTTCTTGGGCGCCTGCATGAGGACTTTGTGAGGCGCACCGTCAATCTTGAGATCGGCTAATATGATCGACTGGGTTGCCGTGGCATCCCATGTGTCGCCCGGCGTCACCTGATAGTGCCAGATATAGTGGCCGGTCTTGCGATCCAGCGCGACGATCGAGGCGAGAAACCAGTTATCCCCCTGCCCGGCCGACCTGATCTGATGGTTCCATGGCGAACCGTTGCCCACGCCGATATAGATGCGATCAAGCTCGGCATCATAGGTGATGGAATCCCAGACCGTGCCGCCACCGCCCTGTTTCCACCACTCTCCTGCCCATGTTGCGGCCGCTTTCGCCAGAATATCGTCCGAGGCAGCGCCGTCCGGGCCTTTCTCGGGATCATTGGGCACGGTGAAGAAGCGCCACGCCTGCTTGCCCGTCGACTGCTGATAGGCCGTTACATAACCGCGCGCGCCCAGATCGGCGCCGCTATTGCCGATCAGGATCAAGTCGCCGGCAACGCGCGGGGCACCCGTGATCACATAGGGCCACGGACCGCCATCGAGCGTTTGCGTCGACCAGACGGGTTTGCCTGATGTCGCATCAAGCGCGATCAGGCGCCCGTCCAGCGCGGCCACGAATATTTTCCCGCCCTGATAGGCCAGCCCGCGATTGACGACATCGCAACAGGCGCGCGCGCCCACCGCCCGATCGACCTGCGGATCATAGACCCACAGTTCCTTTCCGGTCGTCGCATCAAGTGCGTAAACGATGCTCCAGGCCGATGTGACATAGAGGATATTGCCGACCATCAACGGCGTCGCCTCGACGCCGCGCCCGTCGCGCATGTCGTAGCTCCAGGCCAGCCCCAGCTTGCCCACTGTCTCGACATTGATCGCTTCGAGCGGGCTGAAGCGCTGCTCGGCACTGTCGCGGCCGTAGCTCGTCCACTCCTGATCGGCCGGCGTGCAGCCGGCCAAAAGAAGAGCGGCGACACCAAGAACTTTATAGAACGTCATTCTTCAACGCCTTTGGCAGCATGAGAACGCAGATCACGCAAATGATCATGGGAGCGGCAAGGCTGGCAATGATCGCCGAAGCGTCGAGCCCCGCGGTCATCATCGCCGCGAGCGCCAGTGGCCCGAAGATCGAGCCGGCCCGCCCGATCCCGCTCGACCAGCCCACCCCGGTGGCCCTGATGGCTGCGGGGTAGAAACTGGCCGCCAGCGATCCGAGCGCGAGCTGTGAGCCGATGGAGCCCGCTCCGATCAGGAAGATGAGCAGGCTCCAGGCGGCCTTTGAACCCGGTGCCATCCCCACGCCGGCAAACGCGATGGCAGCCAGAATATAGGCCATGGCCAAAGCGGGAACGGCCCGGCCACGATCGGCAGCCCAGGCAAGCAGGAGCCCGCCCACGACCGAGCCGAGCGCGAGAAAGCTTGTCGCGCGCTGCGCCTCGCCCCTTGTCCAGCCCGCATCGGTCAGCAACGTCGGCAACCAGCTGATGAGCGAGTAGGTCGCGAGCAGGCTGATGAAGAAAATCACCCAGAGCAGGGTCGTGCGGAGCCGGAAAGCATCGCTGAAGAGAGCGCCAAACTTCCCTCCCCTGTCGTTTGAAGGGACATTACTCTCCGCAGCAACCGGGCCCTTTGCCGCGCCCAGGAAGAAGAACAGCGCCGCAGCAGCCATCGGCATGCCGGCCCCGACATAGAAGATACCCGGCCATCCAAAGGTCCCTTCAAGACCGGGCGCCGCCAGCGCCGCTGCGAAGGATCCGACCGCCGTGCACGAGACGACGAGCGTGATCGTGAGGGTCCGGTTCTTTGCCGGCGCGCTCTCGGCCGCCACAGTAATCGCCAGTGGCAACAGCGCCCCCATGCCAAGGCCGGTCAGCGTGCGCCAGAAGGCGAGTTGAGCGGGAGACTGGCTGGTGACCGCCGCGAGCATCGTCACGCCAATCAATATCAGCGCAAATATCATCATCTTCTGGCGGCCAAAGCGGTCCGCCCATGGTGCCAGCAACATTGCGCCTGCAGCCATGCCGGCAAGCGACAGGGAGAGGGCGACAGCAAACGCCGTGGGGGCGACCTGTAGATGGGACGCGAGGCCTGGTATCGCGAGGCCAAGCGCCTGAATGTCATATCCATCCAGAAATGCCGCGAACGCGCAAAGGGCCAGCGTGACCCTTGACATCAAAGCGGCGCTTCCGCGCGCGCGACCGTCGCCAGCGCCGGCCCGATCACGACCGGGTCGAGAAATGTGCCATCGGAGATGCCGGAACCTTCCTGCGCAGCGCTGAGCTCTTCCATCCTGGCGAGCGTGTTTCTGGCTCTCGCAAGTTCGGCCTCTGATGGACGATAGGCCTCATGCACCACCCGCACCTGCTCCGGTGCCAGCACCAGCTTGCCATCGAAGCCCATCATCATCCCCCAGCGCGCATCTTCCGACAGGGTGGCCTGGTCATTGATAATCGGCCACGGCGCATCCAGCGCCCACAGGCCATGCGTGCGGGCGGCCAGAATGATCCTGGCCCGGTGGAAGTGGAAGAGATCGCCCGGGTATAGCGAGCGATCCATGAGATAGGCCGATATATTCACGTGCAGCGAACTGGACAGATCGCCAATCGCAAAGCCAAGCGCCTCGACATGCGGCGAGCAGGAGGCGAGCGCATCGATATGGGTCAGGGCCTGAGCGGACTCGATGCCGACGACATAGCCAATATGGTCGGTTGACGCCCCCTTGGCACGCAGCGCATCGAGACGGCCATCAATCCACTGAATGTCCTCCACCGTGTCGGGCTTGGACAGAAAGAGTGTGTCGATGCGCTGGCCGGCACCGGCGACCATCACATCCAGATCCGCTTGCGCAAGGCCGGAGGAAACCGCGTTGATGCGCACCGCCCGGGCAGACCGCCCCCAGATATCCTCGTTGAGCAATCGAACGATCGTGTCGCGCGCCGCCGGCTTCCTGACGGATGCGACAGTATCCTCGACATCGAGGCAGACAAGGTCCGCGCCGCAGGTCCTGATCCGCTCCCGCTGCTCCTCCTCATCCAGGCTACCCGGAATGAAAATCGTCGTGCGCCGCAATTTCATCAAAATGCTCCCTTCTCCAGGCTGCTTTTCTGCCCGGTTAAATATTCCCGGAAGCTATCCCTTTGGGCTTGTCATTTCCTGCTTTTTTTCTGCTAAATACCGCGCACATACGCAATGATTGACCAGATTCTGGCACAAAAAGGGGGATTTATGACACTATCGGCGTCCGACAAGAAGATACTCAGGATTTTGCAGGCGGACGGCCGCCTCTCGAACGTTGCGCTTGCGGAGAAGATCGGCATGTCGCCGAGCCCATGTCTGAGACGGCTAAAACAGCTGGAAGAAACCGGCATCATCTCCCGCTACACAGCAATCCTGAACCGGGAGAAGGTCGGCCTTGGCATTATGGCCTTCGTCGAGGTGAAGGTTCCCCAGATCGCGGATACATCCGTTGTCGCCCTCTTCAAGGAAGCGGTGCGCAATGAGCCCTCGATCACGGAATGCTACATCACCGCCGGACAGTTTGATTTCATTCTGACCGTCGTTGCGCAGGACATGACGTCCTATGCCGTGCTGGCCCAGACTGTGCTGCTCAAACTGCCGGGCGTTCAGGACATGCGATCCAGTTTCGTACTGGAAGCCATCAAGGACAAGGCGGATCTGCCGCTCGCCTAGCCTGCTGCCGTTACAGCTAGACCTTCCGGTAATCACTGGGCGATGTTCCGAAGACAGAGCGGAACTCCCTGCTGAAATGGGACATATTGTTGAACCCCCATCGAAACGCGATGCTGGTCAGGGTTTCCGAGGCGAGGGTGGGGTCGAGCAGATCATTGGCGCAATGATGCAACCGGCTCTTCTTCATCCAGTTCGTCACGCTCAGACCGTGATTTCCAAAAAGGCGGTGCAAGGCGCGCTCTGACAAGCCGTTCGCGCAGGCGATGGCTGCGGGCGTCAGATCGTCTCCCAGATTGTCGAGCATATAGCGCTGGACCGCCCGTAACTTGTCGGAGCGCTGATCGTGGGTTTCTGGCGCTTCAGGAAACAGGCCACCCTTGATCATGCCGATAATGGCATCGGCCACGGCGGTCTGAAGCGTGCCCTGCAATCCGGCGAGGTCGAATGACGATCGAATCAATGGGCCAACAAGGCGGCTTGTCGAGGTGGGGAGGCGCATCGCCAGACAGGCTGACAATTCTGATTTATGGGACAGCCGATCCACCGGGATGTGGACGGAAATCTGCGTACTGCTCTCCTCAAAGAGGAATTCGCACGGCTGCATGGGGTCGATCAGCGTGATGTCGCCGCGCTGCATTTCGCAGACTCGCCCCGCCTGCGCCATGTTGCTGGTGCCCGCGACTTGCATGATGAGGAGATATTTCGCGACCGGCCAGTTGTGAATCTGGCGCATCGACCTTGTCGCACGCAAGGCCGATTGCTGAATGCGCGAACAGGTCAGCGTGCCGATGCTGCGCTGTTCCACGCTGGCATCAAAATCCGCCATGGTGGGCTGAATATCGAACACGCTGCATTGGGTCGCAAGATGCTGCTGCCAGGCGCTGGCTCGCTCGGCGCGGTCCACCGTCAGTGTGGAATAATATCCCATGTTACTCCTACCCTTTTCTTGCCCTCTCATCCTGCCGATTATCGGGCGTTGCGGGGCCTTCACCAGTTAGCTATCAATGATAGCCAACATGGCGATAGGGTCAAGAGGGGGCGACATTGGCGCTGGATACGGACAAAATTACGCATACGGCTCTCAACCTGCTCAATGAGATCGGGCTGGATGCGCTCTCCACACGGAAGCTCGCGGCCGAACTGCACATACAAAGCCCCTCGCTCTACAAGCATTTCAGGAGCAAGGCAGAACTGCTCGACCATATGGGTGCCGCGATGCTGATCGCGAAGTTTTCCCGGCTCGACCGTCAGGTCGATTGGGACATCTGGCTTCAGAGCCTGGCGCGGGCCAGCCGGGATGCCATCCGAGGCTATCGGGATGGCGCCAGATTGCTGGTCACGACCTCGCCCAGCGAGCCCCGGCGCACGGCGCTCGCGGTCGACGTGACGCAGCCTCTGCTCGCCGCCGGCTTTGCCTTTGGCGCTGCGCGCCATGCCGTCGTCATGATTTCGTCGCTGGTCGAAGGCTGGATGCTGAACGAGCAAACCGAGGCGACCCGCACCATGATGACGCGAGAGCTGGGCAATCTCGATATCGCCTTTGATGAGGCCATCGCCATCATCATCGCAGGGATCAAGACGCGCCGAACGCCTCACGTCGGGGCGTAGGGAAGCACCCGAAGATTGGCGTGCAAGGCATAGTGTGAGCGCACAGAGCAAAGCTGCGAGCGGCAGAAATGATTACCGTGCCCTGCGCAACATACTGCCCTCATACCGCTTCGGGTCGGGCATATAATCATTGGGCGAGGACATCATGGGAATCACGCAAATAGGGGATGTGCGCTGCATCCTTGGCGAAGGCCCATGGTGGGATGTGCGGGAACAGGCGCTCTATTTTGTCGATGTGCTCGGCAAGACATTGTGGCGCTATGACGAACGCTCCGATGCTTTCACACATCGGGATATGCCGGCCAGTATTTCCTCAATTGCCTTCGACGGACAGGGCGGTGCCATTGTCGCCATGCAGTCCGGCCTCCATCACCTGTCGCTCGACACGCATCAGCTGACGCCGATTTGCAACCCGGCGCGCAGCGACACGCGGCTGCTGCTGAACGACGGAAAAGCCGATGCCCGCGGCCGTTTTGTCATCGGTACGGTCGTGACCACGGGCAGCGAGGCCATTGCCGGCCTGCACAGCCTCCGCCCCGATGGCGTCACGGTCCAGCTGGATACGGGGTTCGGGATCACCAATGGCCCCTGCTGGAGTCCGGATAGCAGCCTGTTCTATCTGGCGGATAGCACCCGGAAAATCATCTACGCCTATGACTATGATCTGGACAGCGGCGCCATCTCCGGCAAGCGACTGTTTGCCGATCTCACCCGCTTTGATGGCATACCCGATGGCGCCACGGTCGATAGCGCCGGGCGCCTGTGGACCGCCCTGTGCGACGGGGCGAATATCCTCTGCATCGATCCGGCGGGCAAGGTCGTGGAGAGCATCGACTTCCCGACCGGCTTCCCCACCAGCCTCATGTTTGGCGGGGCGAAGCTGGACCGGCTCTATGTCACATCGCTCGATATCGGCGCCTTGTCGTCGGTAGAAGCGGCCGCAGGCGCCAAACATCGCGCTGACGATCGTGGCGGGCGACTATTCGTCATCGACGGCCTTGGCGCAACCGGAGTTCCCGAACATCATGTCTCAGCCGCCCATGCCCCGGTCGCCTGACATGGCAGAAGATTCGGGTCGAAAATCATGGCATATCGTGTTCATCTGCGCCTTCGCGGCCTTTGCCGACGGCTATGACATCCAGGCGCTTGGCCTCGCCATTCCAAGGATGGCCGCGCATTTCCAGATGGAGCCGGCCGCGTTCACGCTGGCGACCTCGACATCCCTGATCGGCATGGCCATCGGCGCGCTGTTTCTCAGTCCGTTGGGCGATCGCTATGGACGTGAGCGGACGCTGGCGGCCATGCTCGGCATGATTGCCCTCACCACCTTTGCGATAGTGATTGCGACAACGCCGTTTTCGATCGCCTTTTACCGCTTCTTTTCCGGTCTGGGCCTCGGCGCTGCCGTCCCCATTGCCGTCGCGCTCACATCGGATAATGTCTCCGACCGGCATCGGGCGACCCTGATTACCGTCATGGTCAGTTGCACCGGCGTGGGTGCGTTTGCCGCCGGGCAACTGGCGCCGCTGCTGGATAGTCTGGGCGACTGGAAGGCGATTTTCGGCCTGGGGGCGATGTTGCCGCTGATCGGCGCCGTGCTGGCATGGATCATTGCGCCGGCACGGATCGGGGCTCCGGCACGGATCGAAGCGCGGCAGCTACAGGGACAACACATGGCGGAACGACCGCCCAAGGCCTCGGTGGCCGTGCTATTTGCAAGACCACTCCGCTTTCGCACCATGGTGGCGTCAGGGCTGTTCTGGTTCAATCTGATGATGAATTATTCGATCATCAGCTGGCTGCCGACCTTATTGCACGGTGCCGGCTGGGATATGGCCGCCGCAGCGCGCGCGACCGGCCTGATTTCCATCGGCGGCATTGTCGGTGGTCTGACCATTTCCATGCTGGCCGATCGCGGCAAGGCGATCCGGGCGCTATTCGGCGCCTATGGCGTGGCGGCGGCAGCCCTGGCGACTTTCAGTCTGGTTCCGCCCGACAATGCCCTCTGGACGGCGCTGCTGCTGCTGGTCGGGCTGAGCGCCTTCGGGGCACAGCTGGCACTGAGCGCGATTGTCGCTGCTTATTATCCGTCGGCCGTTCGCGGCACGGCGATAGGCTGGTCCAGCGGCTTTGGCCGCAGCGGCGCCTTTATCGGACCGATCATCATTGCGGCCTTCATGACATCGGACCTGTCATCGGCCAATATTTTGACGCTGATGATGGTGCCAATGCTGTTCTGTCTCGTGGGCGTGGCGCTGCTGCCTTACGCGCTTCGCCCCTCCGCCTGATCCGGTCAGGCGGAGGGGGCTTCCCACGGGCTCGTTTCAGCAGGCAAGGCCGGGCGGCCCAATATTGCGTCGGAGATCTTGTCGCCCAGCATCATCACCGTGGCATGGGGGTTCCCGGCAATTTGCGTGGGGAAAATGGACGCATCCACGACGCGCAACCGCTCGACACCCCGAACCCGGCATTCGCCATCGACAACCGCCTCAGCATCCATGCCCATGCGACAGGACCCCATGGGATGGGAGGTCGTGCCGGCGATCGACCGCAGATAGGCTTCCAGTGCGGCGTCATCCTCCGGCTCCTGCGCGGGGCGAGTCATCTCGCCGGTAATATCCTCGAAGGCCGGCTGCCGGATCATCTCCCGCAACAGCCGGTAATGGCGCTTCATCCTCTCCATGTCGCCGCTGGCGGTCAGGAGGTTGAACAGGATGCGCGGCGGCAAGGCAGGATCAGCCCCGGCCAGCGTGATGCTGCCCCGGCTCTCCGGATGCGCAACGGCGAAATTCATCAGCAGAATATGATCGCCCGCTTTCGACACGCCCGGAAACCAGACTTTCGAATCCCGCGTTCCACCGGCCAGCAGCATCCGCAGATCCGGGGACCGCTCGCCTGCCGTCGTGCGCAACGCTCCCATGCCGATCATGGGCGGCCCGGAGAGCGGACTGGACAGTCCAAGGCCCCAGCGCGCCAGCCCCAGCACGAAGCGATCCGCTCGCAACTGGTTGCGGAAAGACAGCGGACGCTTGCACCGATATTCAAAGCTCGCGCCGGGCTGATCGTTGAAATTGCGGCCCACGCCAGGCAGATCGTGCACCGGCATGACCCCGGCGGCATGTACCTCATCCGCAGGGCCGATGCCCGACAGCAGCAGCAAGTGCGGCGACGCAATCGCGCCTCCCGCCAGAATAACCTCCCGGTTCGCCCGCACCTGACGCGGCTGACCATGGAGCAGATATTCCACCCCGACGGCGCGCCCGCCTTCCACAATGATGCGGCTGACTTGCGCGCCGGTTTCGATCCGCAGCGTCTCGCGGCGACGGATCGGCCAGAGAAATGCGTCGGACGCGCTGACCCGGCGGCCACGCCGGTCAACGTTGAGATCGGACAGTCCCACGCCTTCGGTGCGCAGGCCGACAAAATCGTCGGTGACGGGAAAGCCCATCTGCTGCGCCGCTGCCATGAAGGCGGGCGTCAGCGGACTGTGACAGCTTAACGAGCTGACGGGAACCTCGCCGCCGCTGCCATGCAGGGCGTCGCCACCGCGCCAATGATCTTCAATGCGCCGGAAATAGGGGAGCAGGGAGGCATAGTCCCAGCCCGCCAGACCAAGGTCGCGCCATTGCTCATAATCATGCGGACTGCCGCGATTATAGACCGTGCCATTGACCGCGGAACTGCCGCCCAGCGCCCGGCCGCGCGGTACGGGCAGCTTGCGGCCGCCAAGGCCGGGCTCCGGCTCGCTCCACAGGTTCCAGCTTTTGGTTGGATCGCCCCACAGCTTTGTTGCAGCAATTGGCAGGCGATGGAGCAGCCCCCGGCTCGTACCGCCCGCCTCCAGCAACAGGACGCTTCCGCCACCTGGACCACTGAGGCGGTTGGCGAGTACACTGCCGGCCGAGCCGGCGCCGATGACGATGAAGTCTGGAGTCATGTTGGACGTGCCTTGGAACATCGCGCGGACAGCGGGTGCCAGCCGTCCGCTGGAAATGATGCGGGAATGAAAGCCTGGAACGCTCTGCATCCGATCTGATGCAGCGCGCTCCAGATGATCAGGTCGCCGGATTGTCGATTGCGGCCCATTGCGCAGCGCGCAGACAAGGGCCGAGCGACTGGAGATCGAACCCTTCCGGCGGCGCGCCGTTCCGGGTACGGATCGCGTCGAGCCCCTCCTGCATCGCAACGATCATGCGGGGCAGCGTGGCGACCGGGTATACCGCCGCCTCGATGCCGATCCGGACGAGGTCATCCACCGTCGGCGCAAACCAGGGCGAACCGGGGACGACAACCGCGACGATCGGAATGGCGACGGCATCGCGCAGCCGCGCATAGGCATCAAGATCCGGCAGGCCGGGCACGATCAACCCGTCAATGCCCAGCGTCGCATAGGCGGTGGCGCGGGCAATCGCCTCTTGCGGACTGACGGCATAGGCTGAATCTGTCCGCCCGATGATCTGGAGGCTGCCGCGCTGACGGGCGGCGAGCGCCGCCCTGAGCTTCGCTTCCATCTCCGCCTGCGCGATGACGGCGGGAGGCGTGCCCATATGAACGGGCAGCACGAGATCCTCAAACGCGATCGCCGATACGCCCATCGCCTCAAAACTACGGACGGTGCGAGAGACGGCCTTCACATCGCCAAAGCCATTTTCGCCATCCACCATCAGCGGGAGGGACGAGCCCTCCATGATTCTGGCGACGGCATCGCGATATTCGCCAAAGCTTTGCAGGCCGACATCCGGCAAGGCAAGCTGGGTTGCCGCCAGCGCTGCCCCGCCGACGCCATAGGCGGAAAATCCTGCCATTTCGATCAGACGCGCAGACAGAGCATCATGCGCGCCGGGCAGGAGCAGCGGCCTGCCCGTGGCGGCGAGCGTTCCGAAATCAATCATGTGCCGGGCGTTTCCGCTTGATAATGGTGCAGAGTGACGCCGCCCGACGCATAATTGGGAATATCGGCTGCAAGGGCCTGCCCCGCCGGCGATGCCATCGCGGCTCCCATGGCGGCGGCATCATCGAACTGGCCGACCCATGTGCAGAAATAGTGCGGCCCCTCCCCCAGGGTTTCCACCGCAAAGCTATAATGCATGCTCCTCAGACCCGGCAGTTTTGCCGCAAGATGCAAATGCGTGTTGATGTAATAGTCCCGGAAATGGTCGGGATCGGTCGGCGTGCCGTAAAGAGCCATGACGTGGTGCATGATGAACCCCTCCTTGTCTGGATAATATCAGTAACGCAGCGAGAACTGAACGGCCACAGAACGGGGGCGTTCGGCCATGGCGGCAATGCTGCCCGGCGACGAGCTGAGCGGGTTGCGATAGCTGGCCGTCACCTTGTCGGTGAGATTCTTGCCGATGACGGCAAACTCCCATGCCTGATTGGCCGGACCAATCGCCGCGCGCAGATCAATCTTCGCAAAGCCCTTCTGCCTGATCAGAGCATCGGCAGCGGCGGACTGGAAAAAACCGCTGGTGAAATAGACCAGAGGGTTCAGGCGAAGCTCCAGCTCATGCACCGGCACCGAGAGGCTCGCGCCGACGCTGCCGCTCCATTCAGGCGCAAAGGGCCGCCGCTTGCCCGACAGATCCTGCATGCAACTGGCGCCCACTTGCTGGGTTTGCAGCACGGTGCATGCGCCAGTGGGATAATGGGTGTAGCTCGAGTCGAGATAGGCCACGTCCGCATTGAGCGAGAAATTGCGGGACAGGCGCAGCGTCGACCCCAGTTCAATGCCCTTTGAGCGGGCCTGCGCCGCATTGCCGATGACGGACAATATGGTGCCGGAATCCAGGAAGACATAAGTGGATTCCTGGAGATCCTTATAATCCATCTGGAAGGCGGCGAGGTTGAGCGTCATGCGCCGGTCGAACAGCGTGGACTTCACACCGACCTCATAGGCATTGACGGTTTCGGGAGAGAAGACTTCCCCCTGAGACGTCGCGGCAAATCCCCCGGCCTTGAAACCTTTCGTGTAGGTCGCATAGGCCATGACGTCTCTCGCCAGATCATATTGCACGCCAATCGATGGCTGCCACTTGCGATCGGTGCGGGTCGTGTCCGCAAATTCGTTCAGATTGCTGCCCGCAACCATCTGGAAGATCGGTTCGAGAGCTGCCGGGAAGCGCGTGAAGCTCTCGGCCGTGGGAACAGCGCCGATCGTCCCCAGCTGGGAAACCCGGTGCGCCTCCTTGTCGACCACCGTGTAACGCAGGCCCAGATTGATCCGCAGCCGCTCCACAGGACGGATCGTCGCAGACGCGAAAGCCGATGCGGTCGTGTCCTTCTGATCGAATTCGACGATGGCACCAACCGCTGTGCCCGGCGTATAATATGGGGCGGTCAGCGGAATCATGCCCCACGGAATGATGTTGAGCGCGATCTGCAACGGCGCATCCAGCTTGCCGTGGGAATAATAGGCCCCGACCATATATTCAAACGTGCCGCCAGTCGGCGATTGCAGGCGGATTTCCTGCGTGAACTGGCGATAATGCTCGCTCTGCGCGGTCGGCATCAAGCCGCCGCCATTGTCAAAGGCCGTTGGCGTGGGCACCAACTGCACCATCTGACTGGAGCGATGGTTGAAATAGGATGTGATGGACGACAGCGAAAAATCGCCGACGTCGAGCGTGTTCGTCCACGCCGTCTCGAAAAAGCGATAGTTGAAGAAGCTGTCATGCAACGCAGCCTTGTAGTTCAGGCTGTCGTCGATCACGCCGCCCGCCTGCGCCAGATAGCCCGCGCATGGCCCGGCTGCGGCGCCATAAGTGGCATCGGGCGGGCAATTGACGATTTCCCACGGGAAAGCGCCTCGCGTCTTCGTCTCGCCCAGATCGACCCTGAGGTCGGACCGGAACGTGTCGCTCGGCTCGAAACGCGCGGAGATCCGCCCGATCTTTTCGCGCACCCGCGCTTCGTCGCGGTCGAGCAGCCTGTTATAGATATAGCCGTCATTGCCGGACAGCCGGCCCGCGGCGCGCACGGCCAGACTGTCGGACAACGGCACCGACACCCCTCCTTCCAGCGCATATTCGCTGCTCTGCCCTGCGTAGAGCGCCGACGCATTGGCTTCCAGCCTGTCGCCGGGCTTGCGCGTGGTGATGTTCATGGCCCCGGCGATGGCATTGTTGCCGAAAAACGTGCTCTGCGGGCCCTTGAGAACCTCAACCCGGTCCAGATCAAACAGCGCCGCACGGATCGCGCGGCCGCGGCCACGATAGACCCCGTCGACAAAGGTCGCGACGGATTGCTCAAAGCCGGTGTTCAGACCCGACCCGACACCGCGAATGTTCAAAAGGTCGGATGCGGGCCCTTCGATGATGCGGACATTGGGCAAGCGCGCAGCGAGATCCTGCACGCTGCGGATGCCGGCACTCTCCAGCGCCGCTCCGGTCACAACCGACACCGAAACAGGCACATCCTGCAAGCGCTGCTCGCGACGTTGCGCGGTGACCACGATTTCCGCAGCGTCGACATCTCCGGCGTCGAACGTCCCTGCCGGGGAACCGTTCGATGGGGTCACTGCTGCTTCTGTCTGAGCATGCGCTGGCGTCAACAAAACAAGCGCAATCGCAGCTACGCTTGCGCGTGATATATAGCGGATACGGATATTGCTCACCTTTCCCACTCCCTAGCAGGGAAGCGCATATCGCATGATAATTGCCCCCTCTTTGGGTTTCACATTACCCGTTCAACATGTGGCTGCTTTGCCGCGCACGACGCGAGCTTGCTGTGGAGCGCCAAAACGAGGGCGGAACGGAGAACGCAATTTATGGGAGTAGCGGGCTCGCAGCTGAACCTCCTTGGGATTGCCGAAAATCCTGCTTCTGAAAGGAAGGGACACAAGCCGATCCTGTCGGCCGCTGCGAAGCATTGCCGGACGCCAACAAGTCCAAGGGTCGGGGAAGCCCTGGCCGCACCGACCCTTTATCCATGTCCGGTCAGGCCGCCAGTGCCGCCCGCTCGGCCTCCTGTCGGGCGAGCCTGGCGACCAGCCTGTTGAACATTGTCACTCCCCGATCATGCGCCGTCGGCATGATCTGCGGGGTCGGTGTCATGTCGATCACGCGCTGCTGCGCTTCGATCATCACCTTGTCTTCATCGAACGCCTTGGCGGCGATGGACATCAGCATGTCGCGATGCGCAGCGTCGCCATGGTCGACATGCGGGCCCCATGAGAAGAAATAGCGCGCCGTCTTGTCCGTCATCGGCGTAACCGCCTGACTCGTGAAGGTGATGCCGCTCACAGCGTCGGCATAGTCCGGCTGGCCTTGCCCGCGCGCCTGCGCATAGCCGGGCGGGAAAACGCCCCCGGTCATGAGCAACACGCCCGGCAGGAGATAATCATAGCTCATGAAGTTATCCATCGGCTTATCCGACTTGCGCGAGGATGAGCCAAGGCTGTTCTCCATCCAGCGCTCATAGCGAATCCCGCGTTCGAGCGGCGTGATCCGGGCGTGGGATTCGGCGAACTGGGGACCGGCGCCAAAGCTTTCGGCATGGACGAAGGTAAGATGGCTGAAATCGAGCAGGTTATCGCTGATCAGCCGCGCCTCGGCGGCATAATCAAGCTGGCCGTGCCCTAATATGTATTGGGGATCCTCAAGGCCCACAGCCGGCGGAATCAGCGCCTCGTCCGCCAGCGCCGGATCGCCCATCCAGACCCAGATCCAGCTGTGACGCTCAATCGCCGGATAGGCCCGCACCCGCGCCATCGGTGGAACGAGGTCCTGTCCGGGAATTTCGACCACCTTACCGTCGCGGTCGAACAGCAAACCATGATACATGCAACGCAGGCGCTCCCCCTCGCACCGGCCGAGCGAAAGCGGCGCCAGCCGATGCACGCAGCGATCCTCCAGCACATTGAGCGCCCCGGTCGCGGACTTCCAGATCACCAGACGGTCCCCCAAGATCGTCATCGGGAATGGCCGTTCGGGCTCCAGTTCCGTCGTCCAGGCGGCGACATACCAGGCATTGCGGACATAGCTCATCATCGCACCTCTTTGGCCAAACTCTCCTGCTACAAAAGTTGACTTAACATCGTTAAATAGTCAAGAGAGCAATTGATGCGTCGTGAAACCGCCCCCGGACTGGATCGCAAACGGCTGATCACCGCCGCCTTCGAGGTGCTGGAAATGGCCGGTCTCGAAGGCTTGAGCATGCGCCGCCTCGCCACGCATCTCGGCGTGCAGGCGCCGGCCATCTACTGGCATGTTCAGGACAAGGCACAGCTACTCGGCATCATGGCGCGGGACATCTATGCCTCTGCCTATGCCGTCACGCCGGACGCCAATGACTGGCGCGAATGGCTCATTCTCTTCGGCCATGCGCTACGCGCGCGCTTCGGGGCGCATCGCGATGGCGCCCGGCTCTGCGCCATGGCCACGCCTCTGGCCTCGGCCGATCCCGCGGCGCATGCCGATCACCTCGCCGCCTCTCTGGAAGCGTTCGGCCTCGATCAGCAAACCGCCCTCTCCTTTCAGGCGGCGGTCATCTCCTACACGCTGGGTTGGGCCACCTTCGAGGCCAATGGCCCCATGCACGCCTTTCTCGACCGGATCATGGCGTTCGACGACAATTTCTGGGTGGGTCTCGACGCGATGGTCCGGGGCTTCAATCGTGCGTCCCTGAGCAGCCCGGACCGGGGGGCGTCCTGACCACCGATGGGTGCCGCAGAGTCCGCCAATGGATATTCGCCGCCGTGTCTGGATCTTGGGCTTGTCCTCACCAGCCAAATATCTCGAGCGAGAACTCGCGGATAGAGCTGATCATCAAGCATATATGATCAAGTGTCAGGTTTTTCCTTATCGCGTGTTAGGTTTTTGGCGCCTTGTGGCAGGGACGCTAATGATAGCATATCGATCAGGAGCGGGCCGCGGAGATCATCCGATGGCACCGCCGGAAAAGAGGCATCGGTGTGTCGGCGCAAAACTTGCCGGGCAGACTAGTCACAAGCGTCTCGAGAGGATGGCATGGCAATTATACCTGAATCATTTCATTCGGCTTCGGACGATCTGCCCTGGGCAGACAATTGGGCCGGCGATCCCGGTATCAAGCTGAAGCTCCTGATGGCCGACATCGAAGGTGGGCGCTACACGGTCCGCATGCTGTTCGCGCCCGGACTGGAGGTCGCGCCCCACAAGCATAGCGGCGAGATCCACGCTTTCACCTTTGCCGGGGAATGGGCTTATATCGAATATCCCGATAGCCCGAGCAATCGCGCGGGCTCCTATCTGTTCGAGCCGCCCGGCAGCACCCACACACTCAAGGTCGCCGACAATGTCGAGGGTTATACCGACGTGCTCTTCGTCATGTATGGCGCCATGCTGCACCTTGGTCCCAAGGGCGAAATCCTGGGCGTGACCGACGCCGAGAGCGTGTTGCACGACTATCCGAGGCTCTTGCGCGAACAGGGCAAGCCTGTGCCGCAGATGCCGATCGGCGGCTCCATGTCATATCGAGCGATGCCATGAGCGGCGGGGCTGGCATGGATTTCGCCGAGGAGATCGCGGCGCTCAAGGCGGCGGTTGCGCAGCAGGCTGACGCATTGGCGCAAGCGCATCACCAGATCGGCCTCCTTGAGGACAAGAATGAGATTGAGCGCCTGCAATATACTTATGGCTTCCTGATCGATAATCGCATGTTCCGCGAGATGGCGGACCTGTTCGCCGACGAAGGCGCCTGGATCGAAATCGGCGGCCGTGGTCGCTATTTCGGCAAGGAGAATATCCACCGCTTTCTCCTCGAAGTGCTCGGCGGCGGTCGCTGGGGCATGATCGAGAATGAAGTCATCAATCATGTGCAGCAGCAGTTGCTGATCATGGTCGATGACGACCGGACCCATGCCCGCGCCCGCGCGCGGGCCGAAGTGCAAGGCAATTCCCCGCCCGACACCCCGACGTTCCTGTTCGCCGACGGGATCTATGAGAACGACTATGTCAAGGAAGGAGGCCGCTGGAAGATCCTGGGCATCCGCGTCACCATGACCTTCTACGCCGCGCTGGAGCGCGCAAAAATCTGGTTTCCCACCGCCCCGCCGAGCGAGGCAGTGCCGCCCGACATGCCAAGCGAGGCCACAGTCGATGGTTTGGGGCGGCAGTTCAATCCCTTCCGCTGGCCCCATCCGATCACGGGGGCAGCACTGCCCATACCGGTAGCCGATCCCGCCGAACGTGCCATAACCGGCGGCGGCGGCATCACGCAGGTGACCGAACAGCGCTGAGACTGGCGCCACTGACCTTGCCGGGGAAACAGCACGCTGTTAGGCAGTGATAAGCTTTTCCCTTGATGTCCTGGTGGCTGCCTTGATCACATTCCGGCAACTGGAGATTTTCGTCGCCGTCACACGTCATGGCAGTTTTCGCCGCTGCGCAGAGCATCTCGGTGTCTCGCAGGTTTCGATCAGCGAACATATCCGTGCCCTGGAGGATCGCCTTGGCCGCACGCTCTTCGAACGTCGCCCCGGCGGTCCTGCCACCCTCACCGAAGCCGGGCGACACGCCCAGATACGGATCAGCGCCATTCTCGCGGACATCGGGGACCTCGTCGATGAAATGGCGGGGCGCAGTCGCGAAGGCAAACGGATCGTGACCGTGGCCCTCCATGGCTTCATGATGCGCAATCTGCATGAGGCGCTGCGAGACTTCACGAAGGCCCGATCCGACGTCGACCTCAAACTGGATCTCGAAGACCAGACGATCGACGCACTGCTCGCCAAGGTCGGCGGACGCCAGCTTGATCTGGCCTGTTTCTATGCTTTGGACGAAATGGATGCGCCCGGCACCAGCGTCCTGCGGGAGGAAGAGCTGGCGATTTTCGTCGGCCCGGATCACCCGCTGCGTTTCTCCGCGCCGGTCTCATCCGTCCGGTTGAGCGAGACCCCCATCATCACGCTCTCGCAGCGCAAACCGCTGCGCGGGCTGATCGACCGCGCCCTCGCGGCGATCGGTGCCAGCGGCAGCCCGTCCCTTGTGGAAAGCGACGATTTTGGCCTGCTCCTGCACAGCGTCGGCCGCAATCAGGGTTTCATCTGCATGTTCCGTGCTTCGGAAGATGAAGTCAGATCATCCTTCGGCCTGACCCGCATCGCTCTGCAAACCCCGCTGCCCCCGCTCCAGCTTCGCGTCGCGGGTCGACGCGCGACATCTCATGACCCGATCCTGCGCGACGTGCAGACCCTGATCGGCCAAGCGGATACGAACAGCCCCGCAATCCAGACCTGACCCCAGCGTCAGTTCGCCCCTGCAAAGGTCGCGCGCAACAAGGCTTCCAGCTCGGTAACCAGGGCGCCGCGTTGCAAGCTTCGCGAGGCCCGCCGGACCTGCAAACTTGGCAATGGCCGTTGCATCGGGAGGCTCGTGATCGTGCCCGCTTCGCTCAATTCGTCCCGCGCTGATGCGAACATGCAGGCATAGCCCTCCCCACGCCTGACGCTGGTCAGAATATGGCCGTAATCATCCGTCTCCACCCCGATGCGCGCGCCGCCCAGACCATAGGCGGCGAGCGCCCGATCGATCAGCGGTCGCAACGAGGTCCGATAAGAGAGATGGATGATCGGCAAGGCGGCGAGATCGGCGATGCTGACCTGCGCCTTTACCGCCAACGGATGATCGCCCGCGACGAAAATTTCGAGCGGCTCCCGACAGACCGGCATGGTGAAGGAGGGAAACGCATCATCCCCCCCGTCGAAAGCGAAATAATAGCCCAGGTCCACCATGCGGCGCTCGGCCCGTTCAGGAAAACCGAGCGACGCACTGCTGTCGATATCCAGTTCGATGACGACGTCCGGGTGCGTCTCGCGAAAAGCGTCAAGGCCGCTTTGCAGGTAGCGCATGATGTAGGGATGTGCGCCCACGACGATCTTGCGCGGCGCGGCGCGATCTGATGCATCGTAGAGATAACCCAGATCGTCGAGAATGTTCGACGCAAACTGATGGGCCCGTTCGCCCGGTCCGGTCAGTGTCGCCGGTCCGCCCACATGCCTTTCAAACAGCGGATAGCCGAGCTGGCTCTCCAGAACCCGAATGTTGGCGCTGACAGCTTCGGGGGAAATACCCAGTTGGTCCGCGGCACGTCGAAAGCTTCCATAGCGGACGATTGCCGCAAAGATTTCGAGCTGCCGAAAGGTGATCATCCATTACCCCCTAAGCAATCCCTTAGGGCTTGGTAACCCCGCGCTTACTTCCCGGCAAGCGCCGGCCACTCTTACACTCAGCTCGGAGAACCAGCCACAGGCTGCGCGAGAGAGGATGGACGATGGGGGACAAACGCATGCCGTGCCGGACAGCCGACCGAGACTTTCGGCCGTTGCTCGCTCTCCCGCCGCAGCCTTCCAGCCTGAATAGATAGGATGATCTATGACGTCATCATAATCGGCGCGGGATCGGCAGGCTGCGTGCTGGCCAACCGGCTGTCTGCGGACCCGGCGCGCAACGTGCTGCTGCTGGAGGCCGGGGGAAGCGATCACCACCCGCTCATTCGCGCGCCGATCGCGTGGCATCTTGCGGCGGAGAGCAAGCGCTTCGGCTGGGGCTACATCGCCGATCCCGAGGCAGAAACCGGCCACCGCAGCTTCGATCAGCCGCGTGGCAAACTGCTCGGCGGAACATCCTCGATCAACGGTCAGATGTATTCGCGCGGCAATCGCGGCGATTATGATGGCTGGGCCGCGATGGGGCTTGAAGGCTGGAGCTATGACGAAGTCCTGCCCTATTTCCGCCGGGCAGAAACCAACTGGCGCGGCGAAACGCCCTTTCATGGCGGCGCTGGCCCCTGGAGTGTGGCGCGTAATCCCAAGGCGCCGGTCATCTATCCAGCGATGATCGAGGCTGCCCGCGCTCTGGGCTACCAGGAGCTGGATGATTTTCACGGGCCGAGCCAGGAAGGCTTCGGCATGCCCGACTTCAACTGTCGCAATGGCCGGCGCGACAGCAGCGCCACGGCCTATCTCGCTCCCATTAGCGGACGGCCCAATCTCACCATCCAGACCGGCGCGCTGGTCAATCGGCTGATCCTCAAGGGCAGCCGCGCGGTCGGTGTCGACTATGCCTGTGAGGGACGGACAGTGCAGGCCCATGGGCAGGAGATCATCGTCTCGGCCGGGGCGTTCAACTCGCCGCAGATCATGATGCTCTCCGGCCTCGGCCCGGCCGATCATGTGCGCAGCCATGGCATTGTCCCGGTGGCTGATCTGCCGGCAGTCGGCGCGAACTTGCAGGATCATCCCCTCGTCGCGGCAGGCTTTGCGGCGTCCAGGCCTCTCGGGTTTGAAGCCATGCTGCGGCTCGACCGGCTGGCGTTCCATGCGCTGCGCTGGGGGCTGACGGGCGGCGGGCCGATCGGCAGCGCGCCGCTGTCGGTTCAGGCCTATCTTCGCTTGCTGGAAGGATCGGACCGGCCGGACACGCAGTTTCAGGTGAGCCATGTTTCCTTCATGTCGCGCCCCTGGTTCCCCGGCTGGCGGCCAAGTGCCGGCAATCAGTTCACCGCCGCTGCGATGCAGATGCGGCCGGAAGGGCGCGGCAGCGTAACGCTGCGCTCGGCGGACCCTCGCGATCCGCCCCGTATCCGGCTGGGGCTCCTGAGCCATCCGACGGACCGGCAGGCAGCGCGCGACATGCTGCGTTTCATCCGCCGCTTCTTCGCCACCGCGCCGCTCTCGGACATGATCGCCGGGGAGATTTTCCCCGGGGCGGCCATCCAGTCGGACGAGGAACTGGACGCCGTCATCCGCGAGACCATTCAGGTCGGCATGCACCCGGTGGGCAGTTGCGCCATGGGGCTGGATCCAGCGACATCCGTGGTCGACGCCAGACTCAAGGTTCATGGCATCGAGGGCCTGCACATCGCCGACACCTCCATCATGCCCCGCATCGTCAGCGGCAATACCGCCGCGCCCGCCGTCATGATCGGGGAGAAACTCGCCGACATGATGCTGGGCCAAAGCCTCGCTCCGGCGAGCCCGACCGCCGCTACGAAGCGCGTGGCCTGATGAACCCCTGTCTCACGGAGCCTATATGTCCAGTCTAGCCCCGACTGCCCCCATCCACCTGTCACATCCTGACCGCCTGTTCATCGGCGGCGCATGGGTCGCGCCTGCCAGGGGCGGGCGGATCGAGGTGATTTCCGCGCATAGCGAGCAAGTCATCGCCACCGTCGCCGAAGCAACCGAGGCGGATATGGACGTGGCCGTTGCGGCTGCCCGGCAGGCGTTTGACGAAGGCCCATGGCCGCGGATGGAACCGGGCGAACGCGCCGAGTGGCTGCGCAAACTGCACGCCGCACTCGAACCGCGCGTGCCGGAGCTGGTGCGGGCCTGGATCGATCAGATCGGTTCGCTGGCGACTGTCGCGCCCTTTGTCATCGGCGGCGGCATGGCGACGCTGCAATTCACCATCGATCAGGCCGCGACCTATCCCTTTGTGGAAAAGCGCATTCCCGCCGATGGCCATGGCGAGGCCATGATCGTGCGCGAGCCGGTAGGCGTCGCGGTCACCATCGTGCCCTGGAACAATCCGTTCGGCATCATGATCAGCAAGGTCGCCGGCGCGCTGCTCGCGGGCTGCACGGTCATCATGAAGCCCGCGCCGGAAACGCCGCTCGAGGCCTATATCATTGCCGAGGCGGCCGAGGCGATCGGCCTGCCCGCCGGCGTGCTCAATCTCGTCGCCAGCCACCGCGAGGCGGCGGACCATCTGGTGCGCAATCCGGGGGTCGACAAGGTGAGCCTGACCGGCTCCACCGTGGCCGGCAAGCGCGTCGCCAGCGTCTGCGGCGAGCGTCTTGCCCGCTGCACATTGGAGCTGGGCGGCAAATCGGCCGCGATCGTGCTCGATGATTATGATTTGGCGGCGGCGGCAAAGATGCTGACGTCCACCATCATCATGTCGGCCGGGCAGGTCTGCGCCACATTGTCGCGTGTCATCGTCTCGCGGCACCGGCATGATGCGCTGGTGGATGCCATCGCGGCCGAGATGGCCAACATCCGGATTGGCGATCCGTTCGATCCCGAAACCCAGCTCGGACCACTGGCGCTGGAGCGGCAGCGCGACCGGGTGCTGGACTATATCGGCGCCGGCAGCGCCGAGGGCGCGCGGCTGGTCTTTGGCGGCGGCCGCCCGCTGCACCTTGCGCGCGGCTATTATGTCGAGCCGACCCTATTTGCCGGCGTGAACCGCTCCATGCGCATTGCGCGGGAGGAGATTTTCGGTCCCGTTCTCTCCGTTCTCCCGGTTGCGAACGAAGCCGACGCCATTAACGCCGCCAACGCATCCGATTTCGGCCTCTACGGCGCGGTCTTCACCAATGATCGCGACGCTGCCTATCGGGTCGCGCGCGCCATGCGGACCGGCACCGTGACGCATAATATCTTCCGGTTCGATCCGTTCCTGCCGTTCGGCGGCTTCAAGCAATCCGGCATCGGCCGCGAGGGCGGGATCGAGGGGATCAGCAGCTACACCGAGCTCAAATCCATTCTCCTCGACGGGCCCTCGGAGACGTGAGGCAAGCCAGGGAATAACAGGAGAGGTTTATGGCGATCATCATAACCGGGGCATCGGGAAATTTCGGCCGAGCGACCGTGCAGGGACTGCTCGAACGGATGCCGGCGAGCGAGTTGATCCTTGTCACCCGCGATCCGGCAAAGTTGCAGGACCTGGCCGATCAGGGGGCGTCCGTCCGACGCGGCGATTTCAACGATTATGCGTCGCTGGTCAGCGCCTTTGCCGGCGGCGAGACAATGCTGCTGATCAGCGCCATGGAAGTTGGCAAGCGCATCCCCCAGCATCGCAATGCCATCGAGGCTGCGGTGGCCGCGGGTGTCGGCCACATCGTCTACACATCCTATGCCGGCAAGGATGGCGACAATCCCTCGCTGGCGGTGGTGGACCATCGCGCAACGGAGACCATGCTTGCGCAGGCGCTGCTTGACTGGACCATCCTGCGCAACAGCCAATATAGCGAGGCGGTCATCGAGGCGATGGCGCCGCTGGCCCTGCAGCGGGGCCGCTGGATCGCCTCCGCCCAGGAAGGGAAGATGGCGCAGGTCTGGCGCGAGGATTGTGTCGCCAGTGCAGTGGCGGTGTTGAGCACGCCTGGCCATCGCAACACCATCTACGAAATCAGCGGCCCCGAGCTGCTGTCCTTCCGCGAGATCGCCGCCATCATCGCGGAGGTTGCCGAGCGTCCGATCGCCTATGTGCCGGTCGACGACGAGGAGATGTATGCGTTCTTCGACAGTCTGGGCATTCCGCGCGAGGCCGTGGCCGACCAGAGTGTCGGCGCCGTGCCATGGTCCAGCGATGACATGGTGTCCGTCGAGCGCGCCGTGCGTGAAGGCTATATGGCCGTGATTTCCGACGACGTCGCGACACTCACCGGGCGCAAACCCAAATCAATCCGACAGCTGGCCGAGGCGCGAAAGGCGCAGTTGCGAGCGGCATAGCAGCGCGAAACAGCGGGTGACGTCGACACCATGCTCGGGCCCGGCTGGCGGACAGCACACAGATAACCAGACAATAAAGTGGGAGAGAAATGTGAAAGATCGTGATCAATCAAAACTGACGGGGTTTGCCCAGGCGACGGCAAGCGTGATGGCGTTGGCATGGACCCTCACTGGCACGTCGGCCATGGCGCAAAGCAGCCAGGACACGCCTTCCGCGTCCGCACCGGCAGAGATCGCCGATATTGTGGTGACAGCTCAGTTTCGCGGACAGCGCGTGCAGGACACGCCGCTGGCGATTACCGCAGTTTCGGCAGACATGCTTGAAGCGCGCAGCCAGACGAGCATCACCGACCTTGGCCAGAGCGTGCCGAACGTGAACCTGGCGAGCGCGACGGGCCTCAATGGCAATTCAATCGCGGCCTTCGTGCGCGGCATCGGGCAGGCGGATTCGAGTTTCGCGCTCGAGCCGGGCGTCGGCATCTACATCGACGATGTCTACTATGGCACCACCTATGGCGCCGTCCTCGATCTGACCGACCTCGATCGTGTCGAGCTGCTGCGCGGGCCACAGGGCACGCTGGCAGGCAAGAACTCGCTGGGCGGCGCGGTGAAATTGTTCTCCGCCAAGCCCAACGACACGGCCGGCGGTTTCGTCGAAGGCACCTATGGGCGGTTCAACCGGGTAGACCTGCGCGCCAGCGCCAATATCCCGATCACCGACGATCTGTTCATGCGCGTGTCCGGCGTGTCCAAGCATACGGACGGCTATATGCAGTTGCTCGACTATGGCTGTGTCAATCCGGCCGGCGGTCTGCCCGCAACCGGCGGTGGCAATGATTGCAAGCTCGGCACCGAAGGCGGCATCGACGTGAAGGCGCTGCGGCTTGCCGTGCGCTATGCACCCATCGGCTCACCCCTCGAGATCAACGTGATTGGCGACGTCTCGCAGAACAACTCCGAGCAGGTCGCCACCAAGCTCGTCTATGCCGATAATCCGGGCGTCCGCAGCTATGTCGCGGGGGATCCGGCCGGTGGCGTGCCGTTCGACGGCCGTTTCATCACCGGACCGGAGAGCTACACCTCCTATGCGACCTATGCGAGCGGCGGCAACTACACCTCCGGCTTGCCGCCCGTCCCGCCCTTCGACGCTTTCCCCAATCTCCAGGTCGCGCCCGGCGGCTTCTCGACCAGCCCGCAGAGCAAGATCAGGAACTGGGGCCTGTCCGGCACCATCGACTACAAGATCAGCGATATGCTCAGCTTGAAGTCGATCACCGCCTTCCGCAAGGCCCATGGCACGACCGGCATCGACCTTGATGGGTCGCCACTGGCCATCCTGCTCCAGCAATTCACCTATGATCACGAGCAGGTCACACAGGAGCTACGGCTGAGCGGCAAGGTCAGCGAAATCGCCGACTTCACGATCGGCGGCTATTATTATCATGGCAAGGATCTGCTGACCGGCCGCGGCCAGATCCCCAACGTCGCCTTCGACTTCCTGACCGACGACCCTGTGTCCAACATCAGTAAATCCGTCTTTGCCCATGTCGAGTTCCATCCGCTGCCGGACCTGAACATCATCGCCGGCGCGCGCTACACGGACGACAAGAAGACCTATACATTCGGCCGGCGCAACCCGGACGGCTCACCCATCTCGCCAGCGCTCTTGCCCCTGAACACCCTGCTGCTCGGCCTCGACGGCACGAGCGAGACCTACAAGGGCGACCGGTTCGACTATCGCCTCGGGCTCAATTATCGCTGGAGCGATGCGCTCATGACCTATGCGCAGGTGTCGACCGGCTACAAGGGCGGCGGCATCAATCCCCGGCCCTATTTTGCCAGCCAGGTCGTGTCGTTCAGCCCGGAGACTTTGACCACCTATGAAATCGGCTTCAAAGCCGACCTGCTGGATCGGAAAGTCCGGATCAACGGTGCGGCTTTCTACAATGACTATAAGAACATGCAGTTGCAGTTGCAGGCCTGCCCCAGCCTGCCGGACCCATTCCCGTGCGCGGCGATCGCCAATGCCGGCGATGCGCATGTCAAAGGCGTCGAGCTTGAATATACCATCACGCCGGTGGCCGGCCTGACGATCGACGGCGCCGTTGGCTATCTGGACTTCAAATATACGAATGTGAATCCGGATACCGGCGTCACGCTTGGCATGAAGGCGCCCTTCAACAATGAATGGCAGGCGTCATCGGGCATTCAATATGCCGCGAGCCTCGGCTCGGCCGGGACGCTGACCCCGCGCCTCGATTGGGCATATCAATCGAGCTTCTACTATAATGCCGTCAACACGCCATTCGATCTGGTCGGCGCGCGGAGCCTGTTCAATGCCCGGCTGACCTATGAAAGCGCGGACCGCAATTGGTCGATCAGCGCCGCGGTGACCAACCTGTTCGACAAATTCTACTATGCAGGGACCAGCTATAACGTGGCCTATGGCGTGGCAACCGCAGCGCTAGGACGGCCACAGGAATGGTCGATCACCGTAAAGCGGACATTCTGAGCCACAAGCGCGGAGAGAAAAGGGAAAGACCTGTCTATGATCAACCTGCCTCCCAATGTCTCTCCGCGCGTCTTTGATGCCTTTCTGAAGGCCTGTATCGCGGCCGTAGGCAAAGACTGGGTCAAGACGTCCGGACAGGATGTCGAGCCCTACGGCCGCGATGCCATTCCATTCGGTCCGGACGTTCACATGCCGTCGGCGGCCATTTGTCCGCAGTCACTCGACGAGGTGCGGGCCGTTGTCGCGGCAGCGCACGAAGCGCGCGTGCCGCTCTGGCCGACCTCCACGGGGCGCAACATCGGTTATGGCGGCTCCTCGGTTGCCGATCGCGGCACCGTCGTGCTCGATATGCGGCGCATGAACCGGATCCTGGATTTCGACCCGGATCTGGGCACGGTCGTGGTCGAGCCGGGCGTAACCTATCAGCAGCTCCAGGATTTCATCAAGCAGAGCGGGCATGATTTCTGGCTCGATTTCCCCGGGCCCGGCCCCATTGTTTCGCCGATGGGGAACACGCTGGAGCGGGGCCATGGTGTCACGCCCTATGGCGACCATTTCGCGCATAGCTGCGGCTATGAAGTGTTGCTGTCGGACGGGACGATCTTCCGCACCGGTATGGGCGGCATCAAGGATAGCGGAAGCTGGCAGGCCTTCCGCTATGGCTATGGTCCGACGCTGGACGGTATCTTCACCCAGTCCAACTTCGGCATCGTCACCAAGATGGGCATCTGGCTGATGCCCGCGCCGGCCTCCCATAAAACGATCATCGCGCATTGGCCCAATGACAGCGACATCGTCCGGCTGATCGACGCCGTGCGCGGTTTGCGCCTTGATGGCACCATCCCCAATGAGGGCGTCATGGGCAACGCCACCATTTTCCTGGCAGCGACCAAGCGGCGGGCGGAGGTTTTTGCCGACACCGGACGGTCCATCCCGATCGATCTGCCCATCGCCGAAATGAAGAAAGCCGGCCTGGGGGCATGGAATTATGTGTTCACCCTCTATGGCCGCCCGGATCGCGTGGAAAGCGACTGGCAGGAGGTCAAGAGGCGGCTGGAGGATAGCGGCGCAGCCCTGATCCCCGACGCAAAGGACGAGCAGCAGATCAATGAGCTGACTCTCAAATCCTTCGCGCTTTTCAACTGGATCGGCGGCGGCGGCCTCGCCTGGTGCGGGCCCGTTGCGCCGATGCGCGGCGCCGACATGCAGCGTCAGTTTGGCATCAGCCGGGAGGTGATGGACAAATATGGGATCGACTTCATGGTCGGATCGGCCTTTGGCGAGCGGTCCGCATTGAATGTCATGCCTCTGCTCTATGATCGGAACGACGCCGACCAGATGGCAAGAGCGCAGGCCTGTTATGGCGAATTGATCGACCGATTGGGTGCGGCGGGCTTCGGCATGTATCGCACCTCGATCGGCTATATGGATCAGGTTGCCAAAACCTTTGGCGCTCCCAATCTGGAGGTGAACCGCCGGATCAAACGCGCGCTCGATCCCCATGGCATCATCGCGCCCGGCAAGTCGGGAATACGCATATGAAGAGCGGAACGGTCATGGTCGCGGCAGTCATCGCCGCAGGGATCGCCTCGTGCCTCCCCGGCGTCGCCACTGCCAAGGAAACGCGCCAGACATGGGCTGGCCCCGAGCATTTCTGGCGATCGAGCTGCGGCTATTGTCATGGCGGCGCGGCCGGTGCGCCGGAACTGCGCGGCAAGGGATTGCGTCCGGAAGTCATCGCGATCTTCGCGCGGCAGGGCGCGCCGGGGATGCCCCCATTCCACGCAAGCGAGATATCCGATGCAGAGCTGAAGCAGCTCACTGAATGGATCTCGGCGCAACCAAAGCCCCGGAAGCAGCCATGATCGACCGCCGATCCATGCTCCTCACCGGAGCAGCGCTTGGGGCGACGATGGTCCTTCCGGGCATTGCCAACGCGACAACGAGTACTGTGGTCCCGGAATTCGACGTGATCGACCTGGCTGTCTGGACAGGAAATCGCCATGCACCGGCACCTGTCTTGATCGAACCCGGCAGCTTTCTACGCCCTCACCACCTGGTGAGAAAACCCGATTCTCGTTCCTTGACTGCGTTACTATCGCCCGCAAACGCCTTATTACTGGTGGAGTATCTCCGCTTCGAACCCCGCCTGGTGCTGGAGGAACATGCGGTTTCAGCAAAAACGGACATCGCGCTGGCGCACGCGCGGATCGTGACGGCAAGCTGGACCAGCGACCGCCAGTTGCAGCGAGGTGGCGGCGGAGCTGGGCTGTGAGGGCCCGTCCTACTTCTCGCGCTTCTATGCGCGCATGACCGGATGAATGAGGAGAAGAGGGCGCCCCACTTTACGCGGGGCACGGATCACTCCATTCAGATCGGGTAGTGTCCCGGCCGCGTCTCGACCGTGACCCAGCGCAGTTCGGTGAAGCTGTCGATGCCGGCCTTGCCGCCAAAACGCCCATAGCCCGAGCCCTTGACCCCGCCGAACGGCATCTGTGCCTCGTCATGCACGGTCGGGCCGTTGACATGGCAGATGCCGGATTCGACGCGCCGCGCAATGCCGAGGCCCTTGGCGATGTCGCGCGTGAACACCGAGGCGGAGAGGCCATAGTCAGTGTCGTTGGCCAGCTCCACCGCATGATCGGCGTCACGCGCGTGGATGATGCCCACGACCGGGCCAAAGCTCTCGTCGCGGAACAGCTTCATGTCGCGGGTTACGCCGTCGATGACATGGGCGGGCATCAGGACGTTGCTCGTCGTCTCACCGCCGACCAGCTGCGTTGCACCATGTGAAATGGCGTCGGCGATGAGGCTCTGGCAATGCGCCACCGTCCTGGCATCGACCACGGCGCCGAGCGGCGTCGTGCCCTCGCGCGGATCACCCACTGCCATGGAAGCGACCTTGGCCTTGAACCTGGCGGCAAACTCATCCGCGATGGCATCGACCACAATGATCCGCTCGGTCGACATGCAGATCTGGCCCTGGTTCATGAAGGCCCCGAACGCCGCGGCCTTCACCGCCTCGTCGAGATCGGCATCCTCGAGCACGATGAAAGGCGCCTTGCCGCCCAGCTCGAGCAGGCAGGGCTTCAAATGCTCGGCGGCGCGCTTGGCGATGATCTTGCCGACCGCCGTCGAGCCGGTGAAGTTGATGCGCTTGACCTCGCGCGCGTCGATCAGCGCGCCGACCACCTCGCTTGCATCGGCCGGCGCGTTGGTCACGACATTGACGACACCCTCGGGGAAGCCGGCTTCCGCAAACGCCTCGATGATCAGCGCATGGGTCCGCGGGCAGATCTCGCTGGCCTTGAGGATCACCGCGTTGCCGCAGGCGAGCGGCACCGCGATGGCGCGCACGCCCAGAATGATCGGGGCGTTCCACGGCGCGATGCCGAGGATGACGCCGACCGGCTCGCGCAGCGCCATGGCGAGGCAGCCGGGCTTGTCCGACGGGATAACCTCGCCGGACATCTGCGTAGTCAGTGCCGCGGCTTCCCGCACCATGCCGGCGGCCAGCCCCAGGTTGAACATCGCCCAGCCCCTGGTCGCGCCAATCTCGCCCATCATCGCGTCGACGAAGGCGTCAGCGCGCGCTTCGAGCGCCGCCGCTGCCTTCATCAGCACGGCACGGCGCGCGTTCGGCCCCATGGTGGACCAGACCGCAAACCCCTTGGCCGCCTTCGCCGCGACGGCCGGGATGTCCCCCGCCTTCATCGCGGCGGCAGACGACGCCACCGCGCCGGTCATCGGATTGATGCGTGAAAATTCCATCGATCGTTTCTCTATTTTGATGATGTAAGATGTTGTTTGGAAGGGGCACGAGTTGTGAACAACGGGATTGCTCGGCGCACCAAAAGATGGACACCGCATTGCCTTACGAGCTCTTTCTGATCCGCTGCCGTCACGGCGTTATCGCAGAAACCTCCCATTGCGCAGAAAACCAAAGCTCACCTTCCGCAATCCAATTCGCATAACCACATCGAGTTGACAACGGTAACTTTACGCCCTTGCCGGTGACATCAGGCGCCGGGCAATCCATTGCCCTGAGTTATCCCCAGCTTCGTTGGGGGAGGCGAAACTTCAATCATCAACTTCCCCTTATTCTCTCCCGACAAGACAAGGGGAAGCGTCTCGGCCGCTTTCTCGAGGCCTTTGACAATGTGCGCTCTGCTGCCAATCTTCCCCTCGCGATAGAGGCGCTCCAGTAATGCGTCGAACTCCGGCACATGATCGACCTGCTGCCCTGCGACGAAACCTTCCATTCGCGCTTGGCGAAACACGAGTTCCATCAGGTTTCGGACGCCCTGACCATCGTGACGATCCTCGGAATCATAGAGCGCGATCTGGCCGCAAACAGCGATCCGGGCGCCGATTGCAAGGTTCATCAGCACCGCATCCAGGATGCGTCCGCCAACATTGTCGAAAAACAACGAAACCCCTTGCGGGCACAACCCGGCGAGTGCCGTAGCAACATCTTGCGTCTTATAGTCAATTGCGCCGTCCAGCCCGAGCTCCTCAATCAGGAAACGGCACTTTTCCGCTCCCCCCGCAATGCCGATGACATGCGCGCCGCGTGCCTTGGCAATTTGTGCGGCAATTGATCCGGTCGCGCCGGCGGCGGCCGACACCACAACCGTATCGCGCGACTGGACATCGCCGACACCGATCATGCCCGTCGCGGCGGCGTAGCCAATATGAGAGAATATTGTGGTGTTGGTCTCAAGTGGCACGCCCACTTTCACCTTGCTGACCATCGCCGCCTGAACGGTCGAATAGCGCTCCCAGCCCGACATGCCGACGACGAGGTCGCCCTTGACGAAACCTTCCGTCGCCGATTCTTCCACCTGGCAGATCGTATGGCCGATCATCACGGACCCCGGCGCCAGGCCGAATATATTGGAACTCGGTTCAAGTTTGAGCCAGTTGCGACTCGTCGGATCAAGCGACAGATAGATTGTCCGCAAAAGCAGTTGCCCGGGGAGCAGCCCGGCAATCGACCGCGGCTCGAGGCGCAAGCAGTCAGGCGTATATTTCCCGCGACATGCCTTGGCGATGATCCATGCGTGATTGGTCCGTTCATCGTTCGCCATGGCATCTCTCGGTCTGTTGGAATTTCTCGGGCGGAAGCAAGCGCCGCCAGGTTGATTAATTTACCACCGATAAGCAACAGGCAATGTGGCGTCGCCCGCTGTCACTGGATCCAGTGATCGCCACGCTGAGGTCATTCCCTGTCGCGCCATTCCAAGGCTTGCACAAAATGATCATACGAACGTATGTTGGCAAAATACGTCCCAGCACAGCAGCCGGATTGTCAATGACAAGTCCTCAATTGGGAACGACGGAGAGAGCCATGAGCGACCTGCAACGCCTTGTAGACATACACGAAATTGCCAACCTGCAGGGACGTTACCTCTATTATGTTCAGGCTCACCTCTATGATCGAATCGTGGATGAGATGTTCGCCCAACGCGAAGAACATGTGTCCTGCGAAATTTCAGAGTCAGGTGTCTATGCCGGCATAGACAAAATCCGAGCCCTCTTTGTGGACCTGATCAAACCACTGTTCGTGTCGGCCGGATCGCTACCAATTCATATGCTAACCACACCTGTGATCGAGGTGGATGAAGATGGGCGTCGCGCAGCCGGGATGTGGCAAACGCTCGGCTGCAATGCATTTCCGACACCCCAGGGACTGGTGGCGACGTGGCAGCAGGGAAAATATGACAACCGCTTTGTGAAAGAGGATGGCATTTGGAAGTTCGGCCAATTTCGGTGGCTCAGCAATTTCCGGACCCCCTTCGATCAGGGATGGGTCAAGCAACCCGCCCTGCCCATAGGCGCGCTCGACCTCGACGCCTTCCCTCCCGAGGTTCAGCCGAGCAAGCCGGGCGAACCTTATCCCGGTTACAATCCGCAGATGCCGATGGATTTCGGCCCGCTGCCTCCGGAGCCGAGGCGGCAAATATAGTTTCGCCGATCAATCATCCGATCATTTGAAGGAGCCAGGAGATGAAGGTTGCATTGGTAGGCGCCACGGGACCCGTTGGTAAGCGCATCCTGCAGGAGCTTGTTGACCGGGAGCATGACGTCACGGCCATCGTGCGCGACACCTCCAAAGTGGCTGGACATCCTCGCATAAAATCCGTCAGCGCCGATGTCGGTCGTCGCGCACAATTGGCGGATGTCCTCAAAGGACATGATGCCGTCATCGTCTCGGTTCGCTTCCTCAAGATCGACGCCGAAACATTGCTCGGCGCAATCCGCGATTCCGGCGTAAAGCGCTATCTCTCGGTCGGCGGCGCGGCGAGCCTCTACCTGCCCGGCACGAAAACCAAGATTATCGATAGTGGTCAGGTTCCTGAAGAATATCTGCCGGAGCCAACCGCAGGGGCCGCTTATCTCACGCGTCTGAAGCAAGTCGATGATCTGGACTGGACCTTTTTGTCACCGCCGATGATGTTCCTCAATGACGAGCAATTCGGGACAGCACCGGGGGAACGGACCGGGAAATACCGGTCTGGAAAGGACGAGCTCCTGGTCGACGAGAAAGGCGAAAGCACAATTTCCTACGAGGATTATGCGGTCGCCATGGTCGATGAGCTCGAGACCCCCGCCCACATTCGCGAACGCTTTACCATTGCCTATTGAGGCGGGCGCTACCGGGGCCGCGAGCGCTGCCCCGGTAGCGCCCGCTTCAGCGAACAACTGATACCGCCCGGCGGCCGGCTATTCCCGGCGTCTTGGGCCTGTCCCTTCTCCGTGCCACGCGGGGTCAACGTCCATGCGTCAGGCCTGCCTGCATGAAGGCGACGATTTCGGTCGCCCGGACTCGACGCGGTACCAGCGGAACTCTCACATTGGTTGCTTGCGCGATCCTGTGGCTGAAGCCCTGAGCAAAGATGAATGCGCCCACGGCGCAGGTGTAGCGGCGCATCAGTTCGTCTTCGGGAAGGTCCGGGAGACATCTCGACATCAGCTCGAGCATCAAGGCCGACGCCTCTGAAAAAAGTGCCGTGATGATGTCCGCGATTTCAGCGGAGGGATCGGTCAATGCGCGCCCGTAGAGCAAGCCTATCCACATGGCCGCACGATCAGACTGCGGCGTCAACAGTGGCGGCTCGACGAGAGCGCTCAAGACGTCGCTGAGCGATGGCGGCTCGTCCAATCGCGCCATATCGCGAAGGCGAGTGGCCTGGATCGCACAGATAGGGCCAAAGCGCCGGCGCAGAAGATCCTCGAACAACGCTCTTTTGGTTCCCCAATGATAGACGACGGTTGCCAGATTCATACCGGTACGCGCAGAAATTGCCCGTATCGATGTCCCCTCATAGCCGAGGCGAATGAACAAGGTCTCCGCCGCATCCCGATAGCGATCGAGCGTCTCCTTCGGCGTGCGCGATCCTCTTTGCGAGCGGTCTTCCTGCGTCTCGTCGTGTTTCACACGAGCCATTTCATCTCCTGCCAGCCCCTGAATTACGGCCATAGGATTTAGTCGAATGGCCGCCGCCGTCAAAGCAAACCCGGCCGGGCGTGCGACGGCCAGCACCGCAGTCGATCGTCAGCGTTGTGCGTCGCACGATTTTGACACGCCGAGCCGCACGATCACACGCGCCAGGTCATGCGGCCCGAGCACGGGGCCCGCCCGCTCGGATACACAAGAATGCCGGTCTACAGCACGGCTTTTGATCCCTTTGCGGGGGTTGCGCATTCATCAGCACCGCGCTATTTATTCGATCGTATAAACTAGGAGAGACTGGTATGGCAGAAGACGTCTTTGAAAAGGGCCTTGAGGTTCGCCGCGCGATGTGGGGACCGGAACTGGCTGACAATGCGATCAAGAATGCATCGTCATTTGCCGCGCCCTGGCAGGATCTCATGAACCGCTACTGCTTTGGCGAAACCTGGAATCGCCCCGAACTCAATCGGCGCGACCGCAGCCTGATCACATTGGCGATGCTGATTTCGCAGGGGCGCGAGCTCGAAATCAAAATGCATGTCATTGGCGGCCTGGCAAATGGCCTCACGCGTGAGGAAATCCGCGAAATCGTCATGCATGCGATGATCTACTGCGGCGTGCCGGCGTCCTTTGCCGGCCTGCGCGCCGCAGAGGCAGCGCTGAACGAGATCGATGCGGCGAGCAAGTCATGAGACTCGCGTTCATCGGCCTCGGCAATATGGGCGCGCCCATGGCGCACCACCTGCTTTCGCGGGGATTTGACGTCACGGTCTTCGATATGAAGGCCGAGGCACGGTCGGCCTTTGGGGAAAGGTCCGCGCAGACCGCAGCACAGGCAGCCAGGGACGCCGACATCATCATCACGATGCTGCCTAATGGCGATGTCGTGCGCGATGCCCTGCTTGGACCCGAGGGTGCGTTGCGCGATGCACCGTCCGGGAAGATCGTGGTCGATATGAGCTCGTCCGATGCCGGCGGCACGGCTGATCTCGGAAAGGATCTGGCCGCGCTCGGCGTTCCGCTGATCGATGCGCCCGTCTCGGGCGGCGTCGCGCTGGCCGGTCAGGGCAAATTGGCGATCATGATCGGCAGCAACGACGCCGTCGCCCTCGACAAGGCTCGGCCCGCTCTCGAAGCGCTTGGTGATCGCATCCTCGAAGTCGGCCCATTGGGCGCCGGCCATGCGGCCAAGGCCATCAACAACGTCATCGCGGCCGGCATCCTTGCCCTGACGTCCGAGGGGCTGCTGATGGGGCAGAGGTTCGGGGTGGATCCGGCCAAAATCCTCGACGTACTGAACAGTTCCACCGGCAGAAGCGGGGTCTCCGAGACCATCTTCAAATCCCATATCCTGCCGCGAAATTTCTCGCTCGGCTTCGCGATCGGATTGATGGCCAAGGATGCCGGCCTGGCGACGAGCCTGGCCAAACGCCTCGACCTCGATCTACCGATGATCGAACGGACAAGTGCAAGCTGGTCCGACGCCCGTGACGGCCTTGGCGCAACCGAGGATTTCACGGCCTATCTCAAACATGTTGAAGCCACGAACGGCGGAGATCCGATCGCCTGACAGGCGGTTCGCAGCAGCTATGTTGGAGTAAGCATGATGGGTGCATTTCCGGACACTGTCCATTTCCGCGGCTTGAACCGACCTGTGCGGGTCGAGGGCGAAGTCAATTTTCTCGAAATTGAAGGAACGTTGCCACCGGAGATCTCGGGGGCATTTTTCCGCGCGTTGCCCGATCGGCAATTGCCACCGATGGTCGGCGATCGGGATGTGATCCTGTCCCATGACGGGCTGATTGCAAAGCTCGACATCAGCGATGGCCGCGCCAGCTATGCTGTCCGGTTTGTACGGACGGATCGCTTCCTGGCGGAACGACATGCGGGCCGAGCGCTGTTCGGTCATTATCGCCAGCCATATACGGACGATCCCCTCGTCGCGGGCGTGGACCGAACCCTCGCGAATACCACCCCCATCTGGCATGCGGGCAGGCTTTTCATTGTGAAAGAGGACGGGCTTGCGCACCAGATTGACCCGCATACCCTCAAGACATTGGGCAAATGGGACTTTGACGGCCTGCTTCGATCGGAAACAATGACGGCTCATCCCCGCATTGATCCGCAAAGCGGAGAATTGCTCTTTTTCGGCTATGAGGCAGCGGGTCTGAGCACGAAGACGATCGCCTATTGCATCGTCAACCGCGAAGGAAAGCTGATATCGGAAGAGTGGTTCGACGGGCCCTACTGCTCGATGATGCATGATTTCGCGGTCACCGAAAACCATGCGGTCTTCCCGGTCTTTCCCACGACTTCCGATCTGGAGCGGGTCAAAGCAGGCGGCCCTCACTGGATTCACGAACAGGATCGCGAGAGCTGGATCGGCATCATGCCGCGCTACGGGAAAGGCGAAGACGTCAGGTGGTTCAAGGGACCCAACGGCGTTCATTCCTATCATATCCTCAACGCCTATGAGGATGGGGATCGCATTCATCTCGATATGTGCATGTTCAATACGAACATGATCCCCTTTGTTCGGGAAGACACGCCAGGCCTGGATATCCAGCCCGATGGCAGCCTGGCACGCTGGACGATGGACCTGTCCGCGCAGGACTCCGTCGTTGCCACGCGCGATATCGGGCCACTTGGCGAAATGCCGCGCACGCGCGATATCGACCAAGGTCGGCCATATAGCCATGGCTGGTATCTGACGCTCAATCCTGCGGCAGGCCCCCTATTGGCGGCTGGTCCTGCGGGCGTATCCTTCAATGTGCTGCTGCGCATTCAGCCCGATAATGGCGGGATAGAGGACTATACCTTCCCGGCCTATCATGCCGTCAGCGAACCGGTGCACATTCCCGCCAATGACCCCGACCATGGCGGCTACCTGATGATGTTCGTCGATATCGATCACGCAAAAGGCGGCGAAAATTATCAGCAGGAAGTCTGGATCATGGAGGCTGACGATATCGCCAAGGGCGCGATCGCCAAAATCCGGGTCCCTCTGCCAAGCAGACCTCAGGTGCACGGATGCTGGGTGCCATCAGCAAGCCTGGCCAAGGCGAAGATCGCACCGCCAGTCGAGGAACATTACTAATCGGTGGCGATGCCCGAGCGGTTGCGCTCGTGCCCAGATCAAGGAACGAACACGCAGGGCCAGGCAAGGCGCTGCGTGTTCACCGCCAGGTTCGTGGACGCCGCCGTCCAGACTTCAAGTCAGGGCATAATAACGAACATAATTTCCATCAGGCTTCCGTTCGCCCACGCCGATGAAAACATGCCGCGTCAACCAGTCATATTTGCCGACTGACGTTTCAAAGGTCGGCTGCGCCCGAAGATAATATTCGGCATGCGGCACGACCGGCCCATCCCCAAAAGCCCAGTCACGCAGGCGATCCATTGTGCCAGGCTTGCGCCCCCACAGGAAACCCCGGTTGTTGACCAGGATCAGCGCGCCATCATCCACCTCGAGCATATAGCGCGCATCGAACACGGCCGTGTCATCGGGGCGAAAACAGGCATAATCGCCCCCCGAGTTTGGGACAGCCTTGCCACGCAATGTTGGTCCCTCAAACTCGCCACCATCGACATAGACGGCAGACCGCATTCCGCCGGCCGGCGTATCTGGAATGGACTGCACGCGCGTAAAGCGCAGCCGAACGGCCATCACGAATTCCAGCCGCGGATTATCCATTTCCGAGAAAAGTTGTTCCATTTAATTCACTCCAAAGTCAGCGGGCAGAGGGGGCAGTTCGAACATAGTCTCAGGTGCCTTTCCCGCGATCATGATCACCGCGCATTGGCATGGCCGCAGATGAGATTTGGCATGACCGACACGGCAGCGCCTTTGAGACTGTCGATGCCACTCACAATCAGTTCTGCATCGACCACGTCGTTGCCTTCGATGCCGTTGCGCATGTTCGTCGAAGGCCCATGTCGACAATGATGACGTCGGCTTCCGCTTCACTGAACCGTGCCCATCGCGACCAGTGCTCCTGGGAGACGGGCACGCCTGAGATCTACCGCCTCCCCTTGTCCACGACACTCGACGGCGGCGGGAAAGCCCTCCATTATCCCTCACCATGTCCAATTCCTGAAAAGTCATACGGTCGTGCGATTTTATGCGCAATGAGGATTTTTGAATGAACGACGCGACCAAAGGTCGTCGTGCTGTCGGCAAACGGAAGCTGGCGTCCGTCGATAAATATCTGGACGCCGCTGAAGCCCTGTTCATCCGGCTGGGGTATGAAGGAGCCTCGATCAGGGCGATCTCAGCCCGAGCCGGGCTCAGCCTGGCAACCGTCGTCTACCACTGGGGGACGAAAGCCGAGCTCTACCGGGCCGTCTGCGTTCGCCGTTTTGAGCACATTCAAAAAGAGCAATGGGCGCGGCTTCAGGCCGTCGCGGCAAAGGGAAATGCCGTTGGCGAAGGCGATATCGACGCCATCCTGCGCGCATTGGTGGAGCCCCCTTTGACGATGCACAAATCGGTGCGCGAAGGACGAACGATCCGCCTCCTCTATGGCCGCATATTGACGGATCCCTCGCCGACCATGGCGCGAGTCACGTTGGAATTATTCTCCAAGGATGCCGATCTTTGCCGGTCGTTGCTGCGGCAATGCCTCCCCCTGCTCGATGACGAAACCTTCTATCGTCGATACACCTGCGCGTTGGGCGCCTTCGTTTTCACGCAATCCTTTGGTTATCGCATTTCAGATTTGGCCCGACTGGAGGCTCTCCAATCGGACTGGAAACTGGTTGCTGACGAGATTGTCCAATTCATGAAGGTTGGTCTGACGGCCCCGATCGATGGACGCGCATCACGCCAACCCGCCATTCCGTAATCCCATCGGTGCCCCGCTCCCTGTCGGCCTCCGATGCGCGTTCTGCCGCCAAGCCCGGCAGCACGTGCTTGCCATACAGTCGTACGATATATACGAGTGTATGATCGAGTGCATCAAGCTGTGTCGGCACGCGCGCCGCGCGCATCTGGCGCACCCGGACGAGGCAGATGTTTAGGCACGCTGTCCGCAATCTACTCAGCAATTTCCTGGAGAGGGGCAGATGACCTACCGACTTTTGATCGACGGTGCGCTTGTTGATGGCGCCATGCAGATGGACGTTATCAACCCTGCGACAGCAGCCCCCTTCGCGCGTTGCGCACGCGCTGACGAGACGCAGCTGAATGCGGCGGTGGCTGCCGCCAAATCCGCGTTTCCCGCATGGGCCGCTCGGCCCTGGAGCGACCGTGCTGCCTTGCTCGGCAAGGTTGCCGATGCGATGGAACTGCGATTTGATGAGTTCACAACTCTGCTGACCAGCGAGCAGGGCAAGCCATTAGCGGAAGCCCAGTTCGAAATGGGCGGTGCGATCGCGGCTTTGCGCGTCCTGCCCGCAACCGAACTGATCGACGAGACCCTCTTCGAAAGCGAGACGGACCTCATCATCGAACAACGCACCCCACTCGGTGTCGTCGCAGCGATCACGCCGTGGAATTTCCCCATGATCCTGCTGATCGTCAAAGCAGCATCCGCACTCGCCGCCGGAAATACTGTCGTAGCCAAACCTGCGCCAACGACCCCGCTGACAACGCTCCTTCTGGGAGAAGTCGCCGCGCCGATCCTCCCCCCCGGCGTTCTCAACATCATCACGGACGACAATGATCTGGGCGCCATGCTGACCAATCACCCCGATGTTGCGAAGGTCAGCTTCACCGGTTCGACGGCCACAGGCCGAAAAGTCATGCAGTCTGCGGCCGGCACCCTCAAGCGCCTGACCCTCGAACTTGGCGGCAATGACGCTGCCATCATACTCGACGACGCGGACATTCGGGCGGTTGCCCCGCGCATTTTCGGCGCCGCAACGATCAACGCCGGTCAGGTGTGCATGGCTGCCAAGCGCATCTATGCACCGCGTGCGCTTTATGACTCGCTATGCGAGGAACTCGCGCGGATCGCAGGCGAAACCATCGTAGACGACGGCCACAATCAGGGCGCGCAAATTGGGCCCATTCAGAACAAGGCTCAGTATGACAAGGTGCTTGAGCTGATCGAGGACGCGCGCGAGCATGGAACGATCATTGCGGGCGGCCAGCCACTGGACCGGGCGGGATATTTCATTGCACCAACCGTCGTGCGGGATCTGCCGGATGATGCACGGCTCGTGACCGAGGAACAGTTCGGTCCTGTTATTCCCGTGCTTGTCTACGACACGGTTGATGAGGTCATCGCGCGCGCCAATGATAGCGAATATGGCTTGGCAGGCTCGATCTGGACGTCCGACGTCGAACGCGGAATTGCGATCGCCAGACGGATCGATACTGGCACGGTCTGGCTCAACAAGCATCTCGACCTGCGCTTCGACGTACCGTTTGGCGGCGCGAAGCAATCGGGCCTTGGTCGCGAGCAGGGTGTCGCAGGCCTCAAGGAGTTTACCCAGGCCAAGGTGATCAACGTGTCTCTGGCAGAGATGGCCTAGCAACCCCGGCCTCCTGGCTCAGCCAACCACAGTGGAAAGAACCTGATATGGCGAATGCCGTTTTCAAACCCATTCTGTATCTGAAGGCTCACTGCCCTTTCTGTACAAAATTGCTCATTTTTCTTCTCGAAGCGCGCATTCTCGATACGTTCGACGTGCGGACGATTGTACCGGGAACCGATGAAGAGGCCCGCGTAAAAGCAGAATTAGCCTCGCATTTCGACGCCGTCAGTTTTCCCGCCGCGCAGCTTTCGCCTGGCAAATATATGAAGGATTCCGACGCGCTGATCGCGCACTTTGCCACACAGAATAATGCCGACCCGAGCCAGATGTTTGTGCTCAACTGGTATGTTGATGGTCCGTTTTCCGCGCTTGGCACACTCTGGCAAGAAAATGTGGAATTGAAAAAACGGATCTCGTAGCTCCGCGAAATGGGCAAGCTTTTGAAAGCGGCTGGCAACCCGCCTGCCGCTTTCACTATTTAGCCGATCATTACATGAGACAAGTCCTGGCCATCCGCACTCCCCGCAGCGCTCTTGCATGCCCCCTCCGGTCTTGCAGGCTGCAAAATGGAACCTGATTCATTGCGAAACGACTGCTCTGGCGGCGCGTTCGGCAGGCTCGCCCTTCGACAAGTCGATTGAACAACGTCAGCGCCTTGTCGGCACCGGTCGGCATTACGCGCAGCTGGGGTATTTCGTCGAGAACAGGCTGCTGCGCCTCATCATCACCGTGTCTTCGTTGAACGCGACACCGGCAACTCGCAGCGCGGATGGAGTATCCGCTGATGGCAAGCCACATTGACCCGCCCACCGTGCCGACCGGATCGATTTGCCACGGCGGCCAACCCTATTTCGACGGGATCGAAAGCATCTCCGCGTCCGGGGTGCCGTTCGCAGAGCGCTGCAATCGGCGCCCTCCAGTGAGGCTCATATGTGATGGTTATTCGTCCAGGCCTTCCCTGGCTTTCGCAGGCGCCTGGCTCACAAGTCCCTGGATGAACGCACTCAGACCATATTCGAAGGAAGAGTCGAGATCGACCAACGAAGCCACGAAACTTCGTGTCTCGGGACCTTGCTCGTAAATCACCCAACCCAGTACGAAGCTCGCCAGCGCACCAGCGGCGGCGGTTGCATCCTCACGTCGAAATCCCGCACGAATTAGTGGCTCGATGATCCTGGGCACAATTTCGGTTCGCGTGCGTTCGCTAGGCAAGGAATATGAAGCGATCCGGCCACTATCTCGATGCGCCAGCAGGACACGTCTCTGCGCAACAGTAACCTCCCTTAACCACTGAGGCCAAGGAAGTCCTGCACTGGGCATGACGATACTGTCGCGCAGGGCATGCTCCATCATAAGCCCGAGCAGCTCCTGCATGCTCTTCATATGCCAGTAGAGCGCTGGCCCCTTTACATTAAGCTCTGCGGCAAGTGTCCGGGTCGACAGGGCGTCCACGCCTTCCCGATCAACCAATGCCCAGGCTGCCTGGACAATCCTTTCAACGTTAAGTTGGGGATCTCCTTTTCGCGGTCTCCCTGATGCGCCAGTCGCTTTTTCCCTCATTGGGCGTACTTCCTACCGGACAGAAGATGAATTCTCTTCCAGGCACCTAGAAGCTTCGCGACCGATTTAGCAAGCAGACCGTCCCACATGCCCTGTTCTCGACCAATGGTGGGGGGCTCTAACGGCAGCGAGTCAAAATCCAGGAATTTGACTGGACCATATGCGGGATGGGTATCCGTGTTGTAGTAAGCCCGGCTCCTGAGGAAGTTCGGGTGGGCACGCCAATTGGCGCGCAGTGATAATTGCTTCATCAGCATTGAGTATATGCGGTGCAAAAAATGACGCCCCCTTCAACAGGTCAAAAAACGGGCGCGCCTTTCAAAAGCGCGCCCAGGGAGAGAGCTCATAGGTCGATTATTTACTATGGTCAGAATTTGGCTGTAGCTCCCAGATAGAAGCGTCGACCGAGAATATCGTAGTTGGACGCATCGGTATTCCCGAGGAGCCCATCAACAACCGGCGGTTCGCGATCGAACAGATTGTCAATGCCAATCCGGAACCGGAATTTGTCGTTGAAGTCATAGTTCAAGAAGGCATCAAACAGATGATAAGCTTTCACGCTCGGCGTTCCCGGAGGGCTGAGCGGCGCGGGATTGACGCCATCGAGAAAGCGATGACGAATACCGACATTGACCGGCGCGATATCGTAAGTCAGCGTCGTGAACGTCTTCCACTCGAAATAGCCGCCGTTTTTGCCAGCATAATCCAGTTCCGGGAAACCCGGCGCGAGCGTACGCTTGAAGCTGTCCAGATAGTTAGCCACGACATTAAGCCCGATGCGGCCGGGACCAACAGGCGTGCTTGCGTTCAACTGAATGTCGATGCCGCTCGTCTTGATGCCACCCTGGTTCTGGAAACTGACCTGGGTGGTGGTCGGAAAGCCACCAAATACCAGCGGCGCACGCCCCAATGGCGCACAAAGCGAGCTTGCCGGATCATAATCGGGATTGCCGCCAAGGCTATTGAAGCACAGCCCCATCTGGTCGCCCGCTCCAACGTTGTTGATCGCGCCATTGATGTCGATGTTGTAGTAGTCGACCGACAATGAGAGCTTCGTGTCCCCTAAATTCGGGGTGAGCACAAAGCCGACCGTATAGGTTTTGGCCTTTTCCGGCTTGAGATTTGGGTTCCCCGTCAACTGGCCAATCTGGATCGGGATGGTTCCGACAAACGTGTTGAAATCAGCCGCTGTAGAGCCCGGGGTAAGAGCCGCGCAGAGCGCCTGAGCAGCAGCGCGGTTCGGGTTTCCAGCATTGTTGCCATAAAGATCAGGCGTCTGGACCGAACAGGGGTCAAAGGAATTAAACTGAAAAATTTGCTGCGCCGCACCGAACAGTTCGACCACATTCGGTGCACGAACCGCCCGCTGATAGCCGCCGCGGAAGCGGAGGAAATCATTGACCTGCCAGTTGCCGTCGATCTTGTAGGTCTCGACCCCACCCGAGGTATTATAGTCAGAATAGCGGAATGCACCGTCTATGCTGAGCAATTTAACCAACGGAAGATCCCGGAGTAACGGGACAAGAAGCTCGCCATAAACTTCCTTGACGTTTGTACTGCCGGTTGTCGGCAACTGGCCGAACAGCCCGATGACGTCGCTCGCGCCGCCCAATGCCGCAATCGGACGATATGCGCTGTCAGGCGCGAAATCGTAGCTGTTTCTGCGGTAGCTGGCGCCTGCCGCGAAGCGAGCATCGCCAGCGGGAAGCTCGACAACCTTGCCCTGCAAGTTCAATTCGATGACGTCCTGCTTCTGTACAGTCCGGTTAACGGGCGTGACCGAGACATAATCAAGACATTCCGCCGACACGATCTGACTGGGCAGGGGATTCAGATTATTACCCGCCGGCCCCGGGAACTGACCGCTCCCATCCGCTGCGTTCAGCTGGCCAAAGGGCGAGATCCCCCCCGCGCAGATGCCTGCGCCATAATTCGGCGCAGTCTGCACTTCATTGAGGCGGGAGAAGCTGACGGCACCCGTCTGCAACCTGTCGATGATTTGGGTACGGCCGTGAGAACCGTAAATCTCCCAAGTGATATCCGAAAATCCAAAGTCACCGCGCAGGCCGCCAAGAAGCTGCAAGACGTCATTGTCGTGCGTATAAAGCGCGCTGCCTGCAAAGGTAGTCGAGCTGCCGATGGTGAAGGGGCCAGTCGGATCAGAACGGCTGTCCAGAAGCGTGGCGAAGGCCGCGGGCACCGGATGATCGGCATCATAAGGGACGGTGCGGCTCCAGAAATTGGCTGCCGAGCCCGGTGGCGACGACGTCATGCTCTGGTAGCTTGTGAAGCTCCCCTGGAAGAAGGCGGTGACATGGTCCGTCACCTTATATTCGGCGTCCCCGAAGAACGAGAAACGCTCGAGCGGCACTGCCGAATAAAGCCGATACTGGTTGGACTGGACGACGGACTGGCCAAAGGGGCCACTCGTAATCGCATCGAAATCTCCCAGATCACTGCGGAAATTATAGATTCCGGGGCCGGCGACGTTGAAGAGGCTGAGATCATTGTTGAAGCCGATGTTGGTCGCGGGGATTCCAAATGGGTTGGCACCGACCACCGATCCGGCCGGTGCACCGAAGCCACCGAAATAGGTATCAAGAGCAGCCTGGGAGGGGGCATTGCCACCCGGAAGATAGAAGCCATAATCGAGGAACTGGCTGCCCCCCACAGCCTGGCTGCCGGCAAGAGCCGCCCTGCGATAGAAGTCACGCTGGCTGTTCAACATACCGGTGCGCTTCGTATAGTCGCCCGCGATCATGATATGGCCGCGATTATCGGCAAAGTCGGCGCCGAACAAGCCGCCCACATTCGCGCTATTCGCGCCGCCATGCTCGGTGCGTTGAACCTGCCCGTCTATTTGCAGCCCGTTGAAACCGCGCTTCAGCTTGAAATTGACGACACCGGACATCGCATCGGAGCCATAGACTGCCGACGCGCCGCCCGAGATGACTTCGATGTCACCAATCACGATCGCGGGGATGGTGTTGATGTCGATTGCAAAGCTCGACGTCGAGGGCTGCATACGGCGGCCCTCAAGTAGCACCAGATTGCGGTTATCGCCCAGATTGCGCAGGTTCAGCGTAGCGGCACCGGTGCTGAAGCCCCCTGCCCCGAACTGACTGGTGGCGCTGCCCGCGAGCTGCGGGAGATTCTGTTGCAGCTTGCTGTCCAGTGTCGCGCCGCCGGTGTTCTCCAGAGCGCTGCTCGAGACGGTGACAATCGGCGTATTGGCGCTGTTATCGCGGACGACAATGCGCGAACCGGTCACGATGATTGCCTGCTCGGGGCCATCTTGTACGTCCGCTGCGACATTCTGAGCGTGCAAGGGTGCGTGAAGGGCCGCGGCGAGAGAGAAGAGCGATGCCATCGTCGCAAAGCGTGACGGGACAAATCCGGAGCCAGGTGGTGAATTAACTTTCATACATCCCCTCTTTGCTGCGCACACGCGTGCGAGCCGGCGCTGCCGTTTGGACATGCGCTGATTGCTGGACCGGCCACGTAGCGGCCGTTTCATGCCATCCCGATCCAGGTACGAATCGGGTAGACTTCGATAACTTATCACTGCTTAATTTTGACACAAGGGGCTTTGCGCTCTGCCGCTCGACGGTTCCTGGCCAATCTTTGGCCCAATCATGGATTTCAGAATGCCAGCAAGAAGCCGACGAAGCGGCCGGCGAAAAGGATCGCGACCCAAAGGATCAAGGAAACCAGCCCGGCGACACGGGCCGCTCTGGGAATTGCGTCCCCATCATCCCACTTTGTTATCCCACGGTGCGTCCAGGCGTGGAACAGCAACATGTTGGCGCCCGCGAGGACCAGCAGCCCCATCTTCAGGAGAAATGGCGTGGTGTGAAGATAACGCACTGGCTGCGAAGCAAACATCAGGAACCCGGTAATCACCGCAAACGTAAAGGCGATGCCTGTCATCGGCAGGACTGCCTTAAGAAGCCGACTCACGCGATATGTCTTCGAACAGAGATTTAGCAGCCGGAGATCGACGATGAAGATCGAGCCAACCACCAAGGCGATGGCAACGACATGAAGAACCTCTAATATTGGAAATGCGGTTGGATCTTCCTGGATATAATTTGAGAGTGCGGAATTACCAAGCCATTCGGCCCAATCCGTAATCATACGATACTCCCCAGCTATCTTTGGCGACTTGCAACAGGTCGGCGAACCTCGGCCCGCTCAGACATAAGCAATCCAGCGACCTGCAAAGATTATCCCCAACCAAAGCACCCCCAACAGGATGCTCGTCAGGCGTACGCTCGCACGCGCGGCCACGTCTTCTGGTCCACGATAGAACTGGCGGGTCATCCACTGCGCGAGGACTACCGCCACAATCACGCCCACCATTTTGATTTGAAAGGCGGGGTTTGGCAGTTCGCGTGTCGGCTCTGCCAGGACCTGCAAAAGGCCTGTGATCAACAGGACCAGCAAGGCCCACCATTGTGGCGGATACAACCGCCGCGCCCAGAGATGCGGATTCCAGTCGGTTCCCATCAGGTTCCAGACACGCAGCGAAACCACAACAGCGCTCGTGAAGACGAGGCAAACCGCGAGAATGTGAATCGATTGAAGCGTCGGAACCGCCCAGAAGTTGTCCTTGAGACTGGTGCTAAGCGGTGTCGCATCAAGCCAGCTCGCAAAGTTCGACAGCGACATTCGCCCCTCCTTCCCATGATTTTGTCGTTTGAGCGGAGCTATGTTTCAAAGTTTCCAATGTCAACCTAATATTGAAATCTTACGCCAACGTGATAAGATGTCGCAGGGCCACCAGCAGCCAATGAGCGCAGTGCCGGTGCGTGCAATTGCTCTCTGCTAGCCGAGCCACATTGAAATGGGCGCGGCCCCAATTTCTCATTCTCGCCATTGCGCGCTAACATTTCAGACTTACAACCAAGCCGGTTCTGATTTGCGCCGTCCGAGGGATCTGCGACCGTTCGCATCCATCCATGCAGATTGCTGAACATGTGCGCGGGGAGCAGTCTTTTCTTGGCTTTGGCCAGGCCGCTCAGATATTTGAAATCGCCTTCCGGGTCCGCAAGAGGCTCCCTTGCGCCCGTCGCGATTAGGCAATAGGCCTATTGCAACGATGACATATCACCATCTCTAGGATGATCGCCGAACCGCTCATGCCTGACTCGCTCGCTCCCCATGGGAAGCAAATCGCCTCGCTCGGGTCGAGGATCCTCACGCTGCTGTTCCTTGTACGTTCCAGTGGCAATCAGATCTACAAACAAGAGCTGGATCTGAAAGAGACCGAAATCAGCCTTGTCGGCGCATTGGGTCGCAATGGCCCGATGACGCATCTGCAAATTGTTCATATGATTGGACACGGCAAGTCACAGGTCAGTCGCGCGACGCGGGAACTTGTCGCCGCTGGTATCATTGAACGCAGCCATCACCGCGCGCCCTTCCAGTTAACCGAAGCGGGCATGTCGATCTATCAACGCATGACGGGAATTGCCGAAGAGCGACGGACAAAGCTGATCGCCGGCCTCGACGATGGCGACCAACAATTCTTGTCCGAGATGATCTCCAGGCTCATGTCGCTTGGCGAGCGATGGCTGGCCGACGAAAAGCTCTTGGCCGGGCAGGCACCGGTCTTTGATGAGCCGATCATCTCTGGCGCTGCGGGCGACATCGTCTCCACGGACACGCTGGTCCCTGCGCTGATCAAGATGTCAGTTCTGATGCAGCGTAGCAGCTTCCTTTTGTGGCGGCGGCTGGCAGGAATTTCTTCATTCAATTGGGTCGTCCTGTCGCGCGTCGCCGAGGCCGGCCGGCTGCGGATGAGCAGGCTGGTCTATCTGACGTCGCGTGATAAAAGTCAGGTATGGCGCACGGTCAACCGCTTGACCGAAGACGGCCTGCTGCTTCGTCTCACCGAACCGGGGCGGCGCGAAGTCGAACTGATGGCAACGCCAGAAGGTATTCGCCTCTACGATATTACCGCCCAGCTCTCCGAGCGAAGAGATCGCGTAATTACGTCAATGCTCGGGAAAAGTCAGAAAGAGCGCTTCCAGCGCCTGATGAACAAGATGATCACGAATACGCAGCAAATGGCGGGGCGTGAGACGTCCGCCTAGAGCCAATTAAATGGCCCTTGCACGGCCGCGACCGCCCATAATAGCGGAGGCATCCCCCACCCCGTCCGACCGTTCATGCTCTAATTAAATTGCGTATTGCCATGTTCATCGACCGGGTTGCGGTCATTTTCCGAACACTGGAATTCAAGTAACTCACCATAGCGATCGCGGCGATAGCTAATCGTCGTCGAAAAGGGCTCCTCCAGAGCTTCGGAATCCTCGATCGTCAACTCTGCGACAAGCACATCAGCATCACCGGGCTTGAGGTGAATGCGCTCCGTGATACGCATTTTGTCCGAATGGCCCATGCCCTGCCCGATTTCCAGCGTGTCTTTGACACCAATGGTTTCCGCGATGAGCGTCTCGCCATCCCAATGCCCCACTGAATGCCCGAAATAGGCGGGATCAGGATCCTCTGGATGCTCACGACCATCGGTCCAGATGTGCCGCGTTTGCATCCAGGCTTCTTGATTGATCGTCACGCGCCCGGGTGTGAACAGAAATTCATACGGATATTGAGGAATTTGCATGAAAACCGGCATACCCGGCGGGCTACAGTTGGACGCCGCACTTTTCATGACGCCGTTATTTTTAGCCACTTCCTCGCGCCACGCCAGGTACTTTTCCTTGTACTTTCCCTTGAGCTTGGGCTGCGCGGGCGGCGGTGACCCCGGGGCAGGCATTTCGAAGGTGCGGAACCAGATCCCGCCCCAATCGGGCAGATTGTCCAGGTCCTTATAATGCCCCTTGGGAAAGGGTGCGCCGCTCCCCTCTTTCAAACCAGCAGGTGGGGGCGTCGGGCTCGCAGGTCCAAGCTGAGCTTGCGCAGGCATAGTGGCAACACTTGCCAGCAACCAGGCGGCCGCCAAAGCGCGCTTAATCCTCATTGTCCGGTTCCTCTCGTCAACTTTTTCATCCCGCCTAAGCCCGGTGATCCTATTTGACATCACCGAGTGTCGAACCATCAGGCAGCCTCACGCCAACAAAGCTCCCGCCCTTGCCACCATCGCGGAGCGGATGAACGATGAGCACCACCTTATCGCCTGGTTTGACGGTGGTGCGCTTCCAGCCTTCAAGCGCAAGGTTGTTGGGGCTGGTCATCTCAATCGCCCAACGGTCGGTGCCCGTCTTGCCAGCAACGTCGAGTTCGAGCCAGCTATGCGGATTCGTCCATTTGAACCTGACAACGGCTCCCTGGAGCGTCACCTTCTTCTGCATGTCGAACATCGCAAAGCTGTGGTGCGCGCTGGTCGGTGCCCCGACGAGGAATGGCGCCAGAACGAGCGCCATAGCGACAATTTTAGAGGTTCTCATTTCAATAGTCTCTCATGCGCGAAGGCGACGCTCAAAGCGTCGGCGTGTTAATGGGCCTGCCATCCTTGGGCAGGCCCGAATCCAGAACCTTGCCGTTGGGCAGAACGATATCGAGGAAAAGACCACCCGCCTTGCCGTCTCGAAGCGGACTAACGCGGACCGTAACCTTGTCCCCGGGCTTGATCGCCTTCCGCGTCCAGCCTTGCCGGGTCAGATTGTTGGGGCTGTTGAGTTCGATACCCCAACGCCGAGACGTTCCGTTTGCGCCGGGAACCTCCAGTTCGATCCAGGCATGGGGATTGGTCCACTGGAACTCGCCCACCGTCCCCTTGAGTGTCACAATCTTCGTTTGGTCGAACATCGCAAAACTGTGGTGGGCGAATGCCGATCCGCACGGGAGGGCCGCGATCGCCAGTGCCATAGCGACCAGTATCTTCTTCATTTCAGTCTCCTGCTTCTGGGTTTGGGCCGGCACGCAAGGGGCTACTTCTCGTCGCGCTCATCCACAGTGGCCTTGCCAAGGTCGGTACCAGGCAGATGGGCGTTATTCGCAAGAATACATTCGGATTCATTGATATCAGTGTGGTCCTCGCGATTATATCGCTTGGTATTATGCCACTCACCTTCCCAATTTTGCGGATCCGTCATAATGTATTCGACCTGCATCACCTTTCCGTTTTCGATGAGCTTGATACGTTCAGTAAGCTCAAATTCATCGGAAACAGGCAGTCCAAGATCTATCCAATGCTCATCTGTCTCAAAATATTTCGTATGGACGACGAGCGTGTCTCCATCCCAACGCCCGATCGATTCGCCGTTGTAGCTGGGCACGATCAGGTCAGGATCACTGAAATCACGGCCGTCCAAGTAAATTATCCTCAGACTGTTGTTAAATCCCGAGATCATATAGATGGCAGTGGGCAGTTGGATGAAAGCATGTGGCCAGACGCGTGTCATGATCATGGGCATGCCCGGCGGAAAACACTGACCGATACTGTCGCGATAGTTCTGGCCTTTCGCCATGACTTTCGGACCTTCCTCGAACGCTTTCTGCGCCTCTTCCCTGAATTTTGGATACGGCGGCCCGAACAGGAACTTCATGAAGCCTTCCTGAAGGTCGACGAACCAGGTCCCGGTCACGTCAAAAGGCGGCTTGGGCCGTGGCTTTGCCAGATTTGCTGGCGCGAGTGCCCCCAGATAGGCCGGGTGCTTGGGCACCAACAGATCAAGCTGCTCTTGCGTCAGTCTCCCGGCGGGAATCTCGGGCACACGATTATCCGGCTCCTGCGCGGACACGCCATTTGCGGCCATAGCCGCAGCAAAAATGGCGGCCGCCATCAATGACCTGTGAATTTTGAAGTGCAATTTCCCCTCCCCGGGTGATGCGCCAACCATGCTGACAGTTTGTCGCCATTAATGTTACCATAGTCCACCTATTTGGATATTGGCAACTCTCTATTTTATCATCCAGCCAAATGAGCGATGCGGAAAATTACACGCTTGACCGGGTGACAAAGGAAACTTATCGCTGATAAATATGTACGCGACAACCCGATTTGTTGATCGTTGCCAAACACCTGATTGGAGAGGGAGACTGATGAAGATCACGCGCGTCGAAACAGAGCGTTGCCTGGTAGGTGAAGGACCTGTGTGGGACGCGCAGGAGCAAGCGCTCTACTTCGTCGATATCGTCGCTCAGAAAGTGCACCGCTACGATCCAGCCACAGAAACCACGCGAAGCTGGCTCGCGCCGGCGAAGATTGGATCGCTCGCGCTGCGCGAGCGGGGCGGAGCGATCCTCGCCCTGCCCGACGGCATCTACACGCTGGACTTCGATAGTGGCGACGTCCAGCCGCTGACGCGGCTCAGCGGACTGGATCCACGCATCCAGTTTAACGATGGCAAGGTGGACAGGCGCGGTCGCTTCATTGTGGGATCGACCGATTCAAACTTGAAGGATTGCCAGCCGATCGGGTCGGTCTACCGCCTCGATCCGACTCACAGCTTGACCGAAATCGGTACCGACATTCACATCAGCAACGGGCCGTGTTGGTCGCCAGACAACAGGACATTCTATTTCTCGGATAGCTTGCCCTACACCGTCTATGCCTATGATTATGACATCGAGACAGGCGAAGTCTCGAACCGCCGGCTCTTTGCCGACACCCGAGAGCTCGGAGGCATTCCGGACGGGGCGACGGTCGACGCGGATGGCTTGATCTGGATGGCGATCTGTGAGGGCGCGAAGGTCGTGGCCTTCCGCCCCAACGGCACGATAGAGCGGGTTGTCGACATGCCGATGAAACTAACGGCGAGCGTCATGTTCGGCGGACCTAACCTGGATCTGCTCTATGTTACCTCGCTCGATCCAGCTGTTCTCGGCCGAGAAGCCGAGGAAGCGGGTGGCCATACCTATGTGATCGAGGGCCTCGGTGTCCGCGGGATCGCAGAGCCCCGTTATGCCGGCTGACGCTGCAGGCGGGCCATCCGGAGCAACACGAACCGCGTTGTTTCTGCTCCTGGTCGTCGTGTTTATCAACATTGCCGGCTTCAGTCTGATCCTGCCGCTGCTCCCCTTCTACGGGGAGGAGTTCCAGGCATCGCCGTTCCAAGTAACGACGTTGTTCGCGGCCTATTCGTTCGGCAATATCTTCGGCGAGATTTACTGGGGCCGCGCGTCTGACAAATATGGCCGCAAACGCGTTCTGGTGATCGCCATCGGCTGCGCAGCCTTGAGCTATGTCGCTTTCGCGTTCGCGCCGACGCTGTCGCTCGCGCTGCTTATCCGGGTGGTGAGCGGGTTCTTCAGCGGCACACTGGGCGTCGCGCAAAGCTATATCGCCGATGTGACGCCCCCCGAGGATCGTGCGCGCAGCATGGGCTATTTCGGCGCCTCGTTTAATCTGGGCTTTGCCATTGGCCCGGCGATCGGCGGCCTGCTGGCCCGCCCCGAACTGGGCCTGGCCGGCTTCCATCTGCCGATCCTCGCGGCTGCGGCGCTCGCCGGCACGGCCGCGCTGTGGGCTGGCTTTGTCCTCAAGGATACCCGGATGCCGGGCGAGGTGCGCCCGCTTCCCAAATACAGCGAGGCCTTCCGCTTCGTCGGCGCCGATCCCCTGCGGATACGCCTGTTCCTGCTGGCGTTCATCGCGATCGGGGCATTCGCCTCGATGGAGGCTGTGTTCGGGCTGTGGACCGCACACAACTTCGGCTGGTCGGCGCGCCAGGTGGGGCTTACCTTCATCGCTGTTGGCGCGACCGGCGTGGCGGTGCAGGTGTTTTTGATCGGTCCGATGGTCAGGCGCTTCGGCGAAGCGCGCACGATCGTCGCAGGCCTCGTCATAATCGGGACAAGCATGCTTCTACAGCCGCTGCTGCGCGATCCGATCGCCGCGGCAGTGCTGATGTCGACACTGATGGGTGGGCACAGCCTTGCCTTTCCGAATGTCGGCGCGCTGCTGTCTCGCGCAACGCCGATCGAGGCACGGGGCAGCGTCCTCGGCCTGCAGATGTCGTCCAACGCATTGTCACGCATCATCGCCCCGCCTCTCTTCGGGATCGTTTATACGGTTGGTCCGGATGCGCCCTATTATCTGTGCACAGTGCTGGCGGCCCTGGCGGTCTTTGTCGCCGTCCAGACCGTCATCATCCGCGATCGCCAGCTCAAGATCGAGAAAGGAATATCCGCATGACACCGCCAGGCGTGTCCGCGAGCCAGTTCGCGCAGGCGTTGAAGGCTTTTGCCAGCGCCATCGGCACGGCGAACGTCTTCAGCACCGAAGACGATCAACTCGCCTATGCCGATCAATTCGCGGCAGATCAGACCACGCACCAGCCATCCGCCGCCGTCGCGCCCAAGTCGGTCGAAGAGGTCCAGGCCATCGTTCAGATCGCCAACGAATATGGCGTTCCGCTCTGGCCGATCAGCCGGGGCAAGAATTTCGGCTATGGCACCTCCGCACCGGTCCAGAAGGGTGCAGTCGTGCTCGATCTCTCGCGCATGAAGAAGATCGAGGTCGACGTCGAGAACGGAACGGTGATGGTCGAGCCGGGTGTCGGCTTCTTTGACCTGTATGATTATCTGCAACAACATAAAATTCCGCTTTGGCTGTCGGTCCCCGGCAACAGCTGGGGTTCTGTGGCAGGCAATGCGCTCGATCGCGGGGTGGGCTACACCACCTATGGCGATCACGCCGCGCGCATTTGCGGGCTCGAAGTCGTACTTCCCGAAGGCGAAATCGTGCGCACCGGCACCGGTGCCATGGAGAACTCGCAAACCTGGCATCTGTACAAGCCCGGTTTCGGCCCATCATGGGACACGATGTTCTGCCAGTCCAATTTTGGCATCGTCACCAAGCTCGGCTTATGGCTGCTGCCCGAGCCGGAGTCGGTTCTTGGTTTCGACATTGACTGCGACAAGCCGGAAGATCTCGGCTGGCTGATCGACACGCTGGCACCGCTGCGTCGCGAAGGCATTATCCAGCAGTCGCCGACCGTCGGCAACTGGCTCCGTTCCGCAGCAACGGTGACCACTCGGCAGGAATGGGCCAAAGACGGCCAGCCGCTCGACGACACCGTGATCGCGGCGATCCGCAAGAAATATAATATCGGTTGGTGGACGGTTTCAACGCGGCTTTATGGCCCCCTTGAGATCAACGAAGCGACAGCGCGCCGCGTCAAGAAGGCGTTCGCCGGCAAGCCGGTCTCGATGAAGGAGACGCGCTGGGTCAAGGGCGATACCCCGGAAGGCTCGCCGTGGACCGGCGTACCGGTTACGTTCCCGCTCGCCAACGCCAACTGGTTCGGCGGCCGAGGCGGGCATATCGGCTTCTCGCCGGTAATGCCGGCGCGGGGTGATGTCGCGATGAAGCAATTTACCAAGAGCTATGCACTCTACCGCGAATATGGCTTCGACTATCACCCCAGCTTCGCGCTGGGCGAGCGCCACATGACCAACGTCAACCAGATCCTGTTCGATCGCGACAATAGCGAGATGATGAGCCGCGTAGACAAGTTCTTCAGGCTCCTTGTCGCCGATGCCGCGGCGCAGGGTTACTGCGAATATCGCACGCATATCGATTACATGGATCTCGTTGCGTCCACGTTCGACTTCAACAATCAGGCACTGCGCCGGCTCAACGAGCGTGTGAAGGACGCACTCGACCCCAAAGGTATTCTCGCGCCTGGCAAGAGCGGCGTCTGGCCCGCGCGCTATCGGGAGAATGGAAAATGAGCTGCCTTGCCATTCGCGCCGAAAATCTGGTCGCAATCGGCGCCGCGCTGCTTCTGGTCGCCTGTTCTGGCGGATCTGGAGACCCAAGCCTGGCTGCCGCGACCACGGCACCGGCACCGGCATCGACCGGAATGATCCAGGATCGCTCGTTCCATTCGCCAGAAGAAGCGCTGTTCGTCGAGAAATGCGCCATGTGTCACAGGCAGTTCGGCATGGGCACGGTTCTACTCGCGCGCCGTGTCGATCCGGCCATGGCGATGCTTGAAAAGCGCAATGACCTGACAGCGGAATATGTGATCCACGCCGCCCGGTCCGGTATCGGGAACATGCCCCGTATTCCGCGTGGTGAGGTGAGCGACGCCCAAATGACAGCGATCGCCAAATATCTCTCGAAGGACATGCCATGAAGCAGGCGAAACTCACGCGCCGGCGGGTCCTGGTCGCGGGCGGCACGGCCGCTGTCCTGCTCGCCGGCCCCCGGCTCTGGGCACCGGTTGGAAAGCGCCTGCTGCTAGTCGACGCCGATCTGACAATGCGCGATCTTCATACGGTTCGGGCGCTCGCCCCCGGGGAGACACAATCTCTGGAGCGCGACCTCGTGCAGCACTGGCGTCGCGCGTTGCGCGCATCCGTCCTGTCGAACGGCAAGGCATCAGCCTTCGTGCGATGGGACAAGGCAATGATTCTGGTCGGGCTCGCCCGTGAGGATCGACTGAGCGTCCAGCAAACACGCATCAGCCGTTCGCTCTTTCGCGTCGATCTGGGCTGAACCAACTTATTGGGAGGATAGAATGAAAGTAGCCATCATCGGGGCGACCGGCTTTGTGGGCGAGCCCATATTGAAGGAAGCGCTTAGCCGACCCGACTTGCAGGTGACTGCGATCGTACGGAACGTGGACAAGCTGCCCGACAATCCGCAGCTCACCGGGGTGTCGTGCGACATTCACGATCGCGATGCGCTGGCGGCCGCCCTCGCCGGCCATGACGCGGTCATCCATGCCTATCATCCCGGGCGTGCGTTCACGCAGGATCCGGCCGTCTATGAAATGAGCGTGGCCGGCCACGAGATGATCCTGGCCGCCGTCCGGCAATCGGGCGTCAAGCGCCTGCTCTGCGTCGGCGGCGCTGCCAGCCTGAAGACCGACGAGGGCAAGGAATTCATCGAGTCCACGCGCTGGAATGCGGAGTTCGATCCCTACAAACCGGCAATCCTCGGCACGCGCGCACTCTATTATCAGCTCAAGGACGCGCAGGACCTCGACTGGGTGTTCCTCGCGCCTTCGGAATGGCTGCGCCCCGGCGAGCGGACCGGCGAATTTCGTTACGGCAAGGACGATCTGCTGATCGACGCCGAGGGCCAGAGCGCGATTTCACTCGAGGACTATGCGCTTGCGATGGTCGATGAACTGCTCAAGCCGCGGCATCATCGCGAACGCTTCACCGTCGGATATTGATCGTCGCGCAGCTGCGCGGCCGCAAGGAGGCAAGTCTCATGGGGCGGCTTGATGGAAAGGTGGCGATCATAACCGGCGCCGCAGGCGGGATCGGTGCTTGTGAAGCCGCCCTATTTGCACGCGAAGGCGCGAAGGTGATCGCGACCGACATAGGCGCAACGGCCGTCGAGGCAATCGCACGGGCGATTGGCGACGAAGGCGGCGACGCGATCGCGCTTCGTCATGATGTTTCCAGCGAGCGGGACTGGCACGACGTGGTCGCTGCGGCTGTGGCGCGATATGGCAAGGTCGATGTGTTGGTGAACAACGCAGCCATCCACCGTGAAACCCGCTTCCCCGACATTACCCTGGACGAATGGGAAACGGTCCTCAAAGTCGATCTGACCGGGACTTTCCTCGGCATTCAGGCCGTCATCCCGGACATGCTCCGTGGTCAGGGCGGGTCGATCGTCAACATGTCCTCTATCGCCGCTGTCATCGGCGGCAGCTTCGCCCATTACAGCGCAGCGAAGGGCGGCGTCATATCGCTCACCAAAGCGACCGCGATCGAATATGCCAAGCAGCGCATCCGTGCGAACGTCATCCTTCCAGGTCTGATCGAAACCAACCTGACGAAAGACGCGCTCACCAACCCTGAAACACGCAAGATGCTGGAGGATTCGACGGCTTTGCCGCGCTTCGGCCAGCCCGAAGATGTGGCCTATTGCGCGCTCTATCTGGCATCCGACGAGGCCGGCTACGCGACGGGAGCGGAATTTGTGATCGACGGCGGAAACACCGCCAAATGAGCTTCTGCTCGACCAATATTAGGAGAGAAACATGAAGGGCCTTTTGATCTACTTCGATATCATTCCTGGCAAGCAGGAAGAGTTTGAGCGCGCCGCCGCGATCCACGTCAACAACGTGCGCAAGCGCGATCCCACCTACTATCTCTACAGCCTCGCCAAAATCAAAGGCAGCGACACGCGTTACGTGTTCGTCCAGCGTTTCGAAAGCTGGGAAACCCAGATGGCGCACCGCACATACGACTATGTGCTCGAAGCCATGCCCGCGATGGATGCCTGCATCGCAGGGCCACCAACGATCGAGGAACTGGACATCGTCGACTGATCTGGCGCGAGTAATATTTGGGGGGAGGTCAGAGTGACACTTCGGTTTGAAAACAAGGTGGTGCTGGTGACCGGCGCCGCGAGCGGTATCGGCCTGGCGTCTGCACGCGCCTTCGCGCGCGAAGGCGCGAAAGTGGTGCTGGCTGACCTCAATGTCGATGCGGCGCAAAGCGCCGCCGAAGAAATAGGACGGAGCGGCGGGGTCGCCAGCTTCATCGCTATCGACGTGGCCGACTTCGCGGCATGCGAAGCAATGGTCGCGCATGCTGTGGAGACCTTCGGCGGCCTCCATATCGCGTTCAACAATGCCGGAATCCCCTCCGCGATCGGCGGGGAGTTTGAGGATTTCACAGTCGCCGAATGGGAGCGGCTGATTGGGACCAATCTCAGCGGCATCTTCTATGCCATGAAGGCGGAGGCACCGGCGCTCAAGGCATCCGGCGGCACAGCGATCGTCAACACCGCGTCGGTCGCCAGTTTCATCGCCGCGCCGGGCATGGCAGCGTATGTGACAAGCAAGCACGGTGTCGCCGGTCTCACCAAGGCGGCGTCCCTGGATTTCATCCGCCACGGCATTCGCGTCAACGCCGTCTGTCCCGGCTTCGTCGATACCGCGATGCTCGCCGGGGCGGTCGCGCTACCGGAGGCGCGCGCAGCGATCGAGGCACAGGCGCCCATCGGCCGCATCGCCGCGCCGGAGGAAATCGCCGAGGCCGTGCTGTTTCTCGCCTCAGACGCCGCAAGTTACATGGTCGGCGCGCTCATGCGCGTCGATGGCGGCGTGACAGTGCCTTGATCGGTCACGATGCGAGACGGGGAGCGAGCGATGCAAGACTTTAAAGGCAAGACAGCGTTCGTGACGGGTGGTGCCAGCGGCATCGGCCTCGGCATGGTGCAAGCGTTTCTCGAGCAGGAAATGAACGTGGTCGTCGCCGATGTGCGCGAAGACCATCTGAATGCCGCGCGTGAGGCGATCGGGGCTCGAGGCGAAGTGCTGTTTCTCCAACTCGATATCACCGATCGCGATGCGATGGCCTCCGCGGCCGTTGCCGTGACGGAACGGTTCGGCAAGTTGCACGTGCTGTGCAACAACGCCGGCGTCGGCCAGGTTTCAGGTCCGTTCAACACGACCTACGACGATTGGGACTGGAGCGTCGACGTCAACCTCAACGGCGTGTTCAACGGCATCCATTGTTTCCTGCCGCTCATCGCCTCCCATGGCGAGGGCGGCCATATCGTCAACACGGCGTCGGTGGCATCAATGCTGCCCGGCGGCTTCACTTATGCCGCAACCAAGGCCGCGGTGGCAGGGCTGACCGAATCGATGGCAGCCGAACTCGCCGAGCGCGGCATCGGCGCTACCTGTCTGATGCCGGGTCCGGTGCGCAGCAACATCCACGAGGTGGCCAGGCTGCGCCCCGAGCGCTTCAGCCGGACCGACAGCGCCGAGTTCGAAGCAGACATGGCGGAACGTGCGCCGCCCGCGCACTGGCTTGATCCCATCGTCGTCGGCCGAATGGTGATCGATGCGATCCGTCGCAACCTGCTGTTCGTGTTTACCCACAAGGAATTTCGCGACGGAATCGCGACGCGTTTCGAAGCCATTCTCGCCGCGATCCCCAACGGGAGCTCTACGCCCGAGGAAAAGGCGCGGATCGGCTTCCCCACTTCCAATCCGATCTACGATCGTCTGGTGCGCGAGCCCCCGGCCAGTGCCAATCGAGAATGACGATCTGATTGCGAACACGTCCGCTGTTGCGGCGGCGAACGACAAGAAGCGCATAAGCGACGAGTTTTTTAGGAGGACAAAATGAAGGCAGGAGGATGGCCATCGATCCTGATGGCATATGTGTTTGGCGTCCTCACGGTGGCGTCGCTGGTGGTGATGGTTCCCCTACAGGGCGACTTCACCCAGCGCCTCGGGATGAGCGTCGGCGAATATGGCGTGCTGATTGGGCTGATCGGCATCCCGGCCGCCGCGCTCGCCACGCTCAGCGGCAGCCTGGTGGATCGGCTCGGGCCGCGCACGATGCTCATCGCGAGCGCGCTGATCTGTGCGGTGCCAAATTTTCTCTATTCTATCCTCCCCGATGACGCCCTCTTCCTGCCTCTGCGGCTGATCGAGGGCGTGGGTTTGTCGATTACGCTCGCGGCCGGCCCCGCCTTCATCATGCGGACAACGACCGGCAAGCGGCAGGTCGCTGCGATGACCTTCTGGTCGACGGCAACGCCGGCCGCTATTTCGATCGGCATGGTCGTGGGCGGAGCCTTTGCCGGCACCGAGAACTGGCGCGGGGCATTTCAGCTCTATGCAGCGGCGTTGGTTGCCATCGCACTGGGCGGATTGCTGCTCCCAAGGCTTGACCGTATCCAGCAGGGCAGCCTCGCGATTTCTGCCCATCTTCATGCATTGATTGCTGGCTATCGACAACCGGGCGCGGTCAAACTGGGCCTGCAGCTCTTCCTGCTCGCCTCCACCAGCCTCGGCCTCAATGCTATTCTGCCAACCTATCTTTCGGAGACACACGGTGTTTCTGTCACTGCTGCCTCAGGTCTGATTGCGGGCGCAAATCTTGCGATGATGGCAGGAGCCGTTCTCCTTGGCGTCCTCATGACACGCGGGGTTGCACCGCGCTACCTGCTTGCGGGCCTGGCGGTGTGTGCGATTGCCTTCGCGACCGCAATATTGTCGCCCGGAACGCCGATCGGCGCAGTAGCGATTGTCTTTGCTGGCTGGTCGCTGATGGTGGGTGCAGCTCAAGGAATGGTCTTTGTCATCCTGCCCCGGGTAGCCGATCCGGCCGCGCCGGGCCTGGCGACAGGGGTCATCAACCAGCTCGCCTCGCTGGCGACTTTCGTGGCGCCGATGATCTTTCTCGCCGCTCTGCCACTCGGATGGCAGCTGGTGGTCCTGGTGATCGGGGTCGCCTGGCTGGTCGCATTGGCACTGCTCTGGACGCTACGCCAGGTGACTGCCAAGGCGGAGCTGGCCGCGCTCTGAACCGAATACCCCCTGGCCGTCCGTAAGACACGGTCAGGGGATCTCCTGGATTATCGCGCAGCGCTCTCTCCCCCCTTCAACGCAACAACGATTAGTTATCCATCGCCGCGTCACAAACGCACCGCATAACCAATCTACGTCACAAAGCGGCCATGAGACGCCACGATGCGTGCCAGCATCCTGGTAAAAAGCTCTCGAGCCCCAGGCGGCAGCTGTTCGAAAACCCTATCGTCGACCTTCTCACCCCTAGTGACAGCCGGCCGCAGCATCTGCAGCCCCGCCGGAGTGATCGTGGAGAGGAGGCTCCGCCGGTCCCCAAGGTCGCTCGCTCGATCATGCCTGCGGTCTCGAGCAGGGAAAGCACAAGCGACACGCTCGATTTATCGACACAGAGGACGCTGCCCAGCCAATCGATCTCGGCAGAGCCGCCGGGGGCATTCCCGTCATCAGCCCGCAGTGATCACGCGATCGCCAATGGGAAATGCTATTAACGGGAAGAATATTAGCCTGCTCGCCGGCATCCATGCCCGTGACGGGAACGCCCAGGATCGCAGTTATACTTCTATTGGGTGGTCCTCAGGAACCATGCTTGCCTCCGGGGCACAAACAGAACGGGATAACTGAGCAGATCCCGAGCTGCCCGGCGCCGTTTATTCCTGCTTTCCGCTGCTCGGTGAGAGTCCACCGAAGCCGACCTGTTTACCGCTGGCATCCTTGAACTGCATGATGAATCCGCCGTCGCCACCATCGCGCCGTGGTGCAAAGTTGATCGTGATCTTGTCGCCGGCCTTGACCGAACCCTTGCGCCAGCCAGCGCGATAGAAGTTGCTGGCACTGTGCCCCTCGAAGCCAATGTCGCGTGTCCCCTTTGCGTCCGAGATGGTGAGGATGGCATGGGTATGAGGGTTGATCACGTCGAACTGCTTGACCGTGCCGGTCAGCGTTGCGCTTTTTGTGAAATCGAACGGCGCAGCCGAGTGATGCGCCCGTGCCGGGATCGCTCCAATGGCTGCGGTCAGGGCAATGCTGGCAAGGAAGAGGTTCGGCTTCATTGATGTGCTCCAATCAGATCCAGATGGCCTCGGACAAGTCACCTTATTCTGTGACGTCTTTCATCGTGGCAGTAACAGGCTGACCGGCCTTCAGCTGCGCGCGCCTCGCATTAAGGAGCTTCAGCCAGGCCTCTTCAGTACAATTATAAGCGATAATATGCCCGTCGGGCATGGCCGCCCATTTCTTCTTCACCGTGACTGGCGCTGAATAATAGACTGGATCCGTCATCGTCATCTCATAGAGAACAAGCTTCTTCCCCTCTGGATCCTTACCGAGATCGAACCTTTCGACAATCGTCGCCTGATCGCTGTGCGGATGCGACATCTGATCCTGGCCATCGGTGAGGTTGTCAGTCTCCACGACCAATGTAGAGCCCTCCCAGCGTCCCCAGGAATAGCCCTGGCGGCTCGGGATGCGATCGGCGGGGGCGAGATTACGGTCGCCAAAATAAATGCGTCGCGTTTCCCCTTCCACCTCGTAGATGATTGTGATCTGGTCCGGTTTCTGGATGAATTCGATCGGGTATCCGCCCGCCATCTCCATCATCGTGGGCATGCCATAGTCGACGCAAAAGGCACCGGGATTATCCTGGTTCGGCCCCATCAGTTGCTTATATTCATCGGCCAGCCGCTTGCCCTCCGGCGTGAAGGGCAATGCGTCGGGCGCGGGGGGCGCGAATGGATTGCTGCCGGGCTCAATGTACCAGGTCCAAACGCCGGTAAAGTCCGGGTGCTCCTCGGCCAAAACCGGCATGGATAAGGTCAATGCCGCCACTGCCCCAGCGACCGCCAGTCTCATCCCCATCATCCTTCCACCCTTTTCTTCTCTGAACGGGTGCGGGTCATCCCATCGTTGCAGCGATGACCTGCGCCTCCTCATATTGTTATCATAGTCAACTCGTTATCACCCATATGTCGATGCATCAATATCGGATGCGCGCTCCAACGCGGACTGAGGCGCCGATCGTATCGAAGAAAACGGGGTTGGTCGGGAAACCATTGCCACCGGGCGCGATGGGCGGCTTCTTGTCGAAGATATTGTTGATCAGTCCGAACAGCTCGAACGAACGATCCTTGCTACCCCCGATGGACACCCGCTGGGAAAGCGAGAGATTGAAATAGACCGCCGAGGCCACATGGTTGGTGTTGATGCTGTTGGGAAGGTCGTCGCTATAACCGGGATCGCCGGGTGCGATATAAGGATTGCCATCGGCAGCAAGCAGCGCGAACTTACCCGGACCGACATATTTCGCCTGAACCGTACCGCTGAAGCCCCCTGTCGAGTAATTGACGAAGGCATTGCCCTGCCATTTGGGCGAGGTATTGAAATAGCCGAAGGCTGCGGTCGGCCCGCTAATTCCGGCGTAGTTGCGTACCAGCGCCCCTGTACCCGGGTCGATGATCAAATCGTAGAGATAGGACGCGATCACGCGGAAATTGACACTGCTGTCCTCGCCCAGACGAAGACGGTAATCCGCCTCCATGTCGAGGCCTCTCGCGACATAGGTGCCAAGGTTGAGGTCAAGGTTGAAGACGTCGGTAATGTCTCCGAACCCGGTGCCCACGCCGTCCGGCCCAGTGCCGTTAACCTGCCCCGTGCCGGCGATATACTGGCAGAAAGTGCCTTGATTGTAGCAGGCATTGACGATGTTCTGCGTGCCCAGCGTCGAGATCGGGCCATCAAGTTTGACCTGATACCAGTCGATGGAGACCCGGAAGCCCGAAAGCGCGCCGTTGCCGGTAAGAACCACACCTGCTGTCACAGTATCGGCCTTTTCAGGGCCCAAGTTCGCATCACTTCCGCCCAACCGGACGAGAGCTGAATCGGAGTTGAAAGGTGCCCCGCCCAAAACCGGGTTTTCGACTGCGCCGAAAAAGCCCCCGTTGTTTATGGACTGACCGTAGAGTTCGAAGAAGCTGGGCGCACGCACATCGTGCGAGCGTGTAGCCCGGAAGCGCACCCAGTCGTTGACGTCCCAGACACCATTCAACTTCCATGTGAGGAAATCGACCGTGTTGGAATGCTTCGCCGGATCGAGACCGCTGGTGACGCCGCCCGTGGTCTTGTTTCGGGTTTCACGCACAGCGCCGTTGAGGAGAAGGATCTTGAAGAAGGGAATGTCTTTGAGGACCGGGACGCTCACCTCCGCAAAGGCTTCGAGGATGTCCATCTTGCCGGCATATTCCTCGCCATAAGGGCGTCCGAAATCATAATAATAGGAGCCCGAACCGTCCGGATATTGCTGCTCCGCGATGTCATGGGTGGTGCGGATACTCTCGTGGCGATATTCGCCACCAGCAGCGATGCCGATCGGGCCAGCTCCCCACCCCTGAAACAGGTCGCCCCGGATGGTGGCCGCCGCGACATGCTGCTGATAGCGCACATCCTGGATCAGCGTACGGTAGGCGTAGGCTACGCCTGCCGAATTGTCATAGCCATTGGCATCATTCAGCCCGAAAAGGTTCAACGGCGCGCAGCCCGTCGCCCGCGGGTTGAAACCGGCCCCGGGGAGGGTCGCGCGGCAGACGACATTGCCGTTCGGCACGCCTGTCGTGGCCGCCCCCTGATCCACCGCATCGAGCGCGAACCCAAAGAGGACATTGTTCAGGCTGTTGGCCACTGTGACATGCGTATCAGTGCGGCCATAGGTATAATATGCGTCGAACCTCCAGGTTTCGGAAAGCGCCCCCTTCACCCCGATTGAGCCACGATAGTTTTCCGTCGCGGTGTGATTTTCCCGTTGCGGCAGGAACACGCCGTTGCTGGAGAAGTTGCCGAACGTCATGAACCCGGGCGTGCCCGGAGGATAGGGCGGTGCAGTGACCCCTGGGAAATAGGCGGGGAGGCCTAACGTGGCCGCTGCACCGGCCGGAAGAAAGGCGTTATCGTCAAAAATCTTGCTTGTGAAAACGCTCGCGCCTTCCTGCGCCTGAATGTTGACCGCGATATTCTTGTAATAAGACCCCTCGATGTAAGCCTGTAGGGCAGAGGTCACATCATATTCGGCGTGGCCGAATAATGAATAACGTTTGATCTGTGGCCGCAAGGCGTTGTCGCGATAGGCGTCCTGGGTAGAATTCGCCCCGCCCTGCATCGGCGCAAAACCGATTGCAGCTGCATAACTGCCGGGTTCGTACGGCACGAGGGCCGTACCATCGGCGTTAAATTGCAGATTGCTGGGAAAAGGTGACGGAAAGAGCCCGGGCGGGAAAACCCCAGTCACAGAGCTATAGGCCCTGGCATTGGGCCCAAGGATGTAGTTCGGCAAATCGTCAGTGGCGAAGTTGGGATTGGTAAACAATCCATAGCCGCTGTTGGGCCCGGATGCACACCAGGACCTCTCCAGGCCGCAGCCATTGATGGCGTCGGATCGCGAATATTCGCCACCGATGATGAGGCGACCGCTACCGCCGGCAAAACCCGTGCCATAGGCTGCGGACATATGAGCCTCGCCGCCGTCCCCACGGGTCGTGACGCCATAGTCTACCTGGCCCTTGAAACCCTGCAGGCGGGTGTCGAGGATGATGTTGACGACACCGGCCACGGCATCGCTGCCATAGGCTGCGGATGCGCCGCCGGTCACGGTTTCAACACGCGCGATGAGCTGCGAGGGAATCACATTTAGGTCAACCGCACCGCCATCGGTCGTGGGCACCCAGCGGCGCGTGTCGACCAGTGTCAGCGTTCGAGTACCGAAGAAGGGATTGAGCCCTCTCAGATTGGCTAGCGACGCACCAATGTTGAAGTTGCCGGCGCCGACATTCGTCGGACTCGTAAATTGGGAGTTTTGAGGCAATTGCCCGACGACGTCTGACGTATTGACGATACCCAGCTTTGCGATGTCCTCCGAATTCAGAACGGTCACCGGCGTGGACGCCTCAAAGCCACTACGCGCAATACGGGAACCCGTGATCACGATCTCGCGATTTAGTCCCTCGTCACGCTCCAGTAGTGTCGTTCGCGAAGGCGGATCGGATGCCTCCTGCGCCATTGCCAGAGGCATCCATGATGTGAATGCCGCAAGAGCCAGAACGGAAGTCGCACTAAAGCTGAGCACGCGTGAGCGCGTGCTGAACGATAACCTTTCCATAGATCCCCCCTTTGTCGCGCGTTTTCGGCACGATCTTTCGATAAATTGCTCCAATGGACTCGAAGCAATTTATCGTCGATAAATATATGGATCTATAGTTACCTTTGTCAACTTAACTTTGGCGACCTGCGGGACCTTGCGAATGAGCTGACATATTCGTCGATGCCAACCTGTCAGCCGGCATCGACGAGACCGCCTCCACTTGTTGCCGCAGCCCGCCGACGTTCTTCAATGGCCCGCCTTGCCTCTGGCACGTCACCTTCCGGAAAGGCGGCAACGAGCGCCTCATAATTCTCGCGCAATTCGTCCTTGAACTCGGGATGACTGAAAATCACCGGTTGGTTTCGACGGATACCGTCGATCATCGTGCGCCCCACTTCCTCCGGGTCCATGCCGAGGCTCATCATCTCGCCAAATGCTTGCACGATTGACGGATCGGGCTTGAACGCCGTGTCGCCAAATTCAGCGGGGCGCTTTTCAGCAGCGTGGTGAATGTTGCTTCGAGTCAAGCCCGGCGCGAGTTCCGACACGCCGATATTTTCTGGCGCGAGGGTCTGGCGAAGTGCCGCGGTCAATCCGCGTACGGCAAATTTGGAGGTCGAATAAAGCCCGACCTCGCCAGAGGGGAGATAAGCGGCCATCGATGATACGTTGACGATGTGGCCGCCCTCGCCATGCGCTCGGATGCGCGGCAAGCAAGCCGAAATGCCGTGAACTACGCCGAAGAGATTGACCTTCAGTATCCAATCCCAGTCGTCCTGAGCGGCCTTGTCTATGGTGCCCGTAAACGAAGTACCGGCATTGTTTACAAGAAGATGAAGTTTGCCAAAAGTACGCTCGGTTTGCGCTGCGGCCTGTTCCCAGCTCGAACGCTCGGTGACCTCGAGCTTTACCGGCAGCAACTTTTGGCTCGCCCCTCCCAGCGCCGCCAGCGCCTCGCGGAGGCTATCTTCACGGCGATATCCGAGCGCAACTTTCACGCCTTCCTGCATCAGAACCTTTGCGATTCCCAGTCCGATGCCGCTTACAGCGCCAGACACGAGCGCCACTTTACCGTCCAACTTTTCCATACTCATCCTGCCCCACTTTTTGTCGTGATGACGGGATGATGATGCCAAGCCTAAGCAGTCTGTCGCAAACCAGGTCTCACACGCCAGCTCTCGAACAAGCGATTGACGACTCTCCGCCAGTGGGCATCATCCTCACACGTCATTCTTAAATTTATAGATGGTAAATTTAAGAATCTCAATGTTTGTTGCGCCATAACCCGCCAAACGTGATGGTCGATCCACGGAGGTGGGCAGAGGCGAGGTTGTTAATTGGCCTGTGCGAGAGGCTCATTCTTCGAGCCGACCGGCCACCACCGAGTGCAGTGCGTTGCCCGAACATGCCATTAGATTGCGTTCATCGACCGCAAAGTGAGAGCAGTTTTGATGGATTACGATCGCTTGAAGTTTCCTTTGAGGATTTTGCCCCGACCCGCAGTCCATCAAGATAATTGGACCAGTGCTGCATCATCCGGATGCGCTCGTCCCAGTGCGTGCCGCGTGCGTAGGCACGCCGAACATCATTGCCTTCGACGTGCGCCAACTGGCGCTCAATCGCATCAGGATGCCATTTCCCCATTTCGTTGAGCAACGTGCTGGCCGTGGCCCGGAAGCCGTGGGCGGTCACTTCCGTCTTGTCATAGCCCAGCCTTCGCAAGGCTGCGTTTATGGTATTGTCCGTTATTGGCCGTGCAGCGGACCGGATGCTGGGAAAGAGATATTTCCCATCGCCCGTTATAGACCGCAACTCAGTGAGCATCTCGAACACCTGAGTAGACAGTGGCACCTCGTGCGGACGGCGCATTTTCATTTTCGCAGCCGGGAGCGTCCACACGCATCGTAGAGATCAAACTCCGCCCACTCCGCCGTCCTGAACTCGCCCGGGCGGGCGAACACATGCGGTAGCATCCGCAGCGCTATGCGGATGACCTCGCCATTCTGACAGAACAACGAGGGTCTCCCCTTGTTTTCATCAATTGGCGGATACGATAGGATCTAGATCGTCATCGAGGTGCCGTAATCCATCGGGCAATCGCACCAGCGATAGCCCACTTTCAGCACGTGCAGTATGCCAGAGATCATCCGCCGGTTTGCGCAGCTAGGAGATGTCGGGAGCACCGGCCATGTCGCCGAACTCCTGGGTCGGTCGAACGCAGGCTCGCCTCGCGAAGCGGCGCTTTCGGCTGACGGTCTTGAACAACGTTTCGAAAAAAAGAGCTATTTGGTGATAACGATGATCATGCCTTTACCCACCTTATGGCTACTACTAAACGGCAATTGGGCAAGGTGACTTGTTCCCGGGTCATCCACCCTTTTCCAGATGGTGTGTTGGTGCTATTGATGGCGTCGGTGCTTTTTTAATGTCGATTATTACGGAAAACCAGTCTCTTGAGTGCCCGATAGGAGTGGTCTTCTGGGCACCATTTTCTTGTTCGTCGATGTTCGCGAACGGTTGAGAAACCCACGGAAATCTGGGATAAATTGCTCCGAAACGTTCGGGAGCATTCGCGCATGTTCGCCAAAAATCACTCAAATCTGGGGGCATCAACGGGGGCATATGCCCCCAATTACTCCGTTTTGGCAAAAATTGGTGCCCCCGGATGTCACTAAAAGACACGGAAATCAGGGCGCTAAAGCCGCGCGAAAAGAACTACCGCAAAGCGGACGGTGGCGGTCTTTACATCGAAGTCTTCCCCAATGACTCAAAACTATGGCGTTGGAAGTTCCGCGTTGCAGGCAAGGAAAAGCGGTTGGCGCTGGGGGCATATCCAGCCGTCTCGCTTAGGGATGCCCGCCTCAAGCGCGACGAAGAGAAAGCAAAGCTGTCTAGCGGTCTTGATCCCGCGCTTGAGCGCAAACGCTGCAAGGTGGCCGCAAAGATCAGCGCAGCTAACACTTTCAGTTCGGTTGCCCGTGAGTACATCGAAACGAAGATGGTTGCGGAGTCTCGTGCGAAAACGACGATCAGCAAAGCGCACTGGTTTCTCGAGCAACTGGAGCCTGCTATTGGCAATATGCCAGTGGCAGAGGTCGATCAGCAAATGCTGCTAGCCGCTCTAATGCGAGTGCAGATGCGCGGACGTTTTGAAACGACCAAGAAGTGCCGATCTTTCGCAAGTCGCGTATTCCGCTTTGCCGCAGCAACAGGACGGTGTGGTTCAGACCCCGCGCACCTACTCAAAGGTGCGCTGACCACCCCTAAGGCCAAGCACTATGCTGCGATTCTCGAGCCGACCAAGCTTGGTGAGCTTCTGCGTGCCATCGAGGTCTTCTCTGGCGGCCCTGTAACTAAGGCAGCGCTGCAAATTGCTCCGCATGTGTTTGTCAGACCGGGTGAATTGCGGCACGCTGAATGGGAGGAGTTCGACTTCGACGCAGCCATTTGGAACTTGCCCGCAGGCAAAATGAAGGCACGGCGACCGCATTCGGTCCCTCTATCGCAACAAGTGCAGGCCATGCTGCTCGAACTGCACGAACTTACCGGCTCTGGGAAATATGTGTTCCCCTCAGCTTATGGGCATTCACGCCCCATGAGCGAAAACACTTTGAACGCCTCCTTCCGGCGTATGGGCTTCGACAAGGACGAAGTGACTGCCCACGGCCTCCGCGCCACCGCTTCAACGCTGCTCAACCAAAGCGGGCTTTGGAACCCCGACGCGATTGAGCGTGCTCTCGCCCACGGCGAAAGCAATGCAACGCGTGGAGCCTACCTACAAGACTACCAAGGGATAGAGCGGCCACTTAGTTATTGGTTTTCCCTTCGGCAGATTGAGACAGATGGACGAACATCCGATCATGTTCCATTCGTAGAGCCAGACCAAAATTCCTGTTGTATTCCAACGGATTTCTGGCGTGCCTATAGGCACACTGCTGCCGAGTCGCAGGCGGATTGGCTGTCTGGAGACTTCTACATCGATCACTGTGTAGATGCCTCTGGAAGTTGGTCCGGCTTTGCTCGCAGCGTTCACTTTAATCGAAGCGCGTTGCCGGGATCTGAGCTTGCGCCAAGGCACATTAATGGCCTTGCGCCCAGCAAAGCCAACCATTCCGAGCGCTCAACGAACACGGGCGGCGCACCTACGAAATACGACTGGCCTCGGGCGATCGCTCACGTGGTCGCCCTAGCAGAAACCGATGGAATCGACCCCGAAGGGAGAGAACAAGAGACCAATGTTTCGCACGTCGCACGATTGATGGAACACTGGTTCGACTCACAAGGCGCTGACGTCCCAGGGGGGAGCCAACTGCGGAGATATGCAGGCATGATCGTCGCGGCGATCCACCAGCATCGGGCGGAAAGGCAACTTAAGACCAAGTAGTCTCCGCGGGTTGTCGGCAATTTCCGGCAGTTGCTGGAAAGGAAACGACGTTGAACGTCACATGATGCCCCCATCCACAAACGAACGGATGGAGGTTTAAATGTCTCGTGAATATCTTGCTCTCGCCCCTCTCGCATACAGCGTCCAAGATGCCTGCCGGATCTCGTCGATCGGACGCACTCGGCTTTATTCTCTAGTCAAAGAGGGGAAACTTGAGGCCCGGAAGATCGGTAAAAGGACTTTGATCCCAGCCGCGAGCCTGCACCGCCTGATCGATGAGGGCTGCTGAAATGGCAGGGTTGCTCGACACTCTGAAAGCTCGCCCCATCTGGCTGCTATGGAAGGAGGAGCCAAATCCTGACCCAGAGAAAAAGCCGAAGAAGGTGCCGTTTTATAAAACGGGGGCAAGGCGTTCGGGGCTCTAGATGGTCCTGATGATCGAAAAAACCTTTGCAGTTTTGATGAAGTGGCTGCCGTTCTCGAACTCAATTCGGGGACTTATGCGAGCGTTGGTGTCGCGCTGGGGCCTGATGGCCGCGGCGGGTATGTCCAGGGCATCGATCTGGACGACATCGAACTCAAAGGCTTGTCGGACATCGCAAACCGATGGGTTCGCGGAGACCTCGGCGGGATGGCATATGTGGAAGCTAGCCCAAGCGGTAAGGGATTGCATGTCCTTGGCTATGGACGGCATTTTAGCAGCTTGGGCTCAAATTCTAGTGGGATCGAAGCATATGCAGGTGGACGGTTCTTCACATTCACTGGCAAGAGCGCGTTGGCGAAAAGTGCTTGCACTCCCATTGATCTTGCCGACTTCGTGGAGAGCGAACTTGCTCCCAGGCACAGTTCGCGCTCTCCTTCCCGCCGCGGTGGGCCTTGATGATCCGGATTATGTCCTGCGCTGGGGGCATATCGACTATGATGCCGACTATCAGCTCATCAATGACAATCTGACGGATTTCTCGCATCTGGCCTATGTGCATGCGCAATCGTTCGGCACGTCGGAGGACTGGGCGCGCATCCGGCCACAAGTGCGGCGCATCGAGCGGGGCATCAGGGTCTCGCGCTGGCTCGCGGCGGATTCGGCCCTCAAAAATGGGCAGGCCGTCGGCCTCGGCGACGATTCCTCAGGCACGGCGTTGTGGCAGACCTATGATTTTCTGGCGCCCGGTATCCTGCTCATGCTGACGGCGACCTATCCCCTTTCCGCTGTTCCGGAGGACCGCACCTCGCCGCCTGCGCAAGAGCCGCTGACCGCCAATTTCACCAGCCAGGCGGTTACGGCCATGGGGGATCGCTCGGCCCGTTATTTCTTTTCATGGGGGCCAAGACGCGTCGATGGCGACGAGAAGACGGCCGACGCGATGTTCGCCGTGGCGCAGATGGCCTTTGCCGAAGACAAGGCCATCATCGAGGCGCAGCAGCGAATCATGGACCTGCGGCCAGGCCGGGAGATCCTGACGTCCGCCGATGTGGGGCCGGTCCAGATGCGCTCCGTCATCCGGCAAATGGCAAAGGCAGACAATGCCAATCAGGCAATAGCCGACGGGGGCGGCAACGAGGACGCCAGCGCCTCCATGGCCTGACACGCCATCCCCAGACCGGCGGCCACGACAGGTCGCCGGCAGGTTTCTCTTTCAGGGACAGGGATATCCATGAGAGTTCCCAAAGGCATAGAACCGGCCATGTTCGCCTCCGCATTGCGGGAGTTCGCGGCCATTGTCGGCACGGATTGGGTCTTTTCGAGCGACGATGACCTCGCCCTCTACCGCGACGACTATTCACCTGTGAAGGACCAGCCGGACGAGCGGCTGGCCTCTGCCGCCATCGCGCCGTCCAGCACCGGGGAAGTCCAGGGAATCGTCCGGATCGCCAATAAATATGGGCTGACGCTCTACCCCATCTCCACGGGGAAAAATCTTGGTTATGGCGGCGCGGCGCCATCCATGACGGGCAGTATCGTGCTCGATCTCAAGCGCATGAACCGTGTCCTGAAGGTCGATGAAGAGCGCGCCTTCGCCTTGGTCGAGCCGGGCGTCAGCTATTTCGACCTGCATCGCCATATTCAGGAGCGCGGCCTTAAACTGTGGGTCGATTGCCCGGACCCTGGCTGGGGCAGCCTCATCGGGAACGCGCTCGACCGGGGTTGCGGCTATACGATGACCCAGTTCCGCAATCACTGGGAAGCCCGCTGCGGTCTGGAGGTCGTGCTGCCCAACGGCGACGTCGTGCGGACCGGCATGGGCGCGAGGAGCGGCGCGGACAGTTGGCAGGATTATCGCAACGGCTATGGCCCGGCGCTGGACGGCCTTTTCACCCAATCCAATTTCGGCATCGTGACGAAAATGGGCTTCTGGCTGATGCCGGAACCACAGGGCTTTCGCTCGGCGACCATCGAAGTCCCACGCTATCAGGACCTGCACGCGCTGATCCGCATCTTCAACTATGTCGAAAACAGCCGCCTGTTCACCGGGATGCCGTATCTCTCCAGCCCGCTTCTCAACGTCTATAACGCCCCCGAAACGCTCGGCATGGAAACGCCGGATCGGCCGATGCTCCAGCCCACGCCAGAGCATCTGGACCTCATCAAAGGCACCAGCGTCGGCTACTCGGACGCCCTTGAGCGTTATGGCCGGGAAAAGGGGATCGCTTATTGGTCGCTTCGCCTTGGCTTTTACGGCCCGACCGCGGTCACAGCCGCGCAATGGGAGGCGATCAAGGGGCTGTTCGGCGAGATAGAAGGCGTGCGCTTTCTCGATGGCAAGGCGTTCGACCTTCCCGTCCCGCAAGAGCTGAAGGGCGACATCCATCTGCCCGAGTTCGGTATTCCGAGCCTGGAGATATTCCAGCTCGTCGTGCGCCGCTCCTTCAACCCCGCCGGGTCGGCGGGCCATATCGGTTTTTCGCCGATCATTCCGCGAACAGGGCAGGCCATTATCGATCTCAACCGGGAACTGGGGCCGATCCTCGCACAGATGCAGGCGGGGTGGAGTGGTGGCTTCATCGTCCCGCATCTCTATTGGGACCGCGCATTCGTCTGCGTGATCGGGCTGCTCCTGTCTGACGACAACGCGAAGAACCAGCAGATCATCGCGCTGTATCAAAAGCTCGTGCGCAAGGCCGCGGAGCATGGCTGGGGCGAATATCGGACACCCATTCTGTTCCAAGACCTTGTGGCGAGCACCTACGACTTTGGGGATCATGCGATGCTCAGGCTCCAGGAAACGCTCAAGGATGCCATCGACCCTCAGGGCATCCTGTCGCCGGGTCGCTATGGCATCTGGCCAAAAGCCTTGCGCGCGAAGGGGAAGGCTGATGCCTGATCGCCCAGACTCGGTCACCGGCCTAGGCCGCCGCGATTTCTGCAAGACCGGCATGGCATCGGCCGCCCTGATCGCGCGCCCGGCCTCCCTTTCCGCCCACGCGCTCGATCGGCAACCCGGCCTGATCCTTTTCGATCGACGCTCGGCAGCGGCAACCGCCCTCGCACGTCAATGGCAGCGGGAGAGCCGCGCGGCATTGATCGCCTTTGCGGGCGATATGACCGATGTCTGGCTGGCGAAGCTGCACGGCCGGTGGGATCAACGGACGCCAGCCATCGGAGGACTCACATCGCCCGAAAGCCTGTTTTGCCTTGAGCGTCTGGCATGGGATGCCGGGCAGCGCGTGCACTGGCGCCAGCCGCTGGCCCCGGATGGCGATCTTGTGATCCATCGCTGGCTGATCGCGCCGAAGGCCGGCAGTGCACAGCTTCCGTCAGGAGACCGGGGATGAAAGGGGCGATTTTACTTCTGGCAGGCGCGGGGCTGCTCGCTGCCGGTGCGCAGGCGGTCGCTCCGAAAACCGCGGAGCAACAGCTTTCGGGCGGTCAGAGCCTCTATCAACGCTGGTGCGCGACCTGTCATGCGGCGGGGCCGCGCATGCCCGGAACACTCGCGCTGGAGGTCAAATATCAGGGAGCGCGATCGGCGGTTCTCGAAGAGAGCGGCGTTCCGGTCGCCATGACGACATTCGTCGTTCGGCACGGCATGGGTGCCATGCCCCGCTTTCGCAAGACAGAGATCAGCGATCCGGATCTGGCCGCGATTGCCGCCTATCTGGATCATCCTGAGCGGTAACGCATAGGCTCCCTGCGTGGACCAAGGGCAAGCGCGGGTCTGACTGAGTGCCCGCCCTCATGGGCGCTTCACCATGTGACAGGTGTCGCCCGGCAGTGGAATAACCGCTCCGCCTTTTCAACGGACCGCCAGCCATTTATCGAGGGCAGGATGGAACAGCAGGCTCTTGTCATCGCGCTGATCGGCGCGCTCGGGATCGGCGCCCAATGGTTGGCCTGGCGGACCGGCTGGCCTGGGATCGCGTTGATGCTCGCCGCCGGCTTCATCGCCGGCCCGGTAACCGGCCTGATCAACCCGGAGCATGTCTTTGGCGACCTGTTGGAACCCATGGTGTCGATCGCGGTCGCGATCATCCTCTTCGAAGGCGGTTTGAGCCTTAGTTTCCGGGAGTTGCACAAAACCGACGGGGCCGTCACCCGCCTCGTCCTCCTCGGCGTCCCCATTGGCTGGTTCCTTGGCGCGCTGGCCTGCTATTATGTGGCGGGCCTGATCTGGCCGATCGCCATCCTCTTCGCGGGTATTCTTGTCGTGACCGGGCCGACCGTGGTGCTGCCCTTGCTCCGGCAAAGCAACATCGCCGCGCGGCCCCAGGCCATTCTCAAATGGGAAGCCATCGTCAACGATCCGGTCGGCGCGCTTTGCGGCGTCCTTACCTACGAATATCTGCGCCGGATGGACGAAGGCGGCACGCTGGCGGCGGTCGGCCTGTCCCTCATCGCCGCCGCTGCTCTCGCCGGCCTCATCGGCTGGCTGGCCGCCCGGGCGATCGGCTGGGCGTTTCCGCGCGGCTATGTCCCGGAATATCTCAAGGCGCCGGTGCTGCTGGTCGCCGTGATTGGCGTTTTCGTGCTTTCCAACATGATCCAGGGAGAGACGGGGCTGCTCACTGTGACCGTCATGGGCATCGCGCTGGCGAACATGCGGTTCACCTCCCTGCGGGACATTCAGCCTTTCAAGGAGAATGTGACGGTCCTGCTCGTCTCGGGCGTATTCATCATCCTGTCCGCCTCGCTGGACCTTGAGGCGCTGCGCAAGTTCGAGTGGCGCTTTTTCGCCTTCCTGTTCGCGTTGCTTTTCCTCGTGCGGCCGGCGACCGTCCTGCTCAGCCTCGCCTTCAGCCGCGTGCCCTGGAACGACCGGCTGCTGATCGCCTGGATCGCGCCGCGCGGTATCGTTGCCGTCGCGATCTCCGGCCTCTTTGCGCTGCGTCTCAATAATCTGGGCTATGAAGACGGGACGATCCTGGTCACATTGTCCTTCGCCGTGGTGGTGACGACGATCATCGCCCACGGCTTCTCGATCAAGGCCGTCGCCCGGCTGCTCAAAGTCACCGGCCCGTCCGAACGCGGCCTGCTGATCGTCGGCAGCACGCCGTGGAGCCTGGCGCTGGCCCGGCAGCTCCAGCAAATCGAGGTTCCGGTGACCATCGCCGATAATAGCTGGCAGCGCCTTGCCGCCGCGCGACAGGCCAATATTCCAACCTATCACGGCGAGATTCTTGCCGAAGCCACCGAGGAGCGCCTCGACCTCGGGCAGTTTCAGGTGCTGGCGGCGGTGAGCGATAACGAAGCCTACAACACGCTGGTCTGCAATGAGTTTGCCCCGGACCTGGGGCGCGACAACGTCTATCAGCTCGGCGATGCGAGCGAGGACGATCATCGCTCCCTGCCGGACTCGCTCCGGGGGCGCGCCCTCTTTGCCTCCGGCCTTGGCGTCGAGGAGATACTGGATCGCGAGAGAGCGGCATGGACATTCCGCAAGACCCGCGTGAGCGATCAGTTCGACTTCGATACGGTGCGTGCGGATTTGCCGGCGGAGGCCGACATGCTGTTGCTGCTCCGTAAGGATGGGGTCATGCGGTTCTTCACGCATGCCTCCCGTCCGCAGGCGCAGCCGGGCGACACGATCATTTCCTACGTCCCGCCGGACACGTCGAAACGGCAGGGCCGGAAAAACGGGAGGAACGGCGATGAAAAGTAAATTGAGATGGTCCGGCTCCGCCGCTCTCTCTGTCGCCCTCGCGGCCTGCGGTCCGCAGGCGGATCGGGTGGAACCGCCGGTCAATGAGAGCGGCCTGGAGGAAACCGCCAATATGGCCGCGCCGGTCAATCATGCGGACGAGGCTGAACAGGAAAAGCCCTCCAGATCGATCTTGCGACCCGATATTGCCGCGCCGATGCCGGAGCCAGCCCCCATTGAGCCGATCCATGCGATCATCAGTTTCGGCACTTCCCCCTTTGCGCTCGACGAAGCCGGACGCGCCGCCATTGATGCGCTGCTCGACCAGCCCGCCATGGAAAGCGGAGGGGCGATCATCCTGCGCGGCCACAGCGATTCCCGCGGCTCGGACGGCGACAATCTCGCCGCGTCGCGCGTGCGTGCGGAGAAGGTGCGCGCCTATCTTGTCGAGAAAGGCGTGGCGCCCGAGCGGATCACGCTGATTGCACTGGGCGAGACCAGACCCGTCGCCCCCAATGCAATGCTCGACGGCAGCGACGACCCGCAAGGGCGCGCGAAGAACCGGCGCGTCGACATTGACGTCGCCGGTGCCGAGAAGGGTGCGGTCGATCCTGACGACCAGTCTGCTGCTCAATAATCTTGTAGGGCACCGCCGAAGTCGCCGGCTGCATCAACTCTCCTTGCGCGCGACGGTCTTTCCCGCAGTGCGCAAATTGTGAACCCGGTCCCCGACACGGCTGGCGATTGCCCGCTCAGCGTCTCGGGCAAGCTCGGGCTTGCTGTAGAATATGATCTCAAGCCGATACTTGCCGATGTCGCTCGTGCCGATGCTCACTGAGATGGGAGAAGGGCGATCGTCTTCCGTCCGTGCTGCCGCCGGCGCGCCCCTTTGTCGCTTCGAATGGCCCGCAGCCGTGCCCGCATAAGCCTCAAGCGCGGCTTCTTCGATGGCGGCGCGCTCGGCGAATAGATTGGCGTCCGGCTCGAACGTCATACTGAAGACATGGCGGACACGGCCACCGGCATGGCCTTCCACGCGCACCGGCGAACTGAGCAGCAAGCTGTGCGGAAGGATGACCTCCCTTCCGGTGCGATTGAACGATCCATCCTGCTTCTCGAATTCCCTGAGCCGCGTGACGAGGAGATTGAAGTCCATCACCTCGCCGCGCCTGCCGCCGATCTCGATATAGTCACCGACCGTATAGGCGCGCGACAAGGTGCGCAGCGCCGAGCCGGAGAAGCACATGATCAGCTCCTTCATCGCGATGACCGAGGCCACGGCGAAGGCAGTGAGCGACAGCGCGAAGGTGCGCAGTTGCGGCGCCCAGATCATCACCAGACCCACGATCGCGACGAGGATCAGCACATTACGCAGGCTGGCAGTCCAGCGACGCACGACGAGCGGCGTGAACCCCTCCCCTCGCTTCAAGGCCCGCCCCACGAGGAAGCGAATGGCGAACAGGGCGGCCAACAAGGCAATCGACGCCCAGACACCGGACTGCAGCAACTGCTCTCTTAGAATTTCAGATATCATGGCTCTGGCTATGCCTCATTCATCCCTGCGCGACATATCTGCTGACCGGGCTGGCCCTTATGACAAAAGACAGGACATGGGCGCGCTCGAGGAGGACTGTTCATCATGTGCGGCGAAGGACGACCTTAAGAGCGTGTGAGGCCGAAGATGCCGGCAAGTGGAGTGTCTATATCGCGGTCGTTTTCACCGACACAACCGTCCAGACATGACGGCGGTTCTAAAAAGTAGCTGCCATAGATGGATGGGTCATAGGCGGACCGGATGAAGAGCTGCATCCGTGGCAGCAAGGTCGCCGCGTCCGCCTTGCCCGATTGAGACTGAGCGGGCGCGATGGTTCCGAGGGACCCGGAAGGTGACGGACCCCCTTTCACCCCCAATTTCAAAACGAGCCGGGGACCGATGCCATTATTGGGGAGAAAGGCGCGTCTTCGATCTCCCAGACCGATTCCATCTCCGCAATCGCGCCGTGCTCGATCTTGAACGCCTCCAGCATGTTGAGCGCCACGCGGCGCCCTGCGACGACCGGCCCGACGCGCCCGACGCCCGCTACCTCGACCTCGAACCGCTTGTGCCAGGGGCAGTAGGTGGTGAAGGCGAAGACGACGCCGGTCTGCATGTCCACGATCGGATAGCGCTCGTGCAGCACGCCGTCGGCATTCCAGAGTCCGCGCCGGAACTGCTCACGCGCGGTCCACTCGCCGAAATTGGGCAAAAGCTGCCCGTCCAGCCCGGTATAAAATGCGAAGTGAAAGGCTGGATTGGCGGTGATCTGCGTCCCCGCCTCGATCCGCACGCCGTCTGGCGCCAGCTTGGCCAGATCGGGGTTGGATTGATTGACCGCTGCATAATAGCCCTGCGCAGTTTGCTCCAGATGCCCGCGCGACAGCCGGTCGCTGGCAGTGAGCGGCTGCGCGAAACAGGGCCGCACCGTCTCCAGAGTCCGCGCATCGACACCTGCTTCGCCGGGGAAACGCTCCGGCGCGACGATGATTTCCGCTGAGCCGATCCGGTCCCCGCGCAGGGCGATGGACAGGCCGACCATCGAGGCGACCTCGCCCCTCCACACCAGCCCCATGAAGCCCGCCGTCTGCCGCGCTTCGTCAGCCGCCACGATCCGGTAGCCGCCGATCCGGCTCGCATTGGCCCAGAGACCTTCTCCGCGCGCGGACGGCTTGTTGCTCTCGACGATTCGCGCATCGGGCCAGAACAGGGCCGGATCACCCGGCTGACCGGTCAGTTCATCGAGCAGCGTATCAAGCACGCCGAGAAGCTGCGCCCGGTTCATTTGGCCAGCCAGGCCGCGATATCTGCCCGCTCGGCCCGCGTACCGAGCGGTGCACGATAGGCAAGATCCCCGCGATCCCAGCGCGACGGGCCGGAAGGCGGGAACGGCGCCCACGGGTGCGCCGCGGCAGGATCGATTGGCCTTCCATGCGCGGCATAGAGATCCTGGAGCGTCTGCGGCGTGACTGAAAGCCGCGCCGTCGGCCCGACCAATCCGCTGCTCATCTCCGGCATGAACTCGCGGATCTGGATGCGCCATTCGCCGTCCCGCCGCTCCCATTGCTGCAGATAGCGCCCGGTCGAGAGCAGGATGGATCCGTCCGCCCGCTGAAGGAACACGATGCAATAATGCTCGGCATCCGCACGGTCGCCCTGAATGTCGATGATGTGCGCGGTCGTGTGGTGCTGGTGGTTGATATAATTCTCGCGATGATGCGGATTGGCCCAGCCGAGGAACTGCGCCCGATCACCCGAGAAGATGTTGGTATAGCTGATCTCGCAATCGGGCCAGAACAGGGCGGCCAGCATTTCATTGTCGTGCCGATCGACCGCGCGGCTGTATCGCCACATCGCTTCGACAATCTCGAACCGCGCGAAACGGGCCTCAAGGGAGGTCAGGCGTTCTTCGGTCATGGGGTTCTCCTGAAATTTGATTGCGAGCGTAGGGACCGATCACGATAGCCCCCGCGCTTCAAAAGCTTCGTCGGCACGGAATATCTTCCGTCGCGCGCGTGGAGAAGAAAGACGGGTATCGAGGCAAAAGCACCGATACCCGCCGCCGTCAGAACTTCTTGCGCACCGAGACTGCCCATTCGCGCGGCCGACCCGGTTGACCGACCGAGAATCCGGCGCCCGCAATTGTGAGATCGAAGCCCGTGAGCAGATAATATTTGTCGAACAGGTTGGTCACCTCTGCCGAGACTTCCAGATCCTTGTCGGCATTGGCCCAGGTGAGCCTCGCATTCGCCAGCGTATAGGCATCGATCAGGTTCGTCGGGCGATTCGTGACGTTGAAATGGATCTTGCTCTGATAGGAGGCGTCGATACGCGGCGTGAGGAACCCGGCGCTGCCGAGATCAATCTCATATTGCACGCCCGCGCTCCACTTCCACTTGGGCGTGTATGTCGGATAATCGCCGAATTGCGGACCGTTGAGATTGGAGGGGCCACCGACCGCGGCCGTGCCGAAGGTCAGGAACTTCTTATACTCGAAATCGATATAGCTCAGCGCGCCATCGATGAGCAGGCCGCTGACCGGGCGGATCGACGTCTCGATCTCGAAGCCCTTGATATCCGCATCGCCGGCGTTGGTCTGCAAGGCGCAGGGGATGCCGAAGTCCGGGCCGACGATCGCGGAACAGTTTGAGAGCGAGAGCTGAATGCCCTTATATTTCCCCAGATAGGTCGCAATGTTGAGGCGGACACGGCGATCGAACAGGTCGCTCTTGAAGCCAAGCTCGTAGGACGTCAGGGTCTCGGGGCCGAAGGAGCGGACCTGCGCGGCATTGAACGGGCGCGGATTGACACCACCGCCCTTGAAGCCCGTCGAAACCTGGCCATAAACGGAAATGTCGGGCGTGATTTCATATTGGATGTTCGCGCGATAATCGAACCGGTCACTGATCGGCCCGTCATAGGTGCCGACAAGGCCATCCAGCACCGCGATCGAGGTGCCCGCCGGCAAGAGGCCGCCATCCGGCGCGCGCCGGGCGAAGGTATATTCCTTGAATTCATCCGTATAGCGCAGGCCGCCCGTGAGGGTGAGCGCCTCCACCGGATGCCAGGAGACATGAAGGAACGCAGCCTTGGTATTCGCGCGGGTGACGTCATTGTTCGTGAAGCCCGGCAGGCCAGCATAGCGAATGTCTGAATAAGCGTAATATCGCGACCGCTGGTTCATGTAGAACCCACCGACCGTATATTCCACCGCGTCATCGAAGAGCGAACCGTTGAGCCTCAACTCCTGGCTGAACTGCCAGAACCGCAGATCATTGGTGTTGTTGGTATGCGCAAGCGGCGAGAGGTCGTCATCATTATCGAAGCGGGTGCGGTATTTGCGATAGGCGGTAATCGACACAAGCTGCATGTCGTCGGTAAGCTCATATTCGATCTGGCCGGAACCGCCCCAGCCCTGGAAGTTCACGCGGCCGGCATAGTTGGTCGCGGCGCGGATGCCCCCTGTATTGGCAAAGGCGCCTGTCGGGCCGGTCGAGCTGTCCTGCGGCGCGATGTAATTGGCATAGTTGCAATAAGGGCCGCAGACGAACCGCGTGTCGTAGGGGATATTCCCGCCATAAGGGTTGATGTCCGTCGCGCCGGCCGGATTGCCCGGCAAGCGGTCGACAAAATTCGGACTGCGCCGTGCGCCCACATAAGAGCGGTCGAGCAGGACGTTACCGGCTGCGGTGCGGTCGTCATAGGTATAGTCGGCGATGAGGTTCACATCGAGCCGGTCGTTCGGCTGATAGCGCAGCTGGCCGCGCACCGAGGTGAAGCCGACCTCGCCCTCCTTGGCCCGCACGCAGCTGGAGGCCGGCGAGCGATAGGAGGGGATTCCTCCGGCCGGATTGACCGGAACGGTTGCGCCGCTATCGTCGACGAAGGTCGCGCTGCCTCCTGCGGGGAAGACGCAGCCGAAATCATAGCTCTTTATATAGCCTTCCTGACGCTTGCTCACGGCAGAAAGGCGCGCACTGACCGTATCGGTGAGCGAGAAGTCGGCAGAGCCGCGCAGATCGATGCGGTTGCGGCTGCCATAAGCGGCGGCGAGATAGCCGGTGTTGCTGCCCGTCGGCCGGATGGAATAGAGCTTCACCGCGCCGCCGATGGAGTTCTTGCCCGCCAATGTGCCCTGCGGACCACGCAGGATTTCAACGCGGTCGAGATCGAGCAGGTCCATCAGGGAGCCGGTCAGCGTCGCATAATAGACGTCGTCCACATAAAGGCCCACGCCCGGCTCGAATGCGGGGTTGAAGTCGAACTGGCCGACGCCGCGAATATTGGCTCCCATGGAAGGGCCGTAAGACGCACCCTGCCCCTTCAGCGTCACGGATGGCGCCTGATTGGCCACCTGGGCGATATTGGTCTGGCTACGCGCGTCGAGCATCTCGGCATTCACGGCCGTGATCGCGAGCGGCGTGTCCTGCAGATTCTGTCCGCGGAACTGGGCGGTGACGATGATGTCCTCCACCTGCCCGGTCCGGGCGGAGTCACCGGCTTCGGCTTGTCCGGGCGGGGTGTCACTGCTCTGGGCGGCGGCAGGCAAGGCCGCAAGGAGCATCGCCGGCGCGATGATGGTTGAGGTTAACAAGGTCGTGCGATGGGTGGTGTTCGAGCGTTTCATGGTCATCTCTTCCCTGGTGATTATCGATATTGCTCCTGGCGCGGCTCCGCGGAGACCGTGCCCAGTCGTTCAGGTCGCTTGTTCGAGGTGGTTGCCGGCTGTGGGCGCATCCTGGCCGACATCGACCTTCGAGCGCGTGCCATCCGGCGCGAACGTGTAGGCAGGCAGTTTCAGCATGAGCGCGATCACGACGAGGATTGCGGCCTCGAACGCGTAGAGCGCGCGGCCGTAATTGCCGGTCAGATCGAACACGAGCCCCATGGCGAACGGACCGACACCGGTGCCGATCGCCGAGGCGGAGTAAATCAGCCCATAGAGCCGCCCGAACGAGCGCAGGCCGAAATAGCGCGAGGTCATATAGGGCAGCAGGCCATATTCGCTGCCCGCTCCTGCCCCGACACAGGCCGCGCCCAGAATAAGCAGCGGATGCGCGGTGCTGAAATGGAGCAGGGCGACACCCGTCAGCGTCGTCAGGAATATCGGGACGGCGAGCCGTGGCGAGGACCATTTGTCGAGCACGAGGCCGATGCCGAATTGGCCGCAGACCATCGCGAAAGCATAGATCGACATGGCACCGGCTGCTTGCGTCACGGTCAATCCGCTGTCCGTCAGGATCGCCGCCATATGGGCCAGCGTGCCATTCAGAACCATGCAGGCCAGCAATGTGCTGCCCATCATCAGGATGAAGGTGGGAGTGCGCCAGGCGATGGCTCCATCGATACCCGGCAAGTCCGGCGCCGGCTTCCGGTCCGCGCGCGCGACAGGGGCATCATCGGGCAGCAGCAAGGCCGCGGTCAGCCCCACCAGCGCGGCAACGACGCCGACGCCGGCATAAGCCAGACGCCACCCGCCCGTTTCGAGCAGATGCGCTGCGACCAGCGGCATGATCATCATGCCCACGCCGCCTCCCCCGCCAAGGCACAAGCCCAGCATCGTGCCGCGCCGATCCGTGAAGTGGCGCGAAATGACCTTGCCGAACGCCACGCCGGTCGGAGCCGTGGAGAAGGCGGTGACGATGATCTTGAGCAGCAGGAGCTGCGCCACCGATCCGTTGAGCTGAGACAGGAGCGCAGTGCCTGCCCCGAAGAGCAAATAGCCGGGAATGAGCACGCGGCGAACGCCGTAGCGATCCAGCATCGGCCCGATGACGATGAACAGCGCCGCCATCACCGGCGCCGCGACGAGATAGGCCGACGAGAGCGTGGCCCGCCCCCAGGAGAACTCCTCCGTCATCGGCTTGAGCAGCAGTGGATTGACCGAAAAAACAGCCGCCGCCGAGACGATCATCCCGGTGAAGGATGCCGCGCCGATGACGGTTCTTGAGTCCCTGAAACTGGCCATCCGCTCTCCTCGAACCCTCGCGCGGTTCATCCTCCCGGTGCCTGTGCGGCACTCCGCGCCATGGTTAGATCGAATTTATACAATTGTACAAGAGGGGGCTTGAAAAAAATTATACAAACGTAGAAACGAGGGACATGGCGACGAACGCATCATCGCACAGCCATGAATGAGGAGACTTATGGAGCAGGGATTGACGGGCGAGCAGACTGTGAGGACCGTGCAGGCGCAGATCCAGTATCTCGCTGAGAGTTCGTTCGTGAACAGGCGCTTCGTCTCGGCCGGTGCGGAGCGCAGCACCGGGCAATATGAGGCGTGGCAGGTCACGATCCGGGATGGGCGAGCGGTGCGAGAGGCGTTGACGCTGGATCGGCATGGCTTCCAATTGCTCGATCATCACAGCGCCATTCGTGATTTTCACGACAGCGAGGAAGTCGAAGCCCATTACCCTGCCGAGGCCATCGCCCTCATCAAGTCCGTCACAGGCGCCAGCCATGTGCTCCCACGGGGATGGATGATCCGCACGGCGGCGAAGATTCCGCCGGCCGCCGGGAAGGTGAAAGGCTACAAGCATCATGGCGGCATCCAGCCCCCTGCGGGCGAGGCGCATGTGGATTATTCTCCCGAGACGGCGCCGCGCACCGCCGAGCAGGTCTATCGCGGCTCTTTTCCGGAGGGCGCAGGCTATTCCCGCTTCATCGCCTTCTCCCTGTGGCGGGCCTTGTCGCCGCCTCCGCAGAACTGCCCCCTCGCCGTGTGCGACGGCCGTTCGCTGAGGGATGACGAGGGCGTCCGCAACCCGCTTCACGTCGTCGACGAAATGCCGTCCGAGGAAGCGATGCTCGCCGATATTCCGGGCGAGGATGCGCTGATCGCCGCATCCGTCTTTCGCTTCCGCCCGGCCCATCGCTGGTGGTATTTCTCGAACATGACACGCGATGAGGCGCTATTGTTCAAATTCTACGATAGCGATCGCAGCGTGACCTGGCGTTGTCCACACACCGCCTTTTACGACGACAGCCTGCCGGGCGCGCACATCCGCGAAAGCATCGAGGCTCGCCTCATCGCCTATTTCGATTGAGGGGACTTATGGACGCGATTGACACAAAAGCCCTGTTTTCGCCGCTGACGATCGGCAGCGTCACCTTGAAGAACCGCTTCGTGCTTCCGGGCATGCAGCGCGGGTGGTGCGAGAATGGCGCTCCGACGAGGCGCCTCGCCGATTATTATCGCCGCCGCGTCGAGGGCGGCGTCGGCCTCATCATCAGTGAGTCCGTCGCGGTCGATCATCCCTCGTCCACGCAGACGGATCTGTTCGCGCGGCTTATCCCGGATACGGCCGATGCCTGGAAGCGCGTGGTCGGATCGGTGAAGGACGCGGAGGGCACGATGATCCTCCAGCTCTGGCACGAAGGCGCGATCCGCAAGGTGGGCGGGGATGGCCCCTGGTCGGCGCATCCCACCCTCAGCCCCTCCGGCTTTGCCTATGGCGACAAGGCCAATGGCCGCGCCGCCACCGGAGAAGAGCTTGCCGCGATCCGGGATGGCTTCATTCGCAGCGCCAGGCTTGCCAGGGAGGCTGGCGCAGACGGCGTTGAGGTGCATGGCGCGCATGGCTATCTGCTGGACCAGTTTCTCTGGCCCGTCACCAACCGGCGCGATGACGGCTATGGCGGTGAGGACATGCGGGAGCGCGTTCGCCTCCCGGCCGAGATCGTCGCGGGCATCCGTGCCGAATGCGGCCCTGACTTCCTGATTTCCTTTCGCTTCTCCCAGTGGAAAGAAGTCGATTTCACCGCCAGGATCGCGTCCACGCCCGACGATCTTGCCCTGATGACCGACGCGCTGAAACAGGCCGGGGTGGACATTCTCCATGCATCCACGCGCCGTTTCTGGGAGCCGGAATGGCCGGGGTCGGATCTTAATCTGGCCGGTTGGGCGAGGAAACTCAGCGGATTGCCGACGATCACGGTCGGCAGCGTCGGCCTCAGCAACGACATCATGTCCGGCTTCCTCGGCGAAGAGATCGAAGGTAGGGTGGAACAAGGCGTGCGGGAATTGGCACGACGCTTCGCCAAGCAGGAATTCGATCTTGTGGCAGTGGGCCGAAGCCTTATTTCCGATCCCGACTGGGTCCTGAAGGTGCGCGACGGACGATATGATAGCGTGCGCATCTTTTCGCGGGACCATCTTAAGCTGCCGGACGGGGACATGAGCCTGGTCGCGGAGGCGCATGGCAAGGATTGAAGGAAAAAATGGGACGGCGCAGGGAGGCGACGGGGAAAGACGGGAATGGCGATCGACCAACGGAGCCATCGCAGGCCCGGAGTCGGGATACGCGGGTCGGTCTGTTGGAAGCGGCCGAACGCATCATTATCGAAGAAGGCATAAGAGTCCTTACCGTGCGCCGGGTCGGCGCCGTGTCCGGCCTGAATCCGACATTGGTCACCTATCATTTCGGCACGATGACAAATTTGCAGGCCGAATTGTGCCGATTGAACCTGGAGCCAATGCTGGCAGATTGGGCGGCCATTGGCGCCCATAGGAGCTTCACCACGCTCCGTGAGGTGCTGGAAGCCTGGATGCCGCCCCTGCTCCGCCCAGCGGTCTTCACCAGCAATGGCCGGAGCCTGATCGTCCTGGATGAGATCGCCGCGCATGGCGACGAAGAAATGAGCCTGCAATTGCTTGAGCCGATGCTCAAACTCAGCAGCAGCGTCCAGCAAGCCCTGCAACCGTTCGTTCCGCACCTCTCCGCGAGGGAGTTGCGGGCGCGGGTGCGGTTCCTCAGCGCAGCGACGCTCGGACCACCGCCCCGGGCGCGAATGACCGATACCGATCAGCAGGGCCTGAAGATCGACGGCATCGAATATCTGCTGAACTTCGCCGAAGCGGCGTTGAGCGGGAAATAGCGGGGCCACATCGAAGCGCGCCTCGCGGTGGGGAAGATCACGAGGCTTACGCCGGCGCTCTCGGGCGCCTGCGCAGACGCCGCCCGCCGTCAGCTTTCCTTAATGGCGATACGAACGAGGAGATCGCATAGCATCGCTCGCTCCGCGGGGTTGAGATCGCACAGCAATCTCTCTTCATGCTGGCGAATTCGGACCAGGCATTCTTCAAAGAAACGCCGCCCCTGCGGCGTCAGCGTGAGTTCAAACGCCCGGCGATCGTCGACGGATGCCAGGCGTTCGATGAGGCCGGCATCAATCAGTTCATTCACCCTGCTCACCATATTGGCGCGCTTGATGCCCAAAGCCCGCCCGACATTGCCCTGGTTGATGCCGGGATTGGCCTCCACGATCGCGAGAATTGCGAACAGGACCTGACGGATTCCCATATCGCCGACGAAATTGGAAAAATCGGTGTAGAACACGCCGGATGCACGACGAAGATGATAGCCCGTCAATCCATCCAGCACGCCGAGGCTGGTCACGGTGTCGAGGGTTTTCATATCACTTGCCATAGGATCTCTCAGTCTTGTTCGGCCGCAGGACCATCAACGCACCTGCCGCAACGAGCGACCCTAATGCCATGAGCAGCGCTACCGTTGCCAAGCCATAGCCGGCAACAAACAAAAAGCCCGCGATCACGGGCGCCAGAGCGGAACCGCCGCGCCCCACACCGATGACGAAACCGGTCGCCGTCGCCCGCAAATGGGTGGGGAAGGCCTCGGCAATGATCGCATAGAGCCCCACCACACCGGCATTCGTCGCAAAGCCGGCCATCGCCGCGATCAATGACAACGCCGGAATATCGGCCGAGCCACGCCCGAACAGCACCACCAACATGGTGGAAAGGACCATCGCGCCGATCGTCAGGGGCACCAGCCTGGCCCGGATCGTCAGCAAGCCGAGCAACAGCGACCCCATGGCGCCGCCGATACTCGCCCAGACCAGCACGCCGGCGGCGTCCGAAGGCGCAAAACCCATATCCGCGACGATCTTCGGTATCCATTTCAGGATGAAATAGAATGTCATGATATGGGCGAAATATGCCAGCGTCAGCAATAGCGAGATACGCGCCCGCCCGGGGGTGAACAGCTGGGCGACCGGCACTCCCTGCGATTTCGCTTCAGGCTCCGGCAAGGCTGTGATCGGCGCGTGCCCCATGCGGATGAGCCTGTGATTGATCCGCGACAATGCGTTTACCGGCCGACGATGCAGAAGGAACGCAATCGATTCCGGGGCGGCCCAAAGGACCAGCGGAACGAATATCAACGTCGCGAGGCCGCCGAAGATAAAGACCGCCTGCCAATCATAATGAACCAGCAGGACAGCGGAAATCGAGCCTCCCACCACGCTGCCCACCGGATAACCGCCGGCCATCAGGACGACGCAAAGAGCGCGCCGCCGCGCATTGGCGGCCTCGGCAACCGCAGCGTTGGTTGCCGCCAGCATGCCGCCGATGCCCAGACCCGTCAGGACACGCCAGACACTCAATGTCGTCACATCATGCGCGGTCGCCGCGCCGAACATGCCGCCGGCCATCACCAACAGGCAGGCGAGGATCGTCGAGCGTCGGCCGATCCGGTCCGCAACCCCACCGAGGAACACCGATCCGATTGCCATGCCGATGAGTTCCATGGCCAACACGATGCCTAGCGCGGCGCGATCAATCCCCCAGGCGGCGGCAATGCCCGGTGAGGCGAAGCTGATGGACAGAACATCGAAACCATCAAGCGCATTCAGCCCCACCATGACCGCGACCGTGCCCCATTGCGCGCGGGACATGGGGGCATGGTCGACAAGCCGGCGCGGATCGGGAAGCGCCTCCCGGCCGGGATCCGTCACGGCTTGACGACAATCGCCACACGGCGCGTTTGATAATCGTCAACACCGTCAAAATCGGCATCGCTCGTGCGGCTGGTGACAATTGCCGGGTCGACGCCCGCATGTTCCAGCATGCCCACGATCTTGCCGATGCGACGGCTCGCCACGTCCGCTCGCTCCTGCAGGCGCGTGCCATCGCTCAGCAACGCACCACTGCGATAGCCGATCACCTCGACGGCACTGGCCTTGATCGCGGCAGCATAGCTGGCCGCGGCCGAAACCATCCGGGAATCACGAGCGAAGAGATGCTCCGACACGTCGAACGCAAAGGGCACGTCGAAGCTCTCGCTCTTGAAGGGCGGCTGAGGCGGCGCGGGCCGCTCCCTGTTCCGCTCGCCTTCCCTGCTGTTGCTCGGTCCGGGCGTGCGATGATGAGGCGGATCGGCGAAACCTGCCGCGGGCAGGATAGTATTACACGAGGCATCGAGTTCGGGGAGCACGGAAACCTTGACCGGCGACAGGACCACACCGCCGGAAATCCGCTCGCCATCGGGAGAGACCACGCCTTCGATCAAGGCCTTATGCCCCAGTTGGGGCGGATAGAAATCCGCGCCCAGATCGCCTTGTGGTCCCAGATAATAAAGCTCCCCATCCTTCTGCGCGAGCCAGGCCGGAACATAGGTGTCCCGGACCAGCGGACAGGCGATGAAATTGAGCCGGGCACCCGGTTCAGGCGCCTTCTGGGCGTGGCCCGGTGCAGCGATGGCGAGACCGGTCGCGAAGGCCAGCACGGCGCAAAGTCGATTGCTCATAGCGGATTTCCCCAATCTGGCTCGCATGGTCACAGCACGCTCAGGAAGTTGACCAGATCCTGTTTCTCCTGCTCGCTGTAGCGGGCGTCGAAGCGCAGGTCGTAATAGTCGACCAGTTCCCGCAACGTCCGCGCCGATCCATTGGAGAAATAAGGCGCACGAGCAGCAAGACCGCGCATCTGCTGCATGGTGATCGCCCCGATGTCCGCACAGCGGCCGGTGATCAACGCGCGGCCCGGATCACTGGTATAGATCACCCGGCCCAGGAACGGATGCGGCGGAGCGGAGGCTTTGCAGGTCAGCTTGAACAGCGGCAGTTCAGCGGAGCGATCGGCCTCCGCCGGGAGAGCCGCCTTTTGCGTCGCCTGATCATAAGCGGGCGCGTAGGGCGCGCGCTCATGCGCCACATTCGCGGCCACCTTGGCCCAGGGCATATTGGTCGTGCCCAGGTCCATCCAGCCGGGCGCGATATCATTGCCCATATATTTGGCATTATGGCAGGTTCCGCAGGTTCGCTTGATCGGGTTGCCAAGGCCGACGGTATTGAGGTGCGTCACGTCGCGGATCCAGAAGGGTCGCACGAAAAACACGTCATGCCCCCTGACGACGGATTCGCGGAACGCCCGCTGGCTGGGCGTTTCACCAGGCTGCGGCTTCTTCCAGACGTCGAAATTGCCAAAAGCAGGCGTCGCGAAATTATCGCCCAGGCCGAACTCGCCATCCGCGACCGCACGGGGGCCGAGCGCACTGGGTGCATTGGCGGTCAGGCTGCCACCCTCCCGGCTGAAGCTCTGGGCCGAATAGACCTGGTTCTGGAAAGCCTGGATCTTCTGAAGCTGCGCCGGGGTCAGCTTGCCATTCAGTTGCAGGTGGGTGATCGCCGCTTCCATAGCTTGCGTCTTGAGGGTCGGCTCGCGTCCGTCCGCCATGAGCTGCATGCTGACCGGCTTGCCCGTCTCCGGGTCTTTCAACATCAGGGAGCCGTCCTTGATATTGAACAGCCCGCCGCCTGCGGTGATATACTTCATATTCGCCATCACGCGCGGGCGGCGAAAGACCGAAATCATGGGATTGTCGCTTTTCAGCCCATATTTCACGCTGGTGTTGCAGCCAGTCGGGTCCCTGACGACCTCGATCGTGAACTCCGGATCAATGGCTTTGCCGTTGGCCGCCTTGGCCGGCCACGGGAGGAAGATGCGGAACAGGCCGCGTTCGAGCAGCAATGAGTGCGATTTGGGATCGGCCGGCGGAAGAGTGGGGCAATTCATGCCGTCCACCGCCGCGAAGATCGGGTCTTTGCCGCCCGTTGCTTTCCATTGCTGCTGAATGCTTGCGACCGAAAGACTCATGCCATCCGCGGGCTGATGACAGGAAATGCATGCCCGGCCGTTCTTGCCCAGCGGCTCGAAGAAGGGATGCCCCTTGGTGTCGACCTGCCCGCCCTTGTTCAAGATGGCGACGCGGCCATATTCGTTGGCATATTCCTTATAGGCAAGCATCGGCCGGTCTTCTCCCGGCGACCACCAATCGCTGCGGGGCGCCGCATCGGCAGCGCGGGTCACGATCGGTGCGACCTTGGCCTGCTCAAGCTGATCCGGCACATGGCCGGAGACATTGTCCGTCACGCCCGACTGTGTCTCGGCATCAGACCGTTGCGGTTGGCCCGCCGCCGCGATGACGGCACCGGCGAACAACAGGGCCGAACAACCCAGAAGAGAGCCATGAACGTGTGATTTCCGAAATCGCTTCGCAAACATCTTCAAGCCCTTTCCAGACTAGAAGCCAAACCGAACACCGACGCGATAGGCGCGCCCTAATTCATCGAAGAAGCCGTTGCCGGTACTGGGGAAGGGCGGCCAGCTGTCGAACAGATTGTTCACACGGAAGAAAATCTCCCGCTTGCGATCTTCGTCGATCGTATAAGTGAGGGTGAGGTTGGTGTAGAAGCTGCTATCGACCTTGTTGATGTTGACGCCGGTGGCCGAGATTGCGCCCTCTGTCAGCGTGTTGTCGATCGTGCCGCCTTCATACCAGCGCAAGTCGGCCAGTGCACGGAAAGGCCCCTTTGCAAAGCTGACCGTGCCGAGGGCGGTCCAGTGCGGCGTTGTATATTGCCCCGCCACATCAACCACCTTGGCATTGATCGACGCGGTCGTTGCCAATGTATCGACGTAGTTCGCCAATACACGCAGCCCCAGGTCGCCCGTCAGGAAGCGCGTATTGTAGCTCGCCTCGATATCGACGCCACGAGTGTTGAAGCGATTGAGGTTAAGCTGCTGGGTCGTCACCTGCGTGATGCGCCCGGCCGTATTGGTCTGGATCAGGTCGCAGAAGTCCTGCAGGGTATCGAGATAGCAGCGATCGATGATCTGCTGGGGCGTCAACGTTCCGATTGCGCCGTTTATCTCAATGTCATAATAATCGACGGCAAATCGCAGGCCGGGGAGCCACGCCGGCGTATAGGTGATGCCCACCGTCCAGGTATCGGCCTTTTCCGGGCTGAGCGTGCGGTTGCCCTGGGTGACGACAAGGGCAGGACTGCTCTCCCCGGTGAGCGGATTACGAAGGCCCGAGCTGGTCGCGGTCGATACCGGCGTAAACAACTCGCCCAGATTGCCGGCCCGGATATCGCGCGAGCGGGTGCCGCGCAGACGAACGCCGCCCGCCAGATCGAGGGTCGCGCCGACCTTCCAGGTCGTCACACCACCCGAACTGCTATAGTCGGCATAACGCACGGCCCCGTTCAGTTCGAACGTGTTGACGATTGCCATATCGCGCAGCAACGGAACGGTCAGTTCACCATAGACTTCGCGAATATCGAACTTGCCTTTGGTGCTCTTGCGGTTTCCGGTCTGCCAGCCATTCACCTCAGCCCGCGCGTCAGCGACGGAATCGATTGTTTCTTCGCGATATTCCGCACCGAACGCCACGCCGATCGGCCCCGCCCAAAGGGAGAGCGGTTCACCAGAAAGGTTCAAAGATGCAACTTTTTGCGTGATATCGGTCAGCAGGCTCGACGTGCCGGTGACATAAGCAGCGGCCGCTTGCGTTGCCGACCCATGACCAAAAATATTGAGCGGCACGCAACCGTCGCCCGGATCGGTCAGGGTGGAGCGGCATATAATCTCATCCGTCGGGCTACGGACGGCGTCGATAGCCCGCCGGAAATTCTCCATATTCACGTTGCCGATGCGCAATTGCTGCGAGGATGATTTGCCATATTGGAAGTAGCCATCCCACTTCCAGCCGCCGCCCAGCTCACCGCGTCCGCCGACCACACCCCGCCACGCGTCGCCCGTGCCGTCGTTGAAATCGACGCTGCCAATGTCGCGGAACGTCCGCCCGACCTGAATGCATGATACGCCGGCCGCATTCATGGCGGCGCGTGCTTCATCCGGAAGATAGGGGTTGTCGATATTGACGAGGATACCGCCAAGGGAGGTCGGCGCAGTCGTCCCGGCGCAAGTGTTGGTCGCGCCGGCTACGGAGCCCTGGAAGCGGACGGCATTGGTCGTGCCGGCCGACAGCGCATGAGCATAACTGCCCTCGGCGAACAATGTGGCAGCCGGGCTGATCTCGAATTCGGTGTGGAGCAAGGCCGTATAACGCTCGGTAGGATAACGCAGGTCTGACCCCGGCGTCGTCGTCTCGGCGAAATTGTCGGTGCCGCCGATCATGTTGTTTCCAAACACCTCGCCATAGCCAAAGGGCCGCAGCGAACCGTCGGAATTGAAGGTCAGGCCCCGCAACGGGCCGTTGGTGATAAGCCCACCGACAGAGGTGTCGGCGCGCCGCACGTCAGAGGCATAGAGAACCCCCGGCAAGCCATTGGTCGCGAACGCAGCGTTCGATACGCGATCCCGGCCTGCCCAGGGCCGCGAGATATCGGGCGGCTGCAAATCGCCGATGCCATAATCGCGGGCATATTCCCCACCGAACAAAATATGGCCCCGGCCGCCCGCGAACCGCGTGCCTGCCGTCAGCGACACGGAATGGCTGGCTCCATCGCCATATTCCGAGATGCCGGACTGCGCTGAAAGCTCGATGCCTTCCATATCGGTGCGCAACAGCAGGTTGATCACGCCGGCAACAGCATCGGACCCCCAGGATGCCGACGCGCCGCCCGTAACCACCTCGGTCCGGCTGACCAGATTGGTCGGGATGAGATTGAGGTCGAACGTGCCTTCCGACGTGGTCGGCACATGCCGCCGACCATCAATCAGCACCAGCGTCCGGGTCGCGCCGATCGAGCGAAGATTGGCATAAACCGCCGAAGAAGAACTCGTCGTCGTCTGGCGGAATGAAGGGATCAGTTGCAGCGCTTCTGAAATCTGGAGAGGCGCCGTCGATTGGATCGCTGCGGTGCCGATCACGGTCGTGGGCGTCGGAGCCGTAAAATTGCCACTGATGCGGGAGCCGGTCACGGTGATGACCTCAGACGCCGCCTCATCTGCCGCAACCGAAGCCGAATCGGCCTCCTGGGATGCCGTGCTCTGCGCCATGGCGGGAGCACTGACGGCCAACGCGACCAGCGCGCTCCCCATCAACAACCGGCCCCGAGAGGGCACGAATCGATCAAAGCCAGCCATCTCATCCATCTCCCCGTTTTTCGCCATCTATGAACCCTTTTGGTTCAAATCAGCGATATAGTAATATGGTATTACTAACATGACTGATCTGGATTGCAAGCGGGGACTCCCGGCAGCCGATCCATCGGCGCAAATCCTGCCCGCACTGTTGTGATTTGGCGCCACCGCTGGGGGGCGCTCAAGACGAGTGCCAGGAATGGGTCGCGCATGAAAAAGCCCCGCCGGAGCGGGGCAGGTCATCAGCGCGTTTCGGGGGGTGGGGCTATGGGATCGCGCTGCCTCAGGAGAATGCGTCGGACATGCCAGGGTGCCAGAGCATTATAGCAGGTTAGCGAATGACTTCTCACTCCACGCCGACCCGCGTTATGATCCACCTCCCCACCCGAGTCGGAGCGTTGTCATGCCTGATACTGCCGAGACAGTGAGCGCGATTGCCAAAGGGATGCTGGACGAGGAACTGGCCATGATCCTCGACAGGCTGAAGGACGGCCACCCAGCCACGATTTTGCAGCAAGCCGTGGCGCAGGAAGCCAAGCGCCGCCAAATCGGAGCCTAGCGGCGCGCCTTCATTCCAAGCCGATAAGCAAGATGATGGCGAAGGCGAGGACAATCAGCGCGAGAGACGCCGCCAGCACATAACGCATGACGTGCGGCGTGCTGCCGGCGCGTGCGTCATTTGTCGAGATATGCTCTTCTTCCTCAGGCATCGGCGCGCCTCCAAAAAATTATCCCTCCATTTTGGCAATGAGGATCATCCGGCATGGTTCCAATGCGATAGAACGAGTGTCCCATTTTGGGTGATAGGCGCTTCTCGACACATGGTATCGCCGGCAATGAAGGTGCTGAAACCCGCCTCGCACCCAATCAGGGTTAATGATCTGTTGCCATTTCAGCCTTGGGGCTAATGCGCCACCAGGCTTCGGAGCGACTCGCCGAGAAGCACTCTCTGGGAGTTATCCATGCGCAAGACTTTTCTGGCAGCGGCCGCTTCGATTGGCGCGCTCATGCTGGCTTCAACGCCGGCTTCGGCAACGACATCACGTTCAACCTCGATAATGTAAAGCTCGTGGACGGCGGCACGCTGACCGGATGGTTCACCGCGAATCTCGATACTTTCGACATTGTCGACTTTGAGATCACTTCCAGCGCCAACAGCACATTCACAGGCGCGACATATACAAAATCAGGGGCGAGTAGCGCGACTCTGTTGCCTCAATATCTGTGGGCGACCTTCTCGGCGGGGAACTCGATCCTGCTGCTGAACTTCAAGGATGCAATCACGCCGAAGGGCGTTGAACTTGCCAACACCGGATATGAGTTTGCGGGCGGTTACAGCCGTGCAACCGTGTCGGGCAGCCTGTCCCCGCTTGCGGCGCCCGTTCCCGAACCGGCCACCTGGGCCATGATGATCGGCGGCCTCGCGCTTGTCGGTTCGTCCATGCGCCGCCGGAAGGTGAAGGTCAGCTTCGCCTGATCCGCCCTGCACGGAATGAAGGAGGGAGGCATGGAGTTGCCTCCCTTTTCTTTTTCTCCAGCATAAACAGATCATTGGGGAGCAGCGGAAAACCTTCATTGCGGGGCGGAAGACCCCATCGGGATCTTCTCGATTTTCTCCACGAGAAAATCATAGGTGGCGGCATCTTCCAGCAACGCCATGTCGATGCTGCCGCTCTTCAGCTCTTCCAGCAGATCGCCCTTGAACCGGGCGGCGGCCTCCGGGCCTTCCACCCTCGCAATATGGTCGACAGCACGCCCGAGGCACAGATACAAGCTATTGAGAACGATCTTGGTCAAATCCGGGCTGGCAGGGCTGGGATTTTGGGAATCCTCGGTCATGGTCATGCTCCATCGGTTATTAAGACCAATACGCCGACGGAGTGTTGGTTCCATGGGCGTCACCGGTGCGACCAACGATCGTCGTCGTCCATCTCGCCCCGGTCCCATCATGCAGGCAGCGCCACCCCCCTCCTAACGGCAGCCTTCCTCAAATGGAGCGCAGCTGCTAGAGGGCGGCAGATGGGTCGTCTCCTCACCCTGCTTGCCGCCTACGTGCTCGTCCTCTCCCTGGGGATCGGGTCCGTCGCGCACGCGGTGGAACCCATTGGTTGCATCGACCCCGCCGTAGAGCTGTCCATCGGGCACGCTGCCGGCGACACCGACCAAAGCACGGATGACAGCGGCAAGGCGGCGCCGCATCATCATGGCGGATGCCACGGCCATCATGTATCGACAGCCGCCGACACCGCCGTCTCGACCATCTATTTTTCGGCCAATGATTGCCTCACGCCCCACAGCTTTGCGGGGCTGCCCGGCGGTGGCGCCGGCCCGGCGCTAAGACCGCCTATCGCCTGACAGTCATCCGCCCGCGCCGACGCGCCGGCTGGTCTGACCTGTCAGGAGTTTCTCATCATGCACCGATTGATCGCGGCCCTGCTGGTCGCGTCGTCCTGCGCCGGCATGGCGCAGGCGCAAACTGCACCGCCGGCCGAGGCTGGCTCATCCCTCACGCTTGAGCGCGCCCTTGCATTGGCTGGCGCGGCCTCCCCTTCGCTCGACGCCGCGGCGGCCGATCTTCGCGCGGCCGAGGCAGGGCGACAGGTCGCTGCCCTGCGCCCCAACCCCAGCCTCACCGTCGACGCCGAGAATGTCGCCGGCTCCGGCCCCTATCGTGGGGTCGACAGCCTGGAGACGACGACCTCGCTGGCGCTGCCGATCGAACTCGGGGGCAAGCGCGCAGCACGGATCGCCGTTGCCGATGCCCGGTCCGATCGGGCGGCCATCCAGGCGGCCATCGCGCAGGTCGATCTGGGGCTGGCCGTCACACGGGTTTATGCCGAGGCAGCGGCAGCGGAACGGCGGCTGGGCACCGCGCGCGATCAGGCGCGCATCGCGGCCGATGCCCTGCGCGCCGCCCAGGTTCGCGTGCAGGCCGGCCGCGCCTCGCCAATCGAGGTCCAGCGCGCGAATGTGGCACGGCTCAATGCCGATGCGGCGATGGAGCGTGCCGGGCGGCTTGCGGACGTTGCCCGCTTCACCCTGTCCCGCCTGATCGGACAGGCGGTCGCCGGGCCGCTCGATGCCGGCTGGTTCACGCGCACGCCCATCAGTTACGGCCCGCTCGTCCCGATCGACAGCGCAGGCACATTGGCGCTCGCCGCTGCGCAGGCCGATCTGTCGATGGCCGATGCCGGCGTCCGCCTCGCCCGTGCGCAGCGAGTGCCCGATCTGACGGTCAGCGCGGGCGCGCGGCGGCTTGAAGCGACCAACGACATGGCGGCCGTGTTCAGCCTCTCGATTCCCATCCCGCTGTTCAACAATGGCGCCGCCGCGCTGTCGCAGGCGGATGCCGAGCGCCAACGGGCGGGCGCATTGCAACGCATGACAGCGCTGGAGGTGGAGCAAGCGATTGCCCGCGCGCAGGCGGACGCCGCGAACGCCGCAGTCACCGCCTCCACCGCCAGCGGGCCAGCCTTGCAAGCGGCCGAGGAAGCCGCGCGCATCGCCCGCATCGGCTATCGCGAGGGCAAGTTCGGCCAGCTCGATCTCCTCGATGCGGAAAGGACGCTCGCCCAGACGCAGGATGCGGCCATCGACGCCCTCCTCGCTTACCACATCGCCCAGGCGCAGCTCGACCGGCTCACCGCTCGCGCGCCGGCCATTCAGGACAATTAACCCATGAAATCCATCATCAAGGCGGCGTTGACCCTGCCCTTCCCCGCATTGCTCGTGGCCGGTTGTTCCGGCGGGGGCGATGCGCCGGAAAAAGCCGAGACGATTGCCGCCAAGGAGGAATCCGACCATGCCGAGGAAGGCAATATCACGCTCAGCGCCGAGCAGATTCGCGCGGCGGGGATCGAGCTGGTCCATGTCATTCGCGGCGGTGGCGGCGCGCTGACGCTGCCGGCGACGATCGAGGGCGATCCGCAGGGGATGCAGGTCGTCTCGGCCGCGATCGGCGGACGAGTCGTGTCTCTCACCCGCAATCTCGGCCAACCGGTGATGCGTGGCCAAACGCTGGCGGTGATCGAAAGCCGCGAAGCCGCCTCGCTCAATGCCGAGATAGAAGCGGCGCGCGCACGGCTCTCATTGGCCGAGTCCAATCTGCGCCGTGAACAGCGGTTGTTCGATGAGCGCGTGTCTCCCGAGCAAGATCTGGTCGCGGCGCGCACGGCCGCCACGGAAAGCCGGATCGCCCTGCGCCTCGCCCGGCAGCAGGTCGCGGCGGCGGGCGCTGGCGGCGGTGCGCTCAATCGCATCGCCGTGACGGCGCCCCTCTCCGGGCAGGTCGTCGGCCGCAGCGTAACGCTCGGCCAGAGCGTCGGGGCCGATGCCGAATTGTTCCGCGTTGCCAATCTCTCGCGCGTCGCGGTCACGCTCGCTCTTTCGCCGACCGATGCGGGAAAGGTGAATCCCGGCTCGGAGATCGAGATCATCGCGGGTGATCGCAAATCCCTCGCACGGGTCGATTTCGTCTCGCCGATCCTCGATGAAACGACCCGCCTCGCCACCGTCATCGCGCGTGTCGACAATGGTTCCGGCCAGTGGCGGGTCGGTGAGCCGGTGACGGCATCGCTCCGCCTCTCCGGCGGAACCGGAGGCGCTGCATCGGCGCTGGTTCCCCAAAGCGCGATCCAGACCGTCGAAGGGCGGCCGACCGTATTCGTGCGAACGGCCGCGGGCTTCAGGGCCACGCCCGTCACCCTCGGCAGCCCGAGCGGCGACACTGTCGTCGTCACGTCCGGCCTCACGGGCGACGAGCAGATCGCAGGCAATGGCAGCTTCACGCTCAAGGCCGAACTCGGCAAGGGCGAAGCCGAACATGGGGAGCACTGACCCATGATCGACCGCATCGTCACCTTCTCCGTCGAGCGCCGCTGGTTCGTCCTGCTGATGGCGCTCATCGCCGCCACCATCGGTGGCTGGGCGATCGGCCGGCTACCGATCGACGCCGTGCCCGACATCACCAACAATCAGGTGCAGGTGAACATCCGCGCGCCCGCGCGCTCCCCGGACCTGGTGGAGAAGCAGGTCGCCTTCCCCATCGAAACCGCGCTCGCCGGCGTTCCCGGCCTTGAATATACACGGTCGCTGAGCCGCAACGGCTTTGCCCAGGTCACGGCGGTCTTCTCGGATTCGACCGATATCTATTTTGCCCGCCAGCAGGTGGCCGAGCGGCTGCGCGTCGCGGAAGAGAGCCTGCCCGACGGCGTGACGCCCGAAATGGGGCCGATCGCCACGGGGCTGGGCGAGGTCTATATGTGGACCGTCCATTTCCAGCACCGGAAGGAGGATACGCACAAGCCCGGCGAACCCGGCATCCAGCCGGACGGCAGCTATATTACGCCGGAAGGCGACCGTCTCGTCAGCGATGCGGACAAGGCCACCTACCTGCGCACCACCCAGGACTGGATCGTCGCCCCCCTGCTCAAGAACACGCCCGGACTTGCCGGGGTGGATTCCATCGGCGGCTATGTGAAGCAGTTTCAGGTGATCCCCGATGTCCAGCGCCTCGCCGCATTGGACCTGACCCTCACCGATCTGGCCCGCGCGCTGGAGGAGAATAATGTCGGCATCGGCGCCGGCGTCGTGGATCGCGGCGGCGAAGGCCTGGCGGTGCGTTCCGATGCCCGCATCCGCAACAGCCAGGAACTCGCCGGCACCATCATCGCTACCCGGAAGGGCACGCCGATCCGGCTCGATCAGGTGGCGCAGGTCCGCATGGGGCAGGCGCTACGCTTCGGCTCGGCCTCGGAGAATGGCCGGGAGGTGGTGGTCGGCACCGCCGTCATGCGGATCGGCGAGAACAGCAGGGCGGTCGCCTCGGCCGTGGCCGCGCGGCTGGGTGAGATCAACGCGTCGCTGCCCACGGATATCGTGATCCAGCCGGTGCTCGATCGCACGGCGCTGGTCAACGCCACGATCAGGACGGTGGCGACGAACCTGGGCGAGGGCGCGCTGCTGGTCATTGTCGTGCTGTTCGCGCTGCTCGGCAATGTCCGCGCGGCCCTGATCGCCGCGCTGGTGATCCCGATCACCATGCTGATGACCAGCTTCGGCATGCTGCGGGGCGGCGTCTCCGCCAACCTGATGAGCCTGGGCGCGCTGGACTTCGGCCTCATCGTCGATGGCGCGGTCATCATCGTCGAAAACGCGCTCCGCCGTCTTGCGGAACGCCAGCATCATGGCGGCCGAGCGCTGACGCTGGAGGAGCGGCTATCGGTCGTCGCGCAGGCCGCGCGCGAGATGATCCGCCCGTCCGTCTTCGGGCAGGCGATCGTCATGCTCGTCTATGTGCCGCTGCTGACGCTCACCGGCGTCGAGGGCAAGACCTTCACGCCGATGGCGCTGACCGTCATCATCGCGCTTGCCTGCGCCTTCGTCCTGTCGCTGACCTTCGTGCCCGCGATGCTCGCCATCTGGCTCTCAAAGCCGGTGGAGGAGAAGGAGGGCCGCATCATGGCCTGGCTCAAGCGCAAATACGAACCGGGACTGGACCGCGCCATGAAGCGGCCGTCGCTCACGCTGGGCGTCGGCATCGGCGCTTTCGCTGCGGCAATCGCCGCCTTCTCGCTGTTGGGACAGGAGTTCCTGCCCCAGCTCGATGAGGGAGACATGACCGCGCAGGTGCTGCGGATTCCGGGCACATCGGTCGACCAGAGCCAGGCGATGCAATCGCGGATCGAACGGGCGGTCGGCAAGTTGCCGGAAGTGCGTTTCGTCTTCTCCAAGACGGGCACGGCGGAGCTGGCGGCCGACCCGATGCCGCCCAACATATCCGACACCTTCATCATCATGAAGCCGAGGGCGGAATGGCCCGATAGCCGGCTCTCCAAGGCCGCGCTGGTCGCCAAGGTCGAAACGGTGCTGAATGGCATACCGGGCAGCGCCTATGAGATCAGCCAGCCCATCCAGATGCGATTCAACGAACTGATCGCCGGCGTGCGGGGTGACGTCGCGATCAAGATATTCGGTGACGACACAGACGCGATGAACGCCACCGCCAGCGCCATCGCCGCGATCCTGCGCCGGGTCGACGGGGCGAGCGATATCCGGGTGGAGCAGACCGAGGGATTGCCGATGCTGGATATCCGCCCTCGCCGCGATATCATGGCGCGGCTCGGGCTGACCGCGCAAACCGTGCAGGAGACGATCGCCGCCGCAATCGGCGGGCGCGACGCGGGCATGATCTTCGAGGGGGACAGGCGCTTTGCCGTCACCATCCGCCTGGCCGACACAGCCCGTTCCGATCTCCAGACGCTGGGACAGGTGCCCGTGCCCTTGCCGGCCGGCGGCTTCGTGCCCCTTGCCAGCGTCGCGGATATCGGGGTGACGGACGGCCTCAACCAGATCAGCCGCGAGAATGGCAAACGGCGTGTCGTGGTGCAGGCCAATGTGCGTGGACGCGACGTCTCCAGCGTGGTCGCCGATGCGCGGGGCCTGATCGACAAGGAGGTTCGCCTGCCCCCCGGCCTATATCTCGACTGGGGCGGCCAGTTCGAGAATCTCCGCTCGGCCAGCCAGCGGCTGATGCTGGTCGTCCCCGCCTGCTTCGCGCTGATCCTGCTGCTGCTCTACGGGGCGCTGGGGAGTGTGCGGGACGCGGCAATCGTGTTCACCGGCGTGCCATTGGCCCTCGTGGGCGGCGTCCTCGCGTTACTCCTGCGCGGGATGCCCTTTTCGATCTCGGCGGCGGTCGGCTTCATCGCGCTCTCAGGCATCGCGGTGCTGAACGGCCTGGTGATGGTCACGTCCATCCAGGCGCTGATGGCAAGCGGGATGCAGCGAACGGAGGCCGCGCGTGCCGGCGCGATGATGCGCCTCCGCCCGGTCGTCATGACCGCTTTGGTGGCAAGCCTCGGCTTCGTGCCCATGGCGATTGCCAGCGGCGCGGGAGCCGAGGTGCAGAAGCCGCTGGCGACCGTGGTCATCGGCGGCCTGATCTCCGCGACGCTGCTCACCCTGTTCGTGCTGCCGACGCTCTACACCCGCTATGGGCGCCGCGAAACCGGTGGACCTGCACAGCAGGCGAGAGAACCGGCCGGGGCGATAGAAGCGACCTGACCACCCGGCCATGGACGGGAGGCGCGCTGCTGCGGCTCCCGTTCCATGCACGGCATCATCGCGAGGCCGACCCTTCGGAGAGGTGGACGGCGGCGACCGGCACGGCCAGCCGCGCGCCGTGCTGCGTGATGATGGCAGCGATCTTCAACAACAGGTCCTGCTTGACGCGCATATAATCCGTGTAAGCCGTGATCGCGCCGGAGGTATAGGCATAAAGATAAAGCTTCAGGGAATATTCGCCGTAACTGTCGAACTTGAAGATGAGATAATCACCCATGTCGGGGTGGTCTTCCAGCATCTGGTTGACGTCAGCAACGATGGCGGCGACCTTGTCGATATCCTCCAGCCGCACATAGACATATTCGGAGACCTGACGGAACGCCATGCGCGAGTGATTGACGATCGTCTCGGTGTTGAACTTGGCATTGGGGACGTAGAAGGGCTTGCCGTTCCAATCGAGGATGCGGGTCGCGCGCCAGCCGATCTGCTGGACCTCGCCCGCCTGCCAGCCGATATAGCCGCCTGTCGAGGGCGTGCCGGGGAACACGATATGATCCCCCACCTTGAAGGGGCGGCTGGCGTAAATCGTGGCCCCGCCGAGCAGGTTGGCGACCAGCCCCTGCGCCGCAAAGCCCAGGGCGATGCCGGCCACGCCGCCAAAGGCGAGCAGGCTCGTGATCGAGAAGCCGAGCGTCTGCATCATCACCAGCGTGGCGACGACGACGATCACGGCCGTGACGGATTTTCCGATCGCATCCGCCGCCGTCTCGTCAAACTCCTTCCCCTCCACCCTCGCACGATTACGGAGGTTCTCGGACGCCTGCCGGGCAAGGCGGATCAGGAACCAGCCGACGACGCCGATGGCAGCCACGTCGCGGATCGGCGGGAACATCCGGGCAAGAAGCGGCATGCGTCCATCAATGGTCAGCACGCTTGCAGCCACGCTCAAACCGATGATCCACACGATGCACTGGAGCGGTGCATTCAGCGCGCCCAGAATGGCATCGCGCCAGGCATGCTCGCTCTGCCGCGGGCGATTGTAGCGCTTGCGCAAAATGAGATGGATGAGGAGGGTCGCGATCAGCGCACCAACGAGAATGGAGGCAAGATACGCCAGATTCTGCCAATGGTCGTAAAATTCGAGGATCGCGTTCTTAAGAAAGCCCAACTCTTGTAACTCCTGTTCGTGGAGGGGCCGCCAGCATCAGCGCCAACCGGGTGGCTGCGCCGATCATGCCAGCGAACATCAGGACGCCGCCGTGCCTCGGGCGAATGGATCGTCCCCGAGGGAGCGCCCTGCCGTCTCCGGCATGAAGCGCAACGCAATGAGACCGACCAGACAGGCCAGCATCATGTAATAAGCGGGCATCAGCGGATCGCCCGTCGCGGTGATCAGGGCGCTGCCCATGGCGGGCGCCGTGCCGCCAAAGAGCGAGGTCGACACATTATAGGCGATCGCGAAGCCCGCGAACCGCACATGGGTGGGGAACAGGGCGGGGAACGTCGCGGATATCGTCGCGAGCTGGGGCACGTAGAGCAATCCGAGCAGCACGAAGGCGGCAATGGCGCCCGCAAGCCCGGTGCCCATCAATAGATAGAGCGGTACCGCCAGCAGCAGCAGCCCGATCAGCGAGAAGCGCCATAAGGCACGCCGTCCCACCCGATCCGACAAGCCGCCGGCCAGAGGCAGAAACAGCATCATGAACAGCATGCCGATGATCGGCACGATCAGCGCCTCATCGGCAGACAGGCCGATCCGCCGCTGCAAATAGGTCGGCATGTAGCTGAGCAGAGTATAGTTGACGACATTGAGCGCCACGACCAGCCCGCCCACCACCAGCAATGGCCGCCAATGGTGACGGAACAGGCCGGGGAGAGACGGCGCCGGCCGGCGATCCGCCCCGGCCGCGCGGAACACCGGCGTATCCTCCATTCTGGAACGCAGATAGAGGCCGATAAGCCCCATCGGCCCGGCCAGGAAGAAGGGGATGCGCCAGCCCCAGCTGTGCATGTCCGCCGCGCTCAGCATGAGCGAGAAGCCGAGCATCAGGATCGCGCCGAGCGAGAAGCCGGCGAGCGTGCCGAATTCCAGAAAGCTGCCGTAGAAGCCGCGCCGGTCATCGGGCGCATATTCGGCCATGAAGGTCGCCGCGCCGCCATATTCGCCGCCGGTCGAAAAGCCCTGCACCATGCGGAGAAGCACCAGCAGCGCCGGCGCCCAGAGGCCGATGCTGGCATGGGAGGGGATCAGCCCCACGCACACCGTCGCGCTCGACATCAGCAGGATGGTGAAGGCCAGAATGGCCTTTCGCCCGATGCGATCGCCGAGCGGCCCCCAGAAGATACCGCCCAATGGCCGCACGAGGAAGGAGATGGCGAAGGTGGCCAGCGCGAACAATATGGCTTCATCGAGCGAGCCGGGAAAAAGCGCGGTGGAAATATAGGTCACGCCATAGGCATAGATGCCATAATCGAACCACTCGGTGGCGTTGCCCATGGCCGATGCGGCGATGGCGCGGCGCAACGTGGCGTCCGCCGATTGCCCCACAAGAGGGAGGGACACATTACCGGATTGGGGTATGGTCCCGCTGATCTGTCGAGTCATGAATACGGCTCCTCATCAGGGCCATGAGAGACTGCCGGGGAACGGCGAATGGGCTGCCTGCTCCCGCATTCGCGCGGTGGACCGGCACGGCCCCCGCGTGCCACCATCCACCGGATCCACAAGCGTGACCGAACCGAACGCCGCCCCGACGCCCCGACGGGCACCGAAGCAATGCAGGCGGTTCAGGCCACCTCCTCCTCCAGCAACAGTCCCCCTTGCGGCACGATCGCCTCCGGCTCCCCCCGTGCGGCAATGAACGACGGGCGCGGGTTCGCCGCACCGAAAGGCGCCTTCAGCCGGTTCGACACGGCGTTATAGACGAGGAAGGCGTTGGCCCTCGGAAACGGCGTGATGTTGCCGTTCGACCCATGCATGATGTTGCAATCGAAGATGACGACAAGGCCCGGCTTCCCCGTTGGCGCCGCAATGCCATGCTCATGCGCCAGTTCGGCCAGGCAATCCTCGTCCGGCACGCCATATTCCTGCTTGCGCAGCGATGATTTGTAGTGATCGTCCGGCGTCTCCCCGGCGCAGGCCAGGAAGGTCCGGTGCGACCCCGGTATCAGCATGAGCGGCCCGTTGTGCGGCGTGTTTTCAGCCAGCAGCACGGACATGGACAGGGCGCGCATGCGCGGCATCCCATCCTCGACGTGCCATGTCTCGAAATCCGAGTGCCAGTAGAATTCCTTGCCCTGGAAGCCCGGCTTATAGTTGAGGCGGGACTGGTGGATATACACCTCGTCCCCCAGCAGGAAGCGGGCCACCGCGGCCAGCCGCTTGTCCGCAGCGAGCCGGGCCATCACCGGACTCTGCCGGTGGATTTCAAAGATGGACCGGATCTCCCGGCTTCCCCGCTCCGTGATGATCGTGTCCGCGTCGAGCGCATCGGGATCGGCCAGCAGACGGCCCGCCGCCCCTTGCAGGAAGGCGACCTCCTCGTCGGCAAACAGCGTATCCAGCACCAGATAGCCGTCACGGTCGAACTGATCGACTTGCGCCGGGCTGAGCGGCGCGTCGGCGCTCCAGGGGCGGTAGGCGACCGGATCGAGGCGCGGTAGCTTCTGCGCCCCTCCTCCCAGACGGGATGGATAGACGTCTGTCATGGAACTTCCCTCTCTGGCTATCATGCTCAAGAAGCAGCGGCCTGCAGGTCGGCCTCGGCGGGATAGGCGCCATTTTCGTCATGCACTTCGCGCCCCGTCACCGGCGGATTGAAGACGCAGACTGTCAGAAGATCGGTTTCAGGGCGGACGATATGCCGGTCATGGGCGTTGAGCGCATACATCACGCCGGGGGCCAGCCGGTGGGTCTTTCCGGCATCCAGATCCTCGATGGTGCCCTTGCCCTTCAGCACCAGAACCGCTTCCAGATGGTTCTGGTAATGCATCTTGAGTTCTTCGCCTGCGTGCATGGTGGTGACATGGAATGAGAAACCCATGCCGTCATCTTTCAGGAGCAGGCGGGTGCTCTCCCACCCCTGCGACTCCACATGGCTGTCGGATTTGCGGACTTCGCTGAGTTTGCGAACGATCATGCTGAAATTCCTTTCTTATTCGGCGGCGACGCCGAAAGAGTCTTCGAACGTGTCACGGACGCACTGGTCCAGAATGTCCAACCCGGCGGAGAGCAGGGCGTCGTCGATCACCAGCGGCGCCAGCACCTTGACGATCTCGTCATGCGCCCCGCTCGTCTCGATGATGAGGCCGCGCGCGAAGCAGGCCGTGACGATCGCCTCCGCCGCCTTGCCGGAGCCGACATCGATGCCGCGCATCATGCCGCGGCCGCGCGTGGTCAGGCCATAAGCGTCGGCAATCCCATCCAGCCGGCGTTGCAGCAAGTCGCCCCGGCGGCGGATGGCTTGCTGGAAGCCGGCATCGGCCCAGAAATGGCGCAGGGCGGCGGTTGCGGTGACGAACGCATGATTGTTGCCCCGGAAGGTGCCATTATGCTCGCCGGGCAGCCATTGATCGAGTTCCGGCCGGATCAGGGTGAGCGCGAAAGGCAGCCCCATGCCGGAGAGCGACTTGGCCATGGTGACGATATCCGGCGTGAACCCCATGCCTTCAAAGCTGAAGAAGGCGCCGGTGCGGCCACAGCCGGCCTGAATGTCGTCAATGATGAGCAGCGCGCCATGCTTGCGCGCAAGCTGTGCGATCGCCCGCAGCCAGCGCGGTGAAGCGGCGTTGAGGCCGCCCTCCCCCTGCACCGTCTCGACCAGGATCGCGGCCGGCGCATCGAGGCCGCTCGACGGGTCCGACAGGCGCTTGTCCAGCAATTCAGCCGTGTCGACCTCCGGCCCGTAATAGCCGTCATACGGCTCGTGCGAGACGTGGCCGAGCGGCACGCCTGCGCCGCCGCGCTTGGCCGCATTGCCGGTGCAGGCGAGCGCGCCCAGCGTCATACCGTGGAAACCGTTGGTGAAGGCGATCACCAGTTCGCGCCCCGTCACCTTGCGGGCGAGCTTGATCGCCGCTTCCACCGCATTGGTGCCGGTCGGCCCGGTGAACATCGCGCGATAATCCAGCCCGCGCGGCTTGAGGATCACCTCCTCCAGCGCGCCCAGAAAATCGGCCTTCGCATCGGTATGCAGGTCCATCGCATGCGTGATGCCGTCCGTCGCGATGTAATCGAGCAGGGCCTGCTTCAGAACCGGGTGGTTGTGGCCATAGTTGAGGGTCGAGCAGCCCGACAGGAAATCGAGGTAACGCCCGCCCTGATTGTCATGCATCCACACATCTTCCGAGCGGCAGAACTGGCGGGGCATCGCGCGCGCATAGCTGCGAACGGCGGACTCGCGCCGCTCATAGATGCCGATATCCGGCACACGGGGCGTCGGCTTGGGGAGAAGGGCTGTGCTCATAGGGAGAGCTCCTGTTCTTTGGTCTGCACGGCGCAGACGGGATGCGGCAACGGACCGATGCGGACCTGCCATTCAGTGGGATGAGCGCCGCCGAAATGAGCATCTCGCTCGAACAGCACGCTCTTTTCGAGCCGCGCGCCCCAGCGGCGCGCAAGGCCCTCGAACAGCGCCCATGAGGCGCCATTGTCGGCGGTGATGGTGGTGATGAGGTGGTTGGCCTCCCGCGCCGCGCGTCGGGCGAGAGCCGCCTCGATCATGCGCCGCGCAAGCCCGCCGCCCCGCGCCCGCGCGGCGACCGCCACCTGCCAGACGAAGAAGGCCGACGGATCGGACGGCGGGCAATAGCCGGACACCCACCCCGCAACGCCCTCGCGATCCTCCGCGATGACGCAATGGTCCGCGAAATGCGTGCATTGAAGCAGGTTGCAATAAGCCGAATTGGCATCGAGCGGCGGACAGGCGGCAATGAGGGCAGTGACGGCCGGCCCATCCACGGCAAGCGGCTTACGCAGGTTGAATGCTCCCACCGGCGCCGGGGTCACAGAACCCCGTGGCAGCGGAGAAGCTGCATCCGTTTTCTGAGAAAATATAATTTATCTCCCGAAGTATATTTATATCGGTGAGCGGCCACCCCAGCCAATGAAGGGCCGGATAATACGGATAATGAGCCAAGTTTCAACCCTTGGGCCGATATTATCGTTCGAGAGACGAAGGATATTCCGCGATATAGTTTGTCTATCGAAGGATTTCCGCTGGGTATTCCGGTGTCGGCGGATTAAGCGGAAGAGCATGGAAAGCACGATCCCCAACCTGACCCTGCGCGCGCTGCGACGCATTCTGCGCGCCACCGAGATCGGCAATCGCCGACTCGCCGCCTCAACGGGTTTGACGCCATCCCAATTGCTCGTTTTGCGTGAGATAGAGGCGCGCGATCGCCCCACGCCCAGCCAGATTGCGGGCAGCTTGCAGTTCAGCCAGGCGACGATCACCGCCATCGTCGATCATCTCTCTGCGCTGGGCTTCGTCACGCGCGCGCGCAATGACAGGGACAAGCGCCAGTTCATCCTCACCGTTACGGCCGAAGGTCAGGCCGCCCTCGCCGGCGCGCCCGACATGCTGCAACAGATTTTCGCGGAACGCTTCCCCGGCTTGCCGGGCTGGGAACAGGCAATGATCCTCTCCGCCGTCGAACGGCTGGCGATGATCCTGGGCGCGCAGCATATCGACGCCGCCCCCCTGCTCGATAGCGGCGCGATCGACCGCTCGGAACCGAGCTGACAGCACGGATCGCGGCTCGGTCCCCGAAAATCAGCATGGCCTGGCGTCAGACGCCCCATGGGGAGCGCGCCGGCCCCGCTTTGCAAGGGAAGCGTCTGACCGGTCAGGGTGGCAATCGAGAGAGACGATCGCTCCGCAGCGCTCGCATATGGCAGGCGTTTCCTCATCCGCGCCACCTGCCATATCCGCAATTCATCGTTTCCTTGCGGCGGCCGGTCCTGCTGTTCATGCAACGGCAAGCCCGGGCCGCCATGCTTGGCGGAAAGGAGTTTTTCCATGGTAAATCGGGCTATTCTCACCGCGTGCGCCCTGCTCGTCGCCGGCACGACATTGACCGCCTGCTACGACGATGCCCGCCCCGGCAGGCATCGCCCCCATGACCGGCACGATCACCGCGATCACCATCGCGGCGACCATGGCGACCGTCATGACCGGGGCGATCGCTGGGGCCGTTAAAGCGCTTCAAGCCGGATAAACCCGTCTGAGCGGGAACTTTACGGACGACGGAAGAACAGAGCGCGTGATCCGGTCCAGCCTGGGACCGGATCATGCGCCAACGCGCTTGTCGGCCTTGGCTCGGGTGCCCTCGTTTCCAGACATCGGATCGCCCTGCTCGGCATGGCAGATCACGCAACGGCAGCCGGCCATTGCCGGGACGCCCGCCTGCGCCTTGCGGTCAAACCGCCCACACGCAGGTCATTTGGCCATGTCCCATCGGCGAAAACGGCGCGGCGCAATAGCGCACCCAAGGCCCCCGTCATCAAAATGTCATCGCCAAGGAACAAGCGCACCGCACCGATCACGATGTTCTGGAGCTTCAATGCCGCGCTTTTCCTCCTTCTTGGCCCTCCCCCTCTGCGCCTTGCTGACACCGGGCATCATTTACGCAAAGGCGCCGGCGCCCCTGCCGGCATCCGCCCTGCTGGATCGCGCGGCCACGGGCGTGGCCAGCGAGCCGGGCGGTGCGCGCCGGACGGCGGGAGACAGGACGAAAGCCTATCGCGCCCTGCTCGGCAATGGCACGGTCCGCAACGTCATCCTACTGATCGGCGATGGCATGGGCGATTCCGAAATCACCGTCGCCCGTAACTATGCGGAAGGCGCGGGCGGGTTTTTCAAGGGCATCGATGCGCTGCCGTTCAGCGGGCAATATACGCATTATTCGCTCGACCGGGAGACGCTGAAGCCAAATTACGTCACGGATTCCGCCGCATCCGCCACGGCCTGGGCGACCGGGGTCAAGACCTATAACGGCGCCATCGGCGTCGATGTCCATGGCCGCCCCCATCGCTCGCTGATCGATCTCGCCAGATCGGCGGGTCTGGGCACCGGCAATGTCTCGACCGCGGCGATCCAGGATGCGACCCCGGCGGCGCAGGTCGCGCATGTCGCCCTGCGCGCGTGCAAGGCGCCCGCTGCCACCAGCCAGCAATGCGCCAGCGACGCAATCGAGAATGGAGGCGCCGGCTCGATCGCGGAACAGTTGCTGGAGGCCCGGGCGGACGTGACTCTGGGCGGCGGCATGGCAGGCTTCCGGGAGATGGCGCGGGGCGGGGCATGGCAAGGTCGCTCCCTTGTCGATCAGGCGCGGGCGCGCGGGTTCACCATCGTCGAGACGGCCGATGCGCTTGCGGCGGTGAACGCAGCGGATGATCGCCGGCCGCTGCTCGGCCTGTTCTCGGAAGGCGACATGCCCGTCCGCCTGCAAGGGCCACGCGCGCGCTATCACGGCAATCTCGATCAGCCGATCGCCTGCACGGCCAATCCCGCGCGCACCGCTGCGCTTCCAACGCTTGCCGCCATGACCAGCAAGGCAATCGCCCTGCTCAGGGACAAGCCGAAGGGCTTCTTCCTCCAGGTCGAGGGCGCCTCGATCGACAAACAGGACCATGCCGCCAATCCCTGCGGCCAGATCGGCGAGACGGTCGATCTGGACGAGGCGGTTCAGGTCGCTCTCGATTTTGCCCGGCGGGACGGCCACACGCTGGTGATCGTCACGGCCGACCACGCGCATGCCAGCCAGATCATCCCCAATGATGCCCATGCGCCCGGCCTCACCGCCTCGCTCGTGACGGCTGACGACGCCGTGATGACGGTGAGCTACGCAACCTCGGAACTCGATTCGCAGAACCATAGCGGCACGCAGCTGCGCATCGCCGCTTATGGCCCCCACGCCGCCAATGTGCTGGGCCTGACGGATCAGACCGACCTGTTCTACACCATCCGCGATGCGCTCCGGCTGGCGGGGGATGGCACTGGCAAACGCTAGGGCGGAGTTTCGACAAGCCGGCTTGCCACCCCCCACAGGTCGCAAGGCCGGCGATCCATCGGGTCGCGGGGCAACGACCCGCTCGTGCGCCCCGGCTCCTCGCTTCCGCCGCCGCCCCATATGACTCAACCTGAAGAAGACGAACGCCGCGCCCGTGCCGTCGCGCCCACCAATTGCCTGTCCCGGCGTCCATTCTGTTCCAGTCCGGCCATGAGCGGCAAATGTCGTTGGCCGTGGCGACAACGCCGCCTACGCTTTGCGGCAGGACGAGCGCGCGGGAACCAGCCCGCACACGTCCGATAAGGGGAGGACGTCATCGGTATCTATCGATCAGGCGGCATCATTGCGGTTGCCCTGGCTCTGCTGACTTCAGCGGCATGCAACAAGCAGGCCCTGGCCGATCCGCCGCCCGGCCCCATCGCCGTCCACGGCAATATCACCACCTTCGAGATCGCGCCGGTGCTGCTCGCGGCGCAGGATCAATATCCTGACAAGGCAACCGTGGAGATGGGCGGCATCGCCAATCTCGTCGGCGAGCCGGCCATCGCCGGGTTCGGCTCGGACGGCGTGGCCGATGTCGCGACCCATGCCGAGACGCAGGCGCTGCGTTACTCGATCCGCCATCCCGATCTGCGCATCATCCTCACCGTGACGGAAGGGCATTACCGTATCGTCGCGCGCCGCTCCGCCGGCATCGCCACACTGGCTGACCTCAAGGGCAAGCGGATCGCCAACGTGCCGCCGACGTCCGCCGGCTATTTCCTCAATGTCATGCTGGCCAGCGCGGGTCTCACCATGGCGGACGTGAAGACCGTGCCGATCACGCCGCTCGCCGAAATGCCCGACGCGCTGGCGAAAGGCCATCTCGATGCCGTCGTCATCTGGGAGCCGTATAGCGAGAATGCCGCACGGGCGCTGGGCGATGACGCGATCCTGTTCGGCGGGGCGGATGGCTATCACGAGATGTTCAATCTCAACAGCACGGCGGACCGGCTCGCCGACCCGGTCGAGCGCCGAAAGATCGTGCGGTTCGTCCGCGCCGTGATCGACGCGGCGGCAGCGCTGCGGGCGGACCCGACGCAGGCACAGGCCCTAGTCGCGAAAACCGGCGGCTTTACACCGGAGGAAGTGGCGCAGGCCTGGCCGCACCATGATTTCATCGCCGCCATGCCTGCCAACCTGCTCGACATATTGGTCAACGAGGAAATCTGGCTGGCCCGTGAGGAAAACCGCCAACCCCGCGACCGCGCGACGCTGGCGCGGCTGATCGACCCCAGCATCTATGAGGAGGCCATGGCGCTGCCGGCTCAGAATTGACCGGGCAGGCAGCGACAGGCGTTTATGCCGTCATTCCTGGCTGGCGCGGAAGAACGCCCATTCTTCGATGACCTTGCCGTCGGGCAGGTGGCAATAGCCCGCCTGCCCCGCCGCCTCGGACCGGATTTCGACCGTGCCCCCCTGCTCGACGCAATAAGTGGAAGCCGGGTTGGCCAGTCCCACCCCTTCCTGCTCCGAAGGCGCTGAAACGCAGCCGACCAGCACGCAACAAGCTGCGAGCGCGGATAATCTTATCATGCCAGGTCCTCCAGATCGCCCTGTCCGGCAGTCATCAATCCTGCCACCTATCTCGCGCGGCGCAAGAGCCGCATGATCGGATAGACCAGCGTCCCCACCGCGCAGCAAAAGACCACGATGGCCAGGGCCAGGGCCGGGTCCGGTGAGATGGTGCTGGCCAGCCAGGCGACGATGGCCGCGAAACAGAATTGCCCCGTGCCGACCAGCGCGGACACGCTGCCGCTGCGCGTCGGATCGACCGCCAGCGCCCCGGCCATCGCGTTGGTGGAGACGAGGCCGAGCGAGAAGATCGCGAAGAACAACGGCACCAATACGCCGAGGAGGCCGCCGATCCCCTGCGTGACGGTCAACAGCAGGGCGCAGGCGGCCACGGCCGTGAGGCCCGCCCCCCACAGCATCACCGCATCGCCGTCATGCGCGCGCAGGAGCCTCCGGTTCAGTTGGGCCGAAATCAGCAGCGCCATGCCCAGCGTGCCGAAAATCCACCCGAACCAGAGCGCCGGCACGCCATATTCGTTGATGAGCAGGAAGGGAGCGACCGAAATCCAGGCGAACATGATCGCGAAGTTGAACCCGTTGGTCACGATATAGCCGAGAATGGTGCCATTGCCGAGCGCGGCGGCATAGGCCCCCAGCGCGGATTCGGAGCGGGCCTGCGCCGCGACGGCGTCCGTCCGCGTCTCGGGCAGGCCGAAGATGACCGCCAGCAGGATCGTCACGCCGAACACGGCAAGCGCGCCGAACACGCCCCGCCAGCCGAAGAACGCCACCAATATGCCGCCCAATATGGGGGCGAACATCGGGCCGAGGCTACGCGCCATAAGGAGCATCGAATAGATGCGCGCGGACTCCTGCCGGTCGAAGCGATCCCGCACGATGGCGGCGGAGATCACCACGCCCGAACAGGCTGCCACCGCCTGCATGAAGCGCATGACGATCATCTGCTCGATATTGCTCACCAGGAAGCAGCCGATCGTCGCCACCACATAGAGAATGCTCCCGAAGAGCATGACCGGCCGGCGGCCGAGGCGATCGGCAACGGGGCCATAAAGGAGCTGGCCCAGCCCAAGGCCCAGAAAATATCCGGCAAGCGTGTGCTGGCCCTGCGCGGTCGTCCCGCCGAGATCGGCCGTCAGCTGCGGCAGGGCCGGCAGGTAGATATCGCCCGTCACCGGCGGGAACATGCTGAGCAGGCACGCGAGAACCGTGAAACCTACCGTGGGATAAACGGCGCCGGAGCGGCTGCTTGTCTTTGGACTCATGCGGGCGGCCATAGCGAATTGCAGCCTGCCGCATAGGCTCAAATCGCAACGGTCGCGCCTTCATCGGTGAGAAACAGGGGCTTGCGCGGCGGTCTTTCCGTCCTGTCCGGCAAGAGGCAACCGCCCTCTTGCTGCCCGCCCGGCGATCAACACGCCAGAGATGAGGGCTTTGATCCGCAAGGGCGATAGCTCGCGATCCATGAGAGCGGTGGCGCGCTCCGAAGCGATCCCCGCCACGGGGAACAGGCCACCGTGGCAGAGGCCGCTGCGCCCCAGCCGATGCGCGTCGACCTCTGCGCGCCTGTCAGTCGTCGCTGTGGCGGGCGGCGCTGTCCACCTTGCTGTCGTGGCCGCTCTTGTCGCTGAAGAAGGCCAGCGCAAACAGGCCGCAGCCCAACGTGACGGAGAAGAAGACGCCCAGGATCGTCGCAAACGCGGTGTGCGCCGTCAGCGAACCCGCGCGGCCGAGAAACAGCAGGGCCGCCGCGACAACCAGCACGGCCGCCAGGATGATCCATTTCATCATGCGTTGAAACTGCTGCCGGGCATCTTCTTTGACGTTCATGTTACTCGCCTCTGAAAAACATGCATCTGCGTAGCATATATAAATAGCACACACCATTACCATGGTTGCGCTCCAACAAACTGCCAGCCCGACGGCTGCCATTCATCCTTGCGGGGCGCGCTCGGCCATCATCGCCTCCAGATCGTCCGGTATCTCCATGTAGCAGCCGCTCAGCGCATCATAGCGGCCCGAGACGAGATCGAAGCAACGCTGCGCGCATCGCGCCAAACCGTCGGCCACATCCTTGCCGTCCGACGCCTGCTGGAGTCGGTCGACCATGCCCGGCAGCCATTTCTGCGCCTCGGGCGAGGTCATCGTATCCCGGGCGAGCGCGGTGAACACGAAGCCGGGGTCGATCGCGAAGATCTTGACCGCCCTGCCCTCCAGCTCCGCCGCCGCCTCCGCGACGATCCGGTTCTGCGCGATCTTGCCCGTGCAATAGGCACTGAGATGCGGCGCCACCTTGCGGCTGGCAATGGCCGATACGACGACGATCCGCCCACGATCCCGCGCCACCATGCCGGGCAGGATGCGCCGCAGGAACAGCATCGGCGCGCGGATATGGACATGCTGCGCCGCCCACCAGGCATCCATGTCCAGTTCCCAGATCGGGCCGAACGGGCCAGGCACGCCGGCATTGTTGATGAAGATGGTGAGCGGCCCTAGCGCTGCCTCCGCCTCGGCGACCGCGCGGTCGACATCGGCCGGCTCGGTCACGTCCGCCGCGATGGCCACGGCGCGGCCGCCCTGCGCCTCGATCGCCTGCGCCACATCGGCAAGCTGCGCGGCATTGCGGGCGAGCAATGCCACAGCCGCGCCTTCGCGTGCCAGCGTCTCGGCAATCGCGCGACCGAAACCCCGCCCCGCACCCGTCACCAGCGCAATTTCTCCATCCAGCGGCTTCATCGACTCTCCAACTCCACAGATATTTCAGACCTCGGTGTGCGCCGCTGGCGGCATGGCTCTCCAATGCTCTGCCCGGTCAAAAGCCTGCAGCGCGGCTGTGCCACGGACCCTCAGCAGTTCCGCCGCCCATCGCTACGCCCCGGCTTCCACGCCTTGCCCGTCACCGGATGCGGATAATGGAAATCGACGATGGGCGTCTCCGGCCAGAAATTCGGCTCGCGGTCGGTCAACTCGTCGGGGCCGCCGGGGTCCTCCGGGAACGTCTTCTCGAAGAAATGCCCCTCATAGGGCTTGCTGTGCGCCCAGCCCGCCTCATAATCGGCCTGCCAGAACATGTGATAGTCCAGCTCGGCGATCTTCCAGACGCCGCCTTCCTTCACATAGCTGTTTTCATAGACGCCGGCTTCCCACCACTGGAGTGGCAGCCGCTCGCTGATCTTCTCCTTGGTGACATGGCTCCCGCCCTGCATGAAGGCACGGAACCGCCCCCGGGCGCTCTGCCGGTCCGGCGCGATATCGACAATGTCCTGAAGCTGGAGATGCTCGGCAAGCATGCCGTAGACCGGACCGTTGTTGCCATCGGTGAAGCCGGTGCGCAGCCGGCCGCAATAGAGGCGCGAGAGGCCGGCCCTGCCCCGGAAGATACCGCCCATGAAATGGAGCACGCCATCCTCGGCGAACAGGTCGACAACCTCCTCGTACAGTCCCTTGTCCATATAATAGCCATATTTGAACTGAAGCGTGCGGACGGCCTGGATATCCTCCATCACGCCCAGCCTATGGCGCAGTTCGGCCACTTCCTCGCTTAGCGCACGCAGCGCCTCTCCGTCCGACATCCTCTCACCTCATCTACCTGTGGGCGTGGGCCGAGCCTGACCGCTAATGCCGCGCGGCGCAAGAAAAGACCGGCCGCCGGCAAGCAGGATGAGGCACGGGCACGATGTCAGGCGGTGGAAACGCAGACCCTCAGCGGCGCTTGGCGGCCGATGCATCATCCTTCCTGACGGTAGAGGGCCGCACGATCCATGGATGGCGATCATGCGGGTTGCGCCCCCCGATGATCCGGCGCCCGTCCAGCATCACGCGCGCGCCGCCCATTGCGCTCAGCGTGGGGCGATCGAGCCTGGCCCAGCGCGGCGTGCAGCCCTTGGGCAAAGCCCGGTCCGCAATCACCAGATCGGCCCGTGCGCAGGCGGCGATGAACGTGCGATAGGGCACCAGCAGATTGGAGCGTGTGACCAGAAGCTGCACCGGCGCGCCCTCTTTCCGGCCGGACAAGGCCACGACGCACAGGTCGCGCGAGCATTGCGCCGTCTCCATATCCGCCAGCGCCGTGAAATCGCCGCCGAACGCCGCCGCTTCCGCCAGCGTGCTGCGCACATAGTCGCCGGCCCGCTCGCGCAGGAGCGCCATGCTGCCATCGGGCGTCCGGAGCGCCACATGACGCCCATCGGCCGTCACCAGCAGATCGGGCGCCGGGGCGCGCAAAGTGAACACAAGCCCCAGCGCCGCCACCGGCAACCCCAGCCAGCGGATACGGCCGCGCCAGAGCATCACCCAGAGCAAGGCGACCATCGTGATGGCGAAGACCGCGCTGCCGGTCGCTGGAGCCGCCATGGTCGCATAAGGCAGCCCGCCAATGGCGTGCGCGAGCGCCAGCAATATCGCCAGCGCCTTGCCGGTGATCCACCAAGCCGGCGCGCCGAGTCCCACCACGTCCAGCAACAACGCCACAACTTCCGCCGGCATCACGACGAAGCTGGTCAACGGAATAGCCACGAGATTGGCGACGGACCCGAGCAGCCCCGCGCGGTGGAAATGGGCAAAGGCAATCGGCGCCAGCACCAGTTCCACAACCAGGCCGGAGAGGAACAGCGCAGTGATCGACCGCAGCGCCTGCCGCGCCCGGCTCTCCTCGCGCCGCTCGAACAGGGCGCGGGCGCGCGGCCATTCATACAGCGCGATGATGCTGGCGACGGCCGCGAAGCTCATCTGGAAGCTGGGGCCGATCACCGCTTCCGGCCAGAACAGCATCACCACCAGCGCGCCGGTCGCCACCAGCCGCAGGCTGATCGCCTCTCGCCCCAGCGCCAGCCCGCCAATGACCAGCAAGGCCGCGATGCAGGAGCGCACGGTCGGCACTTGCGCGCCGGTAAGCAGCGTATAGCCGATGCCGGCCGCCGCGCCGACGCAGGCGGCGATCAGCAGGATCGGCCAGCGCAGCGCCAGCGCGGGCGACAGCGCCAACAGGCGATAGACGAGGAAGATGACGCCGCCGATCAGCGCGGAGACATGCAAGCCGCTGATCGAGAGGAGATGCGCCAGCCCGCTGCGCCGCATCGCGTCCGCATCCGCCTCGCTGATCTGCCCCTGCTCCCCCGTCGCGAAGGCGACCGCGATTCCGCCTTCCGGCCCGGGCAGGCGCGCCGTGACATGCTCGCCGAGGCGCTGGCGCAGCGCCGGCGCATGCGCCCGCCCGCCGATCCGCTCGACCGCGCCCAGCGCCCGCCCGGTCGCGCCGATCCCGTCGAAATAGGCGCGCCGGGCGAAATCATAGCCGCCCGGAAGCGCAGCCGGCGCCGGCGGCATCAGGCGCGCCCGCACGCGAATATGGTCGCCGGCGGTCAGGCCGGCCGGCATCTGCGCCGGCTCCGCATTGACCCGCACGCGAGCCGGCAGGTCGGGCCGGGCGGTCGGCGCCAGATCAAGTCGCACCAGGCCCCGCGCCGCCAACGGATCGACAGAGCGGACACGCGCCTGCATCTCCACCACGGCGGCGCGCGCGAGCGGCGGCGCGCCGACCAGCAGCGCCTTGCCCCATATCAGCAGGCATCCCGCTCCGGCCAATACCGCCCCCACCGCCAGCATATGCGCCAGCCGGCCGCCACGCGCCAAGGCGGCAAGGCCGAGTCCCGATCCGAGACAGCAGAGACTCCAGGCGATCCATGCGGCCGGAGTCGGCAGGGCGAACCACGCGCAAATGCCCGCGCCAAGCGCAATCGGCGCCCAGAGCGGAAGTTGCGCGCGCTCGTTTTCCAGGGCCTGCTCGATCCGTCCGGCCCAGATCGCGAGCCGCGGATTGCTGCGCCGCAACAGCGCTATTTGTCGGAGGGAAAAAGCCGTGCTAGGGGCGTTCAGCATCAAAGGGGGCAGCCCCGTCTCATCAAGGGAGCAAGAGGCATAGCGTGACGGATGGACTGAAACAAACGGACGCGGTCGTCACGCGCTTTGCTCCCTCCCCGACGGGCTATCTGCACATCGGCGGCTCCCGCACCGCCTTGTTCAACTATCTGTTTGCGCGCCATCATGGCGGCAAATTCCTGCTCCGCATCGAGGATACCGACCGCGCCCGCTCGACCGAGGCGGCGATCGACGCGATCTTCGATGGGCTGGACTGGTTGGGGCTGGCCGGCGACGAATCGCCCGTGTTCCAGTTCGCCCGCGCCGCGCGCCATGCCGAGGTGGCGCATGCGCTGCTCGCTGCGGGCCATGCCTATAAATGCTTCGCCACGCCGGAAGAACTGGCCGAATTGCGCGAGCAGCAGCGCGCGGCGCGGCAGCCGATGCGCTACGATGGCCGCTGGCGCGACCGCGACTCGGCCGAGGGTGGCGACAAGCCCTTCGTCATCCGCCTCAAGGCCCCGCGTGAGGGCGAGACGGTGATCGAGGACGCCGTGCAGGGCCGCGTCGTCGTGCAGAATGCCGAGCTGGACGATATGATCCTGCTCCGCTCGGACGGCACGCCCACTTATATGCTTGCCGTTGTGGTCGACGATCACGACATGGGCATCACCCACGTCATCCGGGGCGACGATCATCTCAACAATGCCTTCCGCCAGCTCGGCATCATCCGTGCGATGGGCTGGCCGGAGCCGGTTTACGCCCATGTCCCGCTCATTCATGGCGCAGATGGCGCCAAGCTCTCCAAGCGCCACGGGGCGCTGGGCGTGGATGCCTATCGCGACGAGATGGGCTTCCTCCCCGAAGCGGTGAACAATTATCTGCTGCGGCTCGGCTGGGGCCATGGCGACGATGAGATCATCAGCCGCGAGCAGGCGGTCGACTGGTTCGATCTGGCCGGAGTCGGCCGCTCCCCCTCGCGCTTCGATTTCAAGAAGCTGGAAAATCTGAACGGCCATTATATCCGGGAAGCGGACGATGGGCGGCTCGCCGCGCTGGTCGCCGCGCGCATGCCGGCGCTGGATGGAGACGCCGCCGAGCAGCGCCTTGCCCGCCTTGCCGCGATCATGCCGGCGCTCAAGCCGCGCGCCAAAACCATCATCGAGCTGGCCGACGGCGCCGCCTTCCTTTTCGCCGCGCGACCGATTCCTGTCGACGCGGCCGCCGCAAAGTTGCTAGACGATGCCGCGCGGACCCTGTTGGGAGCCGTGGCGGATCGCTTGCGCGCGGCTGGGGAATGGTCGCTCGAAACGATCGAAGCCGCGGTCAGGGCCGTGGCCGAGGAAGCCGGGCTGGGGCTCGGCAAAGTGGCTCAGCCACTGCGCGCCGCATTGACCGGACGAACCACATCACCCGGGATATTCGACGTGCTTTATCACCTTGGACGGGAGGAGACGCTTGGTCGGCTGGGCGACCAGGTCATGCACTGAACGGGCCGTATAGAACACAGGAACATGCGCATGAGCGACAGCAAAGCAAAGCTGACAATTGACGGCAAGGATCTGGACTACAGCATTCTGAACGGCTCGGTCGGCCCTCAGGTCATCGACATCCGCAAGCTTTATGCCCAGACGGGTCTTTTCACCTACGATCCCGGCTTCACCTCCACTGCAAGCTGCGACTCGGCGCTGACCTATATTGATGGCGATGCCGGCGTGCTGCTTCACCGCGGCTATCCCATCAGCCAGCTCGCCGAAAAGTCGAGCTTCATGGAGGTCGCCTATCTGCTGTTGCGCGGCGAGCTGCCGACCAAGGCGGAGTTCGCCGAATTCGAGAGCACGATCACGCATCACACGATGGTGCATGAGCAGCTCAACATCTTCTTCCGCGGTTTCCGGCGGGATGCGCACCCCATGTCCGTCATGTGCGGCGTGGTCGGCGCGCTGTCGGCCTTCTATCATGATTCGACGGACATCACGGATCCGCATCAGCGCATGATCGCGAGCCACCGCCTCGTCGCCAAGATGCCGACGCTGGCCGCGATGGCGTATAAATACTCGCTGGGTCAGCCGTTCGTCTATCCGCGCAACGACCTCAGCTACACCGCCAATTTCCTGCGCATGTGCTTCTCCGTGCCGGCTGAGGACTATGTGGTCGACCCCGTGCTGGAGCGGGCGATGGACAAGATCTTCATCCTCCACGCCGATCATGAGCAGAACGCCTCGACCTCGACCGTGCGGCTTGCCGGCTCGTCGGGCGCCAATCCGTTCGCGTGCATCGCGGCGGGCATCGCCTGCCTGTGGGGGCCTGCGCATGGCGGCGCCAACGAGGCCGCGCTCAACATGCTGCGCGAGATCGGCACGCCGGAGCGCATCCCGGCCTATATCGCCCGCGCCAAGAACAAGGACGATCCGTTCCGCCTGATGGGCTTCGGCCACCGGGTCTACAAGAATTACGACCCGCGCGCGAAGGTCATGCAGGCCACCGCCAAGGAAGTGCTGGACGTGATGGGCGTTGATGACCCCATCTTCGACGTCGCCCGCGAACTGGAGCAGATCGCGCTGCACGACAATTATTTCGTGGAAAAGAAGCTCTACCCGAATGTCGATTTCTATTCGGGCATCATCCTCTCGGCGATGGGCTTCCCGACCGACATGTTCACCGTCCTTTTCGCCCTCGCCCGCACTGTCGGCTGGGTGGCGCAGTGGAACGAGATGATCTCCGATCCCGAGCAGAAGATCGGCCGTCCGCGCCAGCTCTACACCGGCCCGACCAAGCGCGACTATGTGCCGATCGGCCAGCGCTGAGGACCATCTGCTCGTCTAAAGATGCGAGAGGGGCGGCACCGGAAACGGTTGCCGCCCTTTTTCATATCGGCGAATTATAGCCGTGTTTCCGAATGTTATCAGGCAAGTTTAAAAATTAAATTGAACGACGCACTCCTGCGAAGGCAGGAGTCTAGGGCGACAGGGAACTGCTGCTGGACCCTAGGCTCCTGCCTGCGCAGGAGCACATGAACGGGATCAGCTCGGCAATAGCCGGCCCGTCACGCCGCCTTGCGCGCCTTCGCCAGCTTCTTGAGCACCATGTCACGCTTCAGGCGGGAGAGATGGTCGATGAACAAGATGCCTTCGAGATGATCCATCTCATGCTGGAGGCAGGTGGCGAGCAGCCCGTCCAGTTCCTCCTCATGGATGCGGCCCTGCCGGTCCATCCAGCTTGCGCGAATGTGCGCGGGACGCTCGACCTCGGCATATTGGTCGGGCACGGAGAGGCAGCCCTCATTATAGACCGACTGCTCGGGCGAGCCTTCGAGGATTTGCGGATTGATGAAGACCAGCGGGTTCTTGACCGGCGGCGCGTCTTCCTCGTCCGACTCCGGCTCCTGCAGGTCGATGACCAGCACGCGCTTGGGCACGCCGACCTGGATCGCGGCGAGACCGATGCCGGGCGCGGCATACATCGTCTCGAACATATCGTCGATCAGGGTCTGCAACTCGTCGTCGATCGCCTCCACGGGCGTCGAAATGGTCCGCAGCAACGGGTGCGGGGTCTCGATGATCGGTCTGATGGCCATGACATGGAGATATGGAACCGCGCGCCACAGATCAAGAACCGTGTTGGCGCTTTGTTCCGATCAGGCTGATCGAACAGGCGAGCGGCTCAGGAGGGCGCCGGAACGCTGCGATGCAAAGCCACGGTTTGCGGGGCCTCGGCAGCGCCCTCCAGCGCGATGTCCCAGACGGGGCTGCCGGGGGGCAAGTCCGCGATCACCACGCGCCAGCTATTGCCGCCCCGGCCCTCGATGATGGAGGCGGCATTGAGCGGCAACCCTGCAAAAACGGCGGCCGGATCAGGCGCGCATGCCGTCCCGGAAATATCGGAGCGGCAACTGATCCGGGCCGCCACCGTCCGCCCCGCGCGCACCGCAGCCTGCAACGCGGCCAGACTGCGCAGCAGGGTTGCAGCGTCAGCCACGGTCGCCTCCTGCACGGCCGCATAGCGCAAGTCCGGCGCTTCGCAGCGCTCCCCATAAGCGATCTGCGCCTGCTCGACGGGAGGCGAGGCCGTCTCCAGACTGCCCGCAATCGGCGCGCCCTCCGCATCGGCGGCCAGATGCAGCGCGACATGATAGACGCTGCGTGTGCAGATATGCACGCCCAGCGCTTCCGCCCGGCTGAAGAAGCGCACGCCGGCCGGCGGCCCCTTGGCGAGATAGGGGTCGAGTATCTCGCGACTCACCACTCGCTCCGCCATCGCCGGCGGCAGCAATCGGGCGGCGGCCTGCGCGGCATCGCTCCGCTCCAGCTCCTCCATGGTCAACGCGCCGGTCCCGTTGGCGAGGCAGAGGAGCGCTGCCGGCAGCAGCAGCAGCAACGCCAGCCAGCTTCGGGATGCATCGCGCCCCATCAGCCGATCGGCCGCCGCGCGCGCAGGGCCTGCGCCAGCGTGCCCTCATCCAGATAATCCAGCTCGCCGCCCACCGGGACGCCGTGCGCAAGCTGGGTGAGGCGCACCGGATAAGCCTCCAGCCGCTCGGCGATATAATGGGCGGTCGTCTGCCCCTCCAGCGTCGCGTTCATCGCCAGCACCACCTCGTCGATCCCACCTGCCGCCACGCGCGAGACGAGCGGCGCGATGGCGAGGTCTTCCGGCCGCACCCCATCGAGCGCGGAGAGGCGCCCGCCGAGCACATGGAAGCGGCCGGGGAACAGGCGCGATTTCTCCAGCGCCCACAGGTCCGCCACATCCTCCACCACGCAGAGCGCGCGCGCATCCCGCCGGGGGTCAGCACAGATCGCGCAGGGGTCGACCGTATCGACATTGCCGCAGATGCCGCAATGCACCATCCGCTCGTTGACGCTCTCCAGCGCGCGCAGCAGCGGCACCAGCGCCGCGTCGCGCCGTTGCAGCAGGTGCAGCACCGCGCGCCGCGCCGAGCGCGGGCCAAGGCCGGGCAGGCGGGCGAGCGCCTGGGTGAGCGTTTCGATCTCGGGCGAGGACATGGCTTCAAATAAGGGCTTGCACTCGGGGGTGACAAGGGTTTCAGAGAGCGGCCATGCGGATCATCTTCATGGGAACGCCTGATTTCGCGGTGCCGGCGCTCGATGCGCTGGTCGGGGCGGGGCACGAGATTGCGGCGGTCTATACTCAGCCGCCCCGCCCTGCCGGGCGCGGCAAGGCCCCTCGCCCCAGCCCGGTGCAGGCGCGCGCCGAAGCGCTTGGCCTGCCGGTGCGCACACCGCTGACCCTGCGGGACGCCGCGGAACAGGCCGCCTTCGATGATCTTGACGCCGATGTGGCGGTGGTCGCCGCCTACGGCCTCATCCTGCCGCTGCCCATCCTCCACGCCCCGCGGCTGGGCTGTCTCAACATCCACGCCTCGCTGCTGCCGCGCTGGCGGGGCGCCGCGCCGATCCAGCGCGCGATCCTTGCGGGCGACGCGGAAACCGGCGTCACCATCATGGCGATGGGCAAGGGGCTGGATACGGGGCCGATGCTGGCGGTGGCGCGCACCCCCATCGACGGCAAGACCGCCGGCCAGATCACCGACGAGCTGGCCCATGCCGGCGCTGCCCTCATGGTGCGCGTGTTGGGCAATATCGGCACCTATCCGCCGATCGTCCAGCCGGAGGAGGGCGTCACCTATGCCGACAAGATCGACAAGGCGGAGAGCCGCATCGTCTTCACCGCCGGGCCGCAGGCGGCCGAGCGGCAGGTGCGCGCCTTCAACCCCGCGCCAGGTGCCTGGGCCAGCTATCAGGGCGAGCGCATCCGCATCCTCGCCGCCGCTATCGAGGCGCAGCCCGGCGAGCCGGGCATGATCCTCGATGATGCCCTGCTGATCGGCTGCGGCGCGGAGGGGGCGCTGCGCCCCACCCTCGTCCAGCGCGCCGGCAAGGGGGCGATGACTCCCGCCGATCTGCTGCGCGGCTTCGCCATGCCCGCCGGCACGCGTTTCGAGTAACGGCCGAAACATGACCCGCTTCGCCCTCACCGTCGAGTTTGATGGCCGGCCCTATATGGGCTGGCAGCGGCAGGCGCATGGGCCGAGCGTTCAACAGCATATCGAGGAGGCACTGGGGCGGATCGTCGGGCAGGAGCCGGTCATTCACTGCGCCGGCCGCACCGATGCGGGCGTCCATGCCCTCGCCATGCGTGCCCATGTCGATCTCGCCAAGGCGATCACCCCCTTCCGCCTGATGGAAGCCCTGAACGCCCATCTCCGCCCGGAGCCGATCGCGATCATCGGCTGCGATACGGTGGCGGCGGACTGGCACGCCCGCTTCTCCTGCCTGCGCCGCGCCTATGAATATCGCATCCTCAACCGCCGCGCGCCGCTCACCGTCGAGCAGGGCCTCGTCTGGCGGGTGCCACAGATTCTGGACGCGGACGCGATGCATGAGGCCGCGCAGGCGCTCATCGGCAAGCATGATTTCACCACCTTCCGCTCCGCCCAGTGCCAGGCGGACAGCCCGCTGCGCACGCTCGACCGGCTCGACGTGGTGCGCAGCGGCGAGCGCATCGCCATCCATGCCGAAGCGCGCAGCTTCCTCCACCATCAGGTCCGCTCGATGGTCGGCTGCCTCGCGCTGGTCGGCATGGGGACATGGGCGGTGGCGGATATGAAGGCCGCGCTCGACGCGCGCAACCGCGCCGCGCTCGGCCACAATGCGCCGCCGGACGGCCTCTATTTCATGCGGGCCGCGTATCCCGGGGAGTGAGGCCCCGAGGCCGTTCTCCTGCGAAAGCAGGAGCGCAACAAGACAAGTGCGCGCGCGCCTCGCCGATCAGGCGACCCGGCTCGCAAACGGCCCATTGCGCTCGTCACGCTCGACCCATTCGAGCAGCTTGGCGAGGATGCGCCGCAGCACCTCGTCCTGCTCCTCCAGCCGCGCCTCCACCCGGGCCATGCGCGCCCGTAATTCAGCCACGTCCTGCGCCTCGGGCGTCAGCCGCGCGGCCTGCGCGCCGGCGAGCATCGCGCCCAGCGCGCGCACCTCATCCTGCAGCGATCGCAGGCCCGCCATCTCGGCCGGCTCCACCATGCTCTTGATGAGGGTCAGGTCCGGCGCGCCGTCGGCCGGATCATCCTCAACCAGGATCGCCGCGACCTTCTCCTCGTCGATCAGGTCGGTGGCTCCCCGCGCCAGCAGGCCGCGCATCAGCGCGTTCACGCGCCGGGGCACGCCGCCGCTCGCCTGCGCCAGCCGCACATAGGCCTGCGGCGTGATGCGCGGCGTATCGCGCCAGCCGGCCACGGCAAGGCGATGCTCGACATAGGGACCGACCTCATCGGGCTGCATCGGCTCCAGATGGCAGGTCGCGATCACGCGCTGGCGCACCTGCTCCAACGCGCGCAGCCCTTCCAGCCGCTCGCGAAACGCCGGCTGGGCGATCAGGAATATCTGCAAGAGCGGCTGCCCGCCCAGCTGAACGTCGCCCAATACGCGCAGTTCCTCCAGCGCGGTCACGCCAAGCGCCTGCGCTTCTTCCACGATCAGCAGCGCCCGCCGCCCCGCCCGCGCTTCCTCACGCAGAAAGGCTTCGATGCGGTCGCGCAACTCGTTCATCCCGCCCTCGTCGGCGGGGAGGCCGAAGGCGCGCGCGGTCAGCCGCAGCATGTCCTCGCCCTCCGCGCGCGTCGCGATCAGCTTGACGGCCACCAGCCGCCGCGAATCGATCGTCGCCATCAGCCGGTCGACCAGCATGGTCTTGCCGATCCCACTCTCGCCAGTGATGACGATGAAGCCCTCGCCCTGCGCCAGCCCATAGCCGAGATAGGACATCGCCTTGCGATGCGTGGCGCTCTCGAAATAGAAGCGCGGTTCCGGCGCGGGCTGGAAGGGTTGCCCGGTCAGGCGGTCATCAAGGGCGTCCATGTCCGGGCATCTCCAGGTCGGCGGCGGGCAGCAATGAGATGATCCATAGGACGGACCGGCGGCCCGCGAAAAGGGGGCATGCGGTCAATCGTCGCTGACAAGCATCTCCACAGCCGGTTCGTGACCGAGAAAGGCGGCGGGGCTGGCGCTTGCGCCATAGGCCCCGGCGAGGAACACCGCCACCAGATCGCCCGGCGCGACCGGCGGCAGCGCCACGGCCTCCGCCAGCCGGTCGAGCGGAGTGCACAGGCAACCGACCACCGTCACAGGATCGGCCAGAGGGGCCTCGCCAAAGCGATTGGCCAGCGCCACCGGGTAATTGCGCCGCACCACCGTGCCGAAATTGCCGGTGGCGGCAAGCTGGTGATGCAGCCCGCCATCGACCACGGCAAACCGCTCCCCCTGGCTCAACTTCACGTCGATCACACGGGTGAGATAGACGCCCGCCTCGGCCACCAGATAGCGCCCCAGTTCGAGCGCGAAACCGCTCCCGGCAAGGATCGCCGGGCGCGCCGCCAGCGTATCGCCCAGCGCCGCGCCGATGGCCGCGATATCCAGCGGCGCATCACCGGGGAAATAGGGCACGCCGAAGCCCCCACCCAAATTGACCAGCGGCGGGCTGGCGCCGACCGCATCGGAGAGCCGCGCCGCCAGCGCCACCGTCTCCGCCTGCGCCGCGATGATCGCCGCTGCATCGAGTGCCTGCGATCCGGCGAAGATATGCCAGCCGCGCCACTGCGCACCCGCGTCGATCACCGTCCGCGCCAGCGCTGCCGCCCGGTCAGCATCCACGCCGAACGGCTTGGCGCCGCCGCCCATGCGCATGCCCGATCCCTTGAGGTCGAAATCCGGGTTGACCCGCACGGCCAGGCGGGGACGGAGACCCAGCCGCTCCGCAATGGCCAGCGCGCGCGCCGCCTCGCCCTCCGATTCAAGGTTGAGCGTCACCCCGGCCCACAGCGCCGCCTCGATCTCGTCGTCCCGCTTGCCCGGCCCGGCAAAGCTGATCCGCGCGCCGGCCATTTCGGCCGCCTGCGCCCGCGCCAGTTCCCCGGCCGAGGCGATGTCGAACCCGTCGACCAACTCCGTCATCAGCGCGAGCAGCGGCGGAAAAGGGTTGGCCTTCATCGCATAATGCACCCCCACCGCCGTCGGCAGCGCCGCCCGTAACGCCGCGACGCGCTGGCGGATCAGGCCCGCATCATAGACGAACGCCGGCGTGCCGCCCACTTCATCGGCCAGCGCGGCGGCCCCGCGCCCACCGATCAGCAGCATGCCCCCCTCCGCCCCGAAACCGGGCGGAATCGGCCCCATCGGCTTCACCTTGGCGTTCATGTCGCCCCCGCCATATCGGCGAGCCGCACCCGGTCGATCTTACCGTTGGGCGTGCGCGGCAGCGCGGCGAGGATGAAGATATCGGCCGGCTGCATGAAATTGGGCAGGCTCTGCCGCAACGCCGCGCGCAGCCGGTCGAGCACGATGCCGGCGTCATTGTCGCACAGCGCCGTATCGGGCCGCACGAACAGCACGATCGCCTGCCCCAGCCGCTCGTCCGGCCGGCCCAGCGCGCACGCCTCGGCGATGCCGGAGACGGCCACCGCCGCCTCCTCGATCTCGCTGGGGGAGATGCGATTGCCGGCGCTCTTTATCATCGCGTCATCCCGCCCGACGAAGCGCAGCAGCCCCTCGCCGTCGCGCACCACCGTATCGCCCGACCAGACCGCAATGCCGCCGGAGGCCGAGACCGCCGGCGCCGGGCGGAAGCGCGCGGCGGTGCGCGCCGGGTCGCGCCAATAGCCCTGCGCCACCAGCGGGCCGCAATGCACCAGTTCGCCCGGCTCCTCATCCGCCGTCAGCGTGCCGTCCGCGCGGACGACCAGCACCTCGGCATCGGGGATCGCCCGGCCGATGCTGTCCGGGTGCGTCTCCAGCAGAGCAGGTGGCAGGAAGGTCGAGCGGAAGGCTTCGGTCAGGCCATACATGGCGACGATCTCCGCGCCGGGGAACGCCGCCCGCATCCGCGCGATCAGCGGCCGGGTGAGCGCGCCGCCGCTGTTGGTGAGGCGGCGCAGGCTGGCGGTCGCCTCCCCCGGCCAGTCCGCCTCGGCAAGCTGCACCCAGAGCGGCGGCACACCGGCCAGCGTGGTGACGCGATGCGCGGTGGCCGCCTTCACCACGTCGCGCGGCAGCAGATAATCGAGCGGCACCACGCATGCCCCCGCCCACCAGGTCGAGAAAAGCTGGTTTTGCCCATAATCGAAGCTGAGCGGCAGGATGGCGAGCGTGCGGTCATCCGCCGCCAGTTCCAGATAGCCGGCGACCGACCGCGCGCCGATCATCAGATTGGCGTGGCTCAGCATCACCCCCTTGGGCCGCCCGGTCGAGCCAGAGGTGTAGAGGATCTCGACCAGCGCCTCGGGATCGGCCTTGCTTGGTGGCAGCGCGGACGCCCCCTCATCCGCCAGAACGGCCTCAAGCGCGCCCTCCTCGACCAGCCGCACGCCCTCACCCGCATCGCCCGGCGCCAGCGTCTCGAACCGCGCCAGGGCGGAGATGAGCATCGCCGCGCCGCTATCGGCAAGGATATGCGCCACCTGCGCGCGCTTGAGCAGCGGATTGATCGGCACATAGACATGCCCGGCCCGCGCGCTTGCCAGCGGCAACAGCACGGGAACAAGGCCCTTGGGCAGCCATGCCGCGATGCGGCTCCCCGGTGCGAGGCCCTGCGCCGCCAGCCAGTGCGCCAGCCGCCCGGTCATCGCCTCCATCGTCGCGAAATCGACCGTGCCGAACCGGCCCGCAAGCGCCGGCGCGCCCGGTTCGCCATGGAGCGGAAGATGATCGAGCGGCGGGATCATGAGCGGCCCTTAGCACGCCCGGCGCGCTTTGTGAGCGGCTTGTGCGCGCCGCTTGCCATTCCGCGGAGCGGGGTCATGGCATGGCCTCCAACGAAGCGTGACGGGCCGGCCACAGTCGCCTTTCGCGACCCTGCGCGCAACGGACGGGGAATCCGTGAGCCGTTCCACCGCCCCTTCCACCACCTGCCCTGAACGGCGATCCGCCCCGATCTGCACAGGCCGCCTCCGTCTCCGCGCTTCCCAAAAGCCGGCGAACCGGTTAGGCGCAGCCGTCATACGCATCACAGCCGATGGATTCCCTATGAGCGCACGCGCATTGGACGCCGATACTTCCCTGCGCCAGTCCCTTGCGGACGCGCTCGGCCTGTCCGCCGCGCGGGTGGCGGGCTTCGATGACGGGACGCCGCTGTTCGGCGCGCTGCCGGAGCTGGATTCCATGGCGGTCGCCACCTTGCTCACCGATCTGGAGGACCGGCTCGATATCGTCATCGACGATGACGATATCGACGGCGAGATTTTCGAGACATTCGGCAGTCTGCGCGCCTTCCTCGGCCGGAAGCTGGCCGCAAGGGCGCGCTGACCGGGAGCCGTCTCAGGCGTCGACCATCGCCGCTTCGAAATCGGCTTCGGCGAGGAACCGCTCGGCGTCCAGCGCGGCCATGCAGCCCATGCCGGCGGCGGTGACGGCCTGCCGATAGATTTTGTCGGTCACATCACCGGCCGCGAACACGCCGGGGATGCTCGTCTTGCTCGTGCCCTTCTCGACCAGCAGATAGCCCTCATCGAGCGGCAGCTTGCCCTCGAACAATTCGGTCGCCGGCTTGTGGCCGATGGCGACGAAGGCCCCGTCGGTCGGCACATGGCTCGCCGCGCCCGTCACCGTATCGAGCAGGTCCACGCCGACCAGCCCCTCGGGATCGCCCCCGCCCACGAACCGCTCCACCGCCTTGTTCCACAGCACGGTGATATTGGGGTGCGCAAACAGCCGCTCCTGCAAAATCTTCTCGGCCCGCAGCGAATCGCGGCGGTGGATCAGCGTCACATCCTGACTATGGTTGGTGAGGTAGAGCGCCTCCTCCACGGCGGTGTTGCCGCCGCCGATCACCACCACCTTCTTGCCGCGATAGAAGAAGCCGTCGCACGTCGCGCAGGCGGAGACGCCCTTACCCTGCAACAGATGTTCGCTCTCCAGTCCCAGCCACTTGGCCTGCGCGCCGGTGGCGATCACCAGCGTGTCGCCATGATATTCGTCGCCGCCGTCGCCGATCAGGCGGAACGGGCGCTGGGAGAGGTCCACGTCCACGATCTGGTCATACATCATCCGCGCGCCGACATGCTCGGCCTGCGCCTGCATCTCCTCCATCAGCCACGGCCCCTGGATCACCTCGCGGAAGCCGGGATAATTCTCCACGTCCGTCGTGATGGTCAGCTGCCCGCCCGGCTGGATGCCCTGCACCACGATCGGCGCCATGCCGGCCCGCGCCGCGTAGATCGCCGCAGACAGGCCCGCCGGCCCGGAGCCAAGGATAATCATCCGCGATGCGTGAATCGTCATGAACGGCCTTTCATTCGAGTTGGTTCGCGGCCTGTCGCACCGCGCGCTCCCTCCAGCAATTAAGGCCGTCCGCCGCCAGCGCAAGAGCATCGCCGGCCAGTTTAACTTGCACACGGCCAAGCGCCGGTTCCTCCCGCCCTGCCCCGGTTCGGACGGGATATTTCGCCGCCACGCAAAAATCTTGCTAGACGGCGCGCCGTTTTCCGGGCATTTTCAGGGGCAATGCTGGATTTGGCCCTGATCGCTCGCCTTACGCGACTTACGCGCCCTTAGGCGCGACCATGCGGTTGCCGCAGGCGGCAAGCTGCGCCTAAGGGTTTCTCCAAGCCATCAATCTGAGGACTCAGCCGGACGAGTCGGCGCGGCCTGCACCGCCGCCCTCCGGCCTTACAGTGAAACAGCAAAGCCATGATGCTCAGCGATCCTTCCCAGAAATACCGCCCGTTCCCGCAGGTGGACCTGCCCGATCGGCAGTGGCCCTCCCGCACCATCGCCAAGCCGCCGCGCTGGCTCTCCACGGACATGCGAGACGGCAATCAGGCGCTCATCGATCCGATGGACACCGAGAAGAAGACCCGCTTCTTCGAGATGCTGGTGAAGATCGGCGTCAAGGAGATCGAGGTCGGCTTCCCGTCCGCCGGCGCCACCGAGTTCGATTTCATCTCCGGCCTCGTCCAGTCCGGCCGCATCCCGGATGACGTGATCGTGCAGGTCCTCACACAAGCCCGCCGCGACCTGATCGAGCGCACGTTCGAGAGCCTGCGCGGCGCGCCCAAAGCGATCGTCCACGTCTACAACGCCGTGTCGCCCGCCTGGCGCCGCATCGTGTTCAACATGGAGCGGCCGCAGATCAAGCAGATCGCCATCGACGCGGCGAAGATCATCCGTGACGAGGCCGCCAGGCAGCCGAACACCGACTGGCATTTCGAATATTCGCCGGAAACCTTCTCCACCGCAGAGCTGGATTTCAGCCTGGAGTGCTGCGAGGCGGTGATGGATATTCTCCAGCCCACGCCGGAGAAGCCGCTGATTCTCAACCTGCCGGCCACGGTGGAAGCCGCGACGCCCAATATCTATGCCGACCAGATCGAGTGGTTCTGCCGGCACATTCGCAATCGCGACTCGGTCTGCATCTCGCTGCACCCGCATAACGACCGGGGCACCGGCGTGGCGGCGGCCGAACTGGGCCTGCTGGCCGGCGCGGACCGGGTCGAGGGCTGCCTGTTCGGCAATGGCGAGCGCACCGGCAATTGCGACCTCGTCACCGTCGCGCTCAACATGTACACGCAGGGCGTCGCGCCGGGGCTGGACTTCTCCAACATGGAGGAGATCGTGCAGACCGTGACCTACTGCAACCAGCTCCCCGTCCACCCGCGCCATCCCTATGCGGGCGAGCTGGTGTTCACCGCCTTCTCCGGCAGCCATCAGGACGCCATCAAGAAGGGCTTTGCCGCGCAGGAGCAGCGCAACGACCAGCTCTGGGACGTGCCCTATCTGCCGATCGATCCAGCCGATATCGGCTGCTCCTATGAGGCGGTGATCCGCGTCAACTCGCAGTCCGGCAAGGGCGGCGTGGCGTGGGTGCTCCAGCAGGACAAGGGCCTCAAGCTGCCCAAGCGCATGCAGGCGGATTTCAGCCGCGTCGTGCAGGAGATGGCGGATCAGTCCAGCCGCGAGCTGCACGCCGCCGATATATGGGAGGCGTTCGAGCGGCATTATTGCCTGAGCGCCGGCCAACCGTTCCAGCTTGTCGACTATGTCGAGGGCGGCCCGGCGGGCAATCGCGTGTTCACCGGCAAGATCGCCCATAATGGCGAGGAGCGCAGCGTCTCCGGGCGTGGCAACGGCCTCATCTCCAGCGTGCTCTCCGCACTGCGCGAGGAGCTGGATATCGGCCTCGACGTGGTCGATTATAGCGAGCACGCCATCGGCAAGGGCGGCGACGTCCACGCCGCCGCCTATGTCGAGTGCCACACGGACGACGGCCTCACCCTGTTTGGCGTCGGGCTGGATACGGATATCGCGACGGCCTCCGTGCAAGCCGTGCTCTCCGTTGCCAACGCGCTGGAGCGGCGCAACGCGGTGGCGAAGGCGGCGTGATTTGACGCGGGGCGGCGGTTCCCTCTGGGGCCGCCGCCTCTCCACCATCGCGCGGGGTCCGCCAGAGACGAATGCAGCGCCTATTTGGGCGGATCGACATTCAATTATGGTGAACCGGAGTTGGGAGCGATCGCAGCGGAGTTCCATGCCCCGGAGCGCGGCGAACGAGAGGCCCGTAAGCACTGGAAGCGCACGAGTCCTCCAATTTGCAGGCTGCTAGAGCGGAATGCCTATCTGCTCCCGCCTCACTTCGTCACCCCGGGCTTGACCCGGGGTCCCGCTGCCTCTTCACACCAGCTGGTCGAACAAATCCCGCCAATCGGGATTGTCGCGCTCGATCAGCTCGAACTTCCACTGGCGGCGCCAGTGCTTGAGGCGCTTCTCATGCTCGATGCAGTCGGCAATGTCCTCGCCGCGTTCGGCCCAGACCAGACGGACCAGCCCGTAGCGCGCGCAGAAGTCTGATCCCGTGCCGGAGCGGTGCTGATGAATACGGGCGGCGAGGTGCGACGTGACTCCGACATACATGGTGCCACGATAGCGGTCGGCCATGATATAGACCCAGCCGCCTCGTTGCTCCCGCTCCATCGGTGGTGGATGGGAGAAGCGGGACCCCGGGTCAAGCCCGGGGTGACGGCGAAAGGCGGGCAATTACTTCCCGAAAAAAGAGAACGCCCTCACCCCCCGATCTGCACGCCGATCCAGAAGGTCTGCGGCGTGCCGAGGTCGATGCTGTTGCCGACCTTGCGGGTGAGCACCGTCGCGTCCAGCAGGTTCTCGACCCGGCCGACCACCGCCAGATTGCGGCCCAGCGGCACGCGCGCATAGGCGTCCACCGTCGCCACGCCGGGCATTTTGTCGGTCTGGAGATCGTCCTCATATTGCGGGCCGACATAGCGAAGCGTCGCCGCCAGCCGGATATCGCCGGGCGCGTGCCAGCCGATGGTGCCGCTGGCGGCGTGGCGCGGGCTTTGCGCCGGGCGCATCCCGTCCAGCGCGGTGCCGGGCGCCTCGACCTTGCTGTCGCTGAACGCATAGGAGGCTGAGAGGTCGAATTGGCCGATATCCGCCGATCCGGTCAGCTCGATGCCCTTGGCGACAATGGCGTCGACATTGCGCCGCTGCCGCAGGTTGGTGCCGATCGTCACATTGGCTATGGCGTCATCGAGATGGTTGTAGAACGCCGTCGCCGAGACGCGCAGGCCCGGCAGCGGCGTCAGGTCCAGCCCGACCTCGCCGCCCTTCAGCCGTTCGGGCGCCAGCGCGGCATTGGCCTGCGTCTCGATCGGGAAGACCATGAAGCCGCGATACAGCTCGTTGATCGTCGGCAGGCGGAAGCTGGTATAGCCCGCCGCGCGCAAGGCCAGCGCGTCCGAGGCATGCCAGAGCGCACCGGCGCGGAAGCTGGTTTCCCAGTCATCGCGATCAGCATAGTCGACGGCGCTGGTGATCGCCCCGGTCGCGCCATTGCGCTCGCTGGTGTGGCCGCGGGTGATGCTCCAGCGGTCGGCCCGCGCGCCGGCGGTCAGCACCAGGCTGCCCAGCGTCCAGTCGTCCTCGATATAGGCGCCGGTCGTCACCTGCCGCCCGCTCGCCTCGCGCCGGGCGTTGACCGCCCCGCTCATCGCGTTGAGCGCTTCCTCATACATGTCCGCCGTGGCGAAGCGGCTGTCGAGGCCGATGCGCAGCAGATGGTCGCCGCCCACCGGCGGGCGCACTTCCAGCTTGCCGCCCAGCCCGGTCGAGGGCGTGTTGTGCTGGTCGAGCGTCGGGCGGAAGCTGGTCGAGCTGATGACGATATTATCGAAATTGCGCATCTGCACATAGGCCAGCGCGTCGACCTGCCATTTGCCGCGAGAGAGAAAGCGCAGGCTGGCATCCTGCCCTTCCTGCCCGCTGTCGGCGCCCCGGAAGCGCAGCGTGCGCTCGTCTTTCATCAGGTTGATCCGCGCCTGGATCTCGCCCACATCGCCCACCGGCGCCACACCGCGCAATGTGACGGACCATGTCTTGTAGCGCGCCGGCGCGGAGGCATCGACGCGCTGGTCCTCCGGGGTCGTCCAGAAGCCGTCGCCCCGCTCGAAATTGCCGGAAAGCGAGACAAAGCCCGCGCCGACATCGGGCGAGATCGTCGCGCTCACCTGCTGGGCGTCGTTCGATCCGTAGAAGGCGCTGGCGCTATAGGGCGCGAGCTGCGCGCGGTCGGCGCTGAACAGCTCGATTGTGCCCGCGACCGTCCCGGCGCCGAACGCCCCCGCCCCGCCGCCGCGCGTCGTCCGCACCACGCCGATGGTGTCGAGCGGCAAGGCGTTGAACGGGATGGAGCCGAAGAACGGATCGGCCAGCGGCACGCCGTCGAGCAGCACAAGCGCGCGGCTGGTGGCGTTGCCGCCCAGCGCGCGCAATGTCACGCCCTGCGAGGAAGGGTTGGCCGAGCGGCTATCCGAGCGGCGGAACTCCTGAAAGCCCGCCACGTCGCCCAAGGCGTGCTCCACCGTGCCGCTGCTGTCCTCGCCCAGCCGCTGCCGGTCGATCGTCACGGAGCCGTAAGCCGGCGTGCCCGGCGGCAGGTCAAGACCCCGGCCGAGCACGATGATGGTGTCGACATCATCCTCGGCATGAGCGGGGGTGACGATGCAGGCGGAGCAGGCCGTCAGCAGGGCGATACGAAACAGCGATGTAACCATGCAGGGGGCCATGCCGCACGACCGGCGGCTTGGCAATGTCGTAAATAGGCCGGGCCATGGAGGATGCCGTGGCCGCCGCTCGAAAAAAAGGACCGGCACGCCCCCCGCGCGCCGGCCCCAACAGGGCAGCGTCCGATAGCCGCCCCGTCTGCGATCAGAAGTTGCGGCGCACCGTCACCGCATATTCGCGCGGGCGGCCCGGCTGGGCGCTCGCATATTGGGTGATCAGCTTGTTGATATAATAGAGCTTGTCGGTGAGGTTGGTGGCCTCCAGCGACACGCTCCAGTCCCGGTCATACGTGCGGAAGGTGAGCCGCGCGTTGATGAGGTTGTAGCCGTCCACATGGCGGATCGGGTCGGTCACGCACAGATTGGCGAGGCTGCCGCAATAGCCCGGCGTATGGACGAAATCGACGCGCGGAGTCAGCGTGCCGGCGTTGCCGATATCCAGATCATACTGGATGCCGAGGCTCCACTTGAAGTCGCCGATACCGGGGCGGTCGTCCCCCTTGCCGAAGTCCGGCGTGGCGATCTTCGGCTCCTTGAACTTGAAGTCGTTATAGCTGAGCGCACCGTCGATGGTCAGGCCGCGGACCGGCCGCAGCGTGGCTTCCACTTCGATGCCCTTCATCTTGGCATCGCCCAGGTTGAGGATCTGGCCGCACAGGTCCGGCGTTCCCGGCAGGCCGGGCAGCGGCTGCCCGCTCGCGTCCACGCAGACGCGCGGCGTGCCCTGATAGCCCAGGAAGTCCATATAATAGACGTCCGCGTTCAGCCGCAGCCTGCGGTTGAACAGGTCGGTCTTGAAGCCAACCTCGTAGGAGCGCACCTGCTCCGGGCCGAAGCCGAGGATCTGCTCGGGGAAATAGGGCCGCGGATTGATGCCGCCACCCTTGAAGCCGGTGGCGAACTGGGCATAGCCCATCACGTCCGGCGTGAACTTGTAGGAGGCGACCGCCCGATAATCGACGATGGTGCCCTCATAGGTGCCGACCCGCCCGTTCAGCGGATTGGTCGGCTGGCTGAGCGGCAGATAAGGCTCGCCGCTGCCATCGAAAGCGAAGCGCCCGTAATGATAGTCCTTCTTCTCATGGGTAACGCGGATGCCGCCCTCCAGCGTCAGCCTGTCGGTCGCATCCCAGGAGAGGTTGGCGAAACCGGCCTTCTGCCGCAGCACCACATAATCGTCATTGATGAAGGCGAAGGTCGGCTGCTCCGGCGTGCCGAAGCCCGCGAACGGCGTGTCGTTCTTGTTGAAGTAGCGCGTGCGCTGGTAGAAGTAGATGCCGCCCAGGGTGAAGTGCACCGCGCCATCGGCCAGTTCGCCGGAGAGCCGGCCCTCCTGGCTGAACTGCTTGTGCTGCATCAGCTGCTGTTCCTGGATGAACGCGATCGGCGAGCTGTCATTATCGTCACCGGCGAAGCTGTCATATTTGCGATAGCCGGTGATCGACTTGAGCGAGAGGACATCGTTCAGCTTGTAGTCGACCGTGCCGGAAACGCCCCAGCCATCCACCTCCGAGGCCGATTGCGTCTGGAACGGGCCGTTGGGCTTGTCCGGGTTCGGCGCGCCGGATGCGTCGATCGGCGCATAGGTCACGCCCGGATCGAAGAAATTGGCGTAGCTGATATAGGGATCGTTATAGACCGTATCGGCCCGGTTCGCGCCATAGGGCACGAAGCGATTGTCGAACGCGACACCCTGATAGGCGAGCGTCCATGCCTGCTGCGCTTCGCTGGCGCCCCGCAGCAGCGTCACCGCCTGGGTCTGCGACTTGTCGCGCGTATAATCGCCGATGACGTTGACCTCAAAACGGTCGCTCGGCGCCCAGCGCAGGGCGCCGCGAATGGCCTTCACGTCCGTATCGCCAAGCTCGCCAAGCTTGCAGTTGGGACCGGTTGCCATGGAGGTCAGGCGGCCGGCGATCACATCGGGATCGTCAGGATGGGAGCAGGCATAGTCGATCCGGGTCACATGCCCGTCGCGCTGCTTGTAGATGCCGGAGATGCGCGCGAACAGCTGGTCGGGGATCAGCGTGAAGTCGGCGCTGGCCTTCAGGTCGACACGGCTGAAATTGCCGACGCTGGCCTCGACATAGCCGCCCTCGCCGGTCGGCTTGCGGGAGTAGAGCTTGATCGCGCCACCCTCGGAATTCATGCCCGCGAGCGTCCCCTGCGGGCCGCGCAGCACCTCGATGCGGTCGAGGTCCATCAGGTCGAAGATCGAGGCGGTGACGGTCGCGAAATAAACATCGTCGATATAGATGCCCACGCCCGGCTCGACGGACGGGCTGAAATCCGCCTGGCCCAGACCACGGATGAATGCGCTCATGCTCTTGCCTGCCCCCGCCGGACCGGGCTGGAGTTGCAGGCTGGGCGTCTGCGCCGTGATGTCGGAGAGGCGCGTCTGGCTGCGCGCCTCAAGCTGCTCGGCATTGACTGCCGTGATCGCGATCGGCGTATCCTGAAGCTTCTGCTCGCGGAACTGCGCGGTCACGATGATGTCGGGGCTGCTGTCCGCTTCGTCTGCTGCGGGTGCATTCTGCGCGGCGGCGGGCGTAGCCATCGCGGCAAGCGCCAGGCCCGCCACGCTGGCGAACAAGCGGCCGCGCATCTGTCTGGCCGGTCCCTCGGTCATTGCGCTGGTCATCTCTCACGTCTCCCTGCTTGCCGGCATGGCCGGCTCTTATGATTTTCGCTCGGGGAGAGGGTGCGGCGCGTCCCGGGCGGATGCACCAGCGGTGCGTGCCTGCCCCAGCCCCACGAGACGATGCCACCAGAAAACCCGCCGTTCCGGGCGGAGCGGCGTGAACCGGTGACACATTTAACTTTATCCTTTTGACAGCTATCGTGCTTTGACCGATGTAGAGCGCCGAGTTGCCGGAGATGGAAACAGCCAAACCGCCTGGATTGTCTGCTGTCGTCGACCTTAGCGGGGTCGCGCAGGAGCGGCGCGCCGATCTCTGGGCGGGCGCCGCGCCCACCATCTTTCCCGGCCTTGCGGTCAGCGCGATCGATGCCAATCCGAGCATCGGCTCCATCCAGCACAGCCGGCTCGGGCAAGGCGCGTTGTTCGCCATCGAATCGGCCCCGGCCGAAGTCCGCTACGTGCCGGAGTCGGCCCCTGCCACGCACCAGTTCCTCACCATGATGCTGCAGGTGGAGGGGAGCACGCGCGCCCACCAGCATGAGCGCCATTGCGAGCTGACGCGCGGCGATCTCTGCTTCATAGACGAGCGCCATCCCTTCCACCTCGTCGGCACCGAGTGCAGCGCCCTGCTGCTGCTGCGCATGCCCCGCGCCGCGGTGATGACGCGCTTTCCCGAAATGGAGCAGCGCGTGGCGACGCTCCTCTCCGCGCAGGACCCCGGCACCCGCCTGCTCGCGCAGACGGTGCTCCATCTATTGCAGGTCGCGCCGTTGCTGCGCGAGACTCAGCAAAATGCCGCGATGAGCGGCGTCATCCACCTGCTCGGCGCCACCTCCTGCCTTGCGGCGGAGCATGAGGATATGCATTGGCGCGTGCAGAAGGCGCTCGATTTCATTGATTTGCACCTCGCGACGTCCGGCCTCACCGCCGAGCAGGTGGCCGACGCGCAGCGGATCAGCCGCCGCCGGCTCGATCAGCTCATGCGCGAGGCGCTCGGCCTGTCGATCACCGGCCAGATCTGGAGCCGCCGCCTCCAGCGCGCCGCCGACGATCTGGGCGACAGCCGCCATGCCGGCACCTCCATCTCGCAAATCGCCTTCGCCAACGGTTTCGAGGATCCGGCCCATTTCGCCCGTGCCTTCAAGCGCCGCTTCGAGCTGACACCCGGCCAATGGCGCGCCCGGGCGCGCACGCTGGCGCATTGAGGGGAGCGCCGCACCCCATCCCTTCCATCATCGTCATGCTGAACTCGTTCGCCCGCAGGATGGCGGAGAGGTTATGACCTGCCCTAAGCGGCTTGAGCCACCAACTGCTCCTGCGAAATCAGGAGCAGTTGGTGGGGAGACAGCCCCACCGGCCACAGTCCGCCCTGCAAGCGCCGGGAAACCCCGGTCCCCTATTTCCCGTGGCTCAGCGTCCAGACATAGGCCGCCACCGCGTCCACATCCGCCTGGGTCAGCGCCGCGCCGCCCTTGGCGGGCATGCCGCTCGGATACTCCTTTGGCTGGGTGACGCCATCGCCGATCACCTTGGCGAGCGAGGCGAGCGAACCATCCGTCCACAGCCACTTTTCGCCGGTCAGCGCCGGGCCGATGGTCGATCCCTTGCCGTCCGCGCCATGACAGCCCGCGCAGGTGCCGGAGCGTTCCAGCCCGTGATAGATGCGGTTGCCCAGCGCGACCTGCTCGGCGGTGACACCGGGCGGCAGCGCGCCACCCTCGCCCCCCGCAGCAGCCGCGGCCGCCTGCTCATAGACGACCGGCTGGGCCGCCGTCAGCGGCGCATTCGCCGCGCCCTTGTAGCTGATCCGCCAGATGCGCCCCGCTACATCGTCCGAGACATAGAGCGCGCCATCCTGCCCCACGGCCACGCCGGTCGGGCGATGCGCCGCCTTGCCCTCCGCCTTGCCGGGGCCGGTGAAGCCGTCCGCAAAGAGGATGGACGCGCCATTCGCCTTGCCGTTGGCGAGCGGCTGGAAGACGACGCGGAAACCCTCCTGCGGCGCCGGGGCGCGGTTCCAGGAGCCATGGAAGGCGATGAACACGCCGTCCTTATACGCCGCCGGGAACGCGCCGCCGCCATAATAGGCCAGCCCGGTCGGCGCGAAATGGGCGGGATAAGTCGCCACCGGCCCCTTCATGCTCGCGCAGCGACCAACGGCCTTGCCGCCGTCGCCGCCATATTCCGGGGCAAGGACCAGCTTGTTCTGCTGCCCGTCATAATAGCAATAGGGCCAGCCGAAATTGTCGCCCTTGCGCGGCGCCAGCAGTTCCTCGGCGGGCAGTTCCACGCCCTGCTCGGTGGTGTAGAGCTTGGGCCAGTTCTGCGAGAGCTGATCGCGCCCATGCTGCACCGCCAGCAAGCCGCCCGCCGCATCGAAAACGATGCCGCCGCTGTTGCGGATGCCGGTCGCGTAACGCTCCTTCGGTGAAAAGACCTGGCCGCGCTTGCTGGCGCTATATTGCCAGATGCCCGCGCGGGTGAGCAGTTGCTCGCACGGATCGATGCCCACCGAGCCGGGCTGGCGGTTCTCCTTCTCGCACACGTTGGAGGGCGAGCCGCTGTTGAGGAACAGCTTGCCGGCGGTGTCGATGGCGATGGCCTTCATCATATGGTCGCCGTCCATCGGCAGCTTGTCGACGATGACCTCGGCTTTTGCGGTGGGCGCGCGCTCACCGTTCTTGAGTGCATAGCGGACGATCTGGTCGCCCGCCTCGGCGTAGAGGCCGCCGTTCCAGAGGGCGATGCCGGTGCCGCCCGTCGCGCCCTGCGCCGCGGTCGGGCCGAAGCGGTCGACCTGATCGGCCTTGCCGTCGCCATCCGTATCGCGCAGCGCGACGATGAAACCGCCCTCGGGCGGCGGCGTGCGGAAATAGCGGCTGGTCCATGTGTTGACATAGACCGTCCCGTCCTTCGCCACCGCCATGTGGCGAGCATGGCCGATATCGTCCGCGAAAATCGTCGCGCAGAAGCCCGGCGGCAGGCTCAGTCCGCTATCGTTGGGGCAAGCGCCATCCTCGGCGGCCACCGCCCGCCCGCTGGCGAAAGGCTGCGCGACGAGCAGCGCCGCGCCCGCGGCCGTGGTCGCACAGAGCACGGCGAACAAGGGAAGCATCCTGGCCATGGAAAATCCTTTATAATATTGAATTATTTTGATTTTTTGAGCACCACGGGAACCACCTGGAAGGGCAGCGGCGGCGTCTTGCCACGCTGGCGGGGGTTGAGCAGATAGCCCGGCTCGCCCCGCACATACCAGACCGTGTCGCCATGCGCGGCGACGCCGGTGGGCGCAGCAACCTCCGCCAGCGTCTCCACGGTCGCGGTATCGCCGGCCACGGTGAGCAGCGCCACCTTGCCCGATGCCTCGGCCTGCACGAAGCGCATGCCGCCAAGGGCGCGCAGCCCATCGGGCGTATCGAGCGGGCGCGAGGTCTTGAGCGGTGTCACCGCGCCGGCGCTGCCATCCTTGTTCACAGCGACCCGCGCGAACATGTGCGAGCGGAAGTTGTTGACGTAAATATTGCCGTCGGCGCCGAGGGCGATGCCGTCCAGCCCGCCGCCGCCTTCCGCCGCGCCAAGCGCCGGATCGGCCGACCACATCTCCAGCGTATCGGTGCCCTTGCGCCAGCGCAGGATGTGCGAGGGGTTGGTGTTGGTCACATAGAGCGTGCCGTCCTTCGCCACCGCCATATCGTTGCAGAAGGTCGGCGTGCCGGGCACTGCGAGGCTGACAGTCTGCGCGCCCGTCTTGAGGTCGAAGCCCTTGATCGTCGAGCCGTCTTCCGCGCCGCTTATGGTCACGCCCATGGCGGACAGATTGTTGCTGCACACCCAGAGCAGGCGGTTGACCGGATCGGCGAACACGCCAAAGACCGAGCTTGTGCCGGAGCCGCCCGGCTTGATCCACGGTGTGACCGTGCCCTTGTCCAGCGCGACGCGCCATACGCCGCCGCTCAGGCTGCCGACATAGGCTGTGCCGTCCGCCGCAATGGTCATATTCTCGGGGAAAGCCCGCTCGCCCGGCAGGTCGATCGCCTTGGGCGCGGGCGCGGCGGCGACAAGCAGCGCCGGCGTCATGAGTGCGAGGAAACGCGCCGTCCGCCGCATGGCTCTCTCCAATTCAGTCCCGTTTCGATACTGTGCCAAGGGGCTATACTGCCGGGGCCGGGGGTCGTTCAAGGGGGCGATTGAGGGGAGCATCCGGGCGTATCACATCGCGCTGAAATTCCCTCGGATACAGACAAGCGCGGCAGTCCCAAACGAACCGCCCCTTACACCGCCGCCCGCTCCTCGGCGATCGCCCGGCGCTCATAGGCCCGCGCGATGAAGGCGCAGACGATGAGCTGGATCTGGTGGAAGATCATCAACGGCAGCACGATGGCGCCCACCGTCGCGGCGGGAAACAGCACGCTCGCCATCGGCACGCCGGTGATGAGCGATTTCTTGGAGCCGCAGAAGATCAGCGCCGCCTCGTCCGCGCGTGAGAGGTGCGCGAGGCGGGAGACGCCGCGCAGGATGAGCATCACCGCCGCGAGGATCGCGAGGCTGAGGCCAATCACCGCCGTCAGGTCGATCGCCGAAACGGTCTGCCACAGCCCCTCGATCACCGCCTTGCCGAACGCCGCATAGACCATGATGAGCACCGAGCCGCGATCGACCAGGCTCAGCGCCGGCTTGTTGCGCTTGATCCACCCGCCAATGCGGCTGTGCAGCGCCTGCCCGGCCAGGAACGGCAGCAGGATCGTCCCCACGATGGACCAGATGGCGTCGAACGAGATGGCGCTCTGGCTGGCGAGCAGCAGGCCGGTGAGCAGCGGCGTCAGCACGATGCCGAACAGGTTGGAGGCCGAGGCCGCGCAGATCGCCACCGGCACATTGCCCCGCGCGATGGAGGTGAAGGCGATGGAGGATTGCACCGTGGAAGGCAGGCAGCACAGGAACAGGATGCCCGTGTAGAGCATCGGGTCGATCGCCACGCCGCTGAGCGGCCCCAGCGCGATGCCGATGAGCGGGAACAGCGCGTAGGTGCTGAGCAGCACCATCAGATGCAGTCGCCATTGCCCAAGGCTGGCGACCACCGCCTCGCTCGGCAGGTTGGCGCCATGCAGGAAGAAAAGCAGGACGATGGCGGCATGGCCGATCCAGTCCACCACCGGCACGAAGTCGCCGCGCGCCGGCAGCAGGCTGGCAAGCAGCAAGACGCCGATCAGCGCCAGGGTGAATTTATCCGGCCGCAGCCAGGCAAAGACGCGCCGCCGTGGCGTCTGCGGGTTGGTCATCCGGCCCCGAAACTCCCGATCATATTGCGCGCCTTCCGATCATGCAGCGGCGCGCATCGCCTTCCACCGGCACCGCGACAGCCGGCGCCCGCCTCGCCTCTATCGCAGCGGCCCGGCGGGGGCCAGCCCCGATGCGAGGGACGCGACTGCCGCGAGAGGCAGCCGGCAAGGCAGGGTCGCTAACGCTGCGCCGCAAAAGCTCTACAAGCTCGTGCTCCTGCGAAGGCAGGACCCCAGGGCAGCACAGGAAGACAGTTGAGTTCCTGCCTCTTACTCGGCCTTCAACCGGCAAGGGAAAGCCGTGCCCTCGCCCCTACAGCGCCCGCGTCGGCATGCTGATCGTCCGCCAGATGTGCGCGACCGGGCTGTGATCGAAGCCCAGCCCTTCCTCCGGCTGGCGGAAATTACGGCCGATCAGGTCCTCGAACTCCTCTATCTCGACCTTAACATCGGGGTCGAACGCGTAGTAATCATTGAGACAAATCAGCCGCCCGGTCATATAATATTTGTGATCCCGGATCCGCGCATAAGCCTCGTGGATATAAGGCTCGGGCGTGAAATCCGGGCCGAAATATTTGATATAGGCCTCGGGATAGTCGTAGCCGACCGAGGGGTCGGGGAAGAAGCGCAATATCTGGTGCGCGCGGATCGCCCAGCTCACCTCCTCGTCGACATAAGGCTCGACCATCATCGCGCCCCAATAGCCATGGTCGCCGCTGATGAAGCCGGTCACGCTGATATCGTGCAGCAGGCAGGCGAGCACCACCTTCTCATCAAGGCCGTTCTTCATCGCCAGCCGCGCGCTCTGCATCACATGCTGGATATTGCCGAAACGCATGCGGAAGAAATCGATCAGCGTCGGCTTTTCCGGCATGGCCGGAATGCGCGGGTCCGGCCCCATGAGGAAGGTCTTGCCGTCGGCCAGAGCATCGAACAGATCGTGCCGTTCGCTGGCGGGGTCGTAGATGCCCGACACATAGACGGGCGAGCGGATCGGCCGCCGTGCCGCGACGCGCCGTTCCAGTTCCATGCTCATTTCATATTCGAGCGCATCCGCGCGCTCGGACAGGGTCGCCATATCATCCTGCTCCTGATCTCTATCGTTGGCGCGACCCTAGCGAGGCGCCACACGGAGCGCCACCCGGTCGCGATATCCTACGCCCGATCTGGGATGTGGAAGCGCCAGTTCAACGGATCGAGCCGAGCACTTCCGCAAAAGGCGCCCGGACTCGCACCCGGACGCCGTTCACGAAAGCTGGAGATCCGCCCGATCAGGCGAAATAGACCGTCTTCGTCTCCAGATAATTCTCCAGCCCCTCGATGCCGCCGTCGCGGCCGATGCCGGACTGCTTGAAGCCGCCGAAGGGCATGTGGATGTCGACCATCATGCCGTTGATCGTCACCGATCCGGCGCGATACTCCCGCGCCACGGCGAAGCCGCGCTCGGCATCCTGCGTATAGACGGCGCCGTGCAGGCCGTAGATGGTGTCGTTGGCCTTGGCGATCATGTCCGCCTCATCGTCATAATCGACGAAGGAGACGACCGGGCCGAATATCTCCTCGCGGAAGATGGTCATGTCCGGCGTCACCTCGGTGAACACGGTCGGCTCGATGAAGAAGCCGCGGTTGAGGTCGGCCGGGCGGCCGCCGCCCAGCGCCACCGTCGCGCCCTCGGCCTTGCCCTTCTCGATATAGCCCTGCACCCGCTCCAGCTGGCGCTGCATGGCGAGCGGGCCGATGCCCACGTCCGGCTGGAAGGGATCGCCCACCTTCACCTGCGAGACGGCATTGGTGTAGGCGTCGATCATCTCGGCCTTGCGGCTCTTGGGCACCAGCACGCGGGTCAGCGAGAAGCAGACCTGTCCGGTGATCGGCATCGAATAAGGCACCAGGCTCTTGAGGACATGGTCCATGTCCGCATCGTCCAGGATCATCGCCGCCGATTTGCCGCCCAGCTCCAGCGAGACGCGCGCCAGCCGCTCGGCCGCGACGCCGGCGATGTGCTTGCCCGCCGCGGTCGATCCGGTGAAGCCGATCTTGTCGACGCCCGGATGGCGGATCAGATGGTCGCCCACCTCGCGCCCGCCCGGCAGCATGTTGAACACGCCCGCCGGGATGCCCGCCGCCGCGATGCACTCGGTGAGGATATGCGCGTCGATCGGCGTCTCGGGCGAGGGCTTGGCGACGATGGTGCAGCCCGCCGCCAGCGCGGCCGCCACCTTGTAGATGAGCAGCACCAGCGGCGCGTTCCACGGCGTGATCGCCGCGACGACGCCGACCGGCTCGCTCACCACGCGGGCGCGGTTGCCGCCCATCGAGCCGGTCCGCTCGTCAATGAATGCATAGCTGTCGCACAGGTCGGCATAATAGCTGAACAGGCCCGGCGCCTGATAGCTCGCTTTGCTGGTGAAGCCGATCACCGCACCGACCTGCCCGCTCCACGCTTCGGCCAGCTCGGGCATGCGCGCGGTCAGCAGATCGGCCACCTTGCGCAGATAGATACCGCGCTCGGCAGGCGCCATGCGCGGCCAGGGGCCGGTATCGAACGCCCGGCGCGCGGCCGCCACCGCCGCGTCCATGTCCGCCGTGCTCGGCTCGACATATTGCAGCACCACTTCCTCTTTATGGGGCGCGATAACGTCCAGCACAGTGCTGCCGGTGCTCTTGCGCCACGCCCCGTCGATATAGAGCTGCGCGTCGCCACGATCCTTGATGCCTTTGATCGTCTTGAGGAAATTTTCCATTCATCCATCTCCTGAGAATGAGTCGCCTTGGGCTGGCCCCTGCACTGGCGTTTCCAGCGCGCGGAGGCAAGCGCGGCGTCGGAATTTCGGCGCTGATGGGGTGCGCCGCAGACGCCGCGTTCCTGCGCCGACAGGAGCACAGGGCGGTAGAAGAGTGCGGTTGGGCTTGGGCTTCTGCCTGCGCAGGAGCGCTGTCCCGCTGCATGGCATTGGCGCCATGATGGTGACGCCGGTTTCCACGTCGCCCGCAAGGATCGCGCGCTGGATCGGCGCGGTACCCGCCGCCCCCCGTCAATCCGTCGCCGGCATGGAGAACAGCCGATCCACCGTCGCGCGGCGCATATTCTCGAAGGCCGAGCGGGCCGCCGGTATCTCCCCGCCGATGAAATCCGCCTCGATCTGGCGATGGCGCGCCTTCACCTCATCCAGAAACTCGCCATGGGTGAGGATGTGGAAGCGGTTTTCCTTAATCGCCCGCACCACATGCGCGCCCATGTCCATCGGGTCCATGCCGACGCGCATCGCCGCCCATAGCGCCTTCAGAAACTCGCCCGCCTCGCCGGCCGGCGCTTCGCTGTCATCCTCCGGCACCACCACCAGCGCCGTCTGCACCGCGCCGGGGAACAGGCAGGAGACGCCGATGCCGTGCGGCGCCAGTTCCATCCGCAGCGATTCCGTATAGCCGCGCACCGCGAATTTCGCGCAGCTATAGGCCGCCATGTTGGGCAGCGGCACCATGCCGGCCATGGAGGAGGTGTTGACGATATGGCCGCCCTCGCCCTGTGCCTTGATGATCGGCGCGATGATCTTCACCCCATTGATGACGCCGCCCAGATTGATCGAGATCGCCCGGTCCCAATCCTCGAAGTCCGGGTCGTCGGCCAGCCCGCCGCCGCCCACGCCGGCATTGTTGCAGAGCAGGTGGATCTTGCCGAACACGTCGAGCGTCTCCTGCGCCGCGGCGCGCACCCCCTCCCGGTCGGAGACGTCCACCTTGATGAGATGGGTCGCGTTGTTGCCCTTCAACACCTCCCGTGCCTGGTCGAGATGCTCCTGATTATAGTCGGCGATGACGACCTTCATGCCTTCCGCGAGGAAATTGCGCGCCATGCCGAGGCCGATGCCGCTGGCCCCGCCCGTGACGAACGCCACCTTGCCGGCGAAATTCTCCATGATGATCCTCTCCTCATTGTGTCTCGTCGTCCGGCTGGCGCCGTGTGCTTTCCCCATTCCTACCGCACGCAGGCCGCTTGGCAATCCCTGCGCCACCGGGAGCGACAGCGCCCTGTCCTATCGCGCCCTTTCCGTGGCAAGACGAAGCGGGGCCGCTTGCGCGAACCGCGCCGGTCGCCCAGACAATATTTGGTCCTGGGACAGTAACCTTCGTAACCTTCGAACGAAAATTACGCGTCCCGGACAGAAAATGACATGATGGAGCGAGCGGGAGAAGATGATGCAACGGATCGTGGTGATCGGCGCGGGCGCGATGGGCTGCCTGTTCGCGGCGCGGATGGCGGAGGGCCGCGCGCAGGTGATGCTGGTCGATGTCGACCGCGCCCGGCTCGACGCGATCGCGCGGGAGGGCATCCACCTCGTCGATGACAGGGGCGAGCGCACCGTCCGCCTGGAAACCGGCGTCGCGGCGGACGTGCAGGCCCCGGTCGATCTCGTGCTGCTGTTCACCAAGGGCATGCACAGCCGCGCCGCGATCCGCTCCGTCGCGCATCTCGCGCCCGCCGGCACGGTGGTGCTCACCCTCCAGAACGGCCTGGGCAATCCGGAGGTCATCGCCGAGACATTTCCCGCCGATCAGGTGCTCAAGGGCCTCGCCGCCCTCCCGGCCGACCTGCACGGCGCCACCGGCGTCTCCTCGCACGGCGCCGGCCATCTCGAACTGGGCGCGATGACGCCAGCGGGGGAGGATGCGGCGCAGGCCGCCGCCGCGCTGCTCACCCGCGCCGGGTTCGATGCCCGCACGAGCGCGCAGGTGGATGTGCCGATCTGGGAGAAGGTGGCCTTCAACGCCGCGCTCAATGCCATCGGCGCCATCACCGGCCAGCCCAATGCCGGACTGGACAACACACCCGGCCGCCGCATCATCGCCGCCATGGTGGCCGAGGTGGTGGCGACCGCCCATGCCTGCGGCGTGCCGGTGGATGAGGCGCGCATCCACGCCGCGATCGACCACGCGCTCGCCGAGCACCGCGCCCACAAGGCATCCATGCTGCAAGACTTCATCGCCGGGCGGACGACCGAGGTCGAATCGATCCAGGGCGCGGTGAGTGAGCGGGCGCGGGCAGCAGGGATCGCGACGCCCGTGACGGACACGCTGACCGACCTCATCCGGTTGATGGAGCATGTGCGGCGGTGAGTCCGCATGCTCCATCTATCCTCTCAGATCAAAGCTTTGCAGGCGCTCGTGAAGACCATTTCACGGATCTGCGGGAAATTGGGAATGTCGTATCCCTCGGCATCGTCGCTGCATACGATCTCCACGCGGCCCCGGTGGAGCATGAGGTCGAGATCCTCCGGTTTGATGATCCGGCGCGCGCCAATATCGTAGAACGCCCAGACGCGCGGACGCGTATAATCATCGACATTCTGGTCGACCACCAGCGCCAGCCGCCCCGTGGTCAGCCGCACGACAGAGCCGATCGGATAGACGCCGACGCTCTCGATGAACTGATCGAGCAGTCCGTCATCAAACTGCCCCTCCATGCCGCGCATGATCGCCAGCGCGGCGTTCGGGTCCGTGCGCGGCCGGTGCGGCCGGTCGGAGGTCATCGAATCATACACGTCGCAAATCGCCGCCATCCGCGCGAACAGGCCGATCTCCTCGCCGACCAGCCCCCGCGGATAGCCGCTGCCGTCATAGCGCTCGTGATGTTCCAGGCAGACCTGCATCACCTCGGCGGGCAGCTCGCCGCCCATGTCGAGAAACTCATGGCCCAGCGTGGTGTGCGTGTGCACGATCTCGCGCTCGCGTTCCGACAGTTCATCGAGGATGGTCGAGACGTCGATCGGCAGGTGGCCCATGCCCACATCCATCAGCAGGCCCGCCATGCCGGCATCCTTCACCCGCTCTTCGGGCAGGCGCATCTGGCGCCCAAGCGCGATCATCAGCGCGCTGACGGCCAATCCATGCGCATAGAGCGAACTGTTCTCGCGGCGGATGCGCATCAGGCCGTTGAACGCGTGCGGGTTACGCTGCACGGAGGCGAACAGGTCCTCGATCACCGGTTCCACCAGCCCGCGCGAAATGGCCTTGCCGAGCCGCGCCTGCTCGAACACGGCGGAGAGGAGGCGGCTGGCCTTGGCGAGCACGATGCGGGCATTGTCCACCTCCCGCGCGGTGCCGAGCGGCGCCGTCGAGCGCGGATCGAACGGCACGACATTGGTGGCTGCGCTGCGCTCCATCGTCGCGACATCCTGCCGCTCGCGCCGGGCACGCTCGATGGCACCGGCGAGCGACGTCGCCTGCTGCGTCACCAGCGGGCGGCGCAGCGGCGTTACGGTGCTTGCCCTGGGGCGCACATCCGCGCCTTTGGCCAGGTCGATCAGCACGCCTTCGACCTCGCTGGCGCGCAGATCGGCCAGCAACTCGGCATCGGTCAGCAGAAACTTGGTGCGCCAGAAGCGATGCTTGAGCCAGCTTCCCTCCAGCTTGTGGATGTACATGCCGAGCTGAACGTCAGCCACATCAATCCTTTTCAGCATCGGCCTGTATCGCTCCTTTTCGGCTCACGCGCGCACATTGGCGATCTTAACGCATGTAAGCATACCGAAGGGCTAATGGGCGTGGTTTCCAGAATCTTGCCGGCCGCCGGAAGGCACCGGTTTTCCGCACTTGCCGGGCGGGGCATGGCACGAAGCGGCCCGCCGCGTTTGACGCCGCGCCGCCCGGAGCGCATCCCGCGGACAAGCCGCCAGCGCCGTCTTTTTTCGAGGAACGATCCCATGTCCATGGCAACCCGCGCGACCAAGGCTCTGGAACTGGCCGGCCTTCCCTTCACCGTCCATCGTTATGCTTATGATCCCGGCGCGGACCGGATCGGCCTGCAGGCGGCCGAGGCGCTGGGCGAATCCCCCGCTCGGGTGCTCAAGACACTCATGGCGCGCGTGGACGGCAAGCCCGCCATCGCCATCGTCCCGTCCGATCATGAGGTTTCGATGAAGAAGCTGGCTGCCGCGCTCGGCGGCAAGGCCGCGGAGATGCTGGCGCCGGCCGATGCCGAGCGCCTCTCCGGCTACAAGGTGGGCGGGATCAGCCCCTTCGGGCAAACCCGCGCCCTGCCGGTCGCCATCGAAGCGCAGGCGCTCTCCCATCCGCTCGTCTATCTCAACGGCGGGCAGCGCGGCCTGCAGGTTCGGCTGGATCCGCGTGCGGCGGCCGCGCTGCTCAAGGCCGTCGCGGCGCCGCTGATTGCGTGATGCCCGCCGGCGTCAGACGATCCGGCGGCCCGTCACCAGCCGATAGACCAGCACGACCGCGGCCGCCACGAGCAACAGGTGGATCAGCCCGCCGCCAATATGCAGAGCAAGGAACCCCAGCGCCCAAAGCACGACGAGAATGACAACGATGGTCCACAACATGATGCTCTCCCAAGCAGTTCAGACGCCGGGGAAACGCGCGGTCGGGCCGGAAGGTTCCTCACGCCCCCACCGCGGGTGCGTGCTCCCGTCCACGCGGAAGCACGCAGCGGCTGCCCTAGAAGCTCGCCTTGAGCATGAAGCGGACGTTGCGGCCGGGCTTCACGACCTCATCCTTGTTGAAGGACGAGGCATCGCGCTGCACCTCGTTCGTCAGATTCTGGCCGACCAGCGCCAGTTCCACGCCCGGATTGGCCGCGAACGGCCGCCAGGCCAGCTGCGCGTTCAGGTTGATATAGTCGGGCGTCGGCGTGTCGAAGAGGCCGGCCCTGTTCTGCGCGCCGGCATAAGTGAGCGTGAACCCGGCATCGACGCGGTCGCTCTCATAATCGAGGCCGCCGCCGATCCGCCATGGCGGGATGCGCGGCACATTGTTGCCGTCGCCCAGCGTCGCGCGCGTATAATCGCCGAGCAGCTTGGCTCGCAGGCCGCCGCCATGCACCTTGAGCAGCAGCAGCGAGGCCTGCCCTTCGAGGCCCCGGAAATGCGCCCGCTGCTGGCGATAGAGCAGTTCCCGCAGTTCGCCGTCGGGGCTATCCGAGCAGCCCTCGTCTTCGTCGCAGGTCCGGCCGGTCAGATCGCCGTAGATATAGTTGCGGAACCAGCTCGAATAGACGCTGCCATCAAACCGGAACCCGCCGGAGCGGACCCGCAATGTGCCCTCCAGCGAGTTCGCCCGCTCGATGCGCAGATCGGGATCGCCCGTCTCGAATGTGCCCGGCCCGTCATGCCCGCCGCGTGCGAACATCTCGGTGATCGCCGGCGCCCGCCCGGTGCTGGAGAAGGTAACACCGAGCTTGACCGCCCGGCCCACATCGACCAGCGCGCCCACCGCGCCGCTTACTGGCGTGAAGCTGCGCTGCGTGAACAGATCGTCCGCCGGCGTGCCCTGGAGCGTCACATGCTCCACCCGTCCGCTCACCTCCAGGTGGAAGCCCGGCATGAGGTGCGTGTCGGCAAAGAGATAGCCACCCAGATTTTCCGAGGTCGCCGGGAACAGATAGCCGCTATCCTCTCCCAGCGCGGAGAAATCGCGGTGCTGATACTCGACACCCACCGCGCTGTTCTCGATCAGGCCGAGCGCATTGAGCAGCAACTCGCCATGCGCGTCATATTCCTTGTTGCGGAATGTCGTGTTGATCGAGCCGTCCGGGTTCTTCTCGTCATGGGCATAGTCGGCGTAGCTGCCATCGAGCGTAAACGCCTTCAGCACGCCCGATCCGAGCGCAAAGCTGCTCTTGGCCGTCACCTTGGTCTGGCGCATGTCGATATAGGCGTCGTCGGCGGGGATGCCGTATTTGGCGTCATAACGCTGGATGGCGGCGCCGATGTAACTCTCGCCATCGCCGAGGAACCAGGAGCCGCCAAGCGAGGCGCCATGCCCACGGAAGAAGCTGTTGGTCTGCGTGCCATGGGGCGTGTCATAATCGCCGGTATCGCGCACGAAGCCATCGGCATGCAGCGCGATCCGGCCCAGGGTGACGTCGGCAAGGGCGGCGCCCTGCCAGGCATCGGAAACCGTATCATAGCTGCCGTTCACTTCCCCCGTCACCGGCTTGTCGCCCAGCGCGTCCGGCACCCGATTGTTGAGCACGTTCACCACGCCGCCAATCGCTTGGCTGCCGTAGCGCAGCGTCGCGGCGCCGCGCACCACCTCGATGCTGCGCGCCGCGAGCGGATCAATCGGCACGCCGTGATCCGGGCCGATATCGGCCACGTCCGAACTGCTGGTGCCATTCTCCAGGATGCGGACCCGCGTGGAGTCCATGCCGCGGATGATCGGGCGATTGGCCCCGGCCGCAAAGCCGGAGCCGGCAATACCCGGCGTATCCGCCAAGGCGCTGGCAATGGAAGCGCCGCCCGCGCGCCGGATCTGGTCGCTGTCCACCTTGGCAACAATGGCGGGCGTATCATCGAGACCGTGGCGGAAAGGCGAAGCGGTGACGACGATCACCCTGGCGTCCGTGTCGGCGGGCTGGTCGGCCGGCGCGGCATCCACGCCGGCCTGCTGGGCGTGCGCCACGGCGGGCACCAGCGCGGCCAGCGCCGCGCCTGAGAGGAAAAGAAAACGCATGAAAGAAAAACTCCGACAAATCGTGCTTCGGAGCCATATGTGTCGGCTCCGGTTCGCGGCGCATGCGCGGCCCCATGGGTTCGCGCGCCAGCCTGACTGGTTCAGCGTGTGCGGTCAGCGCGGTGGCGCGCGGCTTTGCCAGCAATGCGAGCAGGGCCGACATGCCAATGCCGCCACGGGCAGGACGAACAGCCAGGGAAGCAGCGGCGGGCTTTTGAAAAATGCGAGCGGCGCCGGGGTGATATAATGCCCAGACATCGCCAGTTCGCGGCACAATGGGCAATCGGCCGGCAGGCTCGCCGGCCCGTGTGAGAGCGAGAGTCCCCGGTGCGGGCCGCTCTCCGCGCTCGTGGAGGCGGAGGTCGTCCATCCGGCATTCCCTGCGCTATGGAGGTGGCTCTGGACGGCGATGCTCTGGCCCAGCAAGGCAGCGAGCATGAGGCCGATGACCAGCAGCAGGCGCAACCCGACCGGTGCCTGCCGCGACAAACCGCGCCCGCGCACATCCGTGCCGGACGACCTCAGCCGATGCGGTCCGCGCTCGGCTCGTTCTGATCGGTTTGGGGTCTTCACCTGAACCTGTTGCATATCCATGCGGCAGTTGCACGCTATGTTATGTTACAAGATTACATTGATCAACCCCGTTCAGCGTGGAAGACCACCCATTGATCGCCAACGGTCCAGACGTGGAGGCAGCAGCGCCAACAAAAAAGGCGCCGGTGCGGTGTCCCGTCCCGGCGCCCATCCCCCTTTGCTCTGCCACGGACCAGGCGCAAGGCCCTGTGTTAGTGGTAGATTCCCAAGGTGAAGCCGATGATGCGGCCACACAGCACGATCAGCGACCAGAAGATCAGCGAGGCCAGTCCCGCCATCTTCGCGGCCGTTGGAATGGTGGCAACGGTGCCGTCCCACCGCGCCACATCTTTCCAGGTGAACAGGTGGAAGACCGCCATGTTGAGACCGGCCAGCAGCAGCAATCCCATTTTCACGAGGAAATAGGGATTGACCATGTAGCTCGTCGCCTTGCTCACAAAGAGCAGCAAACCGGTGATGACCGCGCAGGCAAAGGCGATCCAGGTCAGCGGCAGCGTATCGCGCGAAATGGCCGTGACCAGCCGGTTGCGCGAGGTGACGCCGAGCAGCCGCAAGTCCATGACGGCGATGGCGCCGACCACGCTGACGATGGCAATCACATGCAGCGTCTCGATGGTCGGGAACAGCCATTCCGAGCTGGCGATCGTGCTACCGAGCGCCGATCCTTCAAGACGAGTCCAAAGCATATTCATGGTCTTGCCCCCCTCAAACCGGCGCGTAGGCGATCCACCGCCCACCAGCCATGACGACGCACCACAGGATAATCAGCGCCACCGCGCCGGTGCGCAGGGTCGCCTGACCGTCCGGCGAAATATCCCAGTTCGCGGCCCGCCCGCGCACGGCTCCAAGGAACCACAGGCTGACCGTGAGCGCGACGAGCAGCGTCCCCATCTTCAGCCAGAAGATCGGATTGACCATGTTGCGGACCGGCTCGCTGATGAGCAGGATGATCCCGCTCGCGACCAGCGCGAGGACGCCGCCCCAAATCCACGGCCGATAGCGCCGGAGATTGTCCGTCAGGCTCTGGTCCGTGGCGTTGAGGCCGAGAACGCGCAAGCCGAGCAGCAGCGTCGAGCCGAACAGGATGGCGATCGACAGAATATGGATCGCCTGGAACACGGGGATCGCGAAAAAATGCGATTGCAGCCAGATACAGAGCGGCCAATCGGACACCCAGAGCGAAAACTCGACGAGCGGCGTCGTGCGCAGCCACTCCGTCATTTCAAACAACAGTTCACCGATTGCCATGTGGCGCGGCTCCTCAGCATGGGTCTGGGCCGGGCCATGCGGGGCGAAACGCCCTCATGTGGGTCCGGTCGCTCTCAGAGTGGTTGCGCAAGTCAACCAGCGCCTTGATCTGAATCAAGCCGGGCAGAAATCCGGCAAATGCCCGCCATCCCGGCCACGCGGATCGGGCCGCGCGCGCGACAATGCGCGCGCCCGACAATGAGCCTCGCGCCACGCCATCATGCGTCAGCGTTGCATAGGGTGACACTCTGCCGCTCGGGAAGGTCTGGTGCCGGACGGAGCGATGCGATGTAATCACGCCACAAGAAACGAAGCGATGGAGAGAATCGATGGCGAGTGCCGAACTGGCAGGCCTTATCGAAGGGTTGCGGGCGAACGGACCCGATCTTGCGGCGCCCCCCGAGGAGGTTCGCATCGCTTTCGAGGCGATGCTTGCCACCATCCCCTTCGCGGACGACCTCGCGTCCGAGCCGGTCGATCTGGCCGGCGTCCCCGGCTTCCGCTTCGCCAGCCCACAGGCCGCGGCGGACAGCGCCTTGCTCTATCTCCATGGCGGCGCCTATGTGATCGGCAGCGCAACCGGCTATCGCAGCCTTGCGGCGGAACTCGGCCGGGCCTGCGGCGCGGTGACTTACGCCATCGATTACCGGCTGGCGCCCGAGCATCCCTTCCCGGCGGCCATTGAGGATGCCGTGGCGGCCTATCGTGGCTTGCTGGCGCGCGGCATTGCGCCGGAGCGCATCGTCATCGCGGGCGATTCAGCCGGTGGCGGCCTCACCCTCGCCCTGCTCACCGCCTTGCGGGACGCCGGGGTAGCGCTCCCGGCCGCCGCATTGCTGATCTCGCCCTGGGCGGACCTGAACTGCACAGCCGGGACCATCACCTCCAAGGCCACCGAAGATCCCACGCTGACGGCGGACGGCCTGCGCGTCAACGCCGCGCATTATCTTCACGGTGCCGATCCGCGCACGCCCAGCGCCTCGCCGGTGTTCGCCGATTTTGCGGGGCTACCGCCATTGCTCGTCCAGGTCGGCTCGGCCGAAATATTGCTGGATGATGCCGTGGCGGTCGCCCGCGCGGCCGGTCATGCCGGTGTGGCGGTGCAACTCGCCATCTGGCCGGACATGATCCACGTCTGGCATGCCTTCGCCTTCATGCTGCCAGAAGGCCGCGCGGCGATCGCCCAGGCCGGGGCGTTCCTGGCCGGGCATCTCGGCAACGCATGAGCGAGGGGAGAGAGACGATGGGCGCAGGAAAGCCACTGGATGTCATCGTGGTCGGCGCGGGTTTCGCGGGCCTCTACATGCTGCACAAGCTGCGTGAATCGGGGTTCCGCACGCAGGTGATCGAAGCCGGGGCCGGCGTGGGCGGCACCTGGTATTGGAACCGCTACCCCGGCGCGCGCTGCGATATTCCGAGCATCGAATATAGCTATTCCTTCTCCCCCGAACTGGAGCGGGACTGGCGCTGGACCGAGCGTTATGCCGCGCAGCCGGAAATCCTCGCCTATCTCGATCATGTCGCCGATCGCTTCGACCTGCGGCGAGACATCCGTTTCGAGACGCGGGTGCTGGGCGCCGACTGGGACGAGGATGCCCTTATCTGGACAGTCCGTCTCGATGATGGAACCACCCTCACCGCCCCCTATCTGGTGCTGGCGACCGGCGCCCTCTCCCAGCCCAAAACGCCGGACCTGCCGGGCCTCGCGCAATTCGAGGGGGCTATCCTCCACACCGCCACATGGGACGACAGCGTGGAGACAGCCGGCAAGCGCATCGCGCTGTTCGGCACAGGCTCGTCCGGCATCCAGGCGATCCCGCAGCTGGCCAAAGCGGCTGCGCAACTCACAGTGTTCCAGCGCACGCCCAACTTCGCGGTGCCGGCCAATAATCACCCGCTCACCGCCGAGCAGATCGCCGCCGCGGCAAAGACACTGGCCGCCGACCGCGAGGCTGCCCGTCATTCGCCGCTCGGCTTTTTCAATGCGCCCCGCCCAGGATCGGCCAAGGCGCAGGACGAAGCGGACCGCACCCAACGTTTCGAGGAGCAATGGGGCGCCGGCACATCCGGCATGCTTCTGGCCTATGAAGATCTATTATTTGATGAAGAATCAAATAGTTATGCAGCACAATTCATCCGCGACAAGATTGCCGATGTTGTTGTGGAAAAAGACAAGGTGCGCAAGCTCACGCCCACCGGCTACCCCCTCGGCTCCCGCCGCATGTGCTCCGAGATCGGCTTCTACGAGACGATGGCGCAGGACAATGTCGCGCTGGTCGATGTCCGCGAGGAGCCGGTGCTGGAGATCACCGCCAACGCGATCGTGACGGCGTCCGGCCGCTACCCAGCGGATGTCATCGTCTTCGCAACCGGCTTCGATGCCTGCGTTGGCGCGATCAAGGCGATCGACATTCGTGGCCGGGATGGCGCCAGCCTGCGCGAAGAATGGGCGGCCGGGCCGCGCGCCTATCTCGGCCTGGCCGTCGCAGGCTTTCCCAACCTGTTCACCGTCACCGGGCCGGGCAGCCCCTCCGTGTTGTCCAATGTCGTCATCTCCATCGAGCAGCATGTCGACTGGATCACCCGCTGCCTCGCCGATCTGCGCGCGGGTGGCACCGCTACGATCGAGGCGGATGCCGATGCCGAGCAGGCCTGGATGGCCCATGTCGACGAGGTGGCCCAGCAGACGCTCTTTCCGCGCGCCAATAGCTGGTACAAGGGCCGCACGCGCGATGGTCGGGAGGTCTTCATGCCCTATGTCGGCGGGGTCGGCACCTACCGTGCAAAGTGCGACGAAGTCGCCGGCGCCGGCTATCAAGGCTTTATCACCAAGGCGGGAGTTCCAGCATGACGCGCTTCGAGAATAAAGTTGCGCTGATTACCGGCGGCGCGGGTGGTCTTGGCGGCGCGACGGCGCAGCGGCTGGCTGCGGAGGGCGCACAGGTCATCCTCACGGATCTTGCCGAAGCAGCCGGTGAGGCACTTGTTGAAGAGATTGGCGGACGCTTCCTGCGCCATGACGTTTCCAGCGAGGCGGACTGGAACCATGTGACGGATGCCGCGCTCGCCGTCGCCGGGCGGATCGACGTGCTGGTCAACGCAGCGGGCATCGAAGGCGATATCAGCGAGGGCGGGCTGGCGACCAGCTACGCCAATTACCGCCGGGTCCTGTCGGTCAATCTGGACGGCACCTTCCTCGGCTGCATGGCCGTCATGCCGCATATGATGGACGCGGGGCGCGGCGCCATCGTCAACATCTCGTCGGCCGTGTCGTTCATCGCTTCCCCTTCCGGTCTGGCATACGGCATCAGCAAGGCGGGCGTCGAGCAACTGTCCCGCACGCTGGCAGTCATCGGCGCGCAGGGCGGCAAGCGCGTGCGGTGCAACTCGGTCCACCCCGGAGTCATCAAGACCCGCATGACCGACAGCATTGTGGAAAGCTATGCAGCCATGGCGAATGTGGACGAAGCGCAAGCGGAAGCCGCGGTCTGCGCCAACATCCCCATGGGCATGCGCGGCCAGCCACAGGACATCGCTGCGCTGATCGCCTATCTCGCCAGCGACGAGGCCGGCTATGTGACGGGCGGCCAGTTCACAGCCGATGGCGGCTGGACGGTGTTGAGCGCAGGGTAGCTTCCTAAAGCGGCCTCTAGAACTGCACGACCGCACCGGACCTTCACAAATCCGGTAAGGTCTGCGCGGCGAATCCCCAGTCGTGCAAGCGCTTCTGCCTCGCGCGCTCTATGAGCCGGGCGGCATCGTGAATCGTGTAGGGATGCGCATTCTCCATACCGTTCAGCTCATCCCAGCCGATCGGCACGGCGACCGGCGCACCGGCGCGCGCGCGCGCCGAATAGGGGACTACCGCAGTGCTCCCGCGCTGATTGCGCAGCCAGTCGATGAAGATGCGGCCTTTACGTTTGGCCTTGCTCATCGTCGCCACAAACCGTTCCGACTCGGCAAGGCTCAGCGCCTCGGCGAAGCGCTTGGCGAAATCCTTATGCGCCTCCCAATCATGCCCCGGCGTCAGCGGCACCACGACATGAACACCCTTACCGCCCGAGAGCATGGCGAAACTCACCAGACCGAGATCGCTTAGCTGGCGGCGGATATCCCGCGCGGCATGCGTCACCGCGTCGAAGTCCAATCCCTCATCCGGGTCGAGATCGAAGATCAGCCGGTCGGGACGTTCGACATCATCGGCCCGCGCCGCCCAGCCGTGGAACTCGATTGTCCCCATCTGCACGCAGGCGAGGATTCCGTCCGCATCGGTGACGAACAGATAATCCTCGGCCCCGCCATCCTTCTCGACAATCGGCACATGATGAACATGCGAACCGAACGAGCCGCTATCATGCTTCTGGAAAAAGCATTTCTTCGCCCGGCCTTGCGGGCAGCGCACCAGACTTACGGGCCGATTGGCCGCGAAAGGCAGCATCAGCGGCGCAATCGCCTCATAATAAGCGGCGAGATCACCCTTGGTCTCGCCGCTCTCGGGAAAGATCACCCGGTCCGGGTTCGTGATGGTAATCGCACTGTTCCGGTGCGGCACAGCTGCGGGTCGTTCGGGCGTCACCTCTTTCGCCTCCTTGTCCTGCCGCAAGCCGATGAAACTGCCATGGCGCACCCGCCCGTCGGCGGTCAGTTCGGCAAAGGCGACTTCCGCCACCAACGCCGGCTTCACCCAATGCGTGCGCCGAGCCGCCGCGCGCGGCACGTCGACCGGAGCCGTCTTGCGTTGGAGCGGCGCCATCGCGGCGGCAAGGTCGGCCAGGGTGCCGGCATCGAAACCGGTGCCGACCTTGCCCTTATAGACCAGCTTGCCGCCTTCCCACTGGCTTAACAGGAGCGAGGCGAACGGGCGTGCGCGGGCTGTGCTGGCCGTCCAGCCGACGATCACGAATTCCTGGCGGAGTGTGCATTTGACCTTCACCCAGTTGCGGCCGCGTCCGGCGCGGTAGGGTGCGTCAATGCGCTTGGCGATGATCCCCTCCTGCCCGGCGCCGCACATGGCGGAGAGCAATTTCTCCCCTGCACCGATGACATGATCGGCAACGTGAATCGGCGCTGTCGCGTCGATGAGCAGCGCCGCCAGCCGCTCCTTGCGCTCGATGTTGGAGAGCGGCGTGAGGTCTTCACCCGCGAGCGTGAGCAGATCGAAGGCGAAATAGACCAACTGCGCCTTCTTGCCTTCCTTCAGCGCCGCTTGCAGAGCCGAGAAATTGGGGTTGCCGCTCGCATCCAGCGTAACCACCTCGCCATCGATCAACGCCGCCGGCAGAGCGAGCGCAGCCAGCGGCGCGGCGATGGCTGCAAAACGATCGGTCCAGTCGAGACCGGTGCGTGTGAAGATGCGAACCTCGCCTCCCTTCACCGCCGCCAGCACACGGTAGCCATCATATTTGATCTCATGCATCCAGCCATTGCCCGCCGGCACCTCATCGACCAGCGTCGCAAGCTGGATGGGTTGGAAGCGCGGGAGAGGGCCGGTCCTGGGCCGCGCCTTCCGGCGTGTCGGCGCATTTTTGCGCCCCTTCCCCGTCTGCGCATTATGCTCTGCCGCCGCAGCCATGGCAGCGTCGAATGCCTTGCCGGTCTTGCCGCGCAGCGACTGCGCACCCGCCTTGTCGGCGGCGATCTGCGCCATCGTCCGCCCGGTTAACACGCTGCTCAGGCCCCGCTCGACCAGCGCCTCGCCAGCACCCGCCTCAGCGTCGGCGATCTTGCGCAGCAGCCAGTTCTCGCGCTTCTCGCCGGGACGCGGACGCATACGCACCAGCAGCCACTCCCCCTTCATCCGCTCGCCGTGGAGGCGGAAATGGAGATGGCCTTCCTCAATATCTTTCGCGCTCTTGCCGTCGACCGGCTCCCACGTCCCCTGATCCCACAGCATCACCGTGCCGCCGCCATATTCGCCCTTGGGGATGGTGCCCTCGAAATGCGCGTAGGAGAGCGGGTGATCCTCGGTGCGCACCGCGAGCCGCTTGTCATCTGGATCGAGACTTGGCCCCTTGGTGACGGCCCAGCTCTTGAGCACGCCGTCCACCTCCAGTCGGAAATCCCAGTGCAGCCGGGTCGCATCGTGCTTCTGGACGATGAACAGATTGCCGCCAGGGCTGCGGGATTGCTTGCCCGCCGGTTCGGGCGTCCTGGTGAAATCCCGCTTGGCGTTGTAGTGGGTGAGTGGATCTCTGGCGGCCATCAGTCCGTCTCCGGATGGCGATCATGCTTAATGGGCTTGAGCCAGCGCCGCTCGGCCACGCCCAGCAGGGTGAGCATCACCACGGCAATGATGGTCGCGCTCGCCACCAGCGGCCATTGCGCCGCCCCGCAAGCGATACCGACCATGCTGGCGAGCCAGATATGCGCGGCGGTCGTGAGGTTATGCACCGTCCCCTTCGTCACCACGATCAGCCCGGCAGCGATGATCCCGCAGAACGCCGCCGAAGCTTCCAGGATGCGCAGCGGGTCGACCCGGCCATTGGGGCCGCCGAGTTGATGGAAAAGCGCGATGGCGCTGATCGTCATCAGCGCGGCGGTGAAGCAGATGATGCCATGAGTCCGCAGTCCGGCAGGATGCCCCTTCAGTTCCCGATCAAGCCCCAGCAGCAGCCCGAGCAGCGCCGCCACGCCGAGCCGCAGCAGCACCGGCCCATCGAGCAGATGCAGCGGCGTTTCCGGGTTGAGCACCATGTCAGGCGCTTTTGCGCTTCGCGGCCGGCCGGGCAGTGCTCTTGCGCTTGCCCGGTGTGCCTTTTGGCCGCGGACTCTCGCCGACCGATTTCTTGAGCGCCGCCATGAGGTCGATCACATTGCCGCCCCCCGCACGCGCCGGCTCCTCGACATCCTCAAGAATACGCCGCCCCCGCGCCTTGCTTTTCTTCTCGATCAGCCGGTGCAATGCATCGACATAACGGTCATGAAACTCCGCTGGCTTGAAGGGGGCTGTCTTCTTGTCGATCAGCGCCGTTGCCAACTCCAGCAGGTCCTGCTCCGGCTCGATATCGTCGATGTCGCGGAAATAGCCCTGCGCCTTGTGAACCTCATCCGCATAACGCAGCACTTCCATGACGAGACCGCGCCCACACGGCTTGATCGACACGAGTTGCTCGCGCCCGCGCACGGAAAGCTGCCCCAACCCGACCTTGCGGGTTTGCCGCAGCGCGTCACGCAGCACGACATAGGCTTCCTCGGCCAAATCGTCAGCCGGCACCACGAAATAGGGCTTCTCATAATAGAGCACGTCAATTTCATGCGCCTCGACAAACTGGACCAGTTCCAGCGTCTTGCGGCTCTCGATCTTGACCGCCTCGATCTCCGCCTCATCAAGCAGGACATAGTCGCCCTTGCCGATCTCATAGCCCTTGACGATCTCGTCACGATCGACCGGGCCGACACCGGGCGCCACCTTCTCATAGCGGATGCGCTTGCCGCTCGGCTCGTGGATCTGGTGGAACTGGATCGCCGCACCGGACCGGGTCGCCGGATAGATCTCGATGGGGATCGAGACCAGCGCCAGCCGGATCTGCCCTCGCCAATATGCGCGCGCTGCCATGGGGAACCTCCGATGAGAAAGGCGCCACGGGGCAAATTGGTTCCCTGAGGAGGAATTTTGAGAAAAGGGGAGCGTGCGGTGGGCCGACGCTCACCCTTCAACCGCCCGAATCAGCGGAACAATGTATCCACATACTCAGCGCCGATGCCGTTCTTCTCATAATGGGCGCGGGCATCGGCGATGTAATTGTGGACGTCGTAATAGCTGGTGCCGTTGCCATCCTCGTCCAGCCAGATCAGCGGCCCCTGGACCACGAAGAACACCTTCATCGGCTCGTGATAATCATAGGCGACGAGCGTGTGGCCCTCACCTGGCGTCTCATAGACGAAATCGCCCTTGGTGGCGATCCAGTCATGCTCCAGATAACCCCACTTGCCTGAGACGGTGTAGGCGAAGATCTGGTGCGGATGATAGTGCCGGTTCACCAGCCCGGCCGACTTTGAATAGAGGATGTCCGCCCACATGTTGCGCTGGGGCGAAATCCAGATCGGGCGGGAAAACACCGTTTCGCTCATCGGCACGAAATAGCGTTCGTCCGAATTGGCGGGGTCCTTCACATAGACTTCGGGCAGCGCATCCGGCTTGAAGCTGTTTTCTATCGGCTTGATGTCGCGCCAGAATTCCGTGATCGCTTTCGTGGACATGGCGAGCCTCTCCAAATCGTCGTTTTTCTGCTGATTATTCGATCATATCCCAAATGGGGAGCGATGCAATGAAGCCCTGCCGCCACGCGGGATACAGAGCCTCCTATCATCCTGAATGGAGGGACCGCCTCACCATGGACGGTCCCTTTCCCATCCTAGAAGTCGACGGACAGCCGCGCATACCATTCGGCCGGGCGCGAGTAGGTGCCGTAGGCCTGCCCACCGGCGAACTGCGCCTGACCGGTGACGAGATAGCGCTCATCCGTCAGGTTGGTGCCACCCACCGTCAGATCCCACTGCCCGTTCGGCTCACGATAGGTGAGGCTGGCGTTCACGATATCCGTGGCACCGCGCATCAGCAGGAAATAGCCCTCCGTATCGTTTTTCAGCGGTGAGGTGTGGGTATAGTCGGCGAGGGCAATGATCTTGCCACCATTGCCCAACGGCACTTCGAAACGCGGCGAGATGTTGAACTTCCACTTCGGCGTCTTGGGCAGGGTTGCCCCCGGCACCACGCCATAATCGCCGAACTCGCCCGCGGCCGGCGCCACCTGCGCGCCCGCATCGACCCGCGTATATTTGGCATCAAGATAGCCGATCGAGCCATTGATGGTGAAGCCATCGACCGGCGCCGCCACCACCTCGACCTCGAAGCCGCGGATACGGGCGTCACCGGCATTCTGGATGACCGGGGAGACGCCTTGCTGGAAGTTCAGCTGAATGCCCTTGTAATCCGTCTGGAATAGGGCGCCGTTAAGCTGGAGCCGGCGGTCGAGCAGGGTCGACTTGGCGCCCAGCTCCCAAGTGGTCGCCTTTTCCTCGTCAAAACCTGGCGCAAAATCCAGCGGATTGGACAAGCGGGTCGTCCAGCCGCCCGTCTTGTAGCCCTTCGACCAGCTTGCATAGAGCATCACGTCATCATTGGGGTGATATTGCACACCGATCTTCGGCGAGAAGTTGTTGAACTTCTTATGCTGCATCCCGGCAACATAATAGCGCAGCGGTTGCCCCGCGACAGGGAAGCCCAATGCAATCCGGCAAGCATCCGAGATCGGGTCAAGCGATGCGCATTCTGGCGGATTGCCGAATTGCTGCGCGATCTTGTAGTTGAGGCCATTTGCATCGCCCTGCGCACCCTCAAACGCCTTGTTCTCATGCGTATAGCGGCCGCCGATGGTGATGCCGAACTGCTCGACCGGCCGGAAGTCAACCTGTCCGAAGACCGCATAATTCTCGGTCTCGAGGTCGTTCGGGCCATCGACTTGCAGCAGACCCTGCGCGAAGGTCACATAATCGTGCAGATTGCCCGCTTCCTTGAAATAATAAGCGCCCAGCACATAGTTCAGCCGCTTGTCGAGTGCGGATCCGAGCAACTGGAATTCCTGGCTGAACTGCCACTGGTTCATCTCGAAGCTGGTATGCAGGAAGTTGAGCGGCGAACCGTCGAGGTCCATCGCCGAAACCCAATGCAGTTCGCGATAGGCCGTGATCGACTTGAGCTGGATATCATCGTTCAGATCGAACGTTGCGGTCCCCGATACGCCATAAGTGCGCATGTTCGAGAAGTTGTTGCCATTGGCATAGCTCGTGTCGATGTCGTCCGTCACGAAGCGATCGTCATAGGGCAGACGGTCATTGGTCGGATCACCATCCACATTGACGCCGAACAAGGCCTGCAAATCCGTGAGCGTGTGCAGGCCGCCAATACCTGCCGCATAAGCCACGGAAGGCGGCCCGTCGCCGCACCCCTCCGTCTCCCCCATGATCGCGCAATTGTAGGTGCCCGCGAACACATAAGGGAAGGTCTTGATAAGCTTGTTGGCGATCTGCGCCTGATGGATCTTGCTGTAATCGCCCGAGAGGACCAGCCGGACCGGTCCGCCCTTGTCATAGACCAGCTTGGCGCGCGTGCTCCAGTTATCGTCACCGCCTTCGCGGCCCGTGCCGATATTACCGTAACCGGCGGCCTTGTAAGCCGTGATCGGCTCGACATTGAAATCGCCGCTGCCGGGATACTGAATGCGCCGCAGATAACCGCGACGATTGCGAATGGAGAAGCTGACCGAGGAGGACAGGCCATCCATCAACGGGATGTCCGCCGTGCCGCGTGCCTGGAGCAGGCTGAAGCTGCCGGTGGTCACGTCCGCCTTGAAGCGGAACTCGTCACCCGGATCATGCGTGACGATGGAGATCGCGCCGCCGATCGTGTTGCGGCCGAAGAGCGTGCCCTGCGGCCCCTTGAGCACCTCGATCCGCTCGACGTCGCCCAGGTCCTGGTTCGCGCCGACCGAGCGGGCGAGATAGACGCCATCGAGATAGACGCCGACGCCCGGATCGATGTTGAACGCGAAATCGTTGGCACCGATACCGCGGATGAAGGCCGAGAGCACAGCCGAGGAACCGGAGAAGGGGGTCCCCGCATCCAGCGTGACGTTGGGCGCGATGTTGGACAGGGCCGCCACGCTCGCGACCGCACGCTCCTGCAACGCATCGCTCGTGAAGGCGGAGATGGCGATCGGCACGTCTTGTACGTTTTCCGCGCGCTTCTGCGCGGTCACGACAATCTCGGCAATGCCGCCCGCATCCGCAGTGGCGCCCTGTTCCTGCGCAAGCGCCGGACCGGCCATGACCGCCATCGGCAGCATTGCCACGGCCGAGAACCAAACTCCCTTCATCGATCCCTCCTCTTATCGGGCATCGGTTTTACCGGCCCGTTCTCCTTGATGTATCCAGATAGCAGAAGCCCTTGCAATTCCCGAATTCACCCCAGTTTCCACATGATGAAAATTCCATGTGTCAAAAATCAACGATCATGTTTTTAGTATATTAGATTGCTAATATTATAATCGGTTTCCGCGGGAGCCGTTCGATTTCCTGCATCGGAAAAACAGAGAATGAGACGGCCATCCCATTGTCATGATTTCATCCGCTGGTTACGCACCGGCAAGCCCCGATGGATGCGCCTCATAAAATTGCGCCCACCCGGTTGACCACGCTCGCGTGGATCGGAAAAATGGCTCCATCCTCCAGGGAGATCGAGGCCCGCTTTTGGAAACCATCACCGTCATCCTGTTTCTCCTCCTCGCCGTCATTCTGAGCGGCATCGTATCACGGGCCGTCCCCCTCCCCCTGCCCCAGCCGCTGTTCCAGATTGCACTCGGAGCGGTGATCGGGCTGGTCGCGGACTGGCGGGTGACGCTGGACCCGCAGATTTTCTTCCTGTTGTTCCTGCCGCCGCTTCTGTTTCTCGATGGCTGGCGGATTCCCCGCGAGGGTTTGTTCAAGGATGGCGACACCGTGCTGGAGCTGGCGCTCGGTCTGGTGGTGTTCACCGTGGTCGGCATGGGCCTGTTCATCAACTGGATGATCCCTTCCATGCCGCTGCCCGTCGCCTTTGCGCTTGCGGCAGTCATCTCGCCCACGGACCCGATCGCGGTGACGGCCATCGCGCGGCGCGTGCCGATCCCCAAGCGGATGATGCATATTCTCGAAGGGGAATCGCTGCTCAACGATGCATCAGGCCTGGTCTGCCTGCGCTTTGCCGTCGCCGCCGCGCTCACCGGCAGCTTCTCGATCCAGAATGCCGCCCTCAATTTCCTCTGGGTCGCCTTGGGCGGTATCGCCATCGGCACCGGTCTTACCTGGGGCATCGGGCAGCTGAAGGGCTGGATTTCCCGCCGCTATGGCGAGGAAGGCGGCTCGCAAATCCTCATCAGCCTGCTCATCCCGTTCGGTTCCTATCTGCTGGCCGAGCATCTCCATTGCTCGGGCATTCTCGCCGCCGTCGCCGCCGGCCTCACCATGGGGTTCGTAGAGACGCGCGGCGAGATCGCGGCCATGACCCGCATCCGCCGCAACACGGTGTGGGACACGATCCAGTTCACCGCCAACGGCATCATCTTCGTGCTGCTTGGTGAGCAGTTGCCGGCCATTCTGGCGAACGCTGCGGAGACGGTGCGCCTCACCGGGCATCACGAGCCATGGTGGCTGGCCATCTATGTGGTGGCGATCAATCTGGGGCTGGCCGCGCTGCGCTTTATCTGGGTGTGGGTCTCCTTCCGGCTCACGCTGTTCAAGGCACGCGAGCGCCAGCGCACGCCCAATTGGCGGATCATTGCCACCATGTCTTTCGCCGGCGTGCGCGGCGCCATCACCCTTGCCGGTGTGCTGACGCTGCCGCTGGCGATGAACGACGGCACGCCTTTCCCGGCCCGCGATCTGGCCATCTTCCTGGCCATGGGGGTCATCATCGTCTCGCTGATCGTCGCCAGCATCGGCTTGCCGATGCTGCTGCGTAACCTCGAGATGCCCGAGGAACCTTCCCATCAGGCAGAGGAAGACGAGGCGCGAACCGCCGCGGCGCAAGCCGCCATTCGCGCCATTCAGCAAGTCGAGCATGAGATGGCCGAAGGACGGACCGATGCCGACCTCTATGTCGCGGCCGCCTCCCGGATCATGGACGCCTACCGCCAGCGCATCGAGAGCCGGCAAGGCAATCCGGAGGAGAAGGCCTCGGTCAAGCTGATCGAGCAAATCGAGCGCGACCTGCGACTCGCTGCGGTGCGGGCGGAACGGATCGAAATCTTCCAGATGGTGCAGCGTCGGCAACTCGGGAGCGAAATCGCCCGCAAGCTGGTGCGGGAGCTTGATTTGCTCGAAGCGCGCTATGCCGGTTAGGCACTGTCAGCATTCGGATGAAGGCGTGAGGAAGCCGCAGGCGACCACAGACAGCGCCTAAAGCCTGATCGAAGCCGCGCCGACCCCACCGGCATCGCCGTTTACAATTGATCTCGCGATGGCCGCTTAAGCTGTTATAATCCCGGGACTGGCCACAGGGTTTACCGCGCCCGCTCACACCTCAATAAAAAGAGGTATTGATAATATATTTTTTAGTGGTAGGGCGCCGGAAACGGAGCAACGGGGAAGCAAAACGTGGTTTCGGGGCTGACTGTGAACGAACGCCAGAGGGCGTTGGTGGTGCTCGCCTTTCTCGCCATTCTCGGTATGGCGATGACAGCTTTTGGTGCGGCGCGAGGTGATTTGCTGCAGATGCACGGCTTCGTCGTGCTGCTGTTCAGCCTGATCGTCCTCGCTCCGGTGCTGAAGGGCTATTTCGCGCCCGAACCGCCGGCCGAGCGGCTTGACGATTATTATGACGATCCCATCAAGGTCGGCATCATCCTCGCGATGATCTGGGCGGTGTTTGGCATGGGCATCGGCGACTGGGTCGCCTGGCTGCTCGCCTTCCCTGACATGACATTCGATGCGGCATGGTCCAGCTTCGGCCGATTGCGGCCGGTCCACACCACCGGCGTCATCTTCGGCTTCGGCGGTAGCGCGCTCATTGCCACCTCGTTCCACGTCATGCAGCGCACTTCGCGCGCGCGATTGGCGGATCAGTTCAGCCCGTGGTTCGTGCTGATCGGCTACCAGCTTTTCTGCATCCTCGCCGTCTCCGGCTATTTCATCGGCATCACCCAATCCAAGGAATATGCCGAGCCGGAATGGTATGCAGATATCTGGCTCGTCGTCGTCTGGGTCGTCTATCTGCTGCTCTACCTGCGCACGCTTGCGCGCCGCAAGGAGCCGCATATCTACGTCGCCAACTGGTATTATCTGGCGTTCATCCTCGTCGTCGCGATCCTCCATATCGTCAACAATCTGGCGGTGCCGGCCTCGTTCGCTGGTGTGAAGAGCTACAGCGCCTTCTCCGGCGTGCAGGATGCGATGACGCAATGGTGGTATGGCCATAACGCCGTCGCCTTCTTCCTCACCGCCGGCTTCCTTGGCATGCTCTATTATTATCTGCCCAAGCGGGCGGAGCGGCCGATCTACTCCTATCGCATGTCGATCGTCGGCTTCTGGGGCATCACCTTCTTCTATATGTGGGCCGGCTCACACCACCTGCACTACACCGCCTTGCCGGATTGGGTGCAGACGCTGGGCATGACCTTCTCGCTGATGCTGCTCATCCCCTCGTGGATCGCGGCGGGCAACGCGCTGGCGACGCTCAACGGCGCCTGGCACCGCGTGCGTGACGATGCGACGCTGCGCTTCATGATGATGGCCGCGATCTTCTACGGCCTCTCGACCTTCGAGGGATCGTTCATGGCGATCCGCCCGGTCAATGCGCTCTCGCACTATACGGACTGGACCGTCGCCCATGTCCATGCCGGCGTGCTGGGCTGGGACGCGCTCATCACCTTCGGCGCCTTCTATGCACTGGTGCCGTGGCTGTGGAAGCGCGAGCGCATGTATTCGCCGGTGCTGGTGGAGGTCCACTTCTGGCTCGCGCTGGCCGGGACGCTCATCTACGTCTTCGCGATGTGGAACTCGGGCATCATCCAGGGGCTGATGTGGCGCACCTATAACGACAGCGGCACGCTCACTTATTCCTTCCTGGATTCGATGATCGCCATGCATCCTTACTACATCGCGCGGGCGATCGGCGGGCTGCTGTTCCTGACCGGCACATTGATTGCCTGCTACAATATCTGGATGACGATCCGCCGGCCCGGGCCACGCGCCGTGCCGGTGGGCGATACGCCGCTGCCCCTCCCCGCCAACCCCCAGCCTGCGGAATAACGGCGATGTTCGGAACCCATTATCGCATCGAGCGCAAATCGGTGGTGCTGGCCGTGGCAATCATGGTCGTGGCAAGCATCGGCGGTCTGATCGAGATCGCGCCGCTGTTCACCATCGACGAGACGGTGGAGACAGACCCCAACATGCGGGTCTACACCCCGCTGGAGCTGGCCGGGCGCAACATCTACATGCGCGAGGGCTGCTACGCCTGCCACTCGCAGATGATCCGCACGCTGCGCGATGAGGTAGAGCGCTACGGTCCTTATTCGCTGGCGGTCGAATCCAAATATGACCACCCGATGCTCTGGGGTTCCAAGCGCACCGGGCCGGACCTCGCCCGTGTCGGCGGGAAATATTCGGACCAATGGCACACCGCCCACCTCGTCAATCCGCGGGACGTGGTGCCGGAATCGATCATGCCGCGTTATTCCTTCCTCCGCGCAGCGCCTTTGCAGACCGCGCATCTGGGGGACGATCTGCGCGCCCTGCGCCGCGTCGGCGTGCCCTATACGGACGAGATGATCGCCAACGCGACCGCCGATGCCGCCGCCCAGGCCTCACCTGAGGATGACACCGCCGGGCTGGTCAAGCGCTATGGCGATGCAACGCAGGTCCGCGCATTCGATGGGAACAAGGACACGGTCACGGAGATGGACGCGCTGGTCGCCTATCTCCAGATTCTCGGCAAGCTGAGCAGCGCCGCGCACACACCGCCGGTGCAAACCGCGCAAAAGTAGGAGGCCGCGATGGATATCCAACATCATATGCTGGTCTGGTTCGCCAAATCCTACGGGCTGTTCTACCTGCTCGCCATGGCGGCCGCCGCGCTGATTTACGCCTGCTGGCCGGCCAATCGGAACCGGTTCGACAAAGCTGCCCGCGACATCATCGACGACGAGGACAAGCCGTGGCGGTAGAGGAGCACAAACAGGAGCGCGATCCGCGCACCGGGCACATGATGACGGGCCACGAATGGAACGGCATCAAGGAACTCAACACGCCGGTGCCGCGCGTGGTGTGGTTCTTCCTGATCCTCACCTTCCTGTTCGGGGTGGGCTATTGGGTCCTGATGCCCGCCTGGCCGATCGGCACGACCTACACCAAGGGCCTGCTCGACACCAACCAGCAGAAGATCGTAACCGCCAAGGTGCAGCGCGCCGCCGCCGACCGCGCGCGCTGGACCGACCAGATCGCCGCCAGGGATATTAGTGCGGTCCGGGCCGATCCGGCGCTCATGGCCTTCATCCGCGAGGATGGCCACCGGCTGTTCGGGGACAATTGTGCCGCCTGCCATGGCATCAACGCCACCGGCGGCCACGGTTTCCCCAACCTCATTGACGGCGACTGGCTATGGGGCGGCAGCGCGGACGAGATCGCGCACACCATCGCGGTGGGGGTCAACAGCCCGGCGAGCAAGGAAACCCGCATCAGCCAGATGCTCGCCTTCGGCCGCGATGGGCTGCTCGACAATGACACGGTGATCGCTGTCGCCACCTATGTGCAGGGCCTGTCCGACCCTGCCTCAGCCAAAGGCAAGGCTGCTGTCATCACCGAGGGACGCGAGGCGTTCGACGCCAACTGCGCGGTCTGCCACGGGCCGCAAGGCCAGGGCAACCAGCAGCTCGGTGTGCCCAACCTCACCGACAAGGCATGGCTCTATGGCGGCGACTTCGATGCGATCTACACCAGCATCTATGAAGGGCGACACGGCGAAATGCCTGCCTGGGAGCATCGCCTGACGCCCGTGGAACGCAAGATCCTCACCCTCTACCTGCTCGACAAGGGAGGGCGCTCGTGAGGCTGCCGCGCTCGCGCGCTTTCTTCCTGACGCTGGCCGGTATCGCGCTGGCGGTGGTGCTGCTTGCCAACGCGCATCTCGTCTATGTCGCGACCAGTTCGCAGCCGACCTGCGTGCCCCATGTCAAGGCGGGGGACGTTGCGCCGTCAACCACGCCGTTCAGCGCGGCAAAGCCGTCATGCTGAGCTAAACCGGAGACGAAGATGGTCATCATCCCCCCCGTCGTGCCGCCGCTGCCGATTGAGAAGCCCTACGCACGCCATGTGGAAGCGGACGCGCCCTTCGCATGGCTGCGCGCGGGCTGGAGCGACCTCACGACCGATGCCGGTCCCAGCCTGCTCTATGGGCTGTTCGTCTTCCTGCTCTCGGCCGGCATCATCGGCGGTCTGGTCTGGTTCGGCTGGGACTATGCGCTGTTCCCGGTCATCGCGGGCTTCCTGGTCTTCGCGCCCACGCTGGCTATCGGCCTCTATGCCAAGAGCCGCGCGCTGGAACAGGATGAGCCAGTCTCGCTGCGGCATATGCTGCTGCCAAAGGCCGTCGCGGGCGGGCAAGTGCTGTTCATCGGCGCGCTGCTGTGCGGGGTGATGCTGCTATGGTTGCGTGCCGCGGTCATCATCTACGCCCTGTTCTTCGGCGTGCGGGCCTTTCCGGGACTGGACCATATCGCCGCCTTGCTGTTCACCAGCACGACCGGCCTTGCCATGCTCATCGTCGGCACGCTGGTGGGCGGGCTGTTCGCCGCCTTCTCCTTCGCCATATCGGCCTTCTCCATCCCGATGATGCTCGACCAGCGTATCGATGCGATGACGGCTATCGGCACCAGCTGGGCGCTGGTCTGGAACAACCGGCGCACCATGATCGTGTGGGGCGGAATCGTGCTCGTACTGTTCGGCCTGTCGGTCGCGACCGGCCTGCTCGGGCTGATCGTGGTCTTCCCGTGGCTCGGCCATGCGACATGGCATGCCTACCGCGCGATGCAATAGCCCATGGCTGCGCTCTGGTATCTGATCCCCATCTCGATCGGGCTTGGCGTGCTGGGGCTTGGCCTGTTCTTCTGGGCGCTGCGCAGCGGACAATATGAGGACATTGCCGGAGCGGCGGAGCGCATCCTGATGGAAGACGACAAGCCGCTCTGACCGCCCATGACGGGTAGAGACGGCCGGATCGGAAAGGAGACGCCGCACCATGCCGTTGTCGATTGCCAATCTGGATCGGGCGCCCCATCGGCTGATGTTCTTCGTCGGCACGCTCAACCTGCTGCTGGCGATGGCGTGGTGGGCATTGTGGCTCGCCTCAAGCCGCTGGGCGCTGTTCCCCATGCCCCAGCCCGATCCTTATGCCGGGCGGCTGCACGCCTTCCTGATGCAATATCAGGTCCTCCCAAGCTTCTTCTTCGGCTTCCTGCTCACTGTCTTTCCGCGCTGGATCGGCCAGCCGGAGATTGCGCGCGGCTATGCCCGCCCAGTCGCCATCGGGCTGTTCGCCGGCCAACTTCTCACGCTAACCGGTGCGCTCGGCTGGCATCTCGGCGCCGTGATTGGCGCACTGCTGACGCTTGGCGGCTGGTTGGTTGCGCTAGTGCCGCTCGGGCGTCTTGCGCGGATCGATGCGGGCCGCACGTGGCATATGGTTGGTTGCTTCGGCGCGCTCTGCGTCGGCGCCATCGGCATCGCTCTGTGGACGCTCTATCTGCTCACCGGCAACGAGCCTCTGGGCGCCTTCTCCCTCAAGCTCGGCACGTTCGGGCTGCTGGCACCGGTCTATTTCACCGTCGCGCATCGCATGTTCCCCTTCTTCGCCGCGAGCGCGCTGCCCGGCTATAAGGCCTGGCGGCCCCAATGGGTGCTGGCCGCCGGCTGGGCACTGATGGCGCTCCATCTCGCGCTGCCGGAGCGATGGCTCTGGCTCGCCGACCTGCCGCTGTGCGTCCTCACCCTGCTGATCACGCTGCGCTGGTTCCCGCGCCGCCGGATGCCTCCGCTGCTGCTCGTGTTGTTCGCGGGGCTGCTCTGGCTGCCCATCGCCTTCGCGCTCTACACGGCGCAGGATCTCGCCCTCGCCTTGCATGGCGAGACGATCCTCGGCCGCGCACCGGCCCATGCCCTGTTCGTCGGCTTCTTCGGCAGCATCCTCATCGCCATGGTGACGCGGGTGACGCAGGGCCACTCCGGCCGGCCGCTCGTCTTTCCTCCGGTCGCCGCTTATGCGTTCATCGCCGTGCAGCTCGTCTGCCTTATCCGCATCGGCGCGGAACTCTCGGCGGACTGGTTGGCCTGGCAAAGCCTCGCCGCGTTCGGCTGGATCGTCGCCTTCCTGCCCTGGGTCATCTGGGCAGCACGCATCTATACGGCGCCGCGCGCTGATGGCCGGCCGGGTTGAGCGAGCGCCCCACCCGGCAAGACCTCATCGCCCGGCCGCCATGCGGGCAGCCCCGCCCCTCACCAGCCGCCATCCCCTATGCCCAGATGCTCCCTGGCCTTTTGCGACATCATCTCCGGCGTCCACGGCGGATCATAGGTCAGCTCGACAGTCACAGCCTCGACACCCAGCGCAGAGTCCACCGCGTCGGTCGCGCCATCGCGCAGATAGTCGGTCGCCGGGCAACCGCGCGTGGTGGTCGTCATGACGACGTGGACGGCGCCCTTATTGATCTCCACACGATAGACCAGCCCGAGATCGACGATATTGTAGCCCAGTTCCGGATCGATGACGCGGCGCAGCGCCGCCATCACGCCATCCGCCAACTCCTCGTCCGCCGCGTCGCTCATGCGACAGCCTCGGCGCCGTCGATGCGGATCAATATCCTGTATGTCGTTCCATCCGGCTGGAAGGCGCCGCGCCAGGCGTGGCCACGCTTGGCCAGTTCGGGCAGCAGGAACATCGGCTCGCGGCAGAGCAGGGCCTCGAGCACGTCGCCCGCCTGCATCTGCTCCGTGGCGGCAAGGATGCGCACCATCGGCTCGGGTGGATCGAGATCGCGATTGTCCATCGCGCGCGCCGGCGCAGGCCATGCGCTCGCATCGGCCGGTTGCGGGGCGGGGGCATTTTCCTCGGGCGCCACATCGGCGGGTGAAAACAGCACCTCCCAATCGCCCTCGCCAATCTCGCGCGCCTCGTGCGTGAAGCCCTTGGAGCCGAGCACATGGAACAGCGGCACCGGCTTGAATGTCGCCAGCAGCCGCAACCCCTGCCCCGGCTCCAGCGCGTTCACTGCCGCCATGATCTCGCCAAACGGTTCGCCGCCGCCGCGCAGGATCGGCCGCACATCCACATCAACAAAATCCACTGCCATGACGGCCTCCTTCTCAACCTTGTCGAACCATGGAAACCAGCAGCCGGGGCTGGCGCACGCCCTGCGGCAGACGAATGGCGCGGCGCACATCCGCAAGGCGGCGGATGCGGATCAGTTCGGCGGCGATCGCGCCGGTGGCGAGCAGCAAGACTATCGCGCTGACGCGGAACAGCAGCGGCGCTCCCGCCAGCAATGCCAGCGTGCCGACCCATATCACGGCGTGAAAGAGCATGAAGAAGCACGCCGCCCGCGGCTCAACGACCAGATCCTGCACGCGCGGCGCATCCACCTTGCCAAGCACCGGCCCATAGCATTCGAGCCAGGTGAGGAAGGCGGCGATCTTGTAGAGCTTCGCCAGCCCCAGCCCGGAGAGCCAGCCAAACGCGATCAGGAACAGCAGCGCGCCGCTATGATCGGCAAGCGTACCGGTAGCGGCCAATATGATGCCGAGCAGCGCGGCGGCGGCAAGATTGCCGAGTGCAAAGCTCGCCATGCGGCTGTTCAGCTCGATCCTGCGCCGCTTGCGCTGCCGATAGAGCTGAGTGATATCCCATCCGTAAAGGCTCAGTGCGATCATACCGAGCAAGCCCGCCACCAGCAGCATCCCGGCCGGGTCGACCCCGAGCCAGATAGTCAGCGTGCCGCCGATGATGCCCACCGCCAACGCCGCGACGCCGAGGCGGAAGGCCCAGCGCGTGCTCGCCCCGTCCAGTTCTGGCGCGAGCATGAACATGGCGAGCAGACGGTAGCTCACGCCCATGGCGGTGAAGGTCAGCCAACCGCCAAAGCCCGCAACGACATGGAGCGGCAGGCCCTCGGCTGTCAGCGCCAGCAACGGCGGCGCGCTGCTTGCACCACCGAAGACCAGCGTGAAGCTGAGACCCAACAGCGCGGTGGCGACAAGGCAGGCAAGACCGGCCGTGACGAACCGTGCCGGCAGGGCCAGCGGGTGGGCCGCCCACAAGGTGCGGCCAAGGTTCCACAGCGCCAGCGCGAAGCCCAGCCCCAGCAACGCGCCACCCCATGGCAACAGGCTCCATGCCGGCCCCGCCCCCCCGCCAAGCTGAAGGAAGCCCGTCAGCAGAAGAGCAAGGCCCGTCACCAGACACACAAGCGTCGGCAAAGCGAGGCCGTTGCTATGGATCGGCCGCGCGACGAGAACCGGCACGAACTGAAACAGCGCGCCACACATCAGCAGGCTGAGCCAGCCGATCGCGACGAGGTGAACCAGCACCAGCGTCTCCGGCGCGGCCATATCCGCCGCTGGATAGCCCACACCCAGCGCCATCAGCGCTTCGGCGCCCAGCAAGCAGAGCACTGCCAGCGCGAAATAGGACATGCTCCATCGGGAGAGGGTGACGCCGGTCATGAGGATACTCTTTCGCCCGCGTGGCGTGAGGTGTAGTGTCGAACATGAAAGATATACTGTCAATATATGTTATACAGGAGACCGCTGCCTGATGAAAATTCCGGGAGACCACAGCCGGGGCTGCCCTGCCCGGCTGCGGGGGAGTGCCGGCACCGACCGCCAGCTTGAGACGCCGCCATGCGTCTGACCAACTTCTCCGATTATGCGTTGCGGCTTCTCATGTTCGCCGCCAGTCATCACCAGCGCCTCATCACCATTGAGGAGACGTCGCGCGTGTTCGGCATCTCGCGCGGCCATTTGATGAAGGTCGCCAATCAGCTCACGCGGGAAGGCTATCTCAAGGCCGTGCGGGGCCGCTCGGGCGGGCTGAGCCTTGCCCGTCCGGCCGCCGATATCCGTATCGGCGAGGTGATCGGCGTGACCGAGCCGGATTTTGCGATCGCCGAATGTTATGGCGGGAACAATTGCTGCCTCATCACGCCCCGCTGCCGCCTGCGCGCGGCTCTGGGGGAAGCGTTGAGCGCCTTCCTGGGCACGCTCAACCGCTACACATTGGCCGATCTGGTGCTGCGCCCCGAGGATTTCGGGCTGGAGCCTGTGAAGGGGAGCGCGCCGGGGCCAGCCGGGCCGGCAGCATTACAGCTGGGCGCTCGGAAGTAATAACAAGGGAACGATAGCCCATCCCGACATTCACCATGAATGCGGCGATGGGCTACCGTTCCCTGTTCCCGAAGCCGGTCGATCAGCGAATGTCCTGAATCTCCTCGGACATGCCTTGCTCATAGGTGCTCCAGCCCGAGTTGATGCCGAACGGCCCGCGCAGGAACACCGCCTCGATCCTGCGGATCTTGCCATCCTCGATCTTGAACAGCTCGCCAAGCTGCCAGGTCCAGTTGATGTTATAATGATCGAAGAAGGCGAAGGAGAAGACGATCCCTCGCTCGCGATCCACCGCCACGAAGCGGCGGTCGCGGATGCGCGAGACGACGCCCTTGAGCGCTGCCTCGAACTGATATTTGCACGTCATGCGCCCACGCTTGCCGGTTGCCGGGTCGAGCGCATTGGCCAGCACATCGACCCCGTTTTCGAAGCGGATGCAATCATCGGTGAAAGGATAATAGCCCTTGCCGTCATTGCGCTGGAGGCCGGCGAAATAATAGTTGGCGGTGCGCACCAGTTCCGCACGCGTCGCGCGCTTGCCCTCGGGGATCGCCTCCTTGAAGACCGGCGCGGGCGCCTTCATCGCCTCCACGCCCTCCCCCGTGGGTGGGAACATGTTATTGCTGCTGTTGGTGCTGTTCGGCCGGATGGCCAGTTGCTCCACTTCGGTGATCTTGCCCTCCCGGATGCGCAGCCGCAAGGCGATGGCCACGAGCGTATCCTTGGCCGGGCCGGTGGCCGAGCTACCGGCCTGCTCCAGCACCGTGCCGATGAACGCCACCTGCTGCGTTTCAACGTCCGGCACGTAGAATTTATAGGAGCCGATGCCACTCATTCCATACCACAGCCCCTCCTTGCCGAGCGGCAGGCGCACGCCATTCTCGGTGAACTTCACGTCCCGCGCGAACAGGGCCGGATCGACCGTGCCGTCCCGCATCGCCACCAGATATTTGTCCACCCACCCTTCCAGGCATGTGCGCTGGCAAGCAGGCTCCGGCGGCGTTTGGGCGGACGCCGTCGTAGCGGCTCCGAACATGAAAAGCGCCAGAACGGCGCGGACAAAATGGGTCATGGTTCTTCCCCCCTCTCCTTGCCCCGAGTTTAGGAGCAAAAACGCCAAAAGCAAAAGCGATCCGCAGATTGGGTGACACCTCCCGGCGACACTGCCCCCATCGCCGTGACCGCCAGCGATCATTCGACGTTTCGGGACAGCAGAGGCAAGCCAGCCAAAATCCAACGTCGCTCACCGGCGTGGAAGATCGCGGCCCGGCCCTTGCCAGTCAGACCTGGAACCACTGCTGTGAATTCGATGTCCCGCATCTGATAGCGCAACGCGCACAGCACTGCGCCACCCCGATACAAGACGCGTCAGGGTTGCCCCGTCCAGCCCGATTTCATGCCATAAGGCACGCTGGTCAGAAGCGCCTCGACCTCCTCGATCTTGCCGCTATCGATCTTGAACGCCTCGAACAGCTCAAAACTATACGGGTGCGTGAATGGATAGGGCACTTCCATGGTGGTGCCGTCCGCCAGCTTGACCTGTTTCACCGTACCCGCATGATCGAAGAACAGGATGGCCATGGCGACGCCGGTCTGCTCGTCGACAATCCAGCGCCGGTCCCGCAGGCCGGTGATGAAGGTCGAGAAGCCAGTGGCGAATTGCTGCTGGCAATTGAGCTTCGCCATGTCGTTGCCGAATTCGGGATTGCTCGTCGTCTGCATGCCGTTCTCGCGCCGCACGCACCGGTCGCCGAACGGCACGCCCTTGTCGGTCGCCTCGTCCAGCCCGACGAAGTAACTGTCCGCCGCACGTATGGTGGCATCCCGGCCCGAGCCATGACCCGCCGGCAAGGATGTGGTGAAGGCCGGGCGCACGTCAAGCTTTGGCGAACCCCCGAAGGACGAACTCGGATCACTGCGGGCAACGAGTGTCTCCACCTCGCTGATCTTGCCGTCCGGCGCCTTCAGCCGCACGCCCAGAAAGGCATTGTGGCCGGCTTCCGTCACGGACTGGAACAGGCCGACATTGCCGCTCGCCGTATCAATGACGAAGAAGCGATAATCGCCCAATCCCTCGATCGTGCCCCACAGCCCATCGCCCAGCGCCAGTTCCGAGCCGTTTTCCGTGAAGCGCACCGTGGCCGCGAGCGGCAGGCGTTTGGGGTCTTTCGCTGCCAGCGCCTGCAGATACGCCTCGCCGACTTGCTTCAGGCAGGCGCGGTCACAGCTCCCCTTCGCGGCGGCCGGCAATGCGAACAGGGCAGGCGCGACCAGCGCAACAGCCCATGCGAGAATGGTCTTCATTGGCCCAACGTTCCTTTCCAATGGGTCGGCGTGCGGTAGGGCAATTCGGTCATGACCGCCTCGATCTCGCGGATCTGCCCGTCCTCGATGCGAAACAACTCGCCCACCACCACGTTGAAGGGGCGCTTGGCAGCCGGGATCATCTCCACCTTGCCGCGACCGGGCACATTGACTTCCGTCAGCCGGCCTTCATGGCGGAACATGAAAACGCCGAAGACGAGGTTGCGGCTCTCATCCACCAGCAGGTAGCGGCGCGGGCTGATCTGCGTGATATAGCTAAATACGCCGGCGTCGATCTGGCTGGCGCATCCGCGTGCCGGGCTGGCCTCCCCACTCCCGCCGCCAAGCTGCGGGTTGTTGGTGGTCTGGATGCCATTCTCCGTCCGGTTGCAATCCTTGTGGAAGCGGGCGGCGCTGCTCCGGCTCTGCTCGATGGCGTTGAAATAACCATCTGTGATGCGGATCAGGTCGCTGCGGCCGAGCCGCTTGGCGGAAGGCACAATCTCCTGGAAGGCGGGTTTGACCGGACCATATTCGCTTCTGAGGAAGGGGCTGGTCCCTTCGCCACGTGCGATGATAGTCTCGACCTGCGTGATCCGCCGGTCAGTCACTTGCAGGCGGATCGTTGCCAACGCGCCTACGCCCTGCTCTTTGAGTGCCACGAAAGCGCCCACGCTGCCTGCGGTCGGGTCAGCAAAGACATGCCGATAGCTGCCCAGTCCTGTGATGGTGCCCCACAGCCCATCACCGGGTGCGACCAACTGCTCGTTTTCCGTCGCGACGACATCGGCCGCCAGCGGCGCATCGGCCGGCGCACGCTTCGCCAGCGCATCAAGATAGCGCTGCATGATATCGTTCAGGCAATCCTGATCGCATTGCGCGGGGGCCTGCGCGACGACACCTTGAGGCGCAGCCGCCAGCAGGAGGAGGGCGAGCCAGGGCGCCACCCGGTATATACGGGCCATTATCGTCCGCCCCCCTCGCCATCCTCGGGCCAGTTCGGCCCCATGCCGTAGGGGGCCTGCTTCATGGCCGCCTCGATCCGGCGGATTTTGCCGTTGGTGATCTTGAACGCCTCGGCCAGTTCCCAGCTGAAGGGCTGCGTGATCGCCACCTTCACCGTCCGCCCGCTGCGCAGGGTAACTTCGGGTATAGTCCCACTATGATCGAAGAAGACGAAGCTGAAGACCACACCGCGTTCAGGGTCGATCAGCACGAAGCGACGGTTCCTTATGCGATCGAGCCAGCGATAATAGCCCTGTTCGAACTGGGCCTTGCAGCCCATCCGCATAAGGTCCTGCCCATAGCCGCCACCGGCCGGCCCGAGAGGCTCGGTGCGGTTGGTGGTCGGGAGGCCGCCTTCCAGCCGCTCGCAATCATCCGAGAAGGGATAATCGCCCTTGCCGTCATTCTTCTCCAGGCCGACAAAATATTGGTTGGCGACACGCCGCAGTTCCTCGCGCGACAGGCGCTCGGCCGGCGGCACCGTCTGCGTCCAGAGCGCCTCGGGCGCGCCGGCCGTTTCGAGCGCGTGGATCCCCGCATCGCCCATGCCGCCCCCCATGACGCCCGCGCGCGAGACGATGACCTCAGCCTCGGTGATGCTACCGCCGACCACTTTGACGCGGGCGCTGAGGATCGACTTGTGCCCGCGCTCATCGACGATGGTGAACACTGCCGCATTGCCCGTCACCGGATCGGCAAAATCATGTCGGTAACGGCCCAGCCCGGTCGCTGTGCCCCACAGGCCCTCGCCAACCGGCAGTTCCACACCATCCTCGGTATAGCGGACATTCGGCGCCAGATTGGCCTTCGCGGGATCGCGTGAAACGAGCGCGTCCAGGAACCCCGTCATCGCTCTCGTGAGACATGCGCGGTCGCAAGCGGCGACGGCCGGGGTTGCCGCCCCTCCGGCCGGCTGCGCCGGCAGCGCGGCCGGGGAGGTCAGCATGGCGAGGGCGAGCGCGGCTCCGCCCATCAAGGCCCCGCCCCTCATTTGAAGCGCATCTTCAGGCTGAGGAAATAACGCCGGCCCAGCACGTCATACGTGCCCGAATCCGTATTGCCGGGCAGCCCGCCGAAGGTCTTGAGCGGCTGCACGTCGAACAGGTTGGTCACGCCGGCATTGAGACTGAACCGATCGTTGATCTTCGCACCGCCGAACAGGTCGAACCGGCTGTAGCTGCCGAGGCCAGGGCCACCGACAATGTCCCGCATCGGCCCCACATAATACCAGCGCAGGCCGAGCGAGGTCTTGTCGTTGGACCAGGTCACGCTGCTGTTGGTCTTCCATTTGGGATGGGAGCCGTTGTTGCTGGCGAAGTCATAGCCAGACACCCGATATCCGGTCGTTCCGGCATAATCGACATAGGGCGCATCCGCGGAGGCCTGCACCTCGAAGCTCATGAGATAGCTGGCCACCACGTTGAGATCGAGCCGGCCGGCGCTGCTCGGGAGGCCGATCGCTTCGAGCGGGATGGCCCAATCGAACTGCACGTCGATGCCGTCCGTCCGGATGCCGCCCAGATTGAAATAGGGCGTCAGCGTCTTGTCCGGCGCGCCGCTGGAGGGGTTGCGCTGGATGCTCTGGCAGTAAGCATTGCTCGCGCTGTAATCGGGGTTGTCTCCCGTCTGGTTGAAGCAGCGGGCAAAGACGAGATCGGCCGAGAGCGTGCTGATCGCCTTCTTGAGATCGATCCGGTAATAATCGACCGAGAGCGACATGTTGCCGAACAGGGGCGACGAGAATGCCGGCCGCAGCACGACGCCCGCCGTATAGGTATCGGCCTCCTCCGGCTCCAGATCGAGATTACCCTGCTGCACCGCCTGCGTGCCGGCAAAGGCCGACTTATAGCTGTCGATGATCGACGCGGGCACGCCTTGCGCGATGCACAGATCGCGGATCTGTCCCGCGTTGGCGCCTGTTCTCGCCGTGCTGTCATAGTTGCAAGGGTCGCCCGAGCCGCCGAGCAGCGCGGCCGTTGCGACCGCCGGGTTGAAATATTCGACCACATTGGGCGCCCGGATCGCGCGCTCATAGCCGCCGCGCAAGCGCACGCCGGGAATGACCGTCCAGTCCAGATCGGCCTTGTAGGTGCTCACCCCGCCGGAGAGATAATCCGAATAGCGATAACCAAGGTCCAGGTTCAACGACTGGAAGCCCGGCATATCCTTGAGGATCGGCACCAGCAGCTCGCCATAGACTTCCTTGGCGGTCGTCACGCCGGAGACTGACTGGCTGCCGAAACTGCCGACGAGGTCGCTGCCGGCGGGATCGGGCGAGAAATCATAGCTGTTGCGCCGATAATCCGCGCCGACTGCCAACTGCACCGCGCCGGCGGGCAGATCGACAAGATCGCCGGTGACAGAGGCCTCCACCACCGTCTGCTTGATACGCGTGACGGATGTAGGATGGATCTGGAGGAAGGCCTTGCAGCTTTCGCTCAGCGGCGTGTCGCCGAACATGTCCAGCCCCTCCGGGCAGGGAACGGCGCCGTCATATGTGAAGCTCCGCCCGCCATCGTTGACGGCGGTGGCATAGGCCGGGTTGGGGACCAGGCTGTTGCCACCGCCGCTCGCGGGGATATAGGCCGGCACGTTGACGAGGCCGCCAGCGCCATCCGAAACCGAGCGCGATGTGAGCAGGGACTGGATGCGGGAGAAGCTGGCCCCGCCGGAAGTCTGCGTCACATCGATCTTGGTCTGGCCGTGGGACCCGTAAATATCCCATTTCCATCCGGTATCGCCGATCTTGCCCCGCAGGCCGGCCAATATCTGATAGACGGTGTTGTCATAGGTGGTGACGGAGGTCCCCGTTGCGGTCCACAATTTGCGCATGGAGAAGGGCGCGTTCGGGTCCGGGCGGGAGGCCAGTATCTCGGCAAGGTCTTGCGGGATGAACGCATTGTCCACCGGGATAACGGCCGTGGTTCCCTGCGTCTGCAACCCCGCGCCATAGTTCGTCACCGAGCTGTAATCGGTGAAGAAGCCCTGCGCATAGACGGTGATGTCGTCCGTGACGTCATAATGACCGGACGCGAACAGATTGTAGCGCTCGGTGGGCGCCGTCAGCATCTGCAAGGTGCCCAGATTATAGGCCAGCGAGTTGTTGAACGGCGAGAGGATGAGGGAATCCGTGTAGGTGCCATTGAAATTGATGCCGCCCGTCTGGGAGACGAGCGTGTTGGCGGCATCATTGTTGAAGGTCAGCACATTGCTGCGGGCGACCTCACCCGCCGCAACGCCATAGCGGCCGAACACCTGATCGACAGCGGCCTGGGTCGGCAGGTTCGCGGCATCGGGCACGAAATTGCCCATGGGCAGCAGGTCCGATCCCCAGGGCGGCGCGCCCAGCGCAAAGGCCTCGCGGTAGAAGCGGCGCTGGTTGAAATAGGCCCGGCCGCGATTGAGGTAGGAGAGGCCCAGCACGACATTGCCACGATTGTCGTCAAGATTGGTGCCGATCAGACCATCGAAGCCATATTCATGCCCATCGCCCAGCTCCGTGATGTTGGTCTGGGCGTTTAGCTCGATCCCCTGGAAGTCATTCTTCAGCTTGAGGTTGACGACACCCGCGATCGCGTCCGACCCATAGACGGCGGAGGCGCCGCCGGTGATCACCTCGACATTCTCGATGATACCGCTCGGGATCGTATTGAGATCGACGATCACGCTGGAGGTGGAGGGCTGAAGCCGGTGGCCATCGGCCAGCACCAGCGTGCGGTTGGCGCCCATGCCACGCAGGTCGATGGTGGCCCGGCCCGTCGGCTGGCCGCTACCGACCAGTTCGTTCGCGCCGGGCGTCACCTGGGGGAGTTGTTGCAGCTTGACGGCGAAGGTGCCGCCGGCCTGTGAATCCATGAAGGACTGGTCCACGGTCACGACCGGCGTGGGGGAACTGTAATCGCGGCGCGCCAGCCGGGAGCCGGTGATGATGATTTCGGGCGGGGCAGTCTCGGCCGCCTCCGCGTTGGCATCGGCCGATGCGCCGTCCTGCGCCTGAGCCATCGTGGCCGTAATGGCCATCCACGAAAGGCCAGCCAATGCGCTGGCCCGTAACGCCCCTCGGATCATCATAATCCTCCCCCAATCCTGATGCGCCGGGCCATTCACCCGGCTGTCAGGCCATGCTTTCACAAGGAAGCGATGACGGGAGCATTTTGACTGGATTAACAACCGATGACATTTGCATTAAAGTAGCGTGAACTCAATTATTATTGATTATTTTCAATAATTTATAAATCGTTCAACCGTTTGAGCGCGCGCGTCCGTTCGCGCAATATGAGTGCATGATCTGGGGAGGGGCGACCTTGAAGCATCTGGCTTCATTCCGGCGGCGGCTGGCGATCCTCGCCGCTCTCAGCCTGGCGGTGGATGTCGGCATGACGATGATTCTCATCGGCACCGCCCGCTCGGCAAGCGACGTGGTGGCTGCCGCGCAGGCCAGCCATTTGCGCACCCGTAGCTTCTCTGCCCTGCAATTCGCCGCAGATCGCTACCAGCGTGCCACTTATGACGTTCTGCGCTATGGTGAACCGATGCAGGCGGAACTGAACGCGGCGGCCACGGCGTTCGATCACGCCCGGCTCGGCGTAGCGCACTTGCCCGCCGCAAGCGATTCCGCGCGGGAGGCCAATGCCCGCGTCCTTGCCCTGACCGACGAACTCAAGCGCATGATCGTCCAACTCCCCACCATCGTGCGGCAAGTGGACGAGCAATGGCAGCAAAATGGATCGACAGCCGCGATGCAGGCGATCCAGCAGCGCTCCCTCCCCTATTTCCAACTCATCGATGCGCTCCAGCGCGAGATACAGATCAATGACGGCGCGCTGCGGCGTGCAACGGAACGTGCCGAGCGCCTGCAGATCGCCGTCATCCCGCTCGCCATGGTGGCACTCGCGCTGGCATTGTTCTCGACCATCGTGGTTTTCCTGCTGATCGTCGGTCGGCTCAGCCCTGCTCTGCGGCGCCTGGAAACCGGCGTGCGCCAATTCACAGAGGGTGGCGGCGCCCATCGCATCGACATGGATGGGCATGATGAATTTGCCCGGATCGCGGGCGCGTTCAACGTCATGGCGGACCAGATCGGCGAGCAGCAGCGCCATCTGCGCAACGCGGCAGCCGATCTCGAAATCGCGGTGGAGAAGCGCACGGCCGATCTGGAAGCCGCCAATGCGGCGCTGGCGGCGGCCGATCAGCGTCGGCGCGTATTCTTCGCGGAAGTCAGCCATGAATTGCGCACGCCGATCACCATCATTCACGGCGAGGCGCAGATCGCCCTGCGCCAGACGAACGATGACCTCGGCAATCTGGCCGAGAGCTTCGAGCGCATTCTGGGGCAAGCCAGGGCAATGAGCCGCCTCATCAACGATCTCTTCCTGATCGCGCGGGCGGAGGCCGATGGCCTCGACCTGCATCTTACCAATGTGGATGTCGGCCAGCTTGCGGCGAATGTCGCGAGCGATTTTCAGGCCATCGCCAGCGATTGCGGCGTGACGATCAGGACCGGCGCGGCCTCCGGCCCGTTCGTGCATGGCGATGCCGGGCGGCTACGACAGGCGCTGGGCGCCGCGCTCGACAACGCCATCCGCCATGGCGGCCCCGGCACCAGGGTCGACATCATCGTGGCCAGCAAAGGCAGCATGGTGGAAATCCGCGTGCGCGACAACGGCCCCGGCATTGATCCGGGCATGATCGATACATTGCTCCAGCGCTTCCGCCGGGGTGCGACCACGGCGGAAGGGTCGGGCCTCGGCCTCACGATCATCCGCGCGCTGGTGGAGGCTCATGGCGGCACGGTCATGCTGGCAAACGAGTCGACGGGTGGACTCGATGTGATAATCTCGCTCCCCGCCGCAGCGGGGCAGCACATGCAGGGGGATGGAAACGATGTCGGATCTGCTTCTGGTTGAGGACGCGGCGAAGGTCGCGGAATTCGTTCGCAGCGGCCTGCGGGCCGAGGGTCATTGCGTAACGATCGCCAAGACCGGACCGGTCGGGTTCGATCTGGCGCGGGAACAATCTTTCGACCTGTTGATCCTCGATGTGATGCTGCCTGGATATTCGGGGCAGGAATTATGCCGCAAACTCCGCGCGGCGGGCAATGAGACACCCATCATGATGCTGACCGCGGTCGATGGCGTTGCCGAAAAGGTCGAGTGCCTGCGCGGCGGCGCGGACGACTATCTGGTCAAGCCATTCGATTTCGACGAGCTCGCCGCGCGGATCGAGGTGCTCGTGCGCCGGGGCCATGGCCGGGCGGAGGCGATGCCCGCCACCTTGTCCGCAGGTGGCATCACCATCGACGAGGCCGCCAAGACCGTGACGTGCCACGACACGGAGATTGAGTTCACGCCCAGGGAGTTCCAGTTGCTGCTGACGCTGATGAGCGCGCCCAATCGTGTGCTGAGTCGGACGCGGCTGCTCAACAAGATCTGGGGGTATGATTCCGATCCGCTAACCAATGTGATCGACGTCTATATCAAGCGCATACGCTCGAAGCTGAGCATGGACGCCGAGACGGGCGCCATCAAGACGGTACGCGGCTATGGCTACCGTTTCGTGGATAGCGACGCCGGCCAGGGCGGTTATTCTACCCATTAGCGCATGGTCCCCCGGATTGAATGGACCAAGCTCTCCGCTTTTGCCCGTATTTTCCGCCCTCCGGCATCCTCCGGTCCGCGCGGGCGCGATGGCCCGCACGAAACCGGCCTGTTTCATTCCCAGCCGGTTGGGGATTGATAAGGCATCATGACGCCTACTGCCTCAATCTCGTGGATCATGCTGTCTGGACCGATCTTGAAGATGTGCGCGGCCGGCATGTCGAAGGGCGCATAGGGCATGTTCTGCTTGTTGCGCTCCGAAGTGGAGCCGTCCGTGTGGACAACCTTGTAGGGCAGGTTCGTCATGGGGTGGCGGAAATGGGAGAATCCCATGGACAGGCCCGTCACCGGATCGGCTGCGACCATCCGCCGGTTCTCGATCCGGTCGATATAGGTGAATGACTTGCTGTCGATCTGGCCTTTGCAATCATTGGCGACGGGCGCCAGCTTCTTGTCCATATTGGGCGGCCCCATAGCGCCCTCGCCGGCCGTGGTGATGCCGTTCTCGCGCCGCTGGCAATCCGCCGCGAAGGGCGATTTCGACCCGTCATTATCATCGAGCGCGTCATAATAGGTCGCGCCGATGGCAATGAGCTGATCGTGCGGCAGGCGCTCATTCTCGGGAATGGTGGCCAGCAGGCCGGGGCGCACCGTCTGGATATTGTCCGTCTGCCCGCGCGCCGGCTCGGACACCAGATGCTCTGCCTCGGTGATCTTGCCATCCTGGAACTTGAGGCGCAGCGCTACCATGGCCGGCTTGCCGTCCCGCTGGACGACGCCGAGCCAGCCGACCTGCTGCTGATCGACATCGGGCACGGCGATCTTGAAGTCGGTCGGGCCACCGCTGATGTCCTTCCACAGCCCCTCGCCCGGCTGAAGGCGCTTCACATTCTCGACGAACGTGACGGTCTCCGCCAGAGGCGCCGCCTTGGGATCATGAGCGACGAGCGCGGCAAGATACTGGTCGGTCGCGCTCAGCAGGCAGGCTCGGTCGCATGCCGGGGCTTCGGCGGTAGCTTGCGCCTCGTTCCCCTGATTGCTCGCGCTCTCGGTCTGGTTGCAGCCCGCGAGCAAAAGCGAAAGCGTGAGCGCCGCCGTGGCCGTGATCCTGATCATCGGATGAACTCCCCTGTTGGTCCCGTGATGGTTGCCGACGGCATCATTCCCAGCCGGTCGGCGCATTATATTTGGTCATGAAGCCCATCGCCTCGATTTCATGGACGCGGCCATCCGCGCCGATCTTGAAGATATGCGCGGCCGGCAGGTCGAAGGGCGCGAAATTGAAGCGCGCCTTGTCATACATGATCGTCGACCCATCGAGCGCCTTCACCGGATAAGGCTCGAAATCCATGGGATGCCGAAAATGCGAGAGGCCCATGACGAGGCCCGTCACCGGATCGGCCGCAAAGACGCGCCGGTCATCAATGCGGGTGATATAGGCCATCACATTGCTGGAAAGCTGCCCCGCGCAGTCGCGTGCGATCGGCGCAGTGCCCGCATTGTTCGGCCCGGCGCCCGCATTCGCCCCAGCCGTGACCATACCGTTCTCATGCCGCTCGCAATCGGCGGCGAAGGGCATCTTTGTGCCGTCATTATCGTCCAGCGCGTCATAATAGCTCGCACCGATGCGAATCAGTCGATCATGCGCCATGCGCTTGTCCTGCGGCACCGGCGTGAGCAGCCCGGCGCGCGGCGTCTGCACGCGCGCCATCATTTCAGGGCGGATATCCGTCGTCAGATGCTCGGCCTCAACGATCTGCCCATCCTTGAGCTTGAGGCGGATGGCGACCATCCTCGGTTCGCCCTTGCTCTCCATCATGCCAAGCCAGCCCGCGCTCTGCTTCTGCTCGTCCGGCACATGGATGGAGAAGCGCGTGGCCCCGCCGCTCGCGCTCTGCCACAGCCCCTCGCCCACTTTCATCCGCGTGACATTCTCGACAAAGGCGACGTCGCTCGCCATCGGCAGGCCTTTCGGGCTGTGCGCGACGAGTGCCTGCACATAGCGATCGGTCAGGTCGATCAGGCACTGGCGGTCGCAGTTCCTGGCATCTGCCGGCGTAGTCAACAGCCCGCCCGCCAGCAACATGGCCGGTAGCGCCAGCGCGTGCAACCGGCGCCTGCCCTTGCAAGAATAGTCTCTTTTTGAATTGGTGACCGGCTTCATGGCAGCGCCCCCGTATCAACGGACGCAGCGAGTCCCGCTCGCCCGCCCAGTCGCGGGCTTACCCTCTCTGTCGTCCAGGATGGTTGCTCCACCCCTTGACCGGGTAAGAGGTGACACATGAAAAAAGCATAGGCAACCGATGAATCGCGGCTGACAGGCGGATTAAAATCGGATGAATTTCCATAATCAGCGCCACATCGGCCCCTGCTTCACCTTTATGCAATCCATGACAAAGTCCGGTTTCACGATCGACATGGGGAGCGCATAACAGCCTTGGCCTCGCCGGATGCCGGGCTTATGCAAGGCCGGACAAGGGGAGGAAAGCGGCATGAAGCAGGCGAATCGCAGCGCATCCTGGGGCAAGGCGACGACTTACGGATCAGCACTGGGGATCGCGACCGCCGCGCTGGGCACGGTCCTCGTCCCGCTCGCTGCGGCGCAGAATGTCACGGCCACCGGCAATGCCACGCAGATTGCCGCCGGCAAGACAGCCTATCAGCAAAATTGCGCAGTCTGCCATGGGCAGGACCTGCAGGACGGGCAGTTCGCCCCAGCCCTCAAGGGCACGGCTTTCCTCGCCAAATGGGACGGCGCCAGCGCCGACAAGCTCGACCATTATATCCGCACCTCCATGCCGCCATCCGGAGCGGGCGCCCTGGCGCCGGAAGATTATGCCGCCATCCTCGCCCTCATTCTCCAGGCCAATGGCGTGGACAGCGGCGCCGCGCCGCTCACCGGGGACACCGCGCAACTGGCAGGGTTGACTCTGCCCAAGCCGCCTGCCCCAGCCGCAGCCGATCTCGGCGTGGGCGGCGTCACCACGCGCCACCCGATTCCGCCATGGCCGACTCCGCCGGCGCGCTTCACCGATTTCACGCCCGTGACCGAGCAGATGCTGGACGATCCGGCACCGGAAAACTGGCCGGCCTGGCGGCGCAGCCACAAGGGGCAGGGCTTCTCCCCGCTCGCGCAGATCACCACGGCGAATGTGAAGGACCTGCGCGTCGCCTGGTCGCAGCCGCTCCCCGCCGGAGACACGATGAACGAACCGCTGGTGCGCGATGGCGTGCTCTATGTGTTCGGCCATGGCGACGCGGTGATGGCGTTCGACGCCACCAACGGGCGCTTGCTCTGGCGCTACCAGCGCAGCCTGCCGAAAGACGTGGCCGCCTCCTCCAAGAAGACCATCGCTCTCTACGGCGACAAGCTTTACGCCGCCACATCCGACCTGCACCTGATCGCCCTCGATGCGCGCACTGGCCGGCCCGTGTGGGACAAGCAGATCACCGACAAGCCGGGTTTCCGCAATCCCGGCGGCCCGCTCGCGGCCAAGGGCGTCATCATGCAGGGTCTCACCACGCAGGCGCCGGGCGGCGGCCTGATCGCCGGTTTCGATGCCGAGACAGGCGAGCGGCTCTGGACCTTCAACACCGTTGCCGCGCCCGGCACACCGGGAGGCGACAGCTGGAACGGCCTCGCCGCGGACGAGCGCAGCGGCGGCTCGGTCTGGACCTCCGGCAGCTATGACGCGCAGACCGGCCTCGCGCTCTGGGGCACAGCGCAGACCTACGACACCGGCCCGCTGCGCGACCGCAAGCCGGGCATGAACAATGACGGGCTTTATACCGATTCCACGCTGGCCATCGAGCCGCGCACCGGCAAGCTCGTCTGGTATTTCCAGCACATGAAGAACGACCAGTTCGATCTCGACTGGGTGTTCGACCGGGTGATCGCCACGCTGGAAGTGAAAGGCAAGACGCAGCGCGTCATCATGACCGCCGGCAAGGAAGGGCTGTTCGACACGCTGGACGCGAAGACGGGCAAATATGTGAAGACCGTCGACATGGGCATCCAGAACTTCGTCACGAAGATCGACCCGGTGACGGGGGACAAGACGGTGAACCCCGCGCTGGTGCCGGATCGCGGCAAGGTCACTTATGTCTGCCCACATGGCGGCGGCGGCCGCAACTGGTCGCCCACCGCCTTCAATCAAGGCTCCAGCCTGCTGTTCGTCACCGCGCGCGACGTGTGCATGGACATGGTGCCGGCGGAAGGGAAAGGCTTCCTCACCACCGGCGTCAACATCGACTATGCGCCGCCGCCCAACAGCGACGGGCGCTACGGGCTGTTGCAGGCGCTGGACATGCAGGCGGGCAAGATCCGCTGGAGCCAGCACCAGCGCGCGCCCTACACCATGGGCGTGCTCGCCACCGCCGGCGGCCTGCTGTTCACCGGATCGGTCGACCGGCGCTTCACCGCGCACGATCAGGCGACCGGCAAGCTGCTGTGGGAGCAGGTGATGACCGGCATCCCCAACGCCTCCGCCATCAGCTACGCGGTGAACGGCAAGCAATATATCGCGATGGTGACAGGCCACGGCAATCCGCTCTCCTTCGGCCTCGGCAAGCTGACCCCGGAGATCGAGTTGCCGCCGGTGAACACGGCAGCTGTTACCGTGTTCGCGCTGCCAGAATAGCGTTTGCCCGGTCCGGGTTGCCCCTGTTGTGTGCCTGTGAAAACAGACACACGGAGCGCAGGGGCGGCTCGCCACCGCTCCTGCGCTCCTGCCTTCGCGGGAGCACGACGTCTCTCTCTTACGGATAATATCCCGGCGATAGGTCGAGCGAAGGGACGACGACTCGAGACAGCGCCTGGCGCATCTCGACTTCGCCCGACACGAACGAAAACCTCGTTCGTCAGTGCTACGCCGCCCTCCCCGGTCCCAGCGCCTCGATGATCCGGCAATCGGCCACGGTGCCGCCACCGCATGACGCGATGATCGCTGCCAATTCCCGGCGCAGCGCCTCCAGATCGGCAATCTTGCGCTCGACCTGCGCGAGATGATCCCGCGCCAGCGCGTCCACCGTGGCGCAATCGCGTGCGCGGTCGTCGCTGAGCGAGAGCAGCGCCCGCACCTGATCGAGCGAGAAGCCGAGATCGCGCGCACGGCGGATGAACGAGAGTCGACCCAGTTCCGCCGCGCCATAGCTGCGATAATTGCCGCCTGTGCGCGGCGGCGCGGGCAGCAGCCCGATGCGCTCATAATAGCGGATCGTCTCCACCTTGGTGCCTGTCGCCTTGCCCAGATCGCCGATTGTCATCGCCATGCGCTTGACCCTGTAGTGGCTGCAGGGTGCATATAGCGCCTCACCACGATGGATGCGAGGTGATGCGATGGCGGGCGGCTGCTGCGACTGCGGATCGGAACCGGCGACAAGGAATGGCGGCCCGGGAAATGACGGGGCGTGGCGGCGCGTGCTGTGGATCGCGCTGGCGATCAACGCGGGCATGTTCGCATTGGAGATCGGCGCGGGCGTCGCCGCTCACTCCGCCGCGCTCAAGGCCGATGCGCTCGATTTTCTGGGGGACAGCGCCAATTATGCGATCAGCCTCGGCGTCGCGGGGCTAGCGCTGCAATGGCGCGCCCGCGCCGCGCTGCTCAAGGGCGCATCGCTGGCCCTGCTCGGCCTGTGGATTCTTGCCAGCACGGCGTGGATGGCTTTCAGCGGCACATTGCCCAGGGCGGAGACGATGGGTGTGGTCGGCACGATCGCTCTCATCGCCAACCTCGCCTGCGCGATCATGCTGTGGCGCTACCGCGAGGGAGATGCCAACCGCCGCTCGGTATGGATCTGCTCGCGCAACGATGCGATCGGCAACGTCGCCGTGGTCGCCGCCGCGCTGGGCGTGTTCGGCACCGGCACGGCCTGGCCGGACATCATCGTCGCCGCCGTTTTGGCCAGCCTCGGGCTGAGCGGCGGCTGGCGGATCATGCGCCATGCCCGCGCCGATCTCGCCTCACTCGTCCGGCCCGCGCCCCTACCCGGCCGATAGGTGATGCAGGCATCGCGCACATGTCCAAAAGTTCATCCCGCCGCCATCCTCCCGATGCGCCGGGTGCGCGAGAAAGCGCCTGCGACCCGCGCCGCGCGGTATCGCGAGCCTGAAGGAGACTATTGATGAACCGTCGCCTGATCACTGCCGGCTTTGCTTCGCTGGCCGTTCTCGCCACTCCGCTCATTGCATCCGGCGCGATGGCCAAGCCCGCCAAGGCCGACACGCATCATGTGAAGAAGGAAAAGGCGGCCAAGAAGACCAGCGCCAGCCCGGCCGCGTCCACCAGCACGGCGGCGACCCCCGCCAAGAAGTAATCGCTTACCGGGGCCGGCGCATCTCCCCCCTGCATCCGCGCCGGCTCCGGGACCGGTCGCCACGCCACGCGCTCAGCCGCCAGTGGCGATCAGCATTTCCACGACGAACCCATCGTCGCGCCGGGCGAACCGGAGGCGCCCGCCATGCATCCGGGCCACCGCTGCGACGAGCGGGAGGCCGAGGCCGGCTCCAGCAATTCCCCGCGCGGAGTCGAGGCGTCCGAACCGGCGCAGCGCCTCAGCCTCCCGCGCTTGCGGAATGCCCGCCCCTTCATCCGCCACGCAGAGCATCGCCATCCCTGCCTCGGTCCGCAGGGAGAGCGTCACGCGCCCCGCTCCATATTTGAGCGCATTGTCGATGAGATTGGAGAGTGCCTGCCCCAGCAACTCACGGTGGACGGGCACCTTCATCGACACCGGAGCCGCAACCTCCAGGCCGCGCGCCTGCTCCTCCATCAGCGGCTCATAAAGATCGCCAATGTCGGCCAGCATCGCGCCCAGATCGGTCGGGGCCATCCGGTCGCGTCCGATACCGGCCTCCATCCGGCTGATCTCCAGCGCGGAGGCAAGCATCGCCAGTAGCGCATCCGCCTCGCGGCTGACGCCATCGATCGTGGCGCGCAGCAGAGCCGGGTCGTCGGTCTCCATCGCCCGGTCGATCCGCGCGCGCATGCGAGTGAGCGGGGAGCGCAGATCATGCGCGAGACTATCCGTCACCATGCGCAATTCCGCCAGCAGGTCGCCAATCCGGTCCAGCATGGCGTTGATCGCGCGCGCCAGCATATCGAAGCTGTCGCCGGAGCCATCGAGCAGCACGCGCCGGTCGATGTCACCCGCGCCCACGCCCGCTGCCGTCGCCGCGATATGGGCAATGCGCCGATCGATGATGTGCACCGCCAACCAGGCGCCGACGATGGCCAATGGCAGCGCCAGCAGCAGGGCGGTGAGCAGTGCGCCTTCCACCGTCCGGCGGATCTGGTCGCTCTCGTCGGTGCGCTCGCCGACCAGCAACCGGCGGCCATCCGGCAGGCGTGCGGCGGCGATGCCGAAGGGCACGGGCGCGCTGTCACCAATGCGGTAGAGCATGGCCTTGGTCCAGCGCTCACCGGTGGAGACGGTGGGCGGCCAGGCGGCGAGATTGCCAGCGATCCGCCTGCCCGCGCGATCCACGAGCAACATCACCCCGTCCTCATCGTCGTTCATCCGCGCCACGACCGCGCTCATCAGCGACGAATCGCCCTGCTCGCGGGCGATGGCCAGCAGCGTATCCCGCGCGCCGATGGCGATGGCGCTATCCGCCGCGTCGAGGTCCGCGCGCACCAATTGGGTGATGGAGAGCAGCAGCGCCCCGCCGAACAGCAGTTCAAGCAGCAGAATGAGGCCGATGAAGCGGATGTGCGAGGAGCGCAGCCGGCGCGTCCAGCGCCCCGCACGCGGTGGAATCGCCTCGCTGCTCATTCGCCCAGCCGGTAGCCCGCGCCGCGCACGGTATGAATGAGCGGCCGCTCGTCCGCACCGTCGATCTTACGGCGCAGACGGCTGATATGCACGTCGATCACGTTGGTGCCGGGGTCGAAATGATAGTCCCACACGCCTTCGAGCAGCATGGTGCGCGTCACGACCTGCCCGGCATGGCGCAGCAGATATTCGAGCAGGCGGAACTCACGCGGCTGGAGGTCGATCGCCTGCGCGCCGCGCCGGACCTCGCGCCGCAGCAGGTCCATGCGCAGCGTGCCGCAGGCGAGCACCGTCTCCACCGCCGTGCCGCTGCCGCGCCGGCGCATCACCAGTTCCAGCCGCGCAAGCAGCTCGGCAAAGGCGAAGGGCTTGACCAGATAATCGTCCGACCCGGCAGTGAGGCCCGTCACCCGATCCTCCACGGAGGCCAGCGCGGAGAGTAGGATGACCGGGGTTTCGATGGCCGCCGCCCGCAGCGCGCCAAGCAGCGCCAGCCCGTCCATGCCCGGTAACATCCGGTCGAGGATGATCGCGTCGTAGCCGCCGTCGGTCGCCATGAACAGGCCGTCGCGGCCATTATCGCAATGGTCGCCGACATGGCCATGCTCCGCGAGGCCCTTGAGGATGAAATCGGCGGTCGTCCTGTCATCTTCAACGAGCAGTATCTTGCGGCCCATCGCCTCTCCCTTCCGCCTGCCCCGACGCCGTGCATCGCCGCAGTCTTGCCACGCGCGCGGTGCTTCCGCGATGGAAATCGACCTGCATGACGCAGCGGCGCGGATCGTCGATCAACCGCCGCGCCATCGCTGCGCCTGTGATGCGCCGGCCGGCGACGGCATGCAATGTATCGCCCACCGCCAGCCCGCCGCGATCCGCCGCGCCGCCACCACGCACGCTGGTGACGACGACCTGCCGGTCCCGCCGCGTCCCCAGCGTCAGCCCGGCGCGTTCATCATGCGCGGGCTTCGCCGGTGCCGGCCGCGCCAGGCGCGAGGAGAGCAGCGGCGGCAGCGCCGCGAGCAGCAGGATAGCGGCATAGACCAAGCGGGGCGCCCAGCGCATCGGCCCGCCCTAGCCCCCGCACCGTGTCCGGGGGCTGACGGGGAAATGACAGAAAGTTCATGCGCGCGTCCGCCCTGCCGCTCATCCTCACCACTCGCCGCACAGCGCGGTTGTCTTGCGCGCACGGCTGTTGCAAGGGTGGCCATCATATTGAGGCAGGCAGTCAAGGTGACGACGAGGAAGATGGCGATGAACAGAGCGGACAAGCCGGTGGTGGTGTTTGGCGGCGGCGGCTTCCTCGGCCGTCAGGTCGCGCAGGAGCTGCTCTCCAGGGGCTATCGCGTGCGGATCGCCCAGCGCAATCCGCTGAGTGCGGTGGCGATCCGTTCGCTCGGCAATATGGGCCAGACGCAGTTCGTCGCGGCCGATATCACCAAGGCCGATCAGGTGCGCGCGGCGCTGACGGGTGCGGGTGCGGCGATCAACCTCGTCGGTCTGCTGCGCGGCCCGATGCAGGCCGCCCATGTCGATGGCGCGCGCAATATCGCCGAGGCGGCGACCGCGCTCGGCATCGACGCGCTGGTGCATGTCTCCGCCATCGGCGCGGACAGTGCCAGCCCCTCCGCTTATGGTCGCACCAAGGGCGAGGGTGAGGAAGCCGTGAGCGCCGCCTTCCCCAAGGCAACGATCCTGCGCCCCTCGATCCTGTTCGGGCAGGATGACCAGTTCACCAATCGCTTCGCCCAGCTCATCGTGACCGGATCGTCCATGCCCGTGTTGCGCGCGGTGCCAGTCATTCGCGGACAGGCCAGATTCCAGCCCGCCTATGTCGGTGACGTCGCCCGCGCCATCGCGCTCGCCGTGGAGGAGCCGGGCCGGTTCGGCGGCCAGCGCTACGAGCTGGGCGGGCCGGATATAGTCTCGCTCGACGAGATCAACCGCTGGATCGCCGAGCAGATCGGCCGCGACGTGCGCTTCCTGCCGGTGCCGGACGGCGCCGCCAAAGCGCTCGCCAGCGTGACCGGCTGGGCGCCCTGCGCGCCGATCACGCGCGATCAGTTCCAGATGTTGCTCGGCGATACCATCGTGGCAAAGGGCGCCAAGGGCTTCGCCGCCTTCGGCATCCGCCCCGGCCCGCTGGCGGCCTTTGCCCCCGCCTGGCTGACGCAATATCGCCGCAAGGGCCGGTTCGGGGCGACAGCACGCGCCTGATCACCTCCTCCACTTCCCCCTCCCCCTATCGCGAACGGGATGATGCGCCATGGATAGCCATCTGTTGACCGTCATCCTGCTCGGCATTGTCGAGGGGTTGACCGAATTTCTGCCGGTCTCGTCCACCGGCCACCTCATTCTCGCCAGCGAATTGCTGGGCTATGATTCGGCGGAGTGGGCGACCTTCAACGTCGTCATCCAGCTTGGTGCGATCCTCGCCGTGGTGGTGCTCTACTGGCGCACCTTCTGGGGAGTCGCGACCGGCCTGCTTGGCCGTGAGGCGTCCAGCTGGCGCTTCCTTGCCAATCTGCTGCTCGCCTTCCTGCCCTCGGCCGTGCTCGGCCTGATTTTGCACAGCCAGATCGAAGCGCTGCTCGGCGCGCCCAAGGTGGTCGCCGTCGCGCTCATCCTCGGCGGCATCGCGATCCTGCTGATCGAGCGGCTGATCGGCAGCTTCCGCTATTCCGGCGTGGATCGCATCCCCTTCTCGCGCGCGCTCGGCATCGGCGCCCTCCAGTGCCTCGCCATGATCCCAGGCGTCAGTCGCTCCGGCGCGACGATCATGGGCGCACTGGCGCTCGGCGTGGACCGCAAGACGGCGGCGGAATTCTCCTTCTTCCTCGCCATCCCCACCATGCTCGGCGCAACCACGCTGGAGGCCTACAAGTCCCGCGACGCACTGATGAGCGGCACGACCAACTGGGGCGATATTGGCATCGGCTTTCTCGTCTCGTTCCTTGTGGCGATCGTCGTCATCAAATTGTTCGTCGGTTTCGTTTCCCGCCGGGGTTTCGCGCCTTTCGCCTGGTATCGCATCGTTGCAGGCGCGGCCGCCCTGATCTGGCTGCTAGCCAGATAAGGCCGATACGGACCTATTTTTGAGAGAAGAGTATAGAAAAGTCCGATAATTCGAAAAGACATCGAAATATACGGCAGGATGATTGCCATATATGTCGAAAAACGCGTGACTCACGCCTTGTGGAAAACTACCGCGCTCTCCGCTGACAAGGGAGCCTGCCACATGGCCAAGAATCCGATGCTCAAGTTCGTAACGCGCACGCAATCCTATCCGGAGAAGCGCGCGGCGGATGAGCGCGCCAAGGATTTCGCGGAGATCGCGGCGAATTTCGCCGAGGAAAGGGCGCGGGAACAGGCCGCGCGCTGCTCGCAATGCGGCGTGCCCTATTGCTCGGTGCACTGCCCGGTTCACAATCATATTCCCGACTGGCTCAAGCTGACCGCCGAGGGGCGGCTGCGCGAGGCCTATGAGCTGAGCAACATGACCTCCACCATGCCGGAGATCTGCGGCCGCATCTGCCCGCAGGATCGGTTGTGCGAGGGCAATTGCGTCATCGAATTTTCCGGCCACGGCGCCGTCACCATCGGCTCGGTCGAGAAATATATCACCGATACCGCCTGGGAGCAGGGCTGGGTCGAGCCGGTATCGGTCGGCGCGGCGACCGGGCTTTCAGTCGGCGTCATCGGCGCGGGGCCAGCAGGCCTCACCGCCGCCGAATATCTTCGCCGCGCCGGGCATGAAGTGCATGTCTATGACCGCTATGACCGCGCCGGCGGCTTGCTCACATATGGCATTCCCGGCTTCAAGCTGGAGAAGGATGTGGTCATGCGCCGCGTCCAGCGACTGGTCGAGGCCGGCATCGTCTTCCATCTTGAATTCGAGGTCGGCCGCGACGCCACGCTCGCCGAGCTGCGCGAGCGGCATGCTGCGATCCTGATCGCCACCGGCGTTTACAAGGCGCGCGATATCAAGATGCCGGGCGTCGGCGCGCCGGGCGTCGTCAAGGCGCTCGATTATCTCACCGCCTCCAACCGCGCCGGCTTCGGCGATGCTGTGCCCGCACATGAGGACGGGTCGCTGCTCGCCACCGGCAAGGATGTGATCGTGATCGGCGGCGGCGACACCGCCATGGATTGCGTGCGCACCGCGCTGCGCCAGGGCGCACGCAGCATCCGCTGCCTCTACCGGCGCGATCGCGACAATATGCCCGGCTCGCAGCGCGAGGTGCAGAATGCCGAGGATGAGGGCGTGGAATTCGTCTGGCTCTCCGGCCCCGTCGCCGTCGAAGGGACGGATCGCGTAACCGGCGTCATCTACAACCGCATGCGCCTCGGCCAGCCGGATGCTTCCGGCCGCCGCGCGCCCGAGCCGGAGCCGGACAGCGAAACCCACGCCCCGGCCGATCTCGTCATCAAGGCGCTGGGCTTCGATGCCGAAGACCTGCCGGTGATGTTCAAGGAACCCTCACTCTCGGTCACACGCTGGGGCACGCTGCGCGTCGACCATCGCACGATGATGACCAGCATCGACGGCGTGTTCGCCGCCGGCGACATCGTGCGCGGCGCCAGCCTCGTCGTCTGGGCGATCCGCGACGGCACCGATGTGGCCGAGCATATGCAGGTCTATCTCAAGGCAAAAACCCCTGTCCGCGAGGAGATCAAGGCATGAGCCGGAAGCATCACCACGCGAGCGACATGGAAGGGCATGATATGATGGTCGATCTGGAAGCCGAACGCATCCGCCTCGCCCGCGAGGGCATGTATCGGCCGGAGTTCGAGAGCGATGCCTGCGGCGTCGGCCTCGTCGCCGCGACCGACGGCAAGCCCTCGCGCCGGGTCGTCACCAGCGCCATCGATGCGCTCAAGGCGGTGTGGCACCGCGGCGCGGTCGACGCGGACGGCAAGACCGGCGATGGCGCGGGCGTCCATGTCGATCTGCCTGTGCGATTCTTTGATGACGCCATCTCGGCCTCTGGTCACAAGCCCCTGCCCAACCGCCTTGCCGTGGGCATGATCTTCCTGCCGCGCATCGACCTGGGCGCGCAGGAGAGCTGCCGCACCATCGTCGAGACGGAGATCATCGAGGCCGGCTACAAAATCTATGGCTGGCGGCAGGTGCCGGTCGATGTCTCCGTGATCGGCGACAAGGCGCAGCGCACCCGCCCGGAAGTGGAGCAGATCCTCATCGCCGGGCCGTTGCCCGAGGAGCAGGACGCCGCCGAGTTCGAGCGCGACCTGTATCTGGTCCGCCGTCGCATCGAGAAGAAGGTCGTCGCCGCGCAGGTCAACGATTTCTACATCTGCTCGCTCTCCTGCCGGTCGATCGTCTATAAGGGCCTGTTCCTCGCGGAGAGCCTCTCCGTCTTCTACCCGGACCTGACCGACGAGCGGTTCGAAAGCCGCGTGGCCATCTTCCACCAGCGCTACTCCACCAATACCTTCCCGCAATGGTGGCTGGCCCAGCCGTTCCGCTCGCTCGCCCATAATGGCGAGATCAACACGATCCGCGGCAACCAGAACTGGATGAAGAGCCACGAGATCAAGATGGCGGCGCTGGCCTTTGGCGAGCAGAGCGGCGATATCAAGCCGGTCATTCCCGCCGGTGCATCGGATACCGCCGCGCTCGACGCGGTGTTCGAGACGCTGTGCCGCGCCGGACGCGATGCGCCGACCGCCAAGCTGATGCTCGTGCCCGAGGCATGGCGCGGGGACGACCCGGACCTGCCGGAAACGCACCGCAACATGTATGAATATCTCGCCTCGGTCATGGAGCCGTGGGACGGCCCTGCCGCGCTCGCGATGACGGACGGCCGCTGGGCAGTGGCAGGCATGGACCGCAACGCCCTGCGCCCGCTGCGCTACACGCTCACCACGGACAATCTGCTGATCGTCGGCTCCGAGACGGGCATGGTCGTGGTGCCCGAGACGACGGTGATGCAGAAAGGCCGGCTGGGGCCGGGCCAGATGATCGCCGTGGACCTCGACGCCGGCAAGGTGTTCGACGACCGCGCGATCAAGGACCGCGTCGCGCAGGACCGCCCCTATCACGATTATGTGAAGGGCTTCCTTACCGCCGACGACCTGCCCCCGGCTCCCGAGGACTTCCGCCCCATGTGGGATAAGGCTGAGCTGATCCGCCGTCAGGTCGCCGCCAACCTCACCATCGAGGATATGGAAGTCGTGCTCGCGCCGATGATCGAGGATGGCAAGGAAGCCGTCGGCTCGATGGGCGACGATACGCCACTGGCGGTCATCACCGACAAGCCGCGCACCATCAGCCATTTCTTCCGGCAGAATTTCAGCCAGGTCACAAACCCGCCGATCGACTCCCTGCGCGAGCGGCACGTGATGAGTCTCAAGACCCGCTTCTCCAACCTCGCCAACATCCTGGAGGAGCAATCGCAGAACAGCCATGTGCTCGTTCTGGATTCGCCGGTGCTGCTCTGCGAGGATTGGGCGCGGCTCAAGGCAACCTTCGGCAAGGCCGTGGCGGAGATCGACTGCACCTTCCCGGCAGATGCCTCGCCGGATTCGCTGCGCGTCGCCATCAGCCGCATCCGCGACGAGGCGGAGATCGCCGTGCGCGCCGGACAGACGGAACTGTTCCTCTCGGACGAGAATGTCGGGCCGGATCGGGTCGGCATCGCCATGGTGCTCGCGGCGGCGGCCGTGCACACCCATCTCGTCCGCAAGGGCCTGCGTTCCTATTCGTCGGTCAACGTGCGCACCGCAGAATGCCTCGATCCGCATTATTTCGCGGTGCTGATCGGCGTCGGTGCCACCACGGTGAACGCCTATCTGGCCGAGGCCTGCATCGTCGATCGCCACACGCGCGGCCTGGCCGGCGACCTCAGCCTGACCAACTGCCTGGAAAACTACCGGCACGCGGTCAATGAAGGCCTGCTCAAGATCATGAGCAAGATGGGCATCGCGGTTATCTCAAGCTATCGCGGCGGCTATAATTTCGAGGCGGTCGGCCTCTCGCGCGCGATGGTGAACGATCTGTTCCCCGGCATGCCCTCCAAAATCTCGGGCGAGGGCTATGCTTCCCTCCAGCTCAACGCGCTGGACCGGCACCGCAGCGCCTATGACAAGGCAGTGGTAAATCTGCCGATCGGCGGCTTCTACAAGCAGCGCGCGGGCGGCGACGCCCACGCTTATTCGGCGCAGCTCATGCATCTGCTGCAAACCGCCGTCGCGACCGACAGCTACTCGACCTATCTGCAATTTTCGCGCGGCACACAGGAACTGCCGGCCGTCTATCTGCGCGACCTGCTGGAGCTGGTCTATGCCGACCAGGCGGTGCCGATCGACGAGGTGGAGGCGATCACCGAGATCCGTAAGCGCTTCGTCACGCCCGGCATGTCGCTGGGTGCGCTCTCGCCAGAGGCGCATGAGACACTGGCCATCGCCATGAACCGGATCGGCGCCAAGGCCGTCTCCGGCGAGGGCGGCGAGGATCGCGAGCGGTTCAAGCCGCGCGAGAATGGCGACAATGCCAATTCGAGCATCAAGCAGATCGCTTCCGGGCGCTTTGGCGTCACTGCCGAATATCTCGGCGCCTGCGAGGAGATCGAGATCAAGGTCGCGCAGGGCGCCAAGCCCGGCGAGGGAGGCCAGCTCCCCGGCTTCAAGGTCACGGAGATGATCGCGAAGCTGCGACACGCGACGCCGGGCGTCACGCTCATCTCGCCACCGCCGCATCATGACATATACTCAATCGAGGATCTCGCTCAGCTCATCTATGACCTGAAGCAGATCAACCCGCGCGCGCGCGTCTGCGTCAAGCTGGTCAGCCAGGCCGGCATCGGCACCGTGGCGGCGGGCGTGGCCAAGGCGCATGCCGACGTGATCCTCGTCTCCGGCAATGTCGGCGGCACCGGCGCCTCGCCGCTCACCAGCATCAAATTTGCCGGCTTGCCCTGGGAAATGGGCCTGTCGGAAGCCAATCAGGTGCTCACCCTGAACGGCCTGCGCCACCGCGTGAAGCTGCGCACGGACGGCGGCCTCAAGACCGGGCGGGATATCGTCATCGCCGCGATCCTGGGCGCAGAGGAGTTCGGCATCGGCACGCTGAGCCTCGTCGCCATGGGCTGCATCATGGTGCGCCAGTGCCACTCGAACACCTGCCCCGTGGGCGTCTGCGTGCAGGATGAACGCCTGCGCGCCCGCTTCACCGGCACACCCGAGAAGGTCATCAACCTCATGACCTTCATTGCCGAGGAAGTGCGCGAGATTCTCGCGCGGCTCGGCTGCCGCAGCCTCGACGAAGTGATCGGCCGCACGGAGCTTTTGAAGCAGGTCAGCCGCGGCGCCGAGCATCTCGACGACCTCGACTTGAACCCCATCCTCGCCAAGGTGGATGCGGATGACGCCGAGCGCCGCTTCAACCTGCCGACATGGCGCAACGAGGTGCCCGACAGCCTCGACGCGCAGATCATCTCGGACGCCAAGGCCGTGTTCGAGCGCGGCGAGAAGATGCAGCTCACCTACACGGTGCGCAACACGCATCGCGCCGTGGGCACGCGCTTCTCGGCGATGGTGACGGAGAAGTTCGGCATGTCCACGCTGGCGGACGGGCACGTCCATATCCGCTTGCGCGGCTCTGCGGGCCAGTCGCTCGGCGCCTTTCTGTGCAAGGGCGTCACGCTGGAAATATTCGGCGATTCCAACGACTATGTCGGCAAGGGCCTTTCCGGCGGCATTATCGCTGTGCGGCCGATGGTCTCCAGCCCGCTCGCCAGTCAGGACAATACCATCATCGGCAACACCGTGCTCTACGGCGCGACCTCCGGCAAGCTGTTCGCCGCCGGTCAGGCAGGCGAGCGTTTCGCGGTGCGCAACTCCGGCGCGCAGGTGGTGGTGGAAGGCTGCGGCGCCAACGGCCTTGAATATATGACCGGCGGCGTGGCCGTGGTGCTGGGCACGCCGGGCGCCAACTTCGGTGCGGGCATGACCGGCGGCATGGCCTTCGTCTATGACGAGGCCGGGCTGTTCCCAAGACACGCCAATCCGGAGAGCATCGTCTGGCAACGCCTCGCCAGCGCGCATTGGGAGGGCGTGCTCCGCGCGCTGATCGAGGAGCATGTCGCCCGCACGGACAGCAGCTGGGCCACCGCCATCCTGCATGGCTGGGACCGCAGCCGCGCGCATTTCTGGCAGGTCTGTCCCAAGGAGATGATCTCCCGCCTCGCCCACCCCCTTTCGGACGAGACGCTGGAGCCTGTGGCGGCCGAATAGCGATCAACGCCGGCCGACCTCGCGGGGCCACGCCTGTGCCGATCGGCTCGCATATGAGAGGCAGCGCGACGTGCATTCGCGCCGCCTCCGCCGAAGACCTCGAACACGCTCACCGGATCGCGGGCAATCCCTCCGGCGCAACGGGGGTGGCGGACGGCGGAGACGTCGGCCGCGCGGCTCCTCCCCCCACACCGGGCAAAATGATCGCCGGCACCTGCACGCGCGGTGCAGGCGGCGGCGGAATCGGCGGCGGCAGCGCCACCTGCTCGGGCTGATAGGGCGGCAGCGGCGCAATATCGGCGAGCGCGCTCTCCTCCAGCGCCGTCTCGCCGGGCAGCTTGGCGTCGCAGCCTTCGCAATGATAGGAGTTGGGGCCGGCGCGGATCGCCAAAGACGGCTCCGCCACCGCAGGTTCGCTCGGCAGCACCAGATCGGATGCCTGACCCACCACATCGCTCACGCCCGTCAAGCGGCTCTCGCCCGGTCGGGCGGCGAAATCACCAAGCGCGACACCCACCGCCGCGCCGCACAGGATGACGGCGCTCACCACGATCAGACGGCGGGTGATTGGCTGCATCACCCCAGTCTAGCAGATTTATCGCGCGCAGGCATCCCATCCTCCCCTCGTCCTGATAGCATCGCCGCCTCGTCCGGCCGCAAGCGCGCCCCTGCGAGAAGAGGCTTTGCGCGGCGCGCGTCCCGGCCTATGCGCATGGCCATGTGGCTGCTCCATCAATTCCCGCTCTGCCCATTCTCCCGCAAAGTCCGGTTTTTGATGGCGGAGAAGGGCATCACCTACGAAACGGTCCGCGAATCGCCGTGGAATGCGCGCGACGAATTTCTCGATCTCAACCCGGCGGGCATGACGCCGGTTCTGATCGCCGACGATGGCAGCGCAACGCTGGCGGACAGTCAGGCGATCTGCGAATATTTCGAGGAGACGATCGAGCAGTTCCCGCTGATCGCCGGCTCCGCCCTTGCCCGCGCGGAGGTGCGCCGGCTGGTCGCCTGGCTCGATCAGGTTCTCTATCGCGACGTGGTGGCGCCGCTGCTCAACGAGCGGATGCTCAAGCGCATCGTCGCGCGCACCTCGCCGGACGCCGGGGCGCTGCGCGAGGCGATGCGGCGTGCCAATACCCACATGGATTATATGGATTATCTGCTCGATCACCGGAGCTGGCTGGCCGGCGGCACGATGAGCCTGGCGGATATCACGGCGGCCGCGCAACTCTCCGTCGCGGATTATCTCGGCGGCATCGATTGGGAAGGCCACAAGCCGACCAAGCGCTGGTATGCCGGCATCAAGTCCCGCCCGTCCTTCCGTCCACTCCTCGCCGAGCGCATGGAGATCGTGACGCCGCCCAAATATTACGACCAGCCGGATTTCTGAGCGCGGGCGGCTGAAGCGCTGCGTCTCGCGCGCTCGCCGATCATATGAAGAACGCTCCCGCATCCTGCGTGGGAGCGCCCGACTTCTCCTACAGATTCAGAGACGTCCGGCCCTCACTCGCCCTCATGCGCGATATACACACGGTTGCGCCCATGCTCCTTGGCGAGATAGAGCGCCCGGTCGGCAGCCTTAAGGGCCTCGCGCGGCTCGGGATAGGCGAACACGTCCGCCACGCCGCCTGAGAATGTCACCTGCTGCATCCGCTCGCCGGTCTTGCGATCGACCAGATTGCGCTCCGCCATGTCGGCGCGGGCCTGATCGACGACGCGTGCCGCTTCCGCCACCGTCATGCCCCGGAACAGCATCACGAATTCCTCGCCGCCGTGCCGCGCGACATGGCATTTGTCGCCGGAGATGCGCGCCAGCAGCCCGCCGACGAACTTGAGCACCCGGTCGCCCGCATCATGGCCGTGGGAATCGTTGATGTCCTTGAAATGGTCGATGTCGCAAAACGCCACGCTGAGCGGCTCGACATTGCGCTGCGCCCGCTTGCGCTCCTCCCGCAGCGTAGCCTCGAAGGCGCGGCGATTGGGCAGGCCGGTCAGATGGTCATGCTCGGCGGCGCGGCGCGCGCTCTCCAGATTCTTCTGGAGCAGCCGCGTCTGCCGCTGCCCTTCGCGCATGCGCTGTTCGACCTCGCGCGTCTTGTCGATCATCGAGCGGGTGAGCGTGATGAGATTGCCGAGCGCGTCGCTCCCGCCGCTCTCCATGGTGAGTTGCGCCGCCTCCTTCTGCAAGGCCGCGCCGAAATCCTTGGCGGAATTGCTGGATTGGTCGGCAATGCCCGTCAGTTGGTTGAGGTTGACCTCCATCTGGCTCAACATCGCGTTGAGCGCATCGGGGGTCAGCTCATCGGAGCGCTGCTTGGCGATGATCTGCTCGGCCAGGCCGTTGCTGAGCTGGCCCTTGTCGGCGAGGATCGCCCGCACCGCCTTCTCCAGCGCCAGGTCGTTGCCCGTGATGTAATCGAGCGCGAGACCGAAATTGAGCGGTGTCAGATCGAGATCATGAGCAAAGAGGAACCGGCCGACATCCTCATAGAGCGCCCGGCGGCGCTCGATCTCGCGGCTGGCGCGCGTGCCCTCCGTCTCCCGCTCGGGGAGCGTCGGGGCCTCGACTGCCGGGGCACCTTCGCCCAGTCCCAATATTCGGCCCAGCTTGACCAGCCGCCCGCCTAAACCATCCGATGCCACTTGCGCGGACATGCCTGTCTCCTCCCACCTGCTGACCCTTTACCCACACAGGGTAAACAAAGCTTTGAACGCGGACATTCGGCTCCATTTCGGTCCGGTTTCCGTACGAATTGGCGGCGGCCGAAGAAACCACAACCGCCCGATGCAGGTATCTCATCCGTTGCGCTGGAACCCTGGCCTCGCGGTTGACTCCAATGACATCGCAGCCGCGCCATATCCTCTTGGGCATGTCCTCCCGCCGCTCATGGCCGGTTCAGTTTCGCCCCCTCATTCTGCCGGCTTCACGCCCAGCATCCTTCCGGCCGGTGACACGATGCGACAAGTTTCCATGTGACGGCCGCCAAGTTCGGACATAGATTACCTCTCATGACCATCATCCTGGCCGCCCGGCGGTTGATCGCAGCCACGCTGGCAACCGCACTCCTCTCCCCACTTCCTCTTGCCGCGCAAGCCCAGCCGCAGGCGCGGCCCGCTCCGCCAGCGCCGGCCGTTGCACCGCCCGTGGTGCCGGCTGCCGCCGCGCCCAAGCGGCCGTGGCTGTATGAAAAGAGCGACGTGCCGATGGATACGGCGTGGCATTTCGGCGTGCTGAACAACGGCCTGCGCTATGCCGTCCGCAAGAATGAGGTGCCGGCCGGGCAGGTTTCCATCCGCGTCCGCGTCGATGTAGGGTCACTGATGGAGGAACCGAAGGAGGCCGGCTTCGCCCATTTCATCGAGCATCTCTCCTTCCGGGGATCGCGCGAGGTGCCGGATGGTGAATCCAAGCGCATCTGGCAGCGCCTCGGCGCCAGCTTCGGCAGTGACAGCAACGCCCAGACGACGCCCACCGGCACCACCTACGCGCTCGATCTGCCGCGCGCGAGCGACGCAGGCATGGACGAGAGCCTCAAGATCCTCGCCGGCATGTTGGCCGAACCGAACATTGTGCCGAGCGCGGTTGAGGCGGAGCGCGCCGTCGTCATGGCCGAACGGCGTGAGGGGCTAAGCCCGAGCGCGCGGCTTGAGGATGAGATTCGCGGCTTCTATTTCGCCGGCCAGCGCCTCGCCAATCACAGCCCAATCGGCACCGAGGCGACCCTGAAAGGCGCGACACCCGCCGCCCTGCGCGCTTTCCACGATCGCTGGTATCGCCCGGACCGCACGGTGATCGCCATTTCCGGGGACATGGAGCCGGCCGCGCTGGAGGCCAAGATCAAGGCGCATTTCTCAAGCTGGAAGGCGGAAGGTCCCGCCACGCCCATCCCTGATTTCGGCAAGCCCGACCCCAAGGCTCCCGCCGCCAAGGTCGTGGTCGAGCCGAGCACGCCGTTCAGCGTCGGCCTCGCTTATCTGCGCCCCTGGGTGTTCAACGAGGATACGGTGGCTTTCAACGAGGCGCGACTGGCCGATCAGCTTGCGCTGGAACTCATCAACCGCCGGCTTGAAGATGCCGCCAGTCAGGGCGCCGCCTTCCTGCAGGCCGGCGTGGCGATGGACAACAGCGCCCGCTCCGCCAACGCCACCTATGTCACCATCGTGCCGCTCGGCAATGAATGGGAGAAGGCGCTGACCGAGGTGCGCGCCATCATCGAGGATGCACGCCGCACGCCGCCCAGCCAGGCGGATATCGATCGCGAATTCGCCAACATGGAGACGGCCTATACGGCGCTGGTCGCCAGCGCGAGCATCGAATCCAGCGCACGCCAGGCCGAGAACCTCGTCTCCGCCGTCGATATCCGGGAGACGGTGGTTTCGCCGGACGTGCAGCTCGGCATCTTCCGCTCCTCGCGCCGGTTCATGACGCCGGAGAATCTGCTCGCTTCCACCCAGCGCCTGTTCTCAGGTGACGCGGTGCGCGCGCTGCTGAGCCTGCGTGCGCCGCAGCCCAATGCGCTTGCCCGGCTCACCATCGCGCTGCGCACGCCGGTCAAGCCGGCCGCCAATGCGCGGCTGAACGTGGAGGGCATCACCATGGCCTCCCTCCCCGATCTGCCACCGCCCGGCACAGTGACGGAGCGCCGCGCACTAGGCGTGCTCGGCATCCAGGACATCACCTTCGAGAATGGCGTGAAGCTGCTGCTGCTCGCCAACAAGGCGGAACCGGGCAAGGTGCGTATCAACGTGCGCTTCGGCCACGGCCGCCAGAGTTTCTCGGCCAAGCAGGACGATGCCCTGTGGGCCGCTCCCTTCGCATTGATGGCGAGCGGCGTGGGCGATCTCGGCCAGCGCGAGCTGACCGAGTTGATGAACGGTCGCCGCCTCTCGCTCAACTTCCGCATCGACGATGACGCTTTCACCCTCTCCGCGGTGAGCGGGCCGGAGGATTTTGCCGATCAGCTCCGCCTCTTCGCCACCAAGCTTGCCTCCCCCCGCTGGGATGAGGCGCCGCTCAAGCGCACTATCGCGGCGCTGGAGGCGGGGTATGATCCCATCGCCAGTTCCGCCTCCGAGGCACTGGACCGCGATCTCGACTGGCTGCTGCACGATCGCGACGGGCGCTTCGCTCCCGCCACGCCGGCGGACCGCGACGCGCTGACGCTGGAGCGCTTCAAGGCGCTGTGGTCGCCGCGCCTCGCCGCTGGTCCCATCGAGGTGCAGATCTTCGGCGATCTGGATGCAGAGGCCGCCATCAAGGCCGTGGCCGCCACCTTCGGCGCGCTGCCGCCCCGCATGGATGTGTCGCCCGCGCCCGAGAACAAGCCGCTCCGTTTCCCCGCATCGGTCTCCTCACCCGTGCTCCTCTCGCACAGCGGCCCTGCGGAGCAAGGCGCGGCGGTGATCGCCTGGCCGACCGGCGGCGGCCTCGCCCGCGTAAAGGAGAGCCGCCAGCTGGAGATGCTCGCCCGCATCATCAACGACCGGCTGTTCGAGAAGCTGCGCTCCATCGATGGGGCAGCCTATACCCCGTCCGCGTCGAGCATCTGGCCGGACACGTCGGACAGCGGCGGCTATCTGGTCGTGCAGACCCAGATCAAGCCGGAGCGCATCCCCTATTTCTTCAAGCTCATCAACGAGATTGCCGCAGATCTCGCGGCCAAGCCCGTCTCGCAGGACGAGTTGGACCGGCAGATCGAACCGGTGCGCCAGTTGCTCAACCGCGCCGGCACCAGCAACGCCTTCTGGATGAGCCAGCTTGAGGGCTACACGACCGATCCACGCCGGTTGGCCGCGACGGCGACGCTGGCGCGCGATCTGCTGGAGGTGACGCCCGCGCAGCTTCAGGCCCTCTCCGCACGCTATCTGGTTCCGCAGGCGAGCTGGTCCGCCATCGTCCTGCCGCGCGGCATGGCTGTGCCGCTGGTCCGGGCGGACGGCACCACGCCGGACGGCGCGGCTCCGGGCAAGACCAGCCCTACCGCCGTCGCCTCGGCCGGTAGCAGCGGCCCGACGGCCGCGACGATGAGCGGAGGCGGCGATCCCGCCGCCGTTTCCGCGCCGACAACAGGTAGCAATGCATCCATTTCACATTGAGGCCTTGCGTCCGGCGGACCGACCGACCAAATGGGACTTGGCGAGGGCGCCCGAGAACAACGCCACGGGCTCCTCCTGAAAGCGAGAAAGCCCATGTTCATCGAGACCGAGTCGACCCCCAACCCCGCCACGCTCAAGTTCCTGCCCGGCCGCACCGTCATGGCCGCCGGCACGCGCGACTTCGCCAATGCGGATGAAGCGGAGGCATCGCCACTGGCGGAAGCCCTGTTCGATCTCGGCGATGTGACCGGCGTGTTCTTCGGGCGGGATTTCATCTCCGTCACCGCCGCGCCGGGCGTGGCGTGGAGCGACCTGCGCACCGATGTCATCTCCATCCTGCTCGATCATTTCGCGGCGGACATGCCGCTGTTCCACGGACCGTCGGCGCACGGCATCACCGTGCCGGCCGAAGCGGACGAAGGCAGCGACCCGGTGCCCGGCGACGATCCGGCCGATGCCGACATCATCGCGCAGATTCGCGAACTGATCGACACACGGGTGCGTCCGGCCGTCGCCAATGATGGCGGCGACATCATCTATCGCGGCTTCGATCGCGGCGTCGTCTATCTCCGCATGCAGGGCGCCTGCTCGGGCTGCCCGTCCTCGACCATGACGCTCAAGAACGGCATCGAGCAACTCCTCAAGCATTATGTGCCCGAGGTGACGGACGTTCGCGCGGTCTGAACACGGCAAAACGGGGGAACGCCATGAGTGGCAGGACGGGGCAGGCATGCGCATAAGCGAGCGCGTGCTGGCCATTGATTGCGCGACACCCGCCCTCTCGCTCGCCCTGTTCGAAGGCGCGCTGGAAGGTGCGACCTGCCTCGCCACATTCCATCAGGAGATAGGCCGTGGCCATGCGGAGGCGCTGCTGCCTGCCATTGCCGCCCTGCCTGAAGGCGGCCGGTGCGATCGCATCCTCGTCGATCTGGGGCCGGGCAGCTTCACCGGCGTGCGCGTCGGCATCGCCGCCGCCACCGGTCTCGGTTTTGCCTGGGGCATCCCCGTGCAGGGTTATGGCTGTCTGGATCTGGTCGCCGCCATGGCACACGAGCGCTTCGGCACGCAGGAGCCGTTCGCCGTGGTGATGGTCGGCGGCCATGGCGAATTGTTCTGGAGCGTCCCCGCCGCGCCGAGCGGCGCCGATGCCGCCCCCGCCCAGGTTCGCTCCACCCCCATCGCGCAGCTTGCGGCCATGCTGGACGTGAACCGCATTGTCGGTTCCGGCGCGCACGCGCTGGTCGACGCCCGCGGCGGCCGGGGCGAGGCGATCCCCCTGCTGCCCGATGCGCGGGCATTGCCGCTCCTCCCGGCCGGCCAACGCAACCGGCCACCGCGCCCGGATTATGGGCGCGGCGCCGATGCGCAGCCAATGGCCATGAGGGCGCGCAGCAGCCCGCCAGTGCCGGCAAGCTGATGAGCGGGGTGCTGGCCATCAGCATCGCCACGGAGGCGACCGAACAGGCCGTCGCAGCCGCGATGAGCGTGATGCTCCCCGCCTTCCCGCCCGAATATGGCGAGGCGTGGTCGGCCCAGCAGCTTTCCTCCATGATGCATTTGCCCGGCGCGCAGCTTGTGATCGGCCGGTTGAACGAGCAGCCGGTCGGCTTTGCCCTGCTGCGTTCAATCGCTGGCGAGGCGGAATTGCTCCTGCTCGCCGTCCATCCCGTTCATCGCGGGCACGGTTTCGGCAAGCGCCTGCTCGATCGCTGCATGGCGGAAGCCGAGGGCGGCGGAGCGCAGGCGATGTTCCTGGAAGTGCGACGGGGCAATCCCGCCCTGCAACTTTATAACAAGGCCGGTTTCATCCAGTATAATGTTCGCCGTGATTATTATACGGGCAGCAATGGTCAGCGCACCGATGCTTTAAGTCTCAAGATCATTTTGAGACAGGATTGATTTCATCCGGGTTACGGTCCTTGCCCTGCGTCACGCGGGCGTTTAAAAGATAAACTCTGAGCTGAAATAAAGAATCGACCAGCTTCACGAACAAAACAACAACAGAAGGAATCGAACATGTCCGATACAAGCGCGCGGGACGAAATCCTCGTGACATTAACCTCAGACATCGTAGCCGCCCACGTCTCAAACAATAGCGTCGCGGTTTCCGATCTGCCCCTGCTCATCACCAACGTCTATGGCGCGCTGGCCGGTCTTCAGCAGGAAGCCGCCCCCGCCCAGCCCAAGCAGGAACCGGCCGTATCCATCCGTTCATCGATCAAGCCGGACTATATCGTCTGTCTCGAGGACGGGAAGAAACTCAAGATGCTCAAGCGGCACCTGATGACCCATTATCAGATGACGCCGGACGACTATCGCACCAAGTGGGGCCTGCCCGCCGACTATCCGATGGTCGCCCCCAATTATGCCGAACAGCGCCGCAATCTGGCCAAGAAGATCGGCCTCGGCACGTCGCGCCGTCGCGGCTGAAGCCCGCGCGACCGCAAGGACGGATGCCCGCGCTCCCGATGCCGACCCCCATCGGCATGCTGCGCGCCGGATCGCGAGCATCCGCCTTTCATGTCATGCGTCCAGGGCTTGCCGATAGACGGCGCCCCTTCCATCGGCGATTCAAGCCGCATCGCCGGCCCGGTCACTGGCACATGTTGCGAGGGAACCGGCCGCAAATTCTTCCCGCGACGATCCGCTTTCCCACCCCCCCCGTCCGCGCCAATGCCGCCTCCCTCCATGCCCGCGCACCCTGACCCCATTACCGGAGCAGGGGGGTCATCCGTGCTCAGTCCATTTTGGCGCTTTTCGTTTCAATAATATAAGCTACATGTAGGGGCATGACCCGGACCATCGACATTGAGGCGCTCTGTGCTGAGCGCGGCCTGCGGATCACCGACCAGCGGCGCGTCATCGCGCGCGTGCTGTCCGAAAGCGATGATCATCCGGACGTCGAGAAGCTGCATGAGCGCGCGTCCGCGATTGACCCGAACATCTCGATCGCGACGGTCTATCGCACCGTCCGCCTGTTCGAAGAGGCAGGGATTCTCGAACGCCATGATTTCGGTGACGGCCGCGCCCGCTACGAGCCGGCGCCCGAGGCCCATCACGATCATCTGATCGACGTCGAGACCGGCCGCGTCGTCGAGTTCGTCGATCCCGAGTTGGAGCAGCTCCAGCGCCAGATCGCCGAAAAACTGGGCTATCGCCTCGTCGATCACCGCATGGAACTCTACGGGGTCGCGCTCGACCGCAAGGACTGAATGGCGCATCTGCGCCTGCTCTGGCGGCTCGCGCTGCTGCTCGGCCTGGTGCTGTGGCATGTGCCGCCGCACCTCGCCGCACGGGCGCGCCGCCGTCCCTCCCGCTGGCCCCGGCTGTTCCTGCGCCGCGCCGCGCGCGCTGCCGGGTTCGATGTCACTCTTTCGGGTGCCGATCCCTTGCGGCACGATGTGTTCTTCGTCGCCAACCATCTGAGCTGGATCGATATTTTGGCGCTCGGCGGCAGCACCGGCTGCGCCTTCATCGCCAAGGAGAGCGTGCGCAGCGCACCGATCGTCGGTTGGCTGGCCGCACAGAACAACACCATCTATGTCGCGCGCGAGCGGCGCGGCGCCGTCTCCGGTCAGATATCCAGCGTGCGCACCGCCATGGCTGCGCGCCAGCCCATCGCCCTGTTCCCGGAGGGCACCACGGGTGACGGCACCGCGTTGCTCCCGTTCAAATCGGCACTGTTCTCGGTTCTGCTGCCACCACCGCGCGCCATCCGCATCCAGCCGATCGCGCTCGATTATGGTGCAGCTGGCGCGTTAGTCGCCTGGCGTGAGGGCGAGTCCGGCCTCGCCAACGCCCGGCGCATCTTGAGCGAAGCGGGCCGGCGGACGCTCATCCTGCACATGCTCGCCCCCTTCGATCCAGGCGCCTATCCCGAGCGCAAGGCCCTGGCCGCCGAGACGCGCCGCCGCATCTTGGATGCGCAGAACGGCCTGACGGGCTGAGTCGCCTGCAGCCAATCCACCACGCCGAAACAATACCAACACAGCGCCCCAGCGAAAGCGGAACCAAGGGCGCACGGGCAGTTCGCTCTCGCCCCGGGCGCTTGCTTTCGCAGAAGCACAACAAGGTTAGACCGGGCGAACCTCAGCTTATCAAAACCCCAGGTGACGCCCCTGCCACTCACCGTCGCTCGCCATTTTGCGCCTTGAGCCGCCGCGCCATGCGCTCATGCTTGATCGCCGCCTCACGCAAACGCCGCGCCACATCGGGGTCATCGCTCGCATCGGCTTTCAGGCGTGCGACACGGGCAAGCTGGAGATAATAGATGTCGTCGCGCTCTTCCTGCATGGCTGGCCGATCCTAGCACGAGTCCTATCCGTCCCGCCAATCCCGCTTTGGGACATTGCGGCAGACCGAGACCCACGCCGCATCGCCCCCAACCATCGCCCAGGCCGGAAATCCGGCGCTCGTGGCCGCCTGTCTTTCCTGTCCGCGCCATCGGGGCTATAGGCGGCCGCCATGAGCCAACCGCCCGCCAAAGCCCCCAAGTCCGCGCCGCAGACCTTCCACGTCAAATCGTTCGGTTGCCAGATGAACGTCTATGATGGGGAGCGCATGGCGGAGATGCTGAGCGCACGCGGCCTCGCGCCCGCCGCCGAGGGGTTGGAGGCCGACCTCGTCGTGCTCAACACCTGCCACATTCGCGAGCGGGCGGTGGACAAGGTCTATTCGGACATCGGCCGGCTGCGGCGCGAGGATGGCACACGCCCGATGATCGCAGTCGCCGGCTGCGTCGCGCAAGCTGAGGGCGCCGAGATCAGCCGCCGCGCCAGCAGCGTGGATATCGTCGTCGGCCCGCAAGCCTATCACCGCCTGCCCGGTCTTATCGACGATGCGCTCGCCGGTCGTGCGGCGGTCGATACCGATATGCCGGCCCGCTCCAAGTTCGATGCGCTGCCCGGACGTGCCCGCCGCGCCAGCCCCAGCGCCTTCCTCACCGTGCAGGAGGGCTGCGACAAATTCTGCACTTACTGCGTCGTGCCCTATACGCGCGGGGCAGAGGTCAGCCGGCCTTGGGCTGCAGTCCTCGATGAAGCCCGCGCCCTTGTCGACGCGGGCGCCTGCGAGATCACACTGCTCGGCCAGAATGTGAACGCCTGGACCGGCGAGGACGAGGTCGGCCGCGCGCAGGGGTTCGATGGCCTGATCCGCGCGCTGGATCGGCTCCCCGGCCTCGCACGCATCCGCTACACCACCAGCCACCCCAACGACATGACGCAGGGGCTGATCGACGCCCACGCCGAGGTGCCCAGCCTCATGCCTTTTCTGCACCTGCCCGTGCAATCCGGCAGCGACCGGGTGCTGAAAGCCATGAACCGCAGCCACAGCCGCGACTCCTACCTCCGCATCATCGAACGGGTGCGTGCTGCCCGGCCGGACATCGCACTCTCGGGCGACTTCATCGTCGGTTTCCCCGGCGAGAGCGAGGCGGAGTTTGAAGAGACGCTCGCCCTCGTCCGCGCCACCCGATACGCGCAGGCTTACAGCTTCAAATATTCGGCGCGCCCCGGCACCCCTGCGGCGGATATGGACGGCCAGATCACGCCTGAGGTGATGGACGAGCGCCTGCAGCGCCTGCAAGCCGCAATCAATGCGGACCAGCAGGCGTTCAACGAAGCTACGGTCGGCAAGCGCACGCAGATCCTGCTTGAACGGCGCGGCCGCCATCCCGGCCAACTCATCGGGAAGACCCCCTGGCTGCAATCCGTCCACCTCGACGCACCGGATGCGCGAATCGGCGATATGGTCGATGTCGATATCGTCAGCGCCGGTCCCAACAGCCTCGCCGGTATCCTCGCATCAGTTCGCGCCGCCTGACTCCACACCTTTCGCGCTCAGGCCGCACGCGAAAGGATTTCATGCTGATTGACCGCGGATAATGCCCGTAAGTGCTTCTGCGGAGGCGGTGCATGGACGGTCATCACAGCCTTCGGCTCCTTGCCTTCGCAGGAGCACAACAGGAAGCAATCCTGCGCCGGACCTCTCCAACCCAGGGACCCACCCCGGCCGCCTCCTTCAGTCCTGCCAGCCTTCAGGGACACCTTTAGGACCCATGATCTGGCGCTTCGCGATAAGCCAGCGTCCATTGCGCTTCACCAGATTGTCGAATTCGCGCCCCTGCACCAGTAGCTTGGGCGCCTCGCCCTCCTTCTCGGTCGTCGTCTCCGTGAACACGAGCCGCGCCGTGGCGGTGTCGCCATGGACGGTCACGAGCATGTTGCTGATCAGGATATTGAGCGCAAAGGCCTTGCGTTGCGGCGCGTCGGCGGGAACCGCAGCATAAGCGCCCTTGATCGCCTCGATCCCCTTATAGTGATTCTGCCCGAGGATCATCTCGCCATCCTCAGCATAATAATCGCCAATGCTGCTTTCGACGTTGCCGCCGAAATTATTGTAATAACGCGTCAGCATATCCTCGATAGCCGCCCGGTCGGCGAGGCTTTGCTGTGTCAGCGCCGTGTCTTGCGCGCTCGCCCCCGTCGCCGGCGCAAGCGCCAGAATCGCCGCAGCTGCCAATCCTGGCATCCATATTTGCCCCCGCATCGTCTCTCTCCTCATTTTTGTGCGCCGAGCTAAGCCTATGCCTGCCGCACCGTCAACATGCCGTCTGCGGTCAGTTGTGGCCATGTTCGCCCATCTCCCGACTCCAAAGACGGGCCGCTCCGGCATCCGCCGGTTGCATCTCGTGCATGCTGGCCCATACTCTACCGTGCGAATCGCGAGGGGAGGAAGCGAATGAGCGCTTATCGAAGCATGCTGGCATGGTCCCTATCGGCGTTGGCATTTGCTGTGGCCACACCCGCCGTCCTCGCACAGCAGCCGGACAGCGCTCCAACGCAAGCGAAAGCGCCGCCCGCCAAACTCGGCGCAACCACGGATTACGCTGCACCCCGCACACCCTGGGGCGACCCGGATCTGCGCGGCACCTGGCCGCTCGAAGTCGGGCAAACGCCGATGCAGCGGCCCGAGAAGTTCGGCAATCAAGTCTTCCTCACCGATGAGGAATATGCCGCCGCCCTCAAGCGCGCGGCCGATTTCGCTGGCGGGGCGGATAAGGAGGATCGCTCCAACAAGCTGGGCACCGGCAACTGGTTCGAGCGGGGCAATGTGCTCCGCCAGACCTCGCTCATCACCGAGCCGGCCGATGGACGCATCCCGCCGATGACCGATCTGGGCAAGCGCCGCGCCGCCGCGATGAAGAGCAGCTGGTCGGAAAAGGTGTTCGACAGCCTCGCCGATTTCAACTCGCTGGATCGCTGCATCACGCGCGGCCTGCCCGCCTCGATGGTGCCCTTCCCCTATAATAACGGCCTGCGCATCTTCCAGGCGCCCGGCTATGTCGTCATCAATCTGGAGATGATCCACGAGACGCGCATCGTCCCTCTGGGCGACAAGCCCCGCACGCGCGGCGGCATGGAGACATGGCTCGGCGCTTCGCACGGCCATTTCGAGGGCAATACGCTGGTCATCGAGACGACCAGCTTCAACGGCGAATCGCCCATGGTCATCGTCGGGCCGAGCAATCAGCCGATTCCGACCAGCAAGGCGATGCGCATCGTCGAGCATCTGACGCCGACGGGGCCGGATAGCATTTATTACGAAGCCTGGGTGACAGACCCGGAGAACCTCACCGCTCCGTGGAAGATGGAATTCCCCTGGACGCGCGACGAAAGCTACCAGCCGTTCGAATATGCCTGCCATGAAGGCAACACGCTGATCGGCGGCTACATCAAGGCGACCAGCCCCCGCTATGCCGCCATGCGCAAGGCTCAGGGCGGCGAATGATCTCCCCGGCCTCCGTTCAGGCCAAAACGTGCGTCATCATGCGGGCCGGGTGCAAGCATTGCCTCAACGTCGCTCGGTCGCGCCAGATGGCATCTGTCTCAGGTTAAACCTGAGCGCTCCTGCCCAGAAGGGAGTCCGGAGTGCATGAGTGGCTCTTGCCTCATGGACCATGCCTGCGCAGAAGCCCTGATCCACCCCGCATGGGCGACCCGAGCGGCAGCCTCCCCCAGCGCCGTTCAGGCCCTCATGCAGCCTGCCCTTACGCTGCCGGCTTGGGAGCCGGGGCGCCGCTCATGAACAGCGCTTGCACCTGGATCTTGCCATCACGCACGATGAACTCCTCGGTGGTCTTCATCGGCCCCATTTCCCACGTCATGAAACCGACATTGCCTTCCTCCCAGACACGCGTGACCTTCATCGCCGGGCGCGGCTTGGCTGGGGTGGCACTGGCCGGAGCAGCGGCCGCACCTTCGGGCTTCTTGGGGAACATACGCTCGAAAAGCTTACGGATTTCAGCCTTGCCTTGCACCGCGCGGCCCGCCTGCAGCACGATGGCATCGTCCGCATAATCGGCCATGATCTTGTCGATATCGCCGCCCGCGCCGGTGTGGCGGTTGACGATTTCGGTCGGCGTCAGCGCGGCGGCCTGCGCCGCGCCGGCAAGCAGCAGCGCACCCGTGGCGCCCGCGATAAATTTCAGCATCCCCGTCTCCATTAGTTGTTCGAATCAACCGTATCAGCAATGACCCTCCAGCGGACAAAGTCAACCACTAGCCGGTAAACCTCTCTGACCGGCCCGAAAAATGAGAAATCGTTACCCGGATGTTTCCCACCGTGCCTCCCCACCGCGACTTCCCGCTTGTCCTGCCCGCGCCTCATCTGGCATGAGAAGCGCGATGACAGCACATCCCATCGCGCCGCGCCCGGCGGCTTCGCCCGATGCCTAAGCGTCATGTCCAGGCCGGTCCGGGCGACAAGGCCCGGCTGGAGCTGATGTTCGACAAGCCCGACCTGCTCGGCGCCCTGTTCGGCGAATATGACCAGAATCTGGTGGCAATCGAGAACCGCCTCGGCGTCTATATCGCCGCGCGGGGGAACAAGCTGCAGATCGAGGGCAGCGCGGATGCCGCCGCCCGCGCGCGCGATGTGCTCACCGGCCTCTACAACCGCATTTCCGTGGGCCAGCCGATCGATGCCGGCGCGGTCGAGGCCGTGATCGCCATGTCCGCCGAGCCGACGCTGGACGGCATCATCCGCCGCGACGTGTCCGAGCCGCCCACGGTGATGATCCGCACGCGCAAGAAGACGATCATCCCGCGCTCGGCCAATCAGGGCGTCTATATGGAGGCGCTGACCCGCAACGAGCTGATCTTCGCGCTCGGCCCGGCCGGCACCGGCAAGACCTACCTCGCCGTTGCCCAGGCCGTCTCGCAGCTCATCACCGGCTCGGTCGACCGCCTCATCCTCTCCCGCCCGGCGGTGGAGGCGGGCGAGCGCCTCGGCTTCCTGCCCGGCGACATGAAGGAGAAGGTCGACCCCTATCTGCGCCCGCTCTACGACGCGCTCTACGATACGCTGCCGGCCGAGCAGGTGGAGCGGCGCATCGCCTCGGGCGAGATCGAGATCGCCCCGCTCGCCTTCATGCGCGGCCGCACGCTGGCCAATGCCTTCATCATCCTGGATGAAGCGCAGAATACCACGCAGGCGCAGATGAAGATGTTCCTCACCCGCTTTGGCGAAGGCAGCCGCATGGTCGTCTGCGGCGACCCCAGGCAGGTCGACCTGCCGGTGCCCGGCGTCTCCGGCCTCGCCGATGCGGTCGAGCGGCTGGAGGGCATAGAGGGCATCGCCACGATCCGCTTCACCACCGCCGATGTCGTCCGCCACCCGATCGTCGGCCGCATTGTCGAAGCCTATGAGGGGCCGAATGCTTGAGGTCGTCACCGATGCAAGCCCGGCCTGGCCGGAGAGCATCGACTGGGCGGCGCTGGCCGAGCGGGCCGTGCGCGCGGCGCTGGCGCAGACGCCCGATGGCGAACTGATCGGCCAGCCCGTCTGCGTCGAGGTTTCGATCAAGCTCTCGGACGATGCGGAGGTGCAGCAACTCAACGCTGCCTATCGCGGCAAGGACCGGCCGACCAATGTGCTCTCCTTCCCGATGATCCAGCCCGATCTGCTCCCTGGCATCGCCAATACGGACGATGGCGAGGTGCTGCTGGGCGACATCATCCTCGCTCATGAGACGTGCGTGCGCGAGGCGGGCGAGCGGGGCATCGCACTGGCCGATCATGCAAGCCACCTCATCGTCCACGGCACGCTCCACCTGCTCGGCCACGACCATGAGGAGGATGGCGAGGCGGAGGCGATGGAGGCGCTCGAAATCGGAGCGCTTGAAACGCTGGGCCTGCCTGATCCATATGGGGACCGCGGGCATGGCGATGCCCATCCGATCGACGAAACAGGGATTTGAGCGACCAATGCCCGAGACAGCCACGCCATCGACCACCACCGAGGGCGACAGTAGTAGCAGCGAAGGCGGCCGAATATGGCGGGGCCTGCGCGCCCTGCTGTTCGGAGAGGAAGCGGAGACGAGTCTGCGGCGCGAGCTTGAGACCGTCATCGAGCAATATGACGAGCAGGAGACGGCGCGCCCCGCCAAGGGCGATCTCGCGCCCATCGAGCGGCAGATGCTGCGCAATATGCTGCATTTCAGCGAGCATAGCGTTGACGATGTGGCAGTGCCGCGCGCTGACATCATCGCCATCTCGCAGGATGCCAGCTTTGCCGAACTGATGGCGCTGATCGCCGAGGCCGGGCACAGCCGCATCCCGGTGTTCGATGAAACGCTCGATCACATCACCGGCATGATCCACATCCGCGACGCCTTCGCCATCCTTGCCAATGGCGCGCCCCACCCCGAGACGCTGCAAGGGCTGATCCGCCAGCCGCTCTATGTGCCGCAGAGCATGGGCGTGCTCGACTTGCTGGCTGAGATGCGCGCCAAGCGCACCCACCTCGCCATCGTGCTGGACGAATATTCCGGCACGGACGGCCTCGTGACCATCGAGGATCTCGTCGAGGAGATTGTCGGCGATATCGAGGACGAGCATGACGAGGAGCCGGAAGCGATGTTCGTGCCCCTCGACGGCGGCCTGTGGGATGCCGATGCCCGCGCGGAGCTGGAGGACGTCGCCAAGGCGATCGATCCCCGGCTGGCCGACATCGATTCCGATGTCGATACACTCGGCGGGCTGGCCTTCATCATCGCCGGCAAGGTCCCCGAGGTGGGCGACTATGTGACCCACGAACAGAGCGGTTGGCGCATCGAGATCACCCAGGGGGACAACCGCCATGTCACCCGCCTTCGCCTGCACCCGCCGGAAGCGGCGCTGGACGAGGTGGAGGGCTGAGCGCTCCTCATCCGGCGGCAGGATCGGCCGGGCCATGCATGGGAATGCCCCGGTTCGCGCTCCGATGGGGACACGCAAGGTGGAGCAGCCGATGTTTCCGCGAAGCCGATATCCGAGCTTGGCGCTTGTCTTGGCTGTGCTTCCGTTCTGCGCCTGCGAGGGGTCAGAACATGGGCGATAGCGAAGCGTTTTTGCCTGCCTGCGCAGGAGCACGGGTTTATCCCACGGGGACGGCCTTTCCTTCCGGCTGACGGGGTTTCAGCCCACCTCCCCTCCTTCGATTATGGGGCTTGCGCCGAAAGCCCATTGATCGGGAAATCCGATCAAAATCGCGTAATATTCTTGCGAAGGTTCTGAAGGTTACACTGCTGTGCAGGAAAAACCGCCATTGGTGAGCGAAGAAACCGATCAGCCTGCCATATGAGAAAGAGCCGTGCTGCCGATGGCACCGTCTGCGCTCGGTAGGACAGGGAAAACGGGGCGGTTGGCGGGGCAATAGCGAGGAGGCGCATCAACCGCGCAAAACTGACGCGCACGGTCCGGGCCGCCATCAAAGCGGCAACAGCGCGCCCACAATCTGTCGTTCTTCCTGCCGCAGCACGCCCCAGGCACGGGCAGCCGCGCGGCTGTCCATCGCCTCCACGCCGATCCCCCGCGCTTCAAGGGCGGCGACGAAGCTGCGGGGCGGCTGGACCAGGCGGGCGCCGGTGCCGAGCAACAGAAATTCGGGCGCCGGATCAATCTCCAGCAAGCTGCCGAGCATGACCGGCACCAGCCGATCCACGTGCGCGGGCGCATCCCAGGGGGTGACGCCCGTCGGGTCGATCAGCACGCCCGCCGAATAGACGCGCTCGCCGACCTTGAAGCCACGCCCGGAGAAGCCGGTGATGACCGGACCGTTGGCACTCTCTTCGCGTTGCAGGTCCATCGAGCCGCTCCCCTGGGCCTCAGCCCTCGGTGCGCGGCCCGATCCGCTCCGCATTGGCGGTGATGCCCTTCGTCACCTTGCGCTCCGCCGGATTGGGCTTCAGCCCCAGCGTGATGAGCAGCGAGGAAGACACATAGACCGAGGAATAAGTGCCGACCACCACGCCGAGCATCATCGCCGCAGTGAAGCCACGCAGCACATGGCCGCCGAAGATGAGCAGCGCGCCCAGCGCCAGCAGGATCGTCATCGAGGTCATGATGGTGCGCGGCAACGTCTCGTTGACCGAGAGGTCGATCAGCGCCTTCATGTCCATCTTGCGATATTTGCGCATATTCTCGCGGATACGGTCGTCGATCACCATCTTGTCGTTGATCGAGTAACCCACGATGGTGAGCACGGCCGCCACGATATTCAGATCGAACACCATTTGCGTGAAGGCGAAGAAACCGACCGTCATCAGCACGTCGTGCAGGATGGAGACGGCAGTGGAGACGCCGAACTGCCATTCATAGCGGAACCACGAGAAGATCGCGATGCCGATGATCGCCAGGAACACGGCGAGCACGCCGTTCTGGATCAATTCGCCGGAGACCTTGCCGGACACGGTCGAATAATTGTTGAATGTCGCGCCCGGAAACTCCTTGGCCAGCGCCGTCTTCACCGTCTCCACGATGGTGTTGGTGGTGCCTTCATCGGCCGAATCCGGCAGCGGCAGGCGGATCGAGACGACATTCTTGTCCGCCAGTTGCTGAAGCGCGGTTTCGCCCAGCCCCAGGCCGTTCACCGTCTCGCGGACCTTGTCGATGGGCGGCGGCGAGGCGAAGCGCTCCTCGATCGACACGCCGCCGACGAAATCGACGCCGAGGTTGAGGCCGCGCTGGAAGGTCACGAACACCGCCGCCAGGGTCAGCAGCGCCGTCACGATGAAGCAGATGTGGCGGATGCGGACAAAGCCGATGTTGGTCCCGTCCGGCACGACCCGCACCGGCCCCATGCGGACCTCCGTCGGCCGCTTGCGCCGCAGCCACTGGACGGCGAGCATGCGGGTGAACGTCACCGCCGTGAACACGCTGGTCGCGATGCCGATGATGAGCACGATCGCGAAGCCCTTGATCGGCCCGGAGCCGAGCACGAGCATGATGAAGCCCGCAATGGCGTGCGTCACATTGGCCTCGAAGATGGTGCGGCTGGCTTCCTTATAACCATATTCGATCGACTGCATGACGCTGCGCCCGCGATGCCGCTCTTCATTGATGCGCTCGTAGATCAGCACGTTGGCATCCACCGCGGTGCCGATGGTGAGCACGAAGCCGGCAATGCCGGGCAGGGTCAGGGTGGCGTTGAGCAGGCCCATGACGCCGAGGATGACGAGCACGTTGATCGTCACCGCGAGGTTCGCGTAGAAACCCCAGCGGCCGTAAACGAGGAACATGAAGATCGCGACCGCGACCACCGCGATGATCGACGCGGTGATGCCGGCCTTGATCGAATCCGCCCCCAGTTCCGGGCTGACCGTCGATTCCTGCACGACCTTGAGCGACACCGGCAGCTTGCCCGAGCGCAGCGCGATGGCAAGCTGGTTGGCGCTCTCCACCGTGAAATTGCCGCTGATCTGCGCGGAACCGCCGAGGATCGGCTCATTGATGTTCGGCGCCGAAAGCACCTTGCCATCGAGGATCATGGCGAAGCGCTTGTTGACGTTCTGCTGCGTCACGCGGGCAAATTTGTTGGCGCCCGTGCCATTGAAGCGGATGTTGACGACCGGCGCATTGCTCTGCTGGTCGTAGCCCTGCTGCGCGTCGATCAGCTCATCGCCGGAAACCATCACCTGCCGCTTGACGGCAAGGAACGGGCCATCCGCCGAATTATCGGAATTGGGCACGACCTCGCTGCCGATCGGCGCGACGCCGCGCGCCAGATCGGCCGGATTGGCGGTCATGTCGACCAGCTTGAACTCAAGCTTGGCGGTCTGCCCGAGCAGCGCCTTGAGCGCGCTCGGATCCTGCAGGCCGGGCACCTGCACGACGATGCGGTTGGTCCCTTCCCGGATGACCGTTGGCTCGCGCGTGCCCATCTCGTCGATGCGCTTGCGAATGACCTCGGTGGCCACCTGCATCGCGCTCTCGACCGCGCTGGCGAGGCCGGCACTGGTCGGCGTGACGACGACGGTCTTGCCGTCCCGCACTTCCACGTTGAAATCGCGCTGGCCGGTCATGCCAGCGCCCTGCGTCAGCGGCCGGATGCGCTCCACGGCGGCGTCGACCTGCGACGGCTCGCGCACCATGAAGCTGAGTTGATTGTCCTTGACCGACATGTCGCCGATCGCGATCCGCGTGTCGCCGCGGCGCAGCTCGGTGCGGATCTGCTCTTCCATGAGCGCGATGCGCTGCTTGGCGACGTCATCGGTATTGGCTTCCAGCAGCAGGTAGCTGCCGCCCGCCAGATCGAGGCCGAGATTGACCTTGGCCTGCAAGACCTTGGGGAACTGCGCGGTGATCCGCTCGGGCAGGAAGCTGGGAACGGCATAGAAACAACCGACCAGCAGCGTGAGGATGATCGCCCAGATCTTCCAGCGGGGAAAGTCGAGCATCGGCCGCTCAGTCGTTCGCTGGCTTGGCGGTCATCGGATCGATGACATCGCTCAGCGTGCCCTTGACCGCCTTGACCTTGACGCCTTGTGCCAGCTCGATATCGACATAGCCGTCGTCCACCCGCACGATCTTGCCGACCAGCCCGCCGCCCGTGACGACCTGATCGCCCTTCTTGGCGGCGTCGATCTTGGCGCGGTGGCGCTTGGCGGCCTGCTGCTGCGGGCGGATGAGCAGGAAGTAGAACACCGCGACGATGAGCAGCAGCGGCACGAACTGCATGACCATGGCGGCGCCGGAGGAACCGGAGGCCGCCGGAGCTGCCTGAGCGAGAGCGAGATTTGTGAACATTGCGGTCCTTGAACAGCACAAGCCGGGAAGAAGGGACGGATCAATGCCGTTAGGCACCATCCGCCCATGAAATTCAAGGCCGCGCGGCTAGCATATCGCCTACCCCCAGGCAACCGCCATCGGCCACGCCGCCTTCCCGTCGCCACCCGGCCAATGGGTCACGGGGCATCTTGCAACTTGCGCGCGATACGCCTAGGAGGCCCCTCCGGTCGGGACGTAGCGCAGCCTGGTAGCGCATCACACTGGGGGTGTGGGGGTCGGAGGTTCGAATCCTCTCGTCCCGACCAATTTTACCAGCATTTACAAGCACTTAGCGGGCAGCGAAAGCTGCCCGTTTTGCTGTGAGCGCCACGCATAAGCAGACCGTAAGCTGCCACGCTGAATCGCCGCACTCATAGCAGCACCCCACGCCCGAAGGCGCAGGGTGCTGGCAGCGTCAGGCGGGAGAAGAACCCGTCCCCGCTGCTGGCCCCGATGTTTGGTGGCGGGGGTCGGTGGCCTTAACCCCGGCGCGGCAAGCAAGATGGAACTTCCGCGCTAACTCATCTCGTAAATCGGTCCTCGTCTCCCCTGCACCCGTCCGCGCCGCTGCACAGCCGCAGGCGCAGCACGTCCTCTGAGAAAAATGGGCGACGGCACTTGAGGCAGCGGTGCCAACCTACCTTCCTGACCACACGACCCGGAATGTCCTCGTCCAGCACTGGCTCGCGGCGCACGCACCCGTCGAACGGCCAAGCGTCCGGTTCAACGATACCGATAGCGGCAGCCTGCCCCTTCATGCGGAGCGGGGTATAGGGCGCGTCACGCGACGGTGCGGGCCTGCGCGGCTTGGGTTGCTTGGGGGTTTGCGGCTGATGGTCGCGCTCGCGCCATGCTACCAGCCATGCGGGTTCACCGTCAGCGTGCATATGCGCCGCTCCATGTCCCGTCACGCTCCCATGCCCGCAGTGCAGCAACGACAGCCACCATGTCCCGCCGGTCCAGCGCCCCGCTTTGGATACCGGGGAGAACGTCGTGCTCAACCCAAGCGTCAAACGAGCCGAACAGAAGCACGAACGGGGACGGTCTCGGCTTCTCCGCTTCCTCAATCCGTTTGATGCGGCGTTGAAGGGCGCGGATGCCTGCCATTGTGGTTATCGCAGTCCGAGATGGTAGCGAAGGTCAAAGGGCAGGTCTGGCGCACCCGGACGAACCGCTTCCGGCACAGGCGTAGGCGGTGGAGCGGGTTCGGAGTCGGCAATGACCACAGGTGCGGGCATGGGAACCGTCGTGCGCCCCATCGCGGCATAGATGGCAGGCGCGGCTTCAATGAGGGCTTCGCGCTCTAAGCGGGCCAGCGTAGCATCAATTGCCATCTGCTCGTGCATTGCAGCGAAGTGACGCGGTGCCAGCATGGCGCGAATCTCCGCCCACTGCTCGCGCTCAATACGACGGCGCTCCGCCAGCGAAATGTCAGCTTTCATATGTCACCTTCAGTTGGCGCAGAATGTCATAGGCGTCGGCGCGAACCCGCCAGTCGTCGCAATCGCGCATCACCTCGCACATGCTCTGCACAATGCCCCGCCGCATCTCACCGCGCTCCTGATCGGTCATGCGGGCGACCGCTTCACAGATGGGCAAGAAGCGGCTTGGCTCGCGCATGTCATCGCCGTTGAGCGGAACGACATGGATGGGGTGCGCCATGACGTCCGCCATGCTGACAGCCCAATCCACCGCTGCCTGATATTCGGTGATGGGTTCGTATCGCAGGTGGCGCACTACCCGCGCCCCAGCTTCGTCGTATCCCAAGAGCGAGATGCGCACGAACACATCGTCGTCGCCAACAGCATGGGCGTGGACGCGGTTCCGTTCGGTGTTGATGATCGTCATGCCCCTACCCCTAGGATGGGATTTTCAACTTGCCGGGTCGCATCCGGCCTTTTTGCAAACGACGCATATTTTGCCGTTTGCGCGCTCACCCCTGTTTCTCCTCAAGGGCGGCGATCCTCGCCTCCAGCTCCTCGTTGGCTCGGATGCTGCTCAAGCTGCTGATGGCATCGACAATCTGCCTGCCAATGTCCGCAGGCACGGAGCCGTCTGCTATCGCGGCAATGACCTGCTCCACCTGCTGACTGACCGGGGCGGTGTGGTCAAAATCGAACGCCACGCGCTGCGACTGGGCTTTTATGCTCGGCATGATGCGGCTCAGAATCAGACTGGCGCTGTTCGTGTCGCCTTCCATCGCCTTTGCGATAAGCATGTCCACGATGCCGTCCGCATTCTCCAACATGCGCTTGAGAAGGATGGTTTGCGCAGTGCTGCCGGGTGGGCGGCCGGCCGGGTTGGGACTTTTCATGCCTTTTACCCATTTTGGGTTCCCCGGCGGTCCCGGCGTCGGCTTCGGCTCAGGGGGCGGTGCGCCGTCTGCATTTCCGGGGTCAGCCCGGATAGGTAGGCAGGTCCACCAAGGCACGCGCCCACCGTTCGGTTGTCGCCCGCTTCAATCGCCTTGCGGATGAACCCCATCCGCTCGCCATCGCTCATGCCGCGCACGAACGCCCGAATCTCGCCAGCCATCGCTCCAACGCCCTGCCCCTCAATTGGCTGGGACAGTTCAGCCTCAAGCCCCTCAATCACACGAGACAGGCCAGCGGTGGCGCTGTCGAACCGCCTGGCAAGCTGTAGGGTCAGCTTGTCCGCGAAATCGGCTGTGTGAATGAGCGCCGCCGCTTCGTTCCATGCGGGGTTTGTTTTGGAGGCGGCGCTGGCGTCGTGGACGCGCCCGACTGCGATATACGCCTCACTGAACGCGGAAACGGTCCCGGCAAGAATGCTTGAAGTGTCGTCGTCGTATTCCGCAATCGCCTGCACAGTTTCAGGATGAAAAGACGGGGTGACGCGGGTGTCAATTTCATCGGCCATATCGAACTACACTTTCGGCTGATAAGTTACGGTAGGCTTATGCGTAACTAACGGCCTTGCATCGACACAAGCGAAATTATTGTTATTTCAATAGGTTAGTTCCGTTCGGAAGTGCGCGAACTGAACATAGGGTATGTGCGCGCCGACGATTTGGGCGTGATTGACCACGCTGGCGCGGTGCGCTGTGGGGCACGCTGGGGCGCGGCATGGGGTTGCCGGTGCTGTAGGGACGAGCGCAGCGCTCTCGCGCCCCTAGCCCCGGCGCTGCTCGCTGCACGCGCTGACCACGGTGCGCTTCCCTAAATTCGCACGAGCCTATACTAGCAATCTACTACCGAGTTTCCGCCGAGGGCCTTCCAGTGATTGATATGCCGCCTATGCCGCCACCCATTTCCGCCGAGGCTATTCCGCAGAAGCTGACTGAATGCGGCCTCGATGCTCGCGGCTTCACTATCGAGTACGCGGATGACCTTCAGGGATACGTCATCAAGATCACTTCGCAGGCGGGAGCGACCGCCAAGAACGTCCAGTGCATCTGGGATGCGACATGGTCCGAATTCGTGGAGTTCACCGACGCCGAGTTGCAAGCCGCCTACAGTGAAATCACTCGGGCGCGGTTTGAACCAATCGCCATGCAATCGGCGCGTGAGAGCCTTGAGAAGAAGGGTCTTCTTGCGAATTTACCTTCGCGGCAGGACTTTGCTTCGCTGAGCGATTTTGCCGTTGCGATAGAGAAGCATTGCGGACTGAACCCGCATGACATTCTTTCAGTGGATGGTGATCACGTTACCATGCAACCCAAATTTCCGGCGGACAGCCGGGATTATGACAAGGTGGGATGCATTTTCTCTGCATTGACCGTTTCCGGTGTTACCAAGATTGGTATCATTGGGAACGAGCGGTTTGCCGACGACCCTAAATGAGCGGCTGTAGCCCGCCAGCGATTAGCTCACGGTAGCAATCGTAGCGGTGCCGTAGCAGCCGCTTTGCTACGATTACTAACCACAAAAGCGTGCAATTATGCGGGCTTGCCGGGGCGTTGCCGGGAATCGTAGCAAAATAGCAGCTCCCAGCGCGTTCGCAGGGCAAAGGGTAATTCCGGTCCAGTAATATAGAGAATATTACTGAAATTACCGCTTAGTTGCTACGCTACGGCTGCTACGGCCACCGCGCACGCCCCCACTGCTACTGCTATTATTGCTACGATTCCGGCAAACCCCAGCATTTGTGCGGGTTTGGGGCTGCTACGATGGCAGCCCCCCCCCCCCTGAAAACGCTGCTACGATCTGCTACGATTCCGGCTCTGCATGTGGTCAGGTATATTCCGCGATCACTTGCGGCGCGATAAAGACATACAGCTTCTTGCTGCCCGGATACTGCAACAGCCGCACGCGCCCAAGGTCTTGGAGCAATTCAAAGGCAGCATCAATACGCTTCCCGCCGCGCAGCGAACCCGGACCCTTCTGACGGACCATGTTCACCGTCATGTTGAATTCTTGACCTGCGCATGTCGCCTCCTTAAACTTCTTGATGAGCCATTCTTCCAGCAGTGCGGCGTTTCGCAGTTCCTCGGTAGCTTCTGCCTCCCGTCCAAAGCGCACCGCCTCGTTCAGATACCAGCGCATGAGCGCGCAAGCGTCGGCCATTGTTTTCCGGTCGATGAGCTTGTGGTTAGGCAGAGTAAAGACGTGCAGGCAGCAGGCGATGCGCGCCGCGTTCTCCGCTGCCTTGCTCGCAACATCGCGGATGCCCGAATAAATGCTGTCCCCGCCAAGATACTCTTCCACCTCATTGTAGAAGTTAATCCAAACGGACTGGGCATTTTCGTCAAACCTGATGTGGTCGGTAATCAACCTGCCCAAACCGTCCTTTGCGGCAACGGAGCGCAGGAGCAGGTTCACGCGCTGGTGAAAACCATCCAACCCCGGCATAGGTGGCGGCTCTCTGTAGAAGCGCGTGCCCTGCGTGGTTTCGGGGTGGCAGAACAAGAACCGCGCCAAGAAGCCGATGCCTCGCGCCATGCCGTCATTCTGGTTGAGCAATTTCTGCATGAGGTGCGGCTGCACCATAAGCCCCATTGTCACGCGCACGCTGGGGATGTTCGTTTCACCCCTGCTGACCCGCCCTTCCACAATAGGTCCACCGTCCCACAGCTTGTTCGCCTGAGCCATATGGCGTTGCACCTGCTCCGGCTTCATTGCGTGACCGCCAAAAATGATGCCCGCCTCAGAACAGATAACGGCGGCAATGGGGTATCCGCTGAGATGCATAAGCAGCGCTTCTGAGGTATCGTCCTCGCGGACCATTCTCGGCGTTGGACCTGGCTTCTCTGGTGGGTCGCCCCGCTCCTCTGGTTTGGCGCTATTCCACGTCTCCCACTCCTTTTGGTATTCAGCGTCCAGCCTCTTCTTCTCCTGAAGTTGCTTTGCTTCCCAGTCTCGAATGGGCTGCATGAACAAGCTATCGACGCTGCTCTTGCGTTCACCGCTTTCTGCTACGGTGAGGAGGAAGAGTGAGGCAGGACCGTGCAGCCTGCTGTTCCTACTCACGCTGAAATACGTTTGGACGACGGCGGACACCGCTGACAAAGCAGAGGCAGCGACCAATGCCACCGGCGCTTGCGTGTAGTCAGCAACCTCACGCACTGCTTCACCAATGATGCCGGGAAGGCGGTCAACCGGGTAATCCTTTGAGTGGCTATCCTCGCGGAGGGGTTTGGGGTCCCAGCCTGCATCACGCATGGCTTCCGCGTGCGCGGCATCTGACAGGTCAGCCATGACGCGCCTCCTGCCGGTGGGGGCGGTATGGGATTTCGCACGCGCCCCAATCCATCGGGCCTTTTTTGACACGAGGGGGCATTTTACCCGAAAAGTGCCGGGGTTGTGGAACTGCGGCGAGGCAGTGTATTTTATGCATGTCGCTGGTCTTTCGACGAGGATTGGGGACTTTCGGATGAGGCGGTCGGGTGTTGCTGGGCATCCGGCCGCTTTTCGCGACCGCTGCCTTACGCACCTGCCGGGTGGCTCCGGGATGCCGCGCCGCTGCTCGCAACGGTATAGGCGCTGGTGCTGGCGAAGGTTCGCGCATGAAGCCACGCCATGACGCGGGACCGCTGATAGCGGATGGGGGACGAGGGATGCTCGCCCAGCTTAATGAACGCGGGGCCTTTGCCCTTGCAGCGCCAGATTTCGAGGGTATTCGGCTTCACGCCGAGGATTGCGGCAGTCTGCTCGTTGCTGAGCAGGTCGTCCAACTCCACTGTGGCCATAACGGGCCTCCCAAGAGACCTGCCAGCATGGTCATCAACTGGCAGGCAAGCTGCCCGCCGAGTGACCCCAGAGCGGATTTTGGGGGTAGGCTACTCCGGCAGATGCCGAAGCCCGTTAAGCGATTCCCCGACATAAAGCGGGGACAGGGGTTGTTTTACGCTGCTCGCTTTAGGTCATGCAAGCCGTTATTTTCATTAGATAAGCACATGCTGCGTAAAACGTGCCATCGAGAAACAGTCGTCCAGTTTTTTCGATCTCTAAGCCGGGGTCGGGCGATTTTCAGAGGGTGGCCTGCTCGACCGATTTTGCCCGAACGGTGCGATTTTGGCGAGCCAGGCGGACCTTCGCTATAAGGCCCCGTGGGGCGCGATCGCCACCCTGCCGCCCCTTACCCGGCGGCGCGCTGGTGCCGCCCCTGCTACCCCGGCGCAGCCGCGAAACGCAGTGCATCACGCTCGCTGAGGTAGTGCCACCACGTTGCCGCCGGTTGCCTTTGCCCGTGCCAGCATTGCCTCGCGCTCGATGTATTCGCCAATACGCTGGGTTGCAGGATGATGACGCCGGAGGTCGGAGGTTTCGAGGTAGTGACGGGCGGTGACGCCCTCCGGAACGTGGTTCGTCAGCAGCTCCAACTTGAACATTTCGATGTCGCAAGCGGAGAAGCCGACGGTGACGTATGTGCGCCGAAGGTCGTGAGCGGACAGACCATCCATGCCGAGCGCCTTTTGCAGCCGCTCAAACGGTGCGCGGGTGTCAGAGACGTGCCCTGCCTTTGCGCGTGACGGGAACACGAACTTGCTGACCGGCTTGCCCAACTTCTTCGCCTCATCGGCCAGCCTCCGGCGTTGCTTGAGCAGCGCCACCGCTTGCGACGACAGGGGGAGTTGCACCTCATTGCCAGTCTTGTTGTCCTCAGCGCGCAGATGCCACCAGCATTTGGAAACATCTTCATACAGGTGAACCCGGTCCCACGTCAGGGCGGCGGCTTCCGTTCGGCGCGCTCCGGTTAAGAACAAAAAACGAACAAGATCAATGGCAGCAAGCGCATCGGTGTTCTTCGGTGCCAGCCTCATCTCGTCCAGCGCATACCAAGCCTCCCCTACATGGTTCAGGTCAATGTGGCGCGTGCGCGGCTCAAAGGTTTTCCAATCGTCCTGCGCCATCGCTTTGACCGGGTTCACTGGGATGAGCGGCGACCCGTCCGCACGGGGGTAGCGGCGGTTGGCAAAATTAATGAGCGTTCTCAACGTGACTAGCGAGATTTGCGCCTGCCCAGGTGCAGGGCGTCCGTCGATACCGCTTTCGCACATTTCCCGGTGGCGCTGGCGGCAATCCTCAATCGTAATGGACGCAATGGGCTTGTCCGCCCATTTGGCGAACACCTTGTCGATATGCCGGTTCATTTCCGCCTTGGTGCTTTCGCGCAGCGGCTGACCGGGACGGTCAAAATAAGCATCCGCCACTTCGCGGAGCGTAATTTTCATTGCCTCGTCCTGTTTCTTGATGGCGCGGGGGTCGCCACCCATGCGCATGGTGCGCAGATGTTCGCGCGCCACATCCCGCGCTTGGTCCACGGTAAAGACCCCGTAGGCACCGATAGTGATGCGCGCCTCCTTGGCGCTGCCCTCGACGCGCCCCTGCACGACGAAGGTAATCTTGCCCTTGGGCGTGATACGAAGCCCAAACCCTTTCACATCGGTATCCCAGTGAAAGTCGTCTTTGGCAGCGGGACGCACCTTGTCCACGTATCCCTTTGTGAACTTGGCGCGCTTCGGAGTTGTGGTCATAAGAAGCCTCGTAAGCATGTCATAAGCAATGCGCGTAAAGTTACGGCAATCACCATACAGCCTGCAAGGACAATCAACATATTGTTTTTGCGCAATTATAAAGGGGCGCCAAACGACACAAAGTCACGTAAAGTAAGGCTCCTGAACACTGGGGGTGTGGGGGTCGGAGGTTCGAATCCTCTCGTCCCGACCAAATCTAAATTCCCCCACAATATCAATCAGTTAAAGCGGTATGCCGGCCCACTGTGCGCCCGGTTTGTGCGCCCACTTTGTGCGCCCGGTGTCCTCATTCGTATATCGGGAGCAGTCGCGGTATGAACAATCTCTGCGGATTGCCGGTGGATTGGGCAGCAACAGGCAGTTTCTTGGGCGGGATCGGGGCGCTGATAGCCGCAGGAGCAGCCGTCTTTGCGAGCAGGACCTTCAAAGATTGGAAGCGCCAGAAGGTTGCGGAACGGCGCATGGAGCATGCTGAAAAAATCTTAGCGGCCGCCTACCGTGCGAAATACAATCTAATCGAACTGCGGAGCCCCATTCATAGTGGAATGGAACGCGAGAGCGCGGGCAACTCTTGAGCGTGACGGTAATCTCGAAGCGTTGACGCATGACCGTCAAGAGACACGCATTACTACCCAAGTATATTTTGAACGCCTCAAGGAAGCGACCGAGGGTCGATTAGCTATCTATCGAGCTTTGCCGATCGGAAAAACCTACTGGAAGGAGCCGATGGAAGACGCCCTCACTAAGTTGCACCACCAGTTTGTTCGAGTGAGTGCATACGCCGAGGAAAATGACCGCCACGACTATACGATGATTGACCCGGAGAGCGTCGAGCGTAGGCGATTGATCCGCGAAGCCTTGTATTACAACAAGGGGCAGACTAACGACGAGATCGCAAGGGACGTTGCTGATGCCATCAAAGTGATCGAAGGCATCTGCCAGCCAGTGCTTCTGGAAATTTCTCGATAGATAGGCGGGCATAAGCAGTCGGCTAGGCAATCAGCCGGGGCTGTTCGTCCTCTCCATCTCCATAACGGACCTGATAACAGCCCAAGCGGCCCGCCAGATGCCTTGCGAGTTCCGCCGTAGGGCCGTTTGTAGAACTTGCGTCTCATCCGATCCTTCGTCACAGTTTGCGTCAAGCAATGCGGGCCCAGAAATCACGAGGAGAGAGGTTTGGCTTCCGAGGCTCCAAAAGAACTCCGATTAAGGGTCGGCAGGCTGTTGGCTGGGGAAAAAAACGAAATCGATGCTCACGAACTATTTATATGGTTGAGAGATAGAGCAAGCGATAGAGATTTTTCACTCGTCCGAGATGTTGGGGATTTTTGCGCACATCGTCACGAGCGACACAAAGGTGTTTCTTGGCATCGCGGAAACGATTTCGGCGATATGATGCTATCTGTAAATGCAAAACTCGGAGATAAGCCGCCGCTTGAGGCGTTTAAGCTCGGCCTTCGAGCCAGAGCGCGCCTTGTGTCGCCGTTTGTTCTCAGTTTGATGGGGTTTGAACGTAAGGCCTTTATTGAATTAGCTAATCGCTCAATCGCCAAAATAGCTAAATACGATGAAGAGCGCGCGGTGATGGTCGAGGGGGCAGGCGATGAAGAGAATCGAATGGTCAACTACCTCCTCACATTGCCAACGACTCCGGAACCAATTCTCCAGAACCACCTGATGTGGCAGACTTTCAACCTCATGGTTGAAACTGGACTAATCGAACGGGAATTGGAAAGTGAATTTAAAGGCGTCGCTGAATATCTAACAGTTTTTGCAATGACAAGAATGCATCTTGTAAAAATTAAGAATACATCAGCAAAATGCTTTCTTTCGATGAACACTAGTTCGATTATGATCAATAGGCTGGTCGTTAGTATATTTGTAGAAGGCCCTTCGCAATTTTCATTAGTTACGACAATTTTTATGTCAACTTGCGACGTGAGAGAATGGTGCGACCCCCTTCTTCAACCAACATTCGTTCAACCGGGGCTTTTAAGTAGGCCAAATTGGCAAGTCGCGCTCGACTTCAATTCTTCGAAGGTAGTGCCCTTTGATCTGGAGGATTTTCGAAGTCAGCGGCACGCCATCACACCGGCCAAACCTGAACCCGCCGTGGTGTTTTTGCCGTCGGTCGATCTTAACGGTCCAGCGAGCCAGTTTTACAACTTCACGCCACCGCCCTCACGGTGACCCGCTAGATGCATCGTAGGTTTCGTTGGACCTCTAGCCCGCCTTCCGGGCCCTTATCTCATCAGCCAGGGCGATTGATGCCCTCAAGCTCGCCACGTCGGTCCTGAAGGGCCCCGCGAGCCCTGCCCCTAGGTAGCTAACCCCCTCGCTAGCTCTATGTCAGCTTGGTTGAGCAATTCTAGGGTTCAGACTCAATCGACGACATCTATGCGACTTATGAGTGTCTCAGGACGTTGATAAGGCGTCCGAACGGGTCGCGGACATAGAAGCGTCTGACGCCCCAAGGCTCGTCCGTCGGAC